>QLAH01000002.1_pt1 | contig 620561 bp, 542 predicted proteins | sample 4693081 | NCBI WGS metagenome assembly QLAH01 (sample SAMN09425401, study PRJNA476045) | Lake water metagenome, whole genome shotgun sequencing project. | reverse complement strand
GATCAGCCCGGCGTACACCGGCAGGTCCAGCGCCTTGCGCACCAGCGTCGGGTTGGTGGTGCAGTCGACCGGGCGCAGGCGCTTGATGGCGTCGTAGTCGCCGGTATCGGCGACCACGACGGACAGTCCGCGCAGCTGGGCAAGCTTGGATCGGGTCATTGCAGGTTCCAGGTCAGGGCGTGGCGCCGTCTTCGGCGACGCGGGCGAGGACCGAGGCGGTGTCCTGGTCGAATACCGGCGCGGCGAAGGGTTGCGGGCCCGGCGTGCGGCCGAAAACGATGGGACGGGTAATGCCGCGGTAGCTGCCCAGCACCGGGTGCGGCAGCGATGCGATCATCTCGCCGGCCTGCACCTGCGGGTGCTCGAACATGTCCTCGACCTTGCGCGCGGCCGCGCACGGCACGTCCTCGCCGAACAGCGCTTCCCATTCCAGCGCGCTGCGCGCGGCCAACGCCGCGTGCAACCGCGCCAGCAGTTCGTCCGAGTGCGCTGCACGCTTGCGCACGGTGTCGTAGCGCGGGTCGGCGGCCAGTTCCGGCAGTCCGGTCTTCTCGCACAGCGCCTGCCAGAAATGCGGCGTGTTGGCCGAGATGTAGAGCCAGCCATCGGCGGTGGGATGGATGCCGGTGACACCCCCCGAGCGCATGTCGCGGCCGACTGCTTCCGGCTCGCCCTCGGCCCAGATCATCCGCGCCGACTGCATGGTCAGCGCACTGCGCAGCAGCGACACGCCCACGTACTGCCCCTCGCCGCTGCGCTCGCGCTCGTACAGCGCCGAGGACACGCCCGCGGCCACCAGCGCGGCGGCGTAGTAGTCCACCACCGAGCCGTACAGGATTTCCGGTGCGCCGCCGGGCTTGCCCTGCATCGCGCACATGCCGGTCATGGTCTGCAGCACCTGGTCGTAGCCGGCCTTGTCGCGCAGCGGGCCGGTCTCGCCGTAGCCGGTGACCGCGCAGTACACCAGCCGCGGGTTGAGCCGCTGCAGGCTGTCGAAGTCGATGCCCAGCCGCGCCGGTACGCCGGGACGGAAGTTGTGCACCAGCACGTCGGCCTCGCGCACCAGCCGCATCAGTACCGCGCGCTGGTCGGGCTGCTTCAGGTCGAGCACAACGCCGCGCTTGGACCGGTTGACGCCGAGGAAGGCGCGGCTTTCCGCTTCCAGCGTGGACGGATACTTGCGCAGGTTGTCGCCGGCCGGCGGTTCCACCTTGATCACTTCCGCGCCCTGGTCGGCCAGCAGCGTGCAGCCGTAGGGGCCGGCGATGTAGGCGCTGAGATCGAGCACGCGCACGCCGCTCAGCGGGCCGCTGGCGCCGTCGCGGCGGGCGATGTCGAAGGGTGACGGGCTTGGGCTTGCGGGCATGGGGTGCACTCGATTCCTTGATTGCAGTTTCCTCCGCAGGGCCGGGAAGAAACATATCGTGCGGGTATTTTCAGCGAGGACTTAAAGCGGCGAATGGCCGTGGCGCGGCGCCGTCAGGGTGTCGGCGCCAGCGACAGCCAGGTCAGCCGCCAGGCACCGTGCACGCGTCCACCGCAGCGGTAGTAAGGCTCGAACCGAAGCGGTGCGCGGCATTCCAGTTGCATCGTCAGCGGCGCGCCCTCGCCCGTGTCCTCACCGACCCGCAACCACTGCGCCGGATCACCGGCAGGCAGCTTCACCGTCTCGTCGGTCTTGTAGCCGTCGATCAGCGTGGTGGCGTAGACCAGCGGGCCGTAGGTCAGGCCGGCGTACTCCCAGCGCAGCACTTCCTGCGCCACCGGCGAGCCATCCGGCGCACGCGACTCCTGTACGTTGACGTTGGCCGCACGCTGCAGCTGCGGCTGCATCGGCAGCACCACGGCGATGCTGTCACCGGCCTGCCATTGCCGCTGCAGCTGCACGAAGCCGTCGGCGCCTGCCTGCACCGGCACCTCGATGCCGTTGACCCGGATGCGTGCATCCCCGGCCCAGGCCGGGATGCGCAGGCCGATGCCGAAGGTGGCGCGGTTTTCCGGCGTCACCTGCAGCGTGATCCGGCCGTCGAACGGATAGCGCGTCTGCTGCTGCAGCGTCACCGCGCCGGCCTCGGCGTGGTGCAGGGTCGCCTGCCCGGCGCCATACAGGTTGACCCGCAGGCTGCCGTCGGCGGTGGTGCCGTAGGCGACCTGCGGCAGTTCCTCCACCGCCATCGCGCCGGAGGACTTGCAGCACCGCCAGTAGGTGGTGTGCACCCGCTTGCCGTTGGGAAACGTGTAGTAGCACCAGTCCTCGCCATCGGGCGCCATCGCCGCCAGCAGGTCGTTGTAGGCGGTGCGTTCGAGCTCGTCGGCATGGCGCGCATGGCCGGTGATCGCGAGCAGCTCGCGGTTCAGCTGCATCCATGCCAGCACCGAGCAGGTCTCCACGTAGGCCTGCGGGAAGAACGTGCGCGGCGCGTTGAACACTTCGCGCGAACGGTGCGCCACCCCGCCCCACGGGCCGCCGCCCAGGGTGAGGTGGTGGGTGCGGATGTTGTTCCACAGCGCATCGACGGCGACGCGGTACTCATCCTTGCCGGTGGCCTTGTACAGCTTGGCCAGCCCGACCAGGTTCCAGCACAGCTGGTAGGCCTTGCCGGTGGCGATGAAGGCCGCGTCCTCGCCGGCCAGTGCCTTGTCGAGCAGGGCCAGGCGCGGGTTGGCATTGGCCTGCTGCAGGATCTTCTCGGCCAGCGCCAGATAGCGGGGCTCGCCGGTCACCAGGTACAGGTCGGCGGCCGGGTCCAGCAGCACCGTGGCGGACATGCCATGGTGGTTGCCGAGCGTGGTGATGTCGATGCCCGACTCCAGCGCCTGCCAGCACAGGTCGGCAATGCGGCACGCGGCCTGCAGGTAGCGCACCTCGCCCAGCGCGCGCCAGGCTTCCAGGAAACCCAGGACCAGGTAGCTGTGGGTCCAGATGTCCCAGGTGCGCAGCGCCGGTTCGCCGTTCCAGCTTTCCGGCCTGGGCGGCTGCGGCACGGTGAAGCGGCGGTCGGCGGCGTAGTTGCCCAGATAGCCGTCGTCGTCCTGCTGGCTGACCAGCCAGTCGGCCACGCGGCGCAGGTTGGCCTCAAGCTGCGGCTGCCCACCCTGCGCCACCGCCCGCGCGGTGGCGGAGAGCCATTTGCCGGCATGCTCGCCGTACCAGTCGCCTTCCTGGTTCCGGCACTTGTGCGCCTGGCCGAAGATGCTGATCGACGGGCTGTCCTCATCGACGATGAAGTGGCTCAGCCGGCCGCCACGGTTGGCGGCCAGCATCTGCCCGAACAGGCCGTCGAGCCGTACCGCCGCCGGGCCCACCCACTGCTGGCCGCAGGCAATGGCCGCGCTCATGCCGCGTCCACCACGCAGCGGAAGCCGAGCATGCCGCTGCGGTCCTTGGCCGGCGCCATCAGCAGGTACTTGCCGTGCTGGTCAAGCCGGTATGCCTGCGGGAAATACCAGTGCGAGGTCTGCGGCTGGTAGCTCGAACCGCCGCGCAGGATCGCCGCGCGGGTATGGTCGTCGACGAACTCGTCGGTCCACTGCCACACGTTGCCGACCAGGTCCTCCACCCCGAACGGGCTGGCGCCGTCCGGGTGCGCGTCGACGTCGTCCGGCGGCAGGATGCGGCGGCCGCGGTTCACCCGCGGCACCCGGGCCGGGTCCCAGTCGTTGCCCCACGGATACAGCCGGCCATCGCTGCCCTGTGCGGCGTACTGCCATTCCCATTCATGCGGCAGGCGCTTGCCGGCCCAGGCGGCATAGGCGCGCGCGTCTTCCAGCGATACCCAGGTCACCGGCTTGTTGTCCCAGCCGGCACGCGGCGCACCGTCCACCCAGTGGGCGAGGAAGTTGATGTCGTCGGCCGGGTGGTAGCCGGTGGCGTCGATGAACGCCTTGAACTGCGCGTTGGTGACCGGATGGCGGTCGATGTGGAACGCCGCCATCTGCATGCGCCGGCGGTGGTGGCGGCGCGGGCAGTCCTCCCAGGGGAACTGCACGTCCTGCCCGGCCCAGTTGAAGCCCTCGATCTCGACGCCGCCGACGGCGAACACGAATTCGCCGGCGGGAATGCTGACCATGCCGTCCGGCGCGACCGCCTGCGCCGCGGTCGGCGGGATCTCGCGCAGCTGCTGCGGGGCCGCCTTCCAGGCACCGGAGTAGCTGTTGAGCGGCTGCCGGGCACGCGTGGCGGCCGCGGCCATGAAGGCGTCGAAACCATCCACCACCACGCCCGGCTGCACGCTGAGTACCGCGCCGAAGCCGCGCGCCTCCATCGGCAGCTCGATCACCGCCACGCCGTCACGCACCACCGGCGACAGCTCCACGCCATGCCACACGTCGTAGTAGCGGGTGCCCTCCACGTGCGCCAGGCCGATCTGCTCGCCGTCGACCGGGTACTCGTTGCGGTTGACCAGGGTGTGCAGGGTCAGGCCCCCGACCGGGAACCTGCTGGCGAAGATGCCGCCCTGGAAGCAGACCTGGTACGGCTCCCAGTCCAGCGACACCACCAGCTGCGGGAACTGGCGGTAGATCGCCGCGATGCGCCGCAGGGTCTCGCCGTCGCGCGGGGTGAACGCATTCCAGATGCCCCAGATGTTCTCCCACGCGTTGTAGCCGATGCCGTTGAAGAAGCAGTACTGCAGGTCGTGGTTGCGGTTGCGGCCCCAGCGGTTCTCGTAGTTGACCATGTGCCGGGGTTCCAGCCACTTCCACTTGGACACCGGCGGCACCGGGCCGTCCGGCGCCTTCTTGCCCCAGCTCTGCACGTTCCAGATCAGCTGCTCCTCGGAGCTGATGGTCGACTCCGGCTGCACCACCACCGGGTTGCCGTTGGCGTCGCACGCATCGAAGAACGCGCGCGGCACGCCGTTGAAGGTATCGCCGTTGATGCCGTCGGCGCCGGTGGCCTTGATGATCGCGGCCATGCCGTCCCAGTGGGTCACGCCCGGGTCGCGGGTGCCGTGGTCCCACGGCTTGGCCGGCAGGAATACGCGCACGCCGCGCTTCTGGAATGCCTGCACCGCGGCCTTCAGGCCCTCGATGCCGCCGGGCAGCGTGTGCGCCAGGTCGAACTGGTTGCGGTCGTCGATGCCGATGTTCGGATAGATGTACCAGATCAGCACCGAGTCCAGCCCGCCGAAGCGCGCGACCAGGTCGTCCAGGTAGCGGTCCACGGTGTACTGCGCGGTATCCACGTCGAAGAAGTAGCGGTCCTCGACCATCATCTGCGCATGCACGAAGTTGCGCTGCGCCCATTGCAGTTCCGGGCGCCGGTAGTTGGCGTCGGTGTAGCCGATCCGCACCAGGTGCTCGCGGCGCCAGTCCTTCAGTTCGGTCAGCCAGTCGGCGGCGCTGGCGTTGGCGTCGATCATCCAGCTGCCGATGTCGGCGAACGGCCACGCCGGCGCCTTGCCCGGGGTGGGCAGGTAGCGGCCGGTGGTGACGTGGGAGAACTTGTATTCGGTGGTGATCGCCTCACGCCCGTGGTCGGCGGCTTCGTTGTCGTAATCGGGCGTGGTGTACGGCGTGGTCATGGCATTCATCCAACGGAAAGCGGAAAGGGTCAGAGCGCGCAGGCGGTCGCCAGCGCGGCATGGGCGGCGGCACCGGGGACGCGTGCGGTATCGGCCAGCAGTGCGGCGACCTCGGCATGGTCGGGGATGCTGGACTGCGCACCCAGCCGGGTGCAGGCCAGCGCGGACGCGGCGCTGGCGCGGAGCAGCGCCTGTTGCAGCGTCTGGCCGCGCGCCAGCGATGCCACCAGCGTGCCGCAGAAGGTATCGCCGGCAGCGGTGGTGTCCACCGGCTCGATGGAAAATGCCGGCTGCAGCAGGATGTGGCCCTCGCTGCGCGCCAGGCAGCCGCGCGCGCCGAGGGTGACGATCACGCACGGCACCTGCAGTCGCGCCAGGCCGGTGGCCAGGTCCGGCGGGTGGCCGGCGACCACGTCCAGTTCGCCCTCGTTGACGATCAGCATGTCCAGCGCGGCCAGCAGCTCGGCCGGCAGCACCTGCGCCGGTGCGGCGTTGAGCGCCACCTTGACCCCGGCCGCACGTGCGGCCCGCGCATGCGCGAGCACGGTGTCCAGCGGCGTCTCCAGCTGCAGCAGCAGCCACTGCACGCCGTCCAGCGGCGGCAGGTGCATCGGCTGCAGGGCCATGTTGGCGCCGGGCGCGACGGTGATGGCGTTCTCGGCATCGTCGGACAGGCAGATGAAGGCGGTGCCGGTCGGCAGCTGTGCATCGCGCACCACATGCAGCCGCACCCCGGCGTCGCCCAGCGAGGCCTCGATCGGCCTGGCGAAGTCGTCCTCGCCCAGGGCCAGCAGCATGCGCGTATCGGCACCGCCGGCACGCGCACAGGCCACCGCCTGGTTGGCGCCCTTGCCACCGGGGAAGGTACGGAACTGGCGACCGAGCACGGTTTCTCCCGGCGCCGGCACATGCGCGGCGCGCACCACGAAATCGAGATTGGCCGAGCCGGCGACGAGGACGGTGGAGCTCATGGGATGGCCTGGTAGACGAGGTTGTAGAAGCGGGTCGAAGGCGAGGCCAGCGGCCGTGGGCCGGCGGGCAGGTACTGCAGCATCAGGATCGCCACCAGTCGTTCCCGGCGGTCGATGGTGAAGTAGGTCGAGGCGGCGCCGGACCAGCCGAACTGCCCGGCACTGCCCAGCTTGCCGCGCGCGGCCGGGTCGACGACGACGTAACCGCCGAGGCCGAAGCCTTCGCCGCGCGCCGGGCCCGGCACGGCGGGTACGAAGCCACCGAGCTGGTCGGCCATCATCAGGTCCACGGTCTTGCGCGCCAGCAGCCGGCGCCCGCCCGCACGGCCATCGTCACGGAGCATGCGCGCGAATGCCAGGTAGTCGGCGGCAGTGGAGTACAGGCCGCCGGCACCGCTGTCGTAGCCCTTCAGGCGCACGCCGGGGCTGAGCGCGCTGGGCGTGCCGGCCACGCGCAGGCGGCCATCGTCGGTGCCTATCGGCAGCTCCACCACGCGCCCGCGCTGTGCGGCGGGCACGACGAAACCGGTATCGCGCATCGCCAGCGGATCGAAGATGCGCTGCTGCAGGAACTGCGCGAACGGCTGCCCGCTCACGACTTCCACCACCCGCGCCAGCAGTTCGGTGTTGCTGCCTTCGTAATGGAAATGGGTACCGGGCGCATCGGCCAGCGGCAGCGTCGCCAGGCGTGCGGCTACGTCCTCCAGCGACGTGGCCGCATCGATGCCGGCGGCATCCAGCAGCCCGGTCGCGACCGGGTGCGCGGCCGAGTCCGCCGCCAGCCCGCTGGTATGGGTGAGCAGGTGGCGCAGGGTGATCGCCCGCGGCGAAGGCGCCAGTTGCGGATGCCGCGCGTCGCCGCCGACCACGACCTGGCGGTCGGCGAATGCCGGCAGGTAGCGCGACAGCGGATCGTCCAGCGCCAGCCGCCCCTCCTCCATCAGCATCAGCACCGCGACCGAGGTCACCGGCTTGGTCATCGAGTAGATGCGGAAAATGGCGTCTTCGTGTAACGGCCGGGTGCCCGCGCTGTCGGCATGGCCCCAGCGGCCATGGAAAACGATGCGGCCGCGGTGCTCGACCAGCGCCACCGCGCCGGGGAAGCGACCGCTGCCGGTACTGTCCTGGAGGAAGCCGTCCAGCCGCTGCCAGCGGTCATCGTCGCGCGCGCCGGCCGGGGCGATGCAGGCGGCCGCGAGCATCCAGCAAAGCAGCCAGCGCGCTGGCGATCGCCATGCCGGGGATGCTGCGGTGCCGGTTGTGGGTGCCGTGGAGTGCATGCTGCGGTTCCGTATGGCCCGGCCGTGCAGGCGCGGGAACGAGCGGGGCTGCGTTGGCGCCGGGGGCGCTTTGCCGGGACCAGCCTAGACGCAGGGCGCGCCGGTGCAAAGGGAACTCCGCTTGCTTCAGGCCACACCGATCCCGGGGTGATGGCGGCAGCGCCGGGCCCTGCAAACGAAAGCGGCGCCCCGGAGAACCGGGACGCCGCTGGGGGTGAAACGATCAGAACTTGATGCTGTGGCTCAGCGAGACCATGCGGCCACGGCCGGACCAGTAGTTCTGCCAACCGGGCAACTGCGACCAGCTCAGGATGTACTGCTTGTCGAACAGGTTCTCGATGCCCAGCGACAGCTTGCCGTAGCGGCCGGTGTCGTAGTTCACCACCAGGTCGAACAGCACGTAGCCTTCGGTCTTCTCCGCGTTGGTATACACCGCGCCATCGCTCGGGCGGGTATGGGTGGCGCGCAGATCGCGGTCGAGCAGCTTGGTCGCGCCGAGGGTGACGTTGGCCTCGGGCACGAAGTTCCAGGCCACCGAGGCGCCGATCTTGTCCGGGTTGATGTCCAGCACGCCCATCTTCTTGATCAGGCCCGAGCCCGGGTAGTACTCGGTGGTGCCGCGGATGCGCGAATACAGCGCCGTCACCTTCCAGGCATCGCTGAAGCGCCACTCGCCGTTGGCCTCGAAGCCCTTGATGCGGGTCGGTGCGCGGCTGAGGATGAAGTCATTGCTGCGCGGATCGATGGCCAGCGAGGTGCCGAACTCGGAGCGGCTGTCGTAGTAGGACATGCCCAGCGCGCCGCGGTCGCCGCGCCAGTTGAAGCCGTACTCGCGGTTGTCGACGATGATCGCCTGCAGGTCGGAGATGCGGTCCACCGACTGCCCCGGCACGTTGATGTTGCGCAGCGGGATGCCGATGTTGGGCAGGCCGAAGCCTTCGCCGTAGGACGCGAACACCGACAGCTCGTCGGTCACGCGCCAGATCGCACCGAGGTTCTTCATGTTCTCGGCGTACTTGAGCCCCCCACCCTGCACGAACACGCCGTTGCGGTAGGCGGTGGTGGTGTAGCTGTCGACCTTGAGCTCGCCGTCTTCGCGGCGCAGGCCGCCGCTGACGGTCACCGGGCCGATGTCCCAGGTCAGCTGCGCGTACGGCGCGGTGCTGGTGTACTTCATCGGCGGCACCCACAGGCGGTTGGTCAGCGCCAGCCGCTGCGCGGCCTCGTCCTTGACCAGGTCCACGCCGGCACGCAGCTGCAGCCCTTCCAGGCCGAATATGTCGCCGCGGGTCCACGAGCTGCGCAGGCCCTGCTTCTTCGAGGTGATCTCGGACTGGTCGTAGATGCGCTGGCTTTCGTCGAAGCCGGCGCCGACCTTGACCAGCTGCTTGTCGTCACCGTTCTCCGGCAGGTAACGCATGGCCTGGTCGGCCCAGTAGTAGTCGGCCACCAGGGTGCCGCCGAACAGGTCGCCGTTGCTGTAGTTCAGCGCGAACTGCTTGAAATCGTTGAATTCGGCCAGCGAGCCGGCGATGGCGCCACGCTCGGAGGTATTGGTGGTCGGCACCGGGCACGACACCGGGTCGTAGCGGCAGCCTTCGACCTGGTGGTAGTTGGCCTTGCCGTCGATCTTGAAGCGGCTGTAGCTGGCCTGCAGGCGCTGCGCGCCGGATTCGCCGAAGTTGTAGCCGGCCTTCAGGAACAGGTTGCGGGCCTCGGAGTCGGAGGTCGAGCCGCTGGTGTTCATGCCGATGCGGCGGCCATTGCCGTCGTAGGAGATGCCGCGGTCGATGTACGAGGCGCTCAGCAGCGCATCCACGTCATCGCCCTTGTAGGCATGGTTCACGCCCAGCTTCCAGCCGGCGCTGTCGTCGCCGAACTGCGTGGAGTAGCGCGAGATCACTTCCGTCTCGTGGCCTTCGACGGTCGGCACCTTGGAGATGTAGTTGATGATGCCGCCGGCCGCGCCGATGCCTTCGGAAGCGGACGGGCCGTTGATCACCTCGATGCGCCCCACCACGCCCATGTCGGTGAAGGTGCCGTTGCGGTTGCCTTCGCGCAGCGGCGAGCCCTGCGGGATGCCGTCGAACAGGCGCAGCGCGATGCGGCCGCGCAGGGTTTCGCCGGTGTTGCTCATGGCCTGCGAGGACTCGGCGTAGCCGGGAACGGTGCGGGCCAGCACCGCGGTCGCGTCTTCGGTCAGGCTCAGCGTGCGCTGCACTTCTTCCTTGGACACCAGGGTGATGGCGCCGGGAATCTTGTCGATGGCGGTGGCGGTGCGGGTACCGGTGACGATCACCTGGTCCAGGTCGACGGCCTTGTCCTGGTTCTTGTCCTGGGCGTCCTGCGCCCAGGCGGCACCGTTCATGCCGGCGAGCAGGGCCATGCCGATGGCGGCCGTAAGTGGCTTGATCATTGATTCTCTCCCCCCGAAGTGGATTGCGGCACCGACGACCGGGGAGTCGAACGTGCCGGATATCGCGTCCGGGCTCGCGCCCGTCGGGCCGGGGTGGAGGACGATCCTCTACGGGATCTGGTCACGCACCGGCCGGTCTTGGCCGAAGACTAGGTGCGACTTCATGACGATAGAAGCGCGCAATCGTATGTTCACTGCCTAGGATTTGTTGCGGATCGTGCCGGTAGCGGGCGTGCGGCAAAGGCGCACGGGCTGCGCCGGCAGGCGCGGCTAGGCCCTGCCGGGCAACAGTTCGGCGCGGCCTTCTTCCAGCAGCGCGTTGACCTGGCGGATGCGTACCGACGAACGCGACCAGACCATGCCGATGCGCCGCGGCTCGCACGGTTCGGGCAGCGGCAGCCGCGCCACCGCCAGCCCTTCGGGCCATGGCCGCGCCCAGTCGGGTACCAGCGACACACCCAGGCCACGGTCCACCATCACCGCGATGGCGTTGAGCGCGTTGAGCTCGAAGCGTTCGCGCGGCACGATGCCCACGCGGCGCAGGTACTCGTCGGCCTGGCGCCCGCCCCATTCATGGCGGTCGTAGCGGATCAGCGGCTCATCGCGCAGCAGGTCGTGCGGGTCGCGCGCGGCCAGCCGCGCCGGTGCCAGCACCACCATCGGCTCTTCGCGCAGCAGCTGCCAGTCGCAGGTCTTGGGCAGCGAGAACGGCGCCTGCAGCACCATCGCCGCGTCCAGGTCGCCGGCTTCCACCGCGCCGTACAGGTCGGCCGAATAGCCGGGGCGGATGAATACGTTGATCTCGGGAAACTTGGCCACCATGCGCGCCAGGATGTCCGGCACCAGCCCGGCCAGCGCGGTCGGACAGGCCCCCAGCCGCAGTTCGCCGGCCATGCCACTCTCGTTGGCCACACTGCGCAGGTCGGACACGTCGCGCAGCAGGTCGCGTGCACGCTGCAGGATGCGCGCACCCTCGGCGGTGACGCTGACGGTGCGCCCGGCGCGCGCGATCAGCGGCGCGCCGAGCTCGCGTTCCAGCGTGCGGATCTGCTGCGCCACCGCCGCCGGAGTGATGTGCAGCATGCGCGCCGCCGCGGCCATCGAGCCGCGATCGACCACGGTGACGAACGTGTTGAGGAACTGGGTTTCCACGACTATGCCCTCTGGATCCGGGGCAACGCTACAGCAGGCCACGGCGCGCGGCATCCGACCAACGTCACGGTCGCGCGCCGGCCGTTCACGTGGCGTCCTGGCGGTAGATGGTCAGGCCCTTGAGCGAGCGCGCCGGCGCCGGGAAGCACAGGCTGGCGAGGTAGCCGATCACGATGCACAGCAGGATCGAGATGCCCAGGTAGAAGTACGGGTGCACCAGGTCCAGCGACCATGCCAGCAGGGTCAGCGCGATGCTGCCGGCGATGCCGATGGCCACGCCCGGCGAGTTGGCGCGGCGGGTGAACATGCCCAGCGTATAGGCACCAGCGAAGCCGCCGCCGAGCAGGCCGGCCAGTTCGATCGAGACGTCGAACAGCGAGTGGATGTCATAGCGCGAGAGCACCAGCGCCAGGCCCATGCCGGCCAGGCCGACGACCACGGTCATGATCTCGGCGAAGCGCACGCTGCCGCGTTCGGTCGGGTTCTTCGCCAGCTTGTCGTAGAAATCCACCGACAGCAGCGTCGCCACGCTGTTGATGATGCTCGACAGCGTGGACATGGCCGCGGCGAAGATGCCGGCGATGATCAGGCCGGTGACGCCCGGCGGCAGCTCGGCGGCGATGAACAGCGGGAACGTCGCGTCGATCGGCAGCAGCGGGTCCAGCCGGCCCGGGTTGTGCTTGTAGTACATCCACAGCGCGGTGCCGATGCTGTAGAAGATGAAGCCGCCGGGGATCATGATCGCGGCGAAGATCCAGATCGAACGCCCGGCCTCCTTGTCCGACTTGGTCGCCAGCGTGCGCTGCATCAGCACCTGGTCCTTGGGGAAGGTCAACACCACGTCGAACACCACCAGGAAGATGAACCCCCACACCGTGGCCTTGGTCAGGTCGAAGCTGAAGTCCAGCAGCTTGGTCTTGTGCTCGGCCATCGCCGCTTCGCGGATGCCGTCGAAATCGGCGCCCAGGGTCCACACGATGAAGCCGATGGCGAAGATCGCGCCGCCCATCTTCACGAACACCTGCACGAAATCGGTCCACACCACCGCGCGCATGCCGCCCATCACCGTGTAGATGATGGTGAAGACGCCCATGATCAGGATGCTCCAGACCACGTCGATGCCGGTGATGGTGGCGATCGCCAGCGCCGGCAGGAACAGGATCACGCTCAGCCGGCTGCCGACCTGCATGGCGATGGCCAGGGCGCTGGCGAGCATGCGGATGGCCGGGTGGAAGCGGGTCTCCAGGTAGGAGAACACGCTCATCAGGTCCAGCCGCCGCAGCAGCGGCACGATCCACACCGCCACGAACATCAGCCCCAGCACCGCCACCAGGTTGTTGGTCAGGTACTGCCAGTTGGTCTCGTAGGCCTTGGCGGGAATGGCGATGAAGCTGATCGAACTGGTGTTGGTGGCGTACAGGCTGATGCCCGCGGCCCAGAACGGGATGCTGCGGCCGCCGACGAAGAATTCCGATTCCGACGCGGTCTGGTCCTTCAGGTAGAAGTACACGCCGATGCCGATCATGCCGGCCAGGTAGATGACGATCACGCTCCAGTCCAGCCACCCGAGCAGGTGCTTGCCGCCCTGCACCTCGGCGTAGTGCATGCCACCGTCGGCGCCGGCCCAGGCCAGGCCGTTGCCACGCGCGGCGATCGCCAGCGGCGCCGCGCCGGCCGGCATGGCTGGTGCGTCGAGCGTGGCCCAGGCACTGGTGATGGTATGGAAGGTGCGCAGGCCGATGCCGTTGGCATCGCGCACCAGCATCAGCAGGTGCGCCTGGCCGAGCGCGCGCAGCGAGCCGGGCAGGATGTGACCCGCCGGCGCCGGCGCTTCCTGCCAGCCGTTGTCCGCGGTCCAGCGCCACAGCGCGTCGCCGGTGGCATCGCCAACGGCGGCGTACAGGGCGCCCTTCTGGCCCTGCAGCGCCACCAGGCGCCCGGCGGCAGGCCACGCCGGCTGCGCCTGCCAGCCGCCCCCCTCCACCGCCAGCGCGTGCCGATACAGGTGCATCGAGCCATCGGCACCGGTGCCGGCCACGTACAGCACGTCCCCGAGCGCGGCGACCTGCGCCTGGCGCAGCGTCGCCGGCAGCGCCAGGGTGCGCCCCAGCGACAGCGTATTGCCCTGCAGGCGTGCGCTCTGCAGGCGGTCGCTGCTGTCGCTGTCGCCGCCGCGCAGCAACCAGGTCTGGCCACCGGCGTTGACCGCCATGCGGATGTCGGCACCGGCCCCGGCCGGCGCCAGCGCCAGCGGCTGCCAGGCCTTGCCGTCACCGGCCAGTGCCCAGGCTCCATCGGCGGACAGCGCCAGGTCGCGCCCATCGACCACCAGCAGCCGTGGCTGGGCGGCCTCCGCCGGCAATGGCGCCAGCGTGCCGGAGGCGACGCTGGTCAGGTTGTCCGCCGCCGCGGTACCGCCCAGCGCCAGCAGCGCCGCTGCCGTGAACAGGCGCAACCCGCGCAGCAGGCGTCGGGAAAGGGAGGAGGCGTGCGCTACTGCGGGTATCGGCATCGATGTGGCTCGGCAGGGCATGGGAATCAGGACGCGGCGGGCGCGCGGCGGGCGGCGCCGGCCAGCAGTGCTTCGGCGCGACGCAGGAAAGGCAGGTCGATCATGCGTCCCTCGAACAGGAACGCACCGCGTCCCTGGGCAGCGGCATCCGCCGCGGCAGCGACGATACGGCAAGCCTCGTCGAGCACCGCATCGGACGCGCCGAATACCTCATTGGCCAGTCCGACCTGGCGCGGGTGGATGCAGCTCTTGCCGATGAAGCCCAGCTCGTGGGCCAGCCTGGCCTCGGCGCGGAAGCCATCGTCGTCGCCGACATCGGGGAAGGCGCCATCGCAGGCGAACACGCCCGCTTCGGCAGCGGCCATGCGCAGCGCGAACAGGGTGGCGTGGACATTGGTAGCAGTACGGGCGATGCCGTGCGGCGCGAACAGATCGCCCAACCCGAGCTGCAGCCCGGCCACGCGCGGATGCGCGGCGGCCAGCGCGGGGGCCATGCGCAGGCCGCATGGCGTTTCGATATTGAGCAGCAGGCCGATGGGGCGGGTGACGCCGTTGGCGGCCTCCGCGCGCTCCAGCGACGCGACCGCCGCGTGCACCTGCGCCACCGATTCGACCTTGGGGAGGTTGAGCAGCCACACCGACGGCAGCGCCACCGCCGCCAGGTCGGCAACGAAATGGGCCGTATCGGTACCGTTGCTGCGCACGATCAGCAGGCGGCCGCTGTCCGCGACCTCTGGCCGGGAGAGGAAGCTGGCGACCTGCGCACGCGCGGCGGCCTTGCCCGCCTCCGGGACCGAGTCCTCCAGGTCGAATGACAGGACATCGGCCGCGCCGGCCATCGCCTTGTCGAACAGTTCCGGGCGTGCACCCGGCACGAACAGCTTGCTACGCATGGTTCCCCCTCATCCTGCGGGGCAGTCTGCGCGATTCGGAACGCTGAAAAATGTGTATCCCCGGACATTCACGCGATAGCGTTTGTTTGCATTGCCACCCTGCCCGGTTGGCCCGGAGCGGCACCAGACAAGGGATCTCACCGGGAAATCGCTGCGCGGAACCCTGCCCCACCCAACGCCCCCCAGCCACGCCAGGAACCATGACCGCTCCGCCCTGTCGCGGACGCGGCCGGTATCGGCAAGCCGGGCTGGCGCCCACCCGCGCCCCGGGCACACCGCGGGAGCCCCGGACCTGCACCGACGCGGTGCTGCCGGCGCCCCCCGATCAATGAGGCGCAGAGAAAACGTGCGGACGCGCCCGCCCGGCCTCAGCGGCGGGCAGAAGCCGGATGGGCGCCAGCATCGTCGACGGCGGGTACCGCCAACCCCGAAGGGCTCGACGAGCAGGAAACAGCATCGGCAAGCACGCCGCATGCCGCGTGGGCCGTGGGCAGCGCACGCCCCGGTCGCCCCCGGGATCCGGCCGGGCGGCACGCGCCTCCCAGGGCGCCCGCCCATCGCCAACTCGGGTTCCACGGCCCCGGCGACCCGGTGCCCCGGTGACCACCCCGGACACGGCCAGGCAACAGCCAAAGAAAAACCCCTGGTTTCCCAGGGGTTTTGGCGACTTCCCGGAAAATCCCGGTATCTCAATATGGTGGAGGTGGGCGGAATTGAACCGCCGTCCGAAGGCACTCCATCCCCGGCACTACATGCTTAGCTCGCCGTTGTATCTCGCCCCGGAACAGCACGGCGCGCAAAGCGCATCCCGGAACCAGCCCGCTTTATCTAGCTAGGGGCTGACGGGCAGCCACCCCATGCGATTCCGTGATGATGACCCTACGCAGCGAGCACGGACACAAGCTGTTTCGGGGCTTAGGCCTTAAGCGGCCAGAGCGTAGTTGTCGTCGTTGGCAACTATGAGTTGTGCAGCTGGATTTACGAGGAAAGCTACCCCCTCGGCATGCGCCAAGCGACTTCACAACCCCCGTCGAAACCAGTGCACCCCCGATTTCTTCAAGAATTCTTCCGTACTGATCGCCCTGACCCATGATGCGGCCCGGTCGATGCTCGACAGCGGCCATGGTACGCGATGCGGCGTGGTGCGTCACCTGCACGCGACCGGGTGGACATCTTCCAGTCACGCGCCGTGTCCGTCCAATCCAGGACCGCGGTACGAACACACATCCTGAAACGAAAAACGTCCGCAAACCCGGGGCTTGCAGACGTTTTTCAACTGGCGGAGTGAGAGGGATTCGAACCCTCGATAGAGCTTTTGACCCTATACTCCCTTAGCAGGGGAGCCCCTTCGGCCTCTCGGGCATCACTCCGTTTTCTTTTTGCCCTGCCGCGTGTTCCGTGGCAGGGCGCGAAGAATACCGTTTAACGGGGTGAAAGGTAAACCCTTATTCGGAAGTTTCTTCACTTCCCTGTGCAGCGGGCTCGTCGCCGCGCTGGATACGCTGGAAAATTTCCTCACGGTGCACCGCCACGTCCTTGGGCGCGGTGATACCGATACGTACCTGGTTGCCCTTGACGCCGAGCACGGTCACGCTGACCGAGTCACCAATCATCAGGGTTTCGCCTACACGGCGAGTCAGGATCAACATTGTGCGAGTCTCCATGGAACCGGTGGGGGTTTCCCACCGGCATTGGCGCGCCAAGAACCTGCGCCCCACGACAAAGGGAAAAGACTCCCAATGTTAATGGCAGGCCGCAGGCACCTTCAAGGCGCGCGGCTGCCTGCGTTCATGCCAAGTGTGGCTTGATCCATTCCAGCACGCCGTCGAGCGCGGCGACCAGCCGGGGACCGTCTTCACCGCCACCCTGTGCCAGATCAGGACGACCACCGCCCTTGCCCCCGATCTGACCGGCGACATGGGACAACAGTTCCCCGGCCTTGACCCTGCCCATTGCCGAGCCATTGACGCCTGCGACCAGGGAGGCCTTGCCGTCCTGGGTACCGGCCAACAGGATCACCGCATCGCCCAGCTGCTGCTTGAGCCGGTCCATCGCCTCGCGCAGCGCCTTGGCGTCGAAACCCTCCAGGCGCGCCGCCAGCACCTTCACGCCGCCGATCTCGACCGCCGAAGCGCCGAGGTCGGCAGTCGCGCCCGAGGCCAGCTTGGCCTTGAGGGCCTCCAGCTCGCGCTCGAGCCGCTTCTGCCGCTCGCCGAGCTGGCGGATCTTCTCCACCACATCGGTCGCCGCCCCGCCCAGCAGGCTGGCAGCCTCGGCCAGGCGGGCTTCCTCGGCATCCACGTGGTCCAGCGCGCCCTGCCCGGTGACGGCCTCGATGCGGCGCACGCCGGACGAGACGCCGCCCTCGGCGGTGATCTTGAACAGGCCGATGTCACCGGTGCGCGACACGTGGGTGCCACCGCACAACTCGGTCGAGTAGTCACCCATCTTCAGCACGCGCACGTTCTCGCCGTACTTTTCGCCGAACAGTGCCATCGCCCCGAAATCCAGCGCCTCCTGCATGCCCATGTGGTGCACTTCGGCGGCATTGTTGGCGCGGACCTGCTCGTTGACCTTGCGCTCGATGAGCGCCAGTTCCTCGCTGCTGATCGGCTGGAAATGCGAGAAATCGAAGCGCAGGCGGTCCGGCGCCACCAGTGAGCCCTTCTGCTGCACATGGCTGCCCAGCACTTCGCGCAGCGCGGCATGCAGCAGGTGGGTGGCCGAGTGGTTGAGGATGGTGGCACCGCGACGGGCGCTGTCGATCCCGCCGGCGAGCATGTCGCCGAGCTTGATCACGCCCTGCTTCACGGTACCGACGTGGCCGTGGAACTGGCCGGCGAACTTCTGCGTATCGGCAACCGCAAGCTCCACGCCGCTGCCGGACAGCATGCCGGTATCGCCAACCTGGCCGCCGGATTCAGCATAGAACGGCGTCCTGTCGGTGAACAGGATCACTTCGTCACCCGCCTGCACCTCCTCCACCGGACGGCCGCCCTTGAGCAGGGCAACCACCTTGAGGCCGTCGGCGTGCTGCTGGTCGTACCCCAGGAAGACGGTGGGCGACAGGGTCGCGACCAGCTCGGCGGGCAGCGTCACGCCACCGCCGAACTTGCCGGCGGCGCGCGCCATCTCGCGCTGGTGTTCCATGGCGCTGTCGAAGCCGGCCATGTCCACCGTCATGCCGCGCTCGCGGGCGATGTCGGCGGTCAGGTCGACCGGGAAGCCATAGGTGTCGTACAGGCGGAAGGCATCGGCACCCGGAATGACGCCATCGTCGACCTTGGCCGCGACGTCGTCGAAGATCTTCATGCCCGCGTCCAGGGTCTCGGCGAACCGCTCCTCCTCGGCCAGCAGCGCCTTGTGCACCGTGGTGGCGGCGGCCGGCAGCTCCGGATAGGCCTCGCCCATCTGCTCGACCAGGGTCGGCACCAGCTTGTGGAAGAACGGCTGGCGCACGCCCAGCATCCAGCCATGGCGCAGGGCGCGACGGATGATCCGGCGCAGCACATAGCCGCGGCCTTCGTTGGACGGCAGCACGCCATCGACGATGAGGAAGGAGCAGGCGCGGATATGGTCGGCGATCACGCGCAGCGACTTGTTCTCCAGGTCGGCGGTGCCGGTCAGTCCGGCCGCCTGGCGGATCAGCGCCTGGAACAGGTCGATCTCGTAGTTGGTGTGCACGTGCTGCAGGATCGCCGCCAGGCGCTCCAGGCCCATGCCGGTATCCACGCACGGCGCCGGCAGCGGCACCAGGGTGCCGTCGGGCTGGCGGTCGAACTGCATGAACACCAGGTTCCAGATCTCGATGAAGCGGTCGCCATCCTCATCCGGCGAGCCCGGCGGGCCACCGGCGATGTGCTCGCCATGGTCGAAGAAGATCTCGGTGCACGGGCCACACGGGCCGGTATCGGCCATCTGCCAGAAGTTGTCCGAGGCATACGGCGCGCCCTTGTTGTCGCCGATGCGCACGATGCGCGCTTCCGGCACGCCGATCATGTCGCGCCACAGCGCGTAGGCCTCGTCGTCGTTGTGGTAGACGGTGACCAGCAGGCGCTCGGCCGGCAGCTTCCAGACCTGGGTCAGCAGCTCCCATGCCCAGGCGATGGCGTCCTTCTTGAAGTAGTCGCCGAAGGACCAGTTGCCCAGCATCTCGAAGAAGGTGTGGTGGCGGGCGGTGTAGCCGACCGAGTCGAGGTCGTTGTGCTTGCCGCCGGCGCGCAGGCAGCGCTGGACATCGGCTGCGCGCACATAGCTGCGCTTCTCCGCGCCCAGGAACACATCCTTGAACTGCACCATGCCGGAGTTGGTGAACAGCAGGGTCGGGTCGTTGCCCGGCACCAGCGGCGCCGAAGGCACGATGGTGTGGCCCTTCCCCTTGAAGAATTCGAGGAAGTCGGCGCGGATCTGTGAGGTGGTGAACTTTACGGGTGTATTCATGAGGACTGGCGATAGGCGGGCTGGCGGCAGCCGGCTCCCCACGCGGTGCGTGGACCCGGGACGGCCGAAACCCTGAAAGGGTATCAGGCCCGGTCCGTTCAGTCCTCAGGATCGTAGCGGGTGGCCTTGCGGATGCAGCCGCCATCGAAGCCGCGCCGGGCCAGCATGTCCGCGGCCTTGCGGCGCTGCGCCAGGTCCTGGGGCCCGTCGGGGCCGAAACGGCGGCAGACCAGGTCCCTGGCCAGCTCCGCCCAGTCGCCCTCGAAGGTGGCCAGCGCCGCCTCGATCGAGTCGCTGTCCAGGCCATGCGTACCCAGTTCGGCACGGATGTGCAGCGGGCCGTAGCCGCCACCGGTGCGGTTGCGCACCAGGGCCTCGGCGAACCGGGTGTCGTCCTGCCAGCCGTCCTCGGCCAGCCGCGCCACCGCGGCGTCCACCGCCTCGGGATCGACCCCGCGGGCCTTGAGTTTGCGCCCCAGCTCCTTGCGCGAATGTTCCCGCCGCACCAGCAGCCCGAGCGCGCGCTGCAACGGCGTCTGTTCACGCGGTCGCCGGGTGCGGCGCCCCGGCCGTTCCTCGCTGTCGTTCATCGCCCGCCATCACCCTGCACCGGTGCCGGGCACGCCATGCACCGGCGAAAACCGCGGGGACCGGGCGACGTCACTGACGATGCGCCGCCCGTCCCCGCGGGAAAATCACTCCTCGTCCGCGTCGTCACCGGCCTCACGCGCGGCATCGGCGGGCTGGAACTTCTCGCGCAGCTCGGCTTCGAGCCTGGCGGCCACCTGCGGGTTGTCGCGCAGGTAACCGCGGGCGTTGTCCTTGCCCTGGCCGATGCGCTCGTCGCCGTAGCTGTACCAGGCACCGGCCTTCTCCACGAGCTTGGCATCCACGCCCATGTCGATCAGTTCGCCTTCGCGGCTGATGCCTTCGCCGTACAGGATCTCGGTGACCACCTGCTTGAACGGGGGCGCCAGCTTGTTCTTGACCACCTTGATCTTGGTCTGGTTGCCGATGATCTCGTCACCCTTCTTGATCGCGCCGATGCGGCGGATGTCCAGGCGCACCGAGGCGTAGAACTTCAGCGCGTTGCCGCCGGTGGTGGTTTCCGGGCTCTGGCCCGGCATCATCACGCCGATCTTCATGCGCAGCTGGTTGATGAAGATCACCAGGGTATTGGAGCGCTTGATGTTGCCGGTCAGCTTGCGCAGCGCCTGGCTCATCAATCGTGCCTGCAGGCCGGGCAGCTGGTCACCCATCTCGCCTTCGATTTCAGCCTTGGGGGTCAGCGCGGCGACCGAGTCGATCACCAGGATGTCCACCGAGCCCGAACGCACCAGCATGTCGGCGATTTCCAGCGCCTGTTCGCCGGTGTCCGGCTGCGACAGCAGCAGGTCGTCCACGTTCACGCCCAGCTTGGCGGCGTAGATCGGGTCCAGCGCATGCTCGGCGTCGATGAAGGCCGCGGTGCCGCCCTGCTTCTGGCACTCGGCGATGGCCTGCAGGGTCAGGGTGGTCTTGCCCGAGGATTCGGGACCATAGATCTCGACCACGCGACCCTTGGGCAGGCCGCCGATGCCCAGCGCGATGTCCAGCATCAGCGAGCCGGTGGGAATCGCCTCGACGGGCTCGACCACGCGGTCGCCCATGCGCATCACCGACCCCTTGCCGAACTGCTTTTCGATCTGGCCCAGGGCGGCAGCGAGCGCGCGCTTCTTGTTATCGTCCATCGGGGTCTTCCTCGTCGTTGATGTCATGGATTTCGTCATGGGTCCACTTTAGCGGGGGCGTATCGCATAGGCTGAGACTGTTGGCGATGCGGCCAGATTATCGGGGCGGGAAGGATACCGGCAGCCGCGCCGGTACCTGCCGCCCGTAGGAAAACCATCGCCCCTGCGATGGGGAAAATGCCGTCACCGGTTCGGCCTCAGCAGCCCGCAATACAGCCCTTCGATGGCGAAATCCTGGTCCGGGAGGACCTCGATGGGCGCATAGTCCGGATTGCGCGGCAGCAGGCGGATGCGGTCCTTGCCGACCTTGAGCAGCTTGACCGTGATCTCGTCGTCGATGCGCGCCACCACGATCTGCCCGGAGCGTGCGTCGCGGGTACGGTGCACGCCGATCAGGTCGCCATCGAAGATGCCCTCGTCGATCATCGAATCGCCCTGCACCTTAAGCAGGTAGTCCGGCGCCGGCGAGAAGAACACCTTGTCGAGCACCACGAAATCGTCCGATCCGATGTCCGCGCCGATCGGCAGGCCGGCGGCCACGCGCCCCAGTACCGGCAGCCGCAGCACCTGCTCCGCGGCCGCGGCCGGCGGTGCGGCGGCATCGGCCTCCTCGGCCGGGCGTACCAGGCGGATGCCCCGCGCCCGGCCCGGCACCCGCTCGATGGCGCCGGCCGCTTCCAGTGCATCCAGGTGGTATTGCGCCGAGCGCACCCCCTTGAAGCCGAAGGCGCGGGCGATCTCGGTCTGCGACGGCGGCATGCCTTCCGCATCGATGCGCTCGGCGATCATCTGCAGGATCGCCTGCTGGGTCTGGGTCAGGTCCATGGTTAGTAGTATTACTACTAACTGACGCCACCGCAAGTACCTCGGGACGGCCGGGTTCGCGCCCGCTCACGGGCCACCGGCAGGCGGGCCTAGGGGCGCCTGCCGCTGCGCCAGATCGAGAACAGGATCCACACCCCGCACAGGCCGGCGCCGAGGAAGCCGGCCACGCCCAGCGCCAGCAGCCAGCGGTTGCTGCCGCTGCCGATGCTGTTCATGACGATGGACGAGCCGATGATCAGGGCAGCGGTGACGATGCCGACGGTGAGGCGGTTGGCGGCGCGGTTGACCTGGTCGCCGAAGCCCTTCAGTCCCGGCGTGTCGACCATCAGGCGCATGCGCCCACGCCGCGCGGCCTGCAGCAGGCGGCGCATGTCGCGCGGCAGGTCGCCGGCCAGGTCCAGCGCGCCGAGCAGGCTGCGGCGACTGCGCCGCAGTACCGCGCGCGGCGCATAACGGCGGCGCATGATCCGCTCCAGGAACGGACGCGCGGCGCCGGCCATGTCGAAGTCCGGGTCCAGCTGCCGGCCCATGCCCTCCAGGGTCAGGAAGGTCTTGATCATCAACGCCAGGTCGGCCGGCAGGGTCAGCCCGTACTGGCGCAGCAGGGCGGTCACCTCGCCCAGCATCAGGCCGATGCGCAGGTCCTTGAGCGGCACCCCGCGGTACTGGTCGACGAAACTGCCCAGGTCCTGCTGCAGGCGCGATTCGTCCACCTCCACGCCACCGGCCCACTCCAGCAACACGTCGGTCACCGCTTCGGGGTCCTGGGTCACCAGTCCGTGCAGCAACCGCGCTACCTGGAAGCGGCGCTGCTCGGACAATCGCCCGACCATGCCGAAATCGATGATGCCGATGCGGCCATCGGGCATGTAGAAAATGTTGCCCGGGTGTGGATCGGCGTGGAAACAACCGTCGTCGAGCACCATCTTGAGGATGATCGACGCACCGGTGTGCGCCAGCGCCACGCGGTCCAAGCCGGCGGCATCGACCGCGTCCAGGTCGCGCCCGGGAATGCCGTCGACGAAATCCTGCACGTTGAGGCTCTCGCAGGTCCACTGCCAGTGCACGCGCGGGATCAGCACCTCCGGATGACCGGCGAAGTTGCCGGCGATGCGCTCGGCATTGCGGCATTCGGCGGCGAAATCCAGCTCGCGGCGCAGCGACCGGGTGAACTGCTCCACCACTTCCGCTGGCCGGTAGCGGCGCAGGTCCGGCAAGCGCGCCTCGATGATCACGGCCAGCCGCGCCAGCAGGCGCAGGTCGGCCTCGATCACCTCGCGGATGCCGGGCCGGCGCACCTTCAGCACCACCGGCGTGCCGTCGTACAGCCAGGCCCGGTGCGCCTGCGCCAGCGAGGCCGCGGCCATCGGCCGTTGCTCGAGCCGGGCGAAGGCCTGTTCCGGCGGCTGACCGAGGTCGGCTTCCAGCTGCCCGCGCACCTGTTCGTAGGGCAATGCCGGCACCGCGTTCTGCAGTTCGCTGAACTCGGCGATCCACTCCGGCGGGAACAGGTCCACGCGCGTGGCCAGCACCTGGCCCAGCTTGACGAAGGTCGGGCCGAGGTCTTCCATCGCCCGCCGCACCCGCACCGGCGCGGACATCTGCAGCATCTGGCCGGGATCGTTCCAGTGCAGCAGGCGCCCGGCGCGCTGCAGGACATCGGCCAGGCCGACGCGGCGGACCACGTCGCCGAAACCATAACGGATCAGGACGGCGGCAATTTCCTGCAGCCGCCCCAGGTCGCGCACCGTACCCAGCGCCTCCCACATCAGGCGCGCCCTCCGCAGCGGGGCCGCTGGCCATGCATCACAGCAGGGCCTCCAACCCCTCCAGCGCGCGGGCCACGGTCTGCCGTCGCACCGCATCGCGGTCGCCGTCGAAGTGGAAGCGCTCGGCATGGGTGTAGCCGCCGCGCCGCTTCCAGCCGATCCACACCGTGCCGACCGGCTTGTCGGCGCTGCCGCCACCCGGCCCGGCGATGCCGGTGACGGCCACCGCGACGCTGGCGCCGGAATGCACCAGCGCACCGGAAACCATCTCGATCACTGTTTCGCGGCTCACCGCGCCCTGGCTTTCCAGCGTCTGCGGGCGCACCCCGAGCAGCGCCTGCTTGGCTTCGTAGCTGTAGGCCACCATGCCGCTGTCGAACCAGTCCGAAGAGCCGGCCACGCCGGTCATGGCCTTGGCGATCCAGCCGCCGGTGCAGCTCTCGGCGGTGACCACGCGGTCGCGCGCAGCGCGCAGGCGCTCGCCGATGCGGGTGGCGAGTCGCTCCAGTTCGAGATCGTCGGGCGTGGTGGCCATGTCATCGCCTGCGTGAACGGTTGTCCCGTTGTAACGAAAAACGCGCGGCGGCGAAACCGCCGCCGCGTCCGCCGCGCTCAGCGGTCGCAGCCTTCCAGCTTCAGTGTCTGCCCGGGCTTGATCGCATAGGCCGGCGCACGCAGTCCATTGGCACGCGCCAGGGCCGGCACCTCGCACTGGAAACGTGCCGCGATGCGACCGAGGGTGTCGCCCTTGGCGACCTTGTAGCTGCGCGCGGCCGGGCGCCGCGCCGGGCGTGCCGGCGCGACCGGCGCGGTGGCGGCAGGCGCGGCCGCCTGCATCGCCTGCACGTCGCCCACCGCCACGTTGCCGGTGTAGCTGGCGGCCTGCGGCCGCTTGATCGCGGCATTCACATCGGCGGTGATCAATGCCCGCGCCAGGTCCGCGCGCGGCCCGTTCACGCAATGCCGGTTGTACAGCCCGGCGATGCGGGTGGTGGCATTGATGGTGGTGCCGGCGGGAATCCAGCCATCGGCCTCGTAGCGCGGGTTGAGGTTGCGCAGCACGCGCATGTAGCCGTCGCGGGTACCGGCGCTGCCAAGGCAGATCGTCAGTTCGTAGATCGTGGTGGACCTGGCCAGGCGGATCGTCGCCGGCTGCGCGTTGACCTTGGGGAACTCGACGCCGTACTGCTGCGGGTGCAGGAAGATCCACGCCGCGGCGATCACCATCGGCACGTAGTCCTTGGTCTCGCCCGGGAACTGGTTGTAGATCGAATCGGTCCAGAAGCCCTGCCCGCCGCCCTGGTTGAACACCCGCAGCGCGCGGCCTTCGCCACCGTTGTAGGCGGCCAGCGCCAGCTCGATGTTGCGGTTGAGCTGGCCCATGCGCTCGTTCATGTAGGAGGCGCTGGCCTCGGCGGCACTGCGCGCGTCGAAGCGGGTATCGAAGCCGGTGCCGTCCGGGCCGAGACCGAAGCGGCGGCCGGTGGCCGGCATGAACTGCATCAGCCCCGCCGCCCCCGCGCGCGAGGAGGCGTGCACGCGGCCGTTGGACTCCTTGGCCATGATGCCGAACAGCAGCGCCTCCGGCAGACCGCGCTTTTCCCACTCCGGCCACATCACCGCACGCAGGTTCATGTAGTTCTCGTAGCTGGTCAGCAGCGCCGGGCGCATGTCGGTCAGCCAGCGGCGGATACCGGCCTGGATGGCCGGGTTGTATTCGACCATCTCGTCGAAGGCATGGCGGTGGTCGTTGAGCAGCGCCGCCGCGCGGGCGGCCTCCGGCACATCGGCCACCAGCGGGCCGACATGGTCGGGGTCTGCCTCCAGCGTGTCGCCGGCCTCGTCCGCGGCATCGCCGGCGCTGTCATCGGCCTGCTTCTTCAGCAGCCGCTTGTAAGTGGACAGCAGGTTGCCCACCTGGCAGCCCTTTTGGCCGATGCAGGCGTCGATCACGTCCTCCATGTCCTCCAGCGCCGCATTGCCCTCGGCGGTGCCCTTGGGGTCGGCGTTGGCGACCAGCAGCAGCGCGTCGGTATAGCGCTTCTCGGCCGCGGCCATGCGCTGTTCGATCGCCTCGATCCGCCCCTTGTCGCGGGCGGACACGCGCTGCGCATGCGCGGTGGGAATGGCGATCAGCAGCGAGGCGGCGACCAGCAGCGAGCAACGACGGGCGGACGGAACGGAAGCGGGCATCAGCGGCATTACGGGCGGAAAGGCTGGCAGGGTAGCCGCCGGCCTCGCTGCCCGGCAACCGGAACGATCAGGCGATACAGTCGGCAGCTAGAATCCACCCACGAACATCCGGGAGCACTGCATGGACCCCATCCTGATCGGCAAGGGCATCACCGACGACATCGCCGTCACCCTGCTTCCGCGCTTCGGCAACCGCCATGGCCTGGTGGCCGGCGCCACCGGCACCGGCAAGACGGTGACGCTGATGACCCTGGCCGAGGGCTTCTCGCGGCTGGGCGTACCGGTGTTCCTGGCCGACGTGAAGGGCGACGTGGCCGGCCTGGCCGTGCCCGGCGACGGCAGCGAGAAGCTGGCCCAGCGCGCCGCCGAGATCGGCGTGGCCGGCTATGCCCCGGTCGCCAGCCCGGTGGTGTTCTGGGATCTGTACGGCCAGCTCGGCCATCCGGTGCGGACCACGGTCAGCGAGATGGGGCCGACCCTGCTGGCGCGCATCCTCGAACTCAACGACACCCAGGCCGGGGTGCTCGACATCGTGTTCAAGCTGGCCGACGATCGCGGCCTGCTGCTGCTCGATCTTGACGACCTGCACGCCCTGCTCAACCTGGTGGCCGAGGAGCGCAAGGACGTTTCCACAGAGTACGGGCTGGTCAGCGCGCAGTCGGTGGCGGCGATCCAGCGTGCGCTGCTGCGCCTGTCGCAGGACGGCGGCGAGAAGTTCTTCGGCGAACCGGCGCTGGAACTGGCCGACATCATGCGCGTCAACCACGACGGCCGCGGGGTGATCGGCATCCTCGCCGCCGCGCAGCTGATCCTCAAGCCGCGCCTGTATTCGACCTTCCTGCTGTGGCTGCTGTCCGAGCTGTTCGAGAAACTGCCGGAAGTGGGCGACCTGGAGAAGCCGAAGCTGGTCTTCATCTTCGATGAGGCGCACCTGCTGTTCGACGACGCCCCGGCCGCACTGGTGCAGCGCATCGAGCAGGTGGTGCGGCTGATCCGCTCCAAGGGCGTGGGCGTGTATTTCTGTTCGCAGTTCCCCGACGACGTCCCGGCCAACATCCTCGGCCAGCTCGGCAACCGCGTGCAGCACGCGCTGCGCGCCTTCACCCCGCGCGACCAGAAGGCGGTGAAGACCGCGGCCGAGACCTTCGTCCCGAACCCCCGGCTCGACGTGGTCGCCACGCTGTCGCAGCTGGGCACCGGCGAGGCACTGGTGTCCACCCTGCAGGACAAGGGGGTGCCTTCGCCCGTGCAGAAAACCCTGGTGGCCCCGCCACGCTGCCGGATGGGGTCGATCACCGATGCCGAGCGCGCCCAGGTGCGTGCCGGCAGCCCGGTGGCAGGACGCTACGACAACGCGGTCAACCGCGAATCGGCGGCCGAGATCCTGGCCCGGCGCACGCAGCAGGCAGCCGAACAGGCCAAGGCGCCGGCCGCCCGCACCCGCGAACAGGACGATGGCCAGGAAGGCGGCTTCAGCCAGGCCATCAAGGACGCCATCTTCGGCACCAGACGCCGCCAGGGCATGATCGAGACCATGGCCAAGCAGACCACGCGCACGGTGGGCACCAAACTGGGCAACCAGATCGTGCGCGGCATCCTCGGCGGGATATTCGGCGGCAAGCGCTGACCGCTGTCCGCGGCCGCCATCGCTTTCACCTGTGGGCGCCATCGAACCGCGCGCCTCGATGCGACGGTGGGGGTCGCCCTGCCGCCGGCCGCGATGGCCCCATGCATCGACCCCGACCGCAATGGTGTCGTTCGCGGCGGCCTCGCCGCCGCGGGTGGCTTGCGCAGCGGCAGGATCGGCCGTGTCCGGCATCCCTGTCGATGCGCCGCAGCTTCGGCCATCGATTGGCCGGGCGCACGCGTGCGCGGCTACCATGCGCCCGGTCTTCCCGATGTTCCATCGCAATGAGCCGCTGGCGCCCCCCTGCAGAAAAAAGCACCGCCCTGATCACCGCCCGGGGCCATGCGCGGCTGAAGGCCGAACTGGACGAACTGTGGCGCCAGCGCCGGCCCGAAGTGGTGAAGGCGCTGGCCGCCGCGGCGGCCGAGGGCGACCGCTCGGAGAACGCCGAGTACACCTACCGCAAGAAGCAGCTCGGCGAGATCGACCGCCGCGTGCGCTACCTGAGCAAGCGCCTGGAAGCGCTGCGGGTGGTGGATACCCGCCCCAGCGACCCGCAGGCGGTGTTCTTCGGCGCCACGGTGGAACTGGAGAACGTCCAGTCCGGCCAGGTCCACGTCTACCGCATCGTCGGCCCGGATGAAACCGATGCGACCGCTGGCTGGATCAGCATCGATTCGCCGCTGGCCCGCGCGCTGCTGAAAAAGCGCATCGACGACGAATTCGAGGTGGAACTGCCCGGGGGACGGCAGAGGTTCGCCATCATCGGCATCGACTACGACGCAGGGTGATGCGCCGCCACGGCGCGGCGAGCCGGTCCGCAACGGCCGTGCGACCGGGCCCCGCCCCCGGCCCTGCGCCGGCCAGGCCAGCTGGCCTGCACGCCCACCCGGCAACCCCCGCATGGCCGGACGCGCGCACCATGCCCGACGAACCCGGAATCCGTCAGCGCAGCGGCCCGGGGTACGTGCGCCCTTCGCGCAGCGGCCGGAAATAGTCGGCTTCGGCGTAGAATGCATCGTCCTGCCGCGGCTGCCAGCCCGGCACCCCGGCCAGCGGCAGCGGACGCAGCTGCAGCGGATCGCCGAGGATCTCGCCGGCGGCTATCGCCCCGGCCACGCGTGCCACGCAGGCCGCATCGTCCGTGCCCTGCACCGCCACGCAGCGCCCGACCAGGCGCCGCCCGGGTACCAGCGCCTGCTCCATCAGCGCGTGCCCGATCACCGCGGCCACGCCGATGCCGCCGTCATGCCAGCGCGCGGCCTGCGCGGCGAACAGCGCGTGCCAGCGATGGCCATCCCACAGCGGCAGCAGGGCCGGATCGGCAATGCGCACGATCACCCCGCATTCGTCGAACTGGGTCAGCGCCTGCTGCGCACGGTTGCGCCGCTGCGGACCCATCGCGTCGATATGCAGGCACTGGCGCGCGTTGAGCGCCGACTTGATCGCCGGGTAGCGCGCCCAGACCAGCGCGTTGAACAGGTCGTGCCAGTTCTCCGGGCGGGTGGCGATGCGCCCCTGCGCGGCGATGCGCGTTTCATAATGCAGGCCATCGCCGAGCAGCGCCTTGTCCTGCACGACGAAGCGCCGCCCAGGCAGCGGCAGCGCCGCGTTGAGCGCATCGATATCCGGCCATTCCGTCGCCACCAGCAGCGTGCGGTGAGCGGCATCGCACTCCAGCAACGGATGCCCGAAACACGCCGGATCGACCTGCCCGCGCGGCGGCGCGACGAAGCGCCGCCGATCCGGACCGATGCCAGCGCCGGCATCGTCCTGCGCCGCGCGCGCGCCACGCGGCTGGCCGGTCACAGCACCTTGAGGTCGAACGGCGTGGCGCCCGGCTTGACGAGCGCGTCGCCGAACAGGTCGTGCTCATCGCTGTCGGTGATTTCCACGTCGACGAAATCGCCCACGCGCAGCCCCGCCGCGTCGGCATTCTGGATATGCACCAGGCCGTCGATCTCAGGCGCATCGGCCTTGGAGCGCGCCACCGCGATGCCGTCCTCGATGGCGTCCACCAGGCATTGCTGCACGCTGCCCACCTTGGCCTCGAGCCTGGCCGCGGAAATGGCCGCCTGCTTCTCCATGAAACGGGCCAGACGCTCCTGCTTCACTGCTTCAGGCACCGGGTCCGGCAGCTGGTTGGCGGTCGCCCCTTCCACTGGCGAGTAGGCGAAGGCGCCGACGCGGTCGAGCTGGGCGGCATCGAGGAACTCGAGCAGCTGCTCGAACTCGGCCTCGGTCTCGCCCGGGAAGCCGACGATGAAGGTCGAGCGTACGGTGATGTCCGGGCAGGTTTCGCGCCAGCGCAGCACCCGTTCCAGGGTCTTGTCGACCGCGCCCGGGCGCTTCATCAGCTTGAGGATGCGCGGGCTGGCGTGCTGGAACGGGATGTCCAGGTACGGCAGGACCCTGCCCTCGGCCATCAGCGGGACGATGTCGTCCACGTGCGGATACGGGTAGACGTAGTGCAGGCGGGTCCATGCGTCCAGCTCGGACAGGCCCTCGCACAGCGCCTTCATGCGCGTGGCGTACTCCCTCCCGCGCCAGGTGCCCGGCGCGTACTTGCGGTCCACGCCGTAGGCCGAGGTGTCCTGCGACACCACCAGCAGCTCGCGCACGCCGCCCTTGACCAGGCGCTCGGCCTCGCGCAGCACGTCCTCCACCGGGCGCGACACCAGGTCGCCGCGCATCGACGGGATGATGCAGAAGCTGCAGCGGTGGTTGCAGCCCTCGGAAATCTTCAGGTAGGCATAGTGGCGCGGGGTCAGCTTGATCCCGTAATCCGGCACCAGGTCCACGAACGGGTCGTGCCTGGGCGGCAGCGCGGCATGCACCGCGTCCATCACGCTGGCGTAATCCTGCGGCCCGGACACCGACAGCACGTCCGGGTACTGCTCGCGGATCATCTCCGACTTCTTGCCCAGGCAGCCGGTGACGATGACCTTGCCGTTCTCGTTCATCGCCTCGCCGATGGCGTCCAGCGATTCGGCCACGGCCGAGTCGATGAAGCCGCAGGTATTGACCACCACGACGTCGGCCGAGTCGTAGGACGGCACGATGTCGTAGCCCTCCACCCGCAACTGGGTGAGGATGCGCTCGGAATCGACGAGGGCCTTCGGGCAGCCAAGGCTGACGAAGCCGACTTTGGGGTTCAGCTGGGACATGGGGTCTGGCGGTTCTGTAAGGCCGGGGCCGGAATGGCCGCGGGGCCGTGAGGGCGGCGATTATACCGGCCGGGTGCCGGCGCTACCCGGCAGCGGCCTTAACATGGGCATCGACCATTCCCCGCGCGCCACGGAGTCGCCCATGAACCACTGGATCACCCTCGCAACCGCCCATGGCCCGGTACGCGCCTGGCAGGCCCTGCCCGACGGCCCCGCGCGTGGCGGGCTGGTGGTGATCCAGGAGATCTTCGGCGCCAACGCCCATGTCCGCCACGTCGCCGACCAGTACGCAGGCGAGGGCTACGCGGTGCTGGCCCCCTCCTTCTTCGACCCGATCGAACCGGGGCTGGAGCTGGACTACGACGCCGCCGGCACCACCCGGGGCAAGGCGCTGGTGGACGCGCTGGGCGTGGACCGCGCCGTGGACATCGTCGATGCCGCCGCGCGCGCCCTGTCCGGCCACGGCAGGGTCGGGACCGTGGGTTACTGCTGGGGCGGCACCATCGCCCTGCTCGCCGCGCAGCGGCTTGGCCTGCCCTCGGCCAGCTATTACGGCGCACGCAACGTGCCGTTCCTGGATGCGCCGTTCAAGGCCCCGGCGATCTTCCATTTCGGCGCGCAGGACCCCTCGATCCCGCCGGCCGCCGTTGCAGCGCACCGTGAAAAGCAACCGTCGATGCAGGTATACGTGTACCCGGCCGGCCACGCCTTCAACCGCGAGGTCGGCGCGCATTACCACGCTCCGAGCGCCGCGCTGGCGCGCGAACGCACCTTGGCCTTCCTCAGCGAGAACCTGCGATGACCGAAGTTGTGACGTCCGATTTCGAGCTTGACACCCGCCTTGCCGCCGACAGCGTCCTGATCGCCGACGGCCCGCTGTCCCAGATCCGCCTGATGAACGACGACCGCTTCCCCTGGGTCGTGCTGGTCCCGCGCGTCCCCGGCGCCAGCGAGTGGATCGACCTGGACGGCAGCCAGCAGCGCCTGCTGCTGGCCGAGATCAACCAGGTCTCGCGCCACCTGAAGCAGAAACCCAACGTCACCAAGCTCAACATCGGCGCGCTGGGCAACATCGTGCCGCAGCTGCACATCCACCTGGTCGGCCGCCACGAAGGCGATGCCGCCTGGCCCGGCCCGGTCTGGGGCAGCGGCCCGGCGCAGCGCTTCGACCCCGGGGTGCTGGCCGAGCGTGTCGAAATCTGGCGCCAGCGGCTACGATAGCCGCCACTTCATCCAAGGACCCGCAAGTCGATGCGCTCCAACCTGATCGCCGCCCTGATCCTGATCGTCGTCGGCCTGTTCTTCCTGGCCAAGAACCTGGGCTGGATCAACGGCAACATCGGCTCGATGCTGGCCACCTGGTGGCCGGCCATCCTGGTGGCCGTGGGCATCGGCATGCTGTTCGGGCGCGGCAAGTAGGCCCCGGCAACCGGTGGAAACACGAAGGGCGCGGAATTCCGCGCCCTTTTCGCGTGCCGCAGGCTCCCGCGCTCAGGTACGCGGCAGGGTCACCCCGGTCTGGCCCTGGTACTTGCCGCCGCGATCGCGGTACGACGTTTCGCAGACGTCGTCCTTGTCGGCCTGGAAGAATAGCATCTGCGCCACGCCCTCGTTGGCGTAGATGCGCGCCGGCAGTGGCGTGGTGTTGGAGAACTCCAGGGTCACGTGGCCTTCCCACTCCGGCTCCAGCGGGGTGACGTTGACGATGATCCCGCAGCGCGCATACGTGCTCTTGCCCAGGCACACCACCAGCGTGTCGCGCGGGATGCGGAAGTACTCCACCGTGCGCGCCAGCGCGAACGAGTTCGGCGGGATGATGCACTCGTCGGCCTCGATGTCGACGAAGCTCTTCGGGTCGAAGTGCTTGGGGTCGACGATGGTCGAGTTGATGTTGGTGAACACCTTGAATTCGCGCGAACAGCGCACGTCGTACCCGTAGCTGGAAGTGCCGTAGCTGACGATGCGCTGGCCATCAAGCTGCTTGACCTGCCCGGCTTCGTAGGGCTCGATCATGCCGTGCTGCTCGGACATGCGGCGGATCCAGCGGTCACTCTTGATGCTCATTCGATGTTCCTGGTGGCGATGGAACCCGGCCCGCAGGCCGGAGGGACAGCGATTCTAGCCCAAGCCCGGCGCCTGGCATGGCCGCCGGGTCGTCGCGGCGGCCGGTTCAGACCAGCGAGGAAACGATGGGAATGCCCGCCCGCGGACGCTTGCCCAGCTCCTCGACCATGCGCCGCGCCGCGGCCACATAGGCCTTGGCGGCCGCCGAATCAGGCGCTGCCGCCACGATCGGGGTGCCGGCGTCGCCCTGCTCGCGGATGCCGATCTCCAGCGGCAGCGAGCCCAGCAGCGGCACGCCGTACTGGGCAGCCATGCGCTGGCCACCGCCTTCGCCGAACAGGTGCTCGACGTGGCCGCAGCTGGAGCAGGTGTGCACCGCCATGTTCTCGATGATGCCAAGCACCGGCACTTCGACCTTCTCGAACATCTTCAGCGCCTTGCGCGCGTCCAGGGTGGCGATGTCCTGCGGCGTGGTCACGATCACCGCACCGGCCACCGGGATCTTCTGCGCCAGGGTCAGCTGGATGTCGCCGGTGCCCGGCGGCAGGTCGACCAGCAGGTAGTCCAGGTCGTCCCAGCGGGTGTCGTTGAACAACTGGGTCAGCGCCGACGTCGCCATCGGCCCGCGCCAGATCATCGGCGAATCCTGCTCGACCAGGAATCCGATCGACATGGTCTCCACCCCGAACGCCCGCATGGGTTCGATCGACTTGTTGTCCGGGCTCTCCGGACGCCCGCTGAGCCCCAGCATCGCAGGCATGCTGGGCCCGTAGATGTCGGCGTCCAGCACCCCGACCCGCGCGCCCAGCTGCTGCAGCGCCACGGCCAGGTTCACCGCCGTCGTCGACTTGCCGACCCCGCCCTTGCCGGAGCCCACGGCAATGACGTTGCGGATGCGGGGATGCGGCGAAAGGCCTTTCTGGACGCGGTGGGCGGGGGCTCGGAGGGGGGAATTGGTTTGCATCTTCCTGAAACGCCACAAGAACGGCGTAGATCATGCCACACCGCAGCCCAGGTCGTCGCAGCCGTCGGCAGCAATGAATGATGCGCTGTGTCTGCGCAAATGTTGACGCAGATACAGTGTTCATTCATCTTCGACACATGTTTGCCCCGATTCCGCAAAGTCGAACCTTGCCAAGGATGTCCTGACAGATGAAATACCGCACCCCAGCCAAGCTGGCGCTTGCCGCCGGCATTGTGATCGCAGCGGCCAGCGCGCACGCCGCGCCGACGCCGATTCCCACCGAGAGCTTCGCGAAGATCCCTGCGATCCAGTCCGTGACGATGAGCGCCGACGGAAAGCGCCTGGTCGCGATTGTCGCGGCGCCAGGCAGCAACTATGCCGATACCGCACTGGCGAACTGGGATATGGACAACCTTGCCGCGGGCCCGACCTCCATCACCCCATCCGGTGATCGGATGAAGTTCATTGCAGCAAGTGCACTGAAGGCCGGCAAAACCCTCGTCCTCGGCAGGCAGGAGTTCACGGGCCAGCTCGGAGGATGCGGCGAGGGCAACTCGACCGGCTCGACCAAGACCTTCCTGACCAAGGCCTACCTGACCGATCCGTCACAGACCAAGTTCGATGAGGCATTCGCCGACAACAGCCGGAAGCTCGGCGTCAGCGAGCAGACCCAGCGATGCCTCGAACTGGCGGGCACTGCCTCCCTGGTCCATTCGCTGCCGCTCGATCCGGACAAGGTGATCATCTCGCAGATGAACGAGCTGACGCTGTCAGCCAATTACTACCTGTACAACCTCAAGACCGGGCAGACCGAACTGCTGTTCCGCGGCGGTGCGCGTTCTGCACCGGGTCTTTTCCATCCGCGCAATGGCGAGCTGCTCACGCGCAGCCAGATCGAACCGGCCGGTTCGAACGAGTATGAACAGCAGATACTGATCAAGAACAAGGAAAGCGGCCAGTTCGAAAAGCACGACAACCTGACGACGCGGCTCAGCGATCGTCAAGCGATGGATGTCGCCGGTATCGACGATGCCACTGGCAAGCTCTATATCCTCACCGACAAGTTCTCCGATCAGGTCCAGGCCTGGCAGTACGATCCGGCCACCAGGTCCTTCGACAAGGAACCGCTGGCGGCGCATCCCGACTACCCAATCAGCGGGCTGATCCTCGGCACCCGGCCAAGCAACTTCAACCAGGTACTTGGCTTCTATGTCGATGGCCCGCGACGCGAGGCGGTTTACATCGACCCGACGATGAAGAGCCTGCATGACAGCCTGAAGCAGGCCTATCCAGGTACCTATGTTGCGATCACCGGCTACAACGATGACCTGTCGCGTGTGCTGTTCACGACCTCTGCGGCGAACCAACCCACGTCCTACTACGTCCTGACCGACAAGAAGAGCGTCGTCCCCCTCGGCAGCGAACGTCCGTGGATGGACACCAAACAGATCGGCGAACAGCGCTGGGTCACCTATACCGCCCGCGATGGCCGCAAGATCCCTGCCATCATCGACCTTCCCGCAGGCTGGAAGGAAGGTGATCCCACCCTGCCCGCACTGGTGCACCCGCACGGCGGCCCCTGGGCACGTGACTACACCGGCTGGGACGCTTCCGGCTGGGTACCGTTCTTCACCTCCCGCGGGTACGCCGTCATACGCCCGCAGTACCGTGGCAGCACCGGCTTCGGCCGCGACCACTGGATCGCTGGCGACAAGCAGTGGGGCCTGACGATGCAGGATGACAATGACGATGCCGCCGCATGGCTGGTGTCGCAGGGGATTGCCGCCAAGGACCGCATCGCCATTTTCGGCTACTCCTACGGCGGCTTTGCCTCGGCGGCCGCCACCGTGCGCAGCCCGTCGCCGTTCCAGTGCGCCATCGCAGGCGCGCCGGTGACCGACCTGGCACGACTTGGCGTTTCCTGGAGCGAGAACCGCCTGCAGCGCATCCTGCAGGGACAGACCGTGACAGGCATGGACCCGATGAAGAACACGGACAAGGCAAGCATCCCCGTACTGCTGTACGTGGGCGATCGCGACGTCCGCACCCCCTCCTTCCATGCACGCAGCTTCTACAACGCGGTGCAGGGCAAGGTGCCGGCGAAGTTCGAGCTGATTCCCGACATGCCGCACAGCATGCCGTGGTATCCGCGCCACTACCAAGCCACCCTGCCGCTCATGGAGAGCTTCCTCCGCAACGACTGCGGACCAGGCGGCCTGTAAGGCACAGCCGGGCGTGGCGAGGCCGGTGCCGTAAGGCCAGGCCTCGCCAGACTCGAGATTGAATGGATCCGCTCAAACGCTTCGACCCTGAAGGGAGTGCGTTGCGGGGGTGTGTGGTGGCATCCCTCGATCGCCTGGCACGTTTCACCCTGCAGCACCCGCCACCATCCAGCAGGGTGCTCAACCTGAATGACGTGATGACAGAACCGTCTGAAAGAATGGTTTCATTAACGTTGCATTTATCTTGAAGCACACCTAGACTCCATTAACCGAAACATAACAAAAGTGGGGAATCACCAAGATGCGCAAAGCGAACAGCCACATTTCGCCAATCCGCTTGCCGTTGACTCTGGCAGTACTTGCCTGCCTCCAGGCGGCGCCGGTACTGGCACAGGATGCGAGCGAAACCCAGAAGGAAGCCGCAAGCGAACCGGCGAAGAAGCCGGGAACCACCGATCTTGACCGGATGACCGTGACCGGCTCCCTGATCCGTCGCGCGGATTACGAGACCACTTCTCCGGTGTTCACCATTGAAACTGAGCGCAACACCGCCCAGGGTCAGGTCAACGTAGGCGAGTTCCTGCAGAAGTCGGCCATCGGCGCTGCCGAAACCCAGATCACCCACCAGTTCGGTGGCTTCGTGGTCGACGGCGGCACGGGCGTGCAGACCTTCTCGCTGCGTGGCCTTGGCGCCAACCGCACCTTGGTTCTGCTCGATGGCCAGCGTCCCGGTCCGGCCGGTACCCGCGGCGCTGTCGGCGCATTCGACCTGAATGTCATCCCCACTGCTGTACTGCAGCGCGCTGAAATCGTGAAAGACGGCTCGTCTTCGATCTATGGCTCGGATGCCGTGGCCGGTGTGGTCAATCTGATCACCAAGAAGAACTTCGAGCGCCCGGAACTGACCGTGACCTCGCGCATTCCCCAGCACGGCGGCGGCGAAGTGTTCTCGGCCTCGATCGCCAATGGCTGGAACTTCGACAAGGGCAGCATCGTTGCTGCCGTCGAGTGGTATCGCCACAACGAGCTGACCCGCGGTGACCGCGACTTCTTCAGTTGCGCGGAAGACCTGGTCAAGGACGCAGACGGCAACCGCATCGACCGTACCGACGCCTCGATCTACGGCCCCCGCAAGTTCTGCAACAACCTGCAGCACAACTACATCGCGGAATACGGCACCTCGAAGCTCTGGGTTCCTTCGGCAGACGGCAGCACCAACGGTCCGTTCGCTGGCTATGTCCCGCGACAGGACAAGACCTACGCAAACGGAAGCACCGAGGCCTACACCCAGATCCCGACCAACTTCAGTCGTTATGGTGAAGCCCACATCATCAACCGCCAGGAACGCAAGTCTGCCTATGTGGCATCGGACTTCGGTTTCGATTCCTTCAACTGGAAGACCCAGTTCCTGTACAACCGGCGTGACACCGAGAACTTCTCGTGGCGCCAGTTCTTCCCGTACCTGCCGGCCCCGGGTACCGCCCGTGGTATCGCGCAGCCGGTGATGCCCTTCAAGTCGATCACGCAGGTCCAGGTTGACTATTACTACCTGGCCAACAAGCTGGATGGCCTGTTTGCTGGCTCCGACACCTGGGGCTGGGAAGTCAATGCAAATTACAGCCGTTCCAGCGGAACGTATCGCAACCTGGGTATCGACACCCGCCTGACGGGTGACCTGGGCGAAGAGAACAGCGGCGACACCCCGGCGGCGAATTTCTTCGACCCGGGCTACCTGAGCGGCGCCAAGGTCGACGAGCTCGTCAATATCCTGGGCATCTGGCACACCGGCAAGACCACGTTCGACCAGGCTACCGTCAACGCCATTTTCAGTGGCGAACTGTTCAATATGCCGGCAGGTGCCGTAGGCATGGCCGCGGGCGTTGAGTACCGCTACTACAAGATCAATGACCAGCCGAGCCAGGAGTCCCGAAACGGGTTCATCTGGGGTTCGTCCAGTGCGGACGTCACCAAGGGTGATGACAAGGTCAAGGAAGCGTTCGTCGAGTTCGAGGTGCCGCTGCTCAAGGGCATTACCGGCATTGAGTCGCTGACCGCCAATGCCTCCGGCCGTATCTTCAAGTACGACTCGGTCGATGGATCGGACAACGTGTGGAAGCTCGGCCTGAACTGGCAGATCAACCCAGCACTGCGTATCCGCGGCACCGTTGGCACGTCCTATCGTGCTCCGGGCCTGTACGAGCTGTACCTGGGCAACCAGACCGGCTTCCTGGGCCAGACCGCCATTGATCCGTGCATCCGCTGGGGTGAAAGCAGCAATGACCAGCTGCGTGCGAACTGCGGCAGCATTGGCATTCCGCAGGACTACGCCGGCAATGGCTCCAGCGCAACCATCTACACCAGCGGCGGCGCCGGCCAGCTGAAGCCGGAAACCTCGACTGCCAAGAGTGTCGGCCTGGTATTCACGCCGACGTTTGCCAACCTCAGCGTGGCACTCGATTACTTCGATTACGAAGTCAAGGATCAGATTGCATCACTCGGTGCAGGCGACATCGTCAGTGGCTGCTACGGTGCAGCGAGCTTCCCGAACAAGTTCTGCGAGCTGATGTCCCGTAATCCGGCGAATGATCCGGACACTCCGTTCATGATCACCGAGGTGCGTGCGCAGTACATCAACATCAACAAGCAGCGTACCCGCGGCTGGGACCTGACGGCGAACTGGGAGCATGAGTTCGGCTTCGGCAAGCTCTCCCTGGACACCCAGGTCACCTACACGCTGGAAGACGTGATGCAGCTGTTTGACAGCGCGGAGGCGAGCGGCCTGAGCGACTCGAACCAGCTGGGCTACATCGGCCGGCCGGAACTGGTTGCCAACATGGGCCTGAGCCTGAAGCGTGGCGACTGGACCTACAACTGGCTGACCCAGTACATCGGCGAAACCGAGAACAAGGACCTGAAGCGCGAGTTCACCTACCTGGGCCGTCCGAACTCCTATCGTGACATCACCGCTGACGCCCGCTTCTACCATACGGCATCGATGAGCTACGACCAGCCGGATTGGCAGATCCTGGTGGGCATTGCCAACGTGTTCGATACGAAGCCGGCACTGGTGTCCACCGGCGCAGCTACCCGCTACGGCAATGTCCCGGCCTTCGCAACCCAGTACGACTACTACGGCCGCACTCCGTTCGTGCGCCTGAAGTACAAGTTCTGATAGCAGTCGGAACCCTGACGAAAAGGAGGCGGAGAAATCCGCCTCCTTTTTTGTTGTGAAGCCACGAGGATGGCCGGAACGGCTTCGTTTCATGCTCAATCGGCATCACGACAGCCTTGATCGTTCTGGCAAGCGCATGGCGCGGAAAGCAGCGACAGAGCGGCGACCTGCACAAGACGCCGGTGCCCGGACCGCCGGCAGCACAAGCCGTCTCGAGGGGAATGGATGGCGCCGCTCGTGCGGAATACAGGCTGCTCGGGGCGCGCAAGAACGCACGGCACCAAGGTTTGGCGATGCCCAGCCCAAAGTACGATGGCATGGATGACCGACGGCATACCTCGGGACAAACAATATTCCCGCCAGCCAGCATGACGCTGGAATGCCCGGATGCCCGGATGCCCGGCAAACGCCGGAATCACGGTCCAGCGCCTACACACGCCACCTGGCGTGACCGGAGTACGACATAGCTCCAGGCGGTCAACTGGAGCCAACAAAGAACATCTGCCGATCAGGAGTCGCGAGGAACGTCGAAGGCCATGGCACACGGCCTGTACGAAGCGGCGCTCCAAGACTTGCACCGGGAGCACGGCCGACATTCCGGCAGCATCCCTTGCAGGCGCTGCCCGGAAACATCATCCAACCGACCAACCGGCCCGCTCCTGCTGGGCTTGCGCGCCCGCTACGTCATTGCGACGCGGCAGACCGCCACACATCAAGACGATTCACGAGCGACGGATTTCCGGGAGTTTTCCAGCAATGCTGGAAAACTCCGTCGAATGGTGGGCTGTCAGGGCTGGTCTGTAGCCGTTGGAATCGTCATCGCCGGCGTCCCCACCTCGACCGTGCCGCGCCGGATCTTCATCCAGGTGTCATCCTGCCATTGCTGGTAGAGCTTGGGATCCCAATACTTCTTGTCGTAGAAGCGATCGGCCTTGATCGTCCGGGTCATGCCGCCTTCGGTATAGACGATATCCACGTTGTTGGACATCGATCCCGTGCGGCTTCCGGTCATGGCCCGCAATCCCTTGATCAGCACCGCGTCGATGCGGGGCTTGGCCACGGCATCGCCGTACTCCGCGGCCAACAAGCGGGCCTGCTCACGCGCAGCTTCGTGTTGCTCCAGGGGCAACGCGGCCCAATACTGGTCACGCAACTCGACAAACAGCGGATAGCCGCGCTCGGCCGCCACGTCCATCCAGGCAAAGGCCATTACCCGGTCGGCAGGGCGCTCCACCCCGAACCAGTACATCTCGCCAAGGTATCCCTGCGCGGGTTTGTCGGCATATCTGGCTGCCAGGCGGAAATTCTCCATGGCCTCATCGACCTTGCCACGATGAAGCGCGTTCACGCCCCACTGCCGATACATCATGTCGGGATGACCATCAAGGAAACCGGCATTGACCATGACCTCGCTGCTCTCTGGAGGGGTATCGGCAGCGAATGCAGGCATGCTCAATGGCAACAACAACAGGGGAATCAAGCGCAGGCGCATCGGTCCATCTTCCTTGGGTGAGCGGGCAGCCTAGAGGCAGGTCGACGCAAAGTAAAACCCGTGGCGGCATTCGCGGGCAATCGCGGGCCATTGCCGTTTGTCATCACGCACGCCTGGATCCCGGATACAAGTGCCATCGCGCATGAATCCCTGCGCAAATGCAGAACTGGACTTGCCTGCTCACAATGCGGCGATCACCTCGATCGCCGCATTATGCCCCGGTGCCCCGGTCACGCCGCCGCCGGGATGGGTACCGGAACCGCACAGGTACAGCCCGGGGATCGCGCCGCGGTAATTGGCCTGGCCCAGCATCGGCCTCGCGCTGAACAGCTGGTTGAGGCTCAGCGCTCCGTGGAAAATGTCGCCACCCACCAGGCCGAAGGTACGCTCCAGGTCCAGCGGACTGAGGATCTGCCGGCCCAGCACCGAGGCGGCGAAGCCGGGGGCGTGGCGCTCGACGGTGGCGATCATCAGGTCGGCCACCTCCTCGCGGTGGTCGTCCCAGCTGCGCCCGTCGGGCAGCTGCGGCGCCACGTGCTGGCAGAACAGGCTGGCCACGTGCTGGCCCGGTGGCGCCAGCGAATCGTCCAGCGTGCTGGGAATCAGCATCTCCACCACCGGCTCGCGCGACCAGCCATGGCGGCGCGCGTCCTGCCAGGCACGGTCCATGTAATCCAGGCTCGGGGCGATGATGATGCCGGCGGTGAGATGGTCGCCCTGCCCCGGCAGCACGCTGAAATCGGGAAGCCGCGACAGCGCAACGTTCATGCGGAACGTGCCCGAACCGCAGCGCCAGTTCGCCATCCGCTCGCGGGTGGCCGCCGGCACGTCCGCCGGCTCCAGCAACCGTTCGTACAGCAGTTTTGGATTCACGTTGGCGACCACCGCACGTGCGCGGATCACCTCGCCGCCGGTGGTCACCACGCCGGTGGCGCGCCCGCCCTCCACCAGCACCCGCTCCACGCCGGTCCCGGTGCGGATCACCGCGCCGGCCTCGCGCGCCGAACACGCCATCGCCTGGGTGATGGCGCCCATGCCGCCGATGGCATGGCCCCAGGCCCCCTTGACCCCGTTGCTCTGCCCGAATACGTGGTGCAGCAGCACATAGGCGGTACCCGGCGCATACGGGCTGGCGTAATTGCCGACGATGCCGTCGAAGCCGAACAGCGCCTTGATCGGTTCGCTTTCGAACCAGCGGTCCAGATACTCGGCCGCCGAGATCGTGAACAGGTCCAGCAGCTCCTGCTTCAGGCCGGCGTCCAGCCCCTGCAGGCGCCGCCCCAGCTGGCCGGCCTTCCACAGCTCCGGCAGTGCATGCAGCCAGCCGCCGCCGCTCACGTTCGGCGGCGACTGCAGCGCGACCGCGCGCAGCACGTCGGCGAAGATCTCCAGGCGCTGCTCGTACGCCGGCAGGCGTTCGGCGTCGCGGGCGGAGAACTTCGCCAGCTCCTCGCCGGTGCGCCCGCCGCCGGCCAGCAGGTAGCGGCCGCCGGGCAGTGGCAGGAAGTTGTTGATCCGCCGTGGGACCACGCGCAGGCCGTGGCGTTCGAGCTGCAGGTCCTCGATCACCCGCGGCTGCAGCAGCGACACCGTGTAGGACGCCACCGAATTGCGGAACCCCGGGTGGAACTCCTCGGTGACCGCGGCGCCGCCGACCACCTCACGCCGCTCCAGCACCAGTACCCGTCTGCCGGCCCTGGCCAGGTAGGCCGCGCACACCAGCCCGTTGTGGCCGCCGCCGACCAGGAGCGCATCCCACTGCCGCGAAGCGTTGTCTGTCATCACGCCTGTATAGCACTCCGCGGCGGCCGCCGGCGCCGGCGACCGGCATGACCTTCGACACCCTTTCCACGACGGTTACAGGCGTATCTTCTGCGCACGCCCCTGTGATCGGGGTCTCAACCCATGCACCGAATCCGGCCCGGAGGCCTCCTGTGATCGTTCGCAAACCCCAGATTCTCCTGCTGACCCTGGCCGTCTCGGCCGCGCTGGTCGGCTGCAAGAAAGAAGAAGCCCCGGCCGCGGCCGCCCCCGCGCCGGCGCCCGAGGCCGCCGCCGAACTGAAGCTGGACGAGTCCAAGCTGCCGGCCTACAACGCCTTCACCGCGGCCGACCTGGATCCCAGCAAGGACGCCTGCACCGACTTCGGCGGCTACGTCAACGACAAGTGGCTCAACGCCAACGAGATCCCCGGCGACCGCACCAGCTGGGGCGCCTTCACCATCCTGGACGAGCGCTCGGTCGCCGTGCAGCACCAGCTGGCCGAACAGGCCGCGGCGATGAAGAACGCCACCGGCGTGGAAAAGATCGTCGGCGACTTCTGGGCCTCGGGCATGGATGAAGCCAAGATCAACGCGCTGGGCATCACCCCGCTGAAGGCCGACCTGGACGCCATCGACGCGCTGGCCGACAAGGACGCCATCGCCAACTACCTGCGCACCAGCGCGGCCAAGGGCGAGAACGTGCTGTTCGGCTTCGGCCCCGAGGCGGACTTCAAGAACTCGTCGATGAACATGGCCTACGCCAGCCAGGGCGGCCTGGGCCTGCCGGATACCACCTACTACACCGACGCGAAGAAGGCCGACAAGCTCAAGGCCTACCAGGCGCACGTGGCCAAGGTGCTGGAACTGTCGGGCGTGGCCGCCGCCGATGCCGCCAAGCAGGCCGGCGACGTGATCAAGTTCGAGACCCGCCTGGCCAAGGCCTCCAAGTCCAGCGTCGAGCTGTCGCGCGATGTCTCGCTGTACTACAACCCGGTCACCGTGGCCGACGCCGACACGCTGACCCCGAACTTCAGCTGGAGCAAGTTCTTCGAGGCGCAGGGCATCGCCGCGCCGGAGAAGTTCTCGCTGGCCATCCCGGGCTTCCACCAGGAAGTGAGCAAGATGCTGGGCGATACCGACCCGGCCGCATGGCGCGCCTACCTGCGCTTCCACACCGTCGACGGCGCCTCGCCGTACCTGAGCGATGCGTTCGTGCAGGAGAACTACGCGTTCTACGGCAAGGAACTCAACGGCCAGAAGGAAATCAAGCCGCGCTGGAAGCGCGTGCTGGGCACCATCGAGAACGATGCCGGCGAAGCCTTCGGCCAGATGTACGTCAAGGTCGCGTTCTCGCCGGAAGCCAAGGCCAAGATGGAAGAACTGGTGAAGAACCTGGCCGCCGCGCTGAAGGACCGCATCCAGAACCTGCCGTGGATGAGCGCCGAGACCAAGGCCAAGGCCATCGCCAAGTGGGAGACCTTCACCCCGAAGATCGGCTACCCGGACAAGTGGCGCGACTGGAGCGGCCTGCAGACCAAGCACGACGACTACCTGGGCAACATCCGCGCCGCCAACGCGTTCAACTACAAGTTCGCGCTGTCCAAGATCGGCCAGCCGGTGGACAAGACCGAGTGGGGCATGACCCCGCAGACGGTCAATGCCTACTACAACCCGCTGCAGAACGAGATCGTGTTCCCGGCCGCCATCCTGCAGCCGCCGTTCTTCGATCCCAAGGCCGACGACGCGCTCAACTACGGCGGCATCGGCGCGGTGATCGGTCACGAGATGACCCACGGCTACGACGACCAGGGCAGCCGCTTCGGGCCGACCGGCAACTTCGAGAACTGGTGGACCGAGGCCGATGCCAAGGGCTTCTCCGGCCTCACCGGCAAGCTGGTCAAGCAGTTCGACGAGTACAAGGTGGGCGACCAGAACGTCAACGGTTCGCTGACCCTGGGCGAGAACATCGCCGACCTCGGCGGCCTGGCCACCGCCTACGATGCCCTGCAGAAGGCCAGCGCCGGCAAGGAAGACCCGAAGATCGACGGCTTCACCCGCGACCAGCGCTTCTTCTTCAACTGGGCGACCGTGTGGCGCACCAAGTACACCCCGGAGAACGCCAAGGTCCGCCTGGCCACCGACCCGCACGCCCCGGCGCAGTTCCGCGCCATGGGTGCGCCGTCGAACCTGCCGACCTTCGCCGCCGCGTTCCAGTGCAAGGCCGGCGCGCCGATGGTCCGCACCGGCGACAAGCAGGTGGTGATCTGGTAAGCCGCGGCTGACGGCACGCTGCCCGCGAAGGCCCGGAGCGATCCGGGCCTTCGCGTTTCCGCGGTGGGAGCGGGCCCACACCCGCGCCGGTGCCGGCTTGTTAAACTCCGCCCACTTCCAATCCTCGATGGATTCGCTCCACATGCCCAACGTTCGCCCGCTTTCCCTGGCACTGTCCTTCGGCCTGGCAGCCCTGCTGTCGGCGCCCGGCGCCGACGCGGCCCGCAAGAAGGCGGCTCCCGCACCGGCGGTCAGTCCGGCCTGCACCGATTTCCACGACCAGGCCAACGCCGCCTGGCTGAAGGCGAACCCGGTACCTCAGGTCGGTGCGGTGACGGCGCTGGGGCAACTGGCCGACAACGCCCGCACCCAGCAGCGCCAGCTGCTGGAGCGCGCGATGACCGCGCCGCAGGGCAACGTGCAGAAGCTGCTGGGCGACTTCTGGGCCAGCGGCCTGGACGAAGCCGCGGTGGAAGCCGACGGCTCCAGGCCGATCGCGCCGCTGCTGGGCCGCATCAACGCGATCAAGAAGGCCAAGGACGTCCCCGCCTCGATCGCCGCGCTGCACCAGGTCGGCATCCCGGTGGCGTTCAACTTCGCCCCGGACGTCGACCTCAAGGCGCTGGACCGCCACATCGGCTACTTCATGCAGGGCGGCATGGGCCTGCCCGACCCGGCGTTCTACACCCGCACCGACGCCGACACCGTGGCGCTGATGGGCCGTTACCGCGCCTACGTGAAGCAGATCCTGGCGCTGACCGGCACCCCGGCCAACAAGCTCGACGCCGAGTCGGCGCTGGTGATCCAGCTGGAGACCGAGCTGGCGCGCAACGCGCAGTCGCTGGCCGGCATCAACAACCCGTTCAACAACTACGCGCCGGTCTCCACCAAGGACCTGAACAGCCGCTACCGCAACCTGCAGCTGGATGCGTTCCTCAAGGCGCAGGGCGTCAACGACGACCTGGTGTCGCTGTCCGATCCGGCGCTGTTCCAGCAGCTCAACGGCATGATCACCCGCCTGCCGGCCGAGCAGTGGAAGGCCTACCTGCGCTGGCGCGTGGGTGATGCGATGGCGCCGTACCTGTCCAAGGCCTACCGCGATGCGGAATTCGAGTTCCGCGGCCGCGTGCTGCGCGGCCAGGCCATCGCGCCGGCGCGCTGGGAACAGGTACTCGATGCGATCAACGTCGCCGCCGGCCCGATGCTGGGCCATGAGTACGCCGCGGCCCATGTCAGCCGCGACGCGCTGCGCCAGGCCGGGCTGATGGTGGACCAGATCCGCGAAGCGCAGATCGCCGCGGTCAAGCGCAGCACCTGGATGAGCGCCGAGGCCAGGAGCGAGGCCGAGGCCAAGCTGGCCGCGTTGAAGATCGAGATCGGCAAGCCGCTGCGCGACCTGGACTACACCGTGCAGCCGATGGGCCGCGGCAGCTTCGGCGGCAACATGCTGATCGCCTCGACCTGGCGCCACGCCCAGGAAATGAAACGCATCGGCAAGGGCAACGCCGACCGCCGCTGGGACGTGCTGCCGCAACAGCCGGCGCTGTCCTACGACCTGGCGCAGAACCGCCTGATCGTCACCGCCGCCGCGCTGCAGGGGCCGATCTTCACCGATGCCGACGGCCTGCCCGGCAAGTTCGGCGCCTATGGCAGCCTGGTCGCGCACGAGATCAGCCGCGCCATCGACGCCAAGGGCGCGCTGGTCGATGCCAAGGGCGAACTGCGCAGCTGGTGGACGCCGGCCGACAAGAGTGCCTGGACCCTGATCGGCAACCGCGTCGCCGCGCAGTACGGCGCCTATCCGTTCCCGGGGGTCAAGGATGCCAAGGTCAACGGCGAACTGACCCGCGACGAAAACATGGCCGACATCTCCGGCGTGGAAATCGCCTGGGAGGCGTTCACCGCCGCGCAGCCCGATGCCAAGCCGGCCGACCGCCAGGCCTTCTTCCGCGCCTGGGCATCGCTGTGGCCGCAGCAGCTCTCGCCCAACGAGGCGGTGCAGCGCCTGACCGCCGAACCCCGTGCACCGGGCCGCTGGCGCACCAACGGCCCGCTGGCCAACCTGCCGGCCTTCGGCGCGGCGTTCCAGTGCAAGCCGGGCCAGCCGATGCAGCGCACCGAGGCCGAGCAGATCCGGATCTGGCGCTGACGGCCAACCCCCTCGACCCACGAAAAAGGCGCGGGATTCCGCGCCTTTTTCCTTTTCGCGTCCTGCGCGCGACCTGTTCAGCGCACGCGGGTGCCTTCCTGCCGCGGCCGGCGCCGGGTCACTTCACCCGGCGCAGGTGGTTGGGACGCCCGCCACCGCCGCGGCGGTTGAACGGCGGCTGCCCGCGCCAGTAACGGATCAGCAGCCAGCCGAACAGCATGCCGCCCAGGTGCGCGAAATGCGCCACGCCCGGCTGCCAGCCGGTGAACCCCAGCATCAGCTCGATGGCGCCGAACACAATGACGAAGGTGCGCGCCTTCATCGGGATCGGCGGGAACAGCAGCATCACCCGCTGGTTCGGGAACAGCATGCCGAACGCCAGCAGCAGGCCGAACACGCCACCGGACGCGCCCAGCACCTTGCCGCCCTCGCCGATCAGCGCCGCCACCAGCAGCTGGCACAGGCCAGCGCCGGCCACGCACACCAGGTAATAGGTGGCGAAGCGCTTCTCGCCCCAGGTCAGCTCCAGCGGCGCACCAAACATGTACAGGGCCAGCATGTTGAACAGCAGGTGGGTGAAACCACCATGCAGGAAGCCGTAGGTCAGCAGCTGCCAGGGCTGGAAGTTCTGTCCGGGCGAGAACGGGTCGAAGCCGCCGCCGTTGAGCGGCCACAGCATGAACGGCTCGAACGTCTGCATTCCCAGCAGGAACGGCTGCTGCAGGACGAACAGCACGACGTTGGCGATCAGCAGCGCCTTGGTGACGGTGGGCAATCGGGGGAACATGGCGGCATCCTTGGGAACTGCCGCCATGATAGCCGGGGATGCGCCATCGCCCTTGTGCCGGCGGCACACCGCTGTCGCTGCCGGGGGCGGTTCGGCGCTGGCCGCCGGAACGATGCCGGGCCGCCAGCCCATCGGCCCCTAGCCCGGCGCCCAGATCTCCGCATCCAGGTCGCGTAGCGGCCGCACGCGGCGGACCCGGCCGTTCTCGACCGGGACCCCCTCGGCACGCAGGCGTTGTGCCTGTTCGCGCCAGCCGGCCGACCCCTCGGGCAGGGCGATGCGCCCATCCGAACGCAGCACCCGGTGCCACGGCAGGCTCCGGTCATCGTTGCCGCCGAGCAGCCGCGCCACCAGCCGCGCACGGCCCGGCAGCCCGGCCCTGGCCGCGACCTCGCCGTAGCCCATCACCTGCCCGCGCGGGATGGCGCGGATCACCGCGAGGATGCGAGCCTGGGCCGCCGCCGCATCGGTCGCCGCGCTCACCGCTTGCGGGCCACGCCGCTGCCCACCAGCAGCACGCCCAGCAGCACCAGCACGGTGCCCGCGCCCTGCCACGGGCCCATCGGTTCGTCCAGCAGCCATACGCTCAGCACAATGGTGGAGACCGGGCCCAGCATACTCACCTGCGCGGCCAGCGAGGAACCGATGCGCTTGACCCCGAGCATGATCGCCAGCACCGGCAGCACCGTGCACACGGTGCCGTTGAGCAGCGACAGCCAGTACACCGGCGCCGGCTGCCTGCCGAGCGCCGCCAGTGGCTGCAGCAGCAGGTACTGGCCGATGCACAGCACGCAGGCCACGGTGCTGGCGTAGGCGGTCAGGCGCACCGCGCCGATCCGCACCACCGCCTGGCCGCTGCCGAACAGGTAGACCGCATAGCTGAGCGCGCTGGCGAACACCAGCGCCGAGCCGAGCAGCGTGCGCCGGCCATCGAGCTGGATGTCGTGGCCGAAGGCCAGCAGCACGCCCAGGTAGCTGACCAGCAACGCCAGCACCTGCAGCCGCGTCGGCCGCTGCCGCAGCACCACCAGCGCGATCAACACCACCAGGGTCGGGCTCAGGTAGAGGATCAGCCGCTCCAGCGTGGCGCTGATGTACTGCAGCCCCAGGAAATCCAGGTAGCTGGACAGGTAGTAGCCGCTGAAGCCCAGCAGCGCCACCCGCCCCAGGTCGCCGCGCGACAGCGCCGGTGCCCGGCGCGACGCCCATGCGCCCATGGCCACGAAGAACGGCAGTGCGACCAGCATGCGCAGCGCCAGCAGCGTGGTCGCGTCGGCGCCATGGCGGTAGGCCAGCTTGACGATCACCGCCTTGCCGGATGCGGCGATGGCGCCCACGCCGGCCAGCAGCAGGCCGCTGGCGAGCAGGCGCCGCGACGTGGTCGGCAGCGGCGAGGCGACAGGCGCCGGCGGCGGCGCCGCAGCGGCGCCCCTGGGGGACACATTCACGGTATGACCGCATCCGGGGGAGATGAGCCCGGCATTATCCGGCCTGCGGCGTACTCAGCGCATCAGCACCACTTCTTCGGCCGAGGTCGGGTGGATCGCGACCGTATCCTCCATCTGCCGGCGGGTCACCCCCGCCTTGAGCGCCACCGCGAAGCCCTGCAGGATCTCGTCGGCGCCCTCGCCTAGCAGGTGGATGCCGACGACCTTTTCGTCCGCACCGGCGCAGACCATCTTGAACAGCGAACGCATTTCGCCGTCGCCGAGCGCCTGCAGCATCGGCCGGAACCGGCTGTGGTACGTGCTCACGCTGTCGAAGCGCTCGCGTGCCTGCTCCTCGCTCAGGCCGACGCTGCCCAGCGGCGGGTGCGAGAACACCACGCTGGGGATGTTGTCGTAGTCCAGCCGCGCCTCCGGCTGGCCGCCGTACAGGCGATCCATCAGCCGGCGTGCGGCGGCGATCGCCACCGGGGTCAGCATCGCCTGCGCGGTCACGTCGCCGACCGCGCTGATGCCCTGCACCGAAGTGTTCTGGAACGCATCGACCACGATCGCGCCCTTGTCGTCGAGCGCCACGCCTGCCGCCTCCAACCCCAGCCCATGTGTGCTCGGCGCACGGCCGGTGGCGAACAGCACGGTATCGAACACCGCATCGGCCGGGCCACCCTGCAGGTGCGGCTGGATGCCGTCCCCGCGCCGCTGCAGCGCCTGCACCTGGCAGCCGAAGCGTACGGCAACGCCCTGCGCGGCCAGATTCCGCGCCAGCTGTTCGGTCATGCCGGCATCGAATCCGGTCAACAGGCGCTGCCCGCGCACCAGCAGCGTCACGTCGCTGCCCAGCGCCTGCATCACGCCGGCCAGCTCGACCGCGATATAACCGCCACCGACGATGGCCACCCGTGCCGGCGGCGCCTGCAGGGCAAAGAAATCGTCCGAGGTCCCGCCCAGCGCAGCGCCGGGCAACTGCGGCTTTAGCGCATGCGAGCCGGTGGCGATCACGATGTGGCGTGCATGCAGCAAGGTACCGTCGCCGCACTCCACGGTGCGCGCGTCGAGCAGCCGCCCGCGCTGCGCGATATGCGCCACGCCGCTGTCCTGCAGCCGCTGGCGGTAGCTGGCGTGGATGCCGTCGATGTAGCGCTGGCGGCGCTGCAGCAGCCGCGGCCACGACAGGCGAGGCGCCGCCGGCACCTCGAACCCCAGCCCGGCGGCCAGCGTGATGCGCTCGGCAAGGTCGGCCGCCAGCCACATCGCCTTCTTCGGCACGCAGCCGACGTTGACGCAGGTGCCACCCAGCAGTGCCGGTTCCAGCATCGCCACCTTCGCGCCGTGGGACGCGGCACGGAACGCAGCCGCCAGCCCGCCGGAGCCGCCGCCGAGCACGATCACGTCGAACGACGGCGGGCTCATCGGAGCGCCCCCGTGCGGCGGGACAAGGGATCGATCACCGGCGCATGTGTACTGATGAAATCGGCCATCAGTCGTCCACTCCTGTTGCCCATGCAGGTCCCGAGCATGCCATGCCGTGCCGTCACCGACCTGTACACGCCCCGACCGGACCGGCGAGGCCGGCGCCAGGCGGCTACCGTTGCGGTGCGCCCGCTGCGTCGCGGCGCAGGGGCGGCCATCGCCAGTAGGTGATCGCCCGCCACAGCCACTCCATCGGCCCGAAGCGGAAATGGCGCAGCCAGGCCCGGCTCAACGCCACCTGCGCGGCGAACAACGCCACCGCGAACAGCAGTTGCCACGCACGCCCCATCTGCTCGAACCATCCCAGGCCATAGCCGTAGAACAGCAGCGTGCACACCAGCGACTGTCCCAGGTAGTTGCTCAACGCCATGCGCCCGGCCGGTGCCAGCCAGCGCAGCGCGTGGCTCCAGCGCACGCCCCAGGCCAGGTAGCCCAGGCACATCAGCAGGCCGGCGAGCGCGCTACCGCCGTAGACCGCGGCCGAACGCAGGTCGAAGCGCCCCGGCGCCAGCCACGGCTGGTACCAGGTGCAGGCCAGCATCAGCGCAAGCCCCAGCGGCAGCGCGCCCCGGCGCAGCCAGGTGAACAACCGCTGGTGTGCATCGGGATGGGCGATGGCGCCGCTGCGCGCGAACCAGCTGCCGATCAGGAACATGCCCAGCACCTGCGGCCCCACCACCAGCAGCGCACCCAGCGACGCGCCGAAATCACGCAGCCGCTGCAGCACCGCCTGGCCATAGGTGCCGTGTCCGTAGGCCTGCCGCTGCGCCTCGATCGCCGCCTGCGCATGGGTCGCCTGCGCGGCGGTGACCTCGTCCGGCACCAGCAGCATCAGCGCGCCCAGCAACAGCATCAACCCGACCGCCGCCAGGTAGGCCAGCACGCCCATCACCGGCAGCCAGGCACGCGGTGCTTCGCGGAAGGCCAGCAACAGGAACGACAACAACGCGTAGACGACCAGGATGTCGCCGGACCACAGCAGCAGCGCATGCACCAGGCCGATGCCCAGCAGGCCGAGGCTGCGACGCAGGTAGAAGCGGGCGAAATCGCGCCCGGCAACCTCGGCGCGCTGCGCCATCACCGCGAAGCCGGCGCCGAACAGCAGCGAGAACAAGGTGAAGAACTTGCCCTGCACGAAGATGTAGACGAAGGCGTCCGCCCAGCGGTCCACGCCCTGCCAGTGCGGATCTATGCCACTGGTGGACAGGTCCAGCGGGCCGACGAAGGCCTCCATGTTCATCAGCAGGATGCCCAGCAGCGCCAGTCCACGCAGGACATCGAGCGTGGCGATGCGCTCGTCCGGCGCGATGGGCTGGAAAGTGGCGTTGGACACGTCCGAGTTTCCCCGTGGATGGACCGGCGATTAGAGCATGCGGCCATTCCCACCGTCCGCGGCGCCGGAAACGAAACGGCCCGCACAGGGCGGGCCGTTCGCTGCGAGATCGCCGGTCGGGCAATCAGTGGTGGTGGCCACCGTCGCCATGCACGTGGCCGTGCTGCACTTCTTCTTCGTTGGCCTCGCGGACTTCCACGATCTCCACGTCGAAGTGCAGGTCCTTGCCGGCCATCGGGTGGTTCAGGTCGACGTCGACCACGGTCATGCCGACCTTTTCGACGGTGACCGCGCGCGGGCCGAAGTTGGTCTGCAGGATCACCTGCTGGCCCGGCACCAGGCGGGTGTTGCCGAAGTGCTTCTTCGGCACGCGCTGGCTCAGGCCCTCGCGGCGCTCGCCGTAGGCGTCGGCCGACTTCACGTCAACGCCGAAGCTCTCGCCGGCCTCCTTGTCCATCATCGCCGTCTCCAGGCCCGGGATGATGTTGCCGTGGCCGATCAGGATCGCCAGCGGCTCACCACGCTCGCGGGAACTTTCGATCGGCTCCTGGCCGACTTCGGACACGGTGTAGTGGAAACGGACGACGCGGTCTTTTTCGATCTTCATGCGCAACTCTTCAGTGGCTGCCCGCTGGCAGACGTTGGGGCGGCCTTGCCGGCCGACGGGGAGGCGGCCATCATGGCAGCCGTCTTGAGGTGGCGCATTATCCGGGCTCCATGCACATCACGCCAGTTTTCCGGTACCGCCACTGGCGGCTGCCAGCCCTGTTCGCCGTGGCCACGGTCCTCGCCGCCTGCGGCCATGCGCCCGCCAGACACCCCACTCCGCCCCCGGCCGCCCATGCCTGGCCGCAGGTGACCCCGGCCGATCCGGCCGCCGCCGCCTCGGTGCTGATGCGGGCGCTGGGGCTGGTCGGCACCCCTTACCGCTACGGCGGCAACACGCCCGAGTCCGGGTTCGACTGCAGCGGGCTGGTCAACTACGTCTACCGCGACATGCTGGCGCTGAACCTGCCGCGCACCTCGCGCGAGCTGGCCGCCCTGCAGGGGCCCCGCATCGCGCCGCGCCAGCTGGCCGCCGGCGACCTGGTGTTCTTCGGTGACAAGGGCAACGTCTGGCACGTCGGCATCTACGTCGGCGAGGGTCGTTTCGTGCACGCGCCGAGCACCGGCGGCACGGTCCGGCTGGATCACCTGGAAGGCCCCTACTGGCGGGACCACTACACCGGCGCCAAGCGCGTGCTGCGCTGAAGTGTGAAAAAAGTCATAGGGAATAATGAAAATTTAACGAAATTTGTACCTATGCCCACCTTTCACAGGGCATGATCGCCCATCGATTTTTTCCGTGACTGCCGCGTGACGAACGAAAATCCGTCCCATCCGGGTCAACCCGGTCACCGAATTCCCGCCTTCCGCCGGCTGCTGTGCGCCGCGGCCCTGGCCATCACCGCCGTGCCGGCGTTCGCCCAGAGCGCCACCGAAGCCGAGCCCGCCGCCCGGCCGGCCGCGGCCAAGCCCGACACCCAGCGCAGCAAGGCCGACGCCGCCGCTACCGCCACCCTGGCCGCCCTGCTCCCGCACCTGGCCGCCAACGACACCATTCCGCTGATGGACCGCTCGGCCATGTTCGCCGGCGACCTCGGCCGCCTGCTCTCGGCCTATGACGCGTCCAAGAGCGTGGCCGGCGCCACCGACTCGGCGCTGGCCAACGACAGCGACGGCAAGGTGCAGTCGATCCTGCGCCGCGCCATGACCCTGCTGGGCACCCCGTACCGCTGGGGCGGCACCTCGCCGGACGCCGGTTTCGACTGCAGCGGCCTGGTCGGTTACGTGTTCCGCACCGCGCTGGGCATCGAGCTGCCGCGGGTGTCGCGCGAGATGGCCAGCCAGGCCAGCAACGAGCTGATCAAGGACCGTTCGGCCCTGGTCGCCGGCGACCTGGTGTTCTTCGGCCGCAGGGGCCGCGTCGACCATGTCGGCATCTACGTCGGCGAAGGCCGCTTCCTGCACGCGCCCAGCACCGGCAAGGACGTGCGTACCGACACCCTGCTCAGCGGATACTGGGGCGACAAGTTCATGCAGGCGCGCCGCCTGGACCTGTAACCGGCGCCCCGCCCTGCCTCCTGCAAAGCCGCGGCCCCGCCGCGGCTTTTTTCATGTCTGTCCACGGGCGATGCCGGCCCCCTGGCTGCCGTGCATCCGGGCCGGAGTCGCTCCGGCCCGGATGGGGGTGCCTCAGCGTTGCTCGATGCCGAACGGGCCGAACGGCTCCAGCTGCGGTGCGACCGCGTCGCGGTCACCGACCACGATCACCGATAGCGTGTCCGGTGCGTAATAACGCGCGGCCACCGCCTGCAGTGCCGCCGCGTCCACCGCACGGATCCTGCCCACGTACTGGCCCAGGAACTCCGGCGGCAGCCCCGCGAGCCAGTTGCTGGCCAGGGTGCCGGCCACCGCGGCCTGCAACTGGTTGCTGATCAGGTAGCCGCCGGCGACATAGCGCTTGGTCGACTCCAGTTCGGCGGCCGGTACCGGCTCCTTGCCCAGCCGGTCGAACTCCTTCATGAACTCGTGCAGGGACGCACCGGTGACCTCGTTGCGCACGTCGGCCGACGCCACCAGGTTGCCACCGGCGCGCAGCGCCGCCAGACCCGCGCCGGCACCGTAGGTGTAGCCCTTTTCCTCGCGCAGGTTCTGGTTGAGACGGCTGCTGATGCCACTACCCAGTACGGTGCTGGCCAGTTGCAGCGGCACGTAGTCCGGATCGGTGGCGGCGATGGCCGGGCGCCCGATCCGGAATGTCGACTGCACGCTGCCGGGTCGCGGCAATAAGGTGCGCTGCACCGGCACCTGCCGCGGAGCCGGTGCCGTGTCGGCGACCGCCTCGCCCTGCCCCCGCCAGTCGCCGAACGCCCGTTCGGCCTCGGCGAACGCGGTGGCGGCATCGATCCTGCCGGTGATCACCAGCAGGCCATGCCCGGGATGGAAGCGGCGCACGTGTTCGCGCTTCAGTGCGGCCGGGGTCAGGGCCGGCAAGGTGGCGTGGTCGAGCTGCCTGCGCGCATACGGGTGGTCGCCGTAGACCGCCTGCAACAGCGCGCGCGAGGCGCGGAAGCCCGGCTGCGCCTCGGCCGCCTTCAGTTCCTGGGCGGCATTGCCCCGGGCCAGTTCCACTTCGTTGTCGGCGAAGGCCGGGGTGCGTGCGACTTCGGCGAGCAGCGCCAGCATCGGCTTGGCCTGCGAGGCCAGTGCCGAGCCGCTGAGCAGCAGGCCGTCGACGCTGGCGGCGGCGCTGAGGCTGCCGCCCATGCCCTGGGCCAGCTCGGCGATCTGGCGTGCGTCGTGCGTCTGGGTGCCGGCGCTCAGCAGCCGCGCCAGCACGGTGGCGAAGCCGGGCGTGGCGGCGGCATCGGCGGCCAGCCCGGCACCACGCATGGCCAGCACGTAGTCCACGCGCGGCAAGCCCTGGCGCGGCACGACCCACACTTCCAGGCCGTTGGCCAGGGTCCTGCGCGAAATCTCGGGCACCGGCAGCGGTTTGTCGGCGGCATAGTCCGGCAGGCCGGCGGGCAGCGCCGCGGGGGAGGCCTCCGCGCCGGTCGAAGCGAGCGACAGGGCCAGGCCCATCGCGAGCAGGCAGGGTATCGGCTTGATCATGGCGGTGTCCTCACTTCTGCTCGGCGGGGGCCAGCATCGTCGCCGGCTTGCGGTCGATGACGGTACGGTTGGCGGTGGTCAGGTAGGTGCGCGCGGCGCGCTGTACGTCGGCGGCGTCCACCGCCTCGATCCATCCCGGGATCCGGTTGACCACCTGGGCATCGCCCCACAGCGCCTGCAGCTTGGCCAGCGCGTCGGCGCGGTCCAGGAACATCTCCAGCCCGTCGTACCACTGCGCCAGCAGTTGGGTCTTGACCCGCGCCAGGGTGGCCGCGTCCACGCCTTCGCTGGCGACCCGGGCGATCTCGGCGTCGATCCCGGACAGCACCGCATCGGCGTCGTGGTCGGGCTTGTACATCGCGAACACCACGAACAAGGTGGGACCGTCGTACTCCCAGGCACTGGTCAGGCCGTAGAGCGAATCGACGTTCAGCGCCAGCTGGCGTTCCTTGACCAGCCCCTGATGCAGGCGCGATGCCTCGCCGTTGGCCAGCAGCGCGCCCAGCACCGCCATCGGCGCCTGGTCGCGGCTGCCGCGGTCGGGCATCTTCCAGCCCACTGCCAGCGCCGGCACCTGCGCCAGCGCGTCGGACTGCTGCAGGCGGACCTCGCGGGTATTCAGCCCTTCCCGGTAATCCGGGCGTGGCGGCGTCGGCCGCGCCGGGATGTCACCGAAGTAGCGCCTGGCCAGGGCGAAGCCCTGCGCCGGGGTGACGTCGCCGGCAATGGCCAGCACCGCGTTGTTGGGACCGTAGTAATCGCGATGGAAGGCGCGGACATCGTCGAGGCTGGCGTTCTCCAGGTCGTGGAAGCTGCCGTAGCCGTCATGGTTGTTCTCCCACTTGGAGAACGCGTGCTGGCCGATGTCGATCCACATGAAGCCGCCGTAGGGCTGGTTCTGGACGTTGTTGCGGATTTCCTCCTTGACCACGTCCTGCTGGTTCTTCAGCGTTTCCGGGTTGAAGTCCAGCGTGCGCATCCGGTCCGCTTCCAGCCACAGCATCGGTTCCAGCGCAGAGACCGGCGCGGTTTCGATGTAGTTGGTGAAGTCGGCGCGGGTGGAGCCGTTGTTGCGTCCGCCGCCGCCGGTGATCACGCTGTCGAACACGCCCTTGCGCGCCTGCGGCGTGCCCTGGAACATCAGGTGCTCGAACAGGTGCGCGAAGCCGGTACGGTTGCGCGGTTCCAGGCGCATGCCGACGCGGTAGACCACACTGATCCCGACCACCGGCGCGCTGTGGTCCTCGGACACCACCACGGTGAGGCCGTTGTCGAGTTTCTCTACCGCCACCGGCACCCGCCACTGGTCGGCAGTGGCGGCAGCCGCCGTGCCAGCCAGCACACAGCCGGCCAGCAGGAGCATTCGTTGCAGCATCATGGAGCGACTCCTTTCGTTGTCATGGACAGGCGGGCCGAACGGCCGCCGCCCCCCATGATGCACCCGCGGCGCGCGGATATCCGCCGACGGCCCCGCGCCGGCGACGGGCGGTCAGTCCACGCCGACGCCGGGACGCACCGGGGCGTCGTAGACCTGGCGGTCGAGCAGCCCGGTCTCCTTGGCCACGATCACCGGCACCACCATCTGCCCGGTGACGTTGGTCATGGTGCGCATCATGTCCAGCACGCGGTCGATGGCATACAGGTAGCCGATGGTCTCCAGCGGCAGGTTGGCCGCGCTCAGCACCACGGTGGCCATGACCACCGCCGTGCCCGGCACGCCGGCGGTGCCGAAGCTGCCCAGCACCGATGCGATCAGCACCACCACGTACTGCTCCGGGGTCAGCGGCACGCCGGTGTACTGGGCGATGAACACCGCGCACAGCGCCGGATAGATCGCCCCGCAGCCATCCATCTTGATGCTGGCGCCCAGCGGCACCGCGAACGACGCGTAGTCCTTGTTGACGCCCAGGTTGGCGGTGATCGAGCGGATCGCCGCCGGCATCGCCGCGAAGCTGGACGAGGCCACGAACGCCACCTGCATGCCCGGCGCGGCGCCACGGAAGAACTTGATCGGGTTCAGCCCGTGCGCCAGCAGCAGGCCGCTGTAGACCACCACGATGTGCAGCGCGCAGGCCACGTACAGCGCCAGCACGAAATTACCCAGCGGCAGCAGCTTCTCGAAGCCATAGCTGCCGACCAGGCCGGCGATCAGGCCGAAAGTGCCCAGCGGGGTCATTTCCAGCACGAAGCGCGTGACCTGGATCATGATCTCGCTCATCTGCCCGGTGAGCCTGCGTGCCTCGCCCACCTTGTCGCCGAGCTTGACCATGGCAAAGCCGACCAGGCCGGCGAAGAAGATCACCGGCAGGATCGAACCGCGCCCGGCGGCCAGCACGGTCTCGCCGGCGGCATTGATCCGGGTGCCGATGCCGGACAGGGCGTAGAACACGTTGGACGGCACCACGTCCATCAGCACCTTGGCCACCGAAGGCACGTCGCGCGGGGTATAGGCGCTGTCCATGGCCAGGCTCAGGCCGCCGGTGCCCGGCTGCATCACCGTGCCCACGCCCAGGCCGACGCATACCGCCAGCGCGGCGGTGATGATGAACCACAGGAAGGTGCGCCCGCCCAGCGCCACCACCGATTTCTGCCCGTGCAGCGAGCCGATGGCGCTGATCACGGCGAAGAACACCAGCGGCACGGCGATCATCTTGATCAGGGTGACGTACAGCTCGCCCAGCGGGCCGAACCAGACCTCGGCGGCCGGGCCCAGCACCCAGCCGGCCAGCGCGCCGAGCACGAAGCCGCCCGCCACGCGCTGCCAGAACGGAATCCGCAACCAGGCAGAAACCAGCTTCATAGGGTGTTCCGGGAAATTCTCAGGGACCGGCACGATAGCGCAAGCCCGTTGGCGGCACGATCCCCGGGCGGAAAAGCTGCGTGTCATCGGCATGCCTTTTCAGGATTGTCATAATGGCCGCCTGTCCCGGATTCATGGTCGATCGCATGCGCCACGCCACACCCCTGCTCGCCGCCCTGTCCACCCTGCTGCTCGGCGCCTGCGCCAGCACCGCCGCGCCCAGGGCGCCGCAGGCCTTCGCCGTCGAGGTGCCGGCCGCCAGCCACCCGCAGGGCGAGACGCCGCAATGGTGGTACCGCGCCGGTGCGGCACAGGCCGCCGGCAACGGCGCGATGGCCGGCAAGGCGAAGAACGTGATCCTGTTCCTGGGCGACGGCATGAGCCTGACCACCGTGGCCGCCGCGCGCATCCTCGAAGGCCAGCGCCATGGCAACCCGGGCGAGGAGAACCTGCTGTCCTGGGAGCGTTTCCCGGCCACCGCCTTCAGCAAGACCTACAACACCGATTCGCAGACGCCGGACTCGGCCGGCACCATGACCGCCATCACCACCGGCGTGAAGACCCACATGGGCGCGATCGGCGTCAGTGCCGGCCGCCGCAGCGACTGCGCCGACAGCCTGGGCAAGCATGCCCTGACCTGGCTGCAACTGGCCGACAGCGCCGGCATGGCCACCGGCATGGTCTCCACCGCGCGCCTGACCCACGCCACCCCGGCGGCGACCTACGCGCATTCGCCGGACCGCAACTGGGAGAACGACACCGACGTGCCGGAAGCGGCCCGCGCCGCCGGCTGCGTGGACATCGCCCAGCAGTTGCTGGCGACCTCGCGCTACGGCCGCGGCCCGCTGGTCGCCCTGGGGGGCGGCCGCGCCCAGTACACCACCGTCAACGAGCAGGACCCGGAATACGCCGACAAGGTCGGCCTGCGCCTGGACGGCCGCAACCTGGTGGCCGAGTGGCAGGCCGCGCACCCGCAGGGCGCCTACGTGTGGAACGCCGCGCAGCTCAAGGCCGCGGCCGACGCCCCGGCGCTGCTGGGCCTGTTCGAGCCCGACCACATGCAGTACGAGCACGACCGCGCCCGTGACCCGGCCGGCGAACCGTCGCTGGCCGAGCTGACCCGCGCCGCCATCGCCAATCTGTCGCGGCATCCGGAAGGCTACGTGCTGATGGTGGAAGGCGCGCGCATCGACCACGCCAACCACAGCGGCAACGCCGCGCGCGCACTGGGCGACACCATCGCCCTGTCCGATGCGGTGCGTGCGGCGGTCGAGGCGACCTCGGCCGAGGACACCCTGATCATCGTCACCGCCGACCACTCGCACACGCTCAACTTCGTCGGCTACCCGGCGCGCGGCAACCCGATCCTGGGCAAGGTCAAGGACAAGGGCGGCGAAGACGGCGCCGGCGGGCTGGAACTGGCACGCGACGCCACCGGCCTGCCCTACACCACGCTCAGCTACGCCAACGGCCCGGGCTACACCGGCGCCAGCAACCGCCAGCCGGCCGGTCCGAAGACCTTCCCGCACGTCCCCAGCAGCTACGAGCCGGCCCGCGGCCGTCCCGACCTGACCCATGTCGACACCGAGCACCCGGACTACATGCAGGAAGCGCTGGTCCCGGCCAAGGCCGAATCGCACGGTGGCGAGGACGTCGGCATCTGGGCACGCGGCCCGGGCAGCACCGCGGTACGCGGCACGCTGGAGCAGAACACCATCTACCACCTGATCGTGCAGGCCACCCCGCGCCTGCGCGAGCGCCTGTGCGCGCAGGGCACCTGCGACGCGCAGGGCGTGCCGGTGGAGCTGCCGCAGCCGGCGAAGTTCGAACGCAAGGCACCGTGACCCGGCGCGGCGGCGGCCGCCACCACGGCCGCCGCTGCCGCCTTCCCCGCTCCCCCTGGGCTGACCTGTCGGTCAGCGCGATGGATGGCGTCTGCCCGGGCCGCGCTGGCACGGCGGGCAGGTCCCCGGGCAGCCTGCACCGGTGCCCATGGCGACGCCACCCGCGCGTCATCGCCACTACCTGCCCCATGCGCCCGCCGGCGATGACGCACCGCGCCCGCCGGTCCCTGCGCGGCTGACGCCCCGCCTACAATGGCGTCGATGGAATCGCGCCTGCCACCGCTGCCGGACGCCACCACGCCGGTGCTGGTCGGTTTCAGCGGCGGCCTGGATTCGACCGTGCTGCTGCACCTTCTCGCGCATGCCCCTGCGGCGCGCGCACGCGGCCTGCGCGCGGTGCACGTGCACCACGGGCTGCAGCCCGCCGCCGACGCCTGGGCCGCGCACTGCCAGCATGTCTGCGGGCAATGGCAGGTGCCGCTGCAGGTGGTGCGCGTGCAGGTGGACACGAACGCCGGCGACGGCCCCGAGGCGGCCGCGCGCCGCGCCCGCCATGCGGCGTTCGCCGCTGTCCTGCAGCCCGGCGAGCGCCTGGCGCTGGCGCATCATCGCGACGACCAGGCCGAGACCTTCCTGCTGCGCGCCCTGCGCGGCTCCGGCGTGGAGGGCCTTGCGGCGATGCGCGAACTGCGCGATTTCGGCGCCGGCCAGCTGTGGCGGCCGCTGCTGCACATCCCGCGCGCGGCGCTCGAAGCCCATGCCCGCCGGCACCACCTGCACTGGATCGAGGACCCGAGCAACGAGCAGGACGCGTTCGACCGCAACTTCCTGCGCAACACGCTGATGCCGTTGCTGGCCACGCGCTGGCCCGACGCCGCGGCGCAGTTCGCGCGCAGCGCCGCACTGGTCGGCGAAGCCGCAACGCTGCTGCAGACCCAGGACGCGCAGTGGCTGCCCGGCTGCAGCGACGCTGCCGGCGCGTTGTCTGTCGCCGCGCTGGCGGCGTTGCCGGCGCCGGCATGCGCGCGCGTGCTGCGCCTGTGGGCGCGGCAGCGCGGGCTGCCGCCGCTGCCGGGTCATGGCGTGGACCGCATCCGCCATGACCTGCTCGTCGCCGGCCATGACCGGCAGGCCGAGTTCCGTTGGCAACAGGCCCGCATCGTGCGCTGGCGCGACCGCCTGCATGCGGTCGCCGACACTCCGCCGTGGCCGCCTGGCTGGCAGGCGGACTGGGACGGCCGCGCGCCGCTGGCACTGCCCGACGGCGGCGTGCTGGCGCTGCGCGGCACACCCGGCTTCGACGCGCCGCTGCAGGTCCGCCAGCGCCAGGGCGGCGAGCGCATCCGGCTGCCCGGCCGCGCTCACTCACACCTGCTCAAGCACCGCCTGCAGGCGTCGGACATCCCACCGTGGCTGCGCCCGCACCTGCCACTGCTGTGCGACGGCGCGCAGGTGCTCGCTGCCGGCGACGGCATCGTCGCCGCCCCCCTGCGGGACTGGCTGCAGGCCCGCGGCGCGCAGTTGCACTGGCAGCCCCCGGGCAATGCGAATTGACCGGTCAGCGCCTGCCGCTCACACTTCCCCCATGCCCAAGAAGTCCCCCAACGAGACCTCGCCGGTCGCCCACTTCGAGCAGTCGCTGGAAGAACTGGAGCAGCTGGTGCAGAAGATGGAAACCGGCGAACTGAGCCTGGAGCAGTCGCTGGCCGCCTACGAACGCGGTGTCGGCCTGTACCGCCAGTGCCAGCAGGCGCTGGAGCAGGCCGAACTGCGCGTGCGCCTGCTCACCGATCCGGCACAGCCGGACAGATCCGAACCGTTCGAACAGGCCGGCGATGTCGACTGAGGCCCTGTTCGCCGGCTGGATCGCACGCACCGAACAGCACCTGCACGCTGCACTGCCCGACCCCGACGCCGCGCCGCAGCGCCTGCACCAGGCCATGCGCTACGCCGCGCTGGGCGGCGGCAAGCGCATGCGGCCGCTGCTGGTGCGTGCCGCCGGCCACCTGTTCGCCGCCGACCCGGCGCTGCTCGACGCACCGGCCAGCGCGGTCGAACTGGTCCACGCCTATTCGCTGGTGCATGACGACCTGCCGGCGATGGACGACGACGCCCTGCGCCGCGGCCGCCCCACCACCCACATCGCGTTCGACGAGGCCACCGCGATCCTGGCCGGCGATGCGCTGCAGACCCGCGCCTTCGAGCTGCTTGCCGACGCCCCGCTGCCACCGGCGCTGGCGGTGGCCTGCCTGCGCACCCTGGCCAACGCATCCGGCGCGGCCGGCATGTGCGGTGGGCAGGCGCTGGATATCGACGCTACCGGCCGCCGGCAGCCATTGTCCGGCCTGGAACGCATGCACGCGCTCAAGACCGGCGCGCTGATCCGCGCCGCGGTGCGCATGGGCGCGCTGTGCGGCGGCGCCGGCGATGCCGAGCTGACGCGGCTGGATGGCTTCGCCGACGCGCTCGGCGTGGCCTTCCAGGTGCGCGACGACATCCTCGACGTCGAGGCCAGCTCCGAACAGCTGGGCAAGACCGCCGGCAAGGACGCGGCGCAGGACAAGTCCACCTTCCCGGCACTGCTGGGCATGGACGGCGCCAAGGCACGGCTGGAAGCACTGGCGGCCGACATGCGCGACGCGCTGGCACCGTTCGGCGCGCGCGCCGACGCGCTGTCGGCACTGGCCGAACTGGCGATCCGGCGCTCGCATTGATGCCCCGCCGGGCACACTTCGCGCGCACGCCCACCACCGGCCACGCAACGCGAGCAAAAACGAAAAGGCCCGGGAATCCCGGGCCTTTTCGCTGCTGCATGCTGCCGCCGGATTACTTGATCAGGCGCAGGGTGAACGGATAGCGGTAGGCTTCGCCCTTGTTCGCGGCGAGCGCTGCGAGCACGGTCAGCACCAGCCACGCGATACCCACGACGATCAGCAGCAGGAAGCCGATCAGCACCAGCGTCAGGATGCCCGAGATGAACGCTGCGATGAACACGGTGATGTTGAAATTCAGTGCTTCCTTGCCCTGGTCGGCCACGAACGGCATCGTGTCCTTCTTGACCAGCCACACGATCAGCGGCCCCAGCAGATTGCCCAGGGGGATGATGATCCCGGCCAGTGAGGCCAGGTGCGCAAACATGCCCCATTGCTTTTCTTCGGCATTCACGCCGTTGGCCGCGGTGTTCTCGTAATCGCTCATGGTGTTTCCCTTTACCTTTGGTCTATGGAATGTATGGGGTGCTGTCATCCGCGGTCCCCCGGATCGCCCCGCAACGGCGGCAACCAAACAATCAGGTCACTCGTCGCCCGCGACCGTCATTCTCCCGACAAGGATCGATCCTGTCGAGATATGTGAACGCGGGTCGACGTCACTGCCTACCGCCTCGATGCTGGCAAACATCTGTTTCAGATTGCCTGCGATGGTGATGCCATCCACCGGCCAGGCGATCTGCCCGTTCTCCACCCAGAAACCACTGGCGCCGCGCGAGTAGTCGCCGGTCACGCCGTTGACCCCCTGGCCCATCAGCTCGGTCACCAGCAGGCCACTGCCCATACCCGAGAGCATGGAACGCAGGTCGCCGGCATTGGCCGCAACCGCCAGGTTGTGCACGCCACCGGCATTGGCAGTGGTCTGCAGGCCCAGCCGGCGCGCGGAGTAGCTGCCCAGGATGTAACGCTGCAGCACGCCGCCACTCACCAGCGCCGAATCGCGCGTGGCCACGCCCTCGCCATCGAACGCGCTCGAGCGCAGGCCACGGCGCAGCAGCGGCCGCTCGTCGATGCCGAACCATTCCGGGAACAGCTGCGTCCCGGCACTGTCGAGCAGGAAGCTGGCGCGCCGGTACAGCGCGCCGCCGGAAACGGCCGACAGCAGGTGCCCGACCAGCGAGCGCGCCACTTCCGCGGCAAACAACACCGGCACCTGCCCGGTCGCCAGCGAGCGCGGCTGCAGGCGCGCCAGCGTGCGCTCGGCCGCGCGGCGGCCGATGGCCTGCGGGTCCTGCAGGTCGGCACGCGCGATCGCGCTGCTGTACCAGCCGTCGCGCTGCATGCCGTCGCCCTGCCCGGCGATCAGCGCGCAGCCGATGGAGTGGTGGCTGCTGCGTTCGCGGCCGATGAAGCCATGCGAATTGGCGTAGACCGACAGGCTCTGCGCGGTGGCCACCGAGGCACCGTCGGAATTGGCGATGCGCGGATCGGCGCCACGCCCGGCCGCTTCGCAGGCCAGGGCCAGTTCCACCGCGTCATGCGCGTCCAGCGACCACGGGTGCCAGGTATCCAGGTCGGGGAAGTCGCGCGCCATCAGCGCTGCGTCGGCCAGGCCCGCGGCCGCATCGTCCTCGGTGTGGCGGGCGATGGCGCACGCCTGGGCCACGGTCGCCTCCAGGCTGCCCTCCTGCAGGTCGGCGGTGCTGGCGCTGCCCTTGCGCTGGCCGAAATACACGGTCACGGCGATGCCGCGGTCGTGGGTGGATTCGACCGTTTCCACTTCGCCCAGGCGTACGTTCACATCCAGGCCGCGGTCCTCGCTGCAGCTGACTTCGGCCTGGCTGGCACCCAGCGCGCGGGCCTTTTCCAGCAGCCGCTGCGAGATGCCGGCCAGGTACTCCAGCCGTTGCAGGCTGTCGTCGGCGGCGAAGGTTCCGGTGGTGATGGTGTTCAATGCTTTATCCTTTCAACGAATCAGGCCGGAGCCGGCCGTTTCCTCCCCCGGCGGGGGAGGCGGGCGTGAAGCGCCGGATGCGGGTACGGGCCATGCCACCCGGCATCGCGGGACTTCGCCCATCCCCCCTCTCCCCGGTGGCAGAGGGGTACAACGGATCAACTTTAATCGAGTAACAAGGCAATGCGCGGACGCGACGAAGATACCGGCGAATTTTTCAGCGAGAGCCGCAGCCAGAACCGGCGCGAGGCGCTGGAAGTACTGGCGCTGGGCGAGAAGCTGGTGGAACTGACGGCCGCGCAGCTGGCGCGCCTGCCGATCCCGGCGGAGCTGCTCGAGCACATCGAGTACAGCAAGCGCATCACCTCGCACGGCGCGCGCAAGCGCCAGCTGGCGTTCCTGGCCAAGCAGATGCGCCGCGAGGACGACGCCACCCTGGACGCCATCCGCGACGCGATGGAAGCCAACAGCGAGACCTCCAAGCGCGCTGTGGCGCTGATGCACCGCATCGAGCGCTGGCGCGAGCGCCTGCTGGCCGAAGGCGACGCCGCCCTGGCCGAGCTGCTGGACGAGTATCCGGACGCCGACCGCCAGGCGCTGCGCACCCTGGTCCGCAATGCGCTGGCGGAAAAGGCCAGGAACAAGCCGCCGCGTGCCTTCCGCGAGATCTACCAGGCACTGCGCGACCTGATGCTGCCGGCGCAGTCCGCCGCTGCCGATGCCGACATGGCCGGGGACGCGGCCGACGATACGGACGAACCGGCCGCCTGACATGCGCCGCGCATGGGCCCTGCCCCTGCTGCTGGCCGCGATGCTGCTGGCCGGCCTCGGCCTGGCGCTGCGTTTGGCCCTGGCAGGGTTCTTCGGCAGCGTGCTCGGCTGGCTGTGCATGGGGGCCGCCGCGCTGCTGGCCATCACCTGGGTCGCCATCGCCGGTCTGTCGGCCATCCATCGCCGCTGTTCGCGACGCACCTTCGCGCTGGCGCTGGCCTGCGCGCTGCTGCTGCCACCGCTGGCGCTGGCCGCGGGCGTCCATCTCAAGCTGCGCAGCGCCTATCTGGCCGTAGTGCCCTGGCAACTGGACGTGCATGACATCGCGTACCGCAAGGAACGCCGCTGGGGACTGCCGCTGCTCGCGTTGCCGGGTGACAACGAGACCGGCATCCGCGTCTTCCACCTGCCGCCGCGTGCGGCGCAGGCGCTGCGGCAGCACGGCATCGCCTACCTTCGCGGGCTGCCGGACATGCCGCTGCACCTGGACGACCCGCGTACCCGCGGCCGCTATGAACACTGGCATGAGACGCCGCTCGACGAAAACGCGCGCCGCCATGTCACCCATCATTGCGAGGATGGCGACGGTGGGTTCTGCATCGCGGTCGACGCCCGGGTATGGGACGCGGTGCAGCACGCCATTTCCACGCCCGGCAGCTACTACGCCATCGGCCGCAGCGGGGTGATCGTCATCGACCCGGCGCGGCAACGCGTGATCTACATGTACAACGGCTAGGGCGTGGTCGTGGCCAGCGCGCCACGGCTCAGGCCTGGGTGCCGCCCACGGTAAGCCCGTCGATCAGCAGCGACGGCTGGCCGACGCCGACCGGCACGCTCTGGCCGTCCTTGCCGCAGATGCCCACGCCTTCGTCCAGCGCCAGATCGTTGCCGACCATGCGCACCTTCTGCATGGTTTCCGGGCCGTTGCCGATCAACGTCGCGCCCTTGACCGGGGCGGTGATCCGGCCGTCCTCGATCAGGTAGGCCTCGGTCGCGGAGAACACGTACTTGCCGCTGGTGATGTCGACCTGGCCGCCACCGAAGTTGACCGCATACAGGCCCTTCTTCACCGAGCGGATCATTTCCTGCGGGTCGTGGCTGCCGGCACGCATGTAGGTATTGGTCATGCGCGGCATGGTCAGGTGCGCGAACGATTCGCGGCGGCCGTTGCCGGTCGGCGCCACGCCCATCAGCCGCGCATTGAGCGTGTCCTGCATGTAACCGACCAGGATGCCGTCCTCGATCAGCGGCGTGCACTGGGTCGGGGTGCCTTCGTCGTCGATGGTGAGCGAGCCGCGGCGGCCATCCAGGGTGCCGTCGTCGACGATGGTCACGCCACGGGCGGCGACGCGCTCGCCGATGCGGCCGGCGTAGACGCTGGTGCCCTTGCGGTTGAAGTCGCCTTCCAGGCCATGGCCCACCGCCTCGTGCAGCAGCACGCCGGGCCAGCCCGGCCCCAGCACCACCGGCATCATCCCGGCCGGCGCCGGGATCGCCTCCAGGTTCACCAGCGCCTGCCGCAGCGCTTCGCGGGCGAAGGCCTCGGGGCGGCCATCGGCGAACAGTTCCTGGTAACCGTAGCGCCCGCCACCACCGGCGTAGCCGGACTCGCGACGGCCGTCCTGCTCGACGATCACCTGCACGTTCAGGCGCACCAGCGGGCGTACGTCGGCGCCAAGCACGCCGTCGCTGCGCGCGATCAGCACCGTGTCGACGCCGCCGGACAGGCTCACCATCACCTGCTGCACGCGCGGGTCGGCCGCGCGCAGGTAACGGTCCAGGCGCTTGAGCACCTCCACCTTGGCCTCGTTGCCGAGGCTGTCCACCGGATCCAGTGCCGGATACAGCTGCCGGGTGGCCGGCGTGCGGGCCTGGCCGTGTGCCAGCGCGCGCGCGTCGCAGGTGCCGCCGTCACGCGAAATCGCCCGTGCCGACTGCGCGGCCGCCAGCAGCGCCGCCGGCTGGATGTCGTCGGAATAGGCGAAACCGGTCTTCTCGCCGGCGATGGCGCGCACGCCCACGCCCTGCTCGATGGAATGGGCGCCGTCCTTGACGATGCCGTCCTCCACGCTCCAGCTCTCGCGCCGCGAATGCTGGAAGTACAGGTCGCCGAAATCCACGCCCGGGCCCAGCAGCGTGCCGAAGGTGCGTTCGAGGCGGTTGGCGTCCAGCCCGGCCGGCAGCAGCAGGCGGGATTCGGCGAGCATCAGGGCGTTGTCGGTCATGGCTTTCCAGATGGGGGCAGGCGCTGGGTTCGCAAGCCTGCGGCAGCAGCGGTCAGGGGGGGCCGGCGCCGGCCGGGCCCAGCGCCGGCGGCGGCGGGCGCGGGGCATCGCGGTCGACCACTTCCACCTTCGGGTCGGACCACGGGCCGGTGACACGATAGGTCTTGGCGCCGATCTCGCCCAGTGGCTTGCCCAGCACCGCATTGGCGGCCGCGCCCACCGCCGCGCCCACCGGGCCGCCGGCGACGGCACCGACCACGGTGAGCAGGTTGCCCGAGCGCGGGTTGACCTCGACGGTCTGGTCGAACTGCTGCGCGCGCAGGTCGGCCTGGCCGCGGATGGTGATGTCCGCCGCCGGTCCCTGCATGCCGATGCGGTCGGTACGGGCCAGGCCGTCGCCGAAGGCGACCCGGCCCTCGACGTGGTTGAACGCCAGCCCCTTGGAGAAGAAGTCGCGGAAATCCAGCATCAGCCGGCGCGGCAACTGGGCGACGCTGAGCAGGCCCAGCACCCGTCCCGCCCCCGGCTCGACCTCCAGGATCTGGCCGTTGCGGATATCGATGTCCAGCGTGCCTTCCAGCGCGGCCAGATTGAACGCCGCCGGCGCACCATTCCAGCCGGCGTTGAACTGAAGCTGCCCCTGGCCGCCACGCAACTGCCCGCCATAGCCCAGGTTGTCCAGCAACCCGCCCAGGTTCTCGCTGCGCACGGCCGCCTCGAACCGGGTCCGGGCCTGGGCGCCGGTGCCGCGCCATTGCCCGGTCACGTCGATGGACTGTTTGGGCGAGCGGAACTGCAGCTGCGACACCTGCAGGCCGTCGGCCAGCGGCCGGGTGCGCAGCGTGGTCTGTCCCAGTCCGGCCTTGCCGAAGGACAGGTCGCCGATGTCCAGCGCCAGCGGCGGCACCTTCGCCGGGTCCACCGGGTCCGCGGGGCGGTCGCCCGCCTCGCCGGCCGCGGCCGTGGCCGCCTGCCAGTGCACCCGCGCCAGGGTCCCGCTGACGGTGCCGCCATCGGCGGCGGGAAACAGCAGGTCGCCGGCCAGCGCAGGCCCTTCCAGCTGCACCGCCACCGCGTCCTTGCCCGGGCGCAGGCGCAGCCGGGTCTGTTCGAAGCGGCCGCCGACCAGCAGCAACTGGTCGGCCAGCACGTCCACCTGCTTCAACGCCACGCCATCGGCATCGCCGCCGTCACCGCCCCCGCGCGCCAGGCCGATCCATTCCAGCGCGTCCAGCGATGGCGTGCGCCCGTCCACCACCAGCCCGTCACCCGGAGGCTCGCGACTGACCCGGTCGCTGCCCAGGGTCACCTGCACGCCGGTGCGGCCGTTGTGGGTACGCGCGGCCAGCGCCAGGCGCCGGCCGAAGGCGACTTCGGTGGTCCCGCTGCCCAGCGGCAGGCTGGCCGTTACCCGGGTCGGCAGGGTGTCGGCGGCCGGCTTGTCCAGCGGCGCCGGCAACTGCAGCCGCGTGCCCTGCAGGTCCGAGCGCAGGCGGAGCGTGGTCGGCGGCGCGCTGCGGCTGCCGTCGGGCGCCTTCGGCAGGGCCACGCCGATGGTCCAGCGCGAGGTGCCGTGCACATAGGGCTGCAGCCATTTCAGTTCGGGCGCACGCTCCAGCAGATCGCTGGCGGCCAGCGAAGACGTCAGCTCCGCCTCGAACGCATTGCCCGGATCGTTCACCGGCGTGCCCGCGCTGAGCGACAGCACGCCGTCGTGCTCGCGGTGCCTGACCTGCAGGGCCGCCGCATGGAAGCCGCCACTGCCATACTCGGCCTTGCCACGCACATTGTCGAAGCGCAGGTCCCAGCGGCTGTCGGCCAGGGTCGCGCCGCGCAGCTCCACGTCGCCGCTGACCTGGCCCTCGCCCTCGCGCAGCGGCAACGACAGGCCGAAATTGACCGCGGCCGGGCCGCTGGCACTGAGCGCGTCGAGCGTTTCGCCGTATGTGCCATGCAACGGGCTCTGCCGCAGCAACGCCAGCAGGTGCCTGCTGTCGTCGAGCGTGCGCGCGTCCACCTTCAGCAGCGATGTGTGGAAATCGGCGATGCCGGCGCGGAAGGCATCGACCTTGACCCCGCCGAGGTTGCCCTTGCCCTGCAGCGCGAAGCCGTTGGCGATGAAGGTGATATCGGCATCCACGCCGCTCATGGCCGGCCAGCCGTGCGAGAAACGCAGGGTGCCGTTGTCGATGCGCCCGCCCGCCTCGAAGCGGCCGTCGTTGCCGTCGAACGGCCAGTCGTCGAGATCGCCCACGGCCAGGCCGACGCCGCCACGCAGCTGCCCGTCGACCAGCGCGCCATCCAGCCAGTCCACCGAGGCCTGGCTCATGTGCGAACGCACCCAGAACCCCTTGGCCGCGGTGATCGGCACATCATCCAGCTGCGCGGCCAGGCTGATCCACGGCCGCGTGCCGTCGCCCTGGAACCACAGGCCACCGCGCACGTTGGCCGCGTAGTCATTGCCCTGCACGCGCATGGCCGGCGTGGCCACGTGCCAGCCATCGCCTTCGCGCCAGGCCACCGCCTGGCCATCCAGCTTCAGGGTGTGGGCAACGCCGAAACCGGTCGGCCAGTCGAAGCGCATGGCATGGGCCGGCTGCAACCGCAGCGCCACCGCCTGGCCATCGCCCTCGAAGCGCCCGCGCAGGCCACTCAGCCCCGGGCTGCCATCGACCGCGGAGAACGCGGCTTCTTCCAGCTCCCCGGCGCCGTGCATGGCCCCGCCCGTCCGCCCGGCGATATCCACGTCGGCGAAGCGCAGGACCGGCGCGGCGCGGTACAGCCAATGGCGCAGCCCCGGTTCCACCGCATCGCTGAGCGCGGCCACCCGCAGCAGCGGGGTCGCATCGATGCGCCGCCCGCGCAACGCGAAGTAGCGGCCGCCGCCCAGGTGCAGGCCGTCGAGCACCTGCGTGCCGGCCTTCCCGGTGGCGACCCGCAACTGCGGCGCATCCACCCGCCAGCGGTCGCCGTCCTGGCGCCAGCGCGCGCGCAGCCGCAGGCTGTCGAAGACCGTGCTCGGCGGCTTGCCGCCGGTGGCGAAGGGGGCGCCCGCCAGTTCCAGCTTTTCCAGCGTGGCATCGGCGACGACCGACGCCACGCGGTGGTCGTTAAACGCCACCCAGGTGCGGAGCGTACCGGTGCCCTGGCGCACGTTGATCCCACCGAAGTGCAGCAGCGCGCGCCACGCCGACAGGTCGGCCGGAGCGGCCGCGATCCAGGCGGTGCCGTCGCCGCGCTGGCGCTGGAAATCGAGCACCGCGGTCACCGGCGCGGCATCGTGGGCGATCCAGGCGCGGGCGCCGGCACGCACCCACTCGCCGTCCACGCGCAGGCGCAGGTCGATGCGCGGCAATTCGGTGTCCAACCCGAGCGACGGCGCATCCAGCCGCAGGCGGCCACCGATCACCTGCAGCTCGCCCAGCCGGCGCACGGTCTCCAACGGATCGCCGGCATCAGCGGCGGTGGGCAGGCCACGCACCGACCAGCGGCCGTCGTCGGCCCGCTGCAGGGTCAGCACCAGCCCGCGCAGGCGCAGTTCGGTCAACGGCGCGCCCGGCAGCAGGCCCGAATACAGCGACACCAGCACCTCGGCCTGGCCGATGCGCACGCCCTCGCCCTGGCCGACGCGCAGGCCATCGAGCCGCAGCAGCGGGCCGCGCCGGGTCCAGGCGGTATCCAGGTGGTCGAACGCCACCGGCTGGCCGGCACGCTCGCTCAGCCAGGCCGCCACCTTGTCCGGGTGCCGCTCGACCAGTGGCAACAGCTGGTTGAGGCTGCCCACCAGCACGGCCACGACCACCAGCACCACGGCCAGCGCATAGATCGCATGGCGGCGCAGATGGCGGAGGCGGTAGCGCGACAGCACGGACATCGGGTTCGCAGGGGCTGGGGATCAGGGGCAGGCAGCCGGCTACGCGACCGGGGCGGCCACGGCGGCAGGCAGCACGCAACATTGCCACACCGGCAATGAACGCGGCCCTCGCCGCCGCGGGCCGGCGCCCCCGGGTCCGCCGGCGCCCCGGCTCACAGCAGGACCACGTCGAACTGCTCCTGCAGGTACTGGTCGTCGGCCTGGAAGCGGATGCTCTTGCCGAGGAACTCCTCCAGCTCGGCCACCGCCGCCGACTCCTCGTCGGTGATGCGCGCCACCACCTTGGTCGAGGCGATCACCAGCAGCCGCGCGGCATCGAACTGGCGCACGGCGCGGGTGATCTCGCGGAAGATCTCGTAGGTGACGGTCTCGGTGGTCTTGATGCTGCCGCGCCCGCCACACTCCGGGCAGGGCTCTGACAACTGCCGCTCCAGGCTCTCGACCGTACGCTTGCGGGTCATCTCCACCAGGCCCAGCGGCGAAAAATCGTAGACCGTGGTCTTGGCATGGTCGCGCGCCAGCGATTTCTCCAGCGTGCGCAGCACCTGGCGGCGGTGCTCGGGATCGACCATGTCGATGAAGTCGATGATGATGATGCCGCCAAGGTTGCGCAGCCGCAGCTGCCGCGCCACCGCCTGCGCCGCCTCCAGGTTGGTGCGGAACACCGTTTCTTCCAGGTTGCGCTGGCCGAGGAAGGAACCGGTGTTGACGTCGATGGTGGTCATCGCCTCGGTCTGGTCGATGACCAGGTAGCCGCCCGACTTGAGCGGCACCTGCTTGTCCAGCGCGCGGCCGATCTCGTCCTCCACGCCGTACAGGTCGAAGATCGGGCGGTCGCCGGTGTACAGCTCCAGCTTTTCGGCCAGCACCGGCATGTACTTGGCGACGAAGGCCTGCAACTGGCCGAAGGTCTCCTTCGAGTCGACCTTCACCTTTTCCACGTCCTTGCGGATCAGGTCGCGTACCGAACGCAGCGGCAGGCTCAGGTCCTCGTAGATGATGCTGCGCGGCGGCGCCTCGCGGCCACGCCGCTCGACCACGTTCCATACCCGCGACAGGTAGGAGATGTCCTCGGCCAGCGCCTCGGCCGGCTGGCCTTCGGCGTTGGTGCGCACGATGTAGCCGTAGCCGCCATGCTGGGCGGATATCTCGGTGACCAGCGTCTTGAGCCGGGCGCGCTCGGCCTCGTCCTCGATCCGCGCCGACACCCCGACCATCTTCGACTGCGGCAGCAGCACCAGGTAGCGCGACGGGATGCTGACCTGGGTGGTCAGCCGCGCGCCCTTGCTGCCGATCGGGTCCTTGACCACCTGCACCACCACGTCCTGGCCGTCGCGCAGCAACTCGACGATCGGCACCGACGACGGCAGTGGCAGGCTCGGCGCGGTCTCCTCGGTGTCGGCAGCCACCGGCGCCGGCCGCACCACGTCGTTGGCGTGCAGGAACGCGGCGCGCTCCAGCCCGACCTCGACGAAGGCGGCCTGCATGCCCGGCATCACCCGCTGCACCCGGCCCTTGTAGATGTTGCCGACCACGCCGCGGCGCCAGCCGCGCTCGATGTGCAGCTCCTGCAGCATGCCGTTCTCGATCACCGCCACCCGGGTTTCGCGCGGGGTGACGTTCACCAGTATTTCTTCGGACATCGGTTCAATCCTTTCCGGTCACGCCGAACCCACGCAGCAGCGCGGCGGTCTGCTGCAACGGCAATCCCATCACGCCCGAATAGCTGCCCGAGAGCCGGCTGATCCAGCGCTCGGCGCCTCCCTGTATGGCATAGCCCCCGGCCTTGCCCATCGGCTCGCCGCTGGCGACGTAGGCGGCGATCTCATCCTCGCCCATCGCCGCGAACGTCACCTCCGATTCGACCACCACCTGTTCCTCGCGGGCGGGCGCCACCAGGACCACCGCGGTGATGACCAGGTGGGTGCGCCCGGCCAGCGAGCGCAGCATCGCCGCGGCGTCGGCGGCATCGGCGGGCTTGCCGTAGACGCGGTCGCCAAGCACCACCTCGGTGTCCGAGCCGAGCACCAGCGGGTCGGGTTCGGCGGCGACCCGCGCCAGCCCGGCGCGCGCCTTGTCCAGGGCGACGCGGCGCACGTAGGCCAGCGGCGATTCGTCGGCGCCGCGGATTTCCGGGACGTCCAGGTCGAGCGCGCGGAACGGGATGTCCAGCCGCGCGAGCAGTTCGTTGCGACGGGGAGAGCGGGAAGCGAGATAGAGCATCGGCGAAGCATAACCTGCGCCCGTTGCGGCCGCGCCTGCCATCGGCGGCGCATGCCCGTGCTCGCCATACCGGCCCCTTCCCGCCTACGCTTGGGCGGTCGCATGCTGAACGATCGGCAAAGCCCCCGCTACGGTCGCGACCCCGCGCGGCCTCACTACCCGTTCATCGCCACCACACCACCCTCGCATCCATCCAAGGAGGATCCACATGCGCCATTCCACCCTCGCCCCGCTGCTGCTCGCCCTGTCCTTCGCCTCGGGAGCCCCGATGACCGCTCACGCCCAGAACGCCCCGGCCGTCGTGGCCAGCGACGCCACCCTGCTGAACATTTCCGCCCAGGCCGAAGCGCGGCGCGTCCCCGACGTGGCCACGCTGTCGGCCGGCGTGGTCACCCAGGCCGCCGACGGCAATACCGCCATGCGCGAGAACGCGGTGCAGATGGACAAGGTGATGGCCGCGATCAAGGCCGCCGGCATCGCCGAACGCGACATCCAGACCAGCGGCATCAACCTGAGCCCGCAGTACCGCTACGCCGACAACGAAGCGCCGAAGATCACCGGCTACCAGGCCAGCAATACCGTCAGCCTGAAGGTGCGCGACATCACCAGGCTCGGCAAGGTGCTCGACAGCCTGGCCGCGCAGGGCGCCAACCAGATCAACGGCCCGAGCTTCGAGATCGACCAGCCCGAGCCGGTCTACGACGAAGCCCGCCTGGCCGCACTGAAGAAGGCCCAGGCCCGCGCCGAGACCTATGCCAAGTCGCTGGGCCTGCGCGTGCGCCGCATCGTCAGCATCTCCGAAGGCAGCAGTGGCGGCTTCCGCCCGCCGATGCCGATGATGGCGATGGCGCGTGCGGGCAAGGCCGAAATGGACACGGCGGTGGCGCCGGGCGAGACCACGCTGTCGGTCAGCCTGGACGTGGTGTTCGAACTGGGCCGCTGATCCCCGGCACCTGCTGTGGCGGAAACGGCGCCTGCGGGCGCCGTTTTCCTGTCTGGCGGCTGACCGGGAACTCCGCCCCCGCTTGCCGGATCGTGGATTTGCGGGCGCACTGGGTCCACGCGGGCCGGACCGGTGCACCCCCTGCAACCCCGCCCCGCGTCACCGAGCGTTGTATCCGGCACACGCCCCTTGCATGGAGGTGGTACATGGTCCGCACGCATTCCGGCAGTTCCCCGATCCGTTTCGACACCTCCCGCATCCTCGCCTACAGCACGGCCATCGCCCTGCATGCGCTGGCGGCAGGACTGCTGCTGATCCCGCTGTCGCAGGCCCCCATCCGCAGCGACGCCGTCCGCCAGGAGCCGCGCTGGCAGCTGCCGGAAATCGTCCCCGTGGCGCCGGTGCCGCCACCGACGGAGGTGCCGGTGGTCAGCCACACCCCGCCGCCGACGCACCACGCCCTGCCGGCACCGGTGGAGAACGCGCCGATGCCGGTCTTCGCCACCGAGGCGATCATCGCGCCACCGGCCGCGGCCGCCACGCCCACCGATACCGGTCCGGCGGTCGATTCCGTGGCGCCGCCCATGCCACTGGCAGGCGTACAGCTGCGCTACCTGCATGCGCCGGCACCGGCCTACCCACGTGACGCGCTGCGCGTGGGCGCGCAGGGAACGGTGACCCTGCGGGTGCTGGTCGACGTCGACGGCTCGCCGCTGGAAGTGCGCGTGGAGCGCAGCAGCGGCAACAGCAGCCTCGACAACGCCGCACGCGCCCAGGTCCTGCGCCAGTGGAAGTTCCAGCCGGCCACCGACAACGGCCGCGCGGTGCAGGCCTATGGCCTGGTGCCGATCGATTTCAAGCTGAATTGAGGCCAGCCAGGCCCGCCGGGAAGCGCGGCTGAACGCTTCCCGGCGGGTCCTGCGTGAAAGCCTGCGCATTAATCCATTTTTCACCTTCGTCTCACCTGGGGAAAACATAGATTCGCGGCCGTCGATGTCCCCGGCCGCCAGTCTTCTGGCGGTCTCCTGCCGCAGTTCCCCTTGGAGAGAAGACTGTGAAACATCCGACCCATCGGCAGCCTGCCTGCCGCCCGAACCGCCTCTGCGCCGGCATTGCCACCAGCCTCGCGCGCCTGTTGCTGGTACCGGCCACGCTGGCCATCGCCGCCCCGGCCGCGCTCGCGCAGAGCGCCCCGGACGAAAAGCCCACCAACCTGGACCGCATCACCGTCACCGGCTCCAACATTCCGCGGGTCACCACCGAAACCGCTTCGCCGGTGCAGGTGATCACCCGCCAGGAAATCGACCGCACCGGCAAGGCCACCATCGCCGAGTACCTGCAGACCATGACCAGCGACGGCGCCGGTTCCATCCCCAAGAGTTTCGGCACCGGCTTCGCCGGCGGCGGCTCCGGCATCTCGCTGCGCGGCCTCGGCGCGGCCTCGACCCTGGTCCTGCTCAATGGCCGCCGCATGGCGCCATACGGCCTGGCCGACGACGGCCAGAAGGTGTTCACCGACCTCAGCGTGATCCCGATGGACGCGGTCGAGCGGGTGGAGGTGCTGAAGGATGGCGCCTCGGCCATCTACGGCTCGGACGCCATCGCCGGCGTGGTCAACATCATCCTGCGCTCGGACTTCACCGGCGCCATCGCCAAGGCGTCCTATGGCATGTCCGGCGACAGCGACGGCAACGCGCGCCGCGGCTCGTTGACCGCGGGCATCGGCAGCCTCGCCGAGGATGGTTTCAATGCCTTCATCAGCCTGGACGTCAGCAAGACCGACGGCATCCGCATTTCCGACCGGCGCAACCGCAAGTGGATCGGCAACGGCGACCTCAGCCCCTATGGCTACGACCGCGTCGCCGGTGGCCAGAACTTCCCGCTCAACGGCGCCATCACCGCCGGCGGCACGGTGGCCGGCAATTCGCCGGTGGGCAGCATCCGCGATCCATTGACCGGGCTCTACCAGTCGCTGCCGGGATGCGCGCAGTTTTCCCGCATCACCCCGGCCGACCCCGGTGGCGGCTGCCTGTGGGAGACCCAGGACTTCCGCAGCCTGAGCCCGAGCGAGGAGTTCGGCAATCTGTTCGCGCGCGGCACCTTCGCGCTGTCCGACAGCTTCGAGCTGTACGGCGAATTCGGCTACTCGAAGAAGAAGACCGAGTTCTACAACACCCCCAGCGGCGTGTCCGGCTCCTGGGGCTATCCCGGCGGGCCGGTCAACGCCAGCAGCGGCAGTGGCGCCACCGTGCTCGGCGCCGGCCACCCGGACAATCCGCTGGGCGCCAACGCGCGCCTGCGCTACGCCGCCTTCGACGTGGGCCCGCGCATCACCCGCAACACCAACGAGTTCACCCGTTTCCTGGTCGGCATGAAGGGCACCCTCGGTGCGTGGGACATCGACACCGCCTACCTGCACTCGGCCACGCAACTGGTCAACGAGCGCACCGGTTTCCTGCGCTACAGCCACGTTCGCACCGCGCTGTCCGACCCCAACAGCCCGGTCGGCTGGTGGCGCCTGGGGGCCAATGCCGGGCTCAACTCGCAGGCCCTGTACGACTACATTTCGCCCACGATCCGCGCCAACGCCACCACCAGCCTGGACATGATCGACTTCAAGGCCTCGCGCACCCTCACCGACCTGCGCGGCGGCCCGCTGGGGCTGGCCTTCGGCGCCGAGTACCGGCGGCAGAAGGCGCAGCTCGATCCGCAGACCTATACCGATATCGGCGACATCATCGGCCTGGGCTATTCGGCCTACAGGGGCACCCAGAAGGTGACCGACGCCTACGTGGAAATGGTCGCGCCGGTACTGCCGTCGCTGGAGCTGTCCGGCGCCTTCCGCGTGGACAAGTACGAAGGCGGCGATACCGCCACCACGCCCAAGCTCGGCGTGAAGTGGACGCCCGCCGAGTGGATCGCGCTGCGCGCTACCTATGCCGAGGGCTTCCGTGCCCCGGGCGCGGCCGAAGCCGGCGATGGCGGGCTGGCGGCGTTCAGCACCGCCCGCGACCCGGTCCGCTGCCCCGGCGGCACCCCGGCGCCGGGCGCGACCGCGGCCGACTGCGCGGTCAACCTGGCCATCATCACCTCGGCCAATCCCAACCTGAAGCCGGAGAAATCCAAGAGCTACACCGCCGGCCTGGTGCTGGACCCGACCTCGACCACCACGCTGACCTTCGATGCCTGGCAGATCAAGCGCACCAACGAGATCAACCAGGGCGACACCGACCAGGCCCTGGCAGCAGGCCGTGGCGTGCGCTCGGACAACGACCTGCCCGGCATTCCCAACAGCGGCAGCCTGCTGGCCGTGAGCGTGGACTACATCAACTCGGCGCAGACCACGGTACGCGGCTTCGACTTCGACATCCGCCAGCGCGTGCCGCTGGGCAACTACGGCAGGCTGGTGGCGGACCTGCAGTGGACCCGCATCAACTCGTTCAAGCGCGATGATGGCGCCGGCGCCGTGTACGAATACGCCGGCACCCACGGCAACTGCGACGTCACCAACTGCATCGGCACGCCCAAGGACCGCGTCAACCTCGGCCTGACCTGGGACATGGACCGTTTCAGCGTCAGCGCCATCGCCAACTACATCGGCAGCATCGACAACGTCGCGTTCAAGGGCGACAGCTGCGCCAACCACTTCACCGATGGCAGCGATGCCCCGGACGGCTGCAAGCTGCCCTCGTTCTACAGCATCGACCTGTCCGGGCGCTGGCGCGTCACCGATGCCTTCGAGGTGTTCGGCTCGGTGCAGAACCTGACCGACCGCATCGCCCCGCTCGACCCGCTGACCTATGGCGCGGTGAACTACAACCCGCTGCACTACAGCGGCGCCATCGGCCGTTACTACACGCTGGGCGCGAAGTACACGTTCAACTGATCGGCCACGGTTCGCCGACCGCGCAGGCCCGGGCTGCCCGGGCCTGCGCATTGCCGGCCGGCGCCGGGCCCACAACGAAAAAGGCCTGCATCGCGTGATGCAGGCCTTTCGAATCTGGCGCCCGAAGTTGGACTCGAACCAACGACCCCCTGATTAACAGTCAAGTGCTCTAACCGGCTGAGCTATTCGGGCGGGGACGCGCATTCTATACGCATGTCAGGCGCGATGGTAGGGGTGATTGGCCAGCATCGCAGCGGCCCGGTACAGCTGCTCGGCCACGACCAGCCGCACCAGCATGTGCGGCAGGGTCAGCGGGCCGATCGACCATTTCTCGTCGGCGATCGCCGACACCTCCGGCGAATGCCCTTCCGGGCCACCGATCAGGAACGCCAGGTCGCGCCCCTGCGCGCGCCAGTGCTCGAGCCGCTGCGCGAGCTGTTCGGAACTGAGCTGGCGCCCGGGTACGTCCAGCGCCACCACGTATGGATTCTTCGGCAGCGCCGCCAGCACGCGCCTGCCCTCGTCGTCGATGGCGCGCTTCGGGTCGCGCCCCTTGCCACGCAGGCCCGGCTCGATCTCCACCAGCTCCAGCGGCAACCAGTGCGACAGGCGCTTCTGGTATTCGGCGAATCCCTGCGCCACCCATGACGGTGCGCGTTCCCCGGTGGCGATCAGTCTGGCTTTCATGGCGCGGCTCCCGGCACGGCGTCGAAACGAAGACGGCGCCCTGCGGCGCCGTCGCGTGGCATGTCGCCGGGCAGATCAGCCGGCTTCCTGCTGCTCCCCGTCGGCGGACGACGGCGGCTGGTCGCCCACCGTCCACAGGCGCTCGAGCGCGTAGAACTCACGCACGCGCGGCAGCATCACGTGCACGATCACGTCGCCCAGGTCCACCAGCACCCATTCGGCCTCGCGCTCGCCTTCCACGCCCAGCGGCATCACCCCCAGGTCCTTGGCGAACCGCACCACTTCGTCGCCGATCGACTTGACGTGGCGCGTCGAGGTGCCCGAAGCGATGACCAGGTAATCCGCCACGCTGGACTTGCCACGGACGTCGATCTCCACGGCGTCCTTGGCCTTGAGTTCTTCCAGTGCCGCATGCACGGAGGCCAGCAGGGCGGGAACGGACGGCGGCGGATTGGGCAACTGGGTCTTGATGACTTGGGCTTCGGTGGTCAAAGCGGCAGAACTCGATGAATGAAGCGACGATTATAGAGAACCCGGCCGCGCCCGGCATTCACGCCGTGGCGCAGCCATACAGGCCATGGGCGCCGATGTAGCCGGCAACGGCATCGGGCACCAGCCCGCGCCAGTGGCCGCCGCTGGCGATCAGCCGGCGCACGGCGGTCGCGGATTCGGCCTGCAACGGCTGGCGCAGGCGCCAGACCCGGCCGCCCGGGCGCTCGCGCAGGCGCGCGGCATCGTCCGCCCAGGCATCGCGCAGCCGTGCGGCCAGCGCGGCGGGCAGCTGCCCGTCCAGCGCATTGCCGGGGCGTTCGGCGACGACGATATGCGCCAGGTCCAGCAGGTGTTCCCATTCATGCCAGGTCGGCAGGCCGAGCAGGCTGTCGGCGCCCATCAGCAGCGCCACCGGAGCCGTGGCGCCGGTTTCGGCGCGCAGTTCCCGCAGGGTGTCCACGGTCCACGACGGTACCCCGGGCTGGCGGGCGGCGCGACGCAGTTCGCGGGTGTCGACCCGCAGGCCGTCCTCGCCGGCGACCGCCAGTTCCAGCATGCGCGTGCGCTGGGCGGCATCGGCGCCCGGCGGCGGCCGGTGCGGCGGATCGGCGGCCGGCATCAGCCGGACCGGGGCATGCAGCTCGTCGCGGGCGCAGCGGGCAATGGCCAGGTGGCCGTTGTGGACCGGGTCGAAGGTGCCGCCGTAGAGCAGCACCAGGCCGCCACCGGGCCGATCCGGGCGCGGCCCCGGCATGGGCGCCACGCTCAGCGCGTCCCGCGCGCCAGCAGGCGCACCGCCTGCGCCTCGGCCACCGCCAGCAGCAGGCGCTCCAGCGCCAGCCACGGATCGCCGTCGGCGCGGCCCTTGGCCATGCGGTCGACCTGACCCGCCTCGGCCACGAAACGTTCCCAGCGCTGCGCCGCCGGGTGTCGCTGCAGCGCGCGCTTGAACGGCGCCTGCCGCGACTCCCAGATGCCGCGCGCCTTCATTTCGCCGGCGAGGTTGCCGCCACCGGCCTGCACCCGCGCCAGCCCGGCGGTGAGCAGCAGCTCGCGGATCAGGATCGGGGTCAGCGCGGCCACCGCCTCGCCCTCGGCGCGCAGCCCGGCGAGCATCCGCACCACTGCCTGCGGCTGCCCGGAGAACGCGGCCTCGACCAGCCGGAACACGTCGTAGCGCGCGGCATCGGCGACCAGCGTTTCCATCTTCGCCACGTCCAGCGTCTGCCCTTCGGCCAGCAGCGCCAGTTTGTCGATTTCCTGCGCGGCGGCCAGCAGGTTGCCCTCCACGCGCTCGCTTAGGCGTTGCACCGCGGCCGGTTCGGCACGCAGCCCCCTGGAGCGCAGGCGACGCTCGATCCAGTCGCCCAGTTCGTGCGGCTTGATCGCCCAGGCCACCGACAGCACGCCGACGCGCGCCACCGCATCGGCCCATTTGCCATGGTGCGACTTGCTCCACTCGCCGGCGGTGATGAGCAGCACCACGTCGGCCGGCGGCTGCGCGCAGAACGCGCTGATCACCTCCGCGCCCTCCTTGCCCGGCTTGCCGCCGGGCAGCCGCAGCTCCACCAGCCGCCGCGCACTGAACAGGCTGGGCGCGTTGAAACTGGACGCCAGTTGCCCCCAGTCGAAATCGCGCCCGTCGGCATCGAATACCTCACGCTCGCCGATGCCCTCGGCGCGCGCCTTCGCGCGCACCGCATCGGCCGCTTCCAGCACGCGCAGCAGTTCCGGCCCGGCGATCAGGTAGACCGGCGCCAGCGGCTGGGCACCGGCCTGGCTGGCGAGCTGCTCGGGACGCAGTTCCATCGCTCAGCGCCCGCGCGCCGGGGCCGCCAGAATCGGCATCGCTCAGCCGTCCTTGCCGGAGGTGGCGGGAGCGGCGCTGCGTTGCTTTTCCATCTGCGCGCGCACCACGCTGTCGATCCGGCGCAGGATCGAGGCGGACATTTCCCGGCGCAGTTCGTCGGCAAGGATCTCGCGCTCGGTGGTGGTGCCGGTGGCGTCGGTCGGCTCGGACACGTAGTCGCGCGACAGTTCGATCACCTGCTCGGGCACCAGCACGCTGCCGTCGGGATGCTGGAATACGAACACCACCGCGTAGCGCATGCTGTATTCCTGCGTGCGGCCCTGCGCATCGATGGCGATGGGCAGGTCACCCCAGCGCTCGGAGCGGATCTGCAGCCGGGCCGCGCCCTTGCCGGGCTCGTCCTCGCCGACGACGATCGCGCCGGACGCATGCAGCCCGCGCCCAAGCAGCTTGACCAGTTCGCTGTAGCGCACCGTCGACTCGACCTTCACCGCCGGGGTGTCGTCCGGCAGGGTGAGCTTGTTGCGCAGGTGGAAGCCGCAACCGGTCAGGCTCACGGCAAGGACGAGGGCGGTCAGGTATCGGGTCATGGGCACAGTCTGGCGGAGCCGGCCGGGGGCGGCAACAGAAAACCGCCGCATCATCGCCCATCGGGCGTGAGCGGGGATGAAACCGGGGATCGCCGGTCAAGCTGTCCCGGAACGGACACCGTTGCGTGCGAAGACAGGAAAGAACCGGAGCATGCGCACGTGCTGCCGGGAAAGCACTTGCGGAAAAGCTGGCCTCCACTTCCATGCCCCCCGGTCGGGGGGCTATCCGCGCGGCGCGGATGGGGGTCGCCGCAATGGAGCGCAGGCCGCACCGGATGACGAACGCGCCGCCGCGCGCCCGGATGGCGAACCATCAGGACGCGCTGCAGGCGGATCACCCCGCCACGATGTTGACGATCTTGCCCGGCACGATGATGACCTTGCGCACGGTCAGGCCTTCCAGGAACTTGGCCGCGTTGGGCTCGTCCTTCGCCGCGGCCTCGATCAGCTCGCGGCTGGCATCGGCGGCAACGTCGATGGTGCCGCGCAGCTTGCCGTTGACCTGCACCGCCAGGGTCAGCGCATCCTTGACCAGCGCGCCGGCATCGACCTGCGGGAACGGCTGGTCTTCCAGCAGGGTCTCGCCGTGGCCCAGCGCCTGCCACATGGCATGGCAGGCGTGCGGGGTGATCGGGTTGAGCAGCAGCACCGCCGCCTGCAGGGCTTCCTGGCGCACCGCACGGCCCTGGGCGCTGGCATCGTCGAACTTGGCCAGCACGTTCAGCAGCTCCATCACCGCGGCGATGGCGGTGTTGAAGGCGTGGCGGCGGCCATAGTCGTCGCCGACCTTGCCAATGGTCTCGTGGGTCTTGCGGCGGATCGCCTTCTGCCCGGCGTCCAGCGCGGCGACGTCCAGCGCCGGCGCGCTGCCGTCGGCGGCATGCCGGTGCACCATGGTCCACAGCCGGCGCAGGAAGCGCGCCATGCCGTCAACGCCGGCCTCGTTCCACTCCAGCGACTGCTCGGGCGGCGCGGCGAACATCGAGAACAGGCGCACGGTGTCGGCGCCGTACTTGGCCACCATCGCCTGCGGATCGACGCCGTTGTTCTTGGACTTGGACATCTTCTCGGTGCCGCCGATCACCACCGGCTGGCCGTCGCTGCGCAGGGTGGCGCCGGTGATGCGGCCGCGCTCGTCGCGCACCACGTCCACGTCGGCCGGGTTGAACCAGTCCCTGGAGCCATCGGCGTTGAGCCGGTAGAAGGTATCGGCGATCACCATGCCCTGGCACAGCAGGTTGCGTGCCGGCTCGTTGCTGTCGACCATGCGCGCGTCGCGCAGCAGCTTGTGGAAGAAGCGGAAGTACATCAGGTGCAGGATCGCGTGCTCGATGCCGCCGATGTACTGGTCGACCGGCAGCCAGTAATTGCCGCGCTTGTCCACCGCCTCGCGCGCACCCGGCGAGGTATAGCGGGCGTAGTACCAGCTCGACTCCATGAAAGTGTCGAAGGTGTCGGTCTCGCGCTCGGCGGCGGCGCCGCATTCCGGGCAGGTGCACTTGCGCCATTCCGGGTCGGCCTTGATCGGCGAACCGGTACCGGTGAACTGCACGTTCTCCGGCAGCACCACCGGCAACTGGTCTTCCGGCACCGGCACCGCGCCGCACGTGTCGCAGTAGATCACCGGGATCGGGCAGCCCCAGTAGCGCTGGCGGCTCACGCCCCAGTCGCGCAGGCGGTAGTTCACGCGGCGCTGGCCCTGGGCCTTGCGTTCGAAGCGCTCGGCCAGCGCCTCGAAGGCACCCTGGAAATCCAGCCCGTCGAACTCGGCCGAATTGACCAGTTCGGTCTCGCGGGTCTTGTCGCCGTACCAGTCCTGCCAGCGGTCCGGGTCGTAGCTGCGCTCGTCGTCGTTCTTCGGGTGCTTGAGCGCGATGACCTGCTTCTTCGGCAGGCCGTACTTGCCGGCGAACTCGAAATCGCGCTGGTCATGGCCGGGCACGGCCATCACCGCGCCGGTGCCGTAGCCCATCAGCACGAAGTTGGCGACCCAGATCGGCACCTGCTCGCCGCTGACCGGGTGCACCGCCTTCAGGCCGGTGTCCATGCCACGCTTTTCCTGGGTTTCCAGCTCGGCCTCGGAGACGCCGCCCTGCTTCAGCTCGGCCAGCATCGCCGCCAGCGCCGGGTTGTTCCTGGCCGCGTGCACCGCCAGCGGGTGTTCGCCGGCGATGGAGACGAAGCTCACGCCCATCACCGTGTCCGGGCGGGTGGTGAACACGCGCAGCGGATCCAGCATGCTGCCGTCCACGTCGCGCACGTCGAACTGGATCTCCAGGCCTTCGGAACGGCCGATCCAGTTGCGCTGCATGGTCTTGACCGATTCCGGCCAGCCGTCCAGCTCGTCCAGGCCATCCAGCAGCTCCTGGGCGTAGTCGGTGATGCGCAGGAACCACTGCGGGATCTCGCGCTTTTCCACCAGCGCGCCCGAGCGCCAGCCGCGGCCGTCGATGACCTGCTCGTTGGCCAGCACGGTCTGGTCCACCGGGTCCCAGTTCACCACCGCGTTGCGGCGATAGGCCAGGCCCTTGCGCATCAGCCGGGTGAACATGCGCTGCTCGTGCACGTAGTAGTCCGGCGTGCAGGTGGCGAACTCGCGCGACCAGTCGATGGCGTAGCCCAGCGACTTGAGCTGGCCGCGCATGTGGTCGATGTTGGCGTAGGTCCACTTGGCCGGCGCGGTGTTGTTCTTGATCGCCGCGTTCTCGGCCGGCAGGCCGAAGGCGTCCCAGCCCATCGGCTGCAGCACGTTGTGCCCGGTCATGCGCTTGTAGCGGCTGATGACGTCGCCGATGGTGTAGTTGCGCACGTGGCCCATGTGCAGCGCGCCGGACGGATACGGCAGCATCGACAGGCAGTAGTACTTGGGCTTGTCCGAGGTTTCGTCGACCTCGAACGCGCGGGTGGTTTCCCAGTACTTCTGGGCAGCGGTTTCGACCTGCTGGGGATCGTAGATGTTGGTTTCGACGCTGGACATGAAAGCGTTGGGGCTGCGGCAAAGCGGGACAGCGTACCGCAGTGCACCAGAGTGCTCCAATCCGGCCCACCCCGCCTCCCCCGGGAAAAACCCGTTCCCTGCAATATCAATCGCTTGCACGTTGCCGCCGGGCACCGCCCGCGGCAGCCCCGGGCGCCACACCGGTTTCCCGCGCCGGCCCGCTATGCTGCCGCCTCCACCCCAGGGGAAAGACACCGATGCCGATCCGCCGCCGCTTCGCCTCCCTCCTGCTGCTGGCCTGCGCACCGGCCTGGGCCGAACCCGTCGCCGTGCAGTGCGGGCGCCTGTTCGACGCGCGCAGCGGCCAGCTCAAGGGACCGCACACGCTGCTGGTGGCCGATGGCCGCATCCGCCAGGTGCTGCCCGGCACCGGTGCCGATGCCGCGGGTGCGCGGGTGGTCGACCTGGGCGACAAGGTCTGCCTGCCGGGCTGGACCGACCTGCACGTGCACCTGGGCAGCCAGTCCAGTCCGCAGAGCTATTCCGAGGACTTCCGCCTGGACCCGGTGGACCATGCCTTCCGCGCGGTCGGCTATGCCGAGAAAACCCTGATGGCCGGCTTCACCAGCGTGCGCGACCTCGGCGGCGAGGTCAGCCCGCACCTGCGCGATGCGATCAACCAGGGGCTGGTGAGGGGCCCGCGGATCTTCGCCGCGGGCAAATCCATCGCCACCACCGGCGGCCACGCCGATCCGACCAACGGCTGGAACGAGCGGCTCGCGCACCTGGTCGGCGCGCCCGGCCCCACCGAAGGCGTGGTCAACTCGGTGGACGAGGCGCGGCAGGCGGTGCGGCAGCGCTACAAGGAAGGCAGCGACCTGATCAAGATCACCGCCACCGGCGGCGTGCTCAGCTACGCACGCTCCGGCGATGCACCGCAGTTCACCGTGGACGAGATCAAGGCCGTGGTCGATACCGCGCGCGACTACGGCTTCCGCGTGGCCGCGCATGCCCACGGCACCGAGGGCATGAAGCGCGCGGTGCAGGCCGGGGTCACCAGCATCGAGCACGGCACCTACATGGACGACGAGGTCATGCGGCTGATGAAGCAGCACGGCACCTGGTACGTGCCCACCTTCTACGCCGGGCGCTTCGTCACCGAGAAGGCGGCCATCGACGGTTACTTCCCCGAAGTCGTCCGGCCCAAGGCCGCGCGCATCGGCGCGCTGATCAGCCAGACCGCGGCCAAGGCCTACCGCAACGGCGTCAGGATCGCGTTCGGCACCGACCAGGGCGTGGGCCCGCACGGCGACAACGCGCGCGAATTCGTCTACATGGTCGAAGCCGGCATCCCCGCCGCGTACGCGTTGCAGGCCGCCACCGTGCATGCCGCGCAGGTACTGGGCGTGGACGACCAGGGCGTGCTGGAGCCCGGCAAGCGCGCCGACGTGATCGCCCTGGCCGGCAACCCGCTGGAGGACATCAACGCGGTGCTGGACGTGCGCTTCGTGATGAAGGACGGGGTGATCCACAAGCAGTGACGACGGCGCCCGGCCGCAGGGAAGCGCCGCGCGTCCTCAGCGCGGCGCCAGCCGTGCCAGCAGCGCCAGCCACAGCGCCCAGCCCAGGAACGCCAGCCGCTGCGCCATCGCCACCGGCATCACGCTGCCGAACACGAACGCGCTGCACAGCATCCACACCGCGCAGGCCACCGCCAGGGTGGCGACCGGCCGCCACGCCGCATCGCGCGCGGCGCCCACGCGCAGCATCGCCGCGCCGCCACAGAACGCCACCAGCCACAGCAGCCAGACGCTGGCGTGGGCCTGGCTGGCGCGGTTCTCGATGTCCTGCGCGTCCAGCGGGAACACGCCCATGGCGGCGAACGCCAGCCCGGCCAGCAGCAGCATCTGCCCGGCCACCCGCAGCGGCCGCGAGGCCGTGGCCGGCATGCGCAGCACCAGCCCGAGCGCGGCCAGCGCCGCCAGCAGCCCGGGCAGCACGAAGCCCAGCGCATTGAAGGAGCCGGCACCGGGAACCCCGGTGGCCCCCAGCAGCGAAACCGGATGGCGCATCTGGTCATAGAACGGCAGCCGCGCGCCGAACACCGCCAGCGCCACCAGCCATATCGCCACCGACGCCGGTCCGGCCCAGCGCGCCATCTGTTTCCACACCATCGACATCCGATCCCTTGCACGCCGGCGCGGGCGGCGCCAGCCGATGGCGGCGATTGTGAAGGTTGCCGCGGCGGTACGCACGCCGGAGCGGCCGGCTCAGCCCTGCCAGCGGAACACATCCTCCACGCCGACGCCGAATGCGCGGGCGATGCGGAACGCCAGTTCCAGCGACGGCGCATAGCGCCCCGCCTCCAGCGCGATGATGGTCTGCCGGGTCACGCCGCAGGCGTCCGCCAGTGCCTGCTGGGTCATTGCGCCGTGTTCCAGGCGCAGCCGGCGGATGTCGTTGCCGACGGGCGTGCCGCTCACCGGCGGTCGTGCCGGTAACGCCAGAGCATGACCGCGGCGTGCACGCTGAGCGAGAGGCAGACCAGCCAGACGAGGAAACTCCCCATCCAGGCACCGCCGCGTGCCGCGACGAAATCCGCCTGGTCCTCGGCCAGTACCGAAACCACGACCAGCATCAGCGCCAGCGCGGCATAGCCGGCGCGCGCACCATGCGCCTGGATCGCCCGGTCGCGTTCGTCGGCCACGACCTTCCCGTCGCGGCGCAGGAACAGGAACGCGCCGACCAGCAACAGCCACCACGCGGGAGCCAGGACATCCGCCTGCCCGCCGCCGCCGGCGAGCAGCCAGCGCCCCAGCAGGATCGACGCCAGGCCGGCACTGGCCAGCAGCAGCCAGGCCAGCGTCTGCTGCCGGTTCATCGCCGAAAACACGTCCCGTGTGCGCATGCGCGTCCTCCTTGTCCGATCGCCCCCGGGATCGCCCCGCGTGGCCGCCCGTGCCGGCAACGCCGATGACGCTCCGGATGTAATGCAAACGTTACACCCGCCCGGAGTGATGTCCAGTATTTTTTACATCGGACTTGCATCCGCGGGCTCTGCCACCATCTTCGGCGAGACCTTTCCACTACGAGCGCCGCGATGTCCGACCTGCCCCACGTTTTCGACGCCACCACCGAGACCTTCGAAACCGACGTCCTGCAGAAGTCGCTGCAGACTCCGGTGCTGGTGGATTTCTGGGCGACCTGGTGCGGCCCGTGCAAGACGCTCGGGCCGATCCTGGAGAAGCTGGCCGGCGAGTACCACGGCGCGTTCGAGCTGGCCAAGGTGGACGTGGACAAGGAGCAGCAGATCGCCGCCGCGTTCCAGATCCGCTCGGTGCCGACCGTGTTCCTGGTCAAGGACGGACAGATCGTGGACGGCTTCCCCGGCGCGCTGCCGGAAGGCCAGCTGCGCGAGTTCCTGGCCCAGCACGGCATCGCCCCGGCCGAGGCACCGGCCGCCATCGAGGACGCACCCGCCCCGCTGGACCCGCTGTCGCAGGTTGCCGCGCTGCGCGAAGCCATCGCCGCCGAGCCGGACAAGGCCGAGCTCAAGCTGGACCTGGCGCTGGCGCTGATCCGCACCGGCGACGTCGCCGAGGCCGGGCAGCTGCTCGACGCCCTGCCCGCCAACCTGGCCACCGATGACCGCGCCATCCGCGCACGCGCACGCCTGGATTTCCATGCCGCGGTGGCCGACGCGCCGCCGGCCGACGCCCTGGCCGCCCGTGTCCAGGCCGATGGCAACGACCTGGAAGCCCGCCACCTGCTGGGCATCCGCCAGCTGCTGGGCGGCAACGACGAGGCGGCGCTGGAGCAGTTCCTGGAAATGCTGCGGATCGACCGCAACTACGCCGAGGGCACGCCACGCAAGGCGCTGATCGACGCATTCCGGGTGGTCGAGGACGACGACCTCGTCGGCCGCTACCGCCGGCGGATGTCGTCGCTCCTGTTCTGACCCGTCACTACTCGTTCATGCAGGTGAAGTAAGCCCTGCCGGATAATGCGCCGTTCATCGTGGTGATGACGCGCGGCAGTCCCTGCCGTGCCACATGGGGAGTGGGGGCGCGCGATGCAGGGCGCCGGTTCCCGCGACGGAAGGACCGATTGCCGATGATGTTGTTCAACCGGGGGGCGCTGCGCCTGACCGTTCTGCTGCAGATCGCGCTGGCGACGCTGCCGCTGTCGTGCTCGGCCGCGGCCAGCGCCCAAGACTGGAGCTACCGCGTACGCCCCGGCGACACCCTGTGGGACCTGGGCACGCGCTATCTCAAGCCCACCGTGTCCTGGGAAGAGCTGCAGAACCACAACGCGGTCGCCAACCCCTACCGGCTGCCGCCGGGCCAGGTGCTGCGCTTTCCCATCGCCTGGCTGCGGGTCGAGCCGGCGCCGGCACGCGTGGTGGCCGTGCGCGGCCAGGTCGACGTCAGTGCTGGCGGCGAGCCGGCCGCCGCGGTCCGCGAAGGCATGCGCCTGCCGATCGGCAGCCACATCCGCACCGGTGCCGACGCCAGCATCACCCTGGCCTTCGCCGACGACTCGCGCCTGTTGCTGCGCGAAAACTCGGAACTGCGCCTGGACCAGCTCAGCAGCTATGGCGCCACCGGCATGGTGGATACCCGGCTGCGCCTGCAGCGCGGCCGCAGCGGCAGCCGGGTGACCCCGGCACAGGGGCCGGCGTCGCGCTACATGATCACCGCCCCCACCGCCACCAGCAGCGTGCGCGGCACCGTGTTCCGGGTCAGCGCCGGGCAGGACGGCGACCCGGCCGTCACCGAAGTGGTCGAAGGCCGGGTGCAGGTCGGCAACCGCCACGGCCAGCGGATGGTCGATCCCGGCCAGGCCAGCCTCAGCGCGTCGGCCACGCGGGCACCGGCACCGGCCCAGCCGCTGCCGGCCGCACCGGTGATCGATGCGGCGCGGCTGCGGCTCGAACCGCTGCCGCTGCTGGCGGCCTGGCAGCCGGTGCCGCAGGCGCGCGGCTACCGCGTGGAGGTGGTGCGTGCCGATGCGCCGGAAATCCTGCTGTTCGCGCGCGACACCCCCGATTCCAGCATCCGTATCGACGACCTGCCTCCCGGCCAGCTGCGGCTGCTGGTGCGCGCGGTCACCGCCGAGGGTGTCGAGGGCCATGACAGCGCCCACGATTTCCGGGTGCCCGACGGCCTGCCGCCGCCGCTGACCACCGCCCCGGTGCATGGCCAGACCCTGGCCCAGGCGCAGCCGCGTTTTGCCTGGGCGCAGGTGCCTGGCGCCAGCGGCAGCGTGCTGCAGATCGCGCAGGACACGGATTTCCGCCAGCCGCTGGTCGAGCGTCGCACCGATGCCACCCGCCTGCGCTCGCCGGTCGCGCTCGCCCCCGGCGACTACTACTGGCGGGTCGCGTCGGTGGACGCGCAGGGCCGCAACGGCCGCTTCGGGCAGGCCCTGCCGCTGCGCATCAGCGATGCCCCGCCGGAGTCCGGCCTGCAGCCGGCGCAGGCCGGCAAGGGCCAGCTGACCCTGCGCTGGCAGGCAGGCGCCGAAGGCCAGCGCTATCGCGTGCAGGTGGACCGCCGCGGCGATTTCAGCGCCCCCCTGCTCGACCGCGAAACCAGCGCGCCCGAGGTGGTGATGAAACAGCCGTGGCGCGGCGGCACCCTGCATGTGCGCGTCCAGTACATCGACGACGACGGCTACGCAGCACCGTTCTCGACCGCCCAGCAGATCCGGCTGCCCTGCAAGCTCTGCTATGGCGCCGGCGCCGGCGCGCTGCTGCTGTTGGCCCTGTGAAGCTGTTCCTGATGCCCTGGCCGTGGCGGCTGCTGCTGGCCGTCGCCCTGGGCGCGCTGGCCGGTTGGGCCAGCCAGGCGCACCTGTTCTGGCAGCAGGACGAGCACGTCTATGACCGGCTGGTGGGCGGCTGGGATTACCCGCCCGACGACCGCCTGGCGCTGGTCGCCATCGACGAGCGCAGCCTGCAGCAGCTGGGGCAGTGGCCGTGGCCGCGCGGCATCCATGCGCGGCTGCTCGACCGCCTGCGCCAAGCCGGCGTGCGCCGGGTCGCGCTGGACCTGATGTTCCCCGAGCCCGACCGCAAGGATGGCAGCCAGGACGCGCAGCTGGCCGCGGCGATCAAGCGCAGCGGCAACGTCGTGCTGCCGGTACTGGCGGCCGCGGCCAGCGACGAAGCCGTGCCCGAGGAACTGCTGCCGGTGCCGGTGCTGGCCGCGGTGGCCGATGGCCTGGCACACACCGACATCGAGGTCGATGGCGACGGCGTGGCCCGCGGCCTGTACCTGAAGGCCGGCGTGGGCTCGGCCTACTGGCCGGCGCTGGGGCTGGCGCTGAGCGGTGTCAGCGGCCCGATACCGGGACTGGTCGATCCGGCGGCGGAGACGGTCTCGCCCTATCAGTGGCGACGCGACAACTACGTGCGGCTGCGTTACGCCGGGCCGCCGGGGACCTTCCCGCAGGTGTCCTACATCGACGTGCTCGAAGGCCGCCTGCCGCGCGGGCTGCTGCGCGACCGGCTGGTGATCGTCGGCATGACCGCCAGCGGCATCGCCCCGCGCCTGCTCACGCCCACCTCGCGCGAGTACTGGATGAGCGGTACCGAATACCAGGCCAACGTCGCCTCGATGCTGCTCGGCGGGCACGTGATCCTGCCGCTGCGCCCGCCGGTGCAGTTGGCCGCGGTGTTCGTGCTGGTGGCGCTGTGCGCACTGGGCATGACCCAGCGGCGGCTGTCGCCGTGGCTGGTCGCGGTACTGTCGCTGGTCCTTCCGCTGCTGCTCAGCGCGGTGCTGCTGCGCGGTTTCAACCTGTGGTTCGCGCCGGCCGCGGCCATCGGCGGCGCGCTGCTGATGCTGCTGGGCTGGGGCCTGTGGCAGCTGCGCTACTGGCGCCGCCAGGCCAACCGCGACCCGCTTACCGGCCTGGCCAACCGCATGCGCTTCGAAGAAGCGCTGCAGCTGGAATACGAGGCGGCCCGGCGCGGTGGCCGGCCGCTGAGCCTGGCCCTGATCGACCTGGACAACTTCAAGCATTACAACGACACCTTCGGCCACCACGTCGGCGACCTGGTGCTGCAGCAGACCGCCAGGATGATCGGCGAACTGGCGCGGCGGCCGCGCGACCTTGCCGCGCGCTTCGGCGGCGACGAGTTCGCGCTGATCCTGCCGGACACCGGCAGCGAGGGCGCGGTCCAGCTGGTCGAGGCGCTCGTCGCCCGGGTCCGCCAGGCCGGTGTCGCGGTCGGCAAGGGGCGCCAGGCCAGGATCAGCGTCACGGTCGGCCTGGCGACCATCGTCCCCGACGTCGATGGCCTGCCGGCACAGCTGTTCCGCGATGCCGACGCCTCGCTGTACCAGGCCAAGGCCGCCGGCAGGGACGGGTACCGGGTGGCCGACTGAGGCGCCAGCCACCTCACCATACGGGTGCGAATGCTAGACTCCCCGTCCCCCTGTACGCCCCACTCCGCCATGAAAGCCAGCACGTTCCGCCTCGGCATCAACCTGTGGCCGCCGTTCCTGTTCACCGGCATCCATGTCGCCGAGATCCATGCCGACTACCGCTATGTGCGCGTGGAACTGCGCGAGCGCCCGTGGAACGTCAATTACGTACGCACCCATTTCGGCGGCAGCCTGTTCGCCATGACCGACCCGTTCTGGATGCTGTGCCTGCTGCACAACCTGGGGCGCGACTACTACGTGTGGGACAAGGCCGGGGAGATCGAGTTCATCAAGCCCGGCAAGGGCACCGTCACCACCGAGTTCCGGCTCGACGCGGCCACGCTCGAGGAGGTGCGCGCGGCCACCGCCGAGGGCGCCAAGCACCTGCGCTGGTTCAGCAATGACGTGCTCGATGCGCAGGGCGAGGTGGTCGCACGCGTCCGCAAGCAGGTCTATGTGCGGCCCAAGCCTGAAGCGCGCCAAGCGCGCGGGTAGCCACGGCAGTGACCGCGGAGACGCGCGGCAGGCGCTGCGCGGTCGCGGCGCAGGCCACCCGGCCGCGTTTCAGGGGCTGGATGCGGCCAGCGGCAACGGCATCCGCAGCACCTGCCCCTGCCTGGCATAGGCCGGCGTTTCCAGCGCGGTGCCGTCGGCGGACAGGGTGATGGGTCGGTGTGCGCTGCGCAGCCCGGCAGGCAGCTCGCGCAGGCGCGCGCTCACCGCTTCGGCGTCCTGCAATGCCTGTCCGCGCATCCACAGTACCGCCTGCAGCAGCCGCAGCTGCGCGGCGGCATCCTGTTCCCGGTACAGGTATCCCGTGTAGGCGGGGCCGGCGATTTCGCTGAGGATGCAGCCGATGGCGTTGGTCAGGCACTGCGGCTGCCACCACGCCGCGGCCGGCAGGGACGGCAGCGGCACCCTGCGATCCTCGGCCACGGCCTGGCGTGCAGCCGGGAGGCAGGGCCAGGCAAGCGCCTCGGCCTGCCTCGCAAGGGTTTTGCGACCGTTGTATAACAGCCTGCCCGAGCGCGGGCCAGCCTCGATCTTGCGGTCCATCAACAGCGCGAAGCGTTGCTGCATGGCGAATTCCCCGCGCATGCCGTTGCAGACGGCGGCCTCGTCCGCCGACAGCGGCGCGAACGCCGTGGCGCACCCCGATGGCAACGGCGCGTCCGCCGGGAGCTCGGCCAGCACCGCAGCGAACAGCTCCGCATTGGCCCGCAGCATGGCGATGCCCATCATCGTGGCCAGCAGGTTGTCGCCGTGCGCCATCAGCATGCGTCCGCTCCCGGCATCACGGCACAGCCCGGCCAGGGCACGCGCACTGTCGCCCTGCACGTGGGCCAGTGCATGCGCGCCCAGGGGAACCGCCAGCGGACCCAGCACCGGCCAGGGACCGGGCGGCGCCTGTACCAGCGGCGAGCGGTAATGCCCATGCGCCGCCAGTTCGTCCATGCGCGACAGCAGCGTGGCCCGCGTCGCCAATGCGGCGGCCACGGCCTCGGGCGCGCGGCGCACCCGCTCCAGGCAGGTGGCGGCATCGCGGAAACCGCACAGCGCCGGGTCGGCAGTGGGCGTCTGCGCCGCCCCGTCCACCGGCAGGGGCGGCGGCACGCCCGCTTCGCTTTCGGCGTCGCCGCGGATGAAACCGGGCGCGTAGCTGGCGTCGTACCACGCCTGGAACCGGCGGGTGTGTTCATCCACCTGCGCCTGCCTGTGCACCAGCGGGGCTTGCATCTCCAGCGTCGCCAGGGTGACGTAGGCGTTGCTGCCGGGCAGGTCGTGCGGTGCCTCCAACGCGGCCAGCGCGCGCTGCTGCGCCGCGGATGGCGGCCATACCCAGGAGACCAGCAGCGCCACCAGCACCAGCAGCACCAGTCCGACCACACCCGCCACCACGCGTCCCAGCGTCCTGCCCATTGCATTTCTCCCTGGTGTCATGCCGCCTTCCGTGGGCGAACGCGGCGCAAGCACTGTTACATATACGGCAACGCAGCGGCGCGCAATCGTCATGCCCGGCTGCATCGCCGCACCGCTACAATCGGCGGATGTCGCCCGAAGCTTCCGCCGTCCCCCACCGCCCCTCCCTGCAGCGCCTGTTCCTGACCGGATTGCTGACCCTGCTGCCGATCTGGCTGACCTGGGTGGTGATCAAGTTCGTGTTCGTGCTGCTGTCCGGCATCAGCAGTCCGCTGGTGGTGCCGCTGTCCGAACGCATCGCCGCCTCCTTCCCGCATTACCTGGGCTGGGTACGGGTGGAATGGATGCAGGATGTGTTCGCCCTGCTCGCCACGCTGCTGGTGATCCTGCTGGTGGGCGTGCTCAGCCGCCGCGTCATCGGCCAGCGCCTGCTGCGCTGGTTCGGCGCGGTGATCCGCCGCATCCCGCTGGCCAGCATCATCTACGACAGCGCCAAGAAGCTGCTGGACATCCTGCAGACCCAGCCGGGCAGCACCCAGCGCGTGGTGCTGATCGACTTCCCGCACCGCGAAATGAAATCGGTGGGCCTGGTGACCCGCGTCATCCGCGAACACGGTACCGGCCGCGAACTGGCTGCGGTGTACGTGCCGACCACGCCGAACCCGACCTCCGGCTACCTGGAAATCGTGCCGGTGGAGCTGCTGACCCCGACCGACTGGACCGTGGACCAGGCCATGAGTTTCATCATCTCCGGCGGCGCGGTGGCCCCGGACAGCGTGCCGTTCACCCGCGCCGGCGAGCGCTGAAACGCCGCCCGCCAGGGCAGGAACATGGGGCGCCAGGCAGGCAATGGGGGTGACTGCCGCCTTTATCCGTTGCCGGTTCCTCTTCACTAGTTCCTGCCGCTGAGGCAAGCTCCCGGGCCTGTGCGTTTCCGGAACCACCGATGACCTCCAGCCCGCTTCGCTTTCTGGCGCTTGCCATGGCCTCCGTCCTGATGTTCTCCGCCGCCGCGCCCGCCGAGGCGGCGAAGAAGAAGAGCCAGCGCCCGACCGCGACGCAATCGCGCACCGCCAAGCCCAAGGCACGCGGCAGCAGGCCCCCGGCGCGTCCGGCGCCCCGTCCGGCGCACGCGCCGCTGCCGGTCACCCAGGACAAGGCCACCCGCCTGAACCGGCTCTACGATGAGTACTGGGATGCGTCGATGCGGCTGAACCCGCTGCAGGCCACGTTCCAGGGCGACCCACGCTTCAACGACCAGCTGCCCAACTTCCTGTCGCCGGCCTCACGCCGGCAGGCGCATGAATTCATGGTCGAATGGCAGGGCAAGGCCGAGGCGCTGGGCAAGGAAGGCCTGCAGGGCCAGGACCTGCTCAGCTACGAGATCTTCGTGCGCGACGCGCACATCTCGCTGGCCGCCGAGCAGTACCCGTCGTGGATGCTGCCGATCAACCCCTACAACAACCTCGCCAGCATCATCGCGGTGCTCGGCTCGGGGGCCGGCGCGCAGCCGTTCCGCACGGTGAAGGACTACGAGAACTGGTCGCGGCGCTCGCTCGGGGTACCGGCATTGTTCGACCAGGCCATCGCCAACATGCGCGAAGGCATGGCCGCCGGCGTGGTGCAGCCGCGCGCGCTGATGGAAAAGGTGCTTCCGCAGCTGGACGCGGTGATCACCCCGACCGCCGAGGAGAGCATCTTCTGGGCGCCGATCCGCAACATGCCGGAGGATTTCCCGGCCGCGGACCGGGAACGGTTGAGCGCCGAGTACAAGCGCATGATCGAGTACCGGCTGTTGCCGGCCTACCGCGCCCTGCGCGGCTTCATCGCCACCCAGTACCTGCCCGCCACCCGCGCCAGCGACGGCCTCGGCGCCCTGCCCGGTGGCCAGGCCTGGTACGCGCACACCATCGCCGGGTTGACCAGCGCCTCGCGCACGCCGGCCGAGATCCACGCGCTTGGCGAGCAGGAGGTCAAGGACCTGCAGGAGCGCATCGCCCGGGTGATGAAGGAAGCGAAGATCCGCGGCTCGATGCAGAAGGCGTTCAACGCCATGCGCAACGACCGCCAGTTCACCTTCCGCGACGAGGCCGCGCTGCTGGCGCGCTACCGCGAGGTCGGCCAGCAGGTCGATGCGGCGCTGCCGGCATTGTTCGCCACCCGTCCCAGGGCGCCGCTGCAGGTACAGCCGGTGGCGGCCGAGCACGCGCTGACCGCCAGCGCCGCCAGCTACCAGCCGCCGTCGCCGGCCGACGGCAGCCAGCCCGGGGTACTGCAGGTCAACACCCGCGACCTGCCGTCGCGCAAGCGCTGGGCGGTGCCGATGCAGTACCTGCACGAAGCCATCCCCGGCCACCACCTGCAACTGGGCCTGCAGCAGGAACTGTCCACGCTGCCGCGCTTCCGCCGGCTCGGCGGCGACGTCGCCTTCATCGAGGGCTGGGGCCTGTACGCCGAATCGCTGGGCGATGAAATGGGCCTGTACCGCGACCCCTACGACCGCCTCGGCTACCTGCAGACCACCCTGCTGCGCACCGTGCGGCTGGTCGCCGACACCGGCCTGCACGCGGCCGGCTGGAGCCGCCAGCAGGCGATCGACTACATGGTGAGGAACGCCGACATCAGCGCCGCCGACGCCGCCGCGGAGGTCGAGCGCTTCATGGCGCTGCCCGGGCAGACGCTGGCCTACCGGGTGGGCGAGATCAAGATCCGCCGTCTGCGCGAGAAAGCGCAGGCGGCGCTGGGCGAGCGCTTCGATCCGCGCGAGTTCCACGACGAAGTACTGAAGGACGGCTCGATGCCGTTGGATATTCTGGAAGCGAAGATCGACCGCTGGATCGCCAGCAAACAGAACTGACCCTGCAAGGAGCCGCCATGCTGCCGTGGATGTCCCGACTCGCCCCGCTGTGCCTGTTCGCGTTGTCCACGGTCGCCGGCGCCGCGCCGCTGGCGCCACCCGATGCCGGCATCGACGGCCTGATGCAGCGCTATGACGGCCGCGTGCCCGGTGCCGCGGTACTGGTGCTCAAGGACGGGCAGCCGGTGTTCCGCCGCGGCTACGGGCTGGCGGTGGTGGAGGACGGCACGCCGGTGTCGCCGGCCACCAACTTCCGGCTGGCGTCGGTGAGCAAGCAGTTCACCGCCGCCGCCATCCTGCTGCTGGCCGAGGACGGCCGGCTGTCCATCGACGACCCGCTGAAGAAATGGCTGCCCGGCCTGCCGGCGGTGGCCGACGCGATGACCCTGCGCCAGCTGCTCAGCCACACCAGCGGCCTGCTCGACTACGAAGACCTGATGGACCCGGCCGACACGCGCCAGGTACACGACATCGACGTACTGCATCTTCTGCAGAAGGAGAACCGCACCTATTTCGCGCCGGGCAGCAGCTACCGCTACAGCAACAGCGGCTATGCGCTGCTCGCGCTGGTGGTCGGCAAGGCCTCCGGCAGCGACTTCGCCAGCTTCCTGCGCCAGCGCATCTTCCTGCCGCTGGACATGACCGCCACCTTCGCCCACCAGGACGGCGTGGACGAGGTGCCCGACCGCGCCTACGGCTACAGCCAGATCGACGGCCACTGGCAGCGCACCGACCAGAGCACCACCAGCGCGGTGCTCGGCGACGGCGGCATCTACTCTTCCATCGACGACCTGGCCAAGTGGGACGCCGCGCTCTACGACGAGCGCCTGCTGCGCCGCGCCTCGCTGCAGCAGGCCTTCAGCGCGGCCACGGCGACGCCGGAACCCGACGTGCCGCACTACGGCTTCGGCTGGCGCATCAACGGCGACGCCCTGTGGCACAGCGGCGAGAGCATCGGCTTCCGCAACGTGATCGTGCGCTACCCGAAGCAGAAGCTGACGGTGGTCGTGCTGAGCAACCGCAACGACCCGGAACCCTATGCGCTGGCGCTGCAGATCGCCCGGCGCTGGCAGGAACCCGGGCAGTGAAGCTGGCGGGGATCCACCATGTCGCGCTGATCGCGTCGGACTACCCGCGCTCGCGCGACTTCTACACCCGCATCCTCGGGCTGGAGGTGGTCGCCGAGCACTTCCGCGCCGAGCGGCAGTCGTGGAAGCTGGACCTGCGCCTGCCCGACGGCACCGGGCTGGAACTGTTCTCCTTCCCCGCGCCCCCCGCGCGCCCCAGCCGCCCGGAAGCGCGGGGCCTGCGCCACCTCGCGTTCCGGGTCGCCGCGCTGGACCCGGCCATCGCCCACCTGCAGGCCCAGGGCGTGGCCTGCGAACCGGTGCGCGTGGACGAGTACACCGGCCGCCGCTTCACCTTCTTCGCCGACCCCGACGACCTGCCGCTGGAACTGTACGAAAGCGGCTGACCCGCGTGCGGTCACATCGCCGCCCCCGGCACGTCATTGCTCCCAATGACTTCCGGCGCGTGTTCGCGAAGGGCACCTCGGGCAAGGAACGCGACGAGAAGGTGCTGTACCTGCAGCGCCACCACGTCACCACGGCCGCGCCGGAGTTCACCGTGACCGTCGACGGGCGCCCGGACGAGGTGGGCTTCGACCCCTACAACAAGCTGATCGACCGCGTGTCGGCCGACAACCGCAAGCGGGTCGGCTACCGCTGACGGTGCTGATCCGATCCTGACCGGGCGTGCTGCGGTGCGGATTCCGTACCGCAGCGAATGGGTATACATTCGCCAGCATCCGGTTGCACCGGACCACGCCATCCGCCCTGGGAGGGGACACATGCGCAAGACCTTCAAGACCCTGTTGCTGGCCCTGCCGCTGGCCATGGCCGGCATCACCGCCGCGCAGGCCGACAACGCCAGTGCCGAAGGCCGCTGGCGGCAGATCGACCCGGATACCCACCGTGCCAAGTCGATCGTCGAGATCAGCCGCACCAGCAACGGCGCGCTGCACGGCCGGATCATCGAGCTGCTCAACCCCAGCCGCCCCAACCCGACCTGCGACAAGTGCAGCGACGACCGCAAGGGCAAGCCGATCACCGGCATGGAGATCATCCGCGGCATGCGCGCCGACGGCGCCAACAAGTGGAGCGGCGGCAGCATCCTCAAGCCCGACGAGGGCAAGGTCTACAAATCCAAGATGGAGCTGATCGAAGGCGGCCGCAAGCTGCAGGTCTCCGGCTGCATCGCCTTCATCTGCAAGTCGCAGGTGTGGGAACGGATGTAACCGGCCACCTCGGCGCCTCCCGCGAAACCCGGCCCAGGCCGGGTTTCGCGCTTGCGGGGCGGGTTTGCCGGTCGCCACGGCGGGGCATGCGATAATCGCCGGTCCCCCTGTTCTCCCCAACGGCCATGACCCGTACCGCGCTCGTCACCAACGCCCTGCCCTATGCCAACGGCCCGCTGCACTTGGGCCACCTGGTCGGCTACATCCAGGCCGACATCTGGGTACGCGCGCGCCGGCTGATGGGCGGCAAGGTCTGGTACGTCTGCGCCGACGACACCCACGGCACGCCGATCATGCTGGCCGCGGAAAAGGCCGGGGTCAGCCCGGAGACCTTCATCGCCAACATCCAGGCCGGCCACGAGCGTGATTTCGCTGCCTTCGGCGTGGATTTCGACCACTACGACTCGACCAATTCGGCCGCCAACCGCGAGCTGACCGAGGCGCTGTACAAGCGGCTCGACGCCGCCGGCCACATCAGCCGCCGCTCGGTGGCGCAGTTCTACGACCCGGCCAAGGGCATGTTCCTGCCCGACCGCTACATCAAGGGCACCTGCCCGAAGTGCAAGTCGCCGGACCAGTACGGCGACAACTGCGAGGTCTGCGGTGCCACCTATGGCCCGACCGACCTGATCGACCCGAAGTCGGTGGTGTCCGGCGCGACGCCCGAGATCCGCGATTCGGAGCATTACTTCTTCGAGGTCGGCCGCTTCCAGGACTTCCTGCGCGACTGGCTGGCCGGCGACGTCGCCCTGCCCGGGGTGAAGGCCAAGCTGGCCGAATGGCTGGACGCCGAAGGCGGCCTGCGCGCCTGGGACATCTCCCGCGACGCGCCCTATTTCGGCTTCGAGATCCCCGGCGCGCCGGGCAAGTACTTCTACGTGTGGCTGGACGCGCCGATCGGCTACCTGTCCAGCTTCCGCAACCTGTGCGCGAAGACCGGCGACGATTTCGACGCGGTGCTGGCCGCCGGCAGCGACACCGAACTGCACCACTTCATCGGCAAGGACATCGTCAATTTCCACGGCCTGTTCTGGCCGTCGGTACTGCACGGCGCCGGCCTGCGCGCGCCGACGAAGCTGCACGTCAACGGCTACCTGACCGTGGACGGCGCCAAGATGAGCAAGTCGCGCGGCACCTTCGTCATGGCCCGCACCTACCTGGACGTGGGCCTGGCGCCGGAGGCGCTGCGCTACTACTTCGCGGCCAAGTCCTCCGGCGGCGTCGACGACCTGGACCTGAACCTGGCCGACTTCACCGCGCGGGTGAACGCCGACCTGGTCGGCAAGTTCGTCAACCTCGCCAGCCGCTGCGCCGGGTTCATCAGCAAGCGCTTCGACGGCCGCCTGGCCGACGCACTGCCGGATCCGGCCCAGTACGCCCGCTTCGTCGCCGCGCTGGCGCCGGTGCGCGAGGCATACGAGCGCAACGATCCGGCCGCCGCGATCCGCCTGACCATGGCGCTGGCCGACGAGGCCAACAAGTACATCGACGACACCAAGCCGTGGGTGATCGCCAAGCAGGATGGCGCCGACGCCGAACTGCAGGCGGTCTGCACCCAGGGCCTGAACCTGTTCCGCGTGCTGGTGGCCGCACTCAAGCCGGTGCTGCCGGCCACCGCGCTGCAGGCCGAGGCCTTCCTCAATGCGCCGATGCACGGTTGGGCCGACATCGACGCCCCGCTCACCGCCCACACCATCGCCACCTACGTGGCGCTGTTCACCCGTATCGACCCCAAGATGATCGACGCCATGACCGACGCCTCCAAGGACACCCTCGCCGCCGCACCCGCCGCCGACGCCAAGCCGGCCAAGGCCGAAAAGCCTGCGAAGGTCGAAGCAAGGGGTGAGGCCAAGGCCGAAGGTGAAGCCTCCGCGTACATCGGCATCGACGACTTCGCCAAGCTCGACCTGCGCATCGGCAAGGTGCTCGAATGCGGTTTCGTCGAAGGTTCGGACAAGCTGCTGCGCTTCCTGCTCGATGCCGGCGACCTCGGCCAGCGGCAGATCTTCTCGGGCATCCGCGGCAGCTACGGCGAGCCGGAGAAGCTGGTCGGCCGCAACGTGGTGTTCATCGCCAACCTGGCGCCGCGCAAGATGCGTTTCGGCCTGAGCGAGGGCATGATCCTGTCGGCCGGCTTCGATGGCGGCGCACTGGCGCTGCTCGACGCCGATGCCGGCGCGCAGCCGGGCATGCCGGTACGCTGACGCCGGCCGCGGTACGGCCGGGGGCCCCGGGCCTGCGCGTGCCGGCCCGGGGCCGCGCTCCGCGCCTGTCATTTCCCCGGCTGCTTCGCGTCCCCTTTGCCAGAGAAGGCCCCGCATCGGCACTGGAACCATGGAACTGGCCCTGTTCGATTTCGACCACACCATCACCGTCTGCGATACCTACAGCCGGTTCCTGCGCCGCGTGGCCACGCCCGAGCAGCGCGCGCAGGCATGGTGGCGCATCGGCCCGTGGCTGCTGGGCTACCGGCTGAAGCTGGTCTCCGCCACCCGCATCCGCCGCCGCGTCACCGCGCAGGTGTTCAGCGGCCGCCATGCCGGCGAGATCGCGCAGATGGCCGCCGACTATGCGCGCGACCACCTGCCCGGCATGGTGCGCCCGGAGATGCTGGAGCAGATCCAGTGGCACAAGGCGCAGGGCCACACGGTGGCCGTGGTCTCTGCCTCCATCGACCTGTACCTGCAGTCGTGGTGCCGGCAACTGGGCCTGCAGCTGATCTGCAACCGGCTGGAGGTGCAGGACAACCGCCTGACCGGGCGCTACGCCGACGGCGATTGCGGGCCGTGCAAGGTCGCGCATATCCGGCAGCGGTTCGACCTGGGCGCATTCCGGCGCATCCACGCCTATGGCGACAGCGGCGAGGACAGGCCGATGCTGGCACTGGCGCACGAACGCTGGTACCGCGGCAGACCCGCTTCCTGACCACACGCATGCACGATACGCAGGACAACCTGATCGAACGCCTGGACCGGGTGCTGCCGCAGACCCAGTGCGGGCAGTGCGGCTACAACGGCTGCCGCCCGTATGCCGAGGCGATGGCGCGCGGCGAAGCCGGCATCGACCACTGCCCGCCCGGCGGCGACGCCGGCGCACGCACGCTGGCGCACATCCTCGGCGTGCCGGCGCGGCCCTACGACCGCGGCCGCGGTGCGCACATCCCGGCGCAGGTCGCGGTGATCGTCGAAGCCGACTGCATCGGCTGCACCAAATGCATCCAGGCCTGCCCGGTGGACGCCATCGTCGGCGGCGCCAGGTTCATGCACACGGTGCTGGCCGGGCTGTGTACCGGCTGCGAACTGTGCATCCCGCCCTGCCCGGTGGATTGCATCGTGCTGCAACCGGCGTGACCGCCCCGCGGCCGTGGGGCTGTATCCCCGCCCCACGGCCGTCCCGCATCCCCATGCATTCCTTCAGGCGGCACCGGCAAGCCTGCGCAGGCCCGCCACCAGCCGGTCCATCTGCGCCGGTGCGGTGAAGATGCCCGGCGTGACCCGCACGCAGGCGCCATGCGCCAGTCCGTCGCGGTGCACGGTGAACACCCCGTGCTCCTCGAGCAGGCGCCTGGCCACGCCGATGTTCTGCTCCAGCGTGACCTGTCCCGCCAGCCGGAACGACGCGATCGCGCTGCTCAGCCGCGGCTCGTCCGGGCCCAGCAGCTGCAGCCCCGGCAGCGCACGCACCGCGTCGCGCCAGTGGTCGCGCAGGCGCAGCAGGCGCGCCCGCTTGGCCGCGGTCCCGATGCGCTGGTGGAACGCCAGCGCCGCCGGCAGCGCCAGGAACGCGGCGAAGTTGGCGGTGCCGGTGTGCACGCGGCTGGCGATGCCACGATCCGGATCGCCCATGTAGGGGTCGATGTCGGCTACCCGCCCGCGACGCACGTACATCGCCCCCACGCCTACCGGTGCGCCGATCCACTTGTGCAGGTTGATGCCGGCGAAATCCGCGCCCAGCGCATCGATGCGGGTCTCGACCTGGCCGATGGCGTGGGCGGCATCGACGATCACGTCCACGCCGCGGGCACGGGCCATGGCCGCTATCTCCGCCACCGGCAGCAGCATGCCGTTGCGGTGGTTCACCTGGGTCAGCAGCATCAGTTTCAGGCGCGGGTTGCGCTGCAGCGCCTGCGCGTAGGTTTCCAGCACCTGCGCATGGCCGCAGGGCTCGGGCAGGGCGATCGCCACCGGCTCGACCCCGCGCCGCGCGCGCAGCCAGCGCATCGCGGTGATGGTGCTGTCGTAGTCGATGTCCGCATACAGCACCTGGTCGCCCGGCCGCAGCCGGTTGTAGCCGCCGATCAGCGCCTGCAGCGCTTCGGTCGCGCCACGGGTAAGCACCACCTCGTCCTCGCCCACGCCGAGGAAGCCGGCCAGCTGGCGCTGCACCTCGCGCATGCGTTGCGGGAACGCCACCCGCCCGAACCAGGCGTTGCCCCGGTTCACTTCGGCGGTGGCCTGCGTGTACGCCTGCAGCACCGGCCGCGCCATCGCGCCCCAGTAGCCGTTGTCGAGCATGACCACCTCGTCGCCGAGGTCGTACTGGGCGGCCACCGCCGCCCAATAGGCTTCGTCGCCGGCCAGTTGCGCCGGCGACCTCCCGGCCGGCGCCTCCGGCAGGTCCGGCAGGTCCGGCACGTCCGCGGTGGCCGCGGTGGCCGCCGTCACCGCGCCGACAGCCAGTGGCATCAGCGCGGCACCGCGCAGCAAGCGTCGTCGCCCGCCGTCCATGCTCAGAACTTCACCCGGTATTCGGCATAGACGTTGCGCCCGTCGGTGTCGTACGGCGCGTTGCGCGAATACACCAGGCCGCGGCTGGCCTGGAACACCGCCTCGTCCGGATAGCGGTCGAACAGGTTGTCGGCACCGATGCGCAGGCTGTTGCCGGCGTTGAAGCGGTAGGCCAGCGCCAGGTCGAAGAACTGCATGTCGCCGAAGCGCTGGAAGATGTCGCCGGTGGCGTTGCCGGTGGAGTCGGTCCAGGCGCCGTAGTGGCGCAGCTTGGCCAGCACGCTCCAGTTGCCGATGGCGTAGTCGGCGCTGAACGTGCCCTTCTGCCGCGGCAGGCGTTCCTCGAAGATCACCCGCTGGGTCTGGCTGGTGGCGACGCTGGTCGCGCCCTTGTCCACCTGCGTGCGGTTGTAGTTCCAGCCCAGGGTCAGGTTGAGCCGGCCCGGGCCGGCGTCGCCCACCCAGCTGCCGACCAGGTCCACGCCGCGCGTGGTGGTGTCGAAATCGTTGGTGAAGTAGCTGACCGAGGTGTATCCCATCGGGTTGGGGATGCCGGCCGGGATCTGGAACGCGGCGGACTGGCTGAAACGGTCGGTGACCTTGATGTCGTACAGGTCCACCGAGCCGGAAAGGCCCGCATCGTTGCGCCAGGCCAGGCCCAGCGAGGTGGTGCGCGACTGCTCCGGCTTGAGCGCGCTGGCGCCCAGCTGCCGCGCCAGCGGATCGCTCGGCGACAGGCGCCCGGAGGTGAACACCTGCAGCGTCACCGTGTCCAGGCCCTGCACGGTGCTGGTGGTGTACAGCTGGCCCGGGGTCGGTGCGCGGAAGCCGGTGGACACCGAGCCGCGCAGCGCCAGCGCCGGGGTGACCTCGAAACGGGTGGAGAGCTTGCCGTCGAGGGTGCCGCCGAAGCTGGAGAAGCGCTCGTAGCGCGCGGCCGCACCGACGTTCCAGCGCGTGCTCAACGGCGCCTCCACGTCCACGTAGGCGGCATGGCTGCGCTGACTCCAGCGCCCGGCGTTGTCCGGGCCGAAGCCCGGCGCGCCGTTGGAGTTGCCCGCCAGTCCGGCCGCCGCGCCCGGGCCGATCGCGTACGACGCCGGATCGCCGGCATCCACGCCGTAGGTTTCCTCGCGGAACTCGGCGCCGAAGGCGATGTTCAGCGGCGCCGCCAGCACCGCCAGCGGCAGGCCGTAGACGAAATCGGCGTTGACGTTCTTCTCCACCTGCGACAGCCGCCCCAGGTAGAACGAGGTCGGGCTGGCCGGGCCCAGCGAGGCGTTGATCGACTCGTCCAGGGTGTACTCGATGCGGTTGCGGCCATAGGCGCCGCTGACGTCCCAGCTCAGGTCGGGGGTGAACTGGCCGCGCACGCCGGCCACCAGCTGCAGGTCGTCGTAGTCGCTGCCGTACTTGGGCGAAAAGCCGGTCGGGTACAGGCTGCGCACGTCCCAGCCGGGGAACACCGCGGTCGGCTTGTACACCGAGGCGGTGCCGTCGGGATTGCGCCAGTTGAAATCGCTGACGCCCTCGCCGCTGTTGTACAGGCCATGGGCATAGGCCTCGGCGGTCTGTCCGAACGGCAGCTTCAGGTTGAAGCCCAGCCGCCGGTTCTCCAGGTCGGGCTGGCCCCAGCGCTGCACCGGATCGGGCACCTGCAGCTCGGGATGCGCGTTCTGGAACGCGATCGCGTCCGGGCGCTGGCGGCTGCGCGAGGTGGCATCGGAGCTGTCGTAGTCGAGGAACAGCGACAGCACGCCGGCCTGCCCCAGGCCGACGCCGGTGCGGGCACCGAAGCGGCGGCCGCTGCCGTCGCCCTCGGCGTACTCGGACACGCCCAGCGTGAACTCGCTGCCGATGCTGTCGTCGAGGATGATGTTGATGACGCCGGCGATGGCATCGGAACCGTATTGCGCCGAAGCACCGTCGCGCAGCACCTCGATGCGCTTGATCGCGCTGGTCGGGATCTGCGAAAGATCCGGCCCCTGCGCACCGCGCGAGCCGAGCAGCGCCGAGCGATGCATGCGGCGGCCGTTGACCAGCACCAAGGTCTGGTCCGGCGACAGGCCGCGCAGGGTGGCCGGACGTACGAACACCTGGCCGTCTGCCATCGGCAGGCGCTGCACCACGAACGACGGCACCAGCTGCGCCAGCACGTCGGACAGGTCGGTCGATTCGATCGCCTGGATTTCCTCCCGCGAGAACACGTCCACCGGCGCCAGCGTATCGAACTGGGTACGGTTGGAGCCACGCGTGCCGGTGACGATCATCGCGTCCAGCGTGGTCGGCGCGGCGACTTCGCCGGCAACGGCAGTGGCCGAGTCGGCGGTATCGGCGCGCGCATCGGCGCAGGCAAGGGGAAACAGGATGGCGGCAACGGCCATCGGCAGCAGGCAACGCTTCACGGGGCACTCCGGTATGCGGGAAACGGGCCGGCGGCGCCGACCCGGGACGCGCATGATCGGCGCACCGCGTTTCCCGTAGATGACAGACGCGCGCACCGGTTGCGTTGCACGCGCGTCATCGCGGAGCGTTCACTCCAGCCGCTGCAGCTCCCACGCGCGGTGGATGCGCGCATTGCGTTCGAAATCCGGGCCGATGGTCCTGGCACTGATCTCGCGGCAGCGCGCGAACCCGGCGATCGCGTTCTCTTCCAGCTTGAAGCGGCGGAAGTTGTTGGAGAAATACAGCACGCCGCCCGGCGCCAGCCGCGCCACCGCCGCGCGCAGCAGGCGCAGCTGCTCGCGCTGCACGTCGAAGTCCTCGGCGCGCGCGGAGTTGGAGAAGGTCGGCGGGTCGCAGAAGATCACGTCGTAGCGGCCCTGCTCGGCCTCCAGCCACTTGACCGCATCGGCCTGCACCAGCTGGTGGCGGCTGCCGCCCATGCCGTTCAGCGCCAGGTTGTCGGCGCACCACTGCAGGTAGGTGCCGGACAGGTCGACGCTGGTGGTCGAGGCCGCACCGGCCACCGCCGCTTCCACGCTCGCCACGCCGGTGTAGCAGAACAGGTTGAGGAAACGCTTGCCGCGCGCCTGCTCGGCCATGTGCCGGCGCAGCGGGCGGTGGTCGAGGAACAGGCCGGTATCCAGGTAATCGAACAGATTCACCCGCAGCAGCGCGTCGTTCTCGCGCACCAGGATGAACTCGCCGCGCTGCTCGAAGCGGCCGTACTTGCTGCCGCCCTTGCCGCGCTCGCGCGACTTCAACGCCACCTGCTCGGGCGGCACCTCGAACACATCGCGCGCGGCGGCCAGCAGCTCGTTGCGGCGGCGGCGCACGTCGGCATCCGGAATCGCCGCCGGTGCCGCGTACTCCTGCACGTGCAGGAAGGTGCGGCGCTTGCCGCCGTCCTCCTGGTAGACGTCGATCGCCGCCGCGTACTCCGGCAGGTCGGCGTCGTAGGCACGGAAGCAGCTCACGTTCTCGCGCGCGCGCCAGCTCTTGAACTTCTTCAGGTTCTTGCGCAGGCGGTTGGCCACCATCTGCGCGCCCTCGCTGAGCTCGCGCGGCTGGCCGTCGTCCGCGCGCCCGGCCACCGCGATGGGGTCGCAGACGATCAGCGTGCACTCGATGGCACCGTTGAACATCTGGTAGGTCCTGCGCGCGCGCAGGCCGGTGGCGAAGGCCAGCTCGGCATTGCCGCACAGCAGGCTGGCGCGCCACTGCGGCACGGTGCGCTTGAGCGCATCGCCGAGGCGCCGGTACAGCGCGGCGTCGGCGGCCAGGCGTTCGTCATAGGGCGGGTTGCAGACCACGCAGCCGTTCTCCTGCGGCGGCACCTGCAGGTCGGCCACGTCGCGCACGCCGAACCAGATCGCCTCGCCGACACCGGCTTCCTCGGCGTTCTGCCTGGCCGCGCGGATCGCCTGCGGATCCAGGTCGCTGCCATGGATGACCTGCCTGAGCGCGGCGCGGCCGATGCGCTCGCGCTCGCGCGCCTCGGCCATCAGTTCGCGCCACTGCACCTGGTCGAAACCGCGCCAGCGGCTCGGCGGCAGGCTGCCATGGCGCTGCAGCCCGGGCGCAACGTCGGCAGCCATCAGCGCACCTTCGATCAGCAGCGTGCCGCCACCGCACATCGGGTCGAGCAGGCCGCCGCCTTCGGCATGGATCTTCGGCCAGCCGGCGCGCAGCAGCACCGCCGCAGCGAGGTTTTCCTTGAGCGGCGCGTCGTTCTGCGCCAGGCGCCAGCCGCGCCGGTGCAGCGAACCTCCGCCGAGGTCGATGGAGATCGTGGCGCGGCCCTTGCGCAGCGACAGGTTGATGCGCACGTCCGGCAGCTCGACGTTCACCGACGGCCGCTCCAGCCCTTCCCCGCGCAGGCGGTCCACCACCGCGTCCTTGATCCGCTGCGCGGCGAAGCGCGCGTGGGTGATGGCGGTACCGGAAACATGCGCGTCCACCGCCAGGGTCAGCTCGGCATCCAGATGCGCTTCCCACGGCATCGCCAGCACGCCCTGGTACAGCGCGGCCTCGTCCGGGCAATCGAACTCGGCCAGCGGCCACAGTACACGGCTGGCCAAGCGCGACCACAGCACCACGCGCTGGGCGTCGCGCAGTTCCCCTTCGGCATTGACCCCGGCGATGGTGGCGGTGGCCCTGGGCAGACCGAGCGCCAGCAGTTCGTCGGCCAGGAGGTACTCCAGGCCCTTGGCGCAGGAAACGAAGAATTTCACGGGGGAACGATCACAGGAACGGCGGCGGCGCCGGGGCGCGTATTGTACGGGGCATTGCCCGCCTGCCCCGGACAGGCCGCCGGCGGGCCGGCCCGGCCACGCACCCGGGCCCTGCCTAGACCCGCTGCAGCAGGGCCTCGAACTCGTGCGCGGCCGCCTGCACGTGGTTCTCCAGGCGGTGCCCGTCATCGACCAGCAGCAGCCGCGCGGCGCGGGCCTGCGCCCAGGCGATCACCGCGGCCGGCGGGATCAGTTCGTCGCCCCAGGCATGCACCACGCTGGTCGGTACCGGCGCGGCATCCAGCGCCGGCATCGGCCCCATCCGGGTCGGCGGCACCATCAGGAACAGCCCCCGCACCGGCACCTGCAGCGAGGCGATGGCCGAGACGTAGGCGCCAAGGCTGGACCCGGCCAGCACCACCGGGCCACGGCGGGCGGCATCGGCGGCCAGGCGGACCAGGCGCTGCAGGCGCGCGGGCACATCGCCCACTTCGCTGACCTCGCGGCGGGCATCGAGATCGGTGTAGTCGGGGCGCTCGTGGCTCCAGCCCAGGCGCTGCGCCACCTCGGCCAGCGCGGTGACCTTGGTCGCATCGGGACCGCTCTCGAAACCGTGGGAAAGAATGCAGTGGCCGCGGCTCATGGGGCACCGTAGGACGAAGCGGAACGGGGCGGCAATGCTAGCATCGGTCGATGCACGCCATGCCCGCGATCCACATCGATCCCCTGCCCTACGAACCGCTGCTGGCGCTGCGCGAAGCAGCGGCGGTCGACCTGGTGGTGATCCACTGCACCGAGCTGCCGGACCTGGCCATGGCGCGCCAGTACGGCGAACGCGTGCTGTACGACAGCGGCACCGGCAACAGCGGCCATTACTACATCGACCGCGACGGCAGCATCCACCAGTACATCGCGCCGGAGCGCAGCGCCCACCACGTGCGTGGCATCAATCCGCGCGCGCTCGGCATCGAACTGGTCAACAGCGGCCGCTATCCGCATTGGCTGGATTCGCGCCACCAGGCGATGCACGAGCCGTATCCGCAGGCGCAGGTCGACGCCCTGGTGGCGCTGCTGCGCTGGCTGCCGCAGCGCCTGCCGGCGCTGCGCTGGATCGCCGGCCACGAGGACCTGGACACCGAGCAGGTGGCGGCCAGCGACGATCCGTCGCTGCGGGTGCCGCGCAAGCGCGACCCCGGCCCGCGCTTCCCGTGGGACGAGGTGCTGGCGGCGGTACCCCTGCAGCGCATGTAGGCGCGCGCCGGCGTTCGCGGCAGCGCCGTCGCGTACCGCTAGGAGCGCTCGACCGGGCGCGACGGATCGGACGACCAGCCGCTCCAGGAGTCGGCGAACACCCGCACGCCGCCCAGGCCGGCGACTTCAAAGGCCAGCGCCAGGTGGCAGGCGGTGACCCCGGAACCACACATCACCACCGCATCGCCCGGCGCGTGCGCGCCCAGCAGCGGCTGCAGTTCGGCGCGCAGTTCCGCCGCCGGGCGGAACCGGCCATCGCGCAGATTGAGCGCGAACGGGCGGTTCAACGCACCGGGCACATGCCCGGCGACGCGGTCCAGCGGCTCCACCTCGCCGCGGTAACGCTCGCCGGCGCGCGCGTCGATCAGCCAGCCGGGCGCCTGCCCCAGGCGCGCGGCGATTTCATCGGCATCGGCCACCTGGGCCAGGTCGAAGCGCCCCGGATACGGCGGCAGCGCCTGCACCTGCGGTGGATCGGCCACCACCGGCTGCGCGGCGGCCTGCCAGGCCGCCAGCCCGCCATCGAGCACCGCGGCCCGGCGGTGGCCGATCAGCCGCAGCAGCCACCACAGCCGCGCCGCGGCCATGCTGCCGTCGCCGGCGTCGTAGACCACCACCTGGGTGTCGGCGCGGATGCCCCAGCGCCCCAGGGTGGCGGCGAAGGCATCGCTGTCCGGCAGCGGATGCCGGCCATGGCCCTGCCGCGACAGGTCGGACAGATCGCGGTTGAGATCGGCGTACACCGCACCCGGCAGATGCCCCGCCGCGTACTGCGCGGCGCCGGACTGCGGGTCGGCCAGCGCGAAACGCGCGTCCACCAGCCGCGGGGCGGTGCTGGCCGTGGCGCGCGCGTCGAGCAGGCGCGGGGCTGCCGCGGCAAGGGCGGCGGCAAGCGACGCGGCGTCCACCAGCGTGGTCCACGGCGGGTCGATGGCATTCATGGGGTCTGCTCCAGTCGGCGACGCAGGTTGTAGAGGATGGCCGCGGTGGCGCCCCAGATGCGCTGGCCCGGCCAGGTGTACTCGAGCACGTGGCGGACCCGCCCGCGATGGTCGATCTCGACCTGGCGCAGGTTGGCCGGGTCCATCAGGAAATCCAGCGGCACCTCGAACACCTCTGCCACTTCGGCCGGCTGCGGTACCGGCACGAACGCCGGGTCGATCACCGCCACCACCGGCGTGACCCGGAAGCTGGAAATGGTGACGAACGGATCCAGGTAGCCCAGCGCCTGCACCCGCTCGTACGGCAGCGCGATCTCCTCGCCGCTCTCGCGCAGCGCCGCCGCCACCGGATTGCGGTCGCCGGGTTCGATGCGCCCGCCGGGGAAGCCGACCTGGCCGCCATGGTTGCGCAGCGTCTCGGTACGGCGGGTCAGCAGCACCTGCACGCCCTGCGGCCGCGGCACCAGCCCGGCCAGCACCGCCGCCTCGGCCGGTGGCCCCGGCGGCAGCAGGTCGGCCAGTTCACCGTAGTTCCAGCCCTTGTCGGTCGGTGCGGCAGCGAGCGGGTTCAATGCGCGCAGCAGGCGTTCGTGCCCGGGCAACGCCGCGGCCAGCGAACCGGCGTCGCGCGCGCGTGCCGGCAGCACGTCCTGCATCAGCTGCCGGCGCTGGTGCTCGCTCATGCCCATCCAGCCGCCGATCTCCTCGCGCGTGCGCAGGCAGCCGCGACAGCGGCCGGCGCGGTCCAGCGAACAGATTCCGATGCAGGGACTGGAAATGGCACGGCGCATGGCATCCATCGATCACGACACTCCCAAGCCTACTGCAACCGCCGGCAACGCGACGGTGGCTGCACGGACGGACCTGCGCCGCGGGGACCGCGGGCCGCACAAACGAAAACGCGCCGGTGGAGGCCACCGGCGCGTCGTCGCATCACTACGGGTTACTTGACGCTGACCAGCTTGATCTCGAACTGCACGGCCACGTTCGGCGGGAACGGGGTGCGCGGATCGGCACCGTAGGCCTTTTCCGGCGGCAGGGTGACTTCCCACTTGGCGCCGGTCGGCATCTGCAGCAGGGTATCGCGCATGGCCTGCATTTCCACTTCGCTGACCTTGATCGACGGGATCTGCTGCGCCGGGCGGGCTTCCTGCGGACGCTGGCCGTACGGGAACGGACCGGCCACTTCCAGTGCCACGGTGCTGGCCTGGGTCGGCTTGGCGCCGGCACCGGCCTCGATCACGCGGTACTGCACGCCGCTGGGCAGGGTCTGCACACCGGCCTTGGCCTTGTTGGCGGCCATGAACTGGTCGCTGCGGGTCTTGTTCTCGGCGGCGGCCTTTTCGTACTCGGCCTTGGCGGCCTGGGCACGACCCTGCTCGCGCTTCTGGAACGCCTCCACGGCCGGCTTCAGCTGGTCGCTGGTGATCGCCGGCTGCTTCTTCGCGTAAGCGTCCTGCAGGCCCTTCACCACCGAGGCGATGTCCAGCTGTTCGCCGCGGCCGGTGAGCTCGGCCAGGTTGTTGCCGTAGTCGTATCCGAAGTAGTAGCTCAGCTTGCCCTTCTCGGACGAGACGTCCTGGGCGATTGCAGTGCCGGTGAGGGCCAGAGCGGCCACGGCGACCGCGATAGAACGCAACTTCATCAAACAGTTCTCCAGGAAAGATGTCTCAGGGCAACCATGCCGCTAGAGGCGACGGGTTAGGATAGCCGCCACAACGGCGGACCGCCACTGACGACAAGGGCTTCTGACCAACGGTCGTGGCTGGAGTTCCCCAATCACTTTTTCTTAACTTTTTCCTGGAGTCAGCATGTCAGAGGCACCGGTTTCGATCAGCACCCGCGATGGCGTGCGCACCATCACCGTGCAGCGCCCGGAAAAGCTCAATGCACTTAACCGCCAGACCCTGGAAGCGCTGGATGCGGCGTTCGCCGAGGCTGCCGCGGCCAGCGACGTCCGGGTCGTGATCCTGACCGGTGCCGGCGCCAAGGCCTTCGTGGCCGGGGCCGACATCGCCGAGATGAACGGCCTGAGCGCGGTGCAGGGGCGCGACTTCTCCCTGCTCGGCCAGCGCCTGATGCGGCGCATCGAGCGCATGCCCAGGCCGGTGATCGCGATGGTGAACGGATTTGCCTTGGGCGGTGGCCTGGAACTGGCCATGGCCTGCCACCTGCGCATCGCCGCCGACAGCGCCAAGCTCGGCCAGCCGGAGATCAACCTCGGCCTGATTCCCGGCTTCGGCGGCACCCAGCGCCTGCTGCGCCTGGCCGGCCGCGCCGCCACCCTGGAGCTGTGCCTGCTCGGCGCGCCGATCGACGCCACCCGCGCCCAGCAGCTGGGCATCGTCAACCGCGTGGTCGCCGCGGCCGACCTGGAAGCGGAAACCCTGAAGATCGCCACGCAGCTGGCCAAGGCCGCGCCGCTGGCCCTGCGCGGCATGCTCGATGCGGTCAACGTCGGCGGCGAATGCGGCATCGAGGAGGGGCTGGAATACGAAAGCGCGCAGTTCGGGCTGATGTTCTCCACCCAGGACATGCGCGAGGGCACCCGCGCCTTCCTCGAACGCCGCGCCCCGGAATTCCAGAACTGCTGACCCGCGCCGTGATGCACGCTCCCTCCGCATCCCCCCGGCAGCTGCTGCAGTACGTGCTGGACGACGACCTGGACGCCGCACTGGACGCAGGCCTGATGGACTACGCGCCACAGCCCGGCGACGCGGCGCTGGACCCGCAGCACCCGGACCTGCCGCAACGGCTGGCGCAGGCCCAGCAGCGCCTGCGCACGGCCTGGGCCGCGCGCGCGCGCTACCGCGCCCGCGCCGTGCGCCTGGCGCGCCGCGCCGCCGAGCGCGAGGCACGCCGCGCACCGCCACCGGCCCCGGACCGCAAGCCCGCCCTGCCCCCGGCCGCGGCGGCCATCCTGGCCCGTGCCCAGGCCAAGGCGAGGCAGCCATGACGCAGCCGACGAAGCCGGCGACACCCCGCGTCCGGGCCAAGGCGGGTGCCACGACCCGGGCCGGCGCGGAGACCGCGGCGAAGACCAGGCAGCCACGCCCGGCACCGGCATCCCGCCCGGTCGCGCGCGCATCCCGCGCCAGGCGCATGAACGGCGCGGAAGTGCGCGAGATGTTCACCCGCCTGCGCGAACTGAATCCGCACCCGACCACCGAGCTGGAGTACCGCACGCCGTTCGAACTGCTGGTGGCGGTGACGCTGTCGGCGCAGGCCACCGACGTCGGCGTGAACAAGGCGACCCGCAAGTTGTTCCCGGTGGCCAATACCGCGCAGGCCATCCTCGCCCTGGGCGAGGACGGGCTGAAGCCCTACATCTCCACCATCGGCCTGTTCAACGCCAAGGCCAGGAACGTGATCGCCGCCTGCGCGATCCTGGTCGAGAAGCACGGCGGCGAAGTGCCCGCCGACCGCGCAGCACTGGAAGCCCTGCCCGGGGTCGGCCGCAAGACCGCCAACGTGGTGCTCAACACCGCCTTCGGCGAACCGACCATGGCGGTGGACACCCATATCTTCCGCGTCTCCAACCGCACCGGGCTGGCGCCGGGCAAGGACGTGCGCGCGGTGGAGGATGGCCTGCTGAAGGTGATTCCGGGGGAGTTCCTGCAGGATGCGCATCATTGGCTGATCCTGCATGGCCGCTACGTATGCAAGGCGCGCAAGCCGGATTGCCCGCAGTGCGTGATCCGCGACCTGTGCCACTTCAAGGACAAGACCATCGCCTGAGGCGGCGGCAGGGCCGGCCGCGGGCGCGGCATCGACCCGATGACGCCGATCCGTCGCTGCGGGCCGGCACGCAAGCCGGATTGTCCGCAGTGCGTCATCCGCGACCTGTGCCATTACAAGGACAAGACCATCGCCTGATGCGGCGGCAGGGCCAGCCGCGGGCGCGGCATCGACCCGATGACGCCGATCCAATGCTGCGGGCCGGCGCGCAAGCCGGACTGCCCGCAGTGCGTCATCCGCGGCCTGTGCCATTACAGGGACAAGACCGTCGCCTGATGCGGCGGCAGGGCCAGCCGCGGGCGCGGCATCGACCCCGATGACGCCGATCCAATGCTGCGGGCCGGTTGCCGGAAACGAAGACGGCGGGCCGAAGCCCGCCGTCGTGTGCCTGTGGCGTGGTGCCTGACCTCAGAACTTCAGGTCGCCCCAGATGCCCAGTTCCTTGGTCTTGGTCTGCGACGGGCTGGCCAGCGAACCCACGGTGGCGTCGGTGTCCTTGTACACCGCGGCCAGCTTGAAGTTCTTCAGCACCGGGTACTCGACGCCGACGTTCCAGTACGTGTCCTCGCGGAACGGGTTGAGCGTCTTGCTGGTGTCGGTCTTGTCGTAGCGGCCGAACACGCTGACGTCGCCATTGGCGGTCTGCGCCAGGCGCACGCTGCTCCACAGCGACCAGCCCGTGGCCTTGTCGCTGACCGCCGGCACCGCCGTCTGCTGCACCTGCCCCAGGTTCTTGGCGGTGAAGTACTCGCCACCCAGGCGGAACATCGGGCCGGCATAGGCCACCATCACGTCGCCGCGGCTGTAACGCTTCTCGGCGTCGTTGTTCTGCTTCTCCTGGCCCAGGTAGCCGCTGTAACCGCCAACGGCGACCGCGAACTCGGGCGTGATCTCCCACGCCAGGCGGCCTTCCACGTCCACGCCCTTGCTGCGGCTCGGATTCTTGTAGCCGGCACCGTTGACCACCGCCACGGCGTAGTTGAAGCCGTTGCCGAGGTCGCCGCTGGCGTGCGCGCCCCAGTCGGCCGAGTTGGCGTACTTCAGGCGGTCGGTCAGGGTGTTCTCGACATAGCGCATGCCGTAGTACTTCTCGACGTAACCGGTCCACGGCATGCCCGCCGCACCGACCTTCAGCACGAAGGCCGGGTCGAACGTGCCCTGCACATAGGCGTTCTTGATGAACAGCTCGGTATTGCCGATGGCCGAGCTGTACTGGAAGTCGGTGGTCAGGTTGGCCGACCAGATATCGTTGAATTTGTGGTCGACGGTCAGGTAGAAGCGCTTGACGTCGAAGCCGGTGCCGGTGGCATCGGTCTTCTTGCCGTTGGTCTTCTGGTCGATGCTGCTGACGTCGAAGAACATGCGGCCGCCGATCTTGTTGTCGTTGACCAGCTTGGCCAGCTTGTCGACGTTGGTCTGGGTCTTCTGCGCCGATTCCAGCGCCTGCGCCTGGGTGATGTTCACTTCCGACTGCGCGTCGGACTGGGCCTGGAGCGATTCGGACTGGGTCTGCAGCTGTTGCACCTGCGCCTGCAGGGCGGCGATCTGCGCCTGCAACTGCTCGATCTGCGCGGGAGTCACGGCGGGACCGGCAGCAAGGGCCGGCGCCGAGGCCAGGCCGAGGCTGGCGGCGACTGCCAGGGCGAGCGAATGGGAACGCATCGGGGATCTCTCCAAGGGATGTGGAAGGGCTTCAGGTGGACGCCCGTCCAGCACGACCGCCGGGCAAGCGTTTTGCGAAGATTCCGTTAATCATGTGACAGCAATGCGACAACACGATGACGCGGGCGCGACAGCACCCAGCGTAGCGCCTGTCATCGAACCGTCATCGCCGGGTCGCAAAAGATTCATCGACAGCCCCTGCAATAGCGGTCTGCCGGCCAGCGCCGGTCACCATTACCCTCAGGAGCCACACCGCGATGTCTTCCTTCAAACTCCGCCTGCTCACCGGCGCCGCCATTGCCTCGTTCGCCCTGGCCGCGCAGGCCGCCGATATCACGGGCGCAGGTGCGTCGTTCGTCTTCCCGGTGATGTCCAAGTGGTCGGCCGACTACGCCACCGCCACCGGCAACAAGGTCAACTACCAGTCCATCGGCTCGGGCGGCGGCATCGCCCAGATCAAGGCGGGCACCGTCGACTTCGGTTCCTCCGATGCGCCGCTGAAGTCCGAAGACCTGGCGTCCTCGGGCCTGGCGCAGTTCCCGTCGGTGATCGGCGGCGTGGTGCCGGTGGCCAACGTGCCGGGCCTGCAGCCGGGTGCGCTGAAGCTGGACGGCCCGACCCTGGCCAACATCTTCCTGGGCAAGATCAGCAAGTGGAACGATCCGGCGATCGTCGCACTGAATTCCGGCCTGGCCCTGCCCGACCTGAAGATCACCGTCGTGCACCGCTCGGACGGTTCGGGCACCAGCTTCAACTACACCAACTACCTGTCCAAGGTCAGCGCCGACTGGAAGAAGCAGGTCGGCGAAGGCACCACCGTGCAGTGGCCGGTGGGCATCGGTGGCAAGGGCAATGAAGGCGTGGCCGCCTACGTCAAGCAGATCCGCGGCGGCGTCGGCTATGTCGAACTGGCCTACGCACTGCAGAACCGCCTGGCCTACGCGCAGATGAAGAACGCCGCCGGCCGCTTCGTGCAGCCCAGCGACGACAGCTTCGCCGCCGCGGCCGCCAGCGCCGACTGGGCCAATGCCCGCGACTTCAACCTGGTGATCACCAACGCCCCGGGCGCCAACGCCTGGCCGATCACCGCCACCAACTTCATCCTGGTGCGCAAGCGCTCCAAGCCGGGCAGCCTGAAGAACACCACCGATTTCTTCCGCTGGGTCTACAGCAGCGGCAAGAACCAGGCCAAGGCGCTGGACTACGTTCCGCTGCCGGACACCCTGGTGCGCCAGATCGAGACCTACTGGAACCAGCAGAACCTGAAGTAAACGGGCAAAGAGCCGGCGGGTCCCTCTCTCCCTCGTCGCCTCGGGCGCGGATCGAACGATCCGCGCCTTTTTTCATGGGCGCCGGCCCGCCGCCCGGGCCCATGTAATCAGCCTGTAACAAAAACATCATTTCATAGCCGCATCCGCTGGCACCGCCGGCACTTCTCCCGTCATGGAGCCCCGCATGAAACTGCACACGACCGGCCTTGCCGCCCTTTCCCTGGCCATCGCGCTGGGCCTGTCGGCCTGCGGCGGCGGCAGCGACACCAGCAGCGGCCAGTCGGCCGCAACGGCAGCGGCACCGGCCGCCGGCGACAAGGTCGCCGCCGAGATCTCCGGCGCCGGCGCCTCGTTCATCTTCCCGCTGGTCTCCAAGTGGTCGGCCGATTACAACGCCGCCACCGGCGCCAGGATCAACTACCAGTCCATCGGCTCGGGTGGCGGCATCGCCCAGATCAAGGCCGGCACCGTGGATTTCGGCTCGTCCGACAAGCCGCTGTCCTCCGAGGAGCTGGCGCAGGCCGGCCTGGGCCAGTTCCCGTCGGCGATCGGCGGCGTGGTCCCGGTGGTCAACCTGGAAGGCCTGCAGCCGGGCCAGCTGCGCCTGAGCGGCGCGCTGCTGGCCGACATCTTCCTGGGCAAGATCAAGACCTGGAACGACGCGGCCATCGCCGCCGCCAACCCCGGCGTGGCCCTGCCCGCCACCAAGATCACCCTGGTGCACCGCTCCGACGGCTCGGGCACCACCTTCAACTTCTCCAACTACCTGTCCAAGGTCAGCGGCGAGTGGAAGGACAAGGTCGGCGAAGGCACCTCGGTGCAGTGGCCGGACGGCGTCGGCGGCAAGGGCAACGAAGGCGTCGCCTCCTACGTGCAGCAGATCAAGGGCTCGCTGGGCTACGTCGAGCTGGCCTATGCGCTGCAGAACAACATGCCGTACGCGTCGATGCAGAACGCCGCCGGCAACTGGGTGCAGCCGACCGCCGAGACCTTCGCCGCCGCGGCCGCCAGCGCCGACTGGGCCAGCGCCAGGGACTTCAACCTGGTCATCACCAATGCCCCGGGCGCCAACGCCTGGCCGATCACCGCCACCAACTTCATGCTGATGCGCAAGCAGCCCAAGGATGCCAAGCGCAACCAGGACACGCTGGCGTTCTTCAAGTGGGCGTTCGAGAACGGCCGGCAGCAGGCCAACGACCTGCATTACGTGCCGCTGCCGGCCGAACTGGTGACCCAGATCGAGGGCTACTGGGCCAGCGAGTTCAAGTGACCGGGACCCCGTGAAAGGACGCCGCGCCCACTACGCGCGGCGTTCCGCTCCACCTCCCGCCACCCTCCCCCTCAGGCCATGCCGCAGCCATGAACGCCACCGCATCGTCCCTTGCACTGCCCAGCACGCGCGACCAGCGCGACGCACGCAACGACCGCCTGTTCCGCGGGTTCCTGATCGTCACCGTGGTGCTGGTGCTCACCGCACTGGCCTGCGCCGCGCTGTCGATGCTGTGGGGCGGACGCCATGCCCTGCAGGAACAGGGGCTGAGCTTCTTCTACACCGCCGACTGGAACCCGGTCGAAAACCGGTTCGGCGCGCTGGCGCCGATCTACGGCACCATCGTCACCGCCGTCATCGCCATGCTGATCGCGGTGCCGGTCAGCTTCGGCATCGCCTTCTTCCTGACCGAAGTCGCCCCTCGCTGGCTGCGCGGCCCGGTCGGCACCGCCATCGAGCTGCTGGCCGGCATTCCCTCGATCATCTACGGCATGTGGGGCCTGTTCGTGCTGGTGCCGGTGATGACCGAGTACGTCACCCCGTTCCTCAATGACCACCTGGGCGAACTGCCGGTGATCGGCGTGCTGTTCCAGGGCCCGCCGCTGGGCATCGGCATGCTCACCGCCGGCTTCGTGCTGGCGATCATGGTGATCCCCTTCATCTCCTCGGTGATGCGCGAGGTGTTCCTCACCGTGCCGACCCGCCTGAAGGAGTCGGCCTACGCGCTGGGCTCGACCAAGTGGGAAGTGAGCTGGGACATCGTCCTGCCCTACACCCGCTCGGCGGTGATCGGCGGCATCTTCCTCGGCCTCGGCCGCGCCCTCGGCGAGACCATGGCCGTGGCCTTCGTGATCGGCAACAGCGTGCGCCTGACGCCGTCGCTGCTGGAGCCGGGCACCACCATCGCCGCACTGATCGCCAACGATTTCGGCGAAGCCACCGAAACCTACCGCTCGGCATTGCTGCTGCTGGGCTTCGTGCTGTTCATCGTCACCTTCGTGGTGCTCGCCATCGCCCGCCTGATGCTGCTGCGCCTGTCCCGCAAGGAGGGCAACTGATGTCCGCCGCCATGAAAACCAGCGACGCGCTGTACCTGCGCCGCCGCATCGTCAACGGCGCCGCGCTGCTGATGGCCTGTGCCACCGCCGCGTTCGGCCTGCTGTTCCTGGGCTGGATCCTGTGGACCCTGCTGTCCAAGGGCCTGCCGGGCATCAACCTGGACCTGTTCACCAGGATGACGCCGCCACCGATGCAGGAAGGCGGCCTGCTCAACGCCTTCTTCGGCAGCGCGGTGATGTGCGCCCTGGCCATCGCCATCGGCACCCCGCTGGGCGTGGCCGCCGGCACCTGGCTGGCCGAGTACGGCAATGCGCGCAAGGCCGGCACGGTGGTGCGCTTCGTCAACGACATCCTGCTGTCGGCGCCGTCGATCGTGCTGGGCCTGTTCGTCTACACCCTGTACGTGATGCAGACCGGCGGCAACTTCTCGGCCTTCGCCGGCGCGCTGTCGCTGGCCTTCATCGTGCTGCCGGTGGTCATCCGCACCACCGACGAGATGCTGCGGCTGGTGCCGGTGCAGATGCGCGAGGCGGCGCTGGCGCTGGGCGTGCCGCAGTGGAAGGTGATCGTGCAGGTGCTGTACCGCAGCGCCATGGCCGGCATCGTCACCGGCATCCTGCTCGCCCTGGCAAGAATCAGCGGCGAGACCGCGCCGCTGCTGTTCACCGCCTTCGGCAACCAGTACTGGAACAGCAACGTGTTCCAGCCGATGGCCTCGGTGCCGGTGGTGATGAACCAGTTCGCCGGCAGCCCCTATGAATCGTGGCAGGTGCTGGCCTGGGCCGGCGCCCTGGTGCTGACCGTGTTCGTGCTGCTGGTCAGCCTGTCCGCGCGCGGCCTGCTGCTGCGCAACCGCATCTCGAACGACTGATCCGAACGACCGACTTCCTTCCATGGACCTGCCCATGAACGACCTCACCAATGCCGTGCCGATGCAGCGCATCGCCGTGCCCTCCGCGCACCAGGACCTGCAGACCCCGGCACCGGTCAAGCTCGCCGCGCGCGGCCTGGACTTCTACTACGGCCAGTTCCATGCGTTGAAGAACATCAACCTGGAAATCCCGGAAAAGCGCGTCACCGCGCTGATCGGGCCGTCCGGCTGCGGCAAGTCCACCCTGCTGCGCATCTTCAACCGCATCTACGCGCTGTACCCCAAGCTCGAAGCCCGCGGCGAAGTACTGCTTGACGGCGAGAACATCCTCTCGCCGAAGTACCCGATGAACCGCCTGCGCTCCAAGGTCGGCATGGTGTTCCAGAAGCCGGTGCCGTTCCCGATGACCATCTTCGAGAACGTGGCCTACGGCATCCGCCACCACGAGAAGCTGTCCAAGGCCGACATGGCCGACCGCGTCGAGCACGCGCTGCGCCAGGGCGCGCTGTGGGACGAGGTCAAGGACAAGCTGGGCCAGAGCGCGCTGGGCCTGTCCGGCGGCCAGCAGCAGCGCCTGTGCATCGCCCGCGCGGTGGCGCTCAAGCCCGATGTGCTGCTGCTGGACGAACCGACCTCGGCGCTGGACCCGATCTCCACCAGCCGCATCGAGCAGCTGGTCGAGGAACTCAAGAACGACTACACCATCGCCATCGTCACCCACAACATGCAGCAGGCCGCGCGCGTGTCCGACTACACCGCCTTCATGTACCTGGGCGACCTGATCGAGCATGACCGCACCGATGTGATCTTCTCCAACCCGTCCCGGCAGCAGACCGAGGACTACATCACCGGCAGGTTCGGCTGAAGGCGCGCGCCTGGTCGATGCACCGCCGGCATCGGCCGCGACCGGCAGGCTGCACCATGCGGTGCGCCGGCCACGCACAAGGGCGCCGCCACCACGGCCGGAGCGAATCGAATGCCGGTGCGGCGGCGGCGATCTGCTTCGAACGAGCCACCTTCCGTACTCCCGCTTCCGTCATAGCCCAGAGACGCCCATGAACACCCATCCCAACGACCACATCGTGAGAAGCTACGACGAGGAACAGCACCGCTTGGTGGCCGAGATCGTGCGCATGGGCGAGATGTCCGTCGCCCAGCTCGAGGCCGCGCTGGACGTGATCGAACGCCGCGACGAGAGCGCCGCGCGGCGCATCATCGCCAACGACGAGGCCATCGACGCGCTGGAGCAGCAGATCAGCCACGACGTGATGCGCCTGGCCCTGCGCGGCCCGATGGCGCGCGACCTGCGCGAGATCCTCGCCGGGCTGCGCATCCCGGCCGACATCGAGCGCATCGGCGATTATGCCGCCAACGTCGCCAAGCGCTCCATCGCGCTGGCCGCGGTACCGCCGCTGCCGCAGGTCCAGGGCCTGCGCGCGCTTGGCCGGCTCGCCGCGCAGCAGGTCCGGCGCGCGCTCGACGCCTATCGCGACAACGACGCCGAGGCCGCCCAGGCGCTGCGCGAGGACGATGCCCGGCTGGACGCGCAGTACACCGCGCTGTTCCGCGAGCTGCTCACCTACATGATGGAAGACCCGCGCAACATCACCCCGTGCACGCACCTGCTGTTCATGGCCAAGAACCTGGAGCGGATCGGCGACCACGCCACCAACATCGCCGAGAACGTCTGGTTCCTGGTCCATGGCGACGCACCGCTGCCGCCGCGCGAGAAGCGCGACGAGACCAGCACGGTCGACCACACCTGATACGCGAACGCCGGGCCAGGCCCGGCGTTTCCGCGTGCGGCGCCGGTCAGCTGCCGGCGCTGCTCAAAGCCGCTGCCGCACCGCCTCGAACAGCGCCACGCCGGTGGCCACCGACACATTGAGGCTTTCCACGTCGCCCGGCATCGGGATCCGCACCAGGCCGTCGCAGGTCTCGCGGGTCAGCCGGCGCAGGCCGTCGGACTCGCCGCCCATCACCAGCGCCACGTTGCCGCGCAGGTCCAGCTGGTGGATGGTCTGCTCCGCCTCGCCAGCCAGCCCGTACAGCCACACGCCCTGCTTCTGCAGGTCTTTCAGGCAACGCACCAGGTTGGTCACCGCCACCACCGGGATGCGGTCGGCCGCGCCCGCGCTGGTCTTGCGCACGGTGGCGTTGACCGGCGCGCTCTTGTCCTTGGGAATCACCACCGCGGTGACGCCGGCGGCGGCGGCGCTGCGCAGGCAGGCGCCGAGGTTGTGCGGGTCCTGCACCTCGTCCAGCACCAGCAGCAGCGCCTTGCCCTCGGCAGCCTCGACCAGCCCTTCCAGCTCGTTCTCGCCCCACAGCTTGGCCGCGGCGTAGCGCGCGACCACGCCCTGGTGGCGCACCTGCCCGGCCACGCCGCCCAGCGCCTGCGCGGCCACGCGGCGCACGTCGATGCCCTTGCGCCGCGCGTTCTCCTCGATCTCCACCAGCCGCGCGTTCTTGCTGCCGGCCTCGATCAGCACCTCGCGGACGTTGTCCGGGTCCTTCTCGATCGACGAAGCCACGGCATTGACGCCGACGATCCACTGGTTCTGCTTGCTCATTGCGACCGCGCGAGGGGGAGTTGGGCGCGTAATGGTAGTGCATCGGCCCGGCCGGCACCGTGCCGGCTGAACGGACGCCGGGGCATGGCCCGGCACCGGCCGTGCCCGATCCGCCCCTGCCGGCCGCCGCGTGGCCGGTTGCGCCAGGCCGGATGCTGCGACAGGCGGCTGCCCGCCCGCCCCGGGGAGCAGGCGGTCCATGCGCGACCCGCGCGGCTCCCGCCGGGCCCGTGGCGCAACGCAGACGGCCGGTGCGGGCACCGGCCGCCGCCGCGTCAGTACTTCTGCTTGGCGCGCTTGGCCGGCTTGCCGCGCGCTGGCAGCGGCGGCAGGCCCTGGTCCGCCGCGCTGGCGTCGCCATCGAGCCGCTCGACCAAGCGGAAGTCGATCTTGCGGTCCTCCATGCTGGCCTTGAGCACCAGGATGCGCACCCGGTCGCCCAGCCGGAACTGGTTGCCGCGGCGGTCGCCGGTAAGCGTCTTGCGCATCGGGTCGAACTGGTAATAGTCGTGCGGCAGCTGGGTGACGTGTACCAGCCCGTTGACCTTGGATTCGTCCAGCTCCACGAACAGCCCGAAGCTGGTCACGCCGCTGATGACGCCATCGAACTGGCCGCCGACGTGCTTCTCCATCCAGGCGGCGCGGAACCGCTCGTCCACCTCGCGCTCGGCTTCGTCGGCACGGCGCTCGCGCTCGGAACACTGCAGCGCCAGCGCCGCCATCTCGCGCGGCGTGTAGGTGTACTTGTCGCGCGGGCCGCCGGTGAGCGCGTACTTGATGGCACGGTGCACCAGCAGGTCCGGATAGCGGCGGATCGGCGAGGTGAAGTGCGCGTAGGCCTCCAGCGCCAGGCCGAAGTGGCCGTTGTTGTCCGGCGAGTACACCGCCAGCGACTGGCTGCGCAGCAGCACCGACTCCAGCAGCGCCGCGTCCGGACGCTCGCGCACCTTCTTCAGCAACCGGGTGTAGTCGCCCGGCTGCACCTTGCTCCACGCCGGCAGGCTCAGCTTGAATTCCTTGAGGAACTCCAGCAGGTCGGCGAACTTGGATTCCGGCGGCCGCTCGTGCACCCGGAACGGTGCCGGGATATGGGTCGCCAGCAGGTAGCGCGCGGCCTCGACGTTGGCCGCGATCATGCACTCCTCGATCAGCTTGTGCGCGTCGTTGCGCACCAGCATGCCGGCCTGGGTGACCTCGCCGCGGTTGTCCAGCACGAAGCGCACTTCCGAGGACTCGAACTCGATCGCGCCGCGGCGTTCGCGCGCCTTGGCCAGGATGCGGTACAGCTGGTGCAGGCTCTGGATCTGCGGCAGCAGCGGGCCGATGAACGCCTTGGCGTCGGCGTCGTCCTCGCCCACCGCGTTCCACACCTGGGTGTAGGTCAGGCGCGCATGCGAGTTCATCACCGCCTCGTAGAAGCGCGACTGCACCACCTCGCCCTTGCGGTCCACCTGCATGTCGCAGACAAAGCACATGCGGTCTTCCTTCGGCCGCAGCGAGCAGATGCCGTTGGACAGCGTCTCCGGCAGCATCGGCACCACGTAGCCGGGGAAGTACACCGAGGTGGCGCGCTTGAGCGCCTCATCGTCCAGCGGCGTGCCGGGGCGCACGTAGTGCGAGACGTCGGCGATGGCCACCACCAGCCGGAAGCCGTCCCGGTTCGGCTCGCAGAACACCGCGTCGTCGAAGTCCTTGGCGTCCTCGCCGTCGATGGTCACCAGCGGCAGCGCGCGCAGGTCCACGCGGGTGCCGATCATCGTCGGGTCCACCGTCATCGGGATCGCCGTCGCCTCGTCGAGCACTTCCGGCGGGAACTCATGCGGCAGGTCGTGGCCGTGGATGGCGGTTTCCACCACCAGCGACGGGGTCAGCTTGTCGCCGAGCACGGCGATGACCCTGCCGATCGGCGGGCGCCGCGTATCCGGCGCCTGGGTCAGTTCGCACACCACCAGCTGGCCGTCCTTCGCACCGCCGGTGGCGTCGGCCGGGATCTGGATGCTGCGCTGGATGCGCTTGTCGTCGGGCACCACGTAGTTGATGCCCATCTCGACGCTGAAGTTGCCGATCAGGCGGTTGACGCCACGCTCGAGCACGCGCGCGATGCTGCCTTCGCGGCGGCCGCGGCGGTCGATGCCGGTGACATTGGCCAGCGCGCGGTCGCCATGCATGACCTTGCGCATCTCGTACGGCGGCAGGAACAGGTCGTCGCCACCTTCGTCCGGGCGCAGGAAGCCGAACCCTTCCGGGTTGGCGATGACCACGCCGGGAATCAGGTTGGTGACCAGCACCGGGGCGAAGCCGCCGCGGCGGTTCTGCACCAGCTGCCCGTCGCGCACCATCGCGCCCAGGCGCTTGGCCAGCGCGTCGGCGCGCTCCGGTTCGGTCAGGCCGAGCCGCGCACCGATCTCCTCGGCGTTCTGCGGCCCGTCGCAGCGGTCCAGCAGCTGCAGGATCGCCTCGCGGCTGGCAATGGGCTGGGCGTAGCGCTCGGCTTCACGCGCGGCATAGGGGTCGTCGAGGACCGCGGCCGGCGCCGGCCGCGAGCGGCCACGCACGAAACTCTTCGGTGGCGCGCTGTCGCGGGATTTGCCGCGGCCGCCCTTGGCGGGCGTGGCCAGGCTCTCCGGCATCCACGGCGGCAGCTTGGCCGGCTTGCGGGGCGTGCCCGGCGTTGCGCCGGGGGCGGACTTGGGGGCCTTGCCGGCCCCGGGGGTCTTTTTGTTTTTCATCAGCCCCCATGGTACCCGCTGCGGCGTGGAGGAAGTGCGTACGCCGCACGGCCACCGCCATGCCGAAATACGTTGACAAACCCGGGCACGGTCAGCAGAATCTCCGGCTCGGATCGCCCAGGTGGCGGAATTGGTAGACGCACTAGTTTCAGGTACTAGCGGGTAAAACCGTGGAGGTTCGAGTCCTCTCCTGGGCACCACGATTCGAGACGAAGAAACCCGCGCAAGCGGGTTTTTTGTTGCCCGCGTGCGGCCCATGCCCGAGCCGCATGCGGCGCCCTGCGCCGTGGAACGGAACCGAGGCATGCCGCCGGTGGCATGGGCGACGGAAGGCAGTGGCCCGCACTGCAGCCCGTTGTTGACGCCCCTGCGAATGCCCTGCATAATTCCGCTCCTGAGTCGCCCAGGTGGCGGAATTGGTAGACGCACTAGTTTCAGGTACTAGCGGGTAAAACCGTGGAGGTTCGAGTCCTCTCCTGGGCACCACGACTCAACAGATCAAACCCGCGAAAGCGGGTTTTTTCGTATCTGCGGCCACCAGCGCCACGCTGCGGTGGACTCCCTGGAAAGTGGCTGCCCGCCCTCCTTTTTGCATGACGCTTCGGGTGGCCATCGACAGGTGGCGCCCGGACGCGCTTCCGCTTCGGCGCGCACGCCCCGCAGCGCACGCGTCCTTTCCCGCGCCATCGGCTGCACCCTGCGTGCGAACGCCTGCACGAAGCGTTGACACCGCGTCCGCCCATCGGCACAATTGCCGCCCTGAGTCGCCCAGGTGGCGGAATTGGTAGACGCACTAGTTTCAGGTACTAGCGGGTAAAACCGTGGAGGTTCGAGTCCTCTCCTGGGCACCACGACTCAACAGATCAAACCCGCGAAAGCGGGTTTTTTCGTATCTGCGGCCCGCTGCGACTCCGTCGACGTTGCGTCCAGCCCAGCGCCCCTGCCCGGATACGACGATCCCCGCCTTGCGGGCGGGGATCGCAGTGACTCAATGACCGCCGGCACTGGCCGCGCCTGCACCGGCGCCGAACGGCGGCTTGGCCAGCCACAGGAAGGCGATGATCGCCAGGAAGGTCCAGCCCAGCAGGTAGAAGATGTCGTTGAAGCCCATCTGCGAGGCCTGGTGGTCGATGATGTTGTTCAACAGCGCCGCGCCGTGCTGCAGGTCGCCATGCCCCATCGCCAACACCTGCTCCTGCATGCCCGGCGTATACGCCGAGACGTGCTCGGTCAGGTGCGCATGGTGCTGCTGGGTGCGGTGCGCCCACAGCCAGGTGGTCAGCGACGCGGCGAAGCTGCCGCCCAGCGTGCGCAGGAAGGTGGCCAGGCCCGAGCCGGCGGCGATCTCGCGCCCGTCCAGGTCCGACAGCAGGATCTGCAGCACCGGCATGAAGAACAGGGCCACGCCCACGCCCATGATCAGCTGCACCCCGGCCACGTGCTGGAAGTCCACCTGCAGGTTGAAGCCCGAGCGCATGAAGCTGGTCAACGACAGGAACACGAAGGCGATGGAGGCGAGCATGCGCATGTCGTAACGCGACGCGTACTTGCCCACCAACGGCGCCAGGATCACCGGCAGCACGCCGATCGGCGCCGTCGCCAGGCCCGCCCAGATCGCGGTGTAGCCCATGTCGCGCTGCAGCCACAGCGGCATCATCAGCGCCACGCTGAAGAACGCCGCGTACGCCACCACCATCGCCAGGGTACCGGCGCGGAAGTTGCGATGGCGGAACAGGCGCAGGTCGACGATGGGGTCCTTGTCGGTCAGTTCCCAGATCAGGAACACCGCCAGCGACACCACCGCCACGCACGACAGCACCACGATCTTGGTCGAGGCGAACCAGTCCTCGTCGTTGCCCAGGTCCAGCACCAGCTGCAGCGCGCCGACGCCGATCACCAGGGTGACCAGGCCGACGTAGTCCATCTTCGGCGTGTCGATGTGCTCGGGCCGGCCCTTGAGCTGGCTGCCGACCACCAGCGCCGCGAAGATGCCCAGCGGCACGTTGATCAGGAAGATCCATTCCCAGCTGTAGTTGTCGGTGATCCAGCCACCGAGGATCGGCCCGCAGATCGGCGCGACCACCGTGATCATGGCCAGCAGCGCCAGTGCCTGGCCGCGTTTCTCGCGCGGGTAGATCGACACCAGCAGCGACTGCGTGATCGGGTACATCGGCCCGGCGACGAACCCCTGCAGCGCGCGCGACAGCACCAGCATGCCCATGCTCTGGGCCAGGCCGCACAGCAGCGAGGTGATGACGAAGGCCAGCGTCGCCCACACGAACAGCCTGCGCTCGCCGAAACGGCGACTGAGCCAGCCGGTCAGCGGCAGCGCGATGGCGGTGCTGACCGCGAACGAGGTGATCACCCAGGTCGCCTGCTGCGAACTGGCGCCGAGGTTGCCGGCGATGGTCGGCAACGAGACGTTGGCGATGGTGGTGTCGAGCACCTGCATGAACGAGGCCATCGCCAGGCCGATGGTGCACAGCGCCACGCTGGGCGGCGCGAAGCCGGCGGCCGGCTGCGGCAGGGCCGGAGCTTGAGCGGACATGCGCGGCGACCTCAGCCTGCCCGGGCCTGGCGCGGCAGGTTGTCGTGGATGATCCGCGCGATCGCCGCGTCGGCATCATGCAGCTGCCTGGCGTAGACGTCGGTGTCGAACACGTTGCCCTTGGCCGGCGTGGCCGGCAGCACCTCGCCCTTCTGGTCGCGCAGGCTCACCTCGGCCTTCATCGACAGGCCGATGCGCAGCGGATGCTCGGCCAGCTGCCTGGCGTCGATGGCGATGCGCACCGGCACGCGCTGCACGATCTTGATCCAGTTGCCGCTGGCGTTCTGCGCCGGCAGCAGCGAGAACGCCGACCCGGTCCCCAGCCCGAGGCTGGTGATGCGGCCCTTGTACTTCACGTCGCCGCCGTACAGGTCCGAGCGCAGCTCCACTTCCTGGCCCAGGCGCATGTGCCGCAGCTGGGTTTCCTTGAAGTTGGCATCCACCCACATCTGCTCGGCAGGCACCACCGCCATCAGCGCAGTGCCCGGCTGCACGCGCTGGCCGACCTGCACCGAGCGCCGCGCGACATAACCGGCGACCGGCGCGACGATGCCGGCGCGGGCATTGTTGAGCCACGCCTGGCGCAGCTGCGCGGCGGCGGCCTTCACGTCAGGCTGGGTGGCGACCACGGTGTCGTCGACCAGCGCGCGGCTGCGCTCCACCGTTTCGCGCGAACCGGCCACCGCGGCTTCGGCCGCGGCCAGCTCGTCGCGGGCATGGGCCAGTTCCTCGTTGGAGATCGCGCCGCTGGCGGCCAGGTCCCGGCGCCGGGCGAAGTCCTCGCGCACGCGCCGCAGGGTGACCTGGCGGGCGTTCAGGTCGGCCTGCGCGCCCTCCACGGTGCGGTACAGGCCACGGACCTGGCGCACGGTGCGGGCCAGATTGGCTTCGGCCTGCTGCAGCGCCACCTCGGTGTCGGCCGGGTCCAGCTGCACCAGCAGCTGGCCGCGCTCCACGCGCATGCCGTCGTCGGCGGCGATGGCGACCACGGTGCCGGCCACCTGCGGGGTGATCTGCACCTGGTTGCCCTGCACGTAGGCGTCGTCGGTTTCCTCGAACCAGCGGCCGAAGGCGAAGTACCACAGCGCGAACGCCGCCAGCAGCAGGATGATGATGGCAAGCAGTCCGCGCAGCAGCCGGCCACGGCGGCTGCCAACGACGGGGGCTTCAGGAGTGTGGGTCTGGCTCATGGGGTGTTTCTCAGGAATGCGGGGACACGGAGGAGGAGGAAGACACCGGGGCGGCGACACCCTCGGCCGGCGGCGCGTAACCACCGCCCAGGGCCTGGGTCAGCCGCGCCGCGGCCAGCAGCTGCTGCGAATGCAGCGTGGCCAGCGCCTGCTGCGCACCGAGCAGCTGCGACTGCGCGGACAGCACGTCCAGGTAATTGCCGATGCCGGCGCGGTAACGCTGGCCGGCCAGCTCGAAGGCCGAGCCGGCGGTGGCCACCGCCTGCTGCTGCGACTGCACCTGCTGTTCGAGCGAGCGCACCGCGTTGACCTGGTCGGCCACCTCGCGCAGCGCATCGACCAGCGCCTGGTTGTAGCCGGCCACCGCCAGGTCGTACTGGGCGTCGGCACCGGACAGGCCGGCGCGCAGGCGCCCGCCCTCGAAGATCGGCAGGCTCAACGCCGGGCCGAGGTAGGCGAAGGTCGAGCCGCTCCTGAGCAGGTCGCCGACGTTGGGCGCGACCACGCCGGCCAGCGCGGTCAGGTTGAAACTGGGGTAGAACCGGGCCTTGGCGACCTTGATCTGCTTGCCGGCCGCTTCCACGCGCCAGCGCGCGGCAACGATGTCCGGGCGCCGCCCGAGCAGTTCGCTGGGCAGCACGCCCGGCAGCTGCAGCGCAGCCACGTCCAGCGTCTGCGGACGGGCGATGCCCAGGCCACGATCCGGGCCCTGCCCCAGCAGCGCGGCCAGCGCGGTGCGCGCGGCGTCGATCTGCTGCTGCGCGGCCTGCAGCTGCTGCTGCGCGGTGGGAATGCGGGCTTCGGCCTGGCGCACCTGCAGGTCGCTGTCGATGCCGGCGGCGCGGCGCTGGCGCACCAGCTGCAGGGTCTTGCGCGCACGCTCCAGTTCCTGCTCGGCGATGTCGTTGGCACGCCAGGCCCGGTCCAGTTCGACATAGGCCTGGACGATGCCCGAGGCCAGCTTCAGGCGCGCGGCCTGGGCATCGACGGCCGCGGCATGCACCGTGTCCACCGCCGCTTCCCAGCTGGCGCGCTTGCCGCCCCACAGGTCGACCCCGTAGCTGAAATCGAATGCGACCTGGCCGCTGCCCATGTAGCGGCCGCCGAGCTCCTCGCCGACCATCGATTCGGGCAGGCGCACGCCGGTGTAGCCACCGGACACGGACAGGCTGGGCAGGCGGTCGGCGCGGGCGACGCCGGCCTGGGCCTGGGCCTGGCGCAGGCGCGCATCGGCCGCATCCAGGCTGGGATGGCCGGCCAGCGCCTCGGCCACCAGCGCATCCAGCTGCGGGTCGCCGAAGGCGCGCCACCAGTCGCTGGCCGGAAACGCGGCCACGGCCAGGTCACTGGTCGCCAAAGTGCGTTCACTGTGCAGGCTGTCGGCATCGAGCAGCCGCCCCTGCGGCTGCAGTCCGCCGCTGCTGGCGCAGGCCGCGAGCGCCAGCACCAGCGTTGCCGGCAACAGCGGCCGGCAACGGCGGCGCAGGGAGGGGGAGAGGGAAGAGAGGGTCATGGGGGCGTCAGGGAGTCGCGGATGCGGGTAAGAAGGGACATCAGCTGCTCGCGTTCGTCGGGGCTCAGGTCACGCATCGCGTAATCCATCACCGCGTCGCCGCGTTTCTTGAGCCGCGCGCACAGCTCGCGGCCCTGCTCGGTCAGCACTATCTGCAGTGCGCGCCGGTCCTGCGCATGCGCTTCGCGGCGCACGCAGCCCAGCGATTCGAGCTTGTCCAGCAGGCGGGTCACCGCGCTGGGCACCTGGTCCAGCGCCTGCGCCAGTTCGTTGGCGGTGCACGGGGCCATGTGCGCCAGCGTCTTCAGGCCCACGAAATGGGTGAAGCCGATGCCGATGTTTTCTTCGGCCATCGAGGCGTCGAGTTGCCGGGCCAGGCCATCGCGCGTCTGGCGCAGCAGCAGGCCGAAGCTGGGGGGATTGGAGGTCGAGCAGATCATGGGCGGGGATTTTATTCCATCCGGAATAATTCTCAATGGAAATATTCCATCCGGCATGAAATGCGCTGTTGCAGCACTGGATCAATCCCGCCCCCTGCCGGGCCGGGGCACGGCCCGTGGCTTGGCATCCCCGACCGCATCCGGATAATCACCGGCTCGCGGGGGCGACGGCCGTCGCCGCCCCCCAGCACCAGGTAACAGCCCCGCATGACCGAACTCGTACGCCCCGCCTTCCACGGCTTCGAGCAGCAGCCGCTGCGCGAGTACGCCGAGCGCGCCTATCTCGACTACTCCATGTACGTGGTACTGGACCGCGCCCTGCCCTTCATCGGCGACGGGCTCAAGCCGGTGCAGCGCCGCATCATCTATTCGATGAGCGAGCTGGGCCTGAACGCCGCGTCCAAGCCGAAGAAGTCCGCGCGCACCGTTGGCGACGTGATCGGCAAGTACCACCCGCACGGCGACAGCGCCTGCTACGAGGCGCTGGTGCTGATGGCCCAGCCGTTCTCCTACCGCTACCCGCTGATCGACGGCCAGGGCAACTTCGGCTCCAGCGACGACCCCAAGTCGTTCGCGGCCATGCGCTATACCGAATCCAAGCTGACCCCGATCGCCGAAGTGCTGCTGGGCGAACTGGGCCAGGGCACTACCGACTGGTCGCCCAACTTCGACGGCACGCTGGAGGAGCCGAGCTGGCTGCCGGCGCGGCTGCCGCACCTGCTGCTCAACGGCACCACCGGCATCGCCGTGGGCATGGCCACCGACGTACCGCCGCACAACCTGAACGAGATCGTCAGCGCGCTGGTGCGGCTGATCGACGACCCGGACGCCAGCGTCGCCGACCTGTGCGAGCACGTGAAGGGCCCGGACTACCCGACCACCGCCGAGATCATCACCCCGGCCAGCGACCTGCGGCAGCTCTACGAGACCGGCAATGGCAGCGTGCGCGCCCGCGCCACGTTCCAGAAGGAAGCCAGCAACATCGTCATCACCGCGCTGCCGCACCAGGTGTCGCCGTCCAAGGTGATCGAGCAGATCGCCCAGCAGATGCGCGCCAAGAAGCTGCCCTGGCTGGAGGACATCCGCGACGAATCCGACCACGCCAACCCGGTGCGCGTGGTGCTGATCCCGCGCTCCAGCCGCGTCGACGCCGAGCAGCTGATGGGCCACCTGTTCGCCACCACCGACCTGGAGAAGAGCTACCGGGTCAACCTCAACGTCATCGGCCTGGACGGCCGCCCGCAGGTCAAGAACCTGCGGCAGCTGCTGGGCGAGTGGCTGCGCTTCCGCCAGGACACCGTCACCCGCCGCCTCAACCACCGGCTGCAGAAGGTCGAGCGCCGCCTGCACCTGTTGGAAGGCCTGCTGGTCGCCTTCCTCAACCTGGACGAGGTGATCCGCATCATCCGCACCGAGGACGAACCGAAGCCGGCGTTGATCGCCCGCTTCGGCCTGTCCGAGGACCAGGCCGAGTACATCCTGGAGACCAAGCTCAAGCAGCTGGCGCGCCTGGAGGAAATGAAGATCCGCGGCGAGCAGGACGAGCTGGCCGCCGAGCGCGAGAAGATCCTGTCCATCCTCGGCAGCGCCGCCAGGCTCAGGAAGCTGGTCAAGGACGAACTGCTGGCCGACGCCAAGAAGTTCGGCGACGCGCGCCGTTCGCCGCTGGTGCAGCGCGACGCCGCCCAGGCCATCGACGAGACCGAACTGGTGGCCAGCGAACCGGTCACCGTGGTGCTGTCGGAAAAGGGCTGGGTGCGCGCGGCCAAGGGCCATGACGTGGACGCCGCCGGCCTGTCCTACCGCGAGGGCGACAGCCTGCTGGCGGCGGTGCGCGGGCGCAGCACCCAGCAGGTGGCGTTCCTCGACAGCGAGGGCCGCGCCTACTCCACGCCGGCGCATACCCTGCCCTCTGCGCGCGGCAACGGCGAGCCGCTGACCGGCCGCTTCTCGCCGGCCGCCGGCAGCAGTTTCGTCACCCTGGCCAGCGGCGACAACGACACCCGCTTCGTGCTCGCCTCCTCGCACGGCTACGGCTTCGTCACCCGCTTCGAGAACCTCACCGGCCGCAACAAGGCCGGCAAGGCCATGCTCAACCTGTCCCCCGGTGCGGCGGTGCTGCAGCCGATGGTGGTGGCCAACCCGCAGGCCGATCGCATCGTCGCGGTCACCAGCGCCGGCAACATGCTTGCCATCCCGGCCACCGAACTGCCCGAGCTGGACAAGGGCAAGGGCAACAAGATCATCGAGATCCCCAAGGCCAAGCTCGCCACCGAGCGCGTGGTCACGGTGGTCGCGGTATCGCCGGGCGCCACCCTGCAGGTCCGCAGCGGCCAGCGCACCATGAACCTGTCGTTCAAGGAACTGGATGCGTACTTGGGTGCGCGGGCCTCGCGAGGACACTTGTTGCCGAGGGGGTGGCAAAAGGTCGAGGGGCTCGACGTCCAGTAAGCCGGTTCATTGGCGCGCGACTGCGCGGCAGGCATTGTCGTTGCCATGCGCATGCGTGGCGCGGCAGAAGGTCGAGGGGCTCGACGTCCAGTAAGCCGGCTCACTGGCGCGCGGCGGCGCGGCAGGCATTGTCGTTGCCATGCGCATGCGTGGCGCGGCAGAAGGTCGAGGGGCTCGACGTCCAGTAAGCCGGCTCACTGGCGCGCGGCGGCGCGGCCGGCATTGTCGTCGCCATGTGCATGCGTGGCGCGGCAGAAGGTCGAGGGGCTCGACGTTCAGTAAGCCAGCTCACTGGCGCGCAGCGGCGCGGCAGGCATTGTCGTCGCCATGTGCATGCGTGGCGCGGCATGGACCGGCAACGGGCCGTTTCACCGCTGCGCGGCGTGGCGAGCCATACTGTGCAGCGGCCGTGGCAACAGCCGCCGAATCCGTTCTACAGGGAACCCCATGACGACGACGCACGACACCCCAGCGCAGAGCACCTGCCCCGAATGCCATGGCGACAATCTGTATGCCCATGGCGGCGTCAATGCCCGCGGTGGCTACGGCCCCGACCTGCTGCCCGGCGCCAGCGGCGTGTTCGCCAGTGCCAAGATGCGCAGTGTCGTCTGCCGCGATTGCGGCCTGGTCCGCTTCTACGCCGGCAACGAGGCGCTGGCCCGGATCACCCCCGAGAACGGCTGGCGCAAGACCCGCTGAGGAGACCCCCATGCAACCCGATTTCTGGCTGCAACGCTGGCAACAGGGACAGATCGGCTTCCACCGCGACCAGGTGATGCCGCTGCTGCAGGAACACTGGCCATCGCTGCAGGTGGCGGCCGGCAGCCGGGTACTGGTGCCGTTGTGCGGCAAGAGCCTGGACATGCATTGGCTGGCCGCGCAGGGCTACCGCGTGCTCGGCGTCGAGCTCTCGCCGCTGGCGGTGCAGCAGTTCTTCGACGAGGCCGGGCTGCGGCCCGAACGCCGCAGCAGCGCGCTGGGCGAGCATTTCAGCGCGGGACCGATCGAGATCCTCCTCGGCGACGCCTTCACCCTCGACGACCAGACCCTGGCCGGCATCGCCGGGCTCTACGACCGCGCCGCGCTGATCGCATTGCCGCCGGCGTTGCGCCAGCGCTATCGCGACACCGTGTACATGCGGCTGCCGGCCGGCTGCCGCGCGCTGCTGATCACCCTCGAGTACCCGCAGGCGGAGAAGGCCGGCCCGCCGTTCTCGGTGGCGCAGGCGGAAGTGGACGCGTTCGCGCCAGCCTGGCAGGTGGAACTGGCCGAGCGCCGCGACATCCTGGCACACGAGCCCGGCTTCCGCGCCGAAGGCGTGAGCGCGCTGGCCACCGCGGTCTACCGCATGCGGCGCAACGCCGGCTGAAATTCCGCCCCGCATGAACGCAAAAGGCCGGGAATACCCGGCCTTGCCTGCGCGATGCACCCGCCGCGGCTCAATGCGCCGGCGCGCCCTTCGCGTCGATCTTGCTGGCCTGGTACAGCTCCAGGCCGATGCGCCGGATCAGGCCCAGCTGCTGCTCCAGCCACCAGGCATGGTCTTCCTCGGTGTCGCGCAGCTGCGCGATCAGGATGTCGCGGCTGACGTAGTCGCCGTGCGACTCGCACAGCTTGACCGCCGCGGCCAGGTTGGCGCGCACCTGGTACTCGGTCTGCAGGTCCTTCTCCAGCATCTCGACCACGCTCTTGCCGGGGGCGAAGACGTGCGGACGCATGTCCGGGTCGCCGCCCAGGAACAGGATCCGCCGCAGCAGCGCATCGGCATGCCCGGTTTCCTCTTCCATCTCGTGGCCGATGCGCTCGTACAGCGCATGCAGGCCCTGGTCTTCGTAACGGCGGGAATGGATGAAGTACTGGTCGCGCGCGGCCAGCTCGCCGCGCAGCAGCTCCTTCAGGCATTCGATGACTTCCGGGTGTCCCTGCATGGGGGTGCTCCTGATCTTCGTATGCGCACAGGATGCCCGATCCGGCGCGGCGATGATCTAATCGGAATCAGTTTCAGTTGCGCCCTGCGTGCGGCAGCGCCCTCCCCTACAATCGGCCTTTCCTGGGACCGGGGAGAGGCGCATGAGGCGCTGGCTGCTGCGTTCGCTGTGGGTCGTGCTGGGGCTTTCGATCCTTGTACCGGGTGGTATCTGGCTGCTGCTGCGCGGCAGCCTGCCTGAACTGGACGGCGAGCTCGCCCTGCCCGGGCTGTCGGCCCCGGTCCAGGTGCAGCGCGACGGCAACGGCATGGTCACGGTGGATGCCGCCGACGAGCGCGACATGGCCCGCGCGCTGGGCTATGTGCATGCGCAGGAACGCTTCTTCGAAATGGACCTGATGCGGCGCTCGGCCGCCGGCGAGCTGTCCGAACTGTTCGGCGCCAATGCCCTGCCGCTGGACCGGCGCATGCGCGTGCACCGCCTGCGCACGCGCGCGCACGACAACCTGGACATCGCCCTGGGCGACCGCCGCGCGGTGCTCGAGGCCTACCGCGACGGCGTCAACGCCGGGCTGGCGGCGCTGCCGGTACGACCCTGGCCCTACCTGCTGCTGCGCCAGCGGCCGCGTGCCTGGAGCCTGGAGGACTCGGTGCTGGCCGGGCTGGCGATGTACGCCGACCTGCAGGACCCCGGCAACAGCCGCGAGCTGGCCCTGGCCCGCATCCGCGAGGTGGTGCCACCCGCGCTCCATGCCCTGCTCGCGCACGACGGCAGCAGCTGGGATGCGCCGCTGTTCGGCGCCGCGCGCGGCGATGCACCGCTGCCCGATGCCGCGACACTGGACCTGCGCCAGCTGGCCGGCAGTGGCGGTGGCGACGCCGCGGTCGCCCGCCTTGCCCGTAGTCCCGCGCCGCTGCGGGACAGCGGGATCGGCTGGCCACCGGTGGCGGCCGACAGCTCGCCGGGCAGCAACAACTTCGCCGTCGCCGGCGCACTCACCCGCGATGGCCGCGCGATCCTGGCCGACGACATGCACCTGGCCCTGCGCGCACCCAACCTCTGGTTCCGTGTGCGCCTGCGCCATCCCGATGCGTCCGCGCCACGCGGCAAGGTCGACGTGGCCGGCTTCAGCCTGCCGGGGCTGCCGGTGGTCATCGTCGGCAGCAATACCCACGTGGCCTGGGGCTTCACCAACAGCTACATCGACACCGCCGATTTCGCACGCCTGCCGGCCACCGCGCCGTTGCGCGAATACCGCGAAACCATTGCGGTGGCCGGTGCGCCGGCCGACATCCTGGTCGTGCGCGAAAGCGACTGGGGCCCGGTGCTGCATGAAAACGCCGATGGCAGCCGGCTGGCGCTGCGCTGGACCGCGCAGCTGCCGGGCGCGGTGCGCCTGGACTTCGCCGACATGGCCCGCGCCGCAGACCTGGACGCCGCACTGGCAGTGGCCGACCGCGCCGGCATTCCCGCACAGAACCTGCTGCTGGCCGACCGCCATGGCCGCATCGCCTGGCGCCTGGCCGGCGCACGCCCGGATCGCAGCGGTACCTGCACGGCCGATGGCATCGCCAACACACCCGACGCGCCGTTGCCGCCCGATACGTCGCCCTTCAACGAGCCCTGCTACCCGTGGCCGTTGCGCACGGACCAGGCGCCGTCGCTGGTCGATCCCGCCAACCACCGCCTGTGGACCGCCAATGGCCGCGTGCTCGACGGCGCCATGCTGGCCGAGGCCGGCGATGGCGGCTACGACCTGGGCGCGCGGGCACGCCAGGTCCGCGACGGCCTGTTCGCGCGCGAACAGTTCGACGAGCGCGACCTGCTCGCCATCCAGCTCGACGATCGTGCCGTGCTGATGGAGCGCTGGTGGAAACTGCTGCGCGCCACCGTCGAGCACAGCGACGATCCGGCGCTGCGCCGGCTGGAAGCGGCCAGCCGCCAGTGGGACGGCCGCGCCGCGGTCGATTCGGCCAGCTACCGTATCGCCCGCGGCTTCCGCGGCATCACCCTGGACACGCTGGAAGCCGGCCTGCTGGCCCCCGCGCGCCAGCGGCTCGGCGAGGACTTCGTGGCGCCACGCCTGCCACAACTGGAAGGCGTGGCCTGGCCGCTGCTGGAACAGCGCCCGCCGCACCTGCTGCCGCCGCCGTTCAAGCGCTGGGACGAACTGCTGGCGCACAGCGCGCGGCAACTGGAAGCGGACCTGGCCGCACAGGGTCACGACCTCGCCGCGCGCACCTGGGGCGAGCGCAACACCGCCGCCATCTGCCACCCGCTGTCGCGCGCGCTGCCCGCCCTGTTCAAGCGCTGGCTGTGCATGCCGCCGCAGGCACTGCCCGGCGACGGCAACATGCCGCGGGTGCAGACGCCGGACTTCGGCGCATCCGAGCGCATGGTGGTCTCGCCCGGCTTCGAGGCCGACGGCATCGTGCACATGCCCGGTGGCCAGAGCGGACATCCGCTGTCGCCGTTCTGGGGCGCCGGCCACGACGACTGGGTACAGGGCCGGCCGACACCGTTCCTGCCCGGCGCCACCACCCACACCCTGGTACTGCGCCCGCGCTGAACAGGCCGCTGACCTGCACCCAGCTCGCGGCGGGGTACCTGCCGTCGGCGAAGAACGCCTTGCGCGCGGGAATGGCCTTGACCAGTGCGTCCATGTCGGTGGTATACGCGGTTTCCTTCAGCACCTGGCTGCTGTCGGCACCGAAGCGCTGCAGGATCTTCGCGAGCGCGCCATAACACGCCTGTACCGCCACCTGCATGTCCTGGCCGCGGCAGGGCACGCCGGAGACATGCAGGGTGTCGCCGTCGCGCACCACGCCGGCATAGCCGATATCCGCCTCCCAGCTGCCCAGCGCGTGGCGCTCCAGCGGCACCTCCGCGGCGCGGGCAGGCGGAACGCACAGCAGCCCCGATACCAGCAACCAACACGCACGCATCGGAAGCGCCGTTGACCGGAGAGAGATGAGCGGCGATGGCGGCTTCCGGCAGGGGCCGCCAACGGCGCGATGGGAACGGACGCGCCCGTCCCCGGGGACAGGCGCGTCGGGCGGTGGATGAAGACAGGGCGGCGCACGGCGCGCGCCGCCCCCCGGCTCACCCCGCCAGTGCCTGCGCGTGCACACCGGCCACCGCACGGCCGGACGGGTCGGCCATGGTCGCGAAGCTCGCGTCCCAGGCGATCGCCGCCGGCGAGGAACAGGCGATGGACTTGCCGCCCGGCACCGTCTCGGCCGCGGCCGGGGTCGGATAGAACTGCTCGAACAGGCTGCGGTAGTAGTACGCCTCCTTGGTCTGCGGCGGGTTGTACGGGAAGCGCTTGTCGGCGGCGGCCAGTTCGCGGTCGCTCACCTGCGCCTCGGCATGCGCCTTCAGCCCGTCGATCCAGCCGTAGCCGACGCCGTCGCTGAACTGCTCCTTCTGCCGCCACAGGATTTCCTTCGGCAGGTAGCCCTCGAACGCCTCGCGCAGCACCGCTTTCTCGATGCGGCCGCTGGCCTTGTCCACCATCTTGTGGCTGGCGTCCATGCGCATCGCCACGTCGAGGAAGGCGCGGTCCAGGAACGGCACGCGCGGCTCCACGCCCCAGGCCATCATCGACTTGTTGGCGCGCAGGCAGTCGTAGTTGTTGAGCGCGTCGAGCTTGCGCACCAGCTCCTCGTGGAACTCGCGCGCGTTCGGCGCCTTGTGGAAGTACAGGTAGCCGCCGAAGATCTCGTCGCTGCCCTCACCGGACAGCACCATCTTCACCCCCATCGCCTTGATCCGCCGCGCCAGCAGGAACATCGGCGTGGAGGCGCGGATGGTGGTGACGTCGTAGGTCTCGATGTGGCGGATCACTTCCGGCAGCGCGTCCAGGCCTTCCTCGAAGGTGTACTCGAAGCCGTGGTGCACGGTGCCGAGCATGTCGGCGGCGATCTTCGCCGCGGCCAGGTCGGGCGACCCGGCAAGGCCGATGGCGAAGCTGTGCAGACGCGGCCACCAGGCCTCGCTGCGGTCGCCATCCTCGATGCGATGGCGTGCATAGCGCGCGGCCACGGCCGCCACCAGCGACGAATCCAGGCCGCCGGACAGCAGCACGCCATAGGGCACGTCGGTCATCAGCTGGCGGTGCACCGCGGCCTCGAAGGCTTCGCGCAGTTCCTGCCGGGACACCTCCACGCCCTGCACCGCGTCGTAGTCGCGCCACGGCCGCTCGTAGTACCGGGCCAGCTCGCCGGTGGCGCTGTCGTACCAGTGCCCCGGCGGGAACTGCGCCACGTCGGCGCAGGTATCGGCCAGCGACTTCATCTCCGATGCCACGCACAGGCGGCCCTGCTTGTCGTGGCCCCAGTACAGCGGCACCACGCCGATCGGATCGCGGGCGATGATCGCGCGTCCGGCGCGCTTGTCCCACAGGGCGAAGGCGAAGATGCCGTTGAGCCGGTTGAGGAACGACGCAGGTTCGTCCTCGCGGTACAGCGCATTGATCACCTCGCAGTCCGAGCCGGTCTGGAACGCATAGGGCTGCACCAGTTCCTGCTTCAGTTCGCGGTGGTTGTAGATCTCGCCGTTGACCGCCAGCGCCAGCGTGCCGTCCTCGGACAGCAGCGGCTGCGAACCGCCGGCCGGGTCGACGATGGCCAGGCGCTCGTGCACGAGGATGGCGCGCTCGTCCACGTACACGCCGCTCCAGTCGGGGCCGCGGTGGCGCTGGCGCTGCGATTGCTCAAGTGCCTGCCGGCGCAGCGCCTGCAGGTCGTCGCCCGGTTGCAGGCCGAAGATGCCGAAGATGGAACACATGGGGACTGCTCCTGGTTGTGGGGGTTTTTCGTTGAATTCCCGGCCATGGAGGGCCGGGTTCCTGTGGGGGGAACCACACGCGCAACAAAAAACCCGCATCGGCCGATGCGGGTTTTCTGGTCACTGGGCGTATGGTGCTTGTGGCTCAGTCGCAGACCCGCATCGGCCGCGCGCGATTGTTCGCAACCGCATTATTGCGATTGTTCGACACGTTCACGTTGGCGCAGGCGTTGCGGTTCATGGGGCCGACGATAGCGTGGCCCCGCGATGGCGTGCAACTGTTTCGTGGGCAACCGATGCGCCCGTCCGCACGCCCCTGCGGCGGCCGGGCGCGGATCAGGCGAGCAACCGCGCGATCAACTGCCGGTACAGGTCGGGCAGCGCCCGCAGGTCGTCCAGGCGCACGTGCTCGTCCACCTGGTGGATGCTGGCGTTCACCGGCCCCACCTCGATGCACTGCGCGCCCAGCGGCGCGATGAAGCGGGCATCGGAGGTACCGCCACCGGTGCTTTCCTCGGGCATGGCGCCGGCGAACCCGGCCAGCACCTCGCGCGCGACGCTGCGCAGGCGGCCTTCCGGGGTATAGAACGGCTCGCCGCTGCGGTGCCATTGCAGCGTGTAATCAAGGCCGTGGCGATCCAGCAGCGCGGCGATCTCCGCCTCCAGCCGCCCGGCGTCCCAGTGCGGGTTGTAGCGCAGGTTGAACATCACCTGCAGGTCGCCGGGGATGACATTGCCGGCGCCGGTGCCGGCATTGATGTTGGAGATCTGCAGGCTGGTCGGCGGGAAGCTCTCGTAGCCATCGTCCCAGTGCCGCGCCGCCAGCTCGGCCAGCGCCGGGGCGGCCAGGTGGATAGGGTTGCGCGCCTTGTCCGGATAGGCGACATGGCCCTGCACGCCCCTGACCTGCAACTTCGCCGACAGGCTGCCGCGGCGGCCCACGCGCAGCAGGTCGCCCAGGGTCGCGGTGGACGAGGGCTCGCCGGTGATGCACCAGTCGATGCGCTGCCCGCGCTCGCGGAACAGGCGCGCGACGTGGCGCACGCCATCGATGGCGTCGCCTTCCTCGTCGCTGGTCAGCAGCACCGCCAGGGTGCCGGGATGGTCGGGGTGGTCGGCGACGAACCGCTCGGCGGCGACCACGAACGCGGCCACGCTTCCCTTCATGTCGGCCGCGCCACGGCCATAGAGCACGCCATCGCGTACCTCCGGCCGGAACGGGTCGCTGCGCCATGCCGCGACCGGGCCGCTGGGCACCACGTCGGTATGGCCCAGCAGCACCAGTACCGGCGCGCCGCTGCCGTGGGTGGCCCACAGGTTGTCGACCTCGCCCAGGCGCAGGTGTTCGCACTGGAAACCGGCCGCCTGCAGGCGGTCGGCCACCTGCTGCTGGCAGCCGGCATCGTCCGGCGTCACCGACGGCCGCGCGATCAGTTCGCAGGCCAGCTCCACCACGTCGCTCATCGGCCGCATGCCGTCACCCCACGCCGAAGCGCTGCTTGAAGCCGTTGTCGGAAAAGCCCTGGCTCAGCGCGCCGTCATCGGTGACGACCAGCGGGCGCCGGATCAGCTGCGGGTACTCGCGCAGCAGCAGCTTCCACTCGGCCTCGGAGCCGGGCGCCCTGCGCGCATCGGGCAGCTGCCGCCAGGTGGTCGAGGACTTGTTGACCAGTGCCTCGAAACCACCGGCCTTGCCCGCCCATTCAATCAGGGTCTCGGGGCTGGGCTTGTGCTCGCGGTAGTCGATGAAGGTGTAGGCGACGCCGAAACGGTCCAGCCACTTGCTGGCCTTCTTGCAGGTGTCGCAGTTCTTGAGTCCGTAAAGAGTGGTCATTGCAGGATCCAGGGCTTGCCCTCTCCGGCGAGGGAGAGGAGGAACATCAGTCGGCCAGGCCGCGCAGCAGGTCGTTGACGCTGGTCTTGCTGCGGGTGCGGGCGTCGACCTGCTTGACGATCACCGCGCAGTACAGCGAGTGGGTGCCGTCCTTGCTCGGCAGCGAGCCGGACACCACGACGCTGTAGGGCGGGATGTAGCCGTAGCTGACTTCGCCGGTGGCGCGGTTGTAGATGCGCGTGCTCTGGCTCAGGAACACGCCCATGCCGATCACGCTGTGGTGGCCGACCACCACGCCTTCCACCACTTCCGAGCGCGCACCGATGAAGCAGTGGTCCTCGATGATGGTCGGGCTGGCCTGCAGCGGTTCCAGCACGCCGCCGATGCCGGCGCCGCCGGACAGGTGGCAGTGCTTGCCGACCTGCGCGCAGGAACCGACCGTGGCCCAGGTATCGACCATGGTGCCCTCGCCCACGTACGCGCCGATGTTGGTGAAGCTCGGCATCAGCACCACGTCGCGGCCGAAGTGGGAGCCGCGGCGGGCGATGGCGCCGGGCACCACGCGTACCCCGGCAGCGCGGAACTCGGCTTCGCCATGACCGGCGAAGCGCGATTCGACCTTGTCCCAGAACGGCGCCGGGCGGCCATCCATCACGCTCATGTCGTTGACGCGGAAGTACAGCAGCACCGCCTTCTTCAACCACTCATTGACCTTCCAGCCGCCATTGCCATCCGGCTCGGCGACCCGGAACTCGCCCGACTCCAGGCCGTCGATGACGCGGTTGACCAGCGGACGGGTGTAGCCCTCGATCTCGTCCATGGTCAGCATCGCGCGGCGCTCGAACGCGCTCTCGATGCCGAACTTCATTTCCGCAACGCCCGGCGCCGGCGGCTTGCGCAGGCTGCGCGGGCCGATCGATTCCATCGCCTTCGGCCTGGCCGCGGACGTTTTCCCGGGCGCGGCCCTGGCCGGCCTGCTGGCCGGCACCGCCGCGGCAGCGGCCTTCTTCGGCGCAACCTTCTTCGGCGCGGTCTTCTTCGGGGCGGTCTTCTTGGCGGTAGGCTTCCGGGTGGCCATCAGCGGGGGTCTCCTGGCGTTCTGTCGGGCTCCAGGCAGGCCAGCAATGCATCGCGCAGGGCCTGCCGGGAGGTTTCGGTAAGGGGGCGGTCGTGGCGGTCGGTCAGCTGGAACTGGTCCTCGGCGCGCTCGCCGAAGGTGGCGATGCGCGCATCCTGCACCCGCAGCTGCTGGTCGCGCAGCACGTGCGCGACATCGGCCAGCAGGCCCGGCCGGTCCGGCGCCACCAGGTTCAACACCGTGCGCGCATGCTCGGCGTTCTCGATGAACTCGATGCGCGGCGCGAAGCGGAAATGCCGGAGCTGGCGCGGAATCACCCGCCGTGCCGGGCGCAGCACCAGGATGTTCCCGGCCAGCGCCTTGCGCAGCAGCAGTTCCAGGCGCGCGGTGTCGCCGTCGGCGAAGCTGCCGGCCGGGGTCACCTCGAAGGTATCGAAGATGGTGTCTTCCGGCCCGTCGAGCACGCGCGCGCGGTGGATGCTGTAGCCGGCGCGATCCAGGGTCATCACGATCGCGGCGAACAGGCCGTCGCGGTCGGGCGAGTGCACGAACACTTCCAGCGCGTCGCTTTCCGGCGCGATCCGACGTGCCCTGACCAGGGTGCCGCCACGCGCCACTTCCATCAGCGAGGTGGCCTGCCACACCAGCTGCTCGGGGCGGAAGCGAACGAAGCTCTCGTCCGGCATCGCGCTGAACTGGCGCTCGATCACCGCATCGGCATGGCCGAGCGCGCGCATCAGCTCGCGCACGCTGGCGCGCGCCTCCTGCACCCGCTCGGCCTCGGGCAGCGGCTGTTCCAGGCCCTCGCGCAGGGCGCGGCGCGCGGCGAAATACAGGTCGGCCAGCAGCCGGTCCTTCCAAGCGTTCCACAGCTTGGGACTGGTGCCGGCGATATCGGCGCAGGTAAGCAGGTACAGGTAGTCCAGCCGTTCGCGGCTGCCGACCAGCCCGGCGAAGCGGTGGATCACCTCCGCGTCGGTGATGTCCTGCTTCTGTGCGGTGACCGACATGCGCAGGTGCTGCTCCACCAGCCAGGCCACAAGGTCGGTGTCGGTGGCGCTCAGGCCGTGCGCGGCGCAGAACGCGCGTGCATCCAGCGCGCCGAGTTCGGAATGGTCGCCGCCACGGCCCTTGGCGATGTCATGGAACAGCCCGGCCAGCAGCAGCAGTTCGGGCTTGCGCAGCCGCGGCCAGACTTCATGGGCGATGGAGAACCGCTCATCGGCGCGGCCGGCGGCGAACACGCCGATGTTCCGCAGCACCATCAGCGTGTGCTGGTCCACGGTGTAGACGTGGAACAGGTCGAACTGCATGCGCCCGGACACCTGCGCGAAGGCCGGTATCCACTGCCCGAGCACGCCCAGCCGCGCCATGCGCGCCAGCGTGTCCACCGCGCGCGGGCCGCGCAGCAGGGCGATGAACTGCTCGCGCACCGCCGCGTCCACTTCGGTATAGGCCGGAATCTCGTCCAGCATCTCGGCCAGGCCACGCGCGGTGAGCGAATGCAGGCCACGCACCTGCGGCGTGCGTGCCCAGCAGGCGAACAGGGCGAAGATGCGGGCGATGTCGCCATGCGGCCATAGCGGATCGTCGGCCGACAGGTAGCCGCGGCGCAGCGAGAAACCATCGCCGACCGGCTCGGGCGACGCCTCGCCGTCGAACTGCTCCTCGAAGCGCTGCAGCAGGCGGTCGCTGATCCGCCGCACCACCGCCGCGCTGCGGTAGAAGCCCTGCATCATCTTTTCCACGCCGAGGTTGCCGGCGTCGTCGGCGAACCCCATGCGCTCGGCCAGCGCCTTCTGGTAGTCGAAGCGCAACCGTTCCTCGGCGCGCTGCGCGACCAGGTGCAGGCCGAAGCGCAGTCGCGCCAGCACCGCGCGCTCGCGCTTGAGCGCGGCGGCCTCGTCCAGCCCGAGGTGGCCGAGCCCGACCAGCGCGTCGATGTCGCCCACGCCGAACGCGCGCAGCGCCATCCAGCCCAGGGTATTGAGGTCGCGCAGGCCGCCGGGGCCATCCTTGATGTCCGGTTCCAGGTTGTCGGCGGTGTCGCCGAACCGCTGGTGGCGCAGCAGCAGTTCCTCGCGCTTGGCCAGGAAGTAGTCGCGTGCCGGCCAGATCAGGGTCGGCGATACCGCGCGCGCCAGCGCCTGCTGTGCCCCCGCGGCGACACACAGTGGCCGTGCCTCGATCAGCGCGGTGAGCACGGTCTGGTCGGCTGCGGCCTGCACGCACTGCGCGGCCGAGCGCACTGCATGGCTGGCCGGCAATCCGGCGTCCCACAACAGCGCGAACAGCCGCGCCAGCGCGGCCTCGCTGGCCTGTTGCACGTGCGGCTCGCCCAGGACCAGCAGGTCGATGTCCGAGCGCGGGAACAGTTCGCCGCGGCCGTAGCCGCCGACCGCGAACAGCGACAGGCCGTCAGCACCGGCCAGGCAGCGCCGCCAGGCCTGCTGGATCAACTGGTCGACGCAGCGCGTGCGCAGCGCCAGCAGCCGCTCGATGTTGTCGCCCTGCTCGAAGCGCCGGCACAGCCGCGCATCGGCGTGGGCCAGTGATTGCCGCGCCGTGGCCGCCCACTGCGCGTCGCCCGCGGGGTCGGCCGGCGCGTCCGGTACGTGCTGGACCAGATCCGCCGGCTGTGGACTCATGCCGCCCCGGATCGCGCGTGTTCGGCCTCGGCCGGCGACAGCGTCAGCACCTCCACGCCATCCTCGGTCACCGCCACCATGTGCTCCCACTGCGCCGAGAGCTTGCGGTCCTTGGTGACCACCGTCCAGCCATCGGGCAGCACCCTGGTGTAACGGGTGCCCTCGTTGATCATCGGCTCGATGGTGAAGGTCATGCCCGGCTTGAGCACCAGCCCCTGCCCGGGGCGGCCGTAATGCAGCACCTGCGGCTCGTCGTGGTAGACCTTGCCGATGCCGTGGCCGCAGTACTCGCGCACCACACTGAAACGCTCGGATTCGGCGTATTCCTGGATCGCATGGCCGATGTCGCCCAGCGTGGCGCCGGGCCGCACCGCACGGATGCCGCGCCACATGGCTTCGCGGGTCGTCTCCACCAGCCTCCTGGCCATCACCGAGGGCGTGCCGACGTAGTACATGCGGCTGGTGTCGCCGTGCCAGCCATCCTTGATGACGGTCACGTCGATATTGACGATGTCCCCGTCCTTGAGCACCTTGGTCTCGCTGGGGATGCCGTGGCAGATGACGTTGTTGACCGAGGTGCACAGGGTCTTGGGAAAGCCGCGGTAGCCCACGTTGGCCGGGACGGCACCCTGCACGTTGACGATGTGGTCGTGGCAGATGCGGTCCAGTTCCTCGGTGGTGACACCGGGTTTGACGTGCGCGCCGATCATGTCCAGCACTTCGGCCGCCAGCCGGCCGGCGATGCGCATCTTGGCGATTTCTTCGGGGGTTTTCAGGTTCACGCTCATGCCCGCCATTATCACCCATCGGCGCCTGCCTGAACGAGTTTTCCCGCGCCCCGGCCACCCGGCCGCCCGGGCAATTTGCGCCGCCGCCCCGCGCACCCTATAATTCCGCGGCTCCGTTGCCGGCCCCGTGCCAGCGCGGGCCGCCCACGCCGGGCGTCACCGGCGAATCCACACCTGCTGCCCCCATCCGTGCCGGGGTGCTCCGCGAGGAGTTCGGCCACGGAGGCAGCAGGGAAGCCCAACCCCGGAACCCATCGCGCTTCCACGCGTCCCGCACACTTTGCCCGCGGGCGGAATCGCCGGTTCCCCGTCAGGAGTTCTGCAATGTCCCAGATCACCATGCGCCAGATGCTGGAAGCCGGCGTCCACTTCGGCCACCAGACCCGTTACTGGAACCCGAAGATGGCCCCGTACATCTTCGGCGCCCGCGGCAAGATCCACATCATCAACCTGGAAAAGACCGTCCCGCTGTTCAACGACGCGATGAACTTCATCTCGTCCGTTGCCCAGAAGCGCGGCACCATCCTGTTCCTGGGCACCAAGCGCAGCGCGCGCGATGCCATCAAGGAAGAGGCCGAGCGTTGCGGCATGCCGTTCATGAACCAGCGCTGGCTGGGCGGCACCCTGACCAACTTCCGCACCGTCAAGCAGTCGGTTGCCCGCCTGAAGGAACTGGAAGCCGGCGAAACCGACGGCACCTTCGAGCGCCTGGTCAAGCACGAAGTGCTGGGCCTGCGCCGCGAGCGCGACAAGCTGGAAGCCTCGCTGGGCGGCATCAAGGACATGAACCGCCTGCCCGACGCGATCTTCGTGATCGACATCGGCCATGAAGACATCGCCATCAAGGAAGCCAAGAAGCTCGGCATCCCGGTGATCGCCGTGGTCGACACCAACTACAACCCGGAACTGGTGGACTACGCCATCCCGGGCAACGACGACGCCATCCGCGCCGTGCAGCTGTACGCCCGCGCCGCCGCCGACGCCGTGCTGGAAGGCAAGGCTTCGGCCCCGAACGCCGCTTCGGTGCGCGAGGAAGAGTTCGCCGACGCCGCTGCCGCCGAAGAAGCCAAGCCGGCCCGCCGCGCTCCGGCCAAGAAGGGCGCCAAGAAGGGCGACGAGGCTTCGGCCTGATGCACACCCGGCGGGCGCCCGGCGCCCGCCTCCCCTGCAGCGACGCCCAGCGGCGCCGGCCACTGACAGGGCCACGTAACAACGGCCGGCGATCATCGCCGGCCTGCCCCTTTCTATCGTTGAGGTAATCCCATGGCTGAAATCACCGCTTCCCTGGTCAAGGAACTGCGCGAGCGCACCGGCGCCGGCATGATGGAATGCAAGAAGGCCCTGGCCGAAAACAACGGCGACATCGACGCCGCTGCCGAAGCCCTGCGCAAGTCCGGCGCCGCCAAGGCCGACAAGAAGGCCGACCGCGTCACCGCCGAAGGCCGCATCGGCGTCGCCGTGAACGGTGGCAAGGCCGTGCTGGTCGAAGTGAACTCGGAAACCGACTTCGTCGCCAACGACGTCAACTTCAAGGCATTCGTCGACGCCGTCGCCGCTGCCGCCCTGGCCTCCGGCGCCAGCGACATCGAGTCGCTGAAGTCGGCCAAGCTGGCTTCCGGCGAGACCGTCGAGGAATCCCGCACCGCCGCCATCCAGAAGCTGGGCGAGAACATCCAGATCCGCCGCCTGGCCAAGGTCGACGGCAACAACACCGTCGGTGCCTACGTGCACAGCAACGGCAAGATCGGCGTGCTGGTCGACCTGGCCGGCGGCAACGCCGAGCTGGCCAACGGCCTGGCCATGCACGTGGCCGCGATGAACCCGCCGCACAACAAGGCCGCCGACGTGCCGGCCGAGTTCGTGGCCAAGGAAAAGGAAATCGAGCTGGCCAAGATGAGCGAGAAGGACAAGGCCAAGCCGGCCGAGATCCTGGAGAAGATCATCAGCGGCAAGATCAACAAGATCATCAGCGAAGTCACCCTGTACGGCCAGAACTACGTGCTGGACAGCGACAAGACCGTCGAGCAGGCCGTGAAGGCCGCCGGTGGCGACGTCGTCGGCTTCCAGCGCCTGATGGTCGGCGAAGGCATCGAGAAGGTGGTCGAGGACTACGCCGCCGAAGTCGCCAAGGCGATGCAGGTCTGACCAGACCCCGATCCGGAACCCAGAAGAAGCCGCGGACTCCGCGGCTTCTTTCTTTTTCCGCCATCCGCGCCAACCCGGCTTTTCCTGTGGACTTCAAGTCCCTTTGCCCGATACTGTGACGCAAACATCCTTGTACCCGCCCCGCCTGTATCCTTGATGGCCTGCTGAACACCTCCCCGACATGTCCCCCGAGCTCAACGCAGCGCTGTCACTCTGCCGCAACCTGCCCTCGCCACCGGGCATCGCCATCCGCATCATCGAGCTGGCGCAGGACCCGGAGACCGACATCGCCACCGCGGCCGACGCCATCGCGATGGACATGGCATTGAGCGCGCGGATGCTGCGCATCGCCAACTCCCCGCTGTATGCCAGCCGGCGCCGCATCGAGAACCTCGGCCAGGCGCTGACCATGCTCGGACTGAACGCGACCCTGCAGCTGGCGCTCGGTTTCTCGCTGGCCAACGCGGTGGGCAAGGACGGCCTGGACCCGCGCCTGCTGGAGCGCATCTGGCGCCGCAGCGTGCTGTGTGCGCTGGCCGCGCGGTTCCTCGGCCTCGGCAGCGGGGTGCGCCGCGTCGAGGAACTGATGCTCGCCGGGCTGCTGCAGGACGTGGGCTCGCTGGCGCTGATGCAGGCCAGCCCGGACACCTACCCGGCACTGTTCGACAACGCCACCAGCAACGAGGAACTGCTGCTCCACGAGCGCGCGATCCTCGGCTGCAGCCATGCCGATGCCGGTGCCCAGCTGTGCGAACAGTGGCACCTGCCGCGCTATCTGGTCCAGGCCATCGCCAACAGCGAACCGCCGGCCGAACCGGAAGATCTGTTCCAGCGCTGCATCGCGCTGTCCGGCTGCGTGGCCGAGATCTGGCTGGCCGCCGACGCCGACGCCGCGCGCAGCCATGCGCTGCAGCGGGCCTACCGGGAGCTGGGCATGGACAGCCAGGGCTTCGAGCTGGTGCTGCAGCGGGTCAGCCAGATGCTGCCCGAGCTGTGCGCCCTGCTCGACGTGCCGGTGCCCAGTTCCGCACGCCTGCGCTTCCTGCTCGACCATGCCGAGGAACTGAAGGAGCTGCGCAACCTGCGCGAGCTGCAGGATGCCTCGGCCACCCGCCGGCGTGCCGACGATTTCGAACTGATGGCCCGGCGCCTGGCCGAACAGGCGCACCTGGACGCCCTGACCGGGGTGCTCAACCGCCGGCATCTTGAGACCGTGCTGGAGCAGGAGTTCGCCCGCGCAGCGCACATGAACCGGCCCCTGTCGATCGCCTTCATCGACCTGGACGACTTCAAGAAGATCAACGACGCCCACGGCCACCTGGCCGGCGACCGGGTGCTGCAGTCGTTCGCATCGCACCTGCAGGAGCAGCTGCGCACCAGCGACACCGTCGCCCGTTTCGGCGGCGAGGAGTTCGTGGTGCTGTTCCCCGACACCAACGAACGCATCGCACTGGAAGTGGTGCGGCGGGTACTGGACACCATCGCGCAGACGCCGATGGCCGAGATCGAAGGCGCGCCGCTGCATGTCACTTTTTCCGCCGGCGTGGCCACCCATGGCGACTACGAGCGCTTCGCCAACGTGCAGGACCTGCTCAGGGCCGCCGACGACGTGCTGTACCGCTCCAAGAGCCTGGGCCGCAACCGGGTGATCGCCCGTGCCCCCGAGCCGCAACCGGCTTCCGGCTGAACACGGGCGGGCACGAAGCGGAGTTCGTCATTGCAGTGCAACAAAAGCGCTGCCCGGCAGGCCTTCGATCCGTTAGAATTCCCGCGTTTTCCAGCCATCGAGGTCGCCCATGTCCCAGCTCGCCTACCAACGCATCCTTCTGAAGCTTTCCGGGGAGGCGCTGATGGGAGACGAGGACTACGGCATCGACCCCAAGGTCATCAACCGCCTGGCGCGCGAGGTCATCGAGGCGCAGCAGGCCGGCGCCGAGGTTGCGCTGGTCATCGGCGGCGGCAACATCTTCCGCGGTGCCGGCCTGGCCGCCGGCGGCATGGACCGCGTCACCGGCGACCAGATGGGCATGCTGGCCACGGTCATCAATGCGCTGGCCATGCAGGACGCGCTGGAGAAGCTCGGCGCCAAGGCGCGCGTGATGAGCGCGATCAAGATCAACGACGTGTGCGAGGACTACATCCGCCGCCGCGCCATCCGCCACCTGGAGAAGGGCCGGCTGGTGATCTTCGCCGCCGGCGTCGGCAGCCCGTTTTTCACCACCGACTCGGGTGCCGCGCTGCGCGCCATCGAGATCGGCGCCGACCTGCTGCTCAAGGCCACCAAGGTCGACGGTGTCTACGACAAGGACCCGAACAAGCATGCCGACGCGGTGCGCTACGACACCCTGAGCTACGACCAGGTGATCAGCCAGGGCCTGGAGGTCATGGACACCGCCGCCTTCGCCCTGGCCCGCGACAGCGACCTGCCACTGCGCGTATTCGACATGGGCCAGCCCGGGGAACTGCTGAAGATCCTGCGCGGCGAGAACATCGGCACCCTGGTGCACGGCCGCGACGCCCACTGACCCCCGGCCCGCGATGCGGGCCATGCCGGCGGCCGCCGCGCGCGGCGCCACGCACCGGGCGCGCGGGGATCGGCCGCGCCCCGCTTCACGATTCCCGCCCGGCCAGCAGGGCTGTTCGCCTATAATCGGCCGGTTCCAGAAACATCCAGGATTCCGGCGATGATCAACGACATCAAGCAAGATGCGCAGGCGCGCATGGCCAAGAGCATCGACGCTCTGCGCCACACCCTCACCACCATCCGCACCGGCCGCGCGTCGCCGGCCCTGCTGGACGGCATCAAGGTCAAGGCCTACGGCACCGACACGCCGTTGAACCAGGTGGCCAGCATCAGCGTTTCCGAAGGCCGCTCGCTGGTCATCACCCTGTTCGACAAGAACATGATCAAGGAAGTGGAGAAGTCCATCTACGCTTCCGACCTGGGCCTGACCCCGACCACGGTGGGCACCACCATCCGCCTCAACCTGCCGCCGCTGACCGAGGAGCGCCGCAAGGAGCTGGCCAAGACCGTCAGCAAGGAAGGCGAGGACAGCAAGGTCGCCATCCGCAACGTCCGCCGCGACGCCAACCAGGAAGTGGCCAGGCTGCTCAAGGACAAGGCGATCACCGAGGACGAGGACCGTCGCGCGCAGGACGAGATCCAGAAGCTGACCGACAAGGCGATCAAGGACGTCGACGAAGTGGTCAAGCTCAAGGAACAGGAACTGATGGCAGTCTGACCGGTGCCTTCCGCCATGCCCAACGGCATGCCAGCACCCGGCTTGCCCGCGCACGTTGCCATCATCATGGATGGCAACGGCCGCTGGGCGCAGCAGCGGCGCCGCCCGCGCATGATCGGCCACCGCGCCGGTGCGCGCGCGGTCAACCGCACCATCGACTTCTGCCTGGAGCGCGGCATCGCCGCGCTCACGCTGTTCGCGTTCTCCAGCGAGAACTGGGGGCGGCCGCAGGAAGAAGTGGATGCACTGATGAAGCTGTTCCTCGGCGCGCTCGACCGCGAGGTGGACGAACTCGACCGCCGCGGCGTGCGCGTGCGCTTCATCGGCGAACGTTCGCGCTTTGCCGCCGGCATCGTCCAGCGCATGCAGCGGGCCGAACAGCGCACCGCCGGCAACGACGCCATGACCCTGAACGTGGCCGCCAGCTATGGCGGCCGCCAGGACATCGCCCATGCCGCGCGGCTGCTCGCCGAACAGGTCGCCGCCGGCGCCCTGCAGCCCGGGCAGATCGATGAAGACCTGATCGGCCGCCACGTCGCGCTTGCCGACCTGCCGCCACCGGACCTGTTCATACGCACCGGCGGCGATACCCGCATCAGCAATTTCCTGCTGTGGCAGTTGGCGTATACCGAACTGTGGTTCACCGACGTGCTGTGGCCGGATGTCGACGCAGGCATCCTGCAGCAGGCCCTGGACGACTACGCGCGGCGCGAACGCCGCTATGGATTGACCAGCGCACAGGTCGCCGCGGCGGCCCCGGAGACCGTTTCCCCATGACCAAGACCCGAGTCATCGCCGCGCTGATCATGGCCCCGACGGCCATCTGCGCGATCCTGCTGCTGCCCCCGCAATGGCTGGCCGCCGCCGCCGCGCTGGTGTTCCTGACCGGGCTGTGGGAATGGTTCCGGATGGCCGGCGTGGACGGGCTGCCGCGTACCGTGCTGCTGGTGCTGAACCTGCTGCTGATGGTGCTGCTGGTATGGGCATCGGCCGGCAGCCTGGTGCTGTTCCAGCTGGCCTCGCTGATCGGGGTCGGCTTCTGGCTGCTGGCGCTGCTGTGGCTGCGCTTCTTCAACTTCGGCGCGCACGAGGAAAGCGCCGCGCGCATGCTCAAGCTGGCCGCGGGCACTTTGGCGGTGGTCCCGGCCTGGGCGGCGCTGGTGCTGATCCATGCCGGCGAGCCGCACGGCAACCGCTGGCTGCTGACCGCGCTGGCGGTGGTATGGGCCGCCGATTCGGGCGCGTACTTCGCCGGGCGCGCGTTCGGCCGGCACAAGCTGGCGCCGCGGGTAAGCCCGAACAAGACCATCGAGGGCCTGCTGGGCGGGCTGGTCGCCGGCCTGGTCGTGGCCGTCGGCTTCGGCTGGCTGGCCGGCGTGCAGCCAGGCGCCATCGGCTGGCTGCTGCTGGTGGCCACGATCACGGTGCTGGCCTCGGTGCTCGGCGACCTGTTCGAAAGCCTGCTCAAGCGCCACGCCGGGTTCAAGGATTCGGGCAACGTGATCCCCGGCCACGGCGGCGTGCTCGACCGCATCGACGGGGTGCTTGCCGCGCTGCCGGTATTCGCGCTGGGCAAGGAAATCTTCGGCTTCTGACATGTCCGCCAACCCGCTTCCCAACCAGGCCGGCCCGCGACGGGTCGCGATCTTGGGCGCCACCGGCTCGATCGGCAGCTCGGCACTGGACGTCATCGCCCGCCACCCGGGGCAGATGCGCGCCAGCGTGCTGGCCGCCGGCAACAACGTCGACGCGCTGATCGCATTGTGCCGGAGCCACCGCCCCGAGCACGCCGCCATCGCCGATCCGGCACTGTACGAGCGCCTGCGCGACGGGTTGCGCGATGCCGGCCTGGCGACCGCGGCCCACGCCGGCGCCGCGGCCATCGACGCGCTTGCCGCCGGCGACGCCTGCGACACCGTGGTGGCGGCCATCGTCGGCGCGGCCGGGCTGTCCTCGACGCTCGCCGCCGCCCGCGCCGGCAAGCGCCTGCTGCTGGCCAACAAGGAATCGCTGGTGCTGGCCGGCGAACTGCTGACCCGCGAAGCGGCGGCGGCCGGTGCGGAAATCATCCCGATCGACAGCGAACACAACGCCATCTTCCAGTGCCTGCGCTCGCGCGATGCCAGCGTCGAGGGCGCGGGCGTGCGGCGCATCCTGCTCACCGCGTCCGGCGGCCCGTTCCGCGGCCGCAGCCGCGCCGAACTGGAGGCGGTGACCCCGGCGCAGGCGGTGGCGCACCCGAAATGGTCGATGGGACCGAAGATCTCGGTCGATTCGGCCACGCTGATGAACAAGGGCCTGGAAGTGATCGAGGCCCACCACCTGTTCGGGGTGCCGGGTGCGCGCATCGACGTACTGGTGCACCCGCAGAGCCTGGTGCACTCGCTGGTCGAGTTCATCGACGGCTCCACCCTGGCCCAGCTCGGCCTGCCGGACATGCGCACCACCCTGGCGGTGGGCCTGGGCTGGCCGCGGCGCGTCGAATCGGGCGTGGCCGGGCTCGACCTGCTGGCCCAGGGCCGGCTCGATTTCGAGGCACCCGACCTGGACGCTTTCCCCTGCCTGCGCCTGGCCTGGCAGGCCATGGAGGCCGGCGGCAGCGCCCCGGCGATCCTGAACGCCGCCAACGAAGTTGCCGTTTCAGCCTTTCTTCAGGGCCGCATAGGCTTCCTGTCGATCCCCGCGCTGGTGGAACATGCGCTGTCCACACTGCCTTACATGGCTGCCGATACACTGGACGCCCTGCTGGCGGCCGACGCCCGGTCCCGCCAGGTCACCTCCACCGCCATCGCCCGCCTGCCCCATGCCTGACCCCGTCTTCCAACCGAGCCGCGCCCATGGCTGACTTCCTCGGTTCCGTGTGGTGGATGATCGTCAGCCTCGGCGTGCTGGTGACCTTCCACGAATTCGGCCATTACTGGGTGGCGCGGCGCTGCGGGGTGAAGGTGCTGCGCTTCTCGGTCGGCTTCGGCCGCCCGCTGTGGAGCCGCCGCAACCGCAACGGCACCGAATTCGCCATCGCCGCCATTCCCCTGGGCGGCTACGTGAAGATGCTCGACGAGCGCGAGGTCGAAGTGCCGGCCGGCGAGCGTGCCGTGGCCTTCAACAACAAGAGCGTGTGGCAGCGCATCGCGATCGTGGCTGCCGGACCGGCCGCCAACCTGCTGCTGTGCATCGCCCTGCTGTGGGCGATGTTCGTGATCGGCCGCCAGGACTACTCGGCCACCCTCGGCCGCAGCACCGGCATGGCCGCGGCCGCCGGACTCGAGGCCGGCGACCGCATCATCGACATCGACGGCCGCACGGTCGCGACCTGGGCCGAGGCCAGCATGGCCCTGACCACCGCCGCCATGGACCGTCAGGACGCCCGCGTCCGGGTGCTCGACGCGCTCGACACCCCGCGTACCCGGGTGCTGCCGCTGTCCACCCTGCCCGCCGGGTTCGATGAGCGCACGGTGCCGCAGCAGGCCGGCCTGGCCTGGCAGTTCCAGCTGCAGCCGGCACAGGTCGACTCGGTCGCCGAAGACTCGGCCGCCAGCGGCCACCTGCAGCGCGGCGACCTGATCCTGGCCGTCGACGGCCAGCGCGTGGAAAGCGCCGACCAGGTCGCGCCGCTGGTGCAGCAGCTGGGCGAGCGCGGCGGCCCGGGCATGATCGAGGTCGAGCGCGACGGCCAGCGCCTGGCCCTGGAAGTGCTGCCGCGCAAGGCGCAAGGCGGGGCGGACGACGGCCGCTGGCTGCTGGGCGTGGGCTTCGTCAGCGGCCAGGCACCGGCCTACGATGCACGCCAGCAGTATGGCCCGCTGGCGGCACTGCCGGCCGCGGTGCGCGAGAGCGGCCGCCTGGCCAGCGACTCGCTGGGCATGATGCGGCGGATGCTGACCGGCCACGCCTCGGTCAAGAACATTTCCGGCCCGATCACCATCGCCCGCGTCGCCAATGCCTCGGCCGAGCGCGGGGTGGACTGGTTCCTGTACTTCCTGGCCCTGCTGTCGCTGAGCCTGTGCATCATCAACCTGCTGCCGATCCCGATCTTGGACGGCGGTCACCTGCTGTATTACCTTATCGAGTTGCTCAAGGGGAGCCCACTGAGCGAACGCGCCATGGCCGCCGGGCAATATGTCGGCCTGGCGCTGCTGGCCGGGCTGATGGGGCTGGCGTTCTACAACGACATCCTCGGACTGTTCCCAAGATGAACTTTTTCCCGCTGACGTCGTCATACGCCGGCACCCACGCAACAATGAAATCGACTCCAACCGGACGTGACATGACGCGACTTCCCAATCGCCGCCTGCTTGCCCTCGCCCTCGCCGCCGGTCTGGCCGCGCCCGCGCTCGCACAGGCAGCCGAGCCCTTCACCGCCAGCGACATCCGCGTGGACGGCCTGCAGCGCATCTCATCCGGCACCGTCTTCACCTACCTGCCGGTGGAACGCGGCGACCGCGTCGACGACGCCAAGGTCGGCGAGACCATCCGCGCCCTGTACAAGACCGGCTTCTTCGAGGACGTGCAGCTGGACCGCCAGGGCGACATCCTGGTGGTCACGGTCAAGGAACGCCCGGCGATCAACAAGCTCACGGTCACCGGCAACAAGGACATCAAGAGCGAGCAGCTGCTCAAGGGCCTGGCCGACATCGGCCTGAACGAGGGCGGCACCTTCGACCGCCTGAGCCTGGACCGCGTGACCCAGGAGCTGCGCCGCCAGTACAACGACCGCGGCAAGTACAACGTCGAGATCACCCCCACGGTGAGCCCGCTGGACCGCAACCGCGTGGACGTGGCCATCGCGGTCAAGGAAGGCAAGGCGGCCAAGATCCGCCACGTCAACCTGGTCGGCACCGAGAAGTTCGAGTCCGAGGACATCCTCGATACCTGGGAGTCCAAGGAGCACAACTGGGCTTCGTGGTACCGCCGCGACGACCAGTACTCCAAGGAAAAGCTGTCCGGCGACCTGGAGAAGCTCAACTCCTGGTACCTGGACCGCGGCTACGTCGATTTCAGCGTCGATTCCACCCAGGTCTCGATCAGCCCCGACAAGCGCGACATGTTCATCACCGCCGGGGTGACCGAGGGCGAGCAGTACAAGATCTCCGAGATCAAGGTCACCGGCGACACCATCCTGCCGCAGGAAGATGTCGAGCGCATGGTGTTCCAGAAGGCCGGCGACACGTTCTCGCGCGGCCTGCTGGAGTTCAGCGCCGACGCGATCACCAATACCCTGTCCAACGTCGGCTACGCCTTCGCCAAGGTCAACCCGATCCCGACCAGCAACCGCGCCGAACGCACGGTGGCGGTCAACATGCAGGTGGTACCGGGCCCGCGCGTGTCGGTGCGGCGCATCGTGTTCAAGGGCAATACCCGCACCGCCGACGAGGTGCTGCGCCGCGAAATGCGCCAGTTCGAGAACGCCTGGTACTCGCAGGCCGCCATCGACCGCTCCAAGATCCGCCTGCAGCGTCTGGGCTATTTCGAATCGGTCGACGTCGAGACCTCGCCGGTCACCGGCAGCAACGACCAGGTCGACGTGGTCTACAACGTCAAGGAAACCACCTCCGGCAGCTTCGTGTTCGGCCTGGGCTATTCGCAGTCCTACGGCATGACCACCTCGGTGCAGCTGTCGCAGAACAACTTCCTGGGCGGCGGCAACCGCGTGTCGGTCGAGGCCTCGCGCAGCAGCTACCTGCAGCGCTACGGCTTCTCGTACATGAACCCGTACTTCACCGACGACGGCGTCTCGCTGGGCTACAACCTGTCCTGGCGCGAGCTGGACTACTCGGACTTCAATACCGCCCAGTACAACAGCACCAACGGCTCGGCGCAGATGATCTTCGGTGTGCCGATCACCGAGAATGACAGCTTCTCGCTGATGTTCGGCATCGACAGCAACCAGATCACCACGTACCCGACCTACACCCCGCAGTCGATCATCGACTACATCGACGCGATGGGCACGCGCACCTTCCACTCCTGGCGTACCGAACTGGGCTGGGCGCGCGACACCCGCAACGACTATTTCATGCCGACCCGCGGCACCTACCAGCGCCTGGGCCTGGAAGCCACGCTGCCCGGCTCCACCGCCGAGTACTACAAGCTCAGCTACCAGATCTCCAAGTACTGGCCGATCATGCCGTCGCTGGTGATCAACACCCGCGTCGAGTTCGGCTACGGCGACTCGTACGGCAACGACAAGGTGCGCGACATCTGCTGGTTCGAGACGCCTGCGGTCCCCGGCATTCCGGCCGATGGCGACAAGCCGGCCGTCCCGGGCACGCCGGGCACCACCGAAGTGGTGGACTGCGCCACCAACCCCACCGCCAAGCACCGCCAGGTGAAGGCGTCGGGGCTGCCGTTCTTCGAGAACTTCTACGCCGGCGGCACCAACTCGGTGCGTGGCTTCCGCGACAACACCCTGGGCCCGCGCTCGGAGATCATCGGTGGCTACTACCGCGGCCAGCCGCTGGGTGGCTCGCTGAAGACGGTCGGCTCGGTCGAGGCGTACTTCCCGAAGCTGTTCGACAGCCCGTCGGCGCGCGTATCGGCCTTCCTCGACTTCGGCAACGTCTACAACGGAACCGACAACTTCGACGCGGGCGAGCTGCGTGCCTCGGCCGGTGTCGCGCTGCTGTGGCGCGCCCCGGTCGGCCCGATCTCGATCAGCTATGCCTTCCCGCTCAAGAAGAAGGAAGGCGACGAGATCGAGCGCCTGCAGTTCACCTTCGGCGGGCAGTTCTAAGGCGCTGCCCGCGCACCCGGGGGCAATGCCCCGGGTACCCGTCGGTCCGCCATGGCGGACCGGTGGGTCGCGCCCCCGCCTTCCGATTCCCCCCGCCTTCGGCGCGCCCCCTTTCACCAAAGGGGGCTTTCCTCCAGAACGGTCCGGCCGCCGCCCGCACCCCACGCGGACTCTTGGCTGCCGCCGCATGACCGCGCCACTTCCAGACGCTAAACTCCCGGCGTGAATACTCCGACCCATACCGCACAGGACCTCGCCGACCGTTTCGGGCTGCAGGTGCACGGCGATCCGTCCACCGTCATCCACGGCGTGGCCACGCTGGCCCATGCCGGCCCCGGGCAGCTGACCTTCCTGGCCAATCCGCGCTACCGCGCGCAGCTGGCCGAGAGCAGGGCGGCCATCGTCGTGCTGCGCGCCGATGACGCCGAGGCCGCCCCGGGCACCGCCCTGGTCGCCAAGGACCCCTACACCACTTTCGCCAAGATCGGCGCGCTGTTCGAGACGGTGCCGCTGCGCGAGGCCGGCATCCATCCCAGCGCGGTGATCGACCCGTCCGCGCAGGTGGCCGCCAGCGCCCACGTCGGCCCGTTCGTCAGCATCGGCGCGCGCAGCGTGGTCGGCGAGAACTGCATCGTCGGCGCCGGCAGCATCATCGGCGAGGACTGCTCGCTGGACGCCGGCTGCGAACTGATCGCCCGCGTCACCCTGGTCACCCGCGTGCGCCTCGGCAAGCGCGTGCGCATCCATCCAGGTGCCGTGCTCGGTGCCGACGGCTTCGGCCTGGCGATGGATGCCGGCCACTGGATCAAGGTGCCGCAGCTGGGTGGCGTGCGCATCGGCGACGACTGCGAGATCGGCGCCAACACCTGCGTGGACCGCGGCGCGCTGGAAGACACCGTACTGGAAGAAGACGTGCGCCTGGACAACCTGGTGCAGATCGCCCACAACTGCCATATCGGCGCACACAGCGCGATCGCCGGCTGCACCGGCATCGCCGGCAGCGCCCGGATCGGCCGCTACTGCCTGCTCGGCGGCGCGGTCGGCGTGGTCGGGCACCTGGAAATCTGCGACCACGTCGTCGTCACCGGCAAGTCGGTCGTGCGCAACTCCATTACCGAACCGGGCGAGTATTCGTCCGGCACCCCATTGACCGACAACCGCACGTGGCGCAAGAACGCCGCGCGCTTCAAGCAGCTGGACAGCCTGGCGCGCCGGGTCCTGGCTGTGAGCAAGGAGAAGGAATGAACTCACCGCTGCCGTTGCCCATCGACGTCAACACGATCCGCACGCTGATCCCGCACCGCTATCCGTTCCTGCTGGTGGACAAGGTGGTCGCGCTGGACACCGAGGCAAGGACGATCGTCGCGCACAAGAACGTCACCATCAACGAGCCGTTCTTCCAGGGACACTTCCCTTCCCAGCCGATCATGCCGGGCGTGCTGATCATCGAGGCGCTGGCGCAGGCCGGCGGCGTGCTGACCCAGCTAAGCCTGGGCCGTGACGCGCAGTCCAAGCTGTTCTACCTGGTCAAGGTGGACAACGTGCGCTTCATGAAGCAGGTGGTGCCCGGCGACGTGCTGGAGCTGCACGTGCAGGTCAAGCGCGTTATCCGCAACATGGCCGTCTACTACGGCGAGGCCAAGGTGGACGGCGAAGTGGTGGCGCATGCCGAGGTGCTGTGCGCCGGCACCCGCGAATGATCCCGACCGGAGCCCGCGCATGAATGACAGCGCCCCCCTGATCCACCCCACCGCGGTCATCGACCCGTCGGCGCGGCTGGCCGACGACGTCCGCGTGGGCGCGTTCAGCCTGATCGGCGCCGAGGTCGAGATCGGCGCCGGTACCGTGGTCGGCCCCCATTGCAGCATCCACGGCCCGACCCGCATCGGCCGCGACAACCGCTTCATCGGCCACGCCGCCATCGGCGGCGAGCCGCAGGACAAGAAATACGCCGGCGAACGCACCGAACTGGTGATCGGCGACCGCAACGTGTTCCGCGAGTTCGTCACCGTCAACCGCGGCACCGGCGGCGGCGGCGGCGTCACCCGCATCGGCAACGACAACTGGCTGCTGGCCTACACCCATGTCGCCCACGACTGCGATGTCGCCGACCACTGCGTGTTCTCCAACAACACCACCCTGGCCGGCCACGTCAGCGTCGGCAACTGGGTGATCATCAGCGGCTTCGCCGGTGCCCACCAGTTCTGCCGCATCGGCGACCACGCCTTCCTCGGCATGGGTGCGCTGGTGACCGGCGACATCCCGCCGTTCACCATGGTCGGCATCGACGGCCACGGCCGTCCGCGCGGCATCAACAGCGAAGGCCTCAAGCGCCGCGGCTTCGACCCCGCGCGCATCGGCGCCATCAAGCGCGCCTACCGCACCCTGTACGTGGCCGGCATTCCGCTGGCCGAGGCCAAGCAGCAGCTGGCCGAGCAGGCCCGGGACAGCGACGACGTCCGGCAGATGCTGGACTTCATCGAACACGCGGACCGTCCGCTGCAGCGATGAGTGCCGAAGGCAGCACCGTGAACGGGCACGCAGGGCCCGGGGACGGCGGCGCGGCGGCCATCGCCGCCGCGCGCGCGCGCGTGGGCCGCGGCCCGCGCATCGCGCTGGTGGCCGGGGAAACCTCCGGCGACCAGCTCGGCGCCGGCCTGATCGCCGAACTGCGCCAGCGTTTCCCCGATGCCGAATTCGCCGGTATCGGCGGTGACGCCATGCGTGGCGCCGGCTGCCAGACCTGGTTCGATGCCAGCGAGCTGGCGTTGATGGGCCTGGCCGAGATCCTGCGCCACCTGCCGCGCCTGCTGAAACTGCGCCGCGCCTTCCGCGAGCGCGTGCTCGACTGGCGCCCGGACGTGTTCATCGGCATCGACGCGCCCGATTTCAACCTTGGCGTCGAGCGCTGGCTCAAGCAGCGCGGCATCCGCACCGTGCACTACGTCAGCCCCTCGGTCTGGGCCTGGCGCGAGAAGCGTGCCGAGAAGATCGGCGGCAGCGCCGACATGGTGCTGTGCCTGTTCCCGATGGAACCCCCGATCTACGCGCGCCATGGCGTCGACGCACGCTTCGTCGGCCACCCCATGGCCGATGCGATCCCGCTGGACAGCGACCGTGCCGATGCCCGCACCCGGCTGGCGCTGCCGGCCACCGCGCCGGTGCTGGCGGTGTTGCCGGGCAGCCGTCTGGGCGAGGTCGGCCGGCTCGGCCCGGCCTTCTTCGAGGCCGCCTGGCAGGTGGCCGAGCGCATGCCCGGGCTGCATATAGTGGTACCGGCAGCCAATGCCCGCTGCCGGCAGCTGCTCGACCAGCAGATCGCCGCCTCGGCGCTGCCGGCCGCGCGCCTGCACGTGCTCGACGGCCAGGCCCGCGACGCGCTGACCGCCGCCGACGTGGTGCTGCTGGCGTCGGGTACCGCCACCCTGGAGACCATGCTGGTCAAGCGGCCGATGGTGGTCGGCTACCGCGTGTCGGAACTTACCTACCGCATCGCCCGGGCGCTGAAACTGGTCAAGGTCGACCGCTACGCCCTGCCCAACGTGCTGGCCGGGCGCGACCTGGCGCCGGAACTGATCCAGCACGACTGCACGCCGGACCGGCTGGCCACGGCCGTACTGCGGTGGTTCCAGCACCCCGGCCACGTGCCGGGGCTGCAGGACGACTACCGGCGCCTGCACCTGCAGTTGCGCCAGGACGCCTCGGCCCGCGCCGCCGACGCGGTGGCATCGCTGCTGGCGCGATCGGCATGAGCCGGCACGCGGCCGCAACGCTGGCCCTGTTCGACGACGGCCTGCTGGCCGCCCGCCAGGGCCCGCGCCTGACCGCCGGCGTGGACGAGGCCGGACGCGGTCCGCTGGCCGGCCCGGTGGCGGTGGCTGCGGTGGTGTTCGACCCGCAGCGGCCGCGCATCAACGGCCTGGACGACTCCAAGGCGCTCACCGCCGCGCGCCGCGAACAGCTCTTCGAGCGTGTCGTCGAACGCGCCCTGGCCTACAGCATCGTGCTGGTGGACGTGGCCGAGATCGACGACATCAACATCTTCCAGGCCACCATGCAGGGCATGCGCCGGGCCGTGCAGGGCGTGGCCCATGTGGCGCAGTTCGCGCGCATCGACGGCAACAAGGTGCCCAAGGGCCTGCCGTGCCCGGCCGAAGCGCTGGTCGGCGGCGACGCCATCGACCGCGCCATCATGGCCGCCTCGATCCTGGCCAAGGTCAGCCGCGACCGCTACATGCTGGACCTGCACCTGCGCCATCCCGAATACGGCTTCGACCAGCACAAGGGCTACGGCACCCCGGCCCACCTGGCCGCACTGCGCACGCACGGCCCCTGCCCCGAGCACCGGCGCAGTTTCGCGCCGGTCCGCGACGCGCTGGCCCTGGCGTAGCCCCTGCCCGCGGGCGCATTCGCCGCCCGTCAAGCCTTGTCCGCTCCGCCCCCCGCCGCTACCCTGCCCTTTCACCGCAGTGATCCGGCATGAGCACTCCCCGCTTCGTCCACCTCCACGTCCACACCGAATTCTCGATGGTGGACTCCACCATCCGCGTCCCGGCCAAGCCGGACCAGGCCGATCCGAAGAAGGCCAAGCAGGCCAACCTCCTCAGCCGCTCGGTGGAAATGCAGGCGCCGGCGCTTGCGGTCACCGACCTGAACAACATGTTCGCGCTGGTGAAGTTCTACAAGGCCGCCGAAGGCGTGGGCATCAAGCCCATCGCCGGTGCCGACGTGCTGATCGCCGAGGATGGCCACGACCCGTGGCGCATGACCCTGTTGTGCCGCGACCGCGACGGCTACCTGAGCCTGTCGCGCCTGCTCAGCCGCGCCTGGCTGGAAGGCCATCGCCCCGAGGGCGGCGTCGCCGTCCACCCGCAATGGCTGAAGGACGGTTGCCACAACCTGTTCGCGCTGGCCGGGCGCCAGAGCCTGGCCGGGCGCCTGGCCGGCGAAGGCCGCCATGACCTGGCCGAACAGCAGCTGGCCGACTGGCAGCGCGTGTTCGGCGATGGCCTGCACCTGGAGCTGACCCGCACCGGCCGCGACGGCGAGGAAGCGTTCAACCAGTTCGCGCTGATGGCCGCCGGCCAGCGCGGCCTGCCGGTGATCGCCAGCAACGACGTGCGCTTCCTGTCGCCGCAGGACTTCGACGCGCACGAGGCACGGGTGTGCATCTCCACCGGCCGGGTGCTCGACGACCCCAAGCGCCCGCGCGAGTACAGCCGCGAGCAGTACCTGAAATCGCCGGAACAGATGTGCGAGCTGTTCGCCGACATCCCCGACGCCATCGACAACACGCTGGCGCTGGCGCAGCGCTGCAACGTCGAGATGCGGCTGGGTACCTACTTCCTGCCCAACTACCCGGTGCCCGACGACGAGACCCTGGACACCTGGATCCAGAAGCAGTCGCGCGAAGGCCTGGAAGAACGCCTGCAGAAGAACCCGCTGGCGCCGGGCAAGACCCGCGAGGACTATTTCGAGCGGCTCGAGTTCGAGCTCGACACCATCATCAAGATGGGCTTCCCCGGCTACTTCCTGATCGTGGCCGACTTCATCCAGTGGGGCAAGAACCAGGGCATCCCGATCGGCCCGGGCCGCGGCTCGGGCGCCGGCTCGCTGGTGGCATGGGCGCTGAAGATCACCGACCTGGACCCGCTGCCGTACAACCTGCTGTTCGAGCGCTTCCTCAACCCGGAACGCGTGTCGATGCCCGACTTCGACATCGACTTCTGCATGGACCGCCGCGACGAGGTGATCGACTACGTCGCGCGCAAGTACGGCCGCGAGCGGGTCAGCCAGATCATCACCTACGGCACCATGGCGGCCAAGGCGGTGGTGCGCGACTCCGGGCGCGTGCTCGGCTTCCCGTACGGCCTGGTCGACGGCGTGTCCAAGCTGATCCCCAACATCCTCGGCATCGGCCTGAAGGACGCGCTGGGCAAGGGCAAGGAAGGGCCGGATTCGGAAATGGCCTCGGCCGAGCTGATCCAGCGCTACCAGAGCGAGGACGACGTCCGCGACCTGATCGACCTGGCGCTCCAGTTGGAAGATCTGACCCGCAACGCCGGCAAGCACGCCGGCGGCGTGGTGATCGGGCCAGAGCCGCTGTCCGAGTTCTGCCCGCTGTACGCCGAACACGACGAAGGCAGCCTGGGCAAGAACCCGGTCACCCAGTTCGACAAGAACGACGTGGAGGAAGTGGGCCTGGTGAAGTTCGACTTCCTCGGCCTGCGCACGCTGACCATCATCGACTGGGCGGTGAAGGCGATCAACCGGCGCCACGAGCGCGCCGGCATCCCGCCGGTGGACATCGCCGCGATCCCGCTCGACGACGCGCCCACCTACAAGGACATCTTCGCCAACGGCAACACCGGCGCGGTGTTCCAGTTCGAATCCTCGGGCATGCGCCGGCTGCTGAAGGACGCGCGCCCGGACCGCTTCGAGGACCTGATCGCGCTGGTGTCGCTGTACCGCCCCGGCCCGATGGACCTGATCCCCTCGTTCAACGCGCGCAAGCACGGCCAGGAAGAGATCATCTATCCCGATCCGCGCACCGAAGCCATCCTGAAGGACACCTACGGCATCATGGTGTACCAGGAGCAGGTGATGCAGATGGCGCAGATCGTCGGCGGCTACTCGCTGGGCGGCGCCGACCTGCTGCGCCGCGCGATGGGCAAGAAGGTGCCGGCGGAGATGGCCAAGCACCGCGAGATCTTCCGCGAAGGCGCGGCCAAGGGCGGCGTCGACGGCCCCAAGGCCGACGAGATCTTCGACCTGATGGAGAAGTTCGCCGGCTACGGCTTCAACAAGTCGCACGCCGCCGCCTACGCCCTGGTCAGCTACCAGACCGCCTGGCTCAAGCGCCACTACCCGGCCGAGTTCATGGCCGCGACGCTGTCCTCGGACATGGACAACACCGACAAGGTGGTCGGCTTCCTGGCCGAGGTACGCAACCTCGGTCTGCGCGTGGAGCCGCCACGGGTCAACGAATCGGCCTACATGTTCGAGGCATCCTCGGCCGACACCATCCGTTACGGACTGGGCGCGATCAAGGGCGTCGGCCAGGGCGCCTGCGAAGCGGTGGTGGCCGAGCGCCTGCGCGGCGGCGAGTACGGCTCGCTGCTGGATTTCTGCGCGCGGGTGGAATCGGCCAAGCTCAACCGGCGCACCCTGGAGGCGATGATCCAGTGCGGCGCGCTCGACGGCCTGGGCCGCAACCGCGCTTCGCTGATGCTGCAGCTGCCCGAGGTGCTCAAGGCCACCGACCAGATGGCGCGCGAGAAGGCATCGGGCCAGAACTCGCTGTTCGGCGCGCCCGACCCGGTCAACGCCGCCGCGCAGCTGGACCTGCCGGAAAGCCGCGAATGGCCGGTGGCGCAGCTGCTGGGCGGCGAGCGCGAGACGCTGGGCTTCTACCTCAGCGGCCATCCGTTCGACCCGTATGCCGAGGACGTCAAGGAACTGGTCGGCACCGACCTGGGCGCGCTGGACAAGCTGGTGGCGCCGGCACCGCCACCGCGCGACGGCGAAAAGCGCGGCTGGCGCCAGGAAGCGCAGGTAATCCTGGCCGGCATGGTCGTGGGCATGCGCCGCAAGGGCGACAGCCAGGTGTTCGTGCAGCTGGAGGACGGCAAGGGCCGGGTCGAGTGCAGCGCCTTCTCCGATGGCCTGGCCGAATTCGGTCACCTGATGACCAAGGACCGCATCCTGGTGGTCAAGGGCGGCCTGCGCGAGGACGAATTCAACGGCGGCTATGCCCTGCGCATCCGCCAGTGCTGGGATTTCGAGCAGCTGTGCGCCGACCACGCGGTGCGTCTGTCGCTGCGCGTGGACGGCCGCGGCGGCCCCATCTGGCAGCGCATCGAGCCGCTGCTGGCCACGCACCGCCCCGGGCGCACGCCGATCCGCCTGGACCTGCTGCTGAAGGGCAGGGACGGCGGTGTCGCCGGCATGCTCGACCTCGGCGGCGCCGGCGCGGTGCGGGTCAGCACGCAACTGCTCGACGCCCTGCGCGAGGACCCGGCGGTACGCCGCGTCAAGCTCGCCTACAGCCCGCCCTGGGCCAGCTGAAGGTCCGGACGGCCGCGTACGGGTGCGCCCGACGCGTTCGGCTACACTTCCCCACTTTCATTCAAGACGGTTTCCGATGAACCCGAATTACCTCGACTTCGAGCAGCCCATCGCCGATCTGGAAGCCAAGATCCAGGAGCTGCGCAGCGCCAGCGCCGGCCCGGCGGTCAATGTCGAGGCCGAGGTCCGGGCGCTGGAGGACAAGCTGCGCCTGCGTACCGCGCAGATCTTCCGCAACCTCTCCTCCTGGCAGGTGCTGCAGGTCGCGCGCCACCCCTCGCGCCCCTACACCATGGATTACATCGGCATCTTCTGCGACGAATTCCAGGAGCTGGCCGGCGACCGTGCCTTCGCCGACGACAAGGCCATCGTCGGCGGACTGGCCCGCATCGGCGGCCGCCCGGTGATGCTGATCGGCCACCAGAAGGGCCGCGACACCAAGGAAAAGATCAAGCGCAACTTCGGCATGCCCAAGCCCGAGGGCTACCGCAAGGCGCTGCGCCTGATGAAGATGGCCGAGCGCTTCGGGCTGCCGGTACTGACCCTGATCGACACCGCCGGCGCCTGGCCGGGCATCGATGCCGAGGAACGCGGCCAGTCCGAGGCCATCGCCCGCAACCTGATGGAAATGGCCGAGCTCAAGGTGCCGGTCATCTGCACCGTGATCGGCGAGGGCGGCTCCGGCGGCGCGCTGGCGCTGGGCGTGGGCGACCGCACCGTGATGCTGGAATACAGCGTCTATTCGACCATCAGCCCGGAAGGCTGCGCCTCGATCCTGTGGAAGGACGCCGGCAAGAACAAGGAAGCGGCCGAGCAGCTGGGCATGACCGCGCCGCGGCTGAAGCAGCTGGGCCTGATCGACAAGCTCGTGCGCGAGCCGATCGGCGGCGCCCACCGCAACCCGAAGCAGATGGGCCGGCGCCTGAAGGCGGTCCTGCTCAACGAACTGGACGCGCTGGAAAAGCTGCCGGTCGACGAGCTGCTGGCCAGGCGCTATGCGCGACTGCGCGGCTATGGCGCCTACGAGGCCGCGTAAGCCTGCTGCGGCATGGCACTGGAAAAAGGCCGGCATCCGCCGGCCTTTTTCGTTTCCGTTTCCAATGCGGTGCGCGTGCCGGCAGGCGGGTCAGAACGGCTTGGCCAGCACCAGGTAGACGATGGCGATGAACAGCACCAGCGGCAGCTCGTTGAACCAGCGCAGCGCGCGCGACGACGGCAGCGCGCGGCCGCTGTCCACGCCCTTGAGCCAGCGCCCGGTGAAGATGAAGTACACCAGCAGCAGCGCGACCAGGCCGAGCTTGGCATGCAGCCAGCCGGCGGCGCCGGGGGCGACCATGGTCGGGAAATCCGGCAGCACCCGGTAACCCAGCCACAGCACCAGGCCGAGTACGAAGGCCAGGCCGAACATCACGTGGCCGAAACGGTACAGGCGCCGGCCCATCAGCTGCAGGCGTTGCCCGACCTGCGCCTGCCCGGCCGCCTCGGCGATGTTGACCAGGATCCGCGGCAGGTAGAACACCGCGGCCATCCACGCCACCACGAACACGATGTGGAAGGTCTTCACCCAGAAATACGACTGCATGCACTGGCTCCATCGGCGGCGTAGGATGGCCGCATTTTCGCCCATCCGCCGCCGACACGCACATGCAGGAAAAGCAATACGACGCCGCCTATTTCCACCACTGGTACCGCCGCGGCGACATCGGCGGCCCGGCGCGGCTGGCACGCAAGGTGCACCTGGCCGTGGCCACCGCCGAGTACTACCTGGAGCGTCCGATCCGCAGCGTGCTCGACATCGGCTGCGGCGAAGGCGCATGGCGTGCACCGCTGCTCAAGCTGCGGCCGAAGCTGCAGTACATGGGCTTCGATGGCAGCGAATACGCCGTGCAGCGCTACGGCCGCACCCGCAACCTGCACCTGGCACGCTTCGGCGATTTCCAATGGCTGCGCCCGTGCGCGCCGGTCGACCTGCTGGTCTGCGCCGACGTCATGCACTACGTGCCCAGCCGCGAACTGCGCCAGGGCCTGCCCGGGCTGGCCGAGCTGTGCGGCGGCGTGGCGTTCCTGGAGACCTTCACCGCCGAGGACGCGTTCCATGGCGATCACCAGGGATTCCAGTCGCGCCCGGCGCGCTGGTACCGCCGCCAGCTGGCGCAGGCCGGCTTCCGCGCGGCCGGCTCGCACTGCTGGCTGGGCCCGCACTGCGCCGACGAGGTGGCCGCGTTGGAGAGCGGCGGCTGAGCCCGCGACACGCCATCGCACCGCGCTGTCGCCCCACGGTCTGCGCCGCGGACCGCCGGGCCCGTCTTTCGCCTGCCACACCCCGCGCCTTTCGGCGCGCCCCCTGACTCAGGGCTTTTCTCCAGACACTCTCCGCAGGTACGGGGCGATGCCGCCCGGCAGGTCCAGGGAAGCCCCCGATCCGCACAACGGCCGGATCCCACCGGCGCCACATCCGTCATTCTCCGCTTAACGCCGCACCCGCCTGTTTGCGCTATGCTGCACGGCACCATATGACCATACATATTGCCCGGCATGCTCTATCAACTGCATGAGATGACCCGCAACCTGCTCGCGCCCTGGGTCCACCAGGCGCAGGCCAACGCGGCGTTCTTCAACACCCCGGGGCACTGGTGGTCGTCCATGCCCGGCGCCGACCGGCTGGCGGCGATGAACGAACTGTTCCACCGCCTCGGCAAGGATTACGAGAAGCCGGAGTGGGACATCCACGAGCTGGAGCTCGACGGCGAAGTCGTGCCCGTGGCCCAGCTGACCGAACTGGAAAAGCCGTTCTGCCGCCTGCTGCGCTTCAAGCGCCACAGCAACGACGGCGCCCGGGTCGAAGCCCTGCTGGCCCAGCCCGCGGTGCTGGTGGTGGCGCCGTTGTCCGGCCACCACGCCACCCTGCTGCGCGACACCGTGCGCACCCTGCTGCGCGACCACCGCGTGTATGTCACCGACTGGGTCGACGCGCGCATGGTGCCGGTGGAACAGGGCGAGTTCGGCCTGGACGACTACGTCGAGTACGTGCAGGCGTTCATCCGCCACCTCGGCGCGGCCAACCTGCACGTGGTCAGCGTCTGCCAGCCGACCGTACCGGTCCTGGGCGCGGTCGCGCTGATGGCCGGCCGCGGCGAAACCACGCCGCGCTCGCTGGTGATGATGGGCGGGCCGATCGACGCACGCCGCAGCCCCACCGCGGTCAACAACCTGGCCACGCGCAACCCGCTGTCGTGGTTCGAGAACAACGTCATCCACACCGTGCCGGCGCCCTACCCCGGGCAGGGCCGGCGCGTGTACCCCGGCTTCCTGCAGCACGCCGGCTTCGTGGCGATGAACCCCAGCCGCCACCTGATGTCGCATTGGGACTTCTACACCGACCTGGTCAAGGGCGACCTGGACGACGCCAATGCCCACCGCCGTTTCTACGACGAATACAACGCGGTGCTGGACATGCCCGCGCGCTTCTACCTGGACACCATCCGCGTGGTGTTCCAGGAGTTCCTGCTGCCGCGCGGACAGTGGCACGTGCGTGGCGAACGCGTGGATCCGTCGGCGATCCGCGACACCGCGCTGCTGAGCATCGAGGGCGAACTGGACGACATCGCCGGCCTCGGCCAGACCGAAGCCGTGCAGGCGCTGTGCACCGGCATCCCGGCCGCGCGCCGCAGCCACTTCATCGTCGAGGGCGCCGGCCATTACGGCATCTTCAGCGGCCGCCGCTGGCGCGAGGTGGTGTACCCGAAGGTGCGCGACTTCTTCATCGCGCAATCGCAGCCGGCCGCGGCGAAGAAGCCGCGCAAGGCCGCCGCCAGCAACGTCACCCCGCTGCGCCGCCGCGCGCAGCGCTGAAGCCCGGCGCACGGCGCGCACCTGCGCGCGCGCCGATGGCGCCGCGGGCGTTGCCATCGCCACAAAGGAAAACGGGGCACACAGGTGCCCCGTCTGGCTTGATCCTATCTGTGGCTTACAACCGCACCAGCAGGTGCTTGGCGATTGCGCCATGCAGCCTGCCGATGGCGCGCGCCAGGTGCAGGGTCGCGAACAGCAGCACCAGTCCCGCGGCCACCGCCAGCGGCCACAACCACACGCCGTCGCCCATGTTCACGTCGTTGATCCAGAGATTGACGGGCTGGTCCAGGGCCACATCGGCCAGCGGTGCGAACACCAGCGCCAGCGAGGTCGAAAGCAGGGTCGTGGCGATGCTGAAGTAGACCACGCCCAGCGGCAGCATCAGCACGAAGTACAGCATCGTCAGCCAGGTGCGAACGTCGGTGAACATCGCGCCGATCCGCGCCAGCCAGCCCTGGCTCCTGTCCGTGTACATCGGCCGGCGCGGCATGCGCACGCCCAGCAGCGCCTCGATGATGCGGCCCTCCACCAGCGACAGCACCCGCACCGATCCCAGGAACAGCAGCAGCACCGGGATGCCGATGATCAGGATCATCAGCGACACCGACAGCGACAGCCCGGTCACCACCCAGGTGAAGAAGAACACGCCGGTGACCAGCGACAGCAGCATGTAGAACAGCGCGCCATAGGTATGCGGGTCCAGTACCACGCCGAAGAAGCGCGCGGCCGCCGAGCGCGGCTTGGCTGCGACCGGGCCGGCCGGGGCTGCCGCGGTGGCGACGCCCGGCGCGACCGCGGCAACCGGCGGCGGCAGCGGCCGGCGACCGGGCAACGGCGTGCGCAGCGCGCGGTTCACCGTCACCTCGGTCTCGCGGTAGATCTCGGCCACCTCCTCCGGCGCGCCGTAGCTGCCGGCGACACCGGCGATCACGTCGGCCTCGCTCTTGCCGGGCTGCTCGGCCAGCTCCGAGCGCAGGTACTCCTCCGCGTCGTACAGCGCGTCCTGGATCATCGCCGGGTCGGCACCGGCCAGCGCGGCGCGCAGCTGCTCCAGGTATTCGGGAATCGTGGTCGGCAGCGGCCGTGCGTTGGTCTCGTTGTTCATCGTTCGACTCCCTCCAGTACGGACTCCAGCGAGTCCCGGGTGGCATTCCAGGCCGCGATCCACTGCCTGAGCACGGCGCGTCCCTCGTCATTGATGCGGTAGTAGCGCCGTGGTGGCCCGGCCACCGACGGCTCGACATGGCTTTCCAGCAGGCCGGCGCCTTCCAGGTTGCGCAGTACCGGGTACAGCGCGCTCTGCTTGCCGCTGAGCACGCCGTCGCCGGTGCGCTCCAGTTCCTTGGCGATCAGGTAGCCGTACAGCGGCTCCCCGGCCTTGGCCAGTACCGCTAGCAACGCCAGCGACACCGTGCCGGCGCTGAGCTCCTTCTGGAATTTGCGCAGTTGGGCTTCGAACTCACCCATCGCCTTGCTCCTGCCAACTAGCCTGAAGCCAACACTATTACTCACTTCGCTATAGCGGATGTGCCGGTAGTCACCCCACTCCCGGCACGGTCTGGCGGCGGCCCCGGGCGATCCCGCAGAATCGACCCACACCCGATCACGGAACGCGCCCGATGACGCTACGCCCGACCCTGCTGGCCCTGGCCCTGATGCCGTCCCCGTTGCCGGCGCTGGCCGCCGACGCGCCGGCCAAGTACCGCAGCGCGCAGGAGATCCTGGCCGCCTCGCCGGACAGCGACTGGCACGTGCCCGCCGCCGACAACCTGCTGTACATGGACCTGGACGGCGGCCGGGTCATCATCGAACTGGCCCCTGGATTCGCCCCCGAACACGCCGGCAACATCCGCACCCTGGCGCGCGAAGGCTTCTGGAACGGCACCAGCATCTACCGTTCGCAGGACAACTTCGTGGTCCAGTTCGGCGACGCCGATGCCGACGACCCGGCCAGGGCGCGGCCGCTGGGCAGCGCGAGGACCCACCTGCCGGCCGAGTTCCAGCGGCCCACGCGGGGGCTGGCGTTCACCGCGCTGCCCGACCGAGACGGCTGGGCCGCGAAAACCGGTTTCGTCGGCGACTTCGCCGTCGCCAGCGACGGCGAACACACCTGGCTGGCGCACTGCTACGGCGCGGTCGGCGCCGGCCGCAACAACGACGAGGACAGCAGCATCGGCGCCGAGCTGTACGTGGTCACCGGGCAGTCGCCGCGCCAGCTCGACCGCAACATCACCCTGGTCGGGCGCGTGCTCAAGGGCATGGAACTGCTGAGCACGATCAGGCGCGGGCCCGAACCGATGGGCTTCTACGAGGACGCCGCGCAGCGCACGCCGATCAGATCCATCCGCCTGGCCAGCGACGTGCCGGACGCCGAGCGCACGCCGCTGCGGGTGCTGCGCACCGACTCCAGGACCTTCGCCGATATGGTGGAGGCCCGCCGCAACCGCCGCGACGACTTCTACAAGCGCCCGGCCGGCCATATCGACCTGTGCAACATTCCGCTGCCGGTGCGCTGAGCCGGCCAACCGCGGCTGCCCCCGCCAGGCCGTCGCCGCGTGCGGCCGCGGCCTAGCGCTGGCTCACCGCCACGCTGCCCAGGATCAGGCCGCCGGCGAGCAGCATCTGCAGGGTCACCGGCTCGCCCAGGAACAGCCAGGCGAACAGCGCCCCGAACAGCGGGATCAGGTAGGTGACGGTGGCCGCGCGCGAGGGCCCGACCCGGCCGATCAGGCGGTAGAACACCAGGAACGCCAGCCCGGTGCAGACGATGCCCAGGACGATGGCGCTGGCCCACGATGCCACCGATACCGGCTGCCGCGGCCAGTGGTTCAAGGCCATCGGCAGCATCCACAACGCGGCACAGCCCAGCGTGGCCGCGGCCGATGCGGCCGGCGGCAGCCCGCTCATGTGGCGGCGGACCAGGTTGGCCCCCACCCCGTACAGCAGCGCCGCCACCGTGCCGGCCGCCACCGCCGTACCGATCGCCAGCCCCGAGACTTTCGCCGTGGCCAGCACCACGACCCCGGAGAAGCCGACCAGCAGCGCGAGCGCCCGGCGCGGGCCGATTTTCTCGCCGAAGAACAGGTACCCGACCAGGGCGGCGAACAACACGGTCATCGCGTTGCAGATCGCGCCGATCGCCGCCGGCGCACGCTGCGCCGCCCAGGCGAACAGCACGAACGGCAGTGCCGAATTGATCAGGCCGATGGGGGCCAGCCACAGCCAGCGCCGCGCCGGGAACAGGGCCCGCGCGCGCCACAGGAAGGGCATCAGCACCAGCGCGCCGAGCAGCAGGCGCACCTCCACCAGCGCGTAGGGGCCGAAATCCGGCACCGCGATGCGCATGAACAGGAACGATGCGCCCCACACCATGCCCAGGCCCAGCAGCTCCAGCGGCGTGGACCAGTCGCGCGCCACCGGCGCCGGTGTCGCCCCGCTCATGGCCCCGGCCCCATCGCCCCTGTTTCCGCCCGCACCGCGCATGCCATGGACATCCCTCCGTTGGTGGAACGCAAGCATCCCTGCAACCGCGCCCGCTGACAAACAGCGCGTGCCCGCGCCGGCATGCTTCACGTTCCCTTGCCCACCGACTGCCCAGGCTGGATTCCCCTTCCCACGGAGAATCCCATGCCCCTGCTGCGCATCCGCATCACCGGCAACGCCGACGACGCCCTGGCCGTGAGCGACCTGCTGCACGGCCTGGAAGGCATCGAGCACGTCGAGGAAACCGACGACCTGATGCCGCACATGGACGACGAGGACTCCAGCTCGGCCGGCCTGTCCGATGACATCGGCCCCGGCATCCACGAACTGGAAGTCGAGATCGGCAATGCCGCCACTGCGCAGAAGGCGCGGCGGGCGGTGGAACTGCTGGCCCGCGAACGCGGACTGGTCATCGAATACGAGCACGACGAGGGCTGAACCGCGCCGCGGCCACGGCGACTGCAGGGGGACGTGGCGCGTCGCCGGCGCGGTTTGATCCAGGTCAAGACGTTGCGGCCGGCGGCAGCGCACATTCCGCTGTCCACCCACCGCTACAGGAGAGCACCGCGATGACCGACCAATGGCTCGACACCCTCATCACCGCCACCCCGCAGGAAGGCTTCGAGCTCGCGGTGCTGTTGAGCCGCCGCAGCGTCAAGTACACCCAGCCCGACCTGTCCATCCTGCAGAAGCTGCGCCCGGAATACGCCGATTCCGCCGATGGCCTGACCGCCGCCGCGCAGGTCCTGGCGCTCAACTTCCAGACGGTGGCCGCAGCCAACAACTACTGGCGGCCGTGAGATCGCAGGCGCACTCCGGTGCGCCCTGCGACCGGCTCACCCCTGCTGCTGGCGCCGGCGTCGGCGCCACAGCTTCAGTCCGCCCCACAGCAGCACGGCGGCGACCAGCAGCGGCGGCAGCAGGCCGGCAACGACGCGGATCAGGTAGGCCAGGCTGGTGGTGAAGATGCTGCCGAACTCGCCCAGCGCGCGGCCGATCTCGCTGCGGTTGCGCTGGCTGCTGGTCGAATCCAGCTGGATGGTCAGCTTCTGCGTGTCGATGCGCCGGTGCTGCTGGGCGGCATCGCGCCCGGCCTGCTCCAGCGCGGCCTCGATCTCGGCCAGGCGTTGGGAAATGGCCAGCAGGTCGGCCACCGCCAGGTCCCTGCGCTGCTGGTATTCGCCCAGACGCGCGTGTTCGCCCTTGAGCCGCGCCTGGGCCAGGCGCGTGTCGGCCACCTGCTGCGCCAGGTCCTCGGCACGGGTGTCGCGGCGTATCGTTTCGCCCTTCTCGCTGGCCAGGGCGATGATCGGCTCCACGCCCTGCGGCGCGATCCGCATCTCGATCGAGCCCGAAGCCGCGTCGCCACCGCCCTGCGCCAGCTGCAGCACCGCGCAGTCGCCGAACTTCGCGCTCTGGCAGGCCTCGGCCAGCGCCTTGAGCCGTGGCCCGATCTGTGCGCCGGGCAGCTGCAGCTGCAGCGTGTGTTCATAGGCCAGGAACGCGCCTTCCGGCGACGCCAGCGCCACCTCGGCGGCGACGCCCGCGGCCTCGGCGCCATGCCTGGCACAGCCGGCGCCCAACGCCAGCGCCAGCAGCATGCCGGCCGCCAACCACGGCCGGCGCCGCGCCGCCGTCACCGGCTGGCCCCGTCGTAGTGCCTGACTTCCAGTGCGTCCAGATCGACCTGCGGCACGCAGCGCAGGTTGATCGCCACGGTCGGCTGGCCGCTGCGCGGGTCCACCGCCTCGCTGAACGGGGCCACGCCGCAGACGCGGCAGTGGTGGTGGTCGATGTGCCCGGAATTGAAGCGGTAGCTCTCCAGCTGGGCCGGGTCGGTCCTGAGCTCGAAACCGCTGCGCGGGCCGAACCACAGCAGCGAACCGCGCCGCCGGCAGATCGAACAGTTGCAGGACACCGCGCTGGCGATCGGCTCGGCCGATTCGAACGCGAACGCGATGCGTCCGCAGTGGCAGCTGCCTTCGTAATGCATCGCACGATCTCCACGGACCTGTCTGGCGGCCATGGTAAGCCAATGGCATGGGCGTCCGCCGCGGCGCTGGCCTATCCTGCGTCATTCCCTCCGCAACAGGTATCCCGATGCGCAAGCACCTGCTCGCCGCCGCCCTGCTCGCCAGCCTGGCCGGTTGCCAGAACAGCGACGCCCCGTCCTCCCCGTCCGCCACCACCGAACAGGCCGGCCAGAGCCAGGCCGACGCGCAATTCGCCGAGCTGTCCAAGAAGGCGCTCGATACCTGGATGCAGCTGTCCCCGGTCAGCGCCACCCAGATCGGCGACCACCGTTACGACGCCGAGCTGGATGACCTGAGCGCCGCCGGCCAGCAGAAGGGCCTGGAGGCCAGCAAGGCGCTGCTCGCCGAGCTGGACAGGATCGACACCAGCAAGCTCGGCCGCGAGAACCAGGTGGATGCCGCGATCCTGCGCAACCAGCTGCAGTCCGACATCTGGGGCAACGAAACCCTGCAGTCGTGGCAGTGGGACCCGCAGGTCTATACCGGCCTGGCCGGCAGCGCCATCTACGGCCTGATGGCGCGCGAGTTCGCGCCGCTGCCCGAGCGCCTGAAGTCGGCCACCGCGCGCATCGAGAAGATCCCGCAGATCTTCGCCGCCGCACGCGCCAACCTCGACCCGGCCCGCGTACCGAAGATCCACGCCGAAACCGTGGCCAAGCAGAACCGTGGCATCCTCAGCCTGGTCGAGACCTTCATCGTCCCCAACATCGGCCAGCTCGAAGCCGCCGACCAGGAACGCCTGAAGGCCGCCATCGCCACGCTGACCACCGCCGTCGAAGAGCAGCAGACCTGGCTGGACAAGACCCTGGTACCCAACGCCAAGGGCGAGTTCCGCATCGGTGCGGAGAAGTACGACCAGAAGCTGAAGTTCTCGCTCAATTCCTCGCTGTCGCGCGCGGAGATCGGCGAGCGCGCCCGCGCCGAGCTGACCCGCGTACGCAAGGACATGTACGGCATCGCCCAGGTGGTGCTGAAGGACAAGCCGGGTGCGCCGGAAATGCCGGCCGACCCGACCGACGAACAGCAGCAGAAGGCAATCGAGGCCGCGCTGGAACTGGCCTATGCCGACAAGCCGGCCCGCGACAAGGTCGTCGACGATGCCAAGGCGGCGCTGGATCAGTCCACCGAGTTCGTGCGCAAGCATGACCTGATGACCCTGCCGGACGCGCCGGTGGACATCATCCTGATGCCCGAATTCCAGCGCGGCGTCGCGGTGGCCTACTGCGACTCGCCCGGCCCGCTGGACAAGAACCTCAAGACCTTCTACGCGGTCTCGCCGATTCCGGAGGACTGGAACGACAAGCAGGTCGATTCGTTCCTGCGCGAATACAACAGCCGCATGATCCACCTGCTGTCGATCCACGAGGGCACCCCGGGCCATTACCTGGAAGGCTGGCACTCGGGCAAGTTCCCCTCCACCCTGCGCGCGGTGCTGCGCTCGGGCCTGTTCGCCGAGGGCTGGGCGGTCTACACCGAACGCATGATGCAGGAACAGGGCTACCTGGACAGCGACCCGCTGTTCCACCTGGTGCAGCTCAAGTTCTACCTGCGCACGATTGCCAACGCCATCCTCGACCAGGGCGTGCACGTGGACAACTGGAGCCGCGAGCAGGCGATGCAGCTGATGACCCACGACGCCTTCCAGCAGGAGAGCGAGGCCGCGGGCAAGTGGGTGCGCGCGCAGCTGACCTCGGCGCAGCTGCCGACCTACTTCGTCGGCGCGCAGGAGCACTTCGACACCCGCAAGGCGGTGCAGGACAAGCTCGGCGCGGACTTCAAGCTCAAGGCCTACCACGACCAGATCCTGTCCTACGGCGCGCCGCCGGTGCGCTTCGCGCGCCAGCTGATGCTGGACCAGCCGATCGAGTAACCGCCCCGCGAGGGGAGGCGCGAAGGCCCGGGGATTCCCGGGCCTTCGTCGTTGCGGCACCCGCCAGCGCCGCCGCGGCCCCGCGCATGCCCGCACGCGATCGCCGGCAGGCCCCGGGTAGCGCACCGCCCCCGTTCACGCAGGCCGGTGCCGCGCCGGGGCATGATCGGCTCCAGTCCCCCTGCCTCCAGGAGATCGCATGAACGTGATGCTTGCCGCGCTGTTGTCCGCCGCCCTGGCCACCGCACCCGCGCCCGCATCCGCCGCGGCACCGGCCGACTCGCCGCTGGTGGGCCAGTGGCTCCTGGACGTGGACAGCCTGCCGATGCCGCCGGAAGCGCGCCCGAAGCGCGTGGACCTGGTGTTCGCCGCCACGCCCGACGGCCGCTGGAACGAACGCGTCCGGATCGTCGGCCAGGACGACAAGATCATGCACGCCGAATCCACCCTGTCGCTGGACGGCACCCCCGGCCGCGCGTCGGGCACGTACTGGGTCGACGTGCTGGCCGCCAAGATGCCGGCGCCGAACGTGCTGGTCATGCAGTTCGTCTACGAAGGCATCCCGCGCTCGACGCGGGTGTATTCGGTCAGTGCGGACGGCAACGTCATGACCGAGACGGAGTCCTACTTCAAGGACGGCACGCCGGTACTGCGGACGGCGTTGTTCAAGCGCGCCGGGCGTACCCGCTGAGCGCGCCCGCCGCCCTGCCCCGGACGCGAACCGCCCCGGTGGTGGCGCGGTTGACGCCCGCCCGCGCCGGCGCTATTGATCGGCACTCATCCTGCCGGCGCACACCATGCAAACGATCGACTGGGACGACTTCAGCAAGGTGGAACTGCGCGTGGGCCGCATCGTGGCCGCCGAGCCGTTCGCCAAGGCGCGCCGGCCGGCGTACATCCTGCAGGTTGATTTCGGCCCGGAGATCGGCGTCCGCAAGTCCAGCGCCCAGATCACCGACCTGTATGCGCCCGAGGCGCTGGTCGGCAAGCAGGTGGTGGCGGTGGTGAACTTCCCGCCCAAGCAGATCGGCCCACTGATGTCCGAATGCCTGGTCACCGGCTTCCACAATGCCCACGGCCAGGTATCGCTGTGCGTGCCCGAGCACGATGTCCCGCTCGGTACCCGCCTGCTGTAACGCCCTCCGAAGAACCCCATGGACAGCGATTTCCTGTGCCGTTTCCTGCTGTGGTCGCTGGCGTTCAACTACGCCGTCCTGCTGGTCTGGTTCCTTGCCTTCGTGACCGCGCGCGACGCGCTGAGGCGGCTGCATGGCCGCTGGTTCGCGCTGCCCGATGCCAGCTTCGATGCGATCCATTACGGCGGCATGGCCGCGTACAAGATCGGCATCCTGCTGTTCAATCTCGCCCCGCTGGCGGCGCTCTGGCTGGCGCGCCGCGGCGGCTGATCCGGCGCCTTCGCCGGCCTCCGTCGCTTTCCTGCCGAGGACGCCCATGACCCGCACCACCACCGACAGGACCAGCGCGCGCGGCAGAACGGCCGCGGCCAGGCGCGCCGCCGGCTTCACCGCCGAAGAACAGGCGGCGATGAATGCACGGGTGAGGGAGCTCAAGGCCGAGGCCCGCGCCCAGCGCAGCAGCGCCGACGGCAAGGCCGAGCTGCTGACCCGGGTCGACGAGATGCCCGCGGCCGAACGCGACATGGCGCGCCGCATCGATGCGCTGGTCATGGCCACCGCACCGGGCCTGCAGCCGCGCACCTGGTACGGCATGCCGGCGTGGGCGAAGGACGGCAAAGTGCTGTGCTTCTTCCAGGGTGCGGGCAAATTCAAGACCCGCTACGCCACCTTCGGCGTCAGCGACCAGGCGCAGCTGGACGAGGGCGGGCTGTGGCCGACGGCCTTCGCCATCCACCGGTTCGGCGATGCCGGGGCCACCATGGTGCGCCGGGCCGCCGGCTGAACCGGCACCGGTGCCACCTCATCCGCAGCAGAGCCACCCAACACGGCAATCCACGGGGACAACGCATGGGCAAGGGACGTCTTGAAGCCTTCAGTGACGGCGTACTGGCGATCATCATCACCATCATGGTGCTGGAGATGAAAGCGCCGGAGGGCGCCACGCTCGACGCGCTGCTGCCGCTGGCGCCGTCGTTGCTGAGCTACGTGCTCAGCTTCATCTACGTGGGCATCTACTGGAACAACCACCATCACCTGCTGCAGGCCTGCAGGCGCGTCACCGGCAGCGTGCTGTGGGCCAACCTGCACCTGCTGTTCTGGTTGTCGCTGCTGCCCTTCGCGACCCGCTGGATGGGCAACAACCACCTGGCGCCGCTGCCATCGGTGGCCTATGGCCTGGTCCTGCTGGCCTCGGCCATCGCCTACTGGCTGTTGCAGCGGCGCATCATCGCCGCCGATGGCAGCGCGTCGGTGCTGCGGCATGCGCTGGGCGGCGACTGGAAGGGCAAGCTCTCGCCGCTGCTCTACCTTGCCGGGATCGGCGCCACCCTGGCCGATGCGCGGCTCGGCCAGGCGCTGTACGCGCTGGTCGCGCTGCTGTGGCTGATTCCGGACCGGCGCATCGAGCACGAGCTGGAGCACTAGCCGTGTAAACCCGGCATGCCGTGCCGCCGCGACCAGCATCCACCGCGGTGGCCTGGACGCTGGCACCCGCCGCGCGACTGCAACTGGCGCCTGCTCAGGTACGCGCCGGCGGCGGCAGCCAGCAGCCCAGTACCGCCTGCAGCTCCGCCGTCTCCACCGGCTTGCGCAGCACCAGGTACCCCTGCTCCTGGGCGTGACCCAACTCGGCCGAATCCAGCTCGCCGCTGATCATGGCGCCGTTCGCTTCCGGCAAGCGGCCAAGCAGTTCGCACAACAGTTCGAAACCGCTCTCTCCCGAACGCAGGCGCTGGTCGCAGAACACGACATCCGGCCTGAAGCCGGATTCGATCAGGTGCAGCGCCTGTCCGCCCGATTCGACGCAGGTGGCCTGCAGTCCCCAGGACTGCATCAGGGTCTGCCAGGCGCTGCGCACCAACGGGTCGTCGTCAACCACCAGGCAGGTGCCCATGCCATGCGCCACCGCGCCTGGCGCGACCGGATCGGCCAGCCGGACGCTCGCCGGCAGCGTCGCCGGCTCCCCCGCTTCGGGGTGGATCCAGAAACACGAGCCCCTGCCTTCGCGGGAACGGAAGCCGTGCCTCGCGCCCATCATGGCGCAGCACCGGGCGACGACCGCCAGCCCCAACCCGTGGCCGGCGCTGTCGATGCCCCAGGCATGGGCATTGCGGAAGAACGGCGAGAAGATGGCGTTGCCATCGCGCATCGCGATGCCGATGCCGGTGTCCCAGACTTCGCAGCGCCAACTGCCGCCACGGCGGCGGACGGCCAGCAGGATGCCGCCCCGGCGCGTGTAGCGCAGCGCGTTGTGCAGCAGGTTGTTCAATGCCTGGCGCAGGAGTGTTGCGTCGGCGATGGCGATCGCCTGCCCCGGGGGGAGGTGCACGCGCAGCGCCAACCCGCGATCGCGCGCCTCCTCGCGGAAAACCGCCGCGACGTGGGCGATCATCCCGGCCAGGTCCACGGCCTCGCTGCGGACCTGCACCCGGCCGCTTTCGATCCGCGACAGGTCGAGCAGCGCATCGAACATCTGCGTGGCCGAGTGCACGCTTTCGCGCAGGTCGGCCAGGGCCGTATCCAGCGCGCGGTCGCGGTTGCTGCGTGAAATCGACTCCACCAGGAAGCCCATGGCATGTACCGGCTGGCGCAGGTCGTGGCTGGCCGTGGTCAGGAACAGGTGCTTGTCGTACAGCGCCCTTTCGGCCTGCTCCTTGGCCTGGCGGAAATCCTCGGCCAGGCGCGCGGCCTCCTCCTGCAGCACCACGTTCTGCACGAAGAAGCGCAGGGAGATGGCCGAGTGCCTGAGGATCGTGAGGATGTAGATCAGCGCCAATGGCATCACGTAATACCCGTGCCCCGGGAAGCTGTAGGGCACCAGCAGGGTCAGGCTTCCCCAGCCGGACAGGAAGAAGCAGCGGAAGACCGACAGCACCGGCGAGGCGTGCACCGAGTTGCTGGCCACGATCGCCGCGATCGTCACCAGATAGAGCAGCTGGAATTCGAACGTGGCGTGCGCGGCCGTCAGCAACGGCGGCACGGCCATGCTGGCGCCGTAAACCAGCGCCACCCCATGGATCAACGGCGACCAGCGGCGCAGCACCACATCGGCGGCGTCCCGTGCGCACGCGCGCTGGTAGCGCCGGTACAGCCAGCGGACGATCCAGAAGCCAACGAAATACCACGCCGACCACAGCACCAGCCCGAACGGGTTCTGCCCGAGCCGCGCATACCAGGCAATGAAGGGCAGGCTGACGACGACCATCGCCCCGAAGCCGTAATTGATCCGGGCGAACGCCACCTCCAGCAGGCCTACCCGGCGCGCAGGGCTGATATCGGCATAGCCGGGTGCCCTGTCGGTGGCGGCCGGCCGCGCCGGGTCCTGCTCAGACATCGATCCGCTTCCCGCTCAGCCGGGTTATCAGTTCGATGCGGTTGCGCGCGCCCAGTCGCTCCAGGATGCCGCTCACATGCTCCTTGACCGTCTGTTCGGTGAGCGACAGCTGTTGCGCCACGCGCTTGTTCGGCAGGCCCTTGAGCATCAGCGCCAGCACCTCTCCCTGGCGTGGGGTCAGGCCCAGCTCGGCCGGGCTCAGCGGCAGGCTGCGTGCCCCATCGTTCGCCTGAGTGGCAAGCGGAGCATCGTCGAACCATGCGTCGCCGCGCAGCACCGCGCTCACCGCCCGGGCGAACACCGCGGGCTCGGCATGCTTGAGCACGAAACCATCGACCGCCAGCCGGTGCACCTTGTCGCGGATCGCCGGGTCGCCGTCACCACTGATCACCAGCAGGCGCATGCCCGGATACTCGGCGCGAAGCCGCGCCAGCATCGGCAGTGCGGTGCCTTCCGGCAGCCAGAAATCCACCAGGGCCAGGGTCGGTATCCCGACCTGCGCCAGGTGCGTCCACAGGCCATCGGCTTGGCAGATCGCCTCGGCGCGCGCGAACCCGCAATGCGTGCGCAGATAGTCGGCAATGCCGCGCGCAACCAGCGGATGGTCGTCCACGACCACGGCCGAGCATTCGTTCCGTAACGTCATCGCGATGCCGCTGCGACCGGGCGAAGGCCGGGATTCACGTGCGGTGCCCGGGTCGTGCGCTTGCCAGCCATCTTTCCGTCCCCCTTGCCGCGACAGCGGCGGTCCGGGCCACCCGCCGTGGTGCCAGCGGGCCACACCGACTACCCATGCCCGCCCCCGCCGGCCAGGCACCGCTTCAGTTCATCGCGTGCCTTGAGTCCATCGTGCCATGCGATGTCGGCAATCGACGTGCCCTGGTAAATCACCTCGAAATGCCAGTCATCCCGCATCCCCGACAGCAGCGCTTCGATGCTAGGTACCGCGAACAGCAGCATCGGCGGTACCTTTGCGCCTGCCGTGGTGTAGATGGCGTTCAAGGTAGCCGGCTGCAGATTACCCTGCTTCAGGGTCACGCGCACCGGCGTGCCGTTACCGAGCCGTGGAAAGGCGTGCTCGCTGCCCAGCGGCGAAAAGCCCAGCAGCGCGCCGCCGTAGCCCCCGCCCGGGCCGAACAGGGTCACCACCATTCCGTCGCTGATGCCGTCGACCCGTTCGCGCTTGACCCGCTTGCCGCGCAGGAACGAAGCCGCACAGTATTCGCCCGGGCGGGCACCCGAGCGGGCCTGCATGAACTCCCACCAGCCAGCGATGACTTTCTCCCGGTAGCGGATCGCTTCTTCCTTGTTCGATTCGAGGATGTCCCCGGAATTGATCTCTGCCCGCCGGGTTTCCATCATCGATCCCAGTACGTCGAACGATGCGCCGTCCACGCCGGATGCGGCCCCGCACGGCACGCCCGCCAGCGACAGTCCCGCTGCCAGCATCATGTTCCTGATCATCGCCATCCTCCGTCCGTTGTCGTGCGTTGCCGCATCCGCCGCCGTGGCGAGGGCGCTCAAGGACCGGCCGCATGGCGCGCCAGCGCCTCGCACATGCTGCGGGTGCGCCCCAGTCCGGCGCCTTCGTAGTCGGACCGGACCAGGATGTCGTCCACGCGCCATTGCCCCAGCGCATCGCGCCGGGTCCGGAATTCCACGAAACACATCGCAAAGCCGCCGGCATCGCCGCCCACCACGCCCTGGCTGCCGTAGGCCGTCACCGCGTCCCGCTCCCAGGTGCGGGTGTAGCGCAGGAAACGGGTGTCGCCGGCCTCGTCGAACTGCGGGTTGCCCATGAGCGCGACGACGTCCTGCTCGGGCCGGCCTTTCCAGATGGCGATCAGGCTGGATTCCAGCGGCGTCAGCTTGCGGCCATCGGGCCCTCTGCCGCCGGCGCCCGCAGCCTGCGTGTCGGCCCGCATCCGTGCCTGCAGCTGCGCGATGCCCTGCCCCAGGTCGGCCTGGATCGACGCGGTGCCCGCTTCCAGTTCCCGCTGCTTCTGCTTCAGTTTCTGCATCGCGGCCTGGCGATCGGCCTCGGACAGCGGCGTGGCCCACTTGCCGCTCGGGTCGGGACGCTTGCCGGCGAGGACCTTCTCCCACCAGAAATTCTCCCAGGCAAATTCCAGGAATCCGGACGGCAGCGTCTCCGCGATCAACGGCATGTCCACCGGCAGGCCCAGCGCGACGACGCGCTTGCCGAACTCGCCGGCATCGAACGTGCCGCCGGCCTTGATGGCGGCATGCAGGGCGTGGTCGAAGGCGATGTGATTGCAGGCAATCGCACCCGCCCGGGAGAGCGCAGGGGCGGCGGACGTGTTCCAGCCGGTGGCGGCGACCGGCTCGGTTTTCAGGTCCGTGCGCCTGAGCTGGTAGCTGCCGGGCCCGATGCAGAAGGTGACCGCATCGCCGGCGCGCACCCGCGGCATGTTTTCCCTCGCGCGCCCGCCTGCCCTGTCCATCGGGAAGGCGCCGGGGCACTGGAACTGAAGTTTCATGTGCACGAACTCGGGCCTGTCGGCGCTCTCGTACACCGCCGTCACGTCGATCTCGCGGACCTCGGTCGCGCCCCCGCCCCCGGCCGGTGGTGTGCGATTGGCGATGACCCGGACATCGGCGAAGTAGGCGATGCGGTCATCCACGGCGCCCGCGTACTGCAGCACCACGGCAAAGGCCCGCGCCTCCGGCGGCAACAGCAGCGCAGCAACCAGCAGCATCCACAACCAGCACGTGGCGTTCATTCGCAGATCCGGGGCGGGCCAGTGACGGGAGGCGCGCATGGCCGTCGGCAATCGCCAGGCGCGGGCAATTATGCGTAGCCGCCCCGCACTGGGCGGAACCCTACCGCAGTAGGGTTGATCGCGCGCAATGGCTTTGGAACATTCCGACTCCCGATCAGAACGCCTGAAGAAAGGAGCTCCACCATGAGGAACACTGCTGCATGGGCCGCGCTGGCCGCGTTGGCTGCGATGACTTCGGCCTGCGCCTCGTTCTCGGTCACTGACGATGCCATCGAGCGCAACACCGCCCAGGCGCTCGGGCTGGCCAAAGGCACGTTCACCGTCACCGATCGCAGCAACGACGGGGTCAAGGCGAGCTACATGGTCAGGACCGACAGCGACAAACAGTACTCCTGCTACGTCACCGGCGGGGTATCGCAACTGGGCCGCGCGGTGTCCGATGCGATCTGCTCCGAGCTCGGCAAAGGGGGTGCGATCGGCAAGCCCGCCACTGGCGGCACATGCAATGCGCTGCTGAAGGCGGCAGGCAAGTGCTGAAATAACGCGTGCTACAGCCGCATCGGTCGCAATGCACTGCGGCCATGTTCGCCGCAAAAAGCAGCCGGCGGCACGCCGCCGGCATCCTGCCCCATGGCTCCCCAGCCGGCGCGCCCCTCAGGCACCGGGCGCGGGCTCACTCTTCCGCGGCGACGAAGCCCCCGGTCTGGCGCGCCCACAACCGCGCATACAGGCCGTTGGCGGCGAGCAGTCCGGCATGGGTGCCGGTCTCGACGATGCGCCCCTGGTCCATCACCACCAGCCGGTCCATGCGCGCGATGGTGGACAGGCGGTGGGCGATGGCGATCACCGTCTTGCCGCCCATCAGTTCGTCCAGGCTCTCCTGGATCGCGGCCTCCACTTCCGAATCCAGCGCCGAAGTCGCCTCGTCCAGCACCAGGATCGGCGCGTCCTTGAGCAGCACCCGGGCGATGGCGATGCGCTGGCGCTGGCCGCCGGAGAGCTTCACCCCGCGCTCGCCGACATGGGCGTCGTAGCCGCTGCGGCCCTCGCTGTCGCGCAGTTCGGCGATGAAGTCGTCGGCCCGCGCCTTGGCGACGGCTGCACGCAGCTGCGCCTCGCTGGCATCGGGACGGCCGTAGAGCAGGTTGTCACGGATCGAGCGGTGCAGCAGCGAGGTGTCCTGGGTGACCACGCCCACCTGCGCGCGCAGCGAGTCCTGCTGCACCGTGGCGATATCGACCCCATCGACGAGGATGCGGCCGCGCTCGACGTCATGGAAGCGCAGCAGCAGGTTGACCAGCGTGGACTTGCCCGCACCGGAGCGCCCGACCAGCCCGATCTTCTCGCCGGCGCGCACGTGCAGGTCCAGGCCCTCGATCACCCCGTGGTTCTTGCCGTAATGGAACGACACGCCTTCGAAGCGGATATCGCCCAGCACATGCTCCAGCACCGGCGCACCGGGCGCGTCGTCCACCGTCGGCGGCAGCGAGATCGAATTGATTCCGTCGTGCACGGTGCCGATGTTCTCGAACAGCGCCGACAACTCCCACATGATCCACTGCGACATGCCCAGCATGCGCAGCACCAGCGCCACCGCCACCGCCACCGAACCGGCGCTCACCGAGCCGCCGTGCCACAGCCACAGGCCCAGCGCCACCACCGAGAACAGCAACAGCATGTTCAGCGCGTACAGCAGCGTGTAGATGCGCGTGGCCAGCCGCATCTGTGGGTGCACCTTGTCCAGGAAGCCGGCCATCGCCTCGCGCGCATAGGCCTGCTCGCGCCGTGAATGCGAGAACAGCTTGACCGTGGCGATGTTGGTGTAACTGTCCACGATGCGCCCGGTCATCTCCGAGCGCGCATCGGCCTGCTCGCGCGAGATACGCTCCATGCGCGGCACGAAATGCCACATCAGCAGCGCATAGCCGACCATCCAGCCCACGAACGGCAGCATCATCCGCCAGTCGGCGGCGCCGGCCACCGCCAGCGCGCCGATGAAGAACACCAGCACGTAGTTGCCGATATCGAACAGCTTGACCACCGTCTCGCGCACCGCCAGCGAGGTCTGCATCAGCTTGGTGGCGATGCGCCCGGCGAATTCATCCTGGAAGTAGCCCATCGACTGCCGCAGCAGGTAGCGGTGCACGCTCCAGCGGATGCGCATGGGGAAGTTGCCGAGCAGGGTCTGGTGCTGCACCAATGAGTTGAGCAGCACCAGCAGCGGCAGCGCCACCACCACCAGCAGCCCCATCCACAGCAGGCGCCGGCCTTCGGCATCGAGGAAGGTGGCCGGGGTGCTGGCACCGAGGCGGTCCACCAGCGCGCCGACGTAGGCATACAGCGCCAGCTCGGCCACGGCGATGCCGGCCGTGGTCAGCGCCATCAGCACCAGCCACTTTTCCGCGCCGCGCGTGTAGTGGCGGCAGAAGGCATAGAGCCCGCGCGGCGGCTGCGCCGGCGGATCGGGCGGGAACGGATCGAGGCGGGATTCGAACCAACGGAACATGGAGACGGGCCAGCGGACGGACGGGGCCTGTCATTGTCGCGTATCCCCGCGGCGCAGGGGGCTGGCCGGACGCCGGTGCCCCGCCGGGTCTTGACGATGCCTGGCCCGCGCGGGCGGCAAGCGGGCGCCAATGGGCCGGGACGCAGGGGCAACCGGCCTGTCCACCGGTTCCGCATGCAGCGCCGCGGGGAACCGCTGTCCTGCGGCAATGCATGGCTGGCGGACGGCGCCTTGGCATCCAGCGCGCATCCAGATGGCGATGGCATGGCCCTTTCCACCCTGCCGGGTGGAAGCCGGGACCGCAATGAATCGATAATCGGCGCGGATGCGCGACGCCGCAGCGGCGCCCGCGGACACGGCAGTTGAATCGACACTCATGGAAAGGAGACGGCAATGCGCTGGTGGACACTGCTTCTCATCGCGGCCGGGCTGGCGGGCGGCTACAACTGGTGGAGCCACCGCGCGCCTGGCGGCGCCGCGCCGGCAACGGCAACGGCAACGGCAACGGCAGGCAACGACGGCTTCGTCGCGGTGGAAATGCCGACAGGCACACCGCGTGACACGGTGCTGGTGCTGGCGCCGCCCAACTGCCCGTCCGAGCAGGCGCAGCGGGCCGAAGCCCTCATCCGTGAGCTGACCGACATCGGCATCCCGGTGAAGCGCGGCAGTTCCTTTTCCTTCAACATCGAAAACCCCAGCCAGGAACAGCGCACTGCCGTGGACCGCACCGTCGAGGTGTTCCAGCAGGGCGCGCCCGCGGTCTTCATCAATGGCATGGGCATGTCCAATCCCACGACGTCGCAGGTCGTGGCGGTCTATCGCAGCACCCGCGGCGGTTAGGCGCGCGCAGGAAGAACGCGACCGCCGACGGAAGCCGGGCAACCAGGCCTGCCATCAGGCTGACGCCGGGCCGGTCCAAGACCGTCCCGGCGCCGGCCACGGAGCATGGCCTCCATCACGGGCAGGCCACACGAACACGGCCCCACCCGGGGCGTGGGCACACACGACCGGACGCGGGAGCGGCAGGCCCGCCCCCCTGCCCCGCATCGGCATGCCACGGTGCAGGCCCCGCCCCGGCACGGACCATCACGGCGTCGTCGGCACCAGCAGCAGGTCCTGGAAGTCGAAGCTGAAGTCGGTCAGCGACGACACCGCCTGCATGCGCACTTCGCGCACCTTGCCGTCGGGATCGAGATTGAAATTGACGAAGGCGTCGGCGTTGAGCGAGCGGTTGTCCCAGCGCACGATGAAGGTGTCGTGCTGCCAGTGCTCGAGGCGGCCGACCAGGTCGGCGGTGGCACCGAAGCGCAGCCGCAGCGCACCGCCCTGGTGCTCCAGGTACACATCGCCGTACCACGCATCGCGGTAGGTACCGGCGTAGCCGGACAGCGGCAGCGAAGGCCGGCTCCTGGCATCGCGCGCGGCCACGTGCTTCTGCCAGCCCTCGTCGGCGTTGTCCTGCGCCTTGGCCACGCTGGCGGCGTAGGCGGCCACCCAGTCATGCGCCGGCGCGCCCAGCATCGCGTCGAGCACGCTCATGGTGATGGCGTTGAACGCCGCGCCCGACTCCTGGTTGGTCAGCACCACCACGCCCAGCTTCTGGTCGGGCACCAGGGTCAGCCGCGACACCTGCCCCGGCCAGCCGCCGGTGTGCCATACCAGCTTCTGGCCGCGGTAGTCGCTCAGGCTCCAGCCTTCGCCGTAGCCGGCGAAGTTGGGCCTGGCCGGGGCCAGTTCCGGCACCGACGGCGCGGCCACCACCTGGGGGATCTGCATCTGCCACATCTGCTGCTGGGTCTTCTCGGAGAACAGCGGCGAACCATCGGCCAGGCGGCCACCGGCCAGCTGCACGTTCATCCACAGCGCCAGGTCGTGCACGCTGGAATAGAGGCCGCCAGCGCCGGCGTTGTTGGACCAGGTCAACGGCGCCACCGGACGCAGGTCCTTGAAGTCGAACTTGGCATGGCCGATGGCTGCCTTGTCGCCGGGCTTGAGGTGGTCGGCGTTGTAGCGGGTGCCGGCCATGCCCACCTTGTCGAAGATGCGCTGCTGCAGGAAGTCGGCATAGGACAGGCCGGACACCTTCTCGATCACCTGCTGGGCGACCGCGTAGAGGATGTTGTCGTAGGCGTAGCGGTCGCGGAAGCCGTTCTTCAGCGGCACGTGCGCCAGCCGCGCCACCACTTCGGCGTTGCTGTAGGTGGTGGTCGGCCAGAACAGCAGGTCGCCGGCCCCCAGGCTCAGCCCGCTGCGGTGCGAGAGCAGGTCGCGGATGCGCATCTCGCCGGTGACGTAGGGGTCGGACATGCGGAAACCGGGCAGGTGGTCGACCACCCGGTCGCTCATCTTCAGCCGGCCTTCCTCGGCCAGCAGGTTCAGCGAGGTCGCGGTGAACGCCTTGGTGTTGGAGGCGATCGCGAACAGTGTATCGGCCTGCACCGGCTCGGGCCTGCCGATCTCGCGCAGGCCCCAGCCGCGCTCCAGCACCACCTTGCCGTCCTTGACCACCGCCACCGCCACGCCCGGCACGTCGAACTGCTGCCGCACCCGCTCCACCGTGGCATCGAGTTGCTGCAGTTCCACCGGCATCGCCGCCTCCTGTGCGTCCGCCACCTGTGCCGCCATGCCCATCGCGAGCACCAGCCCGCTGCCCAGCCACTTGTTCAATGCGTTCTCCCTCGGGATCGATGCCGGCATGCCGGCCTTCTCGCGATGGTAACGCGGCCACCGCCACCCTCGCCTTCCACGCCACCGGAGCCACGCCATGGAGCTTGCCGCCACGACCACCGCCACCATCGTGCCTTGCCTGCGCTACCGCGACGCACCGGCGGCAATCGACTGGCTGTGCCGCGCCTTCGGCTTCCAGCGCCATGCCGTCTACCAGGACGGCAGCACCGTCCACCATGCGCAGCTGGTGTTCGGCAACGGCATGGTGATGCTGGGTTCGGTGCAGCCCGGCGCCTGGGGCAGCCACATGATCCAGCCCGACGAGGTCGGCGGCATGGAGACCCAGAGCGCATGCGTGATCGTGAGCGACGCCGATGCCCATTACGCGCGCGCGACCGCGGCCGGCGCGGAGATCGTCATCGACATCGCCGACCAGGACTACGGCGGCCGTGGCTATGCCTGCCGCGACCCGGAAGGCCACCTGTGGTGGTTCGGCAGCTACGACCCCTGGGCCGCGGCCACGGCATAGGCCGGCGCCGGCGGCGCGTGCCGATAGAATCGGCGCGATGACGCCCCGCACGGACCCGCATGCCCATGGATGACCTGTTCGCCGCCGCCCCCGCCCCCACAGCGCCGGGCGTGCACGTCGGCATCGGCGGATGGATCTACGCGCCGTGGCGCGGCGGCATGTTCTATCCGGCCGGGCTGGTGCAGCGGCGCGAGCTGGAGTACGCCAGCCGCCAGCTGACCGCCATCGAGATCAACAGCACCTACTACGGCACGCAGAAGCCGGCGACCTACGCCGGCTGGCGCGACGCCACCCCGGACGGCTTCGTGTTCTCGGCCAAGGCGCCGCAACGCATCACCGGCGCCCGGCGCCTGGCCGGCACCGGCGCGCAGATCGATGACTTCATCGCCGGCATCGCCGCGCTGGGCGAGCGCCTGGGGCCGCTGGTCTGGCAGTTCGAAGCCGGGCGCACGCTGGACCGCGACGACTTCGCCGCCTTCCTCGACCTGCTGCCGGCCACGCTGGACGGTCGCACGCAACGCCACGCGCTGGAGATCCGCGACCCGGCGTTCCTCGACGCCGCACTGGTGGCGCTGGCACGGCAGCGCGGCATGGCGCTGGTCTTCACCGATTCGGCCGACTACCCCAATGCCGCCGACCTGTGCGCCGACTTCGTCTACGCGCGGCTGATGCGCAGCCGCGACGACTGCGCCACCGGCTATCCGCCGCAGGCACTGGCGCAGTGGGCGCGCCGTATCGACGGCTGGCGGCACGGCCACGACCATCTGGACCTGCCGCACGCCAGCCCGGTCGCGGCCGCGGCGGCCCCGCGCGAGGTGTTCGTCTACTTCATCGGCGCGGCCAAGCACCGCAACCCGGCCGCGGCGCGCGAACTGCTGCGCCTGCTGGGCGGAAACTGAAGCATCGACTGCGGCGCCGGCGACGCACATCGGCGACAATCCGCCGATGTCCAATCCCGATACCCGCAAGGCCCTGCTGCAGATCCATTTCTGCGTGTTGCTGTGGGGCGTGACCGCCATCCTCGGCAAGCTCATCACCCTGCCCGCACTGCCCCTGGTGTGGTGGCGGATGCTGCTGGTGGTGGCGATGCTGGCGCTGCTGCCGCGGGTGTGGCGCGGACTGTCCGCGCTGACCCCGCGGCTGGCGCTCGGCTACTGCGGCGTCGGCGCACTGGTGGCGCTGCACTGGCTCACCTTCTACGGCGCGGTGAAGCTGGCCAACGCTTCGGTGGCCGCCACCTGCATCGCGCTGGCGCCGGTGTTCACCGCCATCGTCGAGCCGTGGATCGCACGGCGGCCGTTCCAGCCGCGCGAGCTGGCCTTCGGCCTGGGGGTGCTGCCAGGCGTGGCGCTGGTGGTGGGCGGCGTACCGCACGGCATGCGCCTGGGCGTCGCGGTCGGCGCGCTGTCGGCTCTGCTGGTGGCGGTGTTCGGCTCGTTCAACAAGCGCCTGGTCAGCCATGCCGACCCGTTGACCGTCACCGCGCTGGAGCTGGGTGCGGGCACCCTGACCCTGACCCTGCTGGCGCCGGCCCTGCCGCTGCTGCTGCCGGCCCTGGCCAGCAGCCCGTGGGTGCTTCCCGACCTGCACGACACGGTGCTGCTGCTGGTGCTGTCGGGGCTGTGCACGCTGCTGCCGTTCGCGCTGGCGCTGGTGGCGCTGCGCCACCTCAGCGCCTATACGGTGCAACTGGTGACCAACCTGGAGCCGGTGTATGCCATCGTGCTGGCGATGCTGTTCCTGGGCGAGCAGCACGAGCTCACGACGCTGTTCTACCTGGGCGTGGCCATCATCATCGGCGCGGTGTTCCTGCACCCGCTGCTGAACCGCGCGCGCCCGGCGCCCTCGGCCAGCGCACAGCCGGAATAACCGCGCCTACCCCGCTACCACCACCCGGTCGCGGCCCTGTGCCTTGGCCTGGTAGAGCGCCGCGTCGGCGCGCCGCAGCATGTCCTGCGCCGACTCGCCGGGCTGCTGTGACGCCAGCCCGATGCTGACCGTGAGCGGCAGCCCCAGCGGCAGGTGCGCGACCGCCTGGCGCAGGTACTGGCACTGCAGTTCGGCCTGCGCCAGCGGCGTGCGCGGCATCAGGATCACGAATTCCTCGCCGCCATAGCGCGCGGCCATGCCGCATCCGGCGAACTGCGCCCGCAGTACCCCGGCCAGCTCGACCAGCACCCTGTCGCCCTCGTTGTGGCCGTGGATGTCGTTGACCTGCTTGAAATGGTCGATGTCGACGATGGCCACGGCCGGGGGCATCCCGGTACCGCGCTCGATCGCCTCGGCCAGCGCCAGCGCCAGCGCACGCCGGTTCGGCAGCCCGGTCAGCGGATCGGTGCGGGTCTGCTCGGACAACTCCAGGTTCTGCTGCTCCAGCTGCACGTAGTACTCGGCCAGGCGTGCCTCGTACCACTCGTGCTCGCTCTGGTGGTGATCGATGCGGCGGCGCAGGCCGCGCATCTCCAGCAACCGCGCCACCTGCCGCGACAGCGCCTGCAACGCCTCGGCCTGGGGACCGGCGAGCTGGCCGGGACGCGAATCGAACACGCACAGCGTGCCCAGCGCGTAACCGTCGCTGCTCAGCAACGGCGCACCGGCATAGAAACGGATGAAAGGATCGGCGGTGACCGAGGGGTTGCCGCGGAAGCGCTCATCCAGAAGCGCATCCTCGACCACGGTCAGGCGTGTCGGCTGCAGGATGGCGTGGGCGCAGAACGCCTCGTCGCGCGGGGTCTGTTCGCCTTCAAGTCCCTGCAGTGACTTGAACCACTGGCGCTGGCCATCGACCAGGGTCACCGCGCCCATCGAGGTACCGCAGATGGCGCGGGCGATGGTCACCAGGTCCTCGAACTCCTGCTCGCGCGGGGTATCGAGGATGCGATAGCGCTGCAACGCGGCCAGGCGCTCGGCCTCGTTGGCAGGAAGGGGCGGCTTGATCATCCGGAAACCAGACCAGTCCCTGGGCGTGACGGAAACAGCGGTGAGTTTAGCCTCACCCCGCCGCGGTCAACGCGGCGAGCCGGTCACACTTCACCATTCCCGTTGCTGCGGCAGCAGGCCGCCCAGCTCCTGCTCGGTGAGATTGCGCCACTGCCCGGGCTTGAGCGCGCCCAGCTTGATGTTGTCGATGCGCACCCGGCGCAGTTGGGTGACGCGGTAGCCGAAGGCGGCGGCCATCAGCCGGATCTGCCGGTTCAGGCCCTGCTGCAGCACGATGCGGAAACCGAACTTGGCGATGCGCGTGGTCCGGCACGGCAGCGTCATCTGGTCGTGGATGCGCACGCCGCGCGCCATGCCGCGCAGGAATTCCTCGGTGACCGGCTTGTTCACCGCCACCAGGTATTCCTTCTGGTGGCCGTTCTCGGCGCGCAGGATCTGGTTGACGATGTCACCGTTGCTGGTCATCAGGATCAGGCCTTCCGAATCCTTGTCCAGGCGGCCGATCGGGAAGATGCGCTGCTCATGGCCGACGAAGTCGACGATATTGCCCTTGACCGCGCTCTCGGTGGTGCAGGTGATGCCCACCGGTTTGTTCAGCGCGATGTAGACGTGCCTGCGACCGGTGCTCTTCTGCACGGCGCGCGCACGCAGCGGCTGTCCATCGACGCGCACCTCGTCGTCCTCGCCGACCACCGCGCCGGTACCGGCCACGATGCCGTTGACGGTCACGCGGCGGGCGCCGATCAGGCGATCGGCCTCGCGACGGGAACAGAAGCCGGATTCGGCGATGTGCTTGTTGAGTCGGGTCGTCATCGACCCATTATCCGCCATCGCCCGGGGTGGCGGACAGCGCAGCGGCATCGTCGCCGGCGGTGACCACGCGGTCGCGGCCACCGCGCTTGGCCTGGTACATGGCATTGTCGGCACGGCGCAGCAACGCGGTCAGGTCGTCGCCCTGCGCGAGCATCTCCGCCAGGCCGATGCTGACCGTGACCACCAGGCCGTCGTGGTGCAGATCGGCCGCCTGCCGCGCGATCTTCTCGCGCAACTGCTCCAGCCGCGGCAGCGCCACCTCGGCACGGGTGCCCGGCAGCAGCACCAGGAATTCCTCGCCGCCCATGCGGATCACGTCGTCGCGGTCGCGCACCGCGGCGAGCAGGGCATTGGCCACCGACACCAGCACCGCATCGCCGACCTCGTGGCCGAAGCGGTCGTTGATCTGCTTGAACAGGTCGATGTCGAGGAAGCCGATCGACAGCGGCAGGCCGTCCTTGCGCGCGCGCAGCACGTGTCGCTCGAGCTGGCGCAGGCCGGCGCGGCGGTTGGGCAGCCCGGTCAGCGCATCGGTATCGGCCAGCTGGCGCATCTCGTCGCGCTGCTGGCGCAGGTTGCCGAGCCGGCGGTTGAGGCCATAGGCATACATCATCAGGAACCAGGTCACCGACAGCTGCACGGCCTCGACCCGGTACCGCACCAGTTCGCGGCTGCCGGCGATATCGGCCAGGGCCATCAGCAGCAGCGGCGCCACCGCGGCGATGCCGTCCATCGCCTGGCGGTCGCCCCGGCGCAACGATGCGATACCGGCCACCAGCGCCAGCACGCAGACCAGGGTGAAGGCATGGTCCAGGGTGGCGGCCACCCAGGCCAGTCCGGCCCATGGCAACAGCGGCGTGACCAGTGCCAGCACCATCAGCAACTGCGCCAGGCGCCGCACCCAGGGGCGCGACCGCGGCCAGGTCTGCAGGCCGCCGCACAGGCGCCACAACACCCAGCCCATCACCCCGATGCTCAGCGCCGAAGCCGACACCATCCACCACGAGGCGAGGCTGCCCACCGGCAGCCAGGGCTCGGGATAGCCGCTCAGCCCGCTGAGCACCGACTGCCACACCACCAGCAGGGCAGTGGCCAGCGTGTACACCAGGAAATCGCGGTCGCGGGTGGTGAGGAAGCCCATCAGCGCCGACAGCGCCAGGGCGATGGCGATGGCGATGCAGGCGGTGCGCACCAGCAGGCGCATGGTGTCGACCTGCTGCACGGGGCTGGGCGCGCCCAGTTGCAGCGTGGGAATGAAGCGCGCCTTGAGCGGCTTTTCCCAGGCCACCCGGATCGGCTCCATGTCACCGGGCTTGGGCACCATCACCATGCCGATGCCGGCGCGGAAGCGCGAGTCGCGGGTGCGCGCGTCCTGCATGTTGCCGCAGATCTGCCGGTCGCCGTGGGAGATCATCACCTCGCCGGCAAACACGTTGAACACGTCCACGGCCTGGGGCGCGCCGGACCAGCCGCCGGCGGGCGCGGGGATCAGGATGCCGTCACCCAGCCGTTCCAGCACCTCGGGCGGACAGGCGCGGATCGGCGCCTGTTCGGCGGTCGGTGCGCCGATCAGCAGGTAATCCCGGTCGGGCGTCGGGGTCTGCGCGAGGGTGGCCAGCGGCAACAGCAACAGCAGCAGCGGCAGCAGCATCTGCCCCGCCAACCGCCGTGCCTTCGCCCCACGCCCGCCGATCACCATCCCTTCCCCTGCGCACATCCAGATGCGTCCGCAATTATCGCATGCGGGTACTCGGCCCCTGTCACGACAGCGGTGCAGCCGGCAGCGCCGCCCGCAGCGGAGCGGACGCGGCCGTCGCCATGGCGCCGGGCCGCATCCGCCGGGACTCAGGCACCGCGCGGACCGCGTGGCTTGAAGCCCCCCGGGCGCCCGCCCGGTGCCCGCGGACCGCCGGGACGCCCGGCAGGCCGGGGACCCTTGCCGAAGCGTGGCTTGGACGCCGGCGCGGCGTCCTGCGCTTCGCCCGGCTCAACCCTGCGCATGCGCAGCTGCTGGCCCGACACCCACACCTTCTGCAGGTGCTGCAGGGTATCGGCCGGCATTTCCGCCGGCAGGTCGAGCACCGAGTGGTCGTCGTGGATATCGATGCGGCCGATGTAGCGGCTCTCCAGCCCGGCCTCGTTGGCGATGGCGCCGACGATGTTGGCCGGCTTCACGCCGTGCATGTGGCCGACCTCGATGCGGTAGGTCTCCATGCCGAACTCCGGTGCGCCGCGCGGCGGCATCTCGCGGCGCTGGCGCGGTTCGAAGGTGCCTTCGGCACGCGCCGGGCGCTCGCCGTCATCCGCCTGCGGGGCACGCTCGAAGCGCGGCTCGAACCGCGCCGGGCGCTCGCCACGGTCCTCGCGGTGGCGCGGGAAACCGCCATCGCGCGCCGGACGCTCGTTGCGCCCGGCCGGCGGCTCGCGGCGCTCGCGCACCGACGGGGCCAGCAGGAACGGGGCATCGCCCTGCAGCAGGCGTGCGAGCGCGGCGGCGATCTCCACCGCCGGCACGTTGTGCTCGTTCTCGTAGCGCTGCACCAGGTCGCGGTAGAAATCGGTGTCGCCATCGGCCAGGGTCTGGCTGATGCGCTCCATGAACTTGGCCACGCGGTGGTCGTTGACCGCGTCCACCGTCGGCAGCTGCATTTCCTCGATCGGCTGGCGGGTGGCGCGCTCGATCTGGCGCAGCATGCCCTTCTCGCGCGGGGTGACGAACAGGATCGCCTCGCCGCTGCGCCCGGCGCGGCCGGTGCGGCCGATGCGGTGCACGTAGCTTTCGGTGTCGTACGGGATGTCGTAGTTCAGCACGTGGCTGATGCGCTCCACGTCCAGGCCGCGCGCGGCCACGTCGGTGGCGACCAGGATGTCCAGCTTGCCTTCCTTCAGCTGGCCGATGGTGCGCTCGCGCTGGGCCTGCTGCATGTCGCCGTTGATGGCCGCGGCGGCCAGGCCGCGCGCCTGCAGCTTCTCGGCCAGTTCCTCGGTGCCGGCCTTGGTACGCGCGAAGACGATCATCGCGTCGAACGGTTCCACTTCCAGGATCCGGGTCAGCGCATCGAGCTTGTGCATGCCGCTCACCCACCAGTAGCGCTGGCGGATGTTGGCCGAGGTGGTGGTCTTGGAGGCGATGGTCACTTCCACCGGGTCGCGCAGGTAGGTCTGCGCGATGCGGCGGATCTGCGACGGCATGGTCGCCGAGAACAGTGCGACCTGGCGGGTTTCCGGCAGCTTCTTGAGCACGGCCTCGACGTCGTCGATGAAGCCCATGCGCAGCATTTCATCGGCCTCGTCCAGCACCAGCGTCTTCAGCTCGGACAGGTCCAGCGTGCCGCGGTCCAGGTGGTCGATGACGCGGCCGGGGGTGCCGACCACGACGTGCACGCCGCGGCGCAGCGCCGACAGCTGCTGGCCATAGGGCTGGCCGCCGTACACCGGCAGCACGCGGAAGCCGGGCATCGACGCCGAATAGGTCTGGAAGGCCTCGGCGACCTGGATGGCCAGTTCGCGGGTCGGGGCCAGCACCAGCACCTGCGGCCGGGTGGCGGAAATGTCGATGTTGGACAGCACCGGCAACGCGAAGGCGCCGGTCTTGCCGGTGCCGGTCTGCGCCTGGCCGAGCACGTCGCGGCCTTGCAGCATCGCCGGGATGGTGGCGGCCTGGATCGGCGACGGCGTCTCGTAGCCGACGGCGGCCACGGCCTTCATCACAGCGTCGGACAGGCCGAGGTCTGCGAACAGCAGCGGCGCGGAGGATTCTTGGGACATGGGAACTCCGGGGGCACCGCGGCGAACGCAGCGGGCAGGAAAATGGGGCGTATTGTGCGCCTTGCGCCGGCCGCTGTCGAAATCCCCCGATGGCATCCGTTCAGCTGCTCCCCACGGCGGCGTCCGGAGGGCCTCCGTCCGCACCCCGCGCCAGCCTGCCCGCCCTCGCCCCCGGCGCCCGCAGCGGGCCGGCATCCGGGCCATCCACTGACCGCGCAGCCGGGGCCGGGTGGGCGCTACCGCCCTGGAGGACCCGCCCCGGACGGCGGCGTATCGCGGGACGGCGTCGATTGCAGCGGTTCGCGGCTGCGGCGGGCGATAATCGCCCTCTTTTCCTGCCGGCCTCCCCATGCAGACCATCGATTTCGAACTGGACCGCGAGTACGTGGAACTCAAGCAGCTGCTCAAGCTGACCGACCTGGTGGCCAGTGGCGGCGAAGCCAAGATGATCATCGGCGAAGGCCAGGTCAGCGTCGACGGCGCGGTCGAGCTGCGCAAGGCCTGCAAGATCCGCGCGGGCCAGCAGGTGGAGCTGGGCGACGTGCTGATCCGGGTGCGCTGACGCCGGCCGCGGGCGCTCAGCCCGCGGCGCGCTGGGTCAGGTGCGCGGCGATCATCTTCCTGAAGGGCGCCACCCCGTGCGCTGCACGCAGCGCGGCGCCGCGCAGCAGCCGCGCCGGCAGGCGGCTGTCGTTGTACAGCGCGGCAATGGCATTGGTCGCCTCGTACAGCGGCCGCGTCGCCAGCCGGTGCGCGCGCTCGTAGCGGGCCAGCACCGCCGATGCGCCGATGTCGCCGCCGCGTGCGGCCGCGGTGGCGACTTCCTTCACCAGCCGCTGCTGGCTCTGCAATCCGAAATTGAACCCGTGCGCGGTCACCGGGTGCATGCCCACGGCGGCATCGCCGGCCAGCGCATAGCGGTGCCCGGCGAAGCGGTGCGCGTACACGCCCACCAGCGGATAGGCATGGCGCGTGCCGACCGGCCGCATCCGCCCCAGGCGCTGCTCGAAGAAACCGGTGACGGCCTCGCCGAAGGCGGCATCGTCCATCGCCATCAGTTCCTGGATGCCCTGCGGCGGCAGCGTGATCACCGCCGAGCACTGGTCGCCCGGCAGCGGCAGCATGGCCAGGGTGCGGCCGTAGCCGAACCACTCCCACGCGGTGTGCTGGTGCGGCTGCTCGTGGGCAAGCCGGCATACCAGCATCGACTTGCCGAAATCGCGCATCTGCGCGCCGATGCCCATCATCCGCCGGGTCGCCGAGAAGCGGCTGTCGGCGGCGACGACCAGCCGCGCCGACAGGCGGCGGCCATCGTCCAGCACCACGGTGTTGGCGGCCTCGCCGGTCTCGATCGCGGTCACCCTGGCGCCGTCCACCAGCTCCAGCCCGGCCTGCCCCTGCACGGCCTCCCAGGCGGCGCGGCGGATCAGGTGGTTGGGGACCAGCCAGCCCAGCGGATCGGCGTCCTCGTTGCCGGCGGCGAAGCCGAGCGCGAACGGGGAGGCGCCATTCATGACCTTGGCGCTGCGCAGCGGCGAGACCTGCGCCGGATCGATCCGCTCCCACAGTCCCAGCGTGCGCATGATCTGCCGCGACGCATGGGTCAGCGCGATCTCGCGGCCATCGAACGCCGGCTCGGCCAGCGCCGCGGCCGGCTGCAGTTCCACCAGGGTCACCGACAGCCCGGTATCGGCCAGTCCGCGCGCCAGGCACAGTCCGGCCGGGCCCGCGCCCACCACCAGCACATCGACAGCACCCATTCTTCCGCCTCCGCATTCCGTGTCCGGCACAGCCTAGGGCCGGTGGCCGGCAGCGGCCTTGATCCGGATCATGTACGCCGTGGATCGTGCCGCCCCGGTGCGGCTGGCGGCCGGCACCGGGCCGCGGCGCTCACAGGTCGCCGCGGCGCGGCTCCACCCCGGCAGTGGCCGGCGTCACCACCGGCAGCGGCACCGTGTCGGCCGGCATCTCCAGCAGCGCGGTGTCGATCTCCGACAGCGGGCTCTCGTCGGGGCAGGTCTCGTCGGGAAACCCGAAATGCTCCTTCAGCGCCTGCCCGCAGGTGGTCACCGCGTCCAGTTCGGCGCCCTCGAGCTTGCACTGGCGGTCGAAGGCGATCAGGAACGCATCCTTGCGGCGCACGAAGTCGTCGCCGCACTTGCGCATCTGCTTGATCCGCTCCAGGTCGTCCTGCACCGCATTGGTACCGTCCAGGCCGTACTGCTTGAGCTCCTCGCTGGTCAGCAGGCGCAGGCTGCGGTTGGGCACGGTCATCATCAGGTCGGCCACGCCCACCGCCACGCCGTTGCGCTGCAGGTAGTCCTTCACGTTGTCGTAGACCTCGTGCAGTTCCTTGTTCAGCTCGGCGCGCGAGGTGGCGGTGGAGCTGATGCGCATCATCCGGTGGATGCCGACCTTGCCGGAGATCAGCCGGTTGTCGCCGGCAGCCAGTACGAACACGCAGGCACTGTGGCAGATGGAGCCTTCGCGCACCCAGATCGTCCAGCCGGACTCGCCGATGCTGTCGCCGGCAACGATCGCCGCTTCCACCTGGCCGCCGCTGGAGTCCAGGTCGAGCACGCGCTTGCCGATCTTCTTCGCATCGGCCACCACCGCCAGGCGCGAGACCATCGCGGCGAAGGACGGGTTGATCTTGCCGGCGTAGCGCACCCGGACCAGGCCGCGCTCGCGGCACGGCTCCAGCGCGGCATCCAGGCTCTTGCGGTCCAGCGCCTCAAGCGCGGCGCCATCGCCGGCCTCACCGGCATAGTCGGTGTCGCAGCTGACCCAGGCCCTGCCGTTCTCCAGCGTCACCTCGGGCCAGGCCTTGTCGCGCGCCGGCTTCACCGGCGGTGGCGGCGGCGGCGCATCGGCCGCGTTGATCGACACCATGTGGTCGCCATCGGCAGCCAGCGCCGCGGCCGGATCGGCGGCCGCCACCGGCCTGCCCTTGTCGGCGGGGCTGCAGGCGAGCAGCCCGGCACACAGCAGCGGCGACCACCAGAATCTGCGCAACATGGACAACAATCGGATCCGTGCAAGGGCGCGGCGCGCCAGAGGGACAACAGTCTAGTCCGCATTGGCGCCAGCGCCGCAATGCGCCCTGAACCGGGCGGCCCGCACAGGCATTGATGTCCGGAAATGGCCAGTACACGACTGCCGCCGGCCCTAGACTGGCGCCATGAAGAATCCCGCGCTGCCCAGCCACGAACAATGCGAGCAGGCCCGCCTGGCCCGCGACGCACGCTTCGACGGGCTGTTCTTCACCGCCGTGCGCAGTACCGGCATCTACTGCCGGCCGGTGTGCCCGGCGCCGCCACCGCGCCGCGACAACGTCAGCTATTACCCCACGGCCGCGGCCGCGGCGGCGGCCGGTTATCGCCCCTGCCTGCGCTGCCGGCCGGAACTGTCGCCGGACGACGCCAACTACATGCAGGACCACACCCTGCACCGGGCGCTGGCACTGCTGGACGAAGGCATCCTGCAGGACCAGCCGGCCGCCGCGCTGGCCGGGGCCATGGAACTGAGCGCGCGCCAGCTGCAGCGGCTGTTCGTCGCCCGGCTCGGTGCCACCCCGGCGCAGCTGCACGCCACCCGCCGCCTGCTGCTGGCCAAGCAGTTGCTGACCGAAACCCACCTGCCGGTGACCGAGGTGGCACTGGCCGCCGGCTTCAACAGCCTGCGCCGCTTCAACGACGCGTTCCTGGCCGGCTGCGGCATGCCGCCAAGCGCGCTGCGCAAGCGCCACGGCACGGTAGCCGGTGGCGAGCCGGTGCTGCGGCTGGCCTACCGCCCACCGCTGGATTTCCCGGCGATGCTCGGCTTCCTGCGCAAGCGCGCGATTCCCGGCATCGAGCGCATCGACGCCGACAGCTACCAGCGGGTGATCGTCACCGATGGCCGCGCCAGCCTGATCCGGGTCAGCGCCGACCCGAAACGCCCCGAACTGCGGCTGCAGCTGGGCACCACCGACGCACGCGCGATCCCGGCGATCGTGGCCAAGGTGCGGCGCGTGTTCGACCTGGACGCCGACCTGGCCACCGTGCATGCCTGCCTGGGGCACGAGCCGCTGCTGGCGCGGGGCATCGCCCGGCGACCGGGCCTACGCATTCCAGGCGGCTGGGACGGCTTCGAGGTCGCCGCGCGTGCGGTGCTGGGGCAGCAGGTCAGCGTCGCCGCGGCCACCACCCTGGCACGGCGGCTGGTGGATCGCTTCGGACAATCACTGGCGGACCAGCCCGACGGCCTGGACCGGCAGTTCCCCAGCCCCGACGTACTGGCCGAGGCGCCGCTGGAGAGCATCGGCCTGCCGCGCACCCGCGCAGCCACCCTGCGCGCGGTGGCCCGGGCGTGCAGCGAAGGCCGGCTGCAGTTCAGCCGCGCCCAGACCCTTGAACAGTTCGTCCACCAAGCCACCGCCCTGCCCGGCATCGGCCCGTGGACGGCGCACTACATGGCCTTGCGCGCACTGGGCATGCCCGACGCCTTCCCCGCCGGCGACCTGGTCCTGCAGCAGGTGCTGGGCGAAGGCCAACGGCTGGGCGAACGCGCCACCGAGGCCCGCTCCCAGGCATGGCGCCCCTGGCGCGCCTACGCCGTCCTGCACCTCTGGCACATGGCCGCCGACCGCAACGAGGAACCCGCGAAATGACCCTGTTCTACGACCGTTTCGACAGCCCCATCGGCCCGCTCACGATCGCCGCCGACGGCGCCGGGCTGCGCCACGTCCTGTTCGCCAGCAACCGCCACGACGCCAAGGGCCGCGAGCAGTGGCAACACGCGCCCGACGCGGTCGCCGAACCGCGCCGGCAACTGCTGGACTACCTGCACGGCAGGCGCCGCGGGTTCGAGCTGGCGCTGGCACCGGTCGGCACCGAGTTCCAGTTGCAGGTCTGGCACGCACTGGCCGAGATCCCGTTCGGCGGCACCTGGAGCTATCGCCAACTGGCCCAGCGCATCGGCCGCCCCACCGCGACCCGCGCGGTGGGCGCGGCCAATGGCCGCAACCCGCTGCCCATCGTGCTGCCCTGCCACCGGGTGATCGGCAACGATGGCTCGCTGACCGGCTTCGGCGGCGGCCTGCCCACCAAGGCCGCGCTGCTGCGGCTGGAAGGCGCGCTGCCCGACACGGCTGCGGCGCCTTCGCTGTTCGACTGAAACCACGGCACCGGGCATGCCCCGGTGTATGCCTGCTGTCATCGTGCCGGGACTATCATGGGCGCATGATTCGGTTCCGCACTTCCCTCGCGCTGCTCAGCGCCAGCCTGCTTGCCGCCTGCGCCTCGACCGGCCCGGCCCCATCCGTCGCCACCGCCACCACGGCGCCGCCCACCGTCCTGCTGCTGTCCATCGACGGCCTGCGCGCGGACATGGTCGATCGTGGCCACAGCCCCAACCTGGCCCGGCTCGCACGCGAAGGCGTGCGCTCGGTCGGCATGTCGCCGTCCTATCCATCGCTGACCTTCCCCAATCACTACACCCTGGTCACCGGCCTGCGCCCGGACCACCACGGCATCATCCACAACAGCATGCGCGCCGAGGATCTGGGCGATTTCCGCCTGGACAACCGCGACGCGGTGACCAACCCGGCCTGGTGGGGCGGCGAGCCGATCTGGGTCGGGGTGGAGAAGGCCGGCTACAAGAGCGCGACCTGGTCATGGCCCGGCAGCGAGGCCGCCATCCAGGGCGTGCACGCCAACCAGTGGCACGCCTACGACGAAAGCGTGCCGCTGCCCGAGCGCATGCAACTGGTGCTGTCGTGGCTGCAGGGCGCGCCCGACGGCCACAAGCCGCGCCTGGTCGCCGCCTACATGGAGCAGGTCGACAAGGCCGGGCACAACCACGGCCCGGACTCGCCGGAGTACGCGGCCGCGGTGCGGCAGGTGGACGCCGCCATCGGCCAGCTGCTGGACGGCATGCGCCGCGACGGCCTGCTCGACCAGACCAACGTGATCGTCGTGTCCGACCATGGCATGGCCAATGTCCCGGACGGACAGGTGATCGCGACCGAGGACATGGTCGCGCCGGAGATCGCGCGCGAGGTGTCGGTCGGCCAGTCGGTCGGCTTCACGCCGCAGCCGGGGCGCGAACGCGAAGCGGAAAAGGCCCTGCTGGGTGCCCACCCGCACTATGACTGCTGGAAGAAGGAACACCTGCCGGCACGCTGGCACTACGGCACCCACCCGCGCATTCCGCCCATCGTCTGCCAGATGCATGAGGGCTGGGATGCACTGACCCGCAAGAGCATCGCCAGGCGCCCGCCCGGCAGCCGCGGCTCGCACGGCTATGACCCGGCGCTGCCGTCGATGCAGGCGGTATTCGTCGCCCGTGGCCCGTCGTTCCGGCAGGGGCTGCTGCTGCCGCGGTTCGACAACGTCGATGTCTACCCGCTGCTGGCACGGTTGACCGGCATCACCGCGGCGCCGAACGACGGCGATCCGCAGGCGCTGCAGCAGGCGCTGCGTCGACAGGACTGAGCGGCGGCAAACACCGATGGCCTGCCGGGAATCCATCCGGTGACCAGCCGCCATGCAATGCGCACGGACAAAAAAAAGCGGCGCAAGCGCCGCTTTTCGCTGATGCCAGCCCGGGATCAACCGGCCTTGGCCACCGTCTTCTTGGCCACGGCCTTCTTGGCCGGAGCCTTGGCGACAGTCTTCTTGGCGACCGGCGCAGCTGCGCCCACGGCCACCTTGCTCACCGAATGCGAGCGCGCGTTGCCGTAGCTGGCGTTGTAGCGCTTGCCCTTGGCGGTCTTACGGTCACCCTTACCCATGTCGTCAACTCCTTAGTGTGAAATCAGATTGCCCCGTACTGACACGGGTTCGGCGAGGCCGCTGTAGCAGCGCCCCCGCGCGTGAAGTGGAAGCCTAACATGCGCCCCTCAATGCGCGCAGCTGGCGTCGTGCACGTGGCGGTGGTTGAGGCGCAGATTCATCAGATGGGCCAGGCCCACCAGCGCACCGCCCAGGGTCATCACCACCGCATGCGGTACGCGCGAGTGGTGCAGTTCGGCATTCAGCAACCCGGCCCACAGCAGCACCAGCCCCGGGACCAGCAGCGCCAGCGCGCGCAGCGCGCGGTGGCGGCGGTAGCCCCAGAGCAGGCTGAACAGGCCAAGGAAGGTCACGAACACCACCACCGCCTGCTCGACCCCATCGCTCAGCCAGAACGACAGCCCCAGCGACGGCGCCAGCGCCAGCAGGGCCGGCAGCGCCGCACAGTGGACCGCGCACAGCAGCGAACCGGCGGCACCGAAGCGGTCGAGGAACTGGCGGGACGGTTTCGGTGGCATGACTTCCAGCAGGGGCGGCGGCGCGTTATGGAATAATATAACATCATGCGCCAGCCCGTTTGAGCCCCCTGTTTCTCTCCGCCCGTCCCGGCCGTCCCACGCCCCCAAATTGATACAAAGTAACAACACCATGACCCGACCCCTGCCTTCCCGCCGCTTTCCGCATCTCGCCCGCCACGCCCTGTCCGTGGCGCTTGTCGCTGCCCTTCCGGCCGCCGCCCAGGCCGCCGACGATACCGATGGGCAGAGCCACCACCTGACCGAGCTGTCCACGGTCAAGGTCACCGCCTCACCGCTGCAGAGCGATGCCGAATCGCTCGCCCGCCCGGTCGCCGTACTGACCGGCGAGGAACTGGATGCGCGCAAGGGCGCCACCCTGGGCGACACCATCGCGCGCATGCCCGGCGTGCAGACCAGCAGTTTCGGCCCCGGCGTGGGCCGGCCGATCATCCGCGGGCAGGAAGGCCCGCGGGTGGCGGTGGTCGCCAACGGCGTCGGCAACATGGACGCATCCACCGTCAGTGCCGACCACGCCACCAGCATCGAGCCGTTCCTGGCCGACCAGATCGAGGTGCTGAAGGGCCCGGCGACCCTGCTGTTCGGCAGCGGCGCCATCGGAGGCGCGGTCAACGTGGTCGACGGCCGCATCGCCCGCGACCTGCCCGGGCGCCCGCTCAGCGGCCGCGCCGAACTGCGCGGCAACAGCGTCAACAACGAGCGCAGCGGCATGTTCCGGCTCGACGGCGTCAGCGGCGACAAGCTGGTGCTGCACGTCGACGGGCTGGTGCGCAACGGCGATGACTTCCGCATTCCCGGCCGGGCGATCGACCCGGCCGCGCTGGACGACGACCATGACGACCACGCCGATCACGGCGACGAACTGGGCCCGCGCGGCCACCTGGAGAACAGTGCCATGCGCACCCGCGCCGGCGGCGTCGGCGCCACTTGGCTGGGCGAGTCTGGTTTCCTCGGCGCCTCGCTGGGCACCTACCGCAGCAACTACGGCATTCCCAACGGCGCCCATGTCCACGTCGACCACGACCATGACCATGACCATGACGACCACGCCGACGAGGACCCGGGCGAACACGACGTGCGCATCGACATGGTGCAGAACCGCTTTGACCTGAAGGGCGGGCTGTACGACCCGCTGCCGTTCCTGCAGAGCCTCACCGTCCGCGCCGCCTGGACCGACTACGAGCACACCGAGCTGGAAGCCGGCACACCGTCCACGCGCTTCACCAACAAGGGCGTGGAGGGTCGCGTGGAAGCGGTGCAGCAGCCGCTCGCCGGCTGGAACGGTGCCTTCGGCCTGCAGTTCGGCGACAGCGACTTCGGCGCGCAGGGCGAGGAAGCCTTCGTCCCCGGCACCGGCACCCGCACCCTGGGCCTGTTCGTGCTGCAGGAAAAGCAGTTCGGCCCGCTCAAGCTGGAACTGGGCGGCCGCCACGACCGGGTCAGGCTGAGCCCCGAGGGCGCCTCGCACGACCGCGACTTCGGCGCCACCAACCTGTCGGCCGCCGGCATCTGGACGGTCAACGACCACTTCGACCTGCGCTTCGGCGTGGACCGCTCCGAGCGCGCGCCCACCAACGAGGAGCTGTATGCGGCCGGCGCGCACATCGCCACCCGTTCGCTGGAGATCGGCGACGCCAACCTGGACACCGAGCGCGGCCACCGCATGGAACTGGGCCTGCACGCGCACAGTGACCGCATCGACGTCTCGGCCTCGATCTACCAGACCAGGTTCAAGGACTTCATCTACCTGGCCGACACCGGCGTGGTGGAACAGGGGCTGCCGGTGCGGGTCTGGACCCAGCATGACGCCACCTTCAAGGGCGCCGAGGCCGAGGCCATGTTCCACCTGGTCGAAGGCGACAGCGGCGACTGGGACCTGCGCGTGTTCGGCGATTACGTCAAGGCCGAGCTGGACGGCAACGGCAGCCGCCGCGCCGGGATCGCCGTGCCGCATGGCGACCACAGCCACGACTACAGCGTGGACCTGGCCAACGGCGGCTACCTGCCGCGGATCGCGCCGGCGCGACTGGGCGCCGACCTGCGCTGGGCACGCGACGGCTGGCGCGCTTCGCTGGGCGCGGTCCGCTACGCCAGCCAGCGCGACGTCGCGCCGAACGAGGCACCCAGCGCCGGCTACACCCTGGTCGATGCGCACCTGGCGTACCGCTGGGACCGCAACGGCAGCAACAGCTACGAGGTGTTCCTGGATGGCAGCAATCTGGGCAACCGCCAGGCGCGTCCGCACACCTCGCTGCTGCGCGACTACGCACCGCTGCCCGGCCGCGGCGTCGCCTTCGGCATCCGCGCCTGGTTCTGAGCGCGCGCCGCAGCGCCACTGCATGAGGAAGGGGCCGCAAGGCCCCTTCCGCTTTTCCGGCGCCCGGCAACACCCCCGGGTGCACGAATGAATGGCCGCTTTTCCGGACACTGCATTTCACGCTGCGCTCATTGCAAGCGGACATTTTTGTCCGGATCATGTGCGCATGACCTCGATCCGTTCCGATGCCGCCGCGCGTCGCGCCCAGCTGTTGGACGCCGCCGACGCCGTGTTCGGCGAGCACGGCATCACCGCGCCGCTGGACCTGGTGGTGGAACGCGCCGGCGTCGGCCGCGCCACCCTGTACCGCAACTTCCCCGACCGCGCCGCGCTGATCGAGGCGATGCTGCAGCGCACGCTGGAAAAGATCCAGGCGCACGTGGCCGAACTGGGCGAGCGCGACGATGCCCTGTTCGAACTGCTCGACGGCATGGCCAGGCGCATCGTGCATTCGCCGGCGCTGGCCGACTACTGGCGCGCCGTGGACCAGAACGACCCGCCGATCCGTGCCGCCCGCCTGCGCGTGCTGAAGCTGATGGAACCGGCCCTGCAGCGAGCCCGTGCCGCCGGGCTGTGCCGCCCCGACCTGGAGCTGGCCGACCTGTCGCTGGTATCGAGCATGCTTGGCGCCGCGCTGCGCGGGCGCACCCGCGCCGAACGCGCCCGCCTCGCTACCCGCGCGCTGCAGCTGCTGCGCCCCGGGCTGACCGCGACCGGGGGCGCCGGCGGATGAAGCCGCTCAAGCCGATCCCGGACTGGGAGGAACACGAAAAACCCACCCTGCCCGGCTCCGCGTCGATGCCCTGGCATCCGCCGCACCGGCGCGCGGCCTACGCCGCGGTGGCGGTACTGGTGGCGATCACCGGCGGACTGGGAAATGCACTGCTCAGCGCCAACCTGCCGTGGATCCAGGGGCAGATGGGCCTGCAGCCGGACGAGGCCAACTGGCTGGCGGCCGCCTACGTGATGGTCAATGTCACCGCCAACCTGCTGGTGTTCAAGTTCCGCCAGGAATACGGCATCCGCCTGTTCGCGGAGCTGGGACTGGGCATCTACGCCGCGCTGGCGGTGCTGCACCTGGCCGTGGGCGGGCTGGCGACGACGCTCCTGGTGCGCGCGGCCAGCGGTTTCGCCGGCGCCGCCTGCACCACCCTGGGCACGCTGTACATGCTGCAGGCGCTGCCGCGCCGCTACGTGGGCAACCTGCTGGTGGTCGGCATGAGCCTGTCGCAGCTGGCGGTGCCGCTGGCGTGGCTGGTCTCGCCGGGCCTGCTCGACCACGGCCAATGGCACAACCTGTACCTGTTCGAGGCCGGGCTGGCGCTGTGCGCGTTCGCCGCGGTGGTGATCCTCAAGCTGCCGCCGGGCATCCAGATCAAGGTGTTCGAGCCGCTGGACTTCGTCACCTTCGCCATCCTCGCACCGGCGCTGGCGATGCTGGTCATCGTGCTCAGCCAGGGCTACCTGCACTGGTGGTTCGACACGCCATGGCTGGGCGCGCTGCTGGCCGCGGCGACGGTGCTGGTGCTGGCGGCGTTCCTGATCGAACACTACCGCCGCAACCCGCTGCTGCAGATCCGCTGGCTGATGGGGCCGACGATGCTGCGCTTCATCGCCGGCGCGTTCCTGATCCGCTTCCTGACCAACGAGCAGTCCTACGGCATGGTCACGATGATGCGCACGCTGGGCATGGGCCCGGAGCAGATGGCGCCGCTGTTCGCGGTGATCCTGCTCGGCGTGCTGGTCGGCATCGCCGCCGGTGCGCTGACCTTCGGGCCGAAGGCACTGATCCCGCAACTGCTGGCTTCGATCATCCTGCTCGGCAGCGCGGCCTTCCTCGACCAGCACCGCACCAGCCTGGACCGGCCGATGGATTTCGCGCTGAGCCAGTTCCTGGCCGCGGTGGGCAGCGGCATGTTCATGGGCCCGCTGATGCTGATGGGCATCCGCCAGGCCATGGCCCGCGGCCTGGACCACATCGTGTCCTTCATCGTGGTGCTGTCGCTGACCCAGACCTTCGGCGGCCTGGCCGGCTCGGCCCTGCTGGGCAGCTACCAGCTGCATCGCGAACACGTGTATTCCAGCCAGTTGGCCAGCCAGCTGGATCCGGCCGATGCGGTCGTCGCCCAGCGCCTGCAGGCGCTGCAGCAGGGCTATGCCCGTGTCATCACCGACCCGGCGCAGCGCCAGGCGCAGGCGGCCGCGACGCTGGCCCAGGCCGCGCGGCGCGAGGCCAACGTGCGCGCGTTCAACGACGTGTTCGCGCTGAGCGGCTGGCTGGCGATCGGCTTCCTCGGCTGGCTGCTGCTGGAAGTGCTGTTCCGCAACCCCACCGTAAGAAAAGCAATGCGGCCGGCCATGGCCGCGATGCTGCAGACGAAGCGACCGACATGAGCAACACACAGGAAAACCCCGGCAGCGGCAACGCGCAGATCACCGACGCCAGCGATGGCGAAGCCGCCGCGGCATCGGCATCGGCATCGGCGCCGATATCCAAATACAACACCCCCAGCCGCACCAGCGTGGTGGTGATGGTGGCCATCGCCCTGGTCGGGCTGACCCTGATCCTGCGCGCCTGGCAGCTATGGCCGTTCACCAGCGACCACGTGCATACCGACGACGCCTACGTGCGCGGGCAGGTGACGGTGCTGGCGCCACAGGTCAGCGGCTATGTCACCGAGGTGCTGGCCAGGGACTTCGACCGCGTCAAGCGCGGCCAGCCGTTGCTGCGCATCGACGACCGCAGCTACCGGCAGAAGGTCGACCAGGCCGAGGCGGCGCTGGCCGAGGCACGCGCGCAACTGGCCAACTCCGTCCAGAGCCAGGCGCAGAACCGCGCGCAGATCGCTTCGGCGCAGGCCAACCTGGCGGCCGGCCAGGCCGAACGGCAGCGCACCGGTACAGAGCTGCAGCGCTACGAGGCCCTGGCCGCACAACAGCTGGTATCCAGCAGCGACCGCGACAAGCTGCGCGCCAGCGCGCAGGCGGCAAGCGCCGGCGTGGCGCAGTCGCAGGCGGCCATCCGCATCGCCGAGGAAAACCTCACCGCCACGCGCGTCGCGCGGCAGGGGCTGGAGGCCAGGGTCGCCAGTGCACGGGCGGCGCTGGAGCTGGCGCGGATCGACCTGGACAACACCGTGGTCCGCGCCCCGCGCGATGGCCAGCTGTCCGAGGCCTCGGTGCGGCTGGGCCAGTACGTCACCGCCGGCACCCAGTTGCTGTTCCTGGTACCGGACGCCCCCTGGGTGGTGGCCAACTTCAAGGAGGGCCAGACCTGGAAGATGGCCACCGGCCAGCCGGCGACCTTCAGCGTCGATGCGTTCCAGGGCCAGCACCTGCGCGGCCATGTCGAGCAGATCGCCCCGGCCACCGGCTCGGAGTTCGCGGTGCTCAAGCCGGACAACGCCAGCGGCAACTTCACCAAGGTCGTGCAGCGACTGCCGGTGCGCATCGCCATCGACGCCGGCCAGCCACTGGCCGCACGCCTGCGCCCGGGCATGTCGGTGGTGGTGGACGTGGATACGGCCGCCGCGCCCGGCATGGGCAGCGGCAGGCCCTGACGCCCGCGCGGCAACGTCGCGCTCACCTTGCGCTGGCACGCCACGCGCTAAGCTCCGCGCATCGTCCGTGGCTATGGAGCGCACCCATGAAACTGCTGTTGGCCCTGCCGATCCTGGCGGCATTGCATGGCACCGCCGTTGCGGCGGACACGCTGTACTCGGGCGGACCGATCGTCACCCTCGATGACCGGCAGCCGCAGGCCGAGGCGGTGGTGGTGCGCGACGGCGACATCGCCTTCGTCGGCTCGCGCAAGGCCGCGCGCGCCTTCAGCCCGCACGCGCGCCAGGTGGACCTGCACGGCCATACCCTGGTCCCGGGCTTCATCGACGGCCACGGGCATGTGTCCGGCGTCGGCCTGCAGGCGCTGTCGGCCAACCTGCTGCCCGCGCCCGACGGCGAAGGCAATTCGATCCCCGCGCTGCAGCGGATCATGCGCGGCTACCGTGCCGCCGACACCGTGCCCGGCGGCCGCCCGATACTGATCGGCTTCGGTTACGACGACTCGCAGCTGGCGGAAAAGCGCCACCCGACGCGCACCGAACTGGATGCCATCGCCACCGACATCCCGGTGATCCTGATGCACCAGTCCGGGCACCTGGGGGCCTACAACAGCAAGGCGCTGGAACAGGCCGGCATCACCGCCGACACCCCCGACCCCGCCGGCGGGGTGATCCGCCGCGAGCCCGGCAGCCGCGTTCCCGACGGCGTGCTCGAGGAGAGCGCGCACAGCCTGGCCCTGGCCAGGCTGATGCCCACGCTCAGCCTGGAACAGGCCATGGCGATGTTCGAGGCCGGCCAGGCGCTGTACATGAAGTACGGCTACACCACCGCACAGGACGGCAAGACCGATGCCGGCACCCTGGCGATGCTGCCGCTGGCCGGCAAGGCCGGCAGGCTCAAGATCGACGTCGTCGCCTACCCCGACATCCACGTGGCCCTGGACAGCCCGGCCATGCGCGGCCCGTACTACGGCCCCGACTACATCGACCATTTCCGCATCGGCGGGGTCAAGATCAGCCTGGATGGCTCGCCGCAGGGCAAGACCGCCTGGCTGAGCCAGCCGTACTACAAGGTGCCCGCGGGCGAGAACGCCGATTACGCCGGCTACCCCGCCTACACCGACGCGCAGGCGAACGAGCTGATCGGCAAGGCCTGGGACCATGGCTGGCAGGTGCTGGCGCATGCCAACGGCGATGCCGCCATCGACCAGTTCATCCACGCCGTGGCCGCGGCCGAAGCCGCGCACCCGGGCAGGCAGCTGATGCCGGTGCTGATCCACGGCCAGACCCTGCGCCGCGACCAGGTGGGCGAACTGCGCCGGCTGGGCATCTTCCCCTCGCTGTTCCCGATGCACACCTATTACTGGGGCGACTGGCACCGCGATTCGGTGCTCGGTCCGGAACGCGCCGAGAACATCTCGCCCACGCGCTGGGTACTGGATGCGGGCATGGTGTTCACCTCGCACCACGATGCGCCGGTGGTGTTCCCCGATGCGATGCGGGTGCTGGACGCCACGGTCAACCGCACCACCCGCAGCGGTCGCGTGCTCGGCCCGGAACAGCGGGTGACGCCGGAGCAGGCGCTCAAATCCATCACCCTGTGGGCTGCGCGGCAGTACGCCGAGCAGGACCGCAAGGGGTCGATCGAAACCGGCAAGCGCGCCGACCTGGTGGTGCTCTCGGACAATCCGCTGACCATCGCGCCAGCCCGGCTGCACACCATCAAGGTGCTGCAGACGATCAAGGACGGCGAGGTCGTCTACGCTGCGGAGCAAGCGGGGAAATAAGGCGCGGGACGGGCTCCCGCGGCTGCCACGCGCTCAGCCCGCGCAGTCGGCGCACAACCCGTGCACTTCCAGGGTCTGCGCCTGCGGCTTGAAGCCCAGTTCGCGGGCGCGGTTTTCGAGCTGGCGGACGATGTCGCGGTCCTCCAGCTCGACCGCGCTGTGGCAGCGGTCGCAGATCAGGAACGGCACCGAATGCTGGTTGCTGCTGGGATGGTGGCAGGCGACGAAGGAGTTGACCGAGGACAGCTTGTGGACGAAGCCGTTGGCCATCAGGAAATCCAGCGCGCGGTACACCGTGGGCGGGGCATCGGCGCCCACGCCCTTGCCCTCGCGCACCCAGTCCAGCAGTTCGTAGGCCTTGACCGGCTTGCCGGCTTCGGCGATCAGCCGCAGCACGTTGGCGCGGATCGGCGTGAGCCGCAGTCCGCGCTCGCGGCACACCCGTTCGACCACCGCGATGAAGTCCGCCGCGTCGTCGACGTGGTGGTGGGGGGCGGTACAGCTGTGCTCGTGTCCGGTCATGTCTGCCTCGGCGGGATCAACCCTTCGGGACCTTGATGAGTGCGGCGTCGATGCGTTTCAAGGCTTCGTCGCGGCCGGCCAGGTACACCGTGTGCGAGATGTCAGGGCTGACCTGGGTGCCGGTGATGGCCACGCGCAGCGGCTGGGCGACCTTGCCCATGCCGGTCTCCAGCGCCGCGGCGGTGTCGTGCAGGGCCACGCCGACGCTCTCGGCGGTCCACTGCGGCAGCGCCGCCAGCAGCTCGCGCGCCTTGCCCAGCGCCAGTTCGGCGCCGGCCTTGAAGTGCTTGGCCACGGCCGCCTCGTCGTACTCGGTCAGCGGCTGGTACCAGACCACGGCCTTGTCGGCCATTTCCTTAAGCGTCTGCACGCGCTCGCGCAGGGCGATGACCACGTCCACCGGCGCCGGGCCGGCGGCCAGGTCCAGGCCCAGCTTTTCCAGCTGGTAGACCAGGTGCGGCACGATGCGCTCCGGCGCCTCGGTCTTGAGGAAGTGCTGGTTGACCCAGCCGAGCTTGGCCATGTCCAGGCGCGAGGCCTTGGAATTGCAGTTCTTCACGTCGAACAGGTCGATCAGCTCCTGGCGGCTGAACAGCTCCTGGTCGCCATGCGACCAGCCCAGACGCGCCAGGTAGCTCAGCAGCGCATCGGGCAGGTAACCGGCGTCCTTGTACTGCATCACGTCGGCAGCGCCGGTGCGCTTGGACAGCTTGGCGCCCTGCTCGTCGAGGATCATCGGCATGTGCCCGAACTTCGGCACCGGCGCGCCGATGGCCTCGTACAGGTTGATCTGGCGCGGGGTGTTGTTGATGTGGTCGTCGCCGCGGATGACCTCGGTGATGCCCATGTCCCAGTCGTCCACCACCACCGCGAAGTTGTAGGTGGGGTAGCCGTCCGGACGGAAGATCACCATGTCGTCCAGTTCGCTGTTGGCGATCTCGATGCGGCCCTTGATCAGGTCGTCGAACACCACGCTGCCGTCGAGCGGGTTCTTGAAGCGGATCACGCGGTTCGGGTCGTCCTTGAACGGCAGGCCCAGGTCGCGCGCGGCGCCGTTGTAGCGCGGCTTCTCCTGCCGGGCCATCGCGGCCTCGCGCATGGCATCGAGCTCTTCCCGGGTCTCGTAGGCGTAGTAGGCCTTGCCGGCGGCGATCAGCTGCTCGGCCACTTCCTTGTAGCGGGCCACGCGGTCGGTCTGGTAGACCGGGCCTTCGTCGTAGTCCAGGCCCAGCCAGTCCATCGCTTCCAGGATCGCGTCGATTGCCGCCTGGGTGCTGCGTTCGCGGTCGGTGTCCTCGATGCGCAGCACGAATTCGCCGCCGCGGTGGCGGGCCTCCAGCCAGCAGTACAGCGCGGTACGGGCGCCACCGATGTGCAGGTAGCCGGTGGGACTGGGAGCGAAGCGGGTGCGGACGGTCATGAGGAGCGCGAAAGTGGGAATCGGCGCATTTTACCGCGAAGGCGCATCAAGCCCCGCTCCCATCGCGGCCAGGCCATGGCGGACGCGCGGCAACCCACCCGATCGCCCCTGGCGCGGGTGCGCGGGCCGGCACGCCGGGGTCGTTGCGGCCGGGCGGCTCAGGGCTTGCGCACCACCAGTTCGCCCTGCACCTCGGTGCCATCGGACAGGACCAGCGACAACGGCACGCGCTGGCCCTCGCGCAACGGGCCGGTGCCGTCCATCAGCATCAGGTGCAGGCCGCCGGGCTTGAGCTCCACGTCCTTGCCCGCCGCGACCGGCAGGCGTTCGATCGCGCGCATGCGGCTGACGCCATCGACCAGCGTGGTCTCGTGCAGGGACACGTCCTTGAACGCCGGGCTGCGCACCGCGGTCACCGCCACGTCCGCCTTGCAGGCGTTGTCGATGCGACCGAAGCCTCCGGCCATGTGCGCCATCGCCGGGAAGCGGATCCAGCCGCCGTCCAGGCGCACGCACGGGGATGGCGCGGCCTGCGCCACGGCGCTGGCGGCGACGCCCGCGACCGCCAACAGTACGCACGCGAATGGTTTGGTTATCATCGGACCATCGACTCCCTGCCGTAATTTGAGGCCGCAGCATGACAACGCTCATCGACACGATCAACCACGGCCCCGTCCGCGAACTGCGGCTGGCACGGCCGCCGGTCAACGCGCTGGATACCGAGCTGTGCCGCGCGCTCATCGCGGCGATGAACCAGGCCATGGCCGAGGACGTGCAGGGCGTGGTGCTGTCCGGCAGCGAGCGCGTCTTCACCGGCGGCATGGACGTGCCCTACCTGCTGCGCCATGGCGAGGACCGGCAGCGGCTGATGGACAGCTGGCAGGCGTTCTTCGGCGCCGCGCGCACGCTGGCCGACAGCCGCATCCCGGTGGTGGCCGCGTTGACCGGCCACTCCCCGGCCGGCGGCTGCGTGCTGGCACTGTGCTGCGATTACCGGGTGATGGCGCGCAGCGCCGACCCGGCCAAGCCGTACCTGATCGGCCTGAACGAGGTGCAGGTGGGACTGGTCGCGCCGGAAGGCATCCAGCGGCTGATGCGGCGCGTGGTCGGTGCGCACCGGGCCGGGGTGCTGCTGGCGGGCGGGCAACTGGTCAGCGCCGAGCGCGCGCTGGAAATCGGGCTGGTGGACGAACTGGCCGACGGCGCCGATGCCGTGGTCGCGCGCGCACTGGCCTGGCTGCAGGCGCAGCTGAAGCTGCCGCGGCAGCCGATGCTGCAGACCCGCGCCATCGCCCGCACCGACCTGCACGAGGCGATGCAGCCGCAGCACATCCAGCTGGAACGCTTCGTCGAGGCCTGGTACTCGGCCGATGCCCAGGCGGCGCTGCAGGCATTGGCGGCGAAGCTGGGCAAGGCCTGAGGCCATGCCCGGCGACCCCGTGGCCACCGGGCCCCGGCCGCTATAATCGCCGCCTGTCGAAACCCAGGCCCGCCGTCTTGCTCCCCAACGCCGACCCCGTGGTACCCGAACTGATCGACCTGCTGTCGCTGGAGCGGCTGGAGGACAACCTGTTCCGGGGCCAGAGCCGCGACATCGGCACCAAGTACGTGTTCGGCGGGCAGGTGCTGGGACAGGCGCTGGCCGCCGCCCAGGCCACCATCGACAACGGCCGCCACGTGCACTCGCTGCACGCCTATTTCCTGCGCGCCGGCAACATCGACCACCCGATCATCTACGACGTCGACCGTACCCGCGACGGCGGCAGCTTCTCGGTGCGCCGGGTTACCGCGATCCAGCACGGCAAGGTGATCTTCTTCTGCGCGGCATCGTTCCAGCAGTCCGAGCGCGGCGCCGAGCACCAGCACAAGATGCCCGAGGTGCCGCAGCCCGAAGACATCGAGCCCAACCGCCCGCTGCCGCCGGAAGTGCTGGAGCGGCTGCCGGTGAAGGTGCAGCGCTGGCTCTCGCGCGGCGGCCCGTTCGAGTTCCGCCATGTCTACCCGCGCGACGAACTCAATCCACCCAAGCGCCCGCCCTACCACCAGGTGTGGATGCGCCTGAACGAACGCGTCGGCGACGCGCCGGAACTGCACCAGGCGCTGCTGGCCTACGCCTCGGATTTCCACCTGCTGGGCACCGCGACCTTCCCGCACGGCATCAGCTACTACCAGCCGCACGTGCAGATGGCCTCGCTCGACCATGCCATCTGGTTCCACCGCCCGTTCCGGGTGGACGACTGGCTGCTGTACTCGCTCGACAGCCCCAGCGCGCAGGATGCGCGCGGCCTGGCGCGGGGCCAGTTCTTCACCCGCCAGGGCGTGCTGGTGGCCAGCACCGCGCAGGAAGGGCTGATCCGGGTCGCGCCGGCGGCTGGCGAAGGCGGCGGGGAGTAAGCATGCGCAAGATTTTCTCAAGCCAGCGCGTGGAAAACGCCGAAGGCGTGGCCAACCTGCTGCGCGAGGCCGGCATCGAGGTCCGCCTCACCAACGGCCGCTCGTACCACAGCAGGCGCCGCGGCCAGTTCAGTTACCTGGACAGGAAGGACGACAGCCAGCTGCCCACGGTGTGGGTGGTGCGCGCCGACGACCAGCCACGCGCCCGCGAAATCCTGCGCGACGCCCGCCTGCTCGATACCACCCGCCGTGACCATCCGGTCGCCGACTACGCGTTCCGCGACACACCGGCACAGTCCGGCGGCCGCGGCTGGGCCTGGCGCATACGCATCGCCCTGCTGCTGGTGATCGCCGGCGTGGCCCTGGTGATCATGCTGCGCCACCGCGCCACACCGCCGCCTGCACCGGCGCCCGCGCCGCAGGTGCAGCCTGCCCGGGACAGCGAGGACGGCTTCCGCGTGCGCATCCAGCCCAGCCAGCCGGCACCGGCCACGCCGGCACCGCCGCCGCCGAAACCCTGACCGGCAAGCGGGCAGTCACATCGGCCGGCGGGCTCCGTCCTGTGCTGCAGACCACCGGGAGCCGCCCATGACCGCTGCCACGCTCGAATCCCTGCTGCACCGCGAACTGCCCGCCGCCCGCGGCGGCTGCACCCAGTCCTACGGGCGCATCGTGGTGGCCTGCCAGAACACGGTGACCGCCATCGCCCTGGCCATCACCCGCGACGTGCAGGCCAGCGAGGACATCGCCCAGGAAGCCTTCATCAAGGCCTGGCAGCAGCTCAACCAGCTCAACAACCCCTCCAGTTTCCTGCCCTGGCTGCGGCAGATCACCCGCAACCTCGCCCGCGACTGGCTGCGTGCCAACCGCAACCGCCCGCTCAGCGGCCAGGCGGCCGAGATCGCCATCGGCATGGCCGCCGACCCCAGTCCCGATGCCGCCGAGGCCATGGCGCGGGTGGAGGAAGAGCTGGTCGCCGAGGAGATCATCTCCGCCCTGCCCGAGGACAGCCGCGAGGCACTGCTGCTGTTCTACCGCGAGGGCCAGAGTTCGCAACAGGTCGCCGCGCTGCTGGGGTTGAGCGACGCGGCGGTACGCAAGCGCCTGTCGCGCGCGCGCGCCACCGTGCGCGAGGAGATGCTGCGCCGCTTCGGCGAGTTCGCGCGCAGCAGCGCACCGGGCACCGCGTTCGCCGCCACCATCGGCTCGCTGCTGATGGTGGCCGCGCCCGGCACCGCCAGCGCCGTGGTGATCGGCAGCAGCGCCGGCCTGGCCGGCGCGGGCAAACTCGGCGCCGGCGGCATGGGCGCCAGCGCCGTGGGTGGCGGTGCGGCGGGCGGTTCCGTCGGCATGCTGGCCAACACGCTGATGGCCGATGGCTTCAACTTCGGCCTGGCCCTGGGCGCCACCATCGGCGGCACCGCGGCCGCCTGGCTGGGCGGGTTGTACCTGCTGCACTACGCCGAATCGGCCGCCGAGCGCGCACAGGTACAGCGCTTCATGCGCCTGCACACCGCCACCGCCGCCCTGTTCTGCGGGAGCACGCTGCTGGTGGTGGTGCTGCACCTGGGGCTGGTGGTGTCGCTGGCGACGCTGCTGGTGGGCATGTGCGCGATCAACTACCAGTACCTGGTCACGCTGCCGCGGATCATGGGCCCGATGCTTGCCCGCGATGCCGCCCGCCACGGCCGCAGCGGCCCCACCCGCCTGTACAACAGCCTGTTCGGCCGCAGCGCGGTGGCCGTGTCCAGCGTGCTGGTGGTCGCCTCGGTGCTGTACGTGCTGCTCGCGCGTTGACCGCCGCACCCGCAGCCAATGCGGCCGGCGGTAAAAGCAGAGCCCCGCGCGATGGCGGGGCTCTGTTTCATCGGCGCTGGCTTACTTGGCCGCCGGCCCCTGCATCGGGCGTGGACCGCGCGTGCCCATCTTGGCGCGGGCAGCCTCCAGTTCGGCCGGGCTGAGCTTGCCGTCCTTGTCGGTATCGGCATTGCGGAACCATTCCTCGCGGCGCTGCTTGGCGCGCGCGTCACGGTCGGCCTGGTCGATGAAGCCGTCCTTGTTGACGTCCATGCGCTGGAAGAAGGCCTGGTACTCGGCGCTGCTGACGCGGCCGTCGTGGTCGCTGTCCATCATCCGCATGACACCGTGGCCGCCATGCCCGCGCGGGTGGCCGCCCATGCCGCGGTGGCCGTCGCCGCCGCGGGCATGCCGGCGCGGCATCTCCTCGCGCGACAGCCTGCCGTCCTTGTTCGCGTCCAGTTCGTCGAAGCGCTGCGCCAGGCGCGGGTGCGCGGCGGCTTCCTGGCGGTCGATCGCGCCGTCGCCGTTGGCATCCAGCCGCGCCGGGCCCGGCTTCTGCGTGGGCGTGGTGGCGGCCAGGGTGGCGCCGGTGGCGGAAGCGGCCAGCAGTACGGCCAGCAGGATCAGGGGTTTGCGGTGGGTCATGGTCTGGCTCCGGTGGTGGGAAATCGGGCGCGGTGGCTGCGTCCTCATGGCAATCAACGCGTGCCGGCCGCGCGCGTTGACGCCGGTGCCGGGGATGTTCATGGCGCAGACAGCCCGCCCCCGTTCATGCGGCACTGCCGGACGCATGTATTGAGACCGCCGGCCGCTATGCTGTAGGCATGGCCCTGCACGGCGACTCCCACGAAGAACTGCGCCTGTTCCAGACCGGCGAACACCCCTGCGGCTACTTCCCGGAGCGGCGCGCGCGCGACCTGGTGCTCGACCCTCAGGACAGCCGCCTCGGCGAGCTCTACCCGATGGCACTGGGCTGGGGCTTCCGCCGCTCCGGCGACCTGGTCTACCGCCCGCACTGCCAGCAATGCAGGGCCTGCGTGCCGGTGCGGGTACCGGTGGACCGCTTCGCCCCCGACCGCAGCCAGCGCCGCTGCCTGGCACGCAACCAGGACCTGGAGTGCCGGGTGCTGCCGGCTGCACGCACCGACGAGCAGTTCGCGCTGTACCGGCGTTACCTGGCCGCGCGCCATGCCAGGGGCGGCATGGACGACCATGGCCCGCACGAGTTCGACCAGTTCCTGATCGGCGGCTGGTCGCATGGGCGCTTCCTCGAGATCCGCGCCCCGGGCAGCACCGGCCGGCGCGGCCCGCTGCTGGCGGTGGCCGTCACCGACGTCACCCCGCTGGGCCTGTCGGCGGTCTATACGTTCTTCGATCCGGACGAACGCGCGCGCGGGCTGGGTACCTACGCGATCCTGCAGCAGATCGACTGGGCGCAACGCTGCCGGGTGCCCCACCTGTACCTGGGCTACTGGATCGACGGCCACCGCAAGATGGACTACAAGCGCCGCTACCGCCCGCTGGAGAGCTTCGATGGCAGGCGCTGGCTCGACGTGGATGCCGGCGCTGCCCCCTAGGCTGCCCGCGGGCGGCGGCATTGCCATCCCGGTTTCATCGCCCGGGTGCGAGAATGCCGGCATGAACAAACACACCCTGCTCCTGGCCCTGACAATGCTCGGCACCGCCTGCACCAGCACCGCCCCGGCCACCGCGCCGGCAGCGCCGGCCACTGCCCAGCTGCGGCTGGCGACCTACAACACCTCGCTGTATTCGGACGACACCGGCGGCCTGATCCGCGAACTGGAAGGCGACAGCGCGCATGCGCGCAAGATCGCCGCGGTGCTGCAGCGCGTCCGTCCCGACCTGGTGCTGCTCAACGAGTTCGATTTCGACGAGGCCCATCGCGCCGCGGACCTGTTCCAGCAGCGCTACCTGGAAACCGCGCAGGCCGGCGGCGGCGAGGCGCTGCGCTACCCCTATCGCTACCTGGCCCCGGTCAACACCGGCGTGCCCAGCGGACTGGACCTGGACAACAACGGCAGCGTCGGCGGCAAGGGCCGCGAACGCGGCAACGACGCCTGGGGCTACGGCCTGCACCCGGGCCAGTACGGCATGCTGGTGTTGTCCAGGTACCCGATCGACAGCGCCGCCGTGCGCAGCTTCCAGCGGCTGAAGTGGAGCACGCTGCCCGGCGCGATCCGCCCGCTCGACCCGGACACCGGCAAGCCGTTCTGGAACGACGCGGTCTGGTCGCAGCTGCGGCTTTCGTCCAAGTCGCACTGGGACGTGCCGGTGCGTACCCCGCTGGGCACGGTGCACGTGCTGGCCTCGCACCCGACGCCGCCGGTGTTCGACGGCCGGGAAAAGCGCAACGCCGCGCGCAACCATGACGAACTGCGGCTGTGGAAGGAATACCTCGACGGCGGCGACGCGCCGTGGCTGTGCGACGACCAGGGCCGCTGCGGCGGGCTGGCCGCGGATGCGCGCTTCGTGATCGTCGGCGACCTCAACAACGACCCCGCCGATGGCGATGGCCGCCATGACGCCATCCTGGAGCTGCTGGAACACCCGCGGGTACTGCGCTACCCGACCCCGGCCAGCCCCGGCGGCGAGCAGACCAGCCTGGCGTATGCGGAAAAAGGCATCGTGCGCCGCGGCGCGCCGCAGCATGCCACCGGCGATTTCGGCCCGCGCTCGGGCACCATGCGGCTGGATTACGTGCTGCCTTCGACCGGCTTCAGCTATCTCGACGGCGGCGTCTTCTGGCCCGCGGCCGGCACCCCGGAAGCCGCGATCGCCGACGGCAGCGACCACCACCTGGTATGGGTGGACGTGCGCTGAGCCTGCCCGAAGGCGGCAGGGGCTGAAAAAAAACGCCGGCGGTCGCCGGTGTTTTCCGTTGCCGCGCGGGCCGGCAGGTCAGCGCAGCGCGATGCCGATGGCCGCGGCCGCGTCGCGGGCGATGGCGCGGGCCTGGTCCACGTCCGCGGCACGGGCCAGGGTGACGCCGACACGGCGCTGGCCCTGCACCACCGGCTTGCCGAACAGGCGCAGCGCCGAATCCGGGTGCGCCAGCGCATCGGCCACGTTGCTGAAGAACGGCACGCCATTGCCCTGCGCCAGCAGCGCGCACGACGCCGACGGGCCGTGGTTACGGATCACCCCGCTGTCGCCGGCACCGACCGGCAGGCCGAGGATGGCGCGCGCGTGCAGCGCGAACTCGCTCAGTTCCTGCGACGCCAGCGTCACCAGTCCGGTGTCGTGCGGGCGCGGGCTGACTTCGCTGAACCACACCTCGTCGTTCTTCACGAACAACTCGACCCCGAACACGCCCCAGCCGCCGAGATCGTCGGTGATCGCGCGCGCCACCGCCTGCGCGCGCGCCAGCGCGGTGGCCGACATCGCCTGCGGCTGCCAGCTTTCGCGGTAATCACCGTCGCGCTGCAGGTGGCCGATCGGCGCGCAGAACGCGGTTCCGCCGGCGTGGCGCACGGTGAGCAGGGTGATCTCGTAGTCGAAATCGATGAAGCCCTCGACGATGCAGCGCCCGGCACCGGCGCGGCCACCGGTCTGCGCGTAATCCCAGGCCGGGCCGACATCGGCCTCGCCGCGCACCGTGCTCTGGCCCTTGCCCGAGGACGACATCACCGGCTTGACCACGCACGGCAGGCCGATGGCCTGCACCGCGGCGCGGTACTCGGCCTCGGTATCGACGAAGCGGTACGGCGAGGTCGGCAGGCCCAGGGTCTCGGCCGCCAGGCGGCGGATGCCCTCGCGGTCCATGGTCAGGCGTGCGGCGCGCGCGGTGGGGATCACCCGCAGGCCCTGCGCGGCCTCCAGCTCCACCAGGGTCTGGGTGTGGATGGCCTCGATCTCGGGCACCACCAGGTGCGGCTGTTCGCGCGCGATCACCGCGCGCAGCGCCTGCGGGTCGAGCATGTCGATCACATGGCTGCGGTGCGCGACCTGCATCGCCGGGGCATCGGCATAGCGGTCCACGGCGATCACTTCCACGCCGAAGCGCTGCAGTTCGATTGCCACTTCCTTGCCCAGTTCGCCCGAACCGAGCAGCAGCACGCGGGTGGCGGAAGGCGACAGCGGGGTACCAAGCGAGGTCATCGGGCGGATCCGGAGGGCAACGGGGGCGCACATTCTAGCCGCGGGCGGGCGGCCGGCCCCTCTTGCATGTTGATATCAATTTGATATCTTTTACTGCAACCACCACGGAAGACGCGCCATGAAAGAGAAAGCCCTCGGTTCCCTGCCCGGCATTCCCAGCCTGCTGGGCTCGCTGCTGTTGATGCTGGCCGGCGTCGCCGCCCTGGTCTACGCGGTGGTACTGGCCAAGTCCGGCGCCGGCGGGGCCGGCCTGCTGGTCGTCAGCGGCCTGCTGCTGGCGGTCACCGGCCTGCTCCTGAGCTGCGGGCTGTACATGGTCCAGCCCAACCAGGCCGCGGTGGTGAGCCTGTTCGGCAAGTACGTGGGCACGGTCAAGGACAACGGCCTGCGCTGGAACAACCCCTTCTTCACCAAGAAGAAGGTCAGCCAGCGCGTGCGCAACTTCGAGAGCGGCAAGCTCAAGGTCAATGAGCTGGACGGCTCGCCGATCGAGATCGCCGCGGTGATCGTGTGGCAGGTGGTGGATGCCTCCGAGGCGGTCTACAACGTCGACGACTACGAGAGCTTCGTGCACATCCAGTCCGAGTCGGCGCTGCGCGCGATGGCCACCAGCTACCCCTACGACCAGCACGAGGACGGCCAGCTGTCGCTGCGCAGCCATGCCAGCGAGATATCCCAGCACCTGAAGGACGAGCTGGCCGAGCGCCTGGCCGATGCCGGCGTGCAGGTGCTCGACGCGCGCATCAGCCACCTGGCCTACGCCCCGGAAATCGCCCAGGCGATGCTGCAGCGGCAGCAGGCCAACGCGGTGATCGCCGCGCGCCAGCGCATCGTCGCCGGCGCGGTGGGCATGGTCGAGATGGCCCTGGCCGAGCTGCAGAAGAGCGGCCTGGTCGCGCTGGACGAGGAACGCAAGGCGCAGATGGTCGGCAACCTGCTCACCGTGCTGTGCTCGGACCGCGGCACCCAGCCGGTGGTCAATACCGGCTCGCTGTACTGAGGCACCGTCGATGAATGACCTGCTCGCCGCGCTGATCGTCGCCCTCACCGGCCTGCCCGCCCTGGGCATCGCCGCCTGGAGCAGCCGCGACGGCAGCCGCCACGCGCGCGGCCTCGGGCTGCGCTGGGCGCTGATCGCGCTGAGCCTGTTCCTGGGTGCCATCGGCCTCTACCTGGCCGCCGGCAACCGCATGGCCACCTATGCCGTGGTGATCGCGCTGGTGGTGGTGGTCAACGCGCTGGGCGTGGCGCTGGTCCTGCACCTGCGCCGCGCACCGGTGGGGACGGGACGCCGGTGAGCGAGAAGAAGGCCTACCCGCTGCGCATCAACGCCGACGTGCTGGCGGCGGCGCAGCGCTGGGCCGACGACGAGCTGCGCAGCCTCAACGCGCAGATCGAGTACGTGATACGCGATGCGCTGCGCAAGGCCGGGCGGCTGCCCACACCCAGGAACGAATCCACCGAGGAAGAACCATGAGTACGCAATGGAAGTATCTCGTCGTCAAAGTGAAGACCGGCATGCTCGGCGACTTCAAGATGGAGACGCTGCAGGAAGAGCTGGACCGGCATGGCCGGCTCGGCTGGGAACTGGTCAACGTGGTACACGCCACGCCCACCATCTCCTCGCCCACCCTGATCTTCAAGAAGGAAGCCTGAGATGAAGCGACTGCAGGCATGGATCGCCGGCATGGCGACCGCGGTCGTGATCGCGGCCGGCGCAGCGGCCGCCGATTCCCCCGCCGCGCTGGCCACGCGGCTGCTCGACCAGCTCGACGCCGGCCAGTACGCCGCGGCCGAGGCCACGTTCTCGCCACAGATGAAGGCCGCGGTCCCTGCGCACAAGCTCAAGGCCATGTGGGAATCGCTGCCCGTGCTGCTGGGCGCGGCAGGTGCGCGCGGCGAAGCGACCGTCAGCGAGGCCGATGGCTTCCGCATCGTGGCCATCCCGCTGGCCTACGCACGCGACAACGTGCTGGCACGCGTGGTGCTGGACAGCGACGACCGCATCGCCGGCTTCCTGGTGCAGCCCCCGCCACCCCCGCCACCGCCGCCGGCCGCGGATGCGTCCTTCAGCGAACAGGCCATCACCCTGCCTGCGCTGGCGTCGGGCAAGCCCGGACTGCCGGGCACGCTGACCCTGCCGCATGGCAAGGGTCCGTTCCCCGCGGTGGTACTGGTGCATGGCTCCGGCCCGCAGGACCGCGACGAGACCATCGGCGGCAACCGCCCGTTCCTCGACATCGCCCGCGGCCTGGCCGCACAGGGCATCGCCTCGCTGCGCTACGACAAGCGCACCCGGGCGCGGCCGCAGGATTTCAGCGGCACGTTCGGCATCGACGACGAAACCACCGACGATGCCGTCGCCGCCGTCACCGCGCTGGCCGGCAATGCCGCCATCGCCCACGACCGCATCCACGTGCTCGGCCACAGCCAGGGCGGACTGCTGGCCGGCCGCATCGCCGCCAGGAGCCAGGGCAAGGTGGCCGGGCTGATCCTGCTGGCGGCACCGGCGCGCCCGATCCTCGACCTGCTGGGCGAACAGAACCGCTACCTGGCCAATCTCGACGGCAGCGTCAGCGCCGAGGAACAGGCGCACCTGGACGCCCTGGACGCGGCCATCGCCAAGGTCCGCCACGATCCGGCGGCGAAGCTGCTGGAGCTGCCCGGCCACTATTGGCAGCAGCTTGAACGCATCGACCCGGTGGCCGATGCGCGCGACAGCAAACTCCCGGTGCTGTTGCTGCAGGGCGGCCGCGACTTCCAGGTGGTCGATGCCGACTGGCAGCGCTGGAAACAGGGACTGCAGGGGCCGCGCTACCGTTTCCACCTCTACCCCGCGCTCAACCACCTGGGCATCGCCGGCGAAGGCAAGGGCACGCTGGACGAATACGGCAAGCCGGGCCATGTCGACACCGCGCTGATCGAGGACATCGCCCGCTGGGTGGATGCGCAGGGGTGAATCCGCGACATCCGGATACCACCGCCATGCCGCGTGTGCCGGCACCGGTAACGCACGCCAACACGCCATGAACACCCAAGGAGGAACCCGGGCAATGGTCACCACGACACACCCGCCGAAGGAGTACCCCGTCGCGCCGCAGAGCGGCATGCCGCTGCTGATCCTGTGGGCCATCCTGCTGGCGGCGACCGTGCTGCCGCTGGCCTTCATGATCGGCGACAAGGGCCTGGCGCAGCTGGCCAGCCCGCGCGCCTGGCTGGGCCCGGCGCTGCTGTCGCTGGCCGGCGTGGTGGTCAGCCTGGGCTACCTGCGCAAGCGCATCGCGCTCGATGCCGGCAACCTGGTGGTCCGCTCCACCTTCTATACCCGGACCGTGGCCATCGGCTCGCTGCAACTGGAGCGCGCGCGCATCGTCGACCTCGCCGAACACCGCGCGTTGAAGCCGGCGATCAAGACCAATGGCTACGGCCTGCCCGGTTTCCGTTCGGGCCATTACCGCATGGGCGACGGCAGCAAGGCGTTCTGCCTGATCACCGACCACAGCCGCGTGCTGGTGCTGCCACTGCGCGACGGCTCGCAGCTGCTGCTGTCGCCGGAGCAGCCGCGCGCCCTGCTCGATGCGCTGAAGCAGACGGCCGGCGACGCCGCGCCGTAGAGACCCGGCTTCCACGCCGCGCATGGCACCGCGTGCCCTGGGCGGCCGCGCGCCGGCGCGCGGCACCGGGCCGGCAATCGACAGGCCCGCGGCGATGCCCCAAGCTACCGCCATGCGTACCGCTCCACGCCTGTTGCTCAATACCCCCGATATCGAACTGTGGCCGGGCGGCCTGCTGCGCGCGCGCAGCAACCACGACGCGCGCCTGCTTTCGCGGGCACGCACGGTGCTGCGTCGCAAACGCGACGGGCGCTACCTGGCCGCGCTGCTCCCGGAAGGGCTGATGCCGATGGTCGAACGCCTGGCCCGCGAGCCGGGCATCGACGCGGCGCTGCAGCGCCTTGAAACCGCACTGCCCCGCTGCGGCCCACCCGCGGAGACGCAGTTGCCGCTGGACCGGCTCGACGAACGCCTGCAGCGCCTCGGGCTCGACCACCACTATGCAGCGGACAGCGGCCTGCCACGCGTCGCGGAACCGGCCTGCCTGCATTTCGCCGGGCTGGACCGCTACCGGCGGGCGCTGTGGTTGACCCGCGGCGCCGCTCGCGCCTGGCACAACCTGCGCGCCGCGGCCGCGGCCGATGGCATCGCGCTGGATGCGATTTCCGGCTATCGCAGCCACGATTACCAGTTGGGCATCTTCGAGCGCAAACTCGCACGCGGCCAGCGCGTGGCGGAGATCCTCAGCGTCAATGCCGCGCCGGGCTACAGCGAGCACCATGGCGGCAATGCGCTGGACATCGGCACGCCCGGCGAGCCGCCGGCGGAAGAATCGTTCGAACGCACCGCGGCCTTCGCCTGGCTGCAGGCGCATGCCGGCGGTTTCGGCTTCCACATGAGCTACCCGCGCGGCAACCCGCACGGCATCGTCTACGAGCCCTGGCACTGGCGCTTCGGCGGCACGCCTGCCTGAGCCACGCGCCGGCCGCACCACACAGCGAGCCCTGGGGCTGATGCCTCGATCCAGCCCGACGATCGCCGGGGCCGCTCACGCCTGCGAGCGCGGGGTCGTCGCGCCGCCGGCATCGGCCAGGTCGGCGATGCGCCACAGGTACAGGCTGGCCCAGATGCGGTATGGCCCCCAGCACTGGCCCCGCGCCTGCAGCTCGCGCGGGGTGGGCAGCCGCTGGCTGCCATCCACCCGCTGCGCGCCCTTGCGGATGCCCAGGTCGACCACCGGCAGGATGTCCGGCCGGCCGAGCCGGAACATCAGCATCATCTCCACCGTCCAGCGGCCGATGCCACGCACCGGCACCAGCGCCTCGACGATGGCGTCGTGGTGCATCCACGCCATCTGCCGGGTGGAAGGGATTTCCCCGGCCAGCTCGCGCCGCGCCAGGTCGCGCAGCGCCAGCGCCTTGTTGCCGGAAACGCCGCAGGCGCGCAGCCCGGCGTCGTCGATCCGGGCGAGCGTCGCGGCATGCAGGCGCCTGCTGTCGATCGCCGCCTCCACCCGCCCGACGATGGTCGCGGCCGCCTTGCCGCTGAGCTGCTGGAACACTATCGCGCGTGCCAGTGCATCGACCGGGTCGAACGGACGCCGCCACCCCGGTGGCGCGTCCAGCGGGCCGACGCGGTCGATCCAGCGGGCCAGGCGCCGATCATGGCGCTGCAGGTGCGCCAGCGCCTGCTCCACGTCGAAGCCGCGCCGGTGCAGTGGCATCGGGCTCAGCGCCTCAACGCACTGAACGCCAGCAGCAACCAGCCGGCCATCAGTGCGGTGCCACCGGCCGGGGCCAGGCGCGTCGGCCACCAGCCCAGCGCCCCGCCGGCAACGCTGCCGGAGAACAGCAGCACGCCCAGCAGCAGCACGTACAGCGCGGTGCGCCCGGCGGCATTCAACGATGCCGGGCCGAGTATCGCCAGTACGGCACCATGGCCGAAGGCATACAGCGCGGCGGTCTCCAGGTGGGATTGCGCCAGCGGGTCGCTCACCGCATGCGAAGCATAGGCGGACAGGCCCACCGCCGATGCCGCCAGCAGCGCCCCGCAGAACGCCAGCGCCGAGGGTTTGCGCACCCTCCGTTCCAGTCCCAGCATCATCTTCCCCCGGTTGGTCGGCCACCACGGCGTGGCCATGAACATGCGGACGCCGATCGCATCGCCTGCCCGGGCCGGCGTCCGGTCGCCTCCAGGCAGCAGGCAACAAAAAACGCGCCGCTGTGGGCGGCGCGTTTTCTGTGCATCACTTCATTCTTCCGCGACGGGCCGGTTACTTGACCGACCAGTACACGTCGTAGGTGCCGTCGGTGGTGAAGGCCTTGTCCACGCCCCCCTTCCACGACTCGTACGGACGGTCGGTGACCTCGTAGCCGGCGGTGGTCGCCCACGCACGCAGCGCGTTGCGCGCCACGTCCAGGCCCGCCATGTGGCCGGTGTAGGAGGCGAACGCCGAGCGGCGGGCAGGCGCATGCACGTAGCTGACCGGGTTGCCGGACGGGATCTTGACGTCGAGCTTGCCGTCGGCGGCAGCGACCACCGGAGCGGCCTCGGCCTTGTCGGCCTCGCCGTCCTTCTTGTCGCCGGCAGCGGCGGCGCCGCTCTTCTTGCGGACCGGCTGGGCCACGTCGAAGGCGTACTTCTCGGCGCCGAAGTCGGTGGTCACGATGCGCACCGGGCCGGCGGGCTCAAGGCCGTTGGCTTCCATCGCGCGCTTGATCCACTCCTGGTTGTCCAGGATCGACTTGCGGATGCTCTCGTTGCTGCGGTCGATGTTGCCGGCGTTGACCACCAGCAGGTCCTCGACCGGAACGTCCACCAGCTTCAGGTCGGTGAGCGGGGCTTCGGCGGCGCGGTAGTCGACGTTCGGCACCGAGGCCAGCATGTTGGCCATGCGCGACAGGCCCAGCTTCAGGTCGTCGCCGATGTGGCGGCTCACGTACAGGCCGGCATAGCGGCCGAACAGGTCGAAGCCGTAGTTGACCGAATAGTCCTGGGTGATCTTGACGTTGCGGTCGTTCTTGCCGGTCGGCTCCAGGGTGAAGGTGGTGACCTTGTCCTTGCCCTTGGTCTGGTCCTCGATGGCGATCACGACGCGCTTGTTCTGCTCGCTGTCGGTGATCTTCCAGCTGCCCGAACCCAGCTCCTTGGAGGTGTACTCCATGCTGGCGCCCACGCCTGCGTCCGGACCGCTGTACTTCAGCTCGATGCCCTTGTCACGCAGCACCAGCGGGTTCCAGTCCTTGAAGCGGCGCAGGCTGTTGACCGTGTCGTACACGATCGTCATCTTGCGGTTGGTTTCGATGCTTTCGGAAATATGGCGCTCGCCCGGCAGGCACACGCCAATGATGACGAACAGGCCAGCCACGATCCCCAAGGCGATCAGGAACTCGATAATACGGGTCATTCAGGAGTCTCCGGGGCCGATCCCACGGCCGGGTTGATTGAAGCGAAGCCCCCATCCTATCAGGCTTTGCGCAGGTTGTTGACGGATTTGGCGCACCGGTTTCCGTGTCCGGTGCAGGCATGCGGGCCGAAGGCCGTAAAGGCTGCCGCCTTGCCGCCAATGCCATGCACGATGCCATGCGACGGCCAGGCTGGCGAGGGGTGCGACGCCGGTTATTTTCCCTCCACCGGCGGCCTCCGCACCAGTCGTTCCATGAGATTCACTCGAAAGCAGGTTCCGCCATATCGGCCTCGCCGGCCACCGCACGCGCCACCGGACGCGTCCGTATGGCACGGGCCCGCGGCGGGCTTCCCGCTCACACCAGCTGCAGTTCGAACGCCTTGAGCACCGCGCGGGTGCGGTCGCGCACGCCCAGCTTGCTCAATATGTTGGAGACGTGGTTCTTGATGGTGCCCTCGGCCACGCCGAGCGAATTGGCGATCTCCTTGTTGGAAAAGCCGCTGGCCATCAGCCGCAGGATCTCGGTCTCGCGGTCGGTCAGCGGATCGGGCCGGTCGAGGCTGACGAATTCATTGCGCATGTGCTCCAGCCCGGACAGCAGGCGCTGGGTCACCGCCGGCTGCACCAGCGAGCCGCCTTCGGCCACGGTGCGGATCGCACCGACCAGCTGCTCCAGGGTCACGTCCTTGAGCAGGTAGCCCTTGGCGCCGGCCTTGAGCCCGGCCAGCACCAGCTGGTCGTCGTCGAACGTGGTCAGGATGATCGCCGGCGGCAGCTGCCCCAGCCGCGACAGGGTCTGCAGCGCCTCCAGCCCGGACATCACCGGCATGCGCATGTCCATCAGCACCACGTCCGGCGCCACCTGCGGAATCATCTCCACGGCCTGGCGGCCGTCGGTGGCCTCGGCCACCACCTCGATGCCGTCGTCCAGCGCCAGCAGCGAACGGATGCCCTGCCGTACCAGGGTTTGGTCATCGACCAGACAGACGCGGATCATCAGTTCACTCCTTGCGGCCCGGAGGCCAGCATCATATGGGTTGCCACCGGCAGCGAGGCACGAAGGTGGAAGCCTTCGCCGCGCCGTGCCGACACGTCCAGTACGCCGCCATACTGCGCCAGGCGTTCGCGCATGCCGCGCAGCCCGTTGCCGGGCAGGATGTCCTCCACCTCGCCGCCGACCCCGTCGTCGCGGGCGTCGATCACGATCCGCCCGTGCTCGCGCTCGACCCGGATCCACAGGTTGCGGGCGCCGGCATGGCGCACCGCGTTGGTGATCACTTCCTGGGTGCAGCGCAGCAATACGTGCGCGCGCTCCGGGTCTTCCACGCTCAGCGGGTCGTCCATGTCCAGGTGGATCTCGAGCGAAGGCACCCGCTCGGCCAGTGGCCGCAGCGCCGCGGCCAGGTCGATCGCACCGCTCTCGCGCAGCTGGCTGACCGCCTCGCGCACGTCGGTGAGCAGCAGCTTGGCCAGGGTATGCGCCTGGCGCACGTGTTCCTGCGCCTGGCCCTCGGTGATGTGGCCGGCTACTTCAAGGTTCAGGCTCAGCGCGGTCAGGTGGTGGCCGAGCAGGTCGTGCAGTTCGCGCGAGATACGGGTGCGCTCGTTGATCCGCGCACTCTCGGCCAGCAGCAGGCGGGTGGCGCGCAGTTCGGCATTGAGCCTGCGCTGCTCCTCGCGGGCCTGGGTCTGCTGCCGCGCCACCAGGCTGGTCACGAAGATGAACATCGAGAATCCGGCATACAACAGCGACTGCAGCAGCGCCTCGAACAGCGGCAGCCCCATGATCAGGTGGTAGACCGGCAGCACCGCCAGCTGGCTGAGCACCAGCCAGACCACCCCGACCCGCTTGCTCAGCAGCCACGGGATCACCCCGGCCGCGACCATCAGCAGGATGCTGCCCAGCCCGGTGACGCTCAGGTAGCTCACCGCCAGCCCCGACAGGGTCAGCACCAGCAGCGCCAGGCGGTCGTACCAGCTGGTGTGGCCACCGGCCGTCAGCCCGCGGGTCAGCCAGAAGTAGCACACGCCGAACGCCAGGTAGGCGGCCAGCAGCCAGGTGGCTTCGCCCAGGCTCGGCGGCAGCTCGCCTTCGGCCGGCGCGTACTGGGTGTAGAGCAGCGGCAGGCTGACCAGGCCCCAGGTGAAGAGGCCGGCCAGGCGCAGGACGCGGGTATGGCTGAGATATCCCAACATGGGTGCATGGTAAGGAGGCCGGCGGCTTTGCGCCCTCCCACGGAAGTCATGCCCGGATGGCGCTCGCCCGGTCAGGCCGGCCATGCGATAATCGCCGGCCAGCCCCCACCCCTCACTCGGGGCCGACCGCTTCACCCACGGAGTCACAATGTCGATCGTCATCCGCGACGTGCGCGAGCACGAGCTCGATTCCGTCCTGGCACTGAACAACAACGCCGGCCTGGCCATCCTGCCGCTGGATGCCGCCAAGATCCGCCGCTTCTACGAGACCGCCGAGTATTTCCGCGTCGCCGAACGCGACGGCAACATGGCCGGTTTCCTGGTCGGCTATGGCAGCAACGCCGAGCACGACAGCAGCAACTTCGCCTGGTTCCAGCAGCGTTACCCCAGCTTCTTCTATATCGACCGCATCGTGGTCGCCAGCCGCCGCCGCGGTGGCGGTGTCGGCCGTGCGTTCTACGCAGACGCCCAGAGCTACGCCGAGCTGCGCTACCCGCAGATGGCATGCGAGGTGTTCCTGGACCACGGCGCCGACGCCGCCCTGCTGTTCCATGGCAGCTTCGGCTTCCGCGAGGTCGGGCAGAACACCATGCCGGCCGTGGACGTGCGTGCCAGCATGCTGCTCAAGGACCTGTGCAGCTACGAGTGGGTGAAGGAAACCTATGGCGACAACCTGCCCGACGTTCCGTGGGCGGGCCACACACGCCGGCCCGTGCAGCAGCGGCCGACGGGAACCTGAGATGGCAGTGAATCCGGATTACGAACAGGCAGGCGAACTGAAGATCGGGCAGGTGGGCATCGCCAACCTGCGCATCCGCACCCTCGACGTGGAGCGGCTGGTACAGGAAATGCGCGAGCGCGTGGCGCGCGCGCCCAAGCTGTTCGGGCGCGCGGCGGTCATCCTCGATTTCGGCGGCCTCAGCCGCGTCCCCGACCGTGCCAGCGCGCAGGCGCTGCTGGACGGGCTGCGCGATGCCGGCGTGCTGCCGGTGGCGCTGGCCTATGGCACTACGGAAGTCGAGCAGCTCTCGGTCCAGCTCGGGCTGCCGCTGCTGGCCAAGTTCCGCGCCCAGTACGAACGCGCCGATGCCGCCCCGCCGCCCGCGCCGACACCGGCGCCGCCCCCCGCACGCCGCGCGCCGGAACCGGCACCGGCACCAGCGCCCGCCGCGCAACCCGGACGCATGCAGCTGGGCGCGGTGCGCTCGGGCCAGCAGCTGTATGCCGAGAACTGCGACCTGACCGTACTCTCAACGGTGGGTGCGGGCGCCGAGGTGATCGCCGACGGCAGCATCCACATCTACGGTACGCTGCGTGGCCGCGCCCTGGCCGGCGCGCAGGGCAATACCGGCGCCCGCATCTTCTGCCGCGACTTCCACGCTGAACTGGTCGCGATTGCGGGACGATACAAGGTGCTGGACGATATTCCCGACAACCTGCGCGGCAAGGCCGTGCAGGTCTGGCTGGAGCAGGACCAGATCATGATCGCTGCGCTGGATTGACGCGCAGCCCACCACGGAACATTCAGGAGAAATCCTTTGGCTGAAATCATCGTAGTCACCTCCGGCAAGGGCGGCGTCGGCAAGACCACCTCCAGCGCCAGCATCGCGTGCGGCCTGGCCCGGCGCGGCAAGAAGGTCGCCGTCATCGACTTCGACGTCGGCCTGCGCAACCTGGACCTGATCATGGGCTGCGAGCGCCGGGTGGTGTACGACTTCGTCAACGTCGTCCACGGCGAGGCCACGCTCAAGCAGGCCCTGATCAAGGACAAGCGCTTCGACAACCTGTACGTGCTGGCCGCCTCGCAGACCCGCGACAAGGACGCGCTGAACAAGGAAGGCGTCGAGAAGGTGCTCAAGGACCTGGCCGCCGACGGCTTCGACTTCATCATCTGCGACTCGCCGGCCGGCATCGAGAAGGGCGCGTTCCTGGCGATGTACTTCGCCGACCGCGCCGTGGTGGTGGTCAACCCGGAAGTGTCCTCGGTGCGTGACTCGGACCGCATCATCGGCCTGCTCGACTCCAAGACCGCCAACGCCGAGGCCGGCAAGAACGTGCCCGCGTTCCTGCTGCTGACCCGCTACAGCCCGGTGCGCGTGGAAAGCGGCGAGATGCTCAGCATCGGCGACGTGGAGGAAGTGCTGGGGCTCAAGGCCATCGGCGTGATCCCCGAGTCCGGCGACGTGCTCAACGCCTCCAACAAGGGCGAGCCGGTGATCCTGGACACCGAATCCATGGCCGGCCAGGCCTATGAGGACGCGGTCGGCCGCATCCTCGGCGAGGAGCGCCCGATGCGCTTCATTTCCGTGGAGAAGAAAGGCTTCTTCAGCAAGCTGTTCGGAGGGTGACGATGGGACTTTTCGACATCTTCAAGGCAAAGAAGAGCACGGCCGAAACCGCCAAGAACCGCCTGCAGATCATCATTGCCCAGGAACGCAGCACCCGCGGCGGCCCGGACTACCTGCCGCTGCTGCAGCGCGAACTGCTCGAAGTGATCAAGAAGTACGTCAACATCGACGCCGACGCGGTCAAGGTCGACCTGGTCAAGGACGGCGAGCACGACGTGCTCGACATTTCCGTGGCCCTGCCCGAAGGCCCGCAGGACTGATTGCGACGACCGGGGCCGGCCGACGGCCCCGGCACCTTCCATAGCGATGCCGACTTCGCCCGCCACCGCGCCCGCCGCCGTCCTGTGCGTGGGCGATATCGCCTGGGACGCCAGCGCCGCCCTGCTGGCGCGCCACGGCCTGCGCCTGAACCGGGTCGGGGACGGGCAGCAGATTCCCGGCAGCTACTGGGGCGAACCCGAAGCCGGCATCATCGCCAGCGACGTCTACGTGCGCGCCGACACCCCGGTGCACTCGATGCTGCACGAAGCCTGCCACCTGATCGTGCTGCCACCGGAGCGGCGCGCCCTGGTGCATACCGACGCCACCGATTCGGTGCCCGAGGAAGACGCCACCTGCTACCTGCAGATCGTGCTCGCCGGGCAGCTGCCCGGGGTCGGCAGCGCGCGGCTGATGGCCGACATGGATGCCTGGGGCTACACCTACCGGCTGGGTTCCACCCGCGCCTGGTTCGAGCACGACGCCGACGACGCCAGGCGATGGCTGGCCGAGCGCGGCCTGCTGCCGGCATGAGCCGGCGGCGCTTGCCGCCCGGCCCGAACGCCTTCACGGCACGCTGAGCACGCCTGGCCGCAGAGAGGCATGCCGGCGCCGGCACGACGCGCTACGGCAGCGACGCGCCCATGTCCAGGGTGACCCGGGTGCCGCGCTGCGGGCCGGAATGGATGTCCAGTTTCCAGCCCAGGTGCTCGCACAGGCGACCGATCAGGTCCAGGCCGATGCCGGTGCGCATGTTGCGCTCGCCGCGCGCGGTCTTGGCATAGGCCACGGCCACTTCCTCCGGGCTCATGCCATGCCCGGGGTCCTCGATGGTCACCACCGCCTGCGGCGTCAGCCACAGGCGGATCACCCCGCGGTCGCTGTTTTCCAGCGCGTTGCGCAGCAGATTGCCGACCGCGGCCTGCACCACGCCCACCGGCGCCACGATCGTGCACGGCGCCACGTCCACCACCTCGACCGACAACTCCTTGCCGCTGGCCAGGTACGCGTGGTCGGCCACGATCTCCGGCAACAGCTGCTCCAGCGCCAGCGGTTCGCTCAACGCCGCCAGCCGCGCCGGCTCGCGCGCCAGCACCAGCATCAGCTGGATCAACTGTTCCATGCTGGACGCGGTGCTGCACACCCGCAGCAACTGCTGGCGCGCGCGCGGCGGCAGGCCGGGCTGCTCCAGCGCCAGCTCGGCCGCGCCGGTGATCACCGCGATCGGCGTGCGCAGTTCGTGGCTGGCGGTACTGATGAAGGCCCGTTCGCGCTCGACGAAACGCTCGTTGCGCTCCAGGTAGTCGTTCACCGAGTCGGCGATCACCTCCATCTCGGCGCTGCCGCGGGCGGTGACCTGCACCCGCTGGCCGCTGCGCTCGGGCTGCAGTCCGGCGATGTCGGCGGCCAGCCCGGCCAGCGGCCGCACCAGGCGGTTCATGCCGACCCACGCCATCAACAGGGTGACGACCACCATCGCGATCCCGGCCAGTACCGCCCAGCGGGTGATGAAATGCTCCAGCTCTGCGAAATCGGTAATGTCCAGCACCAGCATCGTGCGCCCGAAATCGCTGGTGTGGCGCACCATCACCGCGCTGCGGTGGCCTTCCAGGCGGACGCCGTCGTGCAGGCCCGGCTTCAGGTGCGCCAGCATGTCCGGGATGCCGTGGGCATCGTGGTCGCTGAAGAAATGCAGGGTGTCGGAGTCCTGCCAGCGGTAGTCCGGGTCGGTGCGCTTGCTGGCGATGACGCTGTCCAGCTCGGAGTTGAGCAGCGCGCGCCACACCGAGTGTTCGGCGCGCTCGTGCACGTAGTTGGCGGCGCTGAACACCACCAGGGTCAACAGCGCCAGGTAGCTGGCCAGCCAGACCAGCAGCTTGCGCCGCAGGGTACGCCGCTTCATCGCTCGCCGTTCCCGGGTGCACCGGCCAGGGGCGACGCATCCGGCGCGCACAGGCGGTAACCGACCCGCGGCAGGGTATGCAGCAGCTTGTCCTGGAACGGCCCGTCGACGCTGCGGCGCAGCTCGTAGATATGCGAGCGAAGCATGTCGCCGTCGGGCGGCTCGTCGCCCCACAACGCGTACTCCAGCTGGTCGCGCGGCACCGCCGCCGGGCTGGCGCGCATCAGCACTTCCAGCAGCTTGCGGCAGGCCGGGTACAGGTGCAGCAGCTGGCCGCCGCGCTGCACTTCCAGCGTGGCCAGGTCCAGGCGCAGGTCGTGCACCTCCAGCACCTTGCGCGGGTTGCGCCCGCGCAGGCGCGCCAGCACCGCGTCCAGCCGCACTTCCAGTTCGGGCAGGGCGAAGGGCTTGGTCAGGTAGTCGTCGGCGCCGGCGCGGAAGCCGGCGATCTTGTCCGGCAGCTCGTCGCGCGCGGTGAGCATGATCACCGGCACCTCGGAACGGTGCTCCTCGCGCAGGCGCCGCAGCACTTCCGGCCCCTCCATGCGCGGCAGCATCCAGTCCAGCAGGATCGCGTCGTAGGCCTGGGTGGCGGCCAGGTGCAGCCCGGTGATGCCATCGGGCGCGACATCGAGCACATGCCCGCGCGCCTCGAAATAGTCGAAAAGATTGGCGATCAGGTTGCGATTGTCTTCGATGACCAGCAGCCGCATGTGCAGAACCCTTGGAAGAACGCTTCGCCGGTGGACACGCGCCGGACCCATCGATGGGCGCCGGCGGGACGGCAGTACCCGCCCATCGTAGCCCCAGCGCTGGTCGGAGCGATGTCGAAACAGGTCACAATGCGTACTACGACGCGCTTCCCACGCCGGCCGCGCGATCCTCTCCATCCACTCTCCAGACGAGCCCAGCGTGCGCCCGACCCGCCTACGATCCTCCGCCCCCTGGTTGCTGTTGCTGGCCCTGGTCGTGGCCAGCCTTATGGCCGGGCTCGGCATGCGCGAGCCCTCCCCGCCCGACGAGCCGCGCTTCGTGCTGGCCGCACGGCAGATGGTGGAGACCGGGCAATGGCTGCTGCCGCACCGCGGCAGCGAGCTGTACGCCGAGAAGCCGCCGACCTTCATGTGGATCCAGGCCGCCACCTACAAGGTGCTGGGCAACTGGAACATCGCCTTCCTGCTGCCGTCGCTGCTGGCCGCGCTGCTGACCCTGTGGCTGACCTGGGATTTGTCGCGGCGGCTCTGGAACCGGCGCGTGGCGCGCTACGCGGTGCTCGGGCTGTTCGTATGCATCCAGTTCGGGCTGATGGCCAAGCGCGCGCAGATCGACATGGTGCTGGTGGGCATGACCACGCTGTCGCTGTGGGCGCTGCTGCGGCACATGCTGCTGGGGCCCAACTGGAAACTGCTGGCGCTGGGCGCCTTCGCCGCCGGGGTGGGCACGGTGACCAAGGGCGTGGGCTTCCTGCCGCTGCTGGCGCTGCTGCCCTGGGCCATCTGGCGCTGGCGCCATCCGGGTGCGGCCGGCGCCGGGCGCGGCTGGGGCTGGTGGCTGGTCCTGCCGCTGTTCATCGCCGGCACCTGCGTGTGGCTGGCGCCACTGGGCATCGCCCTGCTGCGCAACCCCGACCCGGGCCTGCAGTCCTATGCGCAGGAGCTACTGTTCAAGCAGACCGGCACCCGCTACGCCAATGCCTGGCACCACCACCAGCCGGCCTGGTACTACCTGCAGGTGATCGCCACGCTGTGGCTGCCGGGCAGCCTGCTGCTGCCGTGGCTGGTGCCGGCCTGGTGGCGGCGCCTGCGCCGGGCCGATCCGCGCTACGTCGTGCTGCTGGGCTGGGCCGTACTGGTGCTGCTGTTCTTCAGCGCCAGCCCCGGCAAGCGCGAGGTCTACATCCTGCCGATGCTGCCGGCGCTGGCGGTTGCGGCCGCGCCGCTGCTGGCCGGCCTGTTGCGGCGCACCGGCGTGCGCTGGGCATTGCTGCTGTACGTGGCGCTGCTGGCGGTGGCGATGCTGGCGGTCGGCTACGACGCACTGCAGCACGGCGACGGCTGGGCACAGCGCAGCGCGGCCAAGCGCGCGATCGATCCCTCGGTGGTACCACGGGTCGGCGCCTGGCTGGTGGGCTTCGGTGTCGCCGCGCTGGCGCTGGTGGCGGCGCTGCGCCTGCGCCGCGCCGGACTGGCGGCGGTACTGGCCACGGTGCTGCTGTGGGCGATGTACGGGCTGGGGCTGATGCCGGCGCTGGACCCCTACAGTTCGGCCTCGGGGGTCATGGACAAGGTGCGCCAGCGCATCGGCGACGGCGAACTGGGCATGGTCGCCTGGCGCGAGCAGAACCTGCTGCAGACCCACCCGCAGGCGATGGATTTCGGCTTCAAGCGCCCCTGGCCCGAGCAGTGGGAGATGGCCGGGCAATGGGTGGCCGCCGCCCCGGAGCGCCGCTGGCTGTTCGTCCTCAAGCAGGCGATGACCCCCTGCGCCGACCCGGCACGGGTGATCGATATCGGCAGTGCCAACCGCAACCAGTGGCAGCTGCTGCCGGGCACCGCGCTGGATACGGCCTGCGTGGCCACCACCCACGGCCAGGTCGCCGGCACGCCGGACGAGGACAACGAGGACTGAAGCCGGCGGGGCGTTAACGCCCGGCCAACGCGCCTCCGACCAGTCTCCGACATGGCGGCAACCACCATGCCGCCATTCATCGTCGATGGCGTACAGCTCCCGTGCCTGCCGCTCCCTCCTCGCCGCCTCCTTGCGCCCTGCCCGCCCCCGGGCTCGCAGCCACCCGGCGCGGCTTCCTCGGCCGCCACCTGCTGATTCCCCTGCTGCTCGCGGTGGCCGCCAGCGTGGTGCTGATGGCCGGCAACGGCGACCAGTGGCTGGCCGACCAGCTCTACCGCTGGGAAGGCAGCCGTTGGGCCTTCAAGGACGCCTGGTGGACCACCCATGTCATCCATCGCGGCGGCAAGAACCTGAGCACCCTGGCCGGCGTGCTGGTGATGCTGGCGCTGCTGCGGGCCTGCCTGGACGCCCGCTGGAAGGCGCTGCGCCGGCCGCTGCTGTACCTGCTGCTGGCGGTGGGCCTGTCCACCGGCCTGGTCTCCCTGCTCAAGTCCATGACCCAGATGGACTGCCCCTGGGACCTGCAGCGCTACGGCGGGTTGCGCCCGTTCATCGGCCTGTTCGAAGCGCGCCCGGAGCTGCTCGGCCGCGCCGCCTGCTTCCCCGCCGGCCATGCCAGCGCCGGCTACGGCTGGGTGGCGCTGTATTTCTTCGCCCTGCAGGTGCGCCCACGCTGGCGCTGGGTGGCACTGGCCACGGCCGTGGCCACCGGGCTGGCGTTCGGCTTTTCCCAGCAGCTGCGCGGCGCACACTTTCTCTCGCATGATGTGTGGTCGCTGGCGGTCAGCTGGACCGTGGCGGTACTGCTCTACCTGTTGATGTTCCCACCGGCCACGGCCTCCACGCTCAAGGAAGAACCCCACGCATGAGCACCGCTTCCCCGCATCTGCCCGCATCGACCAGCGCATTGGCACGGCTGCGCCGCTGGCGCCCGGAAATCTCCACCGAAGCACTGATCCTGCTGGCCAGCGCGTTCTTCGCCCTGGTCTGCAACGGCCTGTTCTGGCGCAACGCCATGGCCACCAACCCCGGCAGCGTGCTGTTCGCGCTGTCGCTGTTCGCGCTGCTGATGGGCGCGCATGCACTGCTGCTCGGCCTGCTGGTGTGGCGCTGGAACGCCAAGGTGCTGCTGACGGTCCTGTTCGTCACCACCGCGTTCGCCACGCACTACATGAACAGCTTCAACGTCTACCTGGACGCGGACATGCTGCGCAACGTGCTGGCCACCGACCACAAGGAATCGAGCGAGCTGATGACGCCCGCCCTGCTCCTGCCGCTGCTGGTCTACGCGCTGGTGCCGTGCGTGCTGCTGTGGCGCCTGCGCCTGCGCCGGCGCAGCTGGGGCCGCGCCCTGCTGTGGCGGCTGCTGTTCCTGGTGGGCGTGGTGGTGGTGTCCGGTGCCGGTACGCTGGCCTCGTTCCAGAACGTATCGGCGCTGATGCGCAACCACCGCGAAGTCCGTTACCTGGCCACGCCGGCCAACTACCTGATCGCACTGAAGCAGAACCTGATCAGCTCCAACCCGATCAAGAACAAGCCGAAGCTGCCGCTCGGCACCGATGCCAAGGCCACGCCGCGCGCGGCCGACAGCAAGCCGCGCCTGCTGGTGCTGGTGGTCGGCGAGACCGTGCGCGCGCAGAACTGGGGCCTGAACGGCTACGCCCGCCAGACCACGCCGGAGCTGGCCAAGGCCGGGGTGATCAACTTCCCCGACATGCATGCCTGCGGCACCAGCACCGAGGTATCGCTGCCGTGCATGTTCTCGCCGTTCGGACGCCACGACTACGACGCCAAGAAGATCCGCGCCCACCAGTCGCTGCTGCACGTGCTCGAGCACGCCGGCATCCCCACGCTGTGGCGCGACAACCAGTCCGGCTGCAAGGGCGTGTGCGAGGGCCTGGAGATCCAGCGCCTGGGCGACGCCACCAAGCCGGGCCTGTGCGCCGATGGCCGCTGCATGGACGAGATCCTGCTCGACGACCTTGCCGCGCAGGTGCGCGCCAAGCCGGGCGACCGCGTGGTCGTCCTGCACCAGCTGGGCAACCACGGCCCCAGCTACTTCCAGCGCTATCCGGCGCAGTTCCGCCAGTTCGTGCCGACCTGCGACACCCCGGACCTGGGCAAGTGCCGCCGCGGGCAGATCGTCAACAGCTACGATAACGCCATCCGCTACACCGACCACTTCCTGGCCCAGACCATCGCCGCACTGCGCGGCATGGACGACTACGACAGCGCCATGATCTACCTCTCCGACCACGGCGAGTCGCTGGGCGAAAAGGGCCTGTACCTGCACGGCATGCCGTACGCCATCGCACCGGACGAACAGACCCGGGTGCCGATGGTGATGTGGTTCTCCCCGCAGTTCGCGGCCAACCGCGGACTGGACCTGCAGTGCGTGCGCGAACGTGCGCGCCGCCGCGCCGACCATGACAACCTGTTCCCCTCGGTCCTGGGGCTGATGCAGGTCACCACCTCGGTGTACGAGCGCGAGCGCGACGTGTTCGCCGGGTGCGAAGGCTAGCAACCGGTCCCGCCGCGGGAGCGACGCCCGTCGTTCCCGCGGCAAAGCGCCGCGGATCATCCAGCCGGCATTGCGAGAACCCGCCATGGCCACCTTTCCGCAATGGCTGCCCTGGGCCCTGCTGTCGGCAGCCTTCGCCGCGCTGACCGCGATCTTCGCCAAGCTCGGCCTGCAGCAGGTCGATGCCGACCTGGCGATGCTGCTGCGTACCATCGCCATCGTCGCCGTGCTGGGCCTGTTCGTGGCAGCCACCGGCAAGTGGAGCAACCCGCTGGCGCTGCCGGGCAGGACCCTGCTGTGGCTGCTGCTCTCGGCGCTGGCCACCGGCGCATCGTGGCTGTGCTACTTCCGCGCCCTGCAACGCGGCCCCGCCTCGCAGGTGGCGCCCGTGGACAAGCTCAGCGTGGTGCTGGTGGCGGTGTTCGCCTTCGCCTTCCTGCACGAGCGCCTGGCCTGGCGCGAATGGCTGGGGGTGGCGATGATCGGCGGCGGCGTGCTGCTGATGGCGCTCAGGCGCTGACCCACCCCCTTGCCGCGACCGCCGCGGCCCTCTAGCCTTCGCCGATCGAACACCATCGGGGAATCGCGTGAAACAACGTCATCTGCTGTTGGCCCTTGCCGTGAGCGCCAGCGTGCTGTCGCTGGCCGCCTGCAAGAAGGAAGCCGCCACCGACACCGCCGCGCCGGCGGCACAGGCCGCGCCGGCCGAGAGCGCCGACCAGTTCGTCGCCCGGATCAACGCCGAGTTCAAGGCGATGTACCCGGAAATGACCTCGGCGCAGTGGCTGTCCTCCACCTACATCAACGACGATTCCGCGCGCGTGGCGGCCAAGGCCAACGAGCGCTGGCTGACCACGCTCAACGGCTGGATCGAACAGGCCGGCAAGTACGAAGGCCAGCCGATGAGCGAGGACACCAGGCGTGCCCTGCACCTGCTCAAGCTGATGACCGCCATGCCGGCCCCGCGCGACCCGGCCAAGCTGGCCGAGCTGGCCGCCATCGCCACCAAGCTGGAGGGTGACTACGGCGCCGGCACCTACTGCACCGGTGAAGGCGACCAGCAGAACTGCCGCCAGCTCGGCGAACTGGAACAGGTACTGGCGCGCTCGCACGACTACGACAAGCAGCTCGATGCCTGGCAGGGCTGGCACTCCACCGCCGTGCCCTCGCGCAAGCCGTACCAGCGCTTCGTCGAGCTGGTCAACGAAGGCGCGCGCGAGCTGGGCTACGCCGATGCCGGGCAGATGTGGCGCAGCGGCTACGACATGCCGGCCGAACAGGTCGGCCCGGAAACCGACCGCCTGTGGGAGCAGGTCAAGCCGCTGTACGAACAGCTGCACTGCTACACCCGCGCCAAGCTGGACAAGGAATACGGCAAGGACAAGGCCGAAGTCGGTGGCGGCCTGATCGCCGCGCACCTGACCGGCAACATGTGGCAGCAGGACTGGAGCAACCTGTGGGACCAGCTGCAGCCCTACCCCGGCGCCGGCAGCCTGGACATCACCGCCGCGCTCGAGAAGCAGCACCAGGGCAACCTGAGCGCGGCCCTGGCCAAGGCCGGCGCCAATGCCGACGTCGCCGCCCGCTTCAAGGCCCAGCGCGAGGCCGAACTGGCCACCGCCAGGCAGATGACCGAGCGTGCGCAGGACTTCTACGTGTCCCTGGGCATGCCCAAGCTGCCGCCGAGCTACTGGCAGAACACCCAGTTCATCAAGCCGCTGGACCGCAACGTGGTCTGCCACGCCAGCGCCTGGGACATGAACATGGGCGGCGACGGCAAGGACGTCGGCGCGGATGTGCGCACCAAGATGTGCATCACGCCCACCGAAGAGAACTTCACCACCATCTACCACGAGCTGGGCCACATCTATTACGACCTGGCCTACAACCCGCTGCCGCCGCTGTTCCAGGGCGGCGCCAACGACGGCTTCCACGAGGCCATCGGCGACACCATCGTGCTGGCGATGACCCCGCAGTACCTGAACTCCATCGGCCTGGTCGACAAGCCGCAGGAAAGCCGCGAGGCCACCATCAACGCGCAGATGCGCATGGCCCTGAGCGGCGTGTCGTTCCTGCCGTTCGGGCTGATGATCGACCGCTGGCGCTGGGGCGTGTTCGACGGCTCGATCAAGCCCGAGCAGTACAACCAGAAGTGGTGGGAACTGAAGGCCCAGTACCAGGGCGTGGCCCCGGCCGGCGCACGCGGCGAGGAGTTCTTCGACGCCGGCGCCAAGTACCACGTGCCGGGCAACACCCCGTACCTGCGCTACTTCCTGGCGCGCATCCTGCAGTACCAGTTCTACAAGGGCCTGTGCGACGCCGCCGGTTACACCGGCCCGCTCAACCAGTGCACCTTCTATGGCAACAAGGAAGCAGGCCAGAAGTACTGGGCCATGCTCAGCAAGGGCGCCAGCCAGCCGTGGCAGGCCACGCTCAAGGAACTGACCGGCAGCGAGAAACTCGACGCCGCCCCGATGCTGGAATACTTCGCCCCGCTGCAGGAATGGCTCAAGCAGCAGAACGAAGGCCAGATGTGCGGCTGGCAGGCCGGTCCCGCGCAGCCGGTGAAGCCGGCCGCGCCGTAACCCCGGTTCCGGTTCAGGCATCAACACGAAGGGCGCCGGCAAGGCGCCCTTCGTTCGCATCCCCATGCATGCAGCGCATGCCAACGCGACGCTCCCGCACACGCCCATGACCGACTTACCCGCAAGCGGACCACCCGCCCTGCCCCGCGCCCAACCCGCGCCCGGGCCGTCCAGGGACACCGTGTGGCTGCTTACCGGCCTGGCCGGCAGCGTGCTGGCCGCCGTGGCCATCACCGTGATCGGCATGGTGCTCTACCCGCAGTTCGCCGACACCTTCACCGCCTTCACCCTGCGCGGCACCGACCTGCCGCTGCCGACCCGGCTGGCCATGCGCTTCTACCCCGCCATCTGGCTCGCTCCGGCGCTGGTGCTCCTGGTCCGGCTGGGCTGGCCGGGCAAGGCCGGCCGCGCGATCGCAGCGGGCGTATTCGGACTGCTCACCCTGTTCGCCGGGGTACCGCTGGTTCTCGTTTCAGCCTACCTGCCGATGATCCAGCTGATGTCGGCGTTGTAGGCACGTGCCGAGCCACCTCGCGCAGTCTGGGACGGACGCCATGCGCGCAGGGATGCCAGCAGACCGGCAGCGCCGCATCGAAGGGCATGCAGTAGACCGAAGGGCGCCGATGGCGCCCTTCGTGCATTCCGCATCCCATGCTCCCGCCCTACAGCGCGCATTGACGCTCCGCATCCGCCGTTACCCCCGCAGACCGGGGGGCGTAGTCGTTGCAGCGTGATGCTTGCGGCATAAACCCAGCACGGCATTTCCTGCGCCTTCCTTGACCTTCCAAGCGTATGGAATAGAAGAAAAACCACAGATTGCGAGTGGTGGTGAAGTCGGCCATTATCCGCACTACGCTGCGCCCAGGCGGCCGAACAGGTGTCAGGTGCTTGTGGACGTTTCCTCGCTCACCGATACAACGATAGAAGCGATTCACACCTTCGCTTGCGGTCCCGTTCGCCCCACATGGGTAAACCCGCTCACGACGCCAATGGCAACGGCAATAGCCGTAATGCAGTTTCCCGATGGACGCGCGGCACGGGGCGCACCCTGCGAGGTAAAGCTGGATTCGGGCAAACACCCATCGCTCGACCTTGAGGTCATGGAGTGCGATGCCACTGCCCTCCAATGGCAGGCATCCAGTGGCAAGGCCTACGTCATGCAGCGCCCTCCCGCCGCCGCAGCCTTCGTTCCCTTTTCCGTACAGTCTGTGGCGGAATCAGACCCACTTGAGGAGGGCGCTGTGAATGAGATCGTCTTTAGAGGCCGCAGCGGTTCACGCGCTGCCCTCCGCCACATCATGCCGCCAATGACACTCGGCATAGCGCTGGCGCATCCAGGCCAGGCACCTGACAGTTCATTCAAGCCGACGCCGCTTCGCGTGGCTTGACCCAGGTGTCAGCTTGCTTTTGGAGCTTGCATGTCATCACAGAACAATCCCTATGCGCCGGGTGAATCAGTCGTTGGCACCGAGCGCATCGTCGGCGAAGCCGCCTCTGCTGGCCGCCGTTTTCTGACGTTCATGGTCGACTTCCTCGTCGTCCGCTCAACCTTCTTTGTCGGCGAAGTCGCCTACGTGGTCGTCTATGGGCCGGAAGCATACGACGCAGCAACCAGCTCGGCCTGGTCATCTGTGGCATTTGTGCTTCTGTACGTCCTCTACTACCTCGCATTGGAGTCCATCTTCGGACGCACACTTGGAAAAGTGCTCTTGGGCACCAGGGTGGTGACCGAATCCGGCACCACACCATCGTTATCTGCGGTCCTTGTTCGAACACTTTCCCGCCTGATACCCCTTGAGCCCGTATCTTTTACACTCGCCGACACCTGGTGGCATGACTCGCTCAGCAAGACCAAGGTGTTGCGCGTCCGACGAGCAAGCTAGCAGTCCGTCCAGGCCGAAGCCGCTCCGCGGCGCGGATCAATTCAGGCGTTAAACCGCATGAGCCACCCTCACGCATTTGAATCCTGGCCCTTCAGCCTTCACTTTTAAGCTGGCGTTATCACCATCCGCCAGGTCATGGAGGACTTGGAGCCGATTCGCGAGATCCACCATGACCCGACGGCGACTGGCAATTCTTGTGCGCCGCGCCCCTGGATGAGAAAGATCTAAAACTCGTCCGCCTGAGCTGCATTACCGAAAAAGATTCTACTATTGCCGGGCTGGCCGAGATGCCGCCTAACCGGTGTACCACTCGGCAGGAATTCAAGCGCTTCATCAACCCCGCGAAGATGAGGCCTAACAATTCGTCCAAGTCGGACCCGATTCGCGGCACAGCTCTACTCAGGGGTCAGGCATCATGGAAAAAGCATCCTTACCATCGGAGACCGCAGCCAGCTTTGGTGGCTTCGTACTGGCTCACGCCGCAATGATTGCATCGACACTCAGCGGCGGCGAGTTGATCTGTCCTTTCGCTGTAGTAAAAAAGGGTGACAGACGCCAAGTTTTCGATTTTGAGGCGGACACGCAAGCTGAGGCAGTTGAGAGAGGCAAGGCCAGCCTCGTACACCTGAAAGATCAAGTTGAAGCCTGGGCATTCGCACGGGAAGGTCTGTGGTCAGGCCCGGACTTGCCATCGAAGATTGATGTACTGGTTGTCTCTTCCTGGGCGCCAGGCATGGACGAGCCGCTCGTGCTGCTTCAGGCCTTCAGCCCGGCCCAGACTGGTAATTTCAGGCTACTGGGTCAATTGGAGATTACGCAGGACGGCCAAGGGGTCGTGAGTGAGTCAATGCGTTGTCTCATCTCCGCCGCGCAAGCAGGTATCGCAGACAGCAACGTTCCTTGGTCGAGTTGGCTGGTCCATGATGCCTAACGATTCATTCAAACCGAAGCCGTCTCGTGGGCCGGGCTAGTTCCGGCGCCAAGCCTCCTACCCAATCTTCTCGCAATCTTCAGGAAATCTCCGACTTGGACATCCCGCGATTCTTCAACATCACGGAAAGTGCGCACCGAATCCACAATCCGTTCACGCCAGAAAAGTTCGCAACGCTTGGCGAGGCACTGCGCCTGAAGTCCGGAGACCGCGTGCTTGATCTTGGTAGCGGTTCGGGCGAGATGCTATGCACCTGGGCACGCGACCACGGCATCGTCGGCACCGGCATCGACATGAGTTCGCTGTTCACCGCACACGCCAGACAGCGCGCCGAAGAACTCGGCGTCGCCCATCAGGTCAATTTCATCCACGGTGATGCAAGCGGCTACATCGCTGACGATAAAGCTGACGTTGCGGCTTGTGTCGGTGCCACCTGGATTGGCGGAGGCGTCGCTGGAACCATCGAGCTTCTGGCCAGGAGCCTGCGTACCGGCGGAGTCATCCTGATTGGCGAGCCATACTGGCGGCAGTTGCCGCCAACGGAAGATATCGCCAGGAAATGTCTTGCCAACTCAATCTCCGACTTCCTCATTCTTCCGGAGCTTCTCGCATCCTTCGGCAAGCTTGGTTACGACGTCGTTGAGATGGTTCTGGCCAATCAGGATGGCTGGGACAGATACGAGGCCGCCAAGTGGCTTACGATGCGCCGATGGCTGGAGAAAAACCCCGACGATGAGTTGGCGGATGAGATCCGCTCCAAACTCAGCACAGAGCCTGGGCGCCACGCCGCCTACACGCGCGAGTATCTGGGTTGGGGCGTGTTTGCACTCATGCCAGGAATCAGCCCCGGGAAGACCTGACAACTTGTTGAAGCAGATGCTGCCCCGCGGCGCAGCCCAATCCAGACGCCAGGGCTCATATGGAAAAGTTCGCCATCTCCGTTCCGTGGCTCACCACTGGCGCTTCCCCGCCATCGTGTTCCTGCCATTCCGTCCTCGCTCCCGCCTACATGGCTTCTTCACCGCCTTGATCGCCGTTGCAACGGGCTGGTCATTCAATCTGGCGTAGGCCATTGCGGCTCAGGCGATCCCTGCCAATGAAGCGCCGGACACCAATGGAGCTGCCCGTAACGGACAGCATCTTGGCGGACGATTGGAGCGGGGCCCTGGCCCGATCTGATCTGCGGCCAGGCCGTTCACTCACGCCGGCGCGCATGGAACGCGCCGGCATGGTTCACACATCAGGCTCCACAGGGGAAATCATGTGCAACTCACTAATCGTCCTGGCGTTGCTCTGCTCATCGTGCGCATCCACCGGCCCCGAGCGCACCTCGTCACATGCATCCATCGGCCAGGAGGGAACCTCCATCCAGACCGCCGTCCCCATCAAAGCCACGAACAGCGCGGAGGGGGTTGCTGCCGAGTACGCCTGGATTGCCCGTAAGCATCCCGGCTTCAAGCGGGAGAGCCAGTCACTCCTGCTGGAAGGTAAAAGGGCCTACGACCTGATCGAGATCACCACGGCCGACGGCAAGCGCATGGCCTACTACTTCGACGTCACATCCTTCTTCGGAAAATGGTGAGGCGCCTGCCGGCGCAGCCGGGCACCCCAGCCTGATCCAGGCACAAGGCGGCGCGGGCACGCGCATCACCGCTCGTGCCCGCCCCCTGGAGCCGGGTGGATAGCAACGCATCGCGCATCTCCAATGGAGGGCACCATGGGACTTCTGACCTTCAGCACCAACGTCACCCTGGACGGCTGCATCGATCACCGCGAGGGCGTCGTCGACGACGAGACCCATGCCTTTTTCACCCGCCTCATGGACGAGAGCGGCGCGATGCTGTGGGGCCGTGTCACCTACGAGATGATGGAAAGCCACTGGCCGGCAGTCGCCCGTGGCGACATGGAGGCGCCCGCGTCGATGCGCGAATGGGCGGTCAAACTGGACGCCAAGCCGAAGTACGTGGTGTCGACGACGCGTAAGGCGTTTCCCTGGGCGAACAGCCACCTCATCGCCGGCGATCTGCGCGCGGGCGTGCAGCGGCTCAAGGACGCGACGCCGGCTGGGGTACTGCTCGGTAGCGGCAAGCTGGCGACCGAGCTGGACCGGCTGGACCTGATCGACGAATACAGGTTCCTGGTCCACCCCAGGATCGTTGGTCATGGCCCTGCCCTGTACGGCAGCGGGTTGCCCGGCACGCGGCGGCTGGAGCTGGTCGCTGCGCAGCCCATGCGCTGCGGCGCGGTGGCCGTGCACTACCGGCGTGCACCCTGAGCCTGCTCCTGGCGCTGCCGACCGGGCATTTCGAGCCGATCCCGCCTTGCCGCAACGCTCGATCCGGGCGCCTTGCCCGCGATCCGGCCACGCGTCGTCCTGCCACGGGCCTGAGCGCGGGCGGAGTTCGTCCGCGCCTTCCCGGCAGGACTCCATCGACCAGGGCGCAGATGATCCAGGACTGCGCGCGGGGATCAGGTGCCCGGGCAAATCGCGGCGAGCCTGGCAGTCCACTCACGCCGGCACCGCTTCGCGGCGCGGCCCAGTCCAGACGACAGGCCCTGCATGCTGCATCTGCTGGTATTGATCGCTGTCTTCTCGACGCTGCTGCTCCTGCATGCGTCGTTTCGCCTGTACCGGATCATTGCCGCCGAGAGGCCGGAGTGGATCCCGGTCGGGCAGCCATCGGCACGGTTTTATGCGGGCATCCCGCGGATCCTTCTGGCCAATGTCCAGTTCCAGGTATTGAAGGTCGCCTTCAGCTCCAGGGCCCGCCAGCTCACCACACACTCTGCCGCACGCCATGTACGCCACATGCGCTTGGCTCTGCCCCTCGGCGCAGCGGCGTTCTACATGGCGGTATTCGCCAGTTCGTGAATCGGGCCCGATAATTCACCCCAGCCGCCCGACCCGTGGGCCAACCCGTCCCGGATACCCGAGCCTGCAACCATGCTTCGCCCCATACACCCGGCATTACTCGTGGCCATCAAGGTACTTCTATCGGCCCTTGTGGCATGGGCACTGGCGTATCCGTTCCTCCAGCCCGAACCCGTCGGCCTGGCGAAAGAGCTTTCCGTGCTTGGCATATACGGCGCCCTGTTCCTCGGCCTCGTCTTCCTGGCGTTGGTGGCGGCGTACGCGAATGATCTACGCCGGGTGCTGGCGCGTGTTTCCGCCGGCAACAGGACGGCGACGCCCCGCTCTGTCTGGTGGATGCTGGTACTTCCCTACAACTTCATCGAGGACTTCTTCATCATCCACGCCGTCACGACGTCATTGCGGCGCGAAGCGCAATGCCGCGGCGGGCTGGGGCAGATGAAATCGTTTGGTGCCCGCACCGGGTTCGGCTGGTGCGCGGCGCAGATCGGCTCCTTGATTCCCAATGACGTCGGCTCCCTGTTCGCCCTGCTGGCGCTGGTCATGTGGGTGATCCACTGGAGACTGATCCGCAAGGCACTGGCAGCGCTGGTTGCGTCCCGGCCCGGTGCGCAACCAGCCGGCGCTGGCGTGCCTTCGGACCCCGCCTGATTGCGGCCCTGCGGCGCACCGGCGTTCCGGCCTGGCGACCGCAGATGACGGCAGTACGACCAGCTACCGCATCCGGACGGAACAGGTCCAGGCTCATGTGCGCACGGCACCAGAAGCCCTCGCTCCCGCCGTCGCAGTTCCTGGCAGCGGTCAGCGGCGTCCTCCGGGCGCCGCCCATTCCCGATGACGATGGCGGTCTGCGCGCGGGTCCCCTGTTCGAAGAGCCGGCGCGAATGGACGGCATGCTTTTCGATGCATCGTCCGTGTCGTGCGACGCCGACGAGGCCGATGCCATTTTTCAGGATGATGTCGAGTTCCATCACGGCACCGATGGCCTGTCCGTAGGCGGGCAGGTGCGGAAAAACACCCGTCGACCGGCCGCCTCATGCCCGGCGGATCGCGGCATCACCCACACGGTCGTTCCCTGCACCCTGCGCACTTGCCCCATCCAGGACTACGGCGCCATGCAGGCCGGGAAACACAGGTTCGACGAGCGTGGCGTGGCTGCCAGCACGCCGGCGCAGTTCGTCAGCGTGTGGCATCTGCACGATGGGATGGCGTCTCGCCCGTGTTTTCGGCTTCGACCATCACGCCATTGACGCTTCGCGGTGAGGCTGCCGGCAACGCTGCAGCGCCTGCCATCCGGGCAATCGTCGACGCCCGTTCCCCAGGCCACAACGCGCTCTGCGTCGGGCACCGCGGATGCCGGCATGCCATCGTGCGGCGCGCGCCGTGGCCCTGCCCGATCCATCACCCATGCGCGAACAACAAGGGCGCCACGCGGCGCCCTTGTCCGTTCACTACGCATCAGGAACTCAATGCGTGGCCGCGGCGTCCTTCGCGCCGAGGCCAAGTTCCGTGGCCAGGTTGCGCTTCCAGGTGTCGAAGTCGATGCCCTGCTCCGCCGCTTCGGCGTGCGCGGCGTCCTTCAGCGCATCGGAGTACATCAGCCGCACCGGGGTGCCGCTGCGCTCGTGCAGCTCGGCGGCCTGCATGATCAGCGCCAGCACGCGGGCGGCGCTGGGGGTTTCGCCGGCGATCTTGCCGTCCATGCCCAGCACCCACTCGCCGTCGCGGCGGACGATGCCGGCCAGCAGCGTGCGCTGCTGGTCGCGCAGTTCGGCATGCGGTTCCACCGCGGGCTTCGGCGCCGGGTTGGCCGCGGCCTGGTTGCGCTCGCGCTCGGCCAGCTTCTTCTTCGCCTCGCGGCGGCCCTTGGAGTGGATGGACATGGTTGCAGCTTCCGGTGGCGGCCATGCTGGCCGGTAAGGGGGAGAGTGACGCAGGTGGGGTGATGCGGGAAGGGATGCCTGGCCTAGATGTGCATGTGCGGGCCGGCCAGGTGGCGCTCGCGGCGGTGTTCCCAGTACCAGAACGCGAAGCCCAGCAGCATGAAACCGGCCATGCCCAGTGCCAGGTGCAGCGGCTTGCCGCTGAGCAGCGGCGACACCACGCCGGCCACCACGGTGCTGATCATCAGCTGCACGAAGGCCTGCAGCGACGAGGCCAGGCCGCGCTGCTGCGGGTACATGTCCAGCACCGCCAGCGCCAGCACCGGGAAGATCAGCGCCATGCCCAGCCCGCCGAGGAAGATGGGCAGCACCGCCCACGGCAGCTGCAACTGCGCCACCGAGGCCGCATAGGCGATGTTCAACACCGCCGACAGCGCACAGCAGGCGAAGCCGATGCTGATCTGCCGCACCGGCGGCGTGCGCCCGGCCATGCGCCCGGACAGGAACGCGCCGGTGGTCATGCCGCCGATGGTGGGAATGAACAGCCACGCAAAGCCGCCTTCGCCCAGGCGCAGGTGCTGCATCACGAACACCGGCGCCGAGGCGATGTACAGGAAGATGCCGCCGAAGTTGATGCTGCCGGCCAGGGCCAGGCGCAGGAAACGCGGGTTGAAGCCGATGCGCAGGTAATCGCGCAGCAGGCCACGCGGGGACAGCGCGGTGCGTGCCGCCGGCGGGTGCGTTTCCGGCAGCCAGCGCGCGGTGGTGGCGACCAGCAGCAGCGAGAACACCACCAGGAACCAGAAGATCAGCGGCCAGTCGCCGCCGCCGAGCAGGATCCAGCCGCCGATGATGGGGGCGATGGCCGGGGCGATGCCGAAGATCATCGACACCTGGCTCATCAGCCGCTGCGCGTCGGGGCCGTGGTAGAGGTCGCGGATCACCGCGCGGCCGACGATCATGCCGACGCCGGCGGAAACGCCCTGCAGCGCGCGGAACACCAGCAGCGTGCCCAGGTGGGTGGACAGCGCGCAGCCGACCGAAGCGGCGGCGAACAGCACCAGCCCGCCGAGGATCACCCGCTTGCGCCCCCACGCATCGGACAGCGGGCCGTGCGCCAGGCTCATCAGGCCGTAGAACAGCAGGTAGACGCTGATGGTCTGCTGCACCGCCACCTCGTCCACCGCCAGCTCCCGCGCCAGCAGCGGGAACGCCGGGAAGATGGTGTCGATGGAAAACGGCCCGAACATGGACAACCCGGCGAGCAGCAGGGCCAGGCGGCGGGTGGACGGCGAAGCGGTGGTCATGGCGTATCCGGCGGGGCGTGCGCGGCGACGCACGACGGGCGCCGGCCCTGTGCGGGCGGCGCCTGGGAAAAACGGGAAGCCGTCCATGATAGGCCCGTGGCGGCGGCGGCGCCATGCAGGCGGGCACCCGGGCGGCCGCGGGAGCGCGGCCCGTTCAGCCTGGCGGCCACGCCGGTGGCCCGGGGCAACGGCTATAATCGGCGTGCTACACGGTGGGAGAAGCGGTTCATCGCTGCCGAAGGCGCAAACGCCCGCAATCGCTCAGGCCCGATACCACCTGCGTCAAAACTCTGGAGAGACCGGTTCAATCCGGCGCCGAAGGTGCACGAGGCGCGCGACCCGCAGGTCGTGCCTTCCAAACTCTCAGGCAAAAGGACAGAGGGGCACGAGGCGAGCCACCGGCTTGCCGGCCGTGGTGCCGCGTGCGCGGAACCGCCGCCGGAAGGCATGGGCTCGCCGACCCAGCCCCGCACGCCACCCTCCGGACGTCCGTCATGCCCCAGAACACGCCTTCGCTGCGCGAACTCGAACACGCCTCCGCCTTCGTCGACCGCCATATCGGCCCCAACGATGCCGAAATCGCGCAGATGCTGCGCGTGGTCGGCCATGACTCGCTCGACGCGCTGACCGACGCCATCGTCCCCGCCGCGATCAAGTCGCCCGCCCCGCTGGCCCTGCCCGAGTCGCTGACCGAAGTGCAGGCACTGGCCAGGATCCGCGCCATCGCCAGCAGGAACAAGGTGCTGCGCAGCTTCATCGGCCAGGGCTATTACGGCACCCATACGCCGAACGTGATCCTGCGCAACATCCTCGAGAACCCGGCCTGGTACACCGCCTACACCCCGTACCAGGCGGAAATCTCGCAGGGCCGCATGGAAGCGCTGATCAACTTCCAGCAGATGGTCGCCGACCTGACCGGCATGGAGATCGCCAACGCCTCGCTGCTGGACGAAGCCACCGCCGCGGCCGAAGCCATGACCCTGGCCAAGCGTTCGGCCAAGTCCAAGTCCGACGTGTTCTTCGTGCACGACGCGGTGCACCCGCAGACCCTGGAGCTGCTGCGCACCCGCGCCGAGCCGATGGGCATCACCCTGCGCGTGGGCCCCCCGGCCGAGGCGCTGGACGCCGATTGCTTCGGCGTGCTGCTGCAGTACCCGGACACCTTCGGCCACATCGGCGACCACAAGGCGCTGGTCGAGGCCGTGCATGCCCGCCAGGGCCTGGTGGCGGTGGCCACCGACCTGCTGGCGCTGACCCTCATCACCGCGCCCGGCGAATGGGGCGCGGACATCGTGGTCGGCAACAGCCAGCGCTTCGGCGTGCCGTTCGGCTTCGGTGGCCCGCACGCCGCGTTCATGGCCTGCCGCGACGCCTACAAGCGCTCGATGCCAGGCCGCCTGATCGGCGTGTCGGTCGACGCCGAAGGCAAGCCGGCCTACCGCCTGACCCTGCAGACCCGCGAGCAGCACATCCGCCGCGAGAAGGCCACCTCCAACATCTGCACCGCGCAGGTGCTGCTGGCGGTGATGGCCTCCATGTACGCCGTCTACCACGGCCCGGAAGGCCTGACCCGCATCGCCCGCCGCACCCACCGCCTGGCCGCCATCCTGGCCGCGGCGCTGCGCGGCAACGGCGTGGACGTGGGCGAGCACTTCTTCGACACCCTGCACGTGCGCAACGTCGACGCCGCCGCGCTGCAGGCCAGGGCCGTGGCCGCGGGCATCAACCTGCGCGTGATCGACAGCGAGGCGGTGGGCATCAGCCTGGACGAAACCGCCACCCGCGAGGACATCGTCGCGCTGGGCACGCTGTTCGGCGCCAGCGTCGACGTGGACGCGCTGGACGCGACCACCGCCGACGCGCTGCCGGCCGCCCTGGTGCGCCGGTCCGCGTTCCTGACCCACCCGGTGTTCAACACCCACCACAGCGAACACGAACTGCTGCGCTACCTGCGCTCGCTGGCCGACAAGGACCTGGCGATGGACCGCACCATGATCCCGCTGGGCTCGTGCACCATGAAGCTCAACGCCACCGCCGAGATGATCCCGGTGACCTGGCCGGAGTTCGCCAACATCCACCCGCTGGCCCCGGCCGACCAGGCCCAGGGCTACAAGGAACTGATCGACGGGCTGGAAGCGATGCTGGTGGAATGCACCGGCTACGACGCAGTGAGCCTGCAGCCGAACTCCGGCGCGCAGGGCGAATATGCCGGCCTGCTGGCGATCCGCGCCTACCACGCCTCGCGCGGCGAGAGCCACCGCGACATCTGCCTGATCCCGGATTCGGCGCACGGCACCAACCCGGCCTCGGCGCAGATGTGCGGCATGAAGGTGGTGGTCACCAAGACCGACGCCAACGGCAACGTCGACGTCGAGGACATCCGCGCCAACGCCGAGAAGTACAGCGACCGCCTGGCCGCGATCATGATGACCTACCCGTCCACGCACGGCGTGTTCGAGGAAGAGGTGGTGGAGATCTGCCAGATCATCCACCAGCACGGCGGCCAGGTGTACACCGACGGCGCCAACATGAACGCCCTGGTCGGCGTGGCCAAGCCCGGCAAGTGGGGCTCGGACGTATCGCACCTGAACCTGCACAAGACCTTCTGCATCCCGCACGGCGGCGGCGGCCCGGGCGTGGGCCCGTGCGCGGTCAAGTCGCACCTGGCGCCGTTCCTGCCGGGCGCGCTGGTCGCCGACGGCCTGCGCACCCAGGGCGTGGGCAACGGCGCCATGGTCTCGGCCGCCACCTTCGGCAGCGCCTCGATCCTGCCGATCAGCTGGATGTACATCGCGCTGATGGGCGCGGCCGGCCTGCGCAAGGCCACCCAGGTCGCCCTGCTCAACGCCAACTACATCGCCACGCGCCTGGCCCCGCACTACAAGACCCTGTACACCGGCCGCAACGGCCTGGTGGCGCACGAGTGCATCCTCGACGTGCGGCCGCTGGAGAAGACCTCCGGCATCGGCGCCGAGGACGTGGCCAAGCGCCTGATCGACTTCGGCTTCCACGCCCCGACCCTGAGCTTCCCGGTGGCCGGCACGCTGATGGTCGAGCCGACCGAGAGCGAGTCGCAGTACGAACTGGACCGCTTCATCGACGCGATGATCCAGATCCGCGCCGAGATCCAGGCGATCGAGGACGGCCACCTGGACCGCGAGGACAACCCGCTCAAGCACGCCCCGCACACCGCCACCGCGGTGTCGGCCAGCCAGTGGACCCACGCCTACCCGCGCGAGCTGGCGGCGTTCCCGCTGGCCTCGCTCAAGCAGTCCAAGTACTGGCCGCCGGTGGCGCGCGTGGACAACGTCTACGGCGACAAGAACATCATGTGCGCCTGCATCCCGGTGGATGCCTACAAGGAAGACGTCGAAGCCTGACCGGGCAGCGATGCCAGGTAAAAAGGTAAAAGGCAACGGCCCGTGCAAGCGGGCCGTTCGCTTTGCGTGCGTACGTCTGACGTGAACATGCGGCGTACGCCTACGGCCGGCGCCCGCTGTGGCCCGCTTGTCCATCCGGCCACCCGGTGATAACGTTCGTTATAACAAACAGCGGACCCACCACCATGAAGCTCAAGATCACCAGCATCGGCAACTCCTCCGGCATCATCCTGCCCAAGGAACTGCTTGCGCGCCTGCGCCTGGAAAAAGGCGATGAGCTGCATGCGCTGGAAACGCCCGACGGCATCCGCCTGACCGTATTCGACCCGGAGCTTGCCGCGCAGATGGAGGTGGCCGAGGCCATCATGCGCGAAGACCGCCAGGTGCTGCACAAGCTGGCGCAGTGAGGCGGCCATGATCCGCTGGATCAGCAAGCCACTGGCACTGGCCATCCACGACCGCCAGCTCGCCGAACATGGCGGCGGCAGCGGCGTGCGCGACGACGCCCTGCTCGACTCCGCACTCGCGCGCGCGCAGCAACTGCACGCCTATGGCGAGCCACCGCCGGACCTGGCCGATCTTGCCGCCAGCCTGGCCTACGGCCTGGCGCGCAACCATCCGTTCGTCGATGGCAACAAGCGCACCGCGCATGTCTGCTACCGCGTGTTCATCGCCCTCAACGACGGCCAGCTGAGCGCGACCGACGAAGAGAAGTACATCGCCATGTTGGGCCTGGCCGAAGGCTCCACCAGCGAAGCCGAGTTCGCCGCCTGGCTGCGCCCGCGCATCCGCATCGATGCCGGCGGCCACGTACAGGAACCGCGCGCGGGCTACCACCGCTGAGCCGCGCCACGCGGCCCCGCCGCCGCCCTTTACTCCCGGGCGGCGGTCTCCTGCTGGCGCGCCGCGATCATCGCCCGGTACTGGCGCGGGGCCATGCCCACCTCGGCCTTGAACTTGCGGGTGAACGCGCTCTGGTCGGTAAAGCCGCAGGCCTGGCCGATGCTGGCCACGCTGTCCTGCCCGTGCAGCAGGTGCAGGGCGATCTGGATGCGCAGGCGCGTGAGCACCTGCTGCGGCGTCATCTGGAACACCTTGCGGAAACTGCGCTCCAGCTTGCTCAGCGAAAACCCGGTGATGTCCAGCAGGGTCTGCATGCGCACGTTTTCGGCGTAATGCGTGTTGAGGTAATCCAGCGCCAGCCGCAGCGGCTCGTACTGTGATTCCAGCCCGCCGCGCTGGCCCAGGTCGCGCGAGATGCCGACCAGCCCCACCACCCTGCCGTTCTCCACGATGGGCCGCTTGCAGGTCAGGCACCAGCCCGGCTGGCGGTTGGCGAACAGCTGCAGCTCCATCACGTTCTCGATCACCTCGCCGCCCAGCACGCGCGCGTCCTGGGCCACGTAGGCCTCGCTCATGCCCGCCGGGTACAGCTCGTCGGCACGCTTGCCGATGACCTCGCCGCGCGACTTCACCCCCAGCCGCTGCATCATCGTCTTGTTGACGTGCGTGTAGCGGCCCTGCGCGTCCTTGGCGAAGAACAGCACGCTGGGAATGGCGTCGAACAGGGCTTCGATCTCGGCGGGGTCGATACGCATCAAGCGGGGGTCCGGCAGCGGTGCAGTAACCGCATTCTAGCCAAGCCCTCCGCCGCCGCCGGGCACGGACCGGCATAACGCACCGGCAACGGCCGCTTCACCTTCTGCCCGCATCGCCCGGCCTATACCTGCAGGCCCACACCCACGGGAGTACCGCCATGACCCAGGGCGACAAATCCAGCTACACCGACAAACAGAAGCGCCAGGCCGCGCACATCGAAAAGAGCGAAAAAGCCCGCGGTGCCAGCCCCCGAACCGCCGAGCGCATCGCCTGGGCCACGGTCAACAAGCACGATGGCGGTGGCAAGAAATCCGGCAGCGGGCGCAAACCGCACGACACAAGCCACTGAGCGCGCCAGCGCGGCGCCGGCACCCGGCAGGCACGCAACGGCCGGCGCGTGCCGGCCCGGCTCAGCGCGTGGCTGGCGCCGCCGGTGCCGCAGGCGGTGCCGCCGCCGCGGCGCCGCGCACTCTTCTGGGTACGGCCTGCACCTGGCGCACCGAGGTGATGGGCACGGCCTCGGCGCGCTGCTGCGCCGGCCACCACAGGTAGACAAAGGCGCTGCTGGTACCCAGCAAGCGCGCCTGGCCGGGCTGCGGCGCCGCATCGCCCAGCATGTGCACGCGCACCGGCGTGCCGCGGCCCTTCTCGCGCACCAGTTCGCCCTTGGTCTGCATGTACACCGCCGAGCCCAACAGCATGAACAACGCCACCACCAGGCTCACCCCGGTAATGGGGTGGATGCCAATGCCGTCCCAGGTCATGATCCGCGCCTTCGGAAACGCCATGCGCGCCCACCAGCGCCGCCGGCGCAGGTCGGCCACGTAGTCCGGGTAACGGCGGCGCAGTGCCTCCGGCCAGCTCACCAGTACCGCCAGCAGCACGCCGATGGCGAAGATCAGCACACTGCCCGGGTCGCGCAGGCCCGCCACCAGGTAATCGCTGGCCTGCAGGTAATCGGCAATGCTGATGCCGAAGCCGTGGTAGAACCACGCGCTCGACCACAGCCCCAGGAAGCCCACCAGCACGTACGCCGCTGAAAACATCAGCGCCGGCTCGCGGCACCCGCGCCGCCACAGGTTCAGCACCCACGATTCATCGCCCGTGCCCACGTCGGGAATCGGCGACCAGTTCATCGGCGTGGCGGGCGGCGCGCCAGCCGGCACCGCCTGTTTGTCGTCCTGCCCTGCGTGCGTCATGCACTCCCCCTTTTGCTGCCGCAGCATCGCCGATTTGCCCCGCCCGTGGGAAGCGACGCGGGCGGCACCCGCGATGTGACACACCCGCCCCTGGCAAAACCACACTGGCGCGCCCGTATCCATGCGGATATAGTTAGCCACCTTACAATAAGCCGCAATACTTTCATGCTCGAACAGAAATACCTTGCCCTGCTGCAGGAAGCGCAGCGCCGGCAGCTGCCCGACGTGGAAGGCATCCAGCTGTGCTTCCGCACCCTGTCGCTGGCCACCGCGATCGACCGCGACTGCGCCGCGCTGCTGGCGCCGCACGGCCTGTCCGAAGGCCGCTTCGTGCTGCTGTTCCTGCTCGATGCCGCACCGGACGGCCTGGCCCCCAACGCGCTGGCCGAACAGGCCGGCATCACCCGTGCCACCGTTACCGGCCTGCTCGACGGGCTGGAGCGCGAAGGCCTGGCCGAGCGCCAGGCCGACGCCAGCGACCGCCGCGCCCTGCGGGCCACGCTCACCCGCAAGGGCAAGCGCGTGGCCAGAACCGTGTTCGAGCAGCACGGCCGCTGGATCGCCAGCCTGTTCGGCGGGCTGTCGGCGAGCGAGCGCACGCAACTGGGTGCGCTGCTCGGCAAGGTCGCCACCCACCTCAGCGGTGGCGACGGCGCCGCCGCATGACCACTGCCGCACGCAAAGGTGCCAGCCGCGCCGCCGACATTCCCGCCCCGGTGCTGCAGGCACTGTCCCGCGGCGAACTGCCCAGCGCCACCCTCGCCGAAGCGCTCGCGCTGGACCAGGCCACCGTGCTGCGCACCGTGTTCCCCGGCCTGCCCCCAGCGGCGCTGGCAGCCGCGGACACGGCCTGCACCCTGGGCATCCTCAAGCGCATGGACGCCATTGCCGCCGTGCTGCTCGCCCACCACGGCGCCGCTGCCATCGCCACCTGCCGCCTGCACGCCGCCGATACCGTGCGTGGCTGGGCCTGCTTCATGATCGGCCGCCAGCCCGGGCTGGACCTGCCCACGCGGCTGCAGGCCATCCGCCCGCTGGCCGACGATCCGCACTTCGGCGTGCGCGAATGGGCATGGATGGCCGTGCGCCCGCACCTGGCCGCGGACCTGGATACAGCCATCGCACACCTGGCGGCGTGGACCGACAGCCCGTCCGACCGCCTGCGCCGCTTCGCCTGCGAAGCCCTGCGCCCGCGCGGCGTGTGGTGCGCGCATATCGCCGCGCTCAAGCGCGAACCGGCGCGCATGCTGCCCATCCTCGCCCCGCTGCGCGGCGACCCCTCCAGCTATGTGCAGGACTCGGTGGGCAACTGGCTCAACGACGCCGCCAAGGACCAGCCACACTGGGTGCGCCAACACTGCGCCCAGTGGCAACGCGACACCCCCGGCGCCGCCACCGCCCGCATCTGCCAACGCGCCCTGCGCAACCTCGCCTGAAAGGAGCCCCCGCATGCCCCACTACCTCGTGGAACTGTATTCGCCCAACGCCGCCTGGACCGCCCTGCCCGCCGCACAGCGCCAGCAGTTCCTGGACGCCATCGGCGCCGCCATGGGCGGCCTGTCCAGCCACGGCATCGACGTGCTGGCGCTGGGCCCCACCGATCCCGGCATCGACCACGCCAGCGCCCACCGCTTCCTCGGCATCTGGCGTTTCCCCGACACGCAGGCGCGCGATGCCCTGCTCGCCGGCATCCACGCCAGCGGCTGGTACACCTACTTCGACCACATCAACGCCGCCAGCGACGAAGGCGGCTTCGCAACGCACCTGCAGCAACTGGCCGCGGCCTGAGCACACGCCGGCGCATGGCCGTTGGCCGTGCGCCGTGCGCGTGCTGCGCTCCCTCAGTGCAGGGAGTCGCCGTACGCCAGTTCCGCCTCCACCCGCGCCGGGGCCCGCGACACCCTTGCCGGCAGCGCACGCGGCACCGCATACACCGCCTGCGCTTCTTCCACCCGCAAGGGGGCATCCGCGCCGGCTGCCAGCCGCTGCGTTTCCACCGCATCCAGCACCCCGCGCATGGCCACCGCCGCATCGAACACCGCGCGGCCAATCGACGGCACAGTACCGCCCGCCCACCCGGCCGTATCGCCGGTGGCCAGCACATCGCCCTGCGCGGCCAGCGTGCGCACCCAGCCATCCAGCGCATCCACCTGCACCAGCGTGACGCCGAAGGCATAGCCCTGCGCCTGATCCGCCGCATCGCGCGCGGGCGCGCCCGCCTGCGCCGCACGCTGCGCGGGCCACGACACCTCGTCCAGCACCAGGTCCACCTGGTCGCCCAGCAGCTCCAGGCAGAACGCCACCTCGGCCAGGCGCACCTCGCGCGCCGGCTCGCCCGCCGCATCGGCCAGCGGCTGCATCAACCGCAGCAGGAACTTGATGTGGTCGCTCAGCCGCACCAGCCGTTGCTGGCTGTCTTCGGGCAGGTAATAGCCCGGCCTGTCATCGTCCAACGTGTGCATCGCCATCGTTGCCGCCTCCTTCCATGAAGTGGCCGCCCGCCGCGAACGGCGGACGGGAAGTCGGGAGGCTAGAAACCGCAAACAGACGGCGGGCTTATTTCCCCGAAGGGTGTTGTATTCACCGCCCTCCCGACGCAGGCATCGCGTCGGTTGTACCTGCACAGCAGGCACAAAAAACCCACCGGTTTGTCGGAGGTGGGTACCGCTGTTTGAGGAGTTTCTAGGCTCCGAGCCCCAGCATGCGAGCGGGCCCCACCGCGGTCAATGGCGGATTACCATTATCAGGAATTTCCTACAGCAACTCGATGCCATGCCCGACGCCCTCCATGAACTCCAGTCTGCCATGCGCCAGTTTGCGCAGGAACGTGACTGGGAACAGTTCCACAGCCCCAAGAACCTTGCCATGGCCCTGAGCATCGAAGCCGGCGAGCTGATGGAACACTTCCAGTGGCTCACCGAAACCCAGAGCCGGAACCTGAGCGACGAGCGCAAGGCTCAAGTCGGCACGGAAATTGCCGATGTCCTGCTTTACCTGCTGCGCCTGTGCGATGTATTGCAGATCGACCCGGCCGCCGCCGCGCGCGGCAAGCTCGCGCTCAACGCGAAAAAATACCCGGTCGAACTTGCAAAAGGGCGCAGCGACAAGTACACCGAGCTTCACGGAAGCGGGGAAACATCAGGGAAAGATCCAGCGTGATTGTCTATCAGTCCACACGGGCCGGATTCCTAAGGGATTCGGAAGAAAACGCCATCGAGGAAATCGTGGCGCAGGCCTTCCTTCAGAAGACCAAGCGGTATGCCCCGACCCCGGAATTCCGCGCGTGGCGCCATTCGCTGATGCAGATGGTGGACGTGCTCGCCGATGACGACCTGCCCGATGACATGGGCGTGGGCATCGAGTTCGGCATTCCCTACAGCAACAAGCGCATCGATTTCATCCTGAGCGGCCTTGCCGCCGACAGCGACCCGCGCGCGATCATCGTCGAACTCAAGCAGTGGTCCGAGTCCAGGGTCACCGACAAGGACGGCATCATCATTGCCCAGCGCGGCGGCCCGGCGGAAAGCGAGGGCATCCACCCCAGCTACCAGGCGTGGTCGTACGCCGCGCTGCTGGAAGGCTTCAACACGGCCGTGCACGAAGGCGGCATCCAGCTCAAGCCCTGCGCCTACCTGCACAACCATGTGCGTAATGGCGCCATCGACGACCCGCGCTATGCCGCCCATCTGGACAAGGCACCGGTATTCCTGCGTGGACCGAGCGAGAAGCAGAAGCTGCGCGCCTTCATCAAACAGCACGTCAAGCGTGGCGACAACGCCGAGCTGCTGTACCGCATCGAGAACGGCCGCGTGCGCCCGTCCAAGATGCTGGCCGACAGCGTTGCCGGCATGCTCAAGGGCAACGAGGAATTCGTACTGATCGACGACCAGAAGCTGGTCTACGAAAACTGTCTCGCCCGCGCCGCCCAGGCCAGCGACACCCGCAAGCAGGTCGTCATCATCAAGGGCGGCCCGGGCACCGGCAAATCGGTGGTGGCGGTCAACCTGCTGGTGGAACTGACCAGGCGCGGCCTGACCACCAAGTACGTTTCCAAGAACGCCGCGCCGCGTGCCGTCTACGCGCAGAAGCTGGCCGGGCACCTCCGCAAATACGAAATCGCCAGCCTGTTCTCCGGCTCCGGCGGTTTCCACACCACCGAGCCCAACGTCTTCGACGTGCTGGTGGTGGACGAGGCCCACCGCCTCAATGAAAAGAGCGGCCTGTACGGCAACCTCGGCGACAACCAGGTCATGGAGCTGATCCGCAGCGCCCGTTGCACCGTGTTCTTCGTGGACGACGACCAGATAGTCACCCTGTCCGACATTGGTCATACCGAGGAGCTGCGCCGCTGGGCCGCCTATTTCGATGCCGAGGTCAGCCTGCTCGAACTGTCGTCCCAGTTCCGCTGCGCCGGCTCGGACGGCTACATCGCGTGGCTGGACAACCTGCTCGGCATCCGCGAAACCGCCAATACCGACTTCGACCGCGGCGCCTTCGAATTCGGCATCGTCGACTCCCCACGCGACCTGCACCAACTGATCCGCGACAAGAACCGCGACAACAACAAATCGCGCATGGTCGCCGGCTACTGCTGGGACTGGAAGAGCAAGAAAGACCCCAACGCCTGGGACATTGAAATCCCCGAACACGACTACCGCGCCCAGTGGAACCTGGGCAGTGACGGCAGCTTGTGGGCCATCGCCAACAACTCCGTCGAGCAGGTCGGCTGCATCCACACCAGCCAAGGCCTGGAGATGGACTACGTAGGCGTGATCATCGGCCCCGACCTGACCTGGCGCGATGGCCGGCTCGTTACAGATCCAAGCAAACGCTCAAAGCAGGACCGCTCGATTTGGGGTTACAAGTCGCAGGCCAAGAGCAATCCTGAGGTTCATGACCGGGTGGATCGGATCATCCGGAATACCTACAAGACGCTGATGAGCCGGGGAATGAAGGGGTGCTATGTATATGTCGCCAATCAAAAATTGAAGGCAACGATGCTTGGATGCCCCCCCCCAATTGCCATCCGTCATGGTTGGCCATACACAGTAGATAAGACCACCACGCAACGCCAAATCCCTCCAAAACCCTAGGCCGTTGCGATGCACGTAGCGGGAAGACTTCAGAGGCAACGCATTCTTGGATATTTGAATTATGGATGGCGTTATTTTCAAGCAAGTCGGCCAGTATGCAATATGCTGCATCGAGAATTTATCCAGTGAGTTGAAAGCGGCACTAAGGGATAACCTGGCACAGATCTGCCATGGCGCCGATCTAGCTGGCCGGAACATGGCAATGTTCAAGTATAGAGCCACTCTAAATGCGTTCTGGGATCGCTATTCCACTAAAGATCTGAATACTCGAATTGGCATGCTGGGCGAGTTACTAGCCCATATAATCATTCTAAAAAAATTCGACAGCTTCAACGTTATCTCTCCATTTTTCAACATGGAAGAGAAGCACATCAGAAAGGGATTCGATATTATCCTCTATGAACCCGCCTCCAATGAGGTTTGGATTACAGAGGTAAAGTCTGGCGGGGCCGGGAAAAAAACCTCATGCGCAGCCACAAAAATTCTACTTTCCAAAGCTCGAGACGACCTTAAAGGCCGACTAGCCGAATCAGAAATGAATCATTGGCTAAATGCCATGAATGCCGCCCAAAACTCCATCAACGGCAAAGCTCATTACAAAGAATCTGTTCTCCAAATCTTAAATATGGAAGGAGAAAAAGCGTATGACGAGACCGCGGCGGCATCAGACAACAATGTCGTCTTAGTTTCGGCATTATTCAACGATCCAACCAAAAAAGTTGAAGAAATGACCATCGCAGGCTTCACAGAAAGCCTTCTAGCCAAGCCATTATTCAAGAAAATACTAGTACTTTCGCTCCAAAAAGGAACTCTCCAGAAGCTGGAGGAATTCCTGCGCATAGAGGCAGGACGCTAAATGCAAGAACTCACTATAAAGGAATTGTCAAAAACTCGCTTCAAAGATATCTACATGGCACTTCTTCGCGAAAGCCAGATGCTTGACGAAGACATCATAAAGCTCTTGGCAATTGCAGTTCTATTACTTAACCATAAGACTCCTGAAATAAGACACCTAGGCTATAGGATTATCTTGTTTTACGGAAACCTAACTGGGAGGTACGAGCCTCTTTATGATGTAGCGGTCAATAGCGGCCTACTGCCGGTCACCGCTGTTATCGGAAACTTATTTGAAAAAAATGAACGGCTCAGTAAGTCTTTCATTCAAAACATCGTGGGCAGCTACGTGGACACGTTTCGTGACCAGGGCATAGTACTCACCGAGCAGCAAGATGCGCTACGAACCTTCATTCAGGACGAATACGAGAACTCATCCGTCGTTATTGCCCCAACGTCTTATGGAAAGTCCGAACTCATCATTAGATCCGTCAAAGAGAACCCTTACAAGCGCATACTTATATTGGTTCCCTCGAAAGCATTGCTCGCCCAGACGAAGAAGCGGCTAATTTACGCAGACATTCCGGAGCTCGGCAAGGTTGTAACCCATCCCGAGATGTACTCACCAGAGCGAAACAATCGGGCCTTTGTACTTACACAAGAGCGCCTGAGTCGGCTACTTAACGAATACCCCCCTCTAAAATTCGACATGGTTTTCGTCGATGAGGCTCACAACCTCCTTCAGGGCGACAGTCGAAACGAACTTCTAGCTACGGTGCTTTGCATTTTAGGTGCAAGGAACCCCCATACTTCATTCAAATTCCTTACTCCATTCCTTTGCAACGAGCTCAGCGTCCGAGTTCGCTACTTGGACATGACGCCCAAAGGCTTCAGGGTTGACGAGTATATTAAGTCAGAGCGCTTTTACGTTCGAGACTTCAGGACTGGAAAGAACGATGGCAAGCTGAAGCTCTACGATCACTTCCTTAATCAGTGGCTGGAAATAGACAGGAAGTACAAAGACTGCTTCGATCTGATTAAGGGTGAATCACTCGCCAAAAATATTATTTACGGAAATACCAAGAAGCGAATTGAACAGTTCGCCCTTAAACTCGCCGACAATCTACCCGACATTGATTGCCCTTTGGTCAAGAAAGCGTGCGATGAGCTTGAAAACGCATTCGACAAACGATATCGACTTATCTCTTGCCTGCGCAAGGGTGTAATGTATCACCATGGCTCCATTCCAGATACCGTCAGGCTGTATCTAGAAAACCTGTTCCATCAATCCAAGGCCATGAAGTATCTGGTGTGCAATTCCACACTGCTCGAAGGCGTCAACCTCCCAATTGAGCGTCTTTTCATATTTGACTACTCGAAAGGACGAGGAAATCTGACTCCCTCCCAGTTCAAGAACTTGATCGGCCGCGTAAACAGATTTAGCGACGTATTCTCACTCGAAGCGGGAGCCACGCTTAAAAAACTTGAGTCAAGCATCTATCTCCTAGGTGCAGATGGCTTCACAAACAAAAAATCCAATCTTCTGCAGTTTTACGAGAAATCCGTAAATGTTTCGAAGGTGGACAGAGATAGCGCGAGCAATGTTCTCCTTGAAGCAACCACTATTGTTGATGGCGAGATGGCGGAGCGCCATCGTGACGCTGTAGCACGACTTGAGAACCTTCAGCCAGGCGTAGTCACTGGCCAAGAATGCAAGCGCGTTAAAACGCAGGTCGGCCGCCTACTAATAGCCAACAGCGTAAGTGAGATTGACGTTTTTGCCTCTGAAAACAAAATTGACGAATCCATAAACACGTCGCTCCTGATAGACGGCCTAATCGATAATGCCGACAGACTTCTACTGGAGATTAAAAATTGCTTCATAGACAAATTCGACGACAAGCGAAAGCATGGCGATCTAATAAGACTTCAGAACAAAGCAACTGTTGATTTTTACGCCATGTTCTTGGACTGGCGACTGAAGCATTACAGCGCCAAACAAATTATTAAGTCCACGCTAAAATATTGGCGCGAGTTCCCTGAAAAAAAAGGAACTGATTTTGTTTACGTGTCAAGCTGGGGAGATACGAAATATAAAGATAGCCACCATCCATACTGGGTCAGAATTTCAACTAAAAATGACGCAGATAAAGTAAATCTCGCTATCGTTCGCCTGAAAGAAGAAGATGATTTTTTTGATAATAGAATTTTCAAATTTGTAGAGGTTCTAAATGGCGTGGGCGCCATCGATCCTATTTTTTATAAACGGATCAAGTACGGCACCACCGACGATGCAAAGATAAAGCTGATTCGCGAGGGCTACAGTCGCGGATTAGCAGAACTGCTATTGGACCGATACACTCCATACGTTCGCCACGACAATAATGAAGAAATTCAAGTCGACTCTAGAGTCATTGAACTCATGAGAGAAAATGAAGAGAGCGACCTTTTTATCTTTGAAGCCAAGATGAACCTCAAGACAGCCCCTCTATAACCAAGCGTAGAAAAGCCGTTCCCCGTCATCTTAATGCCTCAGCCAAGAACGTTAAACGGCTTTGAGGCTCTTCGGGAATGCATCAAAGATGCTAAAGGTCGATGCGCATCCGCCACGGCTTGCAAATACGGGAGCTTTCGCAGCGACTCGTGAATTATCCAAGCTGATAATTCGTGATCAGAACGATCACTCTGTTTTCAGAGAGACACCAGCAATCGGAATCTGAATAGAACGATTACGGAATCAAGTTACGCATATACAAGAGAGGCCCCTTCGGAGGCCCCTCTTGTCCCCTAGCTCTAGCCCGCAGCCGGGTGAGAGAGGGTGAGTCCGTGACTCAACCCCACGGATCCTGCAGCACCATGGTGTGGTCGCGGTCCGGGCCGGTGGAGACGATGCTGATCGGGCAGCCGGCCAGTTCTTCCAGCGCGCGCAGGTAGGCGCGGGCGGCGGGCGGCAGCTGGTCCCACTCGGTGATGCCGTGGGTGTTCTCGCTCCAGCCCGGGAATTCCAGGTACACCGGGGTGCACTCTTCCCAGCCCTGCGCGTCCAGCGGGGCGTATTCGGTGCGCTTGCCGCGGTACTCGTACGCAATGCACACCTTGAGCTTTTCCATGCCGTCGAGCACGTCCAGCTTGGTGATGCACAGGCCGGTGATGCCGTTGATGGCCACGGCGCGCTTGAGCGCGACGATGTCCATCCAGCCGCAGCGGCGCGGGCGGCCGGTGGAGGCACCGTATTCGGCACCGCGGTCGCGGATGCCCTGGCCGATTTCGTCGTCCAGTTCGGTCGGGAACGGGCCGCCGCCCACGCGGGTGGCGTAGGCCTTGGCGATGCCCAGCACGTAGTCGATGGCGTCGGCGCCCACGCCGGCGCCGGCCAGCGCGCCGCCCACGGTGGTGTTGGAGCTGGTGACGTACGGGTAGGTGCCGTGGTCGATGTCCAGCAGCGCGCCCTGCGCGCCTTCGAACAGCACGCGCTTGCCCTGCTTGCGCAGGTCGTGGCAGATGCCGGCCACATCACTCTTCATCGGCTCCACGTATTCGCCAAAGGCCAGCGCCTCGGCGTAGACGCTATCGAAGTCCACCGGCTCCACGCCCAAGTACTGGGTGAGCACGAAATTGTGGTAATCCAGCGCGGTGCGCAGCTTTTCGGCCAGCTGTTCCGGGTAATGCAGGTCGGCGATGCGGATGCCGCGGCGCGCCACCTTGTCTTCATAGGCCGGGCCAATGCCGCGGCCGGTGGTGCCGATGGCCTTGCCGCCGGCGGCCTTTTCGCGCGCCTGGTCCAGGGCAATGTGGTACGGCATGATCAGCGGCGCGGCCGGGGAAATCTTCAGGCGCGAGCGCACTTCCACGCCGGCCGTTTCCAGCTCTTCGATTTCCTTGCGCAGCGCGGCGGGGGAAATCACCACGCCATTGCCGATCAGGCACAGCGCGTCGTCGCGCAGGATGCCGGACGGAATCAGGTGCAGGACGGTCTTCTTGCCGTTGATGACCAGGGTGTGGCCGGCGTTGTGGCCGCCCTGGAAACGCACGACGGCACCGATTTCCTCGGTGAGCAGATCGACGATCTTGCCCTTGCCTTCATCGCCCCACTGGGCGCCGAGAACAACAACTGATTGACCCATGACGGGTGAACTCCTGAGTTGGCTGCGGCCATCGGGGCCGCGGACGGGACCGCGCGGGGCCGGCGGGCCTGCCGGGGTGGCGCTCCATCGGGGAGTGCCGGGCAAACGCCAGGGCCTTACACGGAAAAAGCCGAACGGGAGTGCCCCGGCCGGCTTTTCTGGATTATCCGGGTTTTGGCTGACGGCTACCACCCCCGCCGGCCCGGGCCGGGGCGGCCGGCCGGCCGCGGTTCAGTGGCGCAGCCACCACAGCGCGGCCAGGCCGATGGCCAGCACCACCGCGCCGGACTGGCGCAGGGCGGCGGCGGGCAGTTCCAGCAGGCGCGCGGCCATGCGCTTCCACGCCAAAGGCGCGGCAAACAGGAACAGGCCTTCGAGGATGGCGACCAGGCAGAGCGCGGAGAAGAGGTCTTGCATGGGGATGGCGAGGCGGGGGAACACCGCGGCCGGGGGCGCATTCCAGTGCAGCGCCGCGGCCGCGGCTTCCTGTTTCCTGTGAGGGCCTGGCCCCTGCCCTCTCCCGGCGGGAGAGGGGCGGGGCGGCGCGGGCCTGGGCTCAGCGGTCGTTCTTGAGGTACTGCAGGAACGGGTCGTTCTTGTCCAGCACGATCACGCCGTTGCCGTCGGTCATGGAGGCGCGGTAGGCCTCCAGGCTGCGGTAGAAGGCGTAGAACGCCGGGTCGGCCGAGCCGGCCTTGCCGTAGATGGCCGCGGCCTGGGCGTCGCCCTCGCCGCGCAGCTGCTGGGCGTCGCGCTCGGCCTCGGCCACCAGCACGGTGCTTTCGCGGTCGGCCTGGGCGCGGATGGTGAGCGATTGCTCCTCGCCTTCGGCGCGCAGCTTGGCCGCTTCCTGCTTGCGCTGGGCGCGCATGCGCTCGTAGACGTCGGTGATCACCTGGCTGTCGGTAGGCAGGTCGATCTGCTTGATGCGCAGGTCGATGATCTGCATGCCCAGGGTCTTGACCGCCTCGTTGATGCCCTGCAGCTGCCCGGCAATGAGCTCGCCGCGGTCGCCGGACACCAGCTGCTGCAGGGTGCGGGCGTTGATCTGGTTGCGCAGCGAGTCGGTGATGATCGGGGCCAGGCGGGCATTGGCCACCTTGCCGTCGCCGCCGGTGGCACGGTAGTAGGCGCGCACGTCGGAGATGTAGCCGATGGCGAAGAAGTCGACGCTCACGTCCTTCTGCTCGGCGGTGAAGTAGCGCGCCGGGGCGGTGTCCAGCACCTGGAAGCGGCGGTCGAACACGCGCACCGTTTCCACCAGCGGCACCTTGAAGTGCAGGCCGGGCTTGATGTCCGAGCGCACCACCTTGCCCAGGTTGAGCACCATGGCGGTCTGGTCTTCGCGCACCACGTACACCGAGCCCAGCAGGCCCAGCAGCACGGCGACCAGCAGGCCGATCACAAGGGAATTCTTCATCGGCCGGCCTCCTCACGGTTTGCCGAGCGCGAACCGGAACGGTCCGCGTTGCGAATGCTGTCGGTGGCGGCCGGCAGTGCCGGCGCCGCCATTTCCGGGGTCAGTTGCGGGGCGTTGGCGGTCTTGCCTGCGTCGGCCGGCATCGGCACGTAGATCAGCTGGCGGCCGTCGCCGCCGATGACCTTGCGGTTCTCGGCCAGCACTTCCTGCACGGTTTCCAGCCACAGGCGCTTGCGGGTGACTTCCGGGGCGTTCTTGTACTCGGCCTGCAGCAGGCTGAAGCGGCGCGCGTCACCTTCGGCGCGGGCCACGATGGCCTGCTTGTAGCCTTCGGCGGTGGTGCGTGCGCGCGAAGCCTGGCCGCGCGCTTCGGGCACCACCTTGGCGGCGTAGGCCTGGGCTTCGTTGATCAGCCGTTCCTTGACCTGCTGGGCACCGTTGACCTCATCGAAGGCCGGCTTCACTTCTTCCGGCGGGCGCGCGTCGGGCAGGGTCAGGCCGGTGACCACCAGGCCGGTGCGGTAGGCCTTGAGCGAGGCTTCCAGGCGCTGCTCGGCGGCCACGGCCAGCGGGCCGCGGTTGTTGAGTACGGTGTTGAGGTCGGCACGGCCCACCTGCTCGCGCACCGCGCTCTGCGCCGACTGCTCCAGCACCTGGTCGGCGTCGATGGTGCCGAACTGGTACAGGCGCGGGTCGTCCACGCGGTACTGCACGTTCAGCGCCACGTTGACGATGTTCTCATCGCGGGTGAGCACCGGCACGTTGCTGCTGAAGGTCTTGATCTGGGTGGCGTTGACCTTGACCACCGATTCGATCGGCCACGGCAGCTTGAAGTTCGGGCCCGGCTGCAGGATGCGCGAGAACTGGCCGAAGCGCAGCACCACGCCGCGCTGCTGTTCGCCGATCAGCTGGAAGCTGGACAGCAGCACCAGCAGCGCCAGCCCCAGCAGTACCCAGCGCCAGATGCCGCCGTCGAACAGGTCGCGCAGCGGGCCGGGCAATCCGCCCCATCCGCCACCGCCATTGCCGCCGCGCGGCGAGCGCGATCCGCGCCGGTTGTCGGCGGGGCCGCCACTATCGTTGCCGCCAGGTGTGTTCCAGGCCATGCATGCTCCATCTGTCAGGGCCTGTATGCGGGGCGTTCCCGCAGTCCTGGCCGTGGTCAATCGAATCCGGATTCTACTAGATGGGGCAGACCTGACGTTTCGCAACCGCTATCTTGGTTGTCTCCCGTTCCGCCGCAGGCCGCGCCATGTCCACCAACGCCCCGTTCACCGCCTTCCGCATCCACAACGACGACGCCGGCTACCGCGCCAGGCTGGAGCAGGTCGCCCTGGACCAGCTGAGCCCGGGCGAGGTGGTGGTGCGCGCCCGCTGGTCCTCGGTCAACTACAAGGACGCGCTGGCCGGCACCGGGCAGGGCAAGATCCTGCGGCGGTTCCCGCTGGTGGGCGGCATCGACGTGGCCGGCGAGGTGGTGGCCTCCCGCGACCCGGCCTTCCGCGAGGGCGATGCGGTGCTGGCCACCGGCTGCGGGCTGAGCGAAACCCGCGACGGCGGCTACAGCCAGTATGTGCGGCTGGAGTCGAAGTGGGCCATCCCGCTGCCGCCCGGGCTGAGCCTGCGCGAGGCCATGGTGCTGGGCACGGCCGGGTTCACCGCCGCGCTGGCCCTGCTGCGCATGAAGGACAACCGGCAGACCCCGGCGCACGGCCCGCTGGCGGTGACCGGCGCCACCGGCGGGGTCGGCTCGCTGGCGGTGGATATCTTCAGCCGCGCCGGCTTCGAGGTGCACGCCATCAGCGGCAAGGCTGAAGCGACGGAATACCTCACCACGCTGGGCGCCACCCAGGTGCTGGGCCGCGAGGCGCTGGCCACCACCCGGCCGATGGAGTCTGCGCGCTTCGGCGGCGGCCTGGACAATGTCGGCGGCGCCATGCTCACCAGCCTGCTGGCGCAGACCGCGCCGTACGGCAACGTGGCCTCGGCCGGGCTGGCCGCCAGCGCGGAACTGGACATGACGGTAATGCCGTTCATCATCCGCGGCGTGTCGCTGCTGGGCGTGGCCTCGGCCGGCACCGCGCGCGACATCCGCGGGCAGGTGTGGCAGCACCTGGGCGACGACTGGAAGCCGCGCCACCTGGACACCATCTGCACCCGCGAGGTGGGCCTGGACGGGTTGCCGGAGGTGTTCGCCACCATGCTGGGCGGCGGCTCGTTCGGGCGCACCCTGGTGCGGATCGACTGAATGCGGCACCGGGTACGGCGCTGCGGGTTGCTTCACACCGCAGCCGGCCCGACACTATGGCCGCGACATCATCTTGGGGAAGAACGTGGCGCGCATATTGATCGTGGACGATTCGCCATCGCAGCTGCTCGGCATCCAGCGCATCGTCGAAAAACTCGGGCATGAAACCTTCACCGCCACCGACGGTGCCGCCGGCGTGGAAGCGGCCAAGTCGGTATTGCCCGACCTGGTGCTGATGGACGTGGTGATGCCCAATCTCAACGGCTTCCAGGCCACGCGCACGCTCAAGCGCGAGGCCAGCACCGCGCACATCCCGGTGGTGCTGGTGACCACCAAGGACCAGGACACCGACCGCCTGTGGGGCATGCGCCAGGGCGCCAAGGCCTACATCACCAAGCCGTTTTCGGAGGACGAGCTGTCCGAGGTGATCGCGCGGGTGTTCGAAGGCGGCGGCGACCTGCCCGAAGCCTGATTGCGGCGGCAGGCGCGCCCTCCCGGGTACGCGCCTGCCGCCGGTGATGCCTCAGATTTTCTCGCCGAACGCCTTGGCCAGCGCGCGGTAGGCCTTCTGCTGGGCCTCGTTGGTCGCCACCGGGGCGATCACTTCCAGTTCCACGATCTGGTCGCCGTCGGGCTTGCCCGGCAGGCCGCGGCCGCGCAGGCGCAGCTTGCGACCGCTGTCCGAGTCGGCCGGCACCTTCAGTTCCACCGCCCCGCCCAGGGTCGGCACGCTGATGCTGGTGCCCAGCGCCGCCTGCCAGGGGGTGACCTGCAGGGTGTAGAGGATGTTGCGGCCGTCCACCTCGAACTGCGGGTGCGCGGCGTATTCCACTTCCAGCATCAGGTTGCCGCCACCGCTGCCCTGCCCGGCCAGGCGGATCACCTGCCCCGGGCGGATGCCCTTGGGCACGCGCACGTCGAGCTGGCGGCCATCGACGTTGATGCGCAGCGTGTCGCCGTTGTAGGCCGCTTCCAGCGGTACCGACAGCTTGGCGCGGGTATCGCGCATCGGCTGCGGCCCGGCGCTGCCGCCGAAGCCATCGAAACCGCTGCGCGCGCGGCCGCCCCCGCGCTGGCGCGCGAACAGGCTTTCGAAGAAATCGCTGAAACCGCCGCCGGCACCGGCGCCGCCGAACACCTCCTCGAAGTCGAAGCCCTGCCCGCCGCCGAAGTTGGGCGGCGCGTGGAACTCCTCGCCGGGGCGGTAGCCCTGGGCGCGCAGCTGGTCGTAGGCCTGGCGCTTGGCCGGGTCGCGCAGCGCCTCGTAGGCCTCGTTGACGGCCTTGAACTTCTCCTCGGCGCCGGCCTCCTTGCTCACGTCAGGGTGGTACTTGCGCGCCAGCCGCCGGTAGGCGGTCTTGATTTCGGCATCGCCGGCCGTGGGCTCCACGCCCAATGTCGCGTAGTAATCCTTGAATTCCATCCAGACACCCTTTCGGAAAGAGTCGGGCCCGCCGCCTTGCGGCGAACGGGCCGATACGGGTTCGGCTGCCGCCGTGGCGCCATTCTAGCGGGCCACGGCGCTGCCGATGTGCGCGCGGCGCGTGCTTACGCGGTGCCGCCGGCGCTGGCCACCTGGATGCGGCGCGGCGCGGCTTCGGCGCGCTTGGGGATGCGGATTTCCAGCACGCCGTCGCGGCTGCTGGCGACGATGCCCTCGGCGTCGGCGCTGTCGGGCAGCGCGAAGCGGCGTTCGAACGCGCCGTGGCGGCGTTCGATGCGCGACAGGCGCTGGCCTTCCAGCGGTTCCGGGGCGCGGCGCTCGCCCTTGATCGACAGCACGCCCTTGTCCATCTGCACCTCGATCGAGGCCGGGTCCACGCCCGGCAGGTCGGCGTGCAGCACGAACTGCGCGTCGTGTTCGCGGATGTCCACGGCCGGCAGCCAGGTGCCCGCCGCCGCGGTGTCGCCCGGCATGTCCAGCAACGGGGCGAGCAGATGGCGGATATCGGACTGGGTCGGCCACTGGCGGTAACGTACGATGCTCATCATCTCCTCCTGCAAGGATGCGGGCGGGCGGCCGGAATGGCGCCCTGGCGCCCATGCACGGGAAATGCTGCGTGAAGGCCGCGCTTTCAAGCCGTTGACGCGGCCCTCAACCCCCGCTCACTAAACTTCGATTCAGACTCTGGAGAAGCCCATGACCATCCACGTCGGCGACCGCATCCCGGAAGTGACCCTCAAGCGCATCCGCGAGGGCATGGAAACCATCGACACGCAGGCGCTGTTCGATGGCCGCAAGGCGGTGCTGTTCGCGGTGCCCGGTGCGTTCACCCCGACCTGCTCGGCGCGCCACCTGCCCGGCTACGTCGAGCGCTTCGAGCAGTTCCGCAGCCGCGGCATCGACGTGTTCTGCATGGCGGTGAACGACCCGTTCGTGATGCAGGCCTGGGGCAAGGCGCAGTCGGTGCCGGACGGGCTGCTGATGCTGTCCGACGGCAATGGCGACCTCACCCGTGCGCTGGGCCTGGAGATGGACGCCAGCGGCTCGGGCATGGGCATGCGTTCGCGCCGTTTCGCGCTGTACGTGGACAACGGCATCGTGCGCGCGGTGCACGTGGAGGAGCCCGGCAATTTCGAGGTGTCCTCGGCCGATTACGTACTGGCCCACCTCCCGGAGTAGCGATTCCCTTCCACCAAGGAGCACGCCCGCCATGAGCAAGCAGCCCGCCAGCAAGAAGGCCATGACCGTCCCGGCCAGCGGCATCAGCGACCGCAAGACCCTGCGCGCCAACGCACGCAGGAGCATCGAGGACGGCGCGATCACGCCGAGCTATGCCGCCGACCGCAAGATGGTGATCAAGCTGCTCAACGACGCGCTGGCCACCGAGTGGGTGTGCGTGCTGCGCTACTACCGCCACTACTACATGGCCAAGGGCATGCTCGCCGACGCGGTGAAGGCCGAGTTCCTGGAGCATGCGCAGCAGGAGCAGGCGCACGCCGGCATGCTGGCCGAGCGCATCGTGCAGCTGGGCGGCGAGCCGGACTTCAACCCGGACACCCTCACCGCCCGCGCCCACGCCGAATACAAGGAAGGCGGCAACCTGCGCGACATGGTGCGCGAGAACCTGATCGCCGAGCGCATCGCCATCGACAGTTACCGCGAGATGATCAACTTCGTCGGCGACAAGGACACCACCACCAAGCGCATCCTCGAGCAGATCCTGGCGCAGGAAGAGGAACACGCCGACGACTTCGCCGACCTGCTCGACGGCTGGATCGGCGAGTAACCGTGAGGGCGGACGGCTGAACGCCGTCCGCCACGCCACCCAGGCCTCAGCCTCAGCCTCAGCCCAAGTCCCGACCTCAGCCTCGGCCGCGCACGACCGCATTGGCCGCGCGCGCCGGCAGCGGCGCGCTCAATGCGCCACGCGGAAGCGGATGCGGGTCCAGGCGCCGTCCGCGGCCAGCGCGGTGAGGCTGTGCTCGCCGGGTTCGTCGAAATCGCGCACGAAGCTGCGCGCGCCCTCGGTCTGCGCGATCCAGCGCCCGTCCAGAAGCCACTGCACCGTCGCCTCGCTGCCGACCGCCCGCAGCTGCAGCCGCGGCCCATGCGTGGCGCCGGGCGCACGCGCCAGCGTGGCGCGGTCGGTGAGGCCATCGATATGCAGCGCCGCGGCATGGCCGCGGCCATCGTCCGGGCAATCCGGCGCCAGCGGCGGCAGCTGCTGCGCCTGCCGCTGCACCTGCGACAGCCACGGCGAGGCCAGCGCCGGCCAGCGCGCCACCTCGCGCGCCTGCCGCTGCGGGTGGCCGTCGCAGCCGGCCGACAGGCGCTGGCCGCTGCGCGCATCCACCTCGAAGCGCACCTGCCCGGACTGCCACAGCCGCGCATCGCGCTCGGCGAAGGTCGGCGGCACGGTGCCGTCCAGCGCCAGCGCCTGCAGCCGCCGCTGGCACAGCGCCGGCGGCGTGGCGGCCGCGGCCAGGCCCAGCGGCCAGCACACGTCCACCGCGCCGACGCTGGCCGGCATCGGCGGTGCGTCGCCGTCGCCGGGCTGGCGCGGCAGGCTGTCGATCACCTCGAACATCAGCGGCAGCGCGGTCACCGCACCGTACTGGCCGGGCAACGGCGTGCCGTCCGGGCGCCCGACCCAGACGCCGACGGTGTAGCGGCGGGTGCTGCCGATCGCCCAGGCGTCGCGGTAGCCGTAGCTGGTGCCGGTCTTCCATGCCACCGGCGGGCGGCTGCCGGTGTCGAAGGTGCCCAGGCCGTAGCCGGGGCGCGGGTTGGACTGCAGGATGTCGCGCACGATCCACGCCGCGCCCGGCGAAACCAGCCGGCGTTCGATCAGCGGGTCGTCGGGGGTGTAGCGCACGCGCCCGGCGATGCCCTGCCGGTTGAGCGCGGCGAAAGCGCCGACCAGGTCCTCCAGGCGCGCGCCGGTGCCGCCCAGGATCAGCGCCAGGTTGGGCTGCACCCCGTGCGGGAAGCGCAGCTTGATGCCGGCGTTGCCCAGCCGCGCGGCGAAGCGCGACGGGCCGACGCGGTCGAGCAGGTCCACCGCCGGCACGTTCAGCGACAGCCGCAGCGCGGTGGCCGCGCCGACCGGGCCGTTGAACGCGGCGTCGAAGTTGCCGGGGCGGTAGCTGCCGAAGCTCTGCGGCGCATCGACCAGCAGGCTTTCGGAATGGATCAGCCCGTCGTCCAGCGCCATGCCGTACAGGAACGGCTTGAGCGTGGAGCCGGGCGAGCGCCAGGCCTGCACCATGTCCACGTGGCCCAGCCGCGCCTTGTCGCCGAACGCCACCGAGCCGACATAGGCGCGGGCCTCCAGCGAGGCGTTGTCCATCACCAGCAGCGCGGCGGAGGTGCGCTCGGGCAACTGCGAGAAATACGCGGCCACGCGCTCTTCCAGGGTGCGCTGCAGGCCGCTGTCCAGGGTGGTCTGGATGTGCGCCGCGCGCGGTTGCGCACTGCGCAGCCGCTGCGCCAGCAGGGCCGCGTGCAGCGGTTGCTGCAATGAGCGCGCGACCACCGGCTCGATGCGCGCGTCGGCCACCGCTTCGTCCGACCAGGCGCCCAGTTCGGCCATGCGCGCCAGCACCTTGTCGCGGGCGCGGCGCGCGGCCTCGGGATGGCGGTCCGGGCGCAGCCGGCTCGGTGACTGCGGCAGCACCGCCAGCAATGCCGCCTCGGCATGCGACAGCCGCGCCGCCGGCTTGCCCAGGTAGGCCCAGCTGGCCGCCTCCACGCCTTCGATGGTGCCGCCGTAGGGCGCCCGTTCCAGGTACAGGCCCAGGATCTGCGCCTTGTCCAGGTGTACTTCCAGCTGCAGCGCGCGCAGCAGCTGCTTGGCCTTGCCCCATGGCGTGCGCGTGTGCGGATCGAGGATGCGCGCCACCTGCATGGTCAGGGTGGAGCCGCCGGAGACGATGCGGCGCTCGGCCAGCATCTGCCCGCCGGCGCGCAGCAGCGCCCACGGGTTGACGCCCGGATGGCGCCAGAACCAGCGGTCCTCGTAGGTCAGCAGCGCCTGCAGGTACAGCGGCGACACGCTGCGCGCGTCGGCCGGGTAACGCCACACTCCCTGCGCATCGGCGAAGGCGCGCAGCGGCGTGCCGTCGCCGGCCACCACCAGGGTGCCGGTGTCGCGGGATCGTGGCAGCGGCGGCGGGAAGGCAAGGTCGAGCACCAGCAGCAGCGACAGCACCGCCACCGTACCCCAGCGCAGCCACGGCAGCAGGTACCGCACCCAGCGCCGCAGGCGCCCGCGCGGCGGGCGCATTGCCGGATCAGTGCCGCGCCCGCGTCCGGCGCCGGCGGCGCTCACGCCAGGAGCGGGGCCGGCGGGGGCCGGTGTGCGTGGTGTAGCGCTCGCCATCCATCGTCCATTCGTTGCAGCGCGGGCGCGTGCGGTGGCACGCGCCCGCGGTAATCGTCACGGCTGCACGACGGTGATCGTGGTCGGGTTGGACCGGCCCACACCGCGCAGCTCGGGACGGTACATGTCCTCGGCCAGCGGCGGCGGCACGGTGTAGGTGCCCGGGGTGACCGCGCGCACCAGGTAGAACACCCGCGCGGTGCTGCCGCGCGACAGGTTCAGCGCGGCCACGTAGCGGTCGTCGCGGAACTCCTCGTGGCGGGCATCGGCGGCGCCGGCGCGGTCGTTGATCTGGATGCCGTCCACCACCACGTCGGCCCACTGCCTGGCATCGCCGAGGTTGAAGTTCTCGATCTCCAGGCCGGCCGGCAACAGGTCGGTCAGCAGCGCGTCGGGCATGGCGGTGTTGGCGGTGACGCTCAGGCGCACGATCAGCGCCTCGCCTTCCTTCAGCGGCCGCGGGGTCCACGGCTTGCCGTCGGTGGTGAACCAGGCGCGCTCGATGCCGATCACGCTGTTGTCCGGCGCCGGTGCCTGCCGCGGAATGCCGGCCACTTCCAGGCTGGCGAACATCGGCGCCTGGCCCTGCGGGGTGAAGCGCACGCCCTGCGCCAGCTGCGTGGCGTCGAACACCCGCGCGAACAGCTTGCGCGCGTCGATGGCTTCGCGCGCCTGGCCGACCGCCAGCTCGCCGGACACCCGGTTCTTCTGGTCGACCATCAGCGCCTTGCCGAGCCGCGCCAGCGCCACCTGCTCCTGGGTGCTCAGCCACAGCCAGCCGCCGTTGCGGCGCGCGTCCAGCTCGCGGCCCAGACTGACCGCGCGCGCGTCGTACTCGGGCTTGGCCAGGCCGCGCTCGTGCAGCAGCGCGATCATCAGCGCGTCGTCGCGCAGCGGGCTGCCGTAGTCGCCGAAATACGCCGGGCGGTCCTTGCCGGCCATGCCGAAGCCGGCGGCAATGGCGGCCTGGCCGCGCTTGCCGTCGCCCTGCAGCGCCAGCGCCGCGCCCAGGTGTACCAGCGACAGGCCGGTGGCGGCCTTGCCGCGCTCGTTGTCGTACAGCGCGCGCAGCGTGCCCAGCGGGGCGCGGTTGACCCGCGCCAGCACGTAGCCCGAATACGCCTGGTTGGCGAACTTCAGCGCATCGCGGCGCTCCTGCCCGTAGAACTGGTTGCCGCCGCTGAGCAGGTCCTCGCTGATCCGGTTCAACGCCTTCTGCAGCACGTTGTCCGGCACCGCGAAGCCGGCGTCCTTGGCGTCGAGCAGGAACTCGGCGATGTACGGGGTCAGCGCCGGGTTGACGTAGTCGTCGTTGCCCCACATCGAGAAATTGCCGTTGGCCACCTGCATCGAGGCCAGCCGCCCGAACGCGCCTTCCATGCGCTCGCGGCGGGCCTTGGCGTCCAGCCCGTCGGCGCCGAGCATGGCCGAGGTGGCCTGGTCCAGCAGCAGTGCCGCATAGCCCTTGCTGGTGGTCTGTTCGGCGCAGCCGTAGGGGTAGTTCAGCGCCCCCTGCAGGGCCGAGGCGAACGGGATCGGCGGCAGCGGGCTGACCAGCATGCGCGCGTTGACCGAACCGGCCATCAGCCCGCCGGCGAAGGCGCTGTCCAGGGTGACCGGCGCCAGCGGGTCGAGCGTGCGGGTCTGCGAGCGCAGCACCTGCGGCCAGGCCGCGCGCACCGGCAGGTCGTAGCGGCGGTCGACCTTGAAGCCGTTGCCGTCCACCCGCACCCGCACCTTGGCCACGGTGTAGCCCTCCTGCGCGGTGAGCGGGAAGCTCAGGGTCTGCTTGGCATCGGCCGCCAGCTGCAGCCGGCGCGCGGCCTCGCCGATCGCCAGCGGGCCCTCGCCGTCCACGCGCACCGTGAACTCGCCGGGCTTGCCGGTGAAGTTCTGCACGTCCAGCGTCACCGTGCTGCGGTCGCCGGGGGCCATGACCCGCGGCATGCTGGCCTCGGCCAGGATCGGCGCGCGCACCACCGTTTCAACGTCGCGGTTGCCGTAGCGCGTATCCGAATACACCAGCGCCGACACCCGCAGCGTGCCGTTGAAATCCGGCACCGGCAGGGTGATGCGCGCATTGCCGCGGGCATCGAGCGCGACCGGGCCGGAGAACAGGTCCACGGTCTGCACCCGGGCGGTCGGGCGCCGCGCCTGCGGCAGCGCCTGCAGCGCCATGTCGCCGCCGAACTTGAGCTTGCCGCTGTTGCCCTCGAAGCTCTCGATCACGCGCCCGTAGATGTCGTAGGCGTCCACGCCCAGCCGGCGCTGCGCGAAGAAATGCGCGTTGGCATCGGGCACCGCGAAGCGGGTGATGTTGAGGATGCCCACGTCCACCGCCGAGACGGTGACGTGCGCCGGCTTGCCGGCCAGCTCCGGCGCGCTGACGGTGACCGTCATCGGCTGTTCGGGGCGCATCTGCTTCGGCGCCACCAGGCCGACCGCGATGCGGCGGTCGCGGCGGTCCATCGGCACGTGCGCCACGCCCACGGCGCGCGCCGGGGTGATCTTGCTGGACGCGCTGCCGCCGCGGAACACCAGGGCGGTGACGTACACGTCGTGCCGCTCCCAGTCCTCGGTGACCGGGATCTCGAAGGTGCTGCCCGGCTTGGCCTGGATGTCCTGCACGTAGAGCATGCGGTCGCTTTCGACCATCAGCACGCCACGCCCGGCATGCGGCGGGGTCAGGGTCACCTTCAGCGTGTCGCCGGCCTTGTAACCGGTCTTGTCCAGGGCCAGCTTGACCTTGTCCGGGCGCGCGTCGAGCCCGCGGTTGTCGTCGTTCCAGCTCCAGCCGGCGCGGAACGGGTAGCGCATGGTCAGCCCGGTGGCCGGGTCGAACACGTCCACCCGGTATTCGCCCCACTCCACCGGGAAGTCGAACCGGGCGGCGGTGGCGCCGACGTCGAGGGTGCGGGTTTCCTTGTTCTCGAAACGGCGGGTGAAATCGTAGTCCCAGCGGTTGTCGGTGAAGGTCCAGTGGTAGTCGCGCAGTTCGCGCACCAGGGTGACCTTGAGCCCCTTGGCCGGCTGCGGCTTGCCGTCGGCATCCACGCGCTGCAGCTCGAAACGCGCGTTGGCGTTGGCATCGGCGCCATCGGTGTCGCTGAACAGCGGGCGCACCGCGACCAGCGCCGGTGCCGGCCACAGCACGCGCTTGAGGGTGCGGGTGACGGTACGGCCACCGGTCTCGTAGACGCTGCCCGAGACCAGCGCCGCCACCGGCGTGCCCTTGCCGACCTCTTCCGGCAGGGCGATGTCCTGGCGCAGCCTGCCGTCCCTGGGCAGGGTGGTGTCGATCACGTCGTTGGCTTCGCGCGGCAAGCTCACGGTCGGGTCGCCGAAGAACCAGCCCGGCATCGATTCCAGCGGGTGCTGCTCCACCGCCACCGCCAGCTTGGCGGTGAAGCGGTTGCCATCGGCCGGCGCGCCGTACAGGTACGCGGCATCGGCCTGCAGCTTCAGCGGCTCGCCCGGCTTGAGCGTCTTCTGCGCGCTGTCCAGGTCCAGCTTCATGCGCTCGGGCAGGAATTCCTCGATGCGCAGGGTCAGGCCCTGCACCGCCTCCTTGCTGGCCGGGTCGGTACGGAACTCGACCTGCCAGCGGCCGGTCGGCGCCTCGGCCGGGATCGCCTGTTCGAAGCTGAAATAGCCCTGCGCGCCCGGCTGCAGGCGGGTTTCGCGGAACACCTTGCCGTCGGGCTGCTTGAGCCGCAGGAACACCGGCTGCGCACCCTTGTCCGGGCCGGCGACCGGCTTGCCGTCGTTGTCGCGCAGCAGCGCCGATACGCGCACCGTCTCGCCGGGGCGGTACAGGTCGCGGCCGGACCAGGCGAACACGTCGAACCAGGCGTTCTGGCGCCCGGCCACGGCGAACTCGCTCAGGTCCAGCGCCGGCTGGTTGAACGGCAGCAGGGTGGTGTCGGCACCGCTGGTGGCCACCAGCACGTGCGATGCGTCCAGGGTGTAGTTCAGCAGCGCGTTGCCGTTGGCATCGGTCTGGCCCTTGAGGACGGTCTCGCCCTTGCCGTCGAGCACCCGCAGTTCGACCTTCTTCAGCGGCGCGCCCGAGGCCAGCGAGGCGGTGTGCACGAACAACTGCTCCTTGTAGGCGCGGGTGTGCAGGCCGATGTCGCTGACGGTGAAGAACGCGGTGTCGTACTCGCCCTCGAACCGGCCGGCGCGCTTCATCACCGCGAAGTACAGGCCCGGCTGCTGCAGCTCGCGGATCTCCTGGATCGGCAGGTAGGTCAGCACCCGTTCGTTGGGCTTGCCGCCGAGCACGAAGCGGTTCAGGTAGACCGGCTCGGCCAGCTGCGAGATCGGCGTGTGCTCGCCGTATTCGCTGTCCAGTTCCCAGCTGCCGCGACGGCCGCCGCGCTGGTACTGGCTGAAGAAGGTGGGCAGGTTCTTCTCGCCCACGCGCAGGAATTCGACGTCCACTTCCGGCACGTTGACCGACACCACCGGCAGGCCGCGGCTCTCGCGCGCCGGCAGCACGCTGCCCTGCGAGGCGAAGCCGGCGGCCGGCTTCAGTTCGCCGGTGAACACCTGCTGGCGCACTTCGCGGCCCAGGCGGCTGCCGTCGGCGGCGAGCAGGTCGGCCGACACCACCAGGGTGTAGTCCCGGGCCGCCTCGACGTAGGGATAGCGCAGGGTCCTGCCGTCATCGGACAGCGACCAGCTGCTGTCCTCGGTGCCGACCTTCTCCTCGAAGCGCAGCAGCTTGTCGAAATCCTGGGTGCCGACCAGCGGCTGCGAGAATTCCACCGCCAGCGACAGCCCGTCGCCACCCTTCTGGTCGGGCCACACGCGCACCAGCGCGAAGCCCTTGACCTCGTCACGCTTGGCCTGGATCGCCTCGCCGCTGGCGCCGGGCAGCTGCCCGGTCTCGTTGCGCTTGCAGCCGGCCAGCACCGCCAGCGCCACCAGCGCGGCGGCGCCCCAGCGCATGTGCTTCCACTTCCTGTTGCCCATGGCGTTCTCCTGCAGACGCGGCGAGTATAGCCGCCGCCCGGGAACACCTCGTGTGCGCGACGGCACGCCCGCTGCGGCGTGCCGGCTGCGCCCGGCCCCTTCAGAGCGTGTCGCCGGGCACCCGCACCGCGCCGTCCATCAGCACCCGCGCCGAGCGCGACATCACCGCCTTGGTCACGACCCACTGGCCATCGACGCTGGCCACCGCCGCGCCCACCCGCAGGGTGCCGGAGGGGTGGCCGAAGCGCACCGCCTCGCGCAGGCCGCCACCGGCGGCGCGGTTGACCAGCGTGCCCGGCACCGCCGCGGCGGTGGCGATGGCGACCGAGGCGGTACCCATCATCGCGTGGTGCAGCTTGCCCATCGACATGGCGCGCACGTTGAGGTCGATGTCGGCGGCGGCGACGTGCCTGCCGCTGGAGGCGACATAGTCCCTGGCCGGCGCCACGAACGCGACCTTGGGGGTGTGCTGGCGGGTGGCCGCTTCCTCCGGCACCCGGATCAGGCCCATGCGCAGCGCGCCGGCCACGCGGATGGCCTCGAGCCGGGCCAGCGCGGCCTTGTCCTCGTTGATCGCCGGCTGCAGCTCGGTGCCGTCGTAGCCGATGGCGGCCGCGTCGACGAACACGGTGGGGATGCCGGCGGTGATCATCGTCGCCTTGAGCGTGCCGACCCCCGGCACCTGCAGGTCGTCCACCAGGTTGCCGGTGGGGAACATGGAGCCGCCGTCGCCTTCGTCGTCGGACGGATCGATGAACTCCAGCACGATCTCCGCCGCCGGGAAGGTCACCCCGTCCAGTTCGAAGTCGCCGGTTTCCTGCACCTGCCCGTCGCGGACCGGCACGTGCACGATGATGGTCTTGCCGATGTTGGCCTGCCACACCCGCACCGCCACGGTGCCGTCGCGCGGGATGCGCGCGGCCGGGACGAAACCGTTGGCGATGGCGAACGGCCCCACCGCGGTGCTGAGGTTGCCGCAGTTCCCCGACCAGTCGACGAACGCGCTGTCGATGGAAACCTGGCCGTACAGGTAGTCGACGTCGTGGTCCGGCACCGAGGCCGGGGCGATGATCACGCACTTGCTGGTGCTCGACGTCGCCCCGCCCATGCCGTCGGTCTGCTTGCCGTACGGATCGGGCGAGCCGATCACCCGCAGCAGCAGCGCGTCGCGCGCCGGGCCGGGCACCTGCGCCGCTTCCGGCAGGTCCTGCAGGCGGAAGAACACGCCCTTGCTGGTGCCGCCGCGCATGTAGGTGGCGGGAATGCGGAGTTGCGGGAGAAATGCCATGGAACGGTTCCTTGCAATGAAAGACGGCCCGTTGCCGGGCCGTCGGGGGTATCAGGCCACCCGGGCGCCTTCCAGGAAATCCTGGGCGAAGCGCTGCAGCACGCCGCCGGCCTCGTAGATCGCCACTTCCTCGTCGCTGTCCAGGCGGCAGGTCACCGGCACCTCGACGCGGCCACCATCGCGGCGGTGGATCACCAGGGTCAGGTCGGCGCGCGGGGTGCGCTGCCCGGCCACGTCGAAGGTCTCGGTGCCGTCGATGCCCAGGGTGTTGCGGTCGGTGCCCGGCTTGAACTCCAGCGGCAGCACGCCCATGCCGATCAGGTTGGTGCGGTGGATGCGCTCGAAGCCCTCGGCGACGATCGCTTCCACGCCCGCCAGGCGCACGCCCTTGGCGGCCCAGTCGCGCGAGCTGCCCTGGCCGTAGTCGGCACCGGCGATGATGATCAGCGGCTGCTTGCGCGCCATGTAGGTCTCGATCGCTTCCCACATGCGCATGACCTTGCCGTCCGGCTCCACCCGCGCCAGCGAGCCCTGCTTCACGCTGCCGTCGTCGTTGCGCACCATCTCGTTGAACAGCTTCGGGTTGGCGAAGGTGGCGCGCTGCGCGGTGAGGTGGTCGCCGCGGTGGGTGGCGTAGGAATTGAAGTCCTCTTCCGGCAGGCCCATCTTCGCCAGGTACTCGCCGGCGGCGCTGGACGGCAGGATTGCGTTGGACGGCGACAGGTGGTCGGTGGTGATGTTGTCCGGCAGCACGGCCAGCGGACGCATGCCGCGCAGCGTGCGCTCGCCGGCCAGCGCGCCCTCCCAGTACGGCGGGCGGCGGATGTAGGTGCTGCGCGGCCGCCAGTCGTACAGCGGGCTGACCTTGCCGCCATGCTCGACGCGCACGTTGAACATCGGGTTGTAGACGCTGCGGAACTGTTCCGGCTTGACCGAGGCCTTGACCACCGCGTCGATCTCGGCGTCCGACGGCCAGATGTCCTTCAGCCGCACGGCGTTGCCGCCGGCGTCCACGCCCAGCACGTCCTTCTCGATGTCGAAGCGCACGGTACCGGCGATGGCGTAGGCGATCACCAGCGGCGGCGAGGCCAGGAACGCCTGCTTGGCGTACGGGTGGATGCGGCCGTCGAAATTGCGGTTGCCCGACAGCACGGCGGTGGCGTACAGGTCGCGGTCGATGATCTCCTGCTGGATCTTCGGGTCCAGCGCGCCGCTCATGCCGTTGCAGGTGGTGCAGGCGAAGGCGACGATGCCGAAGCCCAGCTTTTCCAGCTCTGGCAGCAGGCCGGCCTCCTCCAGGTACAGCTGCACCGCCTTGGAACCGGGCGCCAGCGACGACTTCACCCATGGCTTGCGCACCAGCCCGCGCGCGTTGGCGTTGCGCGCCAGCAGGCCGGCGGCGATCACGTTGCGCGGGTTGGAGGTGTTGGTGCAGCTGGTGATGGCGGCGATGATCACCGCGCCGTCGGGCATCAGCCCCTGGGCTTCCTCGCCCTTGCCGCTCTCCAGCTTGGCCTCGTCGGCGATGCCGCGCTCGGCCAGGTCGGACACCGGCAGGCGCCGGTGCGGGTTGCTCGGGCCGGCCATGTTGCGTACGACCGTGGACAGGTCGAACTCGAGCACGCGCTCGTACTGCGCGGTGGCCAGCGCGTCGGCCCACAGCCCGGTGGTTCGGGCGTAGTTCTCCACCAGCGCCACCTGGGCTTCCTCGCGGCCGGTCAGGCGCAGGTAATCCAGGGTCTGTTGGTCGATGTAGAACATCGCCGCGGTCGCGCCGTATTCCGGGCACATGTTGGAGATGGTGGCGCGGTCGCCGATGGTCAGCGCCGCGGCGCCTTCGCCGAAGAATTCGAGGTAGGCCCCGACCACGCGCTCTTTGCGCAGGAACTCGGTCAGCGCCAGCACCACGTCGGTGGCGGTGATGCCCGGCTGCGGCCTGCCGCCGAGCCTGACGCCGACGATGTCCGGCAGGCGCATCCACGAGGCGCGGCCGAGCATCACGTTCTCGGCCTCCAGCCCGCCGACGCCGATGGCGATCACGCCCAGCGCATCGACGTGCGGGGTGTGGCTGTCGGTGCCGACGCAGGTGTCCGGGAACGCCACCCCGTCCTGCACGTAGACCACCGGCGACATCTTCTCCAGGTTGATCTGGTGCATGATGCCGTTGCCCGGCGGGATCACGTCCACGTTCTCGAAGGCCTGCTTGGTCCAGTCGATGAAGTGGAAGCGGTCTTCGTTGCGGCGGTCCTCGATGGCGCGGTTCTTGGCGAACGCATCCGGGTCGAAGCCGCCGCACTCCACCGCCAGCGAGTGGTCGACGATCAGCTGCACCGGCACCACCGGGTTGACCTTGGCCGGGTCGCCGCCCTTCTCGGCGATGGCGTCGCGCAGGCCGGCCAGGTCCACCAGCGCGGTCTGGCCGAGGATGTCGTGGCACACCACGCGCGCCGGGAACCACGGGAAATCCAGGTCGCGGCGGCGCTCGACCAGCTGCCTAAGCGAATCGGCCAGGGTGGCCGGATCGCAGCGGCGCACCAGGTTCTCGGCCAGCACGCGCGAGGTGTACGGCAAGGTGGCGTAGGCGCCGGGGGCGATGGCATCGACCGCCTCGCGGGCGTCGAAGTAGTCCAGCGCGGTGCCGGGGAGTTGCTTGCGGTGATCGGTGTTCATGGCTGGCCTGTGGGTCGGGTGGCTTGCGTGGGGGGCGGCAGCGACACGCCCGTGCTTCGCGGTGATCGCCGGGGTGCCGGCGGGGAGCGGACAGGGCCCGCTCCCGGGGAATGGCGACGCCCCCTCCCCGCAGGGGGGAGAGGGCGCGGGCGCGTCAGCCGCGCTGGTCCAGCGGCACGAAGGCCTGGTCTTCCGGACCGGTGTAGTTGGCGCTGGGGCGGATGATCTTGCCGTCGATGCGCTGCTCGATGATGTGCGCGCTCCAGCCGGCGGTGCGGGCGATCACGAACAGCGGGGTGAACATCGCGGTCGGCACGCCCATCATGTGGTAGCTGACGGCGCTGAACCAGTCCAGGTTCGGGAACATCTTCTTGATGTCCCACATCACCGTTTCCAGGCGCTCGGCGATGTCGTACATCTTGAGGTTCTGCTGTTCGGCCGACAGCTCGCGCGCCACGTCCTTGATCACCTTGTTGCGCGGATCGGACACGGTGTAGACCGGGTGGCCGAAGCCGATCACCACTTCCTTGCGCTCCACCCGCGCCTTGATGTCGGCCTCGGCCTCGTCCGGCGTCTCGTAGCGCTTCTGCACCTCGAACGCGACCTCGTTGGCGCCGCCGTGCTTGGGCCCGCGCAGCGCGCCGATGCCGCCGGTGATGGCGCTGTACATGTCGCTGCCGGTGCCGGCGATGACGCGGCAGGCGAAGGTGGAGGCGTTGAACTCATGCTCGGCGTACAGGATCAGCGAGGTGTGCATCGCCTTGACCCAGGACGCGCGCGGCTGCTCGCCGTGCAGCAGGTGCAGGAAGTGGCCGCCGATGGAGTCGTCGTCGGTCTCCACGTCGATGGCGCGGCCGTTGTGGCTCCAGTGGTACCAGTACAGCAGCATCGAGCCGAGGCAGGCCATCAGCTTGTCGGCGATGTCGCGCGCACCCGGGTGGTTGTGGTCGTCCTTCTCCGGCGACACGCAGCCGAGCACCGACACGCCGGTGCGCATCACGTCCATCGGGTGCGCCGACGGCGGCAGTTCCTCGAGCGCGGCCTTGACCGCGGCGGGGATGCCGCGCAGCGCCTTCAGCTTGGCCTTGTAGGCGCGCAGCTCGGCCTTGTTCGGCAGCTTGCCGTGCACCAGCAGGTGGGCGATTTCCTCGAACTCGCTGGTGTTGGCCAGGTCCAGGATGTCGTAGCCGCGGTAGTGCAGGTCGTTGCCGCTGCGGCCGACGGTGCACAGCGCGGTGTTGCCGGCGGCGGTGCCGGACAGGGCGACGGACTTCTTGGGCTTGAAGCCGGGCGTGGCGGTGGTCTGTTCTGACATGGTCTTCTGCCTTTCGAGGGAAGGTTTACGGTTGTTTCTGCGGGTCGCCAGCCGGCGCCGCGGTGGCGCATTCCAGCAGTCGCTGCAGCATTTCGATCTGGCGGTTCTGCTGTTCGACCAGCAGCGCCCATTCGTGGGAGCGGAGTACGTCCAGCTTCTCGTGGATCTGCAGCACTTCCAGCTCCGCTTTCACGTTGACCTGGTAGTCGTTCTCGGCACGCATGCGGTCCACCGCCGCCTGCCGGTTCTGGCTCATCATGATGATCGGCGCCTGCACCGCGGCCAGGCACGACAGCACCAGGTTGAGCAGGATGTAGGGGTACGGGTCGAACGCCCTCGCCAACAGGAAGGTGTTGACCACCATCCACACCACCAGCACCACGCCGAAGCACAGGATGAAGGTCCAGCTGCCGCCGACCTCGGCGACGCGGTCGGCGACCCGCTCGCCCAGCGTGCGCGACTCGTGCAGCTCGCGGCGCACGTTGCGCGAGACCCGCCCGCCGGAGATGAAGCGTTCGACCACCACCCGTTCCTCGGGCGTCAGCTGCTCCAGGTCGCGTTGCAGCAGGCGCCGCGCGGTATCGCGGCGGTCGACACGGGTGCGGTGGGAGGACGGGGTCGCCATGGCAGGTATCAGGTGGCCGCAGGAACGGCCATCATGCGCCCTTCTGCGCGAACACCTTGTCCAGCTGCGCTTCGAAGGCGTGGTAGCCGATGCGGTCGTACAGCTCCTCGCGGGTCTGCATGGCATCGACCACGTTGCGCTGGTGGCCGTCGCGGCGGATCGCCTCGTACACGTTCTCGGCGGCCTTGTTGGCGGCGCGGAACGCCGACAGCGGGAACAGCTGGATGGCGACGCCGGCCGAGGCCAGCTCGTCACGGCTGAACAGCGGGGTCTTGCCGAACTCGGTGATGTTGGCCAGCACCGGCACTTTCACCGCGTCGACGAAACGGCGGTAGGTGTCCAGGTCGTAGGCGGCCTCGGCGAAGATGCCGTCGGCACCGGCCTCGACGCAGGCGATGGCGCGCTCGATGGCCGCGTCCACGCCTTCCATCTGGATGGCGTCGGTGCGGGCGATCAGGAAGAAGCCCGGGTCGGTCTTGGCATCGGCCGCGGCCTTGACCCGGTCGACCATCTCGCCCTGCGACACGATTTCCTTGCCCGGGCGGTGGCCGCAGCGCTTGGCGCCGACCTGGTCCTCGATGTGGCAGGCGGCGGCACCGGCCTTGATCAGCGACTTCACCGTGCGCGCGATGTTGAACGCGCTCGGGCCGAAGCCGGTGTCGATGTCCACCATCAGCGGCAGGTCGCACACGTCGGTGATGCGGCGCACGTCGACCAGCACGTCTTCCAGGGTGTTGATGCCCAGGTCCGGCAGCCCCAGCGAGCCGGCCGCGACGCCGCCGCCGGACAGGTAGATGGCCTTGTAGCCGGCGCGCTTGGCGAGCAGCGCGTGGTTGGCGTTGATCGCACCGATCACCTGCAGGGGCTTTTCGGCGGCCAGGGCGGCGCGGAACGCGGCGCCGGCGGAGGAAACGGACATGGCGGGACTCCTGGTATGGCGGTGGCGAAAGCGCCGTTCCGCGATGGCGCACAATCTGGCACCATCCAAACCATTGATCAATCTTGATTCAAACAATCAACATATCGAGCACCATGACCGAGCCCGCCGACCCCGAACTGATCCCCGCCAGCGACGCCTGCGCCCTGCTCGGGATCAGCCCGGCCACGCTGTACGCCTATGTCAGCCGCGGCCAGCTCAGCTCGCGGCCCGGGCCGGACCCGCGCAGCCGCGTCTATCTGCGCGCCGAGGTGGAACGGCTGGCGCAGCGCAAGCGCGCCGGCCGCGGCGCGGCACGCGGCGCGGCGCAGAGCCTGGACCGCGGCCTGCCGGTGCTGGAGACGCGGATCTCGCTGATCCGCCCGGACGGCCCGTACTACCGCGGCCGTTCGGCGGTGGCGGCGGCGCGCACCGGCGCCACCCTGGAGGACATCGCGCGGCTGCTGTGGGAATGCGAGGAACAGGACCCGTTCGCCGCGGCGCCGCCGCCGGCCTGGCCGCCGCGGGTGGCGGCGCTGGCGCTGGATACCGGCCTGCCGCCGCTGGAGCGCACCATGGCCTGCATTCCGCTGCTGGCGCTGGAGCAGCGGCAGTCGCTCAACGCCGCCGCGCCGGTGCGGCGCGAGGTGGCGGCGATGCTGCTGCGGCAGAACGCCGCGCTGCTGGTCGGCGTCCAGCCCGATGCACGGCCGGTGCACCGCCTGCTGGCCGATGCGTGGCGGCCCGGCGATGCCGGCTTCGCCGAACTGGTGCGCTCGGCACTGGTGCTGTGCGCCGACCACGAGCTGAACGTCTCGGCATTCGCCGCGCGCGTGGTCGCCTCCACCGGCGCGCACCTGCATGCCACCGTCAGCGCCGGCCTGGCCGCGCTGTCCGGGCCGCGCCACGGTGGCGCCACCGCGCGCGCGCATGCGCTGCTGCTCGATGCCGAGGCCAGCGGCGCGCCAGCCGCGTTCATCGCCGAACGCTGGCGCCGCGGCGACGAACTGCCCGGCTTCAACCACCTGCTCTATCCCGACGGCGACCCGCGCGGCACCGAGGTGCTGCGCCAGCTGCGCGAACTGTGCGGCGAACAGCCGCGCATGCGCCACGTCGAAGCGGTACTGGCCGCCACCGCCGAGCACAGCGGCCAGCACCCGAACATCGACGGCCTGCTGGCAGCGATCTGCTACGTGCACGGCCTGCCTGGCACGCACGCGCTGGTGATGTTCGCCGCCGCGCGCCTGACCGGCTGGCTGGCGCACGCGCTGGAGCAGCAGGCGCTGGGCACCCTGATCCGACCGCGCGCACGCTACACCGGGCTGGCGCCTGGGCGCTGACCCCTGCGCCCAGGCATGCATCGGGCTCATGCCTGCCGCAGCTTATTCGCGTTGGTCGCCGCGGCGCGGGCTGCCTATGCTGCTGCACCTGTTGCCCCATGCCGATGCCAGCCATGCGCCCAGCCCCGCGGCGGCCCTGCCGCCTTGCCACACCCGTCCTCGGCCTGGTCCTGCTGGCCGCCTGCCACGCCCCGCAGGACGCCACGCCGGCCACTGCAGTCGCCACGCCCGTGCCTGCCGCACGTGCACCCTCCGCAACCCGCGGCACCGACGTGCCGGCCTGCGCGGCCAGCGACAGCGCCATGGACGGCTGGAACGAGCGCGCGCCGCCGCGCCGCATCTTCGGCAACACCTGGTACGTGGGCACCTGCGGCCTGACCGCCCTGCTGGTCACCTCCGACCAGGGCCACGTCCTCATCGATGGCGCCACCGCACCGGCCGGACCGTTGATCGACGCCAACATCCGCGCCCTGGGCTTCGACCCCGGCGACGTGAAGTACCTGCTCAACTCGCATGAACACCATGACCATGCGGCGGGCCTGGCCTACCTGCAGGGCGTGACCGGGGCGCCATTGCTGGCGCGCGCGCCGGCCGTCCACACCCTGCGTACCGGGGTGAGCGGGCGCAGCGATCCGCAGCAGCTGGAGTTCAAGACCGGCTTCCCGGCGATACCGGTGGTGCGCGCGCTCGACGATGGCCAGCCAGTGCGGGTCGGCGCCCTGGTCCTCACCCCGCACGCGACCCCCGGGCACACCCCCGGCGGCACCAGCTGGACCTGGCGCGCCTGCGAGGGCACGCGCTGCCTGGACATGGCCTATACCGACAGCGTCAGCGCACTCTCCGACCGGGAGTACCGCTACGGCGATCATCCGGCGATGGTCGCCGCCTTCCGCCGCGGCCTGGACACCCTCGCCGCCCTGCCCTGCGACATCCAGATCACCCCGCATCCGCTGGCCAGCAACCTGTTCGCACGCATGCAGGGCAGCGATGGTGCGCCGCTGGTCGATCCCGGCGCCTGCCGGCGCTACGCCGACACGGGCCGCGCCAACCTGGAAACACGGCTCGCGGCCGAGCGCGCCGGCAGCCTGCCCTGAGCCCGGCCTGCGGGCCGCGCATCCGGCGGCGGCGCACTCACGCGCGGTGGGCGCACGCCAGTACCTGCCACGGCGCCGGGCACGCCTGCCGGCCCACGCCCGACAACGGCACCGGACCGCTGCCCGGCGGACGCGCTACCGCTGCGCCCAGCGCTGGATGATGGCGGCGATGGCCTGCACGCCATCGGTCAGTGCCGCCGGCCCCGGCTGCAGGATCAGCGGCGACTTGATCTCGTGCAGCTCGCCGTCGCGCACCGCGCGGATCGCCGCCCAGCCCTGGCGTGCGGCAACGCGTTCGGGGCGGAACTTCTTGCCGCACCACGAACCGATGATGATTTCCGGGTCGCGCGCGATCACCGGCGCGCCATCGGCGAGGATCCGCGCCCTGGCCAGCGGCTCGCGCGACAGCTCGGGGAAGACGTCGATGCCACCGGCGATCTCCACCAGCTCCGCACCCCACTGGATGCCGGTGATGATCGGCTCGTCCCACTCCTCCACGTACACCCGTGGCCGCCGCGGCAGCCGCGCCGCCTGTGCGGCGATGGCGTCCAGCCCGCGCTGCAGTTCGCCGGCATAGGCGTCGGCGCGCGCGGCCACGCCGACCAGCGCACCGAGCCGGCGGATGTAGTCGAGGATGCCGGCCACGCTGCGGTGGTTGGCGATCCACACCTCCACCCCGCGGCGGATCAGCTCGGCGGCGATGTCGGCCTGGATGTCGGAGAATCCGATCGCCAGGTCCGGCCGCAGCGCGAGGATCTCCTCCACCTTGGCGCTGGTGAAGGCGCTGACCTTGGGTTTGTCGCGGCGCGCCTGCGGCGGGCGCACGGTGAAGCCGCTGATGCCGACGATGCGGTCCTGTTCGCCCAGTGCGTACAGGGTCTCGGTCGGCTCCTCGGTCAGGCAGACGATGCGGCGCGGTCCGCTCATGGCGTGGCGAACTCCAGCGCCTCGACGAACACCGCCGGGCTGTTCCACGGGTGATGCGCGGCGATGCCCTGGTCGAGCACGCGCTGCAGCCGCGCGCGGTCGCCCGGCACCCCGCGCGGAAGGCAGAACTCCAGCCGCACGCTCGGTTCGCTCACCAGCTCGCCGACCTCGCCCACCACGCTGGCGGTGCCGGGCAGCGCGCGGAACTGCTCACGCCCCGGCGCCGACTCCCACATGCCGTGGGCATAACCGCCGGCGGCCAGGTCGTCGACCGCGAGGATGCCGCGCTTGAGCGCCTGCAGGTGCGCCGGCGGCACGAACACGGTGACGCGGTAGACCGGGTGCAGGCGCAGGCCGCTCACGGATACAGCAGCCGCTTGCTCCAGGCACCGGCGGCATCGGCCTCGTAGCACCAGCGCTCGTGCAGGCGGAAGCTCACGCCGTACCAGAACTCGATGCGCTGCGGGACCACGCGGATGCCGCTCCAGCCATCCGGGCGCGGCACGTCGCGCCCCTCGAAGCGCGCCTCGAAGTTGCGCAGGCGCTCCTCGAACTCCTCGCGCGAACCCAGCGTCTGCGACTGCATCGAGGCCCATGCGCCGATCTGGCTCATGCGCGGGCGCGAGGCGAAATAGGCGTCGGCCTCGGCCGCGGACACCAGCTGCGCATCGCCGTCGATCCGCACCTGGATCCCGGCCGCGCGCAGGCTGCGCCACAGGAACAGCAGCGCCGCCTGGCGGTTGGCGTGCAGTTCGCGGCCCTTGCGGCTGTCCAGGTGGGTGTAGAACACGAAGCCGCGTTCGTCGAAGGCCTTGAGCAGCACGGTGCGCGCCGATGGCCGGCCATCGACGTCGGCCGTGGCCACGGTCATCGCGCCGGGCTCGATTTCATTGCTGGCCTTGGCCTCCTCGAACAAGTCGGCGAAGGTCGAAAGCGCTTCTGCGTACAGATCGGTCATGGCTCCACTTCGTACGGCACGGGTTTGGGCTATTGTGGCGCCATGTCGTCCGTTCCGCACCGCTTCTCCGCACGCCGCTTCCCGCAGGCCCTGGCCGCACAGGCGCTGGACGAGGCACTGGCCAGCGGCGGCGACACCCCGGTACTGGCGATCAGCGGCCTGCAGGGCAGCGGCAAATCCACGCTGGCGGCACAGGTGGTGGAGCTGGCGCAGGCGCGCGGGCTGCGCGCCGCGGCGCTGTCGATCGACGATGTCTACCTGACCCGCGCCGAGCGCCAGCGCCTGGCCGGGCGCGTGCATCCGCTGCTGGCCACGCGCGGCCCGCCGGGCACGCACGACCTGCCGCTGGCGCTGGCAACGCTGGACGCGGCCCGTGGCGGCCGGCCGTTCGCGCTGCCGCGCTTCGACAAGCTCGCCGACGAGCGCGTGCCGCAGGCGCAGTGGCAGCCGGTCCAGCGCCTGGACCTGCTGGTGTTCGAGGGCTGGTTCCTGGGCACACCACCGGAAACCGACGACGCCCTGCGCGCGCCGCTGAACGCGCTGGAGCGCGATGCCGATGCGGACGGCACCTGGCGGCGCTGGTGCAACCAGGCGCTGGCCGACGGCTACCCCGCGCTGTGGCAGCGCTGCGACCGGCTGTGGTTCCTGCAGCCACCGGGCTTCTCGGTGGTACCCAACTGGCGCTGGCAGCAGGAGCAGGCGCTGCAGCAGGCCGCGCCCGGGCGCACCGGCATGAACCGCGCGCAGGTCGAGCGGTTCGTGCAGTTCTACGAACGCGTCAGCCGGCAGGCGCTGCGCTGCCTGCCGGGCATCGCCGACCGCAGCATCGCGCTGGATGCGCAACGCCGCGTGCTGTAGCGCGGGCTACTGCACCAGGAACGTCACCCGCAGGTTGACCCGCCATTCGGTGATGTTGCCGTCGCCATCGGTGACCACCTTGGTCTCGTTGATCCATGCGCCCTGGATGCCCTTGACCGTCTCGGCCACCTTCTTCAGGCCACTGCGCACCGCGTCCTCGACGCTGGCGCTCGACGACGCGCTGACTTCGATGATTTTCGCCACTGCCATGTCCGCCTCCGTTGGTTGCACCACGAACCACTCGTGGTCCCCGCGAGCTTGGCTGCTAACGTGTTAACGCACCGACACGGTGCTAGCATCGACCGGCAATGAATCCCGCCCCCAACGTCATCCTGGTCGGCCCCATGGGCGCCGGCAAAACCTGCATCGGCCGCCGCCTGGCCGAGCGTTTCGGGCTGGAGTTCGTCGATGCCGACCAGGCCATCGTCGACGAGGTGGGTTCGTCGATCCCGGCCATCTTCGAGAACGTCGGCGAGGCTGGTTTCCGCGCACACGAAAAGCGCGTGCTGGCCCGGCTGCTGGAGCGTGGCGGGCAGCTGGTCTCGACCGGCGGCGGCGCGGTGCTCGATGCCGACAACCGCCAGCGGATCCGCCAGCGTGGCTTCGTGGTGTGGCTGCGGGTGGGCGTGGCCTCGCAGCTGCAGCGCCTGCAGCGCGACAAGACCCGCCCGCTGCTGCAGCGCGAGGACCGCGAACAGGTGCTCGAAGCCATGGCCACGCTGCGCGATCCGCTGTACCGCGAGGTTGCCGACCTGGTCGTCGACACCGATCCCTATTCCCCCGCCGAGGCCACCGCACACCTGGTCGTGCGCCTGGCCGCGCAGTGGCAGAACCCGGAACTCCGCGCATGAGCCATGCCCCCCGCACCGTCGCCGTCGGCGGCGACTGCCCGTACCTGATCCACATCGGCCCCGGCCTGCTCGGCGCGGGCGACCTGCTGGCCGGTGCCATCCGCGGCCGCCACGTGCTGCTGGTCAGCGACGACACCGTGGCGCCGCTGTACCTGGCGCGGGTGCGCGCCGCGCTGCTGCAGGCGCGCCCGGACCTGGCGATCGGCCAGTACCTGATTCCCGCCGGCGAAGCATCCAAGACCCTGCACCACTTCGGCGGCGCGATCGACGCGCTGGCCACGCTCGGCGCCACCCGCGACGCCTGCGTGCTGGCGCTGGGCGGCGGCGTTGTCGGCGACCTGGCCGGCTTCGCCGCGGCCTGCTGGATGCGCGGCGTGGACTGCGTGCAGCTGCCCACCACCCTGCTGTCGATGGTGGACTCATCGGTCGGCGGCAAGACCGCGGTGGACATCGCCCAGGGCAAGAACCTGGTCGGCGCGTTCCACCCCCCGCGCGCGGTGATTGCCGACACCGCCGCGCTGCGCACCCTGCCCGCGCGCGAACTGCGCGCCGGGCTGGCCGAGGTCATCAAGTACGGCTGCATCCGCGATCCGCTGTTCTTCCAGTGGCTGCAGGCCGAACGCGACGCGCTGCTGGCCGGCGATGATGCGGCGCTGGCGCAGGCCATCGCCCGCAGCTGCGAGCACAAGGCCGAAATCGTCGCGCGCGACCCGCTGGAAAAGGGCGAGCGCGCCCTGCTCAACCTCGGCCACACCTTCGGCCACGCCATCGAGACCGCGCAGGGCTACGGCGCGCCGGGCAATGACAACCTCAACCACGGCGAAGCAGTGGCGGTGGGCATGGTGCTGGCGGCGCGGCTGTCGGCCGCGCTGGGCATGGCCGGCGCCGATGCCGCCGACGGGCTGCGCGACCTGCTGCGGGCCTACGGCCTGCCGGTGGCGATCCCGGCCGGGCTCGACCCCGGGGCCCTGCTCGCGCACATGCGCCTGGACAAGAAGAACATCGCCGGGCGCCTGCGCCTGGTGCTGTGGCGCGGCATCGGCCGGGCCGAAGTGGTGCCGGACGTGGACGAGGCGGCGGTGCTGGCGGTGCTGCGCGCCGGCTGACGCCGCGCTGGCGGCCGGCGCTGGCGTGGCAATGCCACCCGGCCCCGACGCGGCCGGCTACAATCAGCATCATGCGCGTCTACCTGCAGCAGCCGCCCAGCGGCAACGAATCCCCCCGCTACGTGCAGCTTTCGCTGTTGCCGGACCTGCTCGGCGGCTGGGAGCTGCTGCGCGAGACCGGGCAGACCGGCGGCCGCGCGCAGCTGCGCCGCGAGCTGTTCCTGCAGCAGGACGAAGCCCGCCACGCCTTCGAGAAGGCACGCGACGCGCAGATCAAGCGCGGTTTCCAGGTCGTGTTCGCCAGCGGCGAGCCGCACCCCTGACCGGCCCCGGCGCCATGCGCGCCGCCCCGGCCCAACGGCCACGTTCCAAGGAGTTTTCCGTGACCAGCCCCCTTCGCAACGACCGCTTCCTGCGCGCCCTGCGCCGCGAGCCGGTGGACTGCACGCCCGTCTGGCTGATGCGCCAGGCCGGCCGCTACCTGCCGGAGTACCGCGCCACCCGCGCCCGCGCCGGCAGCTTCCTGGGGATGGCCAAGAGCCCGGAGGTCGCCTGCGAGGTGACGCTGCAGCCGCTGCAGCGGTTCGACCTGGACGCGGCCATCCTGTTCTCCGACATCCTCACCGTGCCCGACGCGATGGGCCTGGGCCTGTACTTCGCCGAGGGCGAGGGCCCGAAGTTCCACCATCCGGTGCGCGACGCCGCGGCCATCGCCCGGCTGGCGGTGCCGGACATGGAGACCGAGCTGGGCTACGTGATGGACGCGGTGCGGCTGATCCGTCGCGAGCTGGACGGCAAGGTGCCGCTGATCGGCTTCTCCGGCAGTCCGTGGACGCTGGCCTGCTACATGGTCGAGGGCGGCGGCAGCAAGGACTACGCGCGGATCAAGGCGATGGCGCTGAACGAACCGGCGGCGCTGCACCAGCTGCTGCGGGTGGTGACCGACGCGGTCGTCGCCTACCTGGCGGCGCAGCGCGCGGCCGGCGCGCAGGCGCTGCAGGTCTTCGACACCTGGGGCGGCGTGCTGTCGCCGGCGATGTACCGCGAATTCTCGCTGCCCTACCTGGCGCGCATCGCCCATGAGCTGGAGCGCGGCCAGGGCGCGCAGCGCACGCCGCTGATCCTGTTCGGCAAGGGTACCGGCCAGTACGTGGGCGAGCTGGCCGCCACCGGCGCCGAAGGCGTGGGCGTGGACTGGACCATCTCGCTGGAGGACGCCGCACGCGCCACCGCTGGCAAGGTCGCGCTGCAGGGCAACCTGGACCCGACCACGCTGTACGGCTCGCCGGAGGCCATCGCCCGCGAGGCCGGCAAGGTGCTGGACAGCTATGCCGCCGGCAACGGCGGCTCGCGCGAGGGCCACGTTTTCAACCTGGGCCACGGCATGTCGCCGGACATGAACCCCGAGCACGTGGCGGTGCTGGTGGACGCCGTGCACCGGCTCAGCCGCCGCTGAGCGCCCGGGCCCGGGCGCGGCCAGGCCCGCCCGGGCCGTCCCGATCCACACCCGGCGCCGCGCCCCGGCACCGGCGCGTGCGCGGTACCTGCACGCGCGGACCCGGACAATGGCGGCCCCACCCCGGCCATGAGCGCGCCTGATGTCCACGCCCCCGTCCAGCCCACTGCCCGCCGCTGATCCGCACAAGCCACTGCTGTGGCTGGTCTCGCTGGCGATCTTCATGCAGATGCTGGATTCGACCATCGTCAACACCGCGTTGCCGGCGATGGCGCGCAGCCTGGGCGAGAGCCCGCTGCAGATGCAGTCGGTGGTGTTCAGCTATGCGCTGGCGGTGGCCAGCTTCATCCCGGCCTCGGGCTGGATCGCCGACCGGGTCGGCACCCGCCGCACGTTCCTGGCGGCGATCGTGCTGTTCACCCTGGGCTCGCTGGCCTGCGCGCTGTCGACGACGCTGCACTGGCTGGTGGCCGCGCGCGTGCTGCAGGGCATCGGTGGCGCGATGCTGCTGCCGGTGGGGCGGCTGGCGGTGATGCGCTCGGTGCCGCGCGAGCAGTTCCTGTCGGCGATGAGCTTCATCGCGATCCCGGCGCTGGTCGGCCCGCTGCTGGGCCCGACGCTGGGCGGCTGGCTGGTGCAGGCCGCATCGTGGCACTGGATCTTCCTGATCAACCTGCCGATCGGGCTGGCCGGGCTGTTGGCCGCGCTGCGGATCATGCCCGACCACTACGGCCAGGAACGGCATCATTTCGATCTGGCCGGCTACCTGATGCTGGCGTTCGGCATGGTCGCGCTGTCGCTGGCGCTGGACGGCGCCTCCGGCTTCGGCTCGGCGCATGCGCTGGTGCTGCTGCTGGCGGTGGTCGGCATCGCCGCGCTGGCCGGCTACTGGCTGCACGCGGCCGGGCGCAGCGATGCGCTGTTTCCGCTGACCCTGTTCCGGATCACCAGCTTCCGCATCGGCATCCTAGGCAACCTGTTCTCGCGCATCGGCAGCGGCGCCATGCCCCTGCTGATCCCGCTGCTCCTGCAGGTGGGCCTGGGCATGAGCCCGATGGCGGCGGGGATGATGATGATCCCGGTGGCGCTGGCCGGCATGGCCGCCAAGCGCATGGCGGTGACCCTGGTGGAACGTTTCGGCTACCGCCGCATCCTGATGATCAACACCGTGTGCGTGGGCCTGGCGATGGCCAGCTTCATGTTCGTCAGCGAACGACAGCCGCTGCCGCTGCAACTGCTGCAGCTGGCATTGTTCGGCGCCTTCAACTCGATGCAGTTCACGGTGATGAACACGGTCACCCTGCGCGACCTCGATTCCGGGCAGGCCAGCAGCGGCAACAGCCTGCTGTCGATGGTGATGATGCTGGCCACCGGCTTCGGCGCGGCCGCCGCCGGCAGCCTGCTGTCCGCCTTCGGCACCCATCTCGTTGGCCACGGTGCCAGCGCCGCGCTGCACGCCACGTTCGTCTGCGTCGGCGCGATCACGCTCAGCTCGACCCTGGTGTTCTGGCAGTTGCCGGAAAACCGACCGCACCCGCGCGCGGTCGAGGAAGTGGTGGAGTAGTCAGTCCGCGGCCGGCGCCGCCGGTGCGCCCTTCGGGCGCCAGGCCGCGGCGATGGCCGCCACCAGCATCTCGCCGGTCACCGGCTTGCGCAGGAACCCGTCGAAGCCGGCCGCGCGCGCCTGCTGCTCGGCGGCGCCATCGGCACGCGCGGTCACCGCCACCAGCGGGAAGTGATGGCCCTGGCCACGCAGCTGCGCCGCCAGCGCCATGCCATCGAGCGCCGGCAGGTCCAGGTCGAGCAGGCCGATGTCGAACGGCCACGCCGCCACTTCGGCCAGCGCCGCCAGGCCATGCAGCGCATGCACCACCTGGTGGCCGCGCGCGCGCAGCAGGCCGGCAATGACATCGGCCACGGTCGGGTCGTCCTCGACCAGCAGGATGCACAGGCTGCCTTCCGGGCCCTGCCCCGGCGCACGCGCCGGTCCGGACCCTTCGCCGGCAAGCGGCGTCCACGGCAGCGGCAGCTCGACGATGAAGCGCGCGCCCGCGCCCAGCCGGCTGTCGATGCGGATGCTGCCGCCCATGGCCGCCGCCAGCTCCTGGCAGATCGCCAGCCCCAGCCCGCTGCCGCCGTAGCGCGAGGCGGTCTGCGGCCCTTCGGCCTGTTCGAAGCGGCGGAACAGCCGCGCCTGCTGCTCGGCGGTGATGCCCGGGCCGGTATCGCTGACCTGCAGGCGGATGCCGGCGCCTTCCGGCAGCAGCTCCACCCCCAGCCCGACCTGGCCATGCCCGGTGAACTTGGCGGCATTGCCGAGCAGGTTCATCAGGATCTGGCGCAGGCGCATGGCGTCCCCGGTCACCCGCACCGGCATCGGCAGGCGCGGCTCCTGCACGAACAGCAGCCCGCGCTTGCGCACCACCGGCGCGATCAGCGCGGCGACCTCGTCCAGCAGCGGCGCCAGCTCGAACGGCTGGCTGTCCAGCTCCAGGCGGCCGGCCTCGATGCGCGCCAGGTCGAGCGAATCGTTGACCAGCTGCAGCAGGTGGATGCCCGCCTGCTGGATCGAACCGGCGTAGCGGCGCTGGGTATCGTCCAGCCGGGTATCGAGCAGCAGTTCGGTCATGCCCAGCACGCCGGTCATCGGCGTGCGCACCTCGTGCCCGAACGTGGCCAGGAAGCGAGTCTTGGCCGAGGAGGCCTGTTCGGCCAGTTCGCGCCGCTGTTCGGCCAGCTGCCATTCACTGCGCCGCTGCAGGCGCGCGCGGTAGGCCAGCACCGCGATGCCCAGCGCCAGGGCCGCGGCCAGCGCGTAGGCGGCCATCGCCCAGCCGCTGCGCCACCAGGGCGGCGCGACCTCGATCCGCACGTCGGGGGTGGCGATCCAGCCGCCGCCGGGCACCGCGCCCTGGATCTGCAGGGTGTAGCTGCCCGGCGCCAGGCGCGGGAACACGCGTTCGCCGCTGGCGCCGGCATTGACCCAGTCCGGGTCGTAGCCGCTCAGCCGGAACCGGTACTGGTTGTTGGTGGAGTCGGCGAACGCCAGCAACCGCGCCACCACATGCAGGTCGCGGTCTCCGTCCTTGATCCGCAGCACCGGCTGCCCGGAGAGGTCGTGCATGCGGTCGCCGCGGTGCACGCTGATCCGCTCGATCACCAACGGCGGCCGCCGCGCCGGCGGCCCGACCTGGGCCGGGTCGAACAGCACCACGCCTTCGGGAGTGCCGCCGGCAATCTGGCCGCTGCGCGCCTGCACCAGGCCACGGCGCCGGAACTCCTGCCCCGGCAGGCCGTCGTGCACGCCATACAGGCGCACCGAACGCCGCTGCGGATCGACCCGGATCAGGCCGCGCGCGCTGCTCGCCCAGGCAATGCCGCGGTCGTCGATGACCAGCCCGCCGGCGGCCAGCATGGGGTAGCCCTGGTCGGCGCCGATGCCGTCCTCCCAGTGCAGTTGCCCGCCGTCCCAGCGGTAGCGCTCCAGGCGCCCGAGCAGGGCCACCCACACCGTGCCGTTGGCGCCGACGTTGAAGGCGTGCGCCGGTACCTGCGGTCCCCCCGGCACCGGCGCGAAGGCGCCGGCCTGCGGCTGCCACGCCAACAGCCCGGTGGCGCCGGACAGCCACACCCCGCTGCCGGGTCCGCACTGCATGTCCTGCAGCGCACCCTGCGGCAGGCCGTGCTGGCCCGGCGCCAGGTGCAGGATGACGCGGCCCTGCGCATCGCGCTGCTGGATGCCGCCGTCCTCCGAATAGATCCACACCTGGCCATCGCAGATCCGCACGATGTCGCCATCGCCGACCATCGCCGCATCCACCGCATCGCCATGCTGCCAGCGGCGCACCGCGCCGCCGCGCGGGTCGTAGCGCACCAGCGTGTCCAGGCTGCCGATCCAGACCCGGCCCTGCGGGTCTTCGGCCACCGACTGCGGCCAGTGGATGCCGTCCACCGGTTGCAGGTGGTGTTCGACCGCGCCGCTGGCCGGATCGAGCCGGTCCAGCGCGCCGCGGGTACCCACCACCCAGATGCCGCCGGAAGCGGAGGCGGCCATCGCCAGCGCATACGGATTGCGCAGCGAGGACGGATCGTCCAGGTGCCGCGCCAGCACCGAGAACTGCCGCCAGTTCGGCGACAGGTGCCACAGGCCGGCATTGGTGCTGGCAAACCACAGGCCCCCGTCGCGGTCCTCGTAGGCGGTGCTCCAGTTGGGCTTGACCATCCCGCGTTCCTGCGCGCTGTACAGCGGCACGTTGTTGACCTCCGCGCCGTTGCGGCTGCGGCCCAGGCCCTGCAGCGTGTCCAGCCAGTAATTGCCGTCGCTCGCGTACTGCAGCACGTTGAGCACGTGGCCGTACTCCGAACCGGGCCACTGCATGCGCTCGAAACGCCCGTCGCGATGGCGCACCACCACCCCGCCGTTGGTCGCGATCCACAGCCGCTGGGCGCCGTCGACCTTCAGGCCGTTGATCCGTGGCGACGGCAGCACCGCCTCGCCCTCGCGCTCGAAGCCGCTGCCGGTCCAGCGCGCCAGCCCGCCCTTGCTGCCCACCCACAGCACGCCGTCCGGGGTGACCGCCAGGTAGGCGATGGACGCCGACGGCAGGCTGTCGGGCTGCCCGGGGACCGGCATGAAGCGCTGGAGCGTGCCGTCCACGGCCACCCGGTAGAGGCCGGCGGTCGGGGTGCCGAACCAGACGCTGCCATCGGGCGTGGAGGCGATGCTCCACACGGTATTGCTGGCGATCTGCGGATACGTCTCGCGGTCGAAGAAGCGGAAACTGCGGCGATCGGCCGACAGCATTCCCAGGCCCGCGTTCTGGGTACCGAACCAGAGCCGGTTGCCGGCGTCCACGTGCAGGCTCCAGATCAGGTTGTCGCGCAGGCCGTCCTCGGCGCGCCAGATGCGGAAATTGCGCCCGTCGAAGCGCGCCAGCCCGTCGTGGCTGGCCAGCCACATGTAGCCGCGCCGGTCCTCGGCGAACGCATTGATGTTGGCCGACGGCAGCCCATCGGCCACACCCAGCCGACGCGGCTGCGGGGTGATCGGCACCTCGGCCGCGGCCTGCGCCGCCCCCAGCACCAGCAACAGGCACAGCAACCCGCGCCACCACGCCCTCATCGCCGGCTCTCCGCGCGCGCGGTCGCGGGCAGGCACACGGCGGCGGCGGCCGTGCACGCCGGTGCCGGTCCGCTGGTTTCGTTGCTGCCCCTGGTTCCCATCCGTCGCCCGTCGCGCTCCCTGTCAGCGGGGAAAATACCATCCGCGCCGCACGATGGCCGCTCCGCGCCGGCAGGCGCCGCCACGGCACCACGCCGCGGGCACTTGGCCAGGCCGGCACAGCAGGAAACGCGCAACAATCCATTGCGCCGCCAGGCAACAAACCATGACGGGCATATGCCTAGAATCCCCCAACCCCCGCCGGAGCCGACCCTTGCCCCGTTCCCTCGTCCTGCTGCTGGCCTGCCTGCTGCCGCTGTCGGCACCGGCCGCCGACCGCTACCGGCTGGACCCGGTGCATACGCGGGTGCTGTTCGCGGTCGAACATGCCGGATTCTCGCAGGCGCTGGGCACCGTGTCCGGCAGCGAGGGCGTGCTGGAGTTCGATCCCGACGACTGGTCCGGCGCGCGCCTGGAGGTGGTGGTGCCGGTCGCCCGGCTCGACCTGGGCAACGACAAGTGGAACCAGGCCACGCTGGCGCGCAACCTGCTCGACGGCCAGCGCTACCCGCAGGCGCGCTTCGTCTCCACCCGCATCGAGCCGGTGGATGCGCGCAACGCGCGCGTGCATGGCCTGCTGACCCTGCGTGGCGTCACCCGCGAGGTCGTGCTCGACGTCCACCTCAACGCGGTCGCGCGGCATCCGCTGCCGCCGTTCCGCCGCACCGCCGGGTTTTCCGCCACCGCCAGCGTGCAGCGCTCGGACTTCGGCATCGACGCCTGGCAGTCGGTGATCGGCAACCGCGTCGAACTGCGCATCGAAGCCGAGGCGGTACGCGACGACGATGCCAGGGCGCCGGAGGCCACTGACCCGGCGCCGGCCGCCGCCGACGACACGCACGCCGCGGCCGAGGCCGCCACCCGACTTTCCCCGCAACCGGAATCCCGTCCATGAGCCTGAAGAACACGCCTGACCGCTGGGGCAGCGTCAGCAAGAGCCTGCACTGGCTGATCGCCCTGTTGATCCTCGCCCTGGGCATCGTCGGCCTGCTCATGGGCGAGCTGCCCAGGACGCCGAAGTATTTCTGGGTCTACACCGCGCACAAGTCGATCGGCATCACCGTGCTGGTGCTGGTGGTTTTGCGGCTGGCGTGGCGACTGTATGCCGGCGCCCCGCGGCCGGTCCCGGGCACCCCGGGCTGGCAGGAGCGCGTCGCCAGTGCCACCCACTGGCTGCTGTACGCGATGATGTTCGCCATCCCGCTGTCGGGCTGGCTGTACGACTCGGCCAGCGGGCTGCGCCCGTTCAAGCTGTTCGGACTGCTGGAAATGCCCAAGCTGGTGGCACCCGACGAAGGCGCCGCGCAGCTCTCGCACGCGCTCCACGAATGGGGCTTCTGGCTGCTGATCCTGGTGGTGCTGGCGCATGCCGGCGCCGCCTTCTACCACCATATCCAGCAGCGCGACGCCACGCTTGTACGCATGCTGCCGCAGGGCTGGCTCGATACCCCACAGAAGGAATCCGCATGAACATCAAGCTCACCACCCCGGCCGCCGTGGCTGCCGCCCTGGCCGGCATGCTGGCCGCCGCCCCGGCCATGGCCGCGGACTACGAGCAGGCGCCCGGTTCGATCCTGGTGTTCGCCACCAAGTACGACGGCGAGGTATTCACCGGCACCTTCCCGGGCTTCCAGACGCAGCTCAGCTTCGACCCGGCCAACCCGGCCGCAGGCAAGCTCGACGTCACCATCCCGCTGGCCGGCGCGCGCAGCGGCAACAGCGACCGCGATTCGACGCTGCAGGGCAAGGACTTCTTCAACGTCGCCCAGTTCGCGCAGGCGCGCTACACCGCCAGCGGTTTCCGCGCCGTGGGCGGGAACCAGTTCGCGGCCGACGGCACGCTGCAGCTGCGCGGGGTCAGCAAGCCGGTCACCCTCACCTTCACCTGGACGCCCGGCGCGCAGCCGGTGCTGACCGGCAAGGCCACGGTCAAGCGCCTGGACTTCGGCGTCGGCGGTGGCGACTGGGCCGACACCAAGACCATTCCCGACGAAACCGCCATCAGCACCAAGGTCGTGCTGCGCGCCAGGTAAGCGCACGCGCCCCCGGCACCGCGCTCAGCCGGGGGCCTGGCCCGGGATGTCGAAGCAACCGCGCCGGCCCGAGGCGTCGGTCAGGCAGGCGCGATGCCGATGCGCCTGCCCGTCCTGGCCGGGACGCACGGCCAGGCCGAACACCCCGCCGTCGCGCATCAGCAGCACCGCCTCCCACACCGTGTCGGGGCCGCCGGCCTGCAGCGGCTGCCGCTCGCCCTGCACCGGCGCCTGCAGGGGCATGGCCGCGGCGTCGTGCAGCATGCGCCGCAGGTTGCGCATGTCCAGCCCTGCCGGCGCACTGGTGACCGCCTTCAACAGCACCAGGCGCTCGATGCCTTCCACCGGCAGCACCTGCGCCAGGGTGCGCCCCTGCCACGCGAAACCGGCACGATCCGCCGGCAGCGCCTTGGCCAGGTCCACGTCCGCCGCACCGGCGCCGGCCGCGGCCATGCCCAGCACGGCAAGCAGTGGCGAGCAGGCGCGTACGCTCACCGCAACCACCGGCGCACGCCATCGGCATCGAACGGCCACTCCAGCTCGGCGCCGCTGGCGCTGTCGCGCAGCACCGGCACGCGCGTGCCGTAGCGCATTTCGAGCGCGTCGTCGTCGTCGATGAACACGCTGTCGAACGCCGGCGCGCGGGCCTGCGCCAGCACCTCCAGCGCCAGGTCGCACAGGTGGCAATCGTCGCGCTGGTACAGAATCAAGCCCATTCCCCACACCCCATCCAGGTCCGATGCTGCGCTGCGGGCAGGGCCGTCAGCGGCGAACCCGTAGAATAGCCACTCCTCCAGGCAGCACGCACAACGCAATGTCCGTCAGCACGTTCGACCTGTTCAAGATCGGCATCGGCCCGAGTTCGTCGCACACCGTGGGCCCGATGCGCGCGGCCGAGCGTTTCGTCCACCGCTGGCTGCTCGACCCCGGCCAGCTGGCCAGTGTCAGCCGCATCCGCGCCGAGGTGTTCGGCTCGCTGGCCCTGACCGGCCGCGGCCACGGCACCGACACCGCCGTGCTGCTCGGCCTGGAAGGCCACCGCCCCAACCTGATCGACCCGGACGTGATCCCGGCCACACTGGCGCGCATCCGCTCGTCCAGGCGCATCAACCTGATGGGCCAGCACGAGATCGCCTTCGACGAGAAGCGCGACCTGGCCCTGAACAAGCGCCAGAAGCTGCCGTACCACACCAACGGCATGCGCTTCACAGCGTTCGACGCCAACGACGCGGTCATCGCCACCCGCGACTACTACTCCGTCGGTGGCGGCTTCGTGGTCAATGCCGACGATGCCGCCGACGACCGCATCGTGCCCGACCAGACGCCGCTGCCGTATCCGTTCAGGAGCGGCGACGAACTGCTGGCCCAGGCCGCGCGCAGCGGCCTGAGCATCGCCGCGCTGATGTTCGAGAACGAGAAGTGCTGGCGCAGCGAGGACGAGATCCGCTCCGGCCTGCGCGAGATCTGGGACGCCATGCAGGCCTGCGTGGCGCGCGGCATCCGTTCCGAAGGCACGCTGCCGGGCGGCCTGCACGTGGGCCGCCGCGCCCCGGCGCTGCACCGCGAACTGTCCGCGCGCCCGGAAGCGGCCATGCGCGACCCGCTGACCACCCTGGACTGGGTCAACCTGTACGCGCTGGCGGTCAACGAGGAGAACGCCGCCGGTGGCCGCGTGGTCACCGCGCCCACCAACGGCGCGGCCGGCATCATCCCGGCGGTGCTGCACTACTACGACCGCTTCTGCCCGGGCAGCAACGAGCAGGGCGTGTTCGACTTCCTGCTGACCGCCGCGGCGATCGGCATCCTGTACAAGGAGAACGCCTCGATTTCCGGCGCCGAAGTCGGCTGCCAGGGCGAAGTCGGGGTGGCCTGCTCGATGGCCGCCGGCGGGCTGATGGCCGCCCTCGGCGGCAAGCCGGGGCAGATCGAAAACGCCGCCGAGATCGGCATGGAGCACAACCTGGGCCTGACCTGCGACCCGATCGGCGGGCTGGTGCAGATCCCCTGCATCGAGCGCAACGCCATGGGCGCGGTCAAGGCGATCAACGCCGCACGCATGGCCATGCGCGGCGACGGCAAGCACAAGGTCAGCCTGGACAAGGTCATCAAGACCATGCGCGACACCGGCCGCGACATGCAGGACAAGTACAAGGAAACCAGCCGCGGCGGACTGGCGGTCAACGTCATCGAATGCTGAACGCGACCGCCTCCATTCAAGTGGGCACGGGCCGGGCCGCTATGGCTTTCGTTGTAACCTGACGGCAGTGCGGGATTCAGGGGGAATCTCGATCGACCATCCATCCATCATCCGCCACCCGCGCCGGCCACTGGCAACCGGCACCGGACTGTTGGCTCGCCTGTGGCTGCTGCTCCTGCTGGCGGTTTCCCAGCCCGTTGCCGCCCTGGACACGGGCAAGCCCTTCCGCGACTACGTCACCGATACCTGGGGGGTGGACCAGGGGCTGCCGCAGATCAGCGTGCTGGCCATCACCCAGGACCCGGCCGGCTACCTGTGGTTCGGCACCCAGACCGGGCTGGCGCGGTTCGACGGCGTGCGCTTCGTGCGCTACACCCAGCGCGACGCCCCGGAACTGGGCAACAACATCCTGGCGCTGCTGGCCGACGACGACGACCGGCTGTGGATCGGCACCGCGCAGGGGCTGCTGCTGCTGGAAGACCAGCGCTTCCATGCCATCGCCCCCACCGTCGCCGACCATCCGGCACCCGCCAGCGCGCTGCTGAAGCTCGACGGCCGCATCCTGGCCGGCTGCGCGGAGGGCATCTGCACGCCGCGGGAAGGCAAGCTGCAGCGCATGCAGGCCCTGCCCGATCCGGCGCTGAGCCTGCTGGCCCGCGGGGACGGGCTGTGGGCCGGCGGCCAGGGCCGGGTGTTCCACATCGCCGGCGGCAAGGTACGCACCCTGCCGCTGCCGGCGGCCGCCGGGACCGCCGCGGTGACCGCGCTGGCACACGCCGATGGCGACCTGTGGGCCGGCACCCGCAACGGCCTCTTCCGCCTGCGCAACGGCAGTTGGCAGGCGGCGGACCCGCATCCGGACGACGTGCTGACCGTCGAAGCGATGCACGCCGACCGCGACGGCAACCTGTGGGTGGCCACGCCGCAATACCTGGAACGGCTGCGCCCCGGCCAGCCGCCCGAACGCATCCACAACACGCCCGGCGCCATCGCCGTCCGCGCGATCTTCGAGGACCGCGACGGCAACCTGTGGCTGGGCAGCATGGTCGAGGGCGTGACCCGGGCATGGAACGGCTGGACCCGGCGCCTGAGCCAGGCCGACGGGCTGCAGGACCCGCTGCTGTGGTCGGTCGCCGCGGCGCCGGACGGCGGCATCTGGGTCGGCAGCAGCAACGGCGTGGCCGTCTGGCGGCAGGGGCGCTTCACCAGTCGCGTGGCCGGCAACCGGCTGCCGCACCCGGAGGCCTACAGCCTGCTGCCCGAGCGCGACCAGACCTGGATCGGCACCCGCGCCGGGGTCGCGGTGCTGCGCGGCGAGCGCCTCGAGCAACCAGCCGAACTGGCGCCGCTGCGCGATGCGCAGATCAACGGCATCGTCCGCGACCGCGCCGGACGGCTGTGGTTCGCCACCACCCAAGGGCTGTTCCTGCTCGAGGACGGCAAGCAGCTGACCCGCTACGGCGAACGCGAGGGACTGGCCGATGCGCGCATCCGCCTGGTCTACGAGACCCGCGACGGGCGCATCCTGCTGGGCACCTACAAGGGCCTGTACGAATGGCGCGACGGCCGCATCCTGCCTACCGGCCGGCTCGGCGGACTGTCCGACGAAACCCCGGTCACCGCCTTCCTCGAGCTTGGCGACGGGCGCTGGGTACTGGGCACCAGCAATGGCGAAAGCCTGCGGGTCCATGACGGCCATGGCTGGCACTGGCTGGACCGCGAGCGCGAGCTGCCGGCCAATGTCGCATTCCACCTGGCGCAGAACGGCAACGACCTGTGGGTCGCCGGCATGCGCGGCGTCTACCGCCTGCCGCTGGCCTCGCTGGACCGGGCCCTGGCCAACCCGCGGCAGCCGCTGGCGGCGCAGATCGTCATCAATTCCGGCACCGACCGCACCGGCGGACAGCAGGACAAGTGCTGCAACGGCGCCGGCAACAGCCGCGGGGTGCTGCGCGAGGGCCGGTTGTGGCTGCCCACCCGCGACGGCACCCTGCTGGTGGACGTGGACACGGACACCGACAGCGCGCCGCGCAATATCAGAATCGACCACGTCCAGGTCCAGGGCCGGCGCCTGGCCACCGGCCACGGCACGCTCAAGCTGCCGCTGGACGCGCGCGACCTGCGCTTCGAGTTCAGCCTGCCCGACTTCCAGCCGATGCACGCTCCGCAGCTGCGCTACCGGCTGGCCGGCTACGAGAAGGACTGGCACGAGCTGGACAACCCGACCCTGCGCAGCGCCAGCTACGCCAGCCTGCCGCCCGGGTACTACACCTTCGAGGTCGCCGACTTCAGCCAGGCCGAACCCTTGCGCAACGCCGCCCATGTCGCGGTGGAGATTCCGCGGCGGCTGTACGAAACCCTCGCATTCCGCCTGCTGGCCATGCTCGGGCTGGCGGGGCTGATCTGGCTGGGCTACCTCGGCCTGCAGCATCGCTACGCGCGCCAGCGCGCGCAGCTGGAGCGCCTGGTGCAGGAGCGTACCCGCGACCTGCAGGCGGCCAACGCGCAGCTGAAGGCCATCAGCTTCACCGACCCGCTCACCGGCCTGCACAACCGGCGCTACCTGACCCAGCAGATCCCCACCGACCTGTCGTTCTACGAACGCGACGAGGGCTACGCCAACGGCAGCGAGGCGGTGGTGTTCGCGCTGCTCGACGTGGACCATTTCAAGTCGATCAACGACACCCACGGCCACGCCGCCGGCGACCGCGTACTGGAACAGATGGGCCAGCTGCTCGGCGAGCTCAAGCGCAGCGGCGACTACGTGGCGCGCTGGGGCGGCGAGGAATTCCTGCTGGTGTTCCGCCCGCTGCCGCGCGGCAGCCTGGGGCGGCTGGGCCAGCGCCTGTGCACCCGCATCGCCGCGCACAGCTTCGACCTGGGCAATGGCCAGCAGCATCGCCTCACCGCCTCCGTCGGCCTGATCGAATGCCCGCTGTTCCCCAGCCGTCCGCGGCTGCTGGGCTGGGAGCAACTGGTCACCCTTGCCGACCGCGCCCTGTACCGGGCCAAGACCGCCGGGCGCAACGGCTGGATCGCCTACCAGCCGGCCCCCGGCGCGCAGCCGCCCGACGACCTGTCGGTAGCGGCCGGCGATCCATGGTGGCTGGTGGAGAACGGCGTGCTGGAGATGTTCGGCATCGACGGCAGGATCGACGTCGGCGCCCCGCCGTAACCGCCACACACCGCTGGCCGGCCACGCACGCGGCGTGTTGCACCGGCGGCCGGCAGCGCACCAGAATCACCCATCAGCAGCCAGCAGCGGGGCAAGGATGCAGGGCGCACAGCAACCCGACGGACCGTTGCCACCCCGGCGTCCGCGCACCGCGACAGCGGCCGCGCCGCGCCGCGGCGGTGGCCTGACCCTGACCCGGCTGGTACTGGCGGCGATCGCGCTGCTGGTGCTTGCCTGGTTCATCGGCAAGCGGCCGCCGGCGGTGGACCCGCCCGCCACCGCGGCCACGCCCGATGCGCCCGATGCGGCCGCCGTGGCCGCGCCCCGGGCACAGGCGCAGGTCGTGCGTGGCGAGAAGTCGACCACGCTGGCGGAGATCGGCGAAGCCCGCATGACCCTGCACGACCAGGGCACCGCGCTGCGGGTGGAAGGCGGCGTCGGCCGCACTTTCGCCAGCGAGCTGGCGAGATGGCTGGACGCGGCGCCGTCGGTACGGCGGATCGACATCACCAGCGGCGGCGGCTACGCCATCACCGGCTTGGAAGCGGCGCGCATCGTGCGCAGGAACAACCTCACCGTGCGCGTGCACGGCTACTGCGCCAGCATCTGCGTCGCGCTCTGGGCCGCGGCCGCACAGCGGCAGATGGAGCCGGATGCGGTGATCGGCCTGCACCAGCGCAACGCGCAGTGCGACGCCCTACCCTCGCCGGAGCGCGAGGAGTGCCACTACCAGGACCAGTTCGCCACCGAGCACGACTCCAGCTACCGTGCCTGGCTGCAGGCGGCAGGCTTCAACCAGCACCTGCTCGACCTGCAGGCGCGCACCGCCTCGGAAGACATCGCGGTGCTCGGCGCGCCGCTGCTGTGGGACAACGGCGTGGAATTCAGCGTCGTCGACCGCGATGGCACACGCCTCGGCCGCGCCGAAGTCGAACGCCGCCTCGCCGCGCGCTCGGCGGGCCACTGAAGCGCATGCGCGCGGCGGTCAGCGCCTGGCGATGCCCAGCACGTCGTCCAGCAGCGCCGCCGCGGTGACGTCGGCACCGGCACCCGGCCCCTGGATCAGCAGCGGCTGCCCGCGGTAGCGGTCGCTGCGGATCGCCACCCGGTTGTCGGTGCCGCGGCCACCGGCCAGCGGATGGTCGGCCGGCAACGCGCGCAGGCCGACGCTGGCGCCGTGCCCGTCCAGGCGCGCCACGAAGCACAGCGACAGCCCCTGCCCGCGCGCCTGCTGCAGGCGCGCCGCCAGGGGCGCGTCCAGCTGCGCCAGCGCGGCATCGACCTGCGCGGCCGGCAATGCCGCCAGCGCCGGCGGCAGCAGCGACTCGACCTCCACCTGTTCCGGCTCCAGCGCCACCCCGGCCGCGCGCGCCAGGATCAGCAGCTTGCGGCGCACGTCCTCGCCGGACAGGTCGATGCGCGGATCGGGCTCGGTGTAACCGGCCGCGACCGCCTCGCGCACGCAGGCGGAGAACGGCTGGCTGCCGTCGAAACGATGGAACAGCCATGCCAGCGAACCGGACAGCACGCCTTCGATGGCATGCACGTGGTCGCCACCGGCCACCAGCGCGCGGATGCTGGACAGCAGCGGCAGGCCGGCGCCGACGGTGGCCGAATCGCCATAGCGCACACTGCCCGCGGCCACGATCCCGCCGATCCGGCGCGCGCGCGCAAGCGTGGTGCCATTGCCCAGCTTGTTGGCGGTGACCACATGGATGCCCCGTGCCAGCCAGTGCGCATGTTCGGCGGCGATGTCCTCGCTGGCGGTAGCGTCGACCACGATGTCGCCGGCCTGCAGGCGCCCGGTTTCCTCGGCGTGGGCCGGCGCGTCGCCCTGCCGGGTCGCCTCTCTCGCGCGCGACAGCACCGCCTCGGGTGCGTCGCCGCAGGCCAGCGCGATGCGCGAGTTGGCCACCACGTGCAGCAGCGGCAGGTCGAGCTGTCGCTGCCGCAGGGCCTGGTAGCGGGCGATGAAGGCCGCGCCGACCGTGCCGGTACCCAGCAGCACCAGCCGCGCCGCTGCCGCCTGCGGACGCAACTGCGCGCTCATGCGTCCACCGTTTTCCGCAGTGCCTCGCTACGGCTGTCGGCCAGCGCCCGCGCGGCGCGCAGCAGTCCGGCCTGCAGGTCGGCCACCAGGTCCTCGCAGGCTTCGATGCCGACCGACAGCCGCAGCAGGCCATCGCTGATGCCGGCCTTGGCCCGTGCCTCCGGGGTCATCGCCGCATGGGTCATGGTGGCAGGGTGCGCGACCAGGCTCTCCACGCCACCGAGCGATTCGGCCAGGGTGAAATAGCGCAGGCCTTCGACGAAGGCGCGCACCGCAGCGTGCGGATCGGCACCGTCGCATGCGGCCAGCTCGAAGGACAGCATCGCGCCGAAACCCTTTTGCTGGCGCGCGGCCAGCGCATGGCCCGGGTGCGATTCCAGCCCCGGGTAGTAGACCCTGGCCACAACTTCACTGGTGGCGAGCAGGTCGACCAGCGCGCGGGTGTTCTCCTGGTGCACGCGCAGGCGTGCATCGAGCGTGCGCAGGCCGCGCAGGGTCAGGAACGCATCGAACGGCGAGCCGGTCAGGCCCAGCGCGTTGGCCCACCACGCCAGTTGCTGGTGCAGCTCGGCGTCGCGCGCGACCACCGCGCCGCCGACCACGTCGCTGTGGCCGTTGACGTACTTGGTGGTCGAGTGCAGTACCAGGTCGGCGCCGAAGGCGATCGGGTTCTGCAGCGCCGGCGACAGGAAGGTGTTGTCCACCACCACCCGGGCACCGGCCCGGTGCGCGGCATCGATCACGAAACGCAGGTCGGTGATGCGCAGCAGCGGATTGGACGGGGTTTCCACCAGCACCAGCTTCGGCGCCTGCGCCAACGCCTCGGCCAGTGCGCGCGGATCGGTCAGGTCCGCGGTGATCAGCTCGAAATGGCCCTTGCTCGCCAGCGCGTTGAACAGGCGCCAGCTGCCACCGTAGGCGTCATGCGGCACCACCAGCCTGTCGCCCGGCTGCAACAGCGCGTTGAGCACCAGGTTGATCGCGCCCATGCCGGTGGAGGTGACCACCCCGCCGGCACCGCCTTCCAGTTCCGCCAGCGCTTCGCCGAGCAGGTCGCGGGTCGGGTTGCCGCTGCGGGTGTAGTCGTACTGGCGCTTGTTGCCGAAGCCGTCGAAGCTGAAGTTGGACGACAGCACCAGCGGCGGGGTCACCGCGCCATAGGCGGTATCGCGATCGATGCCGGCACGCACGGCCGCGGTGGCGCGGCAACAGGACACATCGGAAGCGGTGGACAGGCTCATGCGTTTTCTCCGGGAAGGCGAAGGGCGTTGGCGAGGATCGCGTCGATGCGATCGGTCTCTTTCAGGAAGGCGTCATGGCCGTAGGGCGAACGCAGCACGCGCAGGCTTCCGCGCGTGCCCAGGCCCTCGACCAGGCTGACCAGGTCGGACAACGGCACCAGGCGATCGCCCTCGACCGCGACCACCAGCGTCGGCACGCCGATGGCGGCTGGTTCGACGCGGTGCAGGTCGATGGATTCGGACAGGCGCAGGTAGGCATTGACCCGGGTGCGCGCCACGTACTGCGCACCGGCGGCGTCGAGGTAGTCCTCGGCGGCCACGCGCACGCGGCCGTTCACCACTTCGGGCTGGGCGTCGAAGCGCTCGCCGAATTCTTCCGGCGTGCGGTAGCTGAGCATGGCGAACTGCCGCGCCAGCGCCAGCCCATGGCTTTCGGCGCACTGCAGCTGGCCCAGCGCCACCGCGCGCCGCTGCAGCGCGCGCCAGGCCGAGGCATAGGGATGCGGGCGATGCGCGCCGCTGACCGCCACCAGCCGGCCCAGCCGTTGCGGGTGGCGGATGGCCAGCTGCTGGCCGACCAGCGCACCGTAGGAATAGCCGACGTAGCCGTGCAGGCTGTCGATGCCCAGCGCGTCCAGCAGCAGGGCCACCGCGTCGGCCTGGTCGGCGGTATCGATCGGCACGTCGAGCTCGCCGTCGGCGCCGATGAAATCCAGGCCCAGCAGGCGGCGGTGCGCCGGGTCCAGCGCGCGGCCGCAGCCGACCAGTCCGTCGGCCCAGCCCTTCTCGCCGAACACGGCGTTGGCGGCGATGTGGCGGTGCGCGGAAATACCGCCGGCCACCAGCACCACCGGCGCATCGACACGGCCGACCAGTTCATAGCGCAGCCGCAGCGTGCGCTCGCCGGCATGGCGCATGGCCAGGCGCACGTCGATTTCACCGCGCACGGCGGCAGGGGCAAGCGCCGCGCTGTCGGGCGCGGCGGGCGGGTAGTCGCGGATGGCGGTGGCAGTGGCGAAACGCATGGCGATATCCGGTAAGGAGCAGCCATCGAGCTTCGCGGGCCCGTGTTCGCCGTGCAGGGCACGGATCGAACCATCTTTCGGCGGACGCGGTGGTCCCCGCAGGATTTGGCACCAGGTACAGGCGCTTGCGCACCTGCTGGTTGCCCCGGCATCAAAGGGCCTGTCCCTCCGCCGGTCTCGATGGTGGACACACGATGCCAGTTGCCCTGGCCCATGTCAATCTCTTTATTCGGATGGAGCGATGGAGTTTCCGGTGCAACCATGCCGGCATAATCCCGGCACCACCTCCGCCGCCACCGCATGCACCGCCTGACGCTCCTGCTCCTGTCCGCAATGGTCGCCCTGCCCGCCCGGGGCGACGGCCCCGCGCCGCGCTGGCGTCAGGGCTGGGGGCTGACCGGCACGGCCCCGACGGAAAGCGCCGGCGGCCATGCCCCCGGCTTCGCGCAGCTGCTGCTCCAGGCCCGTGGCGGCGGCCGCGAAGCGCAGGTGCGCAACCTGCTGGCCGGCCCGCTGCAGGTGCGCCTGCGCGATGCCGCCGACGGCAGGACGATGGCCGCGCCGGTACTGTTGCCACCCGGCGGGCAGCGCGACCTGCTGTGGCTGGCCGATACCGGCGGCGGCGCGCGCCTGCTGCTCGATGCCTTTCCCGGCGACCCGTCCGCGCGCCCCGGCGACCACCTCTACCGGTTGCCGTTCGCCGACGTGCCGGTCCGGGTCAGCCAGGGCATCGACGGCGCGCACAGCCACCGCGATGCGCAGAACCGCCATGCCATCGACTTTCCCCTGCCCGAAGGCACGCCGGTGCTCGCCGCCCGCGCCGGCACGGTGATGCAGGTGCTGGCCGATGCGCCCGTAGACGGCTGCCTGGTCCGGGTGCTGCACGCCGACGGCGGCATGGCGCTGTATGCCCACCTGCAGGCGGGCAGCCTGGCGGTCCGGCCCGGGCAGGCGGTGCTGGCCGGGCAGGTGCTGGCCCGCTCCGGCAACACCGGCCGCAGCACCGGCCCGCACCTGCACTTCGCGGTACAGGCCAACACCGGGCTGGCGCTGGCCTCGATCCCGTTCCGCATGGCCGGCCCGCGCGGCGAACTGCGCTTCGCCCGCGAGACGGGCGCCCCGCCCTGAACGGCTATAATCGGCGGCTTCCCTTTCCCAATGCGCGCCCGCCGCGGGCGCAGCCGCCATGTCCGAAGTCGCATCCGAAGCCGCGCGCCGCCGCACCTTCGCCATCATTTCCCATCCCGACGCCGGCAAGACCACGCTGACCGAAAAGCTGCTGCTGTTCGGAGGCGCGATCCAGATGGCCGGCTCGGTGAAGTCGCGCAAGACCAGCCGCCACGCCACCTCGGACTGGATGGCGCTGGAAAAGGAGCGCGGCATCTCGGTCACCTCCTCGGTGATGCAGTTCCCGTACGAAGGCAAGATCGTCAACCTGCTCGACACCCCCGGCCACGCCGACTTCGGCGAGGACACCTACCGCGTGCTCACCGCGGTGGACTCGGCGCTGATGGTGATCGACGTGGCCAAGGGCGTGGAGGAGCGCACCATCAAGCTGATGGAGGTGTGCCGCCTGCGCGACACCCCGATCATGACCTTCATCAACAAGCTCGACCGCGAGGGCAAGGACCCGATCGAGCTGCTCGACGAGGTGGAAACCGTGCTCGGCATCCAGTGCGCGCCGGTCACCTGGCCGATCGGCATGGGCCAGCGCCTGAAGGGCGTGGTGCACCTGCTGACCGGCGAGGTGCACCTGTACGAGCCGGGCCGCAACTTCACCCGCCAGGATTCGACGATCTTCCCGTCGCTGGACGCGCCCGGCCTGGCGGCGCGCATCGGCGAGAAGATGCTGGCCGACCTGCGCGAGGAACTGGAGCTGGTGCAGGGCGCCAGCCACCCGTTCGACAAGGACGCCTACCTGCGCGGCCAGCAGACCCCGGTGTTCTTCGGCTCGGGCGTGAACAACTTCGGCGTGCAGCCGCTGCTGGATTTCTTCGTCGAGCACGCGCCGGCGCCGCAGCCGCGCGCCACCACCGGCCGCACCATCGCCCCGCAGGAAGACAAGCTCAGCGGCTTCGTGTTCAAGATCCAGGCCAACATGGACCCGCAGCACCGCGACCGCGTGGCGTTCATGCGCGTGTGCTCGGGCCGGTTCAGCGCCGGCATGAAGACCTTCCACGTGCGCACCGGCAAGGAGATGAAGCTGGCCAACGCGCTGACCTTCATGGCCAGCGACCGCGAGATCGCCGCCGAGGCCTGGCCGGGCGACGTGATCGGCATCCACAACCACGGCACCATCTCCATCGGCGACACTTTCACCGAGGGCGAGGCGGTCACCTTCACCGGCATCCCCAACTTCGCCCCGGAACTGTTCCGGCGCGCGCGCCTGAAGGATCCGCTCAAGCTCAAGCAGCTGCAGAAGGGCCTGGCGCAGCTGTCCGAGGAAGGCGCCACCCAGTTCTTCCGCCCGATCATGAGCAACGACCTGATCCTGGGCGCGGTGGGCGTGCTGCAGTTCGACGTCGCCGCCTACCGCCTGAAGGACGAGTACGGGGTGGAAGCCATCTTCGAACCGGTCGGCGTGGTCACCGCGCGCTGGGTGCATTGCGACAACGCCAGGAAGCTGGAGGAGTTCCGCGAGAAGAACGCCAACAACCTGGCCGTGGACGCCGCCGGGCAGCTGGTCTACCTCGCCCCGACCCGGGTCAACCTGCAGTTGGCGCAGGAACGGGCACCGGACGTGCGCTTCTCGGCCACGCGCGAAGCCGCGCACACCGTCTCGGTGGCGTAAGCGGCGGGCGGCAGGCGCGCCCCCGGCGCGCTCCTGCCGCCTGGATGACGGCCCCCCCAACCGCCGGCGGGCATGGGGGTGCACCCCGTGCTGCATTGCGGTAAGTTGCTGTCCATGCCTACCGCCGCCCCCCTGCCGCAGCACGCCGTGGACATCCGCGAGGAAATCGCCAGCGCCCTGACCCATGGCCTGGGCGCAGTCACCGCCCTGGGCGCCAGTGCGGTGCTGATCACGCTGGCCGCGATCTATGGCGACGGCTGGCAACTGGCCAGCGCCATCGTCTTCGGCATCGCGCTGCTGCTGCTCTACACCGCCTCGACCCTGTACCACGCCATCCAGCACCCGGTGGCCAAGGGCAGGCTGAAGATCTTCGACCACTGCGCGATCTACATCCTGATCGCGGGCACCTATACGCCGTTCACCCTGATCGGCCTGCGCGGGCCGTGGGGCTGGGGGCTGTTCGCCGCGATCTGGACGCTGGCCGTGGGCGGGGTGATCTTCAAGCTGTTCTACACCGGCCGCTTCAAGCGGTTGTCCACGGCCATCTACATCGCCATGGGCTGGCTGGTGGTGGTGGCGATCGAGCCGATGTGGAATTCGCTGGATGGATTCACCCTGGGCTGGCTGCTGGCCGGCGGCGTGTCCTACACCCTGGGCACGTACTTCTACCACCGCGAGTCGGTGCGCTATTCGCACGCCATCTGGCACCTGTTCGTGATCGCCGGCAGCGTGTGCCACTTCGTCTCGGTCACCGCGCAGATCCTGTAGCACCCGGCGCGCGCCGCACACGCCGGGGCAACATCACCTGCACGCCACGCCAATGAACGCTTCGCGCCGCGTGCACGAGCGCGCGGCAACCATGGCCGCGTGGATACCGCACCTGCCCCCGCCGCACCGCGCGCGTCGCGCTGGCGCCTCCGCCGTCCCGGCATGCGTGGCCAGCGCTGGCTGGCCGTGGCCGGCCTGCTGCTCGCCGCACTCGTCGTGCTGCTGTTGCTGTGGGACTGGAACTGGTTCAAGGGGCCGCTGGAACGCATGGTGCAGGCGCGCACCGGCCGCGCCCTGCACATCGGCCACATCGATGTAGACCTGGGCAGCACCAGCACGCTGCGCGCCGACCGCGTCGATTTCGCCAATGCGCCGTGGGCGCAACGGGCGGACATGGCGCGCGCCGCGCGCGTGGAGATCGACCTGCGGCTGTGGCCACTGCTGCGTGGCGACCTGCAGCTGCCGGAGGTGCGCCTGGTCCGCCCGGACGTGCTGCTGCAGACCGCACCGCGCCCCGGCGAGCCGGGCAACTGGGATTTCCTCGGCGGCGGCGACGCAGACCGGCCGTTGCCGCTCAAGCGGCTGCGCGTGGACGACGGCACCCTGCGGTTCGTGGACGCGGCGGGACGCACCGACATCCAGCTTGCCGTCCACAGCGGTGCGCCGAAGCAGGCAAACGCCGCGCCACCGCTGCTGCTGCAGGGCGATGGGCGCTGGCGCGGCGTCTCGTTCAGCGTGCGCGGCGGCACCGAATCGCCGCTGCAACTGGCCGACAGCGACCACCCGTTCCGCCTGCACCTCGATGCCCATGCCGGCGACACCCACGCCACGGCCAGCGGCACGCTGACCAATCCGTTCCAGCTGCAGGTGTTCGACCTGCGCTTCCGCCTCGGCGGCAAGGACCTGGACGACCTGTATCCCCTGCTCGGCATCGCCATGCCCTCCTCGCCTCCGTATCGTCTCGACGGCCGGCTCAGGCGCGACCATGACACCTGGCGCTACGAGAAGTTCAGCGGCCAGGTGGGCGACAGCGATCTGGCCGGCAATGTGCGCATCGACGTCGGCGGCGAACGCCCGCGGCTGACCGCCGAGCTGGTCTCGCGCCGGCTCGACTTCGACGACCTCGCCGGTTTCGTCGGCGCGCCCCCGGCAACCGGTGGCGGCGAGAGCGCCAACCCCGGGCAGAAGGCCGCGGCCGCGGCACTGGACGCCAGGCCCACGGTACTGCCCGATACGCCCTACAACCTGGGCAAGCTGCGTGCGATGGACGCGGACGTGCGCTGGAAGGCCCATCGCATCGATTCACCGTCGTTGCCGCTGGACGACATGGATGCGCACCTGCTGCTGGACGACGGCCTGCTGCGCCTGGAACCGCTGAACTTCGGCGTCGCCGGCGGCGACATCCGCAGCACCGTGCGCATGGATGCACGACAGCCACGCATCGCCACCACGCTCGACGCCCGCGTGCGCGGCGTGCAGCTGGGGCGGCTGTTTCCCGATGCGCGCCTTGCGCAGCAGGCCTCCGGCGGCATCGGCGGCCACCTGCGCCTGTCCGGCCACGGCAATTCGGTGGCCGCCATGCTCGGCAGCAGCGATGGCGAGGTGGCCATCGGCATGGGCCGCGGCCATGTCGGCAACCTGCTGATGGAACTGGCCGGGCTGGACGTGGCCGAATCGCTGAAGTTCCTGTTCACCGGCGACCGCCAGATCCCGCTGCGCTGCGCCTTCGCCGACTTCCAGGTGCAGGACGGCCTGATGCAGGCGCGCGCACTGGCCTTCGACACCAGCGATACCCTGGTGGTGGGCGAAGGCAGCGTCAGCCTCGGGCGCGAAACCCTGGACCTGCTGCTGCGGCCGCGGCCCAAGGACAGGAGCATCCTCGCCCTGCGCTCGCCGCTGCGCATCGGCGGCACCTTCAAGGACCCGTCGTTCCGCCCCGACTTCAAGGCATTGGGACTGCGCGGCGCCATCGCCGTGACCCTGGGCAGCATCACCCCGCCGGCGGCGTTGCTGGCCACCTTCGAGACCGGGCCCGGCAAGGACGTCGACTGCGGCGGCCAGTACGCCCGGTAAGGCCGCTGCTGCCGGCTCAGCCGCCGACGATGTACTGCTGCAGCTGGCCCAGTTCACGGCGCTGCTGTTCGATCACCGACTTGACCAGGTCGCCGATGGAAATCACCCCGAGCACCGCACCGCCCTCGACCACGGGCAGGTGGCGGATGCGGCGGTCGGTCACCAGCTGCAGGCAGTCCTCGACCGTGTCCACAGGCGTCACGGTGACCACCTCGGCGGTCATGATCGCCGCCACCGGGGTATCGCGCGAAGAGCGGTCGCGCAGCACGATCTTGCGCGCGTAGTCGCGCTCGGAAAGGATGCCGGCCAGCCGTGCCCCGTCCATCACCAGCACCGCGCCGATGCCTTTTTCGGCCATCAGCCGGATCGCATCGATCACCGCGCTGTCCGGCGCTACCGCGTGGATCTCAGGGGACTTGGTCCCGAGCAACTGACGAACGGTCTGCATGGCGTTCTCCCTTGCTGGCGGATGCGTCCGATAGTGCCACGTCGGCCGGCCGCCAGGTGTCAACCAAGTACAACGGCCGCTGCTTGGCCTCCACGTAGAGGCGGCCGAGGTACTCGCCGATCAGGCCCAGCGCGATCAGCTGCACGCCGCCAAGGAACAGGATCACCGCCATCATCGTCGGCCAGCCGGCGACGCGGTCGCCGTACAGCGCGGCCTTGCCCACCACCCAGGCGGCGAAAACGAAGGAGGAGGCCGCGGTCAGCAGCCCGAGATAGGTCGCCACCCGCAGCGGCGCGGTGGAAAAACTGGTGATGCCTTCCAGCGCGAAGTTCCACAGCTTCCAGAGCCCGAACTTGCTGCGCCCGGCCACGCGCGGCGCACGCCGGTACGGCAGCGCAACCCGGCGGAAGCCGACCCAGCCGAACAGGCCCTTCATGAAACGCTGGCGCTCGCGCAGTTGCCGCAGCGCCGCCAGCGCGCGCGGTGACAACAGGCGGAAATCTCCGGTATCGGCGGGAATCGGCGTCTTCGACAGCCGCCCCATCACCCGGTAGAACGCGGACGCGGTGGCGCGCTTCACCCATCCGTCGCCCTCGCGCGCAAGACGCACGCCATACACGTCGTCATGGCCCTGCCGCCACAGCGCGACGAACTGCGCGATCAGCTCCGGCGGGTCCTGGCCATCGGCATCCAGAATCAGCGCCGCGCCTTCGTCCACCAGGTCCAGCCCGGCGGTGAGCGCGGCCTCCTTGCCGAAGTTGCGCGACAGCCGCAGCGCCGCCACCCGCGGGTCGCCTGCCGCCAGCTGCTGCATCAGCGCCCAGGTCGCATCGGTGCTGCCATCGTCCACGTACAGCACCCGGCCATCGATGTCGGGCAGGCATTCGAGCGCGGCGCCAAGGCGCTGGTGCAGCAACGGCAGGGCGTCCTGTTCGTTGCAGGCGGCGATGACGACGGTCAGCCGGTCGCGGTGTGTCATGCGCGCATTCTACGGAAGATCGAACGCATGCCCCCGCGCCGCCGCGGCGGTGGTGTCACTCTCCATCCACGGCATAGCCCGGACCGCCCAACTGCCGTGCCTGGCGCTGGATCCAGGCGGCGCGGCGCTGTACGAACGGGCCCGGCCGGGTCGCGCTGTAGCGCCGCGGCGATGGCAGCACCGCCGCCAGGCGCGCGCTCTCGGCCGGCGACAACCGCGCCGCATCCTTGCCCCAGAACTGCCGCGACGCGGCCTGCACGCCGTAGACCCCATCGCCGAACTCGGCGACGTTGGCGTACATCTCAAGGATCCGCCGCTTCGACCACAGCGCTTCGATCAGCACGGTGTACCAGGCCTCCAGGCCCTTGCGCAGCCAGCTGCGGCCCTGCCACAGGAACAGGTTCTTGGCGACCTGCTGGCTGATCGTGCTGCCGCCGCGCAGGCGCTTGCCACGGGCGTTGTGGTCCATCGCCTTCTCGATCGCTTCCAGGTCGAACCCGTTGTGCAGCGGGAACCGCTGGTCCTCGGCCGCCACCAGCGAGATCGGCACGCTGGCCGCCATCGCGTCCAGGTCGCGCCACTGGTAGTGGATCCGGAACCCCCAGTCGCCCTGCCCCCAGGCTTCGACCTGGCGCAGCGCCATCACCGTGGAAAACGGTGGGTCGACGAACCGCAACACCACCACCTGCACGATGCTGAACAGCGCCAGCGCGCAGGGGGTGATCCACAACCAGCGCCACAACCTGCGCCGGGACCGTACCTTGCGCTCGTCCTGTTCCGTCCCCATCTGCTTGCCCGACCCCATGAATCCCGACATCGGCGCATTATCCGGCACCGGCGTCCCCATACGTGCAGATTCCCATGACCGAAACGTCCGACCTCCTTGTCCGCTTCCTCCTGCCCGAGGCCGGCGTGCGCGGCGTCCATGTCCAGCTCTCCGGCAGCTGGCGTGAAATCCTGTCCCACGGCAGCTACCGCCCCTCGGCCACGCGCCTGCTCGGCGAGGCCTGCGTCGCCTCGGCCCTGTTCACCGGCCACATCAAGATCGACGGCCGCCTGTCCGTGCAGCTGCGCAGCAGTTCGTCGCTGCGCACCCTGTTCGCCGAGTGCACCTCGGCCGGCACCCTGCGCGGCATCGCCCAGGTCGAGGACGGCCAGGACGCCCCGCCCGACCTGTCCCGGCTCGGTGACGGCGCGCTGCTGGCCATCACCATCGAAAACCCGGGCCTGGACCCGCGCGAACCGCAGCGCTACCAGAGCCTTGTGGCGCTGCAGGGCAGCAGCCTGGACGAAGCGTTCGAGGACTACTTCCGCCATTCCGAGCAGTTGCCCACGCGCCTGCTGCTGGCCGCCGACGGCGACCGCGCCGCGGGCCTGCTGCTGCAGAAGCTCCCGGGCGACCAGGGCGACGAGGACGGCTGGGCCCGCGCCGGGGCGCTGTTCGACACCCTGGGACGCGACGAGCTGCTGGCGGTAGGCGGCCCCGAGCTGCTGCAGCGCCTGTTCCACGAAGAGCAGGTCGAGACCATGGGCGGCAAGCCGCTGCGTTTCGGCTGCTCCTGTTCGCGCGAGCGGGTGATCGGCATGCTGCAGTCGCTGGGCGAGGACGAAGCCCGCGCCGCCGCCGCCGACAGCGGCCAGGTCGAGGTGCGCTGCGAGTTCTGCGGGCGCGAGTATCACTTCCCTTTGACCGAATTCGGCGTATTGTTTGCAGTCATACCTGCCAGCCAGGCCGCTCCAGAGCGGCTGCAGTAACGGCACCGACGAGCTGCGTTCCGGGGAGGACGGAGACTTGTTAAGAAAACATAAACAACATACGATCAGAATCTCACGCACCGGGAACTTCCCGGCCCCTGTCCTGTCTGATTGAGTCCATGAACACTTTCCTGCGCCTGCCGCTGGCCTTGCTGATCGCCCTTGGGGTGGCCACGGGCGCGCACGCGCAGAGCAAGCCGCGCGCTCCCCAGGACAGCACCGTGCTGCCGGTCTGGAACAAGGGCAGCGGCAAGGTCGAGGCCCTGCTGTATCTCGAACCCACCGGCGAACAGATGGCCGGGGCGCGCTGGCACTTCGGCCGCAATTCACTCGATACCGCGTTCGGGCTCTCGTCCGGCGACTCGCTCGGCCTGCTGTGCAACAGCAGCCGCGGCAGCAGCATCAGCGGGCTGGCCAGCCACTGCATGCTGGCCAGCCTGGGCGACGACGATGACGACGCCGGCCCCGCCCGCCACCTGTCGGCGACCACTACCTTCAACCGCCCCGGCGGACGCGTCGGCCTGAGCGCCGGCACCGGCCGCGACACGCTGCCGGCGTGGCTGTCGGGCAATGCCAAGGCACCGGCCGCGCGCGTGGAACAGAACGACCTGACCGTATTCGGCCAGAAGAACATCGGCCGCGAGGGCTTCGTCTCCATCGGCGGCACCTACGCCAAGGCGCGCCTGGTTCCGCTCAGCGACGCCTCGCCCGCCCTCGTCGACCAATGGGACAGCAAGAGCCTGAGCATCGGCGGCGGCTACGGGCCATTCAGCGCCAACATCATCGGTCGCGTCGTCGACGCCCCCGGCCAGCCCGGCAAGTGGGAAGGCATCGGCCTGGGCCTGACCTGGCGCACGCCCTGGAGCGGGCAGCTCACCGTTGGCGCCGAGAACGTCGTCACCCGCGGCAAGAACCCGTTCTCCCCGCGCAACGAGAGCAATGACGAAGGGGCGATTCCCTACGTGCGCTACGAGCAGGACCTCTGAGTCCACCGCGATAGAGCGCCCCCCGCATTCATCAGAACGCCTCCGCAAGGAGGCGTTTTTTGTTGCACCTGCAACATTCACTTTGCCGAATTTCACCAAACCCACGCAATTCATTAACGAAGCTTTAATTTCAGAAGAGACGGAAGTACTATCGGGTCAGCCACACGGTTTTGGGACCGTCCTTTCGGGCCCACCGCGCAGGCGATACCACATGTAACTACCAAGACCACTTGGAGAGAGAGAGCCCATGTATTGCAAGTCCAACAAGCTGCGTGACGCAGTGGTGCTGGCCCTGGTCGCGGGTGTCGGCAGCACCGGCACTGCCTTCGCCCAGGACAACAGCGGCGCCACCAACCTCGACCGCATCCAGGTCACCGGTTCGCGCATCAAGCGCGTCGACCTCGAAACTTCGCAGCCCGTGTTCACGATGAGCCGCGAGCAGATTCAGGCCCAGGGCCAGACCTCGATCGGCGATATCATCCAGAGCATCAGCACCAACGGCTCTACCCTCAACAGCACCTACAACAACGGCGGCAACGGTGAAACCCGCGTCAACATGCGCAACCTGGGTTCGAACCGTACCCTGGTCCTGGTCAATGGCCGTCGCTGGATCGGCGGCACCGGTCTGGGCGGCGCGGTCGATCTGAACACCATCCCGTCGGCGGCCGTGGAGCGTATCGAGGTCCTGAAGGATGGCGCGTCCACCATCTACGGTTCGGACGCCATCGCCGGCGTGGTCAACATCATCCTGCGCCAGAATTTCGATGGCGCCGAGGCCAATGCCTACTTTGGTCAGTACGACAAGGGCGACGGCAATCGCGAGTCCTATGACTTCACCATCGGCTCCACCGGTGATCGCTGGCACGCCACCCTGGGCGTCGGCTACGTGAAGGAAGAGCCGGTGTGGGCGGGTGATCGCAAGATCTCGGCCGTACCGACCTACGGCGCACTGCCCAACACCGGCAACAGCAGCACCACCCCGGACGGCCGCTTCGGCTTCTACGGCCAGACCGGCTTGGATGATGACGGCAACCCGGTGTACGGCTCGACCCGCCCGAACGGCGCGGAAGGTTATTTCGTCACCGGCAATGGCGGCAGCACCTGGCGCAATTACACCAGCGCCGACAGCTTCAACCATGCTCCGGGCAACCTGCTGATCACCCCGCAGGAGCGCACCTCGCTGTTCGCTGACGCCGGCCTGTCGATCACCGACAATGTCCGCTTCAAGAGCACCGTCACCTACAACGAGCGCAAGTCGGAGCAGATCCTGGCGGCCATGCCGATCGTGCTGGGTCGCGCGGCGCCGGGCACCAATGGTGCCAACATCGTCATCAGCAAGGACAACATCTACAACAACACCGGCCGTGACATCGACTACATCCAGTATCGTGCGACCGAGACCGGCGGCCGCATCTACAAGCAGAACGTCAAGACCTACGCCTTCAATGGCGGCTTCGAAGGCGACTTCGAAGTGAACGACCGCTTCTGGAGCTGGGAAGCCGGCATGTTCTACGGCAAGAACGACCAGACCGACATCACCACCGGCTTCTTCAACATCTCCGCCCTGCGCAGCGCCCTGGGCCCGTCGTTCATCGACGCCGGCGGCGTGGCACGTTGCGGAACCGCCGGCAATGTGATCGACGGCTGCGTTCCCATGAACATGCTCAGCGGCAAGGGGTCGATGACGCCCGAGATGATCAAGTACGCGAGCTTCACCGCGCACGACGTGTACGGGTACGAGCAGAAGACCTATTACGCCAACGTCGGCGGCGAACTGTTCGACCTGCCGGGCGGCGCATTCGCCTTCTCGGCCGGCTTCGAGCATCGCAATGAATCGGGCTTCGACGATCCGGACGGCCTGATCAACTCCGGCGACACCACCGGCAACGCGCGCACCGCCACTGCCGGCGGTTACAGCCTGGACGAAGCGTACCTGGAACTGGCGATTCCGCTGCTGTCCGGCGTCACCGGCGCCCAGCTGCTTGATTTCAGCGTCGCGACCCGCGTCTCGGACTACAGCAACTTCGGCAAGACCGTCAACAGCAAGTTCGGTTTCCGCTGGAAGCCGATCAACGACCTGATGATCCGCGGCAACTGGTCCGAAGGCTTCCGCGCCCCGTCGATCAGCGAGCTGTATTCCGGCGTCAGCGACACCTTCGAGAACGTGGCCGACCCGTGTGCCGGCTCGGTCGAAGGCGTGCCGAACCCGGCCAGCCCGGCGGGTTGCGCAGGCATTCCGCGCTATCCGCAGGCCAACTCGCAGATCCGCACCACGGAAGGTGGCAACCCGAACCTCGGCCCGGAGACCTCCACCTCCAAGACGCTGGGCTTCGTCTACAGCCCCAGCTATGTGCAGGGCCTGGACGTGTCGCTTGACTGGTGGAACATCAAGATCGAGGGCGCCATCTATGCCCAGGACGCGCAGGAAATGCTGGACAGCTGCTACAAGGCTGGCATCTCCGCCGTTTGCAACCTGATCACCCGTGATGCGACCGGCCAGATCTCCAACATGCTGGCGGTGCCGAACAACGTCGCCACCATGAAGGTTGAAGGCTGGGATCTGACCCTGGGCTACCGCCTGCCGGAGACCCGTTTCGGCAGCTTCAACGTGGTCTGGGACTCGACCTACACCTCCAACTACTCGGTCGCCGATCCGCTCAACCCGGGCGCGAACCGTGTCGGCCAGTATCGTAGCCGTGACAACTACTGGCGCATCCGCTCCAACCTGCTGCTGGGTTGGCAGATGGGCGACTTCGGTGCCAACGCCATGGTGCGCTACTACTCTGCACAGACCGAGAAGTGCACCGGCAGCAACTTCACCGGTGGCAACTTCGCCCTGCTGTGCTCGGACAAGGATCGTATCGGCCTGGGCGGCAAGCCTGATCCGCGCAACGCCATCCCGAGTGCGACCTACACCGACCTCAGCGCCTACTGGAAGACGCCGTGGAACGGGCAGATCACCCTCGGCGTCAACAATGCGTTCGATCGTGACCCGCCGAAGTCGTACACCACGTTTGCCAATACGTTCGATCCGCAGTACGAAATTCCGGGGCGCTTCTTCTACATGCGCTACAACCAGAAGTTCTGATCGGCTGATTGATCAGCGTTTCAAGCAACGGCCCCGAAAGGGGCCGTTGTCTTTTGCGGGAAGCAGAACACTGCGAAGACACAAAAAAAGCCGCGGCATGCGCGGCTCTTCCATCGTCCATCTCGTCTGCATTCACCCGTTCGGGATCAGCGTCTCGATCACGTGCTCGACGTAGGACTCGAATTCCTCGCGCGCCTGCCGCGGCTGCTGCAGCTGCAGCGACAGCTGCAGGAAGCCCACGTAGGCCGCGTAGGCCAGGCGCGCGCGGTGGCGCGCGTCGGTGGAGCTCAGCCCGGCCTGGCGGAACGAGGCCATCAGGTACTCCAGCCGGCGTTGCGAAACGCGGTCGATCACCGGCCGCACCAGCGGGTTGTCGAGCGCCTTGAGCAGCTCGCTGTAGATCACATGCGGGGTCACTTCATGCGCGACCAGCTGGAACAGCGCGCGCAGGCGCGTGCGCGGATCGGGCACTTCCTCCAGGCTGCCGAACACCTGCTGCTGCTCGACCAGCTCCCACCGCTCCAGCGCGGCCTGCAGCAGCGCGTCGCGCGAGGGAAAGTGCCAGTAGAAGCTGCCCTTGGTGACACCGAGGCGGCGGGCCAGCGGCTCCACCGCGACCGCGCCGACCCCCTGCTCCGCGATCAGGTCCAGGGCAGCCTGGGCCCAGTCATCCGCGCTGAGGCGGCTGTTGCGTGTACCGCGGGGTTCCGCCGGGGAAGCTGAAGATTCGTTCATCCGCTGATTTAACCATACGCCGGGGACTGGTTGCAGTATGCGCCGCGCCAGCGCCCCGCGCGACGGCCCATCGCCGCCCGGCAACGCCCTGCCCGACAAGGCGCACCAGCCCATACCCACCAGTATTGACGGCGTCTGACCATATCCATACCATCGAGTACGGTTATATCCCCGAGAACCGCATGCACGCGCAAGACACCCGGCTGGAAGGTGCCCACGGCATCGGACTGGCTGCTTCGAAAACCACCGGAAGCAAGTCGCCGATCCTGCTCGCGCATGGCTTCGGCCAGACCCGTGGCGCCTGGACCGCGACCGCCGCGGCGCTGCATGCCGCCGGCCATCCCACGCTGGCCTTCGATGCACGCGGCCACGGCGGCTCGGACTGGAATCCGTCCGACCTGCCCTATCACGGCGAACAATTCACCGATGACCTGATCGTGGTCGCCGGCGAGCTGCGGCGGCCGCCGGTGCTGGTCGCCGCTTCGATGGGCGGGCTGTTCGGGCTGATGGCCGAAGCGCGCTGGCCGGGCCTGTTCGCGGCCATGGTGCTGGTGGACATCACCCCGCGCTGGGAAACCCGCGGCGTCGAGCGCATCCTTGCTTTCATGAGCGCGCATCCGGACGGCTTCGCATCGCTGGAAGCGGCCGCCGACAGCATCGCCCGCTATCTGCCGCACCGCCCGCGCAAGAGCGAGGACGCGCTGCGCGCGTTGCTGCGCCCCACCGGCAGCGGCCGCTGGAGCTGGCACTGGGATCCGCGGCTGGTGGAGGAACTGGCGCGCGACAGCGAGCAGCACCAGGACGCCATCGCCGAGGCCGCACGCCGCGTCGAATGCCCGGTGATGCTGGTCAGCGGCGGCCGCAGCGACCTCGTCACTCCGCAGACGGTGGCAGAATTCCTGGCGCTGGTGCCGCATGCGCGGCACGTGCATCTGCCCGACGCCACGCATATGGTGGCAGGCGATGACAACGACGCGTTTACCGCCGCCGTGTTGAACTATCTGGACGCACTGCCCCCGGCTGCCGCCGCAGCGTCCGCCCGAACCGAGCACGTTACCGGAGCAAGTCAATGAGTACTGTCGTTCCCTTCCTGGCCCTGCTGCTGGCAGCGGCCTTCGTTGCCTACCACCGCATGCGGCTGGTCACCTGGACGGTGATCGGCGCCGTGCTGCTGGGCGTCTGCTGGTTCGCCGGCGTCAACCCGACCGCGGTCATCGTCGCCGCGGCGATCCTGGCCCTGGTCAGCGCGCTGGTGCTGCTGCCGTTCCTGCGCAAGCCGCTGATCACCTCGCCGTTCATGGGCGTGTTCCGCAAGGTGCTGCCGCCGCTGTCCAAGACCGAGCGCATCGCCCTGGAGACCGGCTCGGTCGGCTTCGAAGGCGAACTGTTCACCGGCGACCCGGACTGGCAGAAGCTGCTGGATTACCCCAGGCCGCAGCTCACCGCCGAGGAACAGGCCTTCCTCGACGGCCCGGTCGAGGAGCTGTGCCGGATGGTCAACGACTGGGAGATCACCCACGTCCATGCCGACCTGCCGCCGGAGCTGTGGACCTTCATCAAGAACAACAAGTTCTTCGGCATGATCATCCCCAAGCAGTACGGCGGCCTGGGCTTCTCCGCGCTTGCGCACCACAAGGTCATCCAGAAGCTGGCCTCGATCTCCAGCGTGGTCAGCTCCACCGTCGGCGTGCCCAACTCGCTGGGCCCGGGTGAACTGCTCAACCACTACGGCACGCAGGAACAGAAGGACTACTACCTGCCGCGGCTGGCGGCAGGCACCGAAGTGCCCTGCTTCGGCCTGACCGGTCCGTTCGCCGGTTCCGATGCCACCTCCATCCCCGACTTCGGCATCGTCTGCCGGGGTACCTGGAACGGCGAGGAAGTCCTGGGCCTCAGGCTGACCTTCGACAAGCGCTACATCACCCTGGCGCCGGTAGCCACGCTGATCGGCCTGGCATTCCGCATGTACGACCCCGATGGCCTGCTCGGCGATACCAAGGACATCGGCATCACCCTGGCGCTGCTGCCGCGCGAGACCCCCGGGGTCGAAGTCGGCCGCCGCCACTTCCCGCTGAACTCGCCGTTCCAGAACGGCCCGATCCGCGGCAAGGACGTGTTCATCCCGCTCAGCCAGATCATCGGTGGCCCGGAGAAGCGCGGCCTGGGCTGGAACATGCTCAACGAATGCCTGGCCGTGGGCCGCTCGATCACCCTGCCGTCCACCGCCTCGGGCGGTGCCAAGGCCGGCGCGGTGATCACCGGCGCCTATGCCCGCATCCGCAAGCAGTTCGGCCTGTCGGTCGGCCGCTTCGAGGGCGTGGAGGAAGCGCTGGCCCGCATCGGTGGCAAGGCCTACAAGATCAGCGCGCTGTCGCAGGCCACGGCCGCGGCGGTGGACCGCGGCGACGTGCCGTCGGTGCCCTCGGCCATCGCCAAGTATCACTGCACCAACATGAGCCGCGAGTGCATCAGCGACATGATGGACGTCATCGGCGGCAAGGGCATCATCCTCGGCCCGCGCAACTTCGCCGGCCGCAGCTGGCAGGCCGCGCCCATCGCGATCACCGTGGAAGGCGCCAACATCATGACCCGCAGCCTGCTGATCTTCGGCCAGGGCGCGATCCTGTGCCATCCGTGGGTGCTGAAGGAAATGAAGGCCGCCCAGGACGAGGACCGCAAGGCCGGCCTGCGCGAGTTCGACCAGGCGCTGTTCGGCCACGTGCGCTTCGGCATCTCCAACGCCGTGCGTTCGTTCTGGTTCGGGCTCACCGGCGCACGCTTCGGTGCCGCCCCGGGCGACGCCTACACCCGCCGCTACTTCCGCAAGCTGGACCGCTATTCCGCCAACCTGGCGCTGATGGCCGACATCTCGATGATGACCCTGGGCGGCAAGCTCAAGTTCAAGGAATCGCTGTCCGGCCGCCTGGGCGACGTGCTGAGCCACATCTACATGACCAGCGCGATGCTCAAGCGCTATCACGACGAAGGCGCGCCGACGGCCGACCAGCCGCTGCTGGCGTGGGCGTTCCACGACAGCGTGCACCGCATCGAGGAAGCGTTGTCGGCGGCGCTGCGCAACTTCCCGATCCGCCCGATCGGCTGGTTGATGTGGGCGCTGATCTTCCCGTTCGGCCGCCGCGCCGAAGCCCCGGGCGACCGCCTGAGCCGCCGCGTCGCCGCCACCCTGATGTCGCCCAACGAAGCCCGCGACCGGCTCGCACAGGGCGTGTTCCTGACCCCGTGCGAGAACAACCCCGGTGGCCGCATCGCCAGCTACCTGACCAAGGCGGTCATGGCCGAGCCGGTAGAGCGCAAGTTCCTCAAGGCGCTCAAGACCAAGGGCATCGAGGCACTGACCTTCCCGGCGCAGCTGGACGAGGCGGTGGCCGAGGGCGTCATCACCCAGGACGAGCGCACCCTGCTGGAAGAACTGCGCGCGATCACCCTGGATACCATCACCGTGGACGACTTCGACCCGCACGAGCTGCGCGCGGCGTCGTACTACGACCGCCAGGACCGGCAGCCGCAGCAGGTGGCCTGACCCGGGCCATCGGACGCAACCGGAACGGCGGGCGCATGCCCGCCGTTTCCTTTTCAACGAGGCAGGCATGACACTCCCATTGCTGACGCTGTACCGGCGCCTGGCGCGCTGGCCGGGCGGGCGCTGGCTGTTCACCCGCGCGGTGTGCTTCAAGGCGCCCTACTTCGCCAGTATCCGACCATGCATCACCGTGCTCGAAGCGGGCCGCTGCGAAGGCACGCTGGCCGACCGCCGCGCAGTGCGCAACCACCTCGGCACCGTGCATGCCATCGCGCTGTGCAACCTCGCCGAGCTGACGGGCGGGTTGATGACCGACGCCTCGCTGCCGGCCGGCATGCGCTGGATCCCCAAGGGCATGCAGGTGCGCTACCTGGCCAAGGCGCGCGGTCGACTGCACGCGGTCGCCGTGCCGGAACGCCCGATCGCCAGCGGCACCGTCGGCTACGAATTGCCCGTGCGCGTGGGCATCAGCGATGCCGCCGGCACCGAGGTGTTCGTCGCCCACATCGCGATGTGGGTGTCGCCGCGCCACGGGAGCGGGTGAGCCATGGACACCGCCGAACTACTGGTGCGCCTGGGGGGCGTGCACAGCCTGGGCTTCGCGGCCTTCCACCTGGCCTTCTGGAAACTGTTCGACTGGAAACGCGACCTCGCCCGCAACAGCCGGGCCAACCGCGCGATCATGCAGATCCTCAATCTGCGCCTGGTCTACGTCTTCCTGGGCATGGGCGTACTGGCGCTGGCGTTCGGCCGCGAACTGCCCGCCACGCCGCTGGGACGGGCGCTGCTGGGATTCATGACGTTGTTCTGGGTGGGACGCCTGCTGGAGCAGTTCGTATTCCTGCGCATCCACGACTGGCGCGTGCATCTGTTGAGCGCGTTGTTCGCGCTGGGCGCGGCGCTGCATGCCGTGCCGCTGTCGCTGGCCTGAGGCGCGCCGTCGAGCCGCGCGCGCCCTGCACCGGCATCAGCGGGAGCGTGGCGCCTCCGCCGCCGGCACGCCCTCGGGGCGACGCGACAGCCGCCAGCCGATGCCGGCAGCGATCACCGCGGCGGCCGCACTGACGCCGGCGAAACCGGCGGTGCCCACGCCCAGCACGCGCAGCCAGTTCATGCCCAGCGCGATGGACATGTCGCCGAACCGCCATACCGCCGTGTCCACGGCGTTCTGGCCCTTGTAGCGCACGTTGCGCGGCACCCGGGTGTACAGGCTGTGCCGCGCCGGCTCGGCCATGCCATAGGCCAGGCCGCGACTGACGATCAGTGCGATCGCCACCGCCGGCATGCCCATCAGCAACGGCGCGTGCGGATCGCGCGCGAACAGCACCAGCGACAGCGCGCAGACGCTGACCAGCGCCCAGATCATGATGACGATGCCCGGCCCCCTGCGCGGCAGCAGCCAGCGGGTGAGGGTGAGCTGGGTGATGGCGGTCAGCACGTTGCCGGCCAGGTCGATATTGGCGGCAAAGCGGGTACGCGCCACCGCGTCGGCGAACGTAGCGCCTGAATAGTCGGTCACCAGCGCATAGTTCACCGTGCCGATGCCGTCGGCCAGCAGCAGCAGGATCGACATGTTGCGGATGAACGGGTCGGCGAACACCTGCTTGAGCCCGTCGAACATGCCACCGCCGACCGCGGCCTCGTGGCCGGGTTCATTGCGGCGCGCGCCATGCCGACGCGCCCAGCGCCCGAGCGCGACCACGCACCCCAGCGCCAGACACAGCAGCGCCGCCGATACCACCAGCAGCGGCGCCACGCCGATCACGCCGACCAGCGAACGGGTCAGCATCGGGCCGGCGACCGCGCCCACCGTACCGGCCACGGCAATGACCGGAAACAGGCGCCGCGCCTGCCCGCTGTCCCAGATGTCGGACATGAAGCTCCAGAACACCGACACCACGAACAGGTTGAACACGCTCACCCAGACGAAGAACATCACCCCCAGCGTCTTCGGCCCCAGCAGCTCCGGCCATGCGAACAGCGGGACGAAGCCGAGCAGGCAGGCGATGAAGAACACCTGGACCACCGGCATCACCACCCGTCGCGGCCAGCGCGTCACCAGCGCGGCGAACAGCGGCGACAGCAGCAGGGTGCCGATGAACGTGGCGCCGTAGAACCAGGGCAGCTGGGTCGAGCCGACCGCGGCGGCCAGCTGCTCGCGCAGCGGGCGGATCACGTAGTACGCGGCCAGCACGCAAAAGAAATAGGCGAAGGACAGCGCAACCGCCAGCCGCTCCCCCGCATGTACCCTGCCCTGACCGGACCGCATCGGCCTGCACCCGTCGCAACAAAGCGCGCACGGTATCCGATGCACTGCAACATCGCCAGTGCGGGCCTGTGTCCCGGCTATGCTGGCGACACGCCAGGGGGGGAGCGCGATGCGGGAATTCGACTACATCATCATCGGTGCCGGTTCGGCCGGGTGCGTGCTGGCCAACCGGCTCAGTGCCGATCCGCAGGTACAGGTGCTGCTGGTCGAGGCCGGCCCGCGCGACCGCAACCCGTTCATCCACATGCCGGCCGGGCTGGCACGGCTGGCCGACAACCGCCGCCTCAACTGGAGCTACCACACCGAACCGGAACCGCAGTTGCAGGGACGGCGGCTGTGGTGGCCGCGTGGCAAGGTCCTGGGTGGCTCGAGCTCGATCAACGCGATGTGCTACGTGCGCGGCGTCGCCGGCGACTACGACCGCTGGGCCGCGGCCGGTGCCACCGGCTGGGACTGGGCCGGGGTGCTGCCGTGGTTCCGCCGGAGCGAGCACAACAGCCGCGGCGGCGACGCGCTGCACGGCGTTGACGGCCCGCTGCATGTTTCGGACCTGCGCCACGTCAATCCGCTCAGCCATGCCTTCGTCGAAGCCGGCGTGCAGGCCGGCCATCCGCACAATCAGGATTTCAACGGACCAACCCAGATCGGCGTCGGCCTGTACCAGGTGACGCAGAAGGAAGGTGCGCGCTGTTCGTCGGCCGCCGCCTATCTGGCGCCGGTACGGCAGCGTCGCAACCTGCAGGTACTGACCGGGGCCCAGGTCGAGCGCATCCTGGTCGACGCCGGCCGCGCGCACGGCATCGCCCTGCGCCACGGCGGGCAACGCCGGCACCTGCACGCGCGATGCGAGGTCCTGCTCAGCGCCGGCGCGGTCAATTCGCCGCAGCTGCTGATGCTCTCCGGGATCGGCCCGGCCGATGCCCTGCGCGCCCACGGCATCGCGGTGCAGCTCGACCAGCCGCAGGTCGGCGCCAACCTGCAGGACCACCTGGACATCTGCACCCTGTACCGCACCGTTCCCGGGGTCAGCTACGACCGCGCCAGCGAGCTGAAGATCGCGTTCGACTGGTTCCTGCGCGGCCATCGCGGCGCCGGCAGCAGCAACATCGCCGAGGCCGGCGGTTTCGTGCGCTCGCGCCTCGCCGCCGACGAGCGCGCCGACATCCAGTTCCATTTCGTACCGGCGATGCTCGACGACCACGGCCGCCACCGGCTGCCTGGCGACGGCTACACCCTGCACGCCTGCTACCTGCACCCGCGCAGCCGCGGGCACATCGCCCTGGCCGGCGCGGACCCGTCGCTACCGCCCAGGATCCACGCCAACTACCTGGGCGACAGCGACGGCTTCGACCTGCGGATGATGATCGAAGCCGCACGCCTGAGCCGCGACCTCCTGCGCCAGCCCGCGTTCGATCGCTGGCGGCGCGCACCGGTCTTCCCCGCGCGCGAGGACCTGGACGATGCCGGGCTGGAAGCGTTCATCCGCGCCAAGGCCGAAACCATCTACCACCCGGTCGGCACCTGCCGCATGGGCAGCGACGACGCGGCGGTGCTCGACCCGCAGTTGCGGCTGCGCGGCGTGGAGGGACTGCGCGTGATCGATGCCTCGGCGATGCCCACGCTGGTCAGCGGCAACACCAACGCACCGGTGATCATGATGGCCGAGCGCGCGGCGGCGTTGATCCTCGATCCACAGGCGGGATCAGCGCCCTTGTCGTGATCCAGCGACAAAACCCAGCAATATCAAGATGATGCCTATTCATCTTCTCCCCGTTTGTGCAATCGAGAAAAGCGGCGCTAGAATCGGCGACAGCCTTAGCTAGCAGGCATCGATCACGATGAAAGACAACAGCAGACGCCGGCGCTTCCGTCCGGTGGCATCGGGATTGCTCGGTGTGTTGATGCCCTTCGCACTGTCAACCACCGCCCAGACACCCACCGCTCCGCAGCCGCTGCCGGAATCGCCCCCGCAGCGGCCGGTCAACCTCGAGAACGCGCCGATGCAGTCGCCGACGCAGCCGATGCCCTACCGGGTCGCGCTGCGTCCGGACCAGGTGCAGGCACTGCCCGACGGCTTCAACGTCGCCGCCATCGAATCGATGGCAGAGCAGCTCACCTACGGCAACCGCGTGCCCGGCATCGCCATGGCGATCGTGCAGAACGGCCGCGTGCTGTCCGCGCGCGGCTTCGGCGTCACCGACATCGGCAACCCGCAGCCGGTGGACGCGCACACCGTGTTCCGCCTGGCCTCGCTGTCCAAGGCCTTCGCCGGCACCATGGCCGGGTTGCTGGTCAACGACGGCACCCTGCGCTGGGACAGCAAGGTCACCGACTATGTGCCCGGCTTCCAGCTGGGCACGCCCGAAGCGACCCACCGGCTGACCGTGGCCGACGTGCTCAGCCACCGCGTCGGCCTGCCGTACAACGCCTACGACCGCGACATCGAGGCCAACGCCGACTACTACACGCTGACCCGCAAGCTCGCCAGTGCGCCGCTCAAGTGCGAGCCGGGCGATTGCTACGCCTACCAGAACGTCGCCTTCAGCCTGATCGGAGACGTGGTCTACGCGGCCTCGGGCAGTTTCTACGAGCAGGCCGTCGAGCGCCGCATCTTCAAGCCGCTGGGCATGAACGACGCCAGCCTCGGCCTGGCCGGCATCCAGGCCAGCCCGCGCTGGGCGCGCCCGCACGTGCGCAGCCGCAACGGCTGGGTGTCGCTGTCGCCCAAGCCCACCTATTACCGCGTCGCCCCGGCCGCCGGCGTCAACGCCAGCGCCAGCGACATGGCGCAATGGCTGCTGGCGCATACCGGCCACCGCCAGGACGTACTGCCGGCACCGCTGCTGGCCACCCTGCATGCACCGCTGGTCAACACGCCCGGCGAGATGCGTTCGGGCTGGCGCCGCCAGCGGCTGGACTCGGCCGGCTATGCGCTGGGCTGGCGCGTGTTCGATTACGCCGGCCATACCGTGGTGTTCCATGCCGGCGCGGTACAGGGCTATCGCGGCCTGGTCGCCCTGTTGCCCGAGCGCGATCTCGGCATCGCCGTGATGTGGAATGGCGAGAGCAGCGTGCCCAGCGGGCTGATGCCGACCATCCTCGATCGCGCCATCGGCCTGCCGACGCAGCGCTGGCTGGACGTGGATACCGACTTCGGCAGCGACAACCTGATGGCCGAGGACACGCCGGCCAATCCGCCGCGCGGGCGGAAGGGCGTCGCCTCCGACCGGGCCACGGCGTCTCCGCACTGAGCCGGCGCTCCGGTACGCAACGACAAGGCGGCTTCGGCCGCCTTTTTCGTTGCCCCGCATCCGGAACGGTACCCGCGACCGGTCCCGCGCCCCGGGTGCAATCACCCGGCGTTTCCCGGGATCGGCGCATCTGCGCCTTCGGTCACCGGGAGCGGAGCGGCGCGAGCGGCTGGCGATGCGCCGCGCCACCGCGACCTTCGCCAGCAGGCGTCCGCATGCGGCGCCTGTCATCCCTGGCAGCAGGTGACACGCCGGCCGCGCGCTGGGTGACGCGCGCGCATAAAAAAACTCCCTCCCCGCTGGGCAGTCGGGGAAGGAGTTCCAGGTACAGCTTCAGCGCTGGATCAGATCAGCGGCGCCGGGGTGGCCGGAAGCGCGACCGGAGCCGCCTTCTTCTTGCGGGCAGCCGGCTTCTTCTTGGCAGCAACCTTCTTGGCGGCCGGCTTCTTGGCAGCAGCCTTCTTCGCGACCTTCTTCACCGCCTTCTTGGCGGTGGCCTTCTTGGCGGTCGCCTTCTTGGCGACCTTCTTCACCGCCTTCTTGGCCGTGGCCTTCTTGGCGACCTTCTTCACTGCCTTCTTGGCGGTGGTCTTCTTGGCAACCTTCTTCGCCGCCTTCTTCACCGCCTTCTTGGCGGTGGCCTTCTTGGCGACCTTCTTCACTGCCTTCTTGGCGGTCGCCTTCTTGGCAACCTTCTTCACTGCCTTCTTGGCGGTGGCCTTCTTCGCGACCTTCTTCACTGCCTTCTTGGCAGCAGCCTTCTTCGCGACCTTCTTCACCGCCTTCTTGGCGGCCGGCTTCTTCGCAGCTTTCTTCGTGGCCATTGGATGGCTCCTCGTCAGTGATCTATGGAATTGAAATGCCCAGTTGAAGCAAATCCGCGGTGTATCGCGGAGGACCGACGATGCGTCAGCCGCATCGTGACGGATACAGAAACACCCGCAACGATTCCCGCCACGGGTGCCATGTCTTGTTCGGGGGGTGTTTCGCGGAAGGAAGCGACTCCTGCTCCACCATCTGCGCAATCGTGGCGGACGTCCAGGTTGTGCTTCGCATCTGAATGTTGATCCGGCTCACTCGCTTCCGCAGCAAAGGTCTGCTGGGCGAAACCTAATCACGGTTTTTTTTACTGTCAACTACCCGCGCGCAACTTTTTACGGAAAGCTTCACGTCGACCCTGCCGGCAACACCCGTCTTCGCCACCCGCACATCCATCGATGCCGCCGCGCGCATCGCGCATGCAATGCCGGCGCGCGCGAAAAACACCGTAAAAAAAGCACTATTCGTTTTCGACCGGCACGCGCGACGTCGTGCGTCGCGTGCGCGCCGCCGGCGGCCGCGCAGTTCCGGGCGTGTGAAAAAAAAATGTCGGCGCGACCTGATTTCGATCCGCTGCGGACGTGCCCGTGCGCACCGCGGGGAAGGTTTTGCGCAAACACTTCGCACCGGCGAGAGCCGTCGCGGACGTCCCGCCGATCGCGAACGCGGCCTTCGGTTGCCACTTCGTCGGGCGGTCGAGGCGTCGCGTGCGGACATCGCTCGACGCCGGCCATGCACCGGAACCCGACGACCGATCACCGGCGTCGTACCAGCACCCGCCCGCCGCATCAGCAAGGCGACCGACCGGCGACACGCCACCGGACTCGCGGATGCCGGAAACGGAAACGGCCGCACAAGGCGGCCGTTTCCGTTTACCCGAGGCGACCGGATCAGTGGTCGTCGTTTTCCAGCAGTTCGGCGTAGTCGTCCGGACCCAGCAGTTCATTGACCTGCTCCGGCTCGGACATCTCGACGACGAACAGCCAGCCTTCGCCGTAGGCATCTTCGTTGATGGTTTCCGGTTTGTCGGCCAGCGCTTCGTTGACTTCGACCACGGTGCCCGACACCGGGCTGTACACGTCGGAGGCGGCCTTGACCGACTCGACCACGGCCGCGGCGTTGCCGGCCTGCACCGTGTCGCCGACGGCGGGCAGTTCGACATAGACCAGGTCACCGAGCAGGCCCTGCGCGTGGTCGGAAATGCCGACGGTGACGCGGCCGTTGCCTTCGGCGCGTGCCCATTCGTGGGATTTGAGGAATTTGAGGTCGCCGGGGATCTCGCTCATGGAACTGCTCCGGAAGAAACGGTGGACGGGATGGACGTCTAGTTTAACGGACGGCGCGGGACGATGCCCCGCGCGCCCATGGAAGGTCAGCCGTTGATACCGGGCTGCGGCTGGCCGTCGCGCACGAACGGGAACTTGACCACGCGCACCGGAACTTCCTTGCCACGGATGTCCACGCGCACATCGCCCGGTTCGCCGGCCGGCACCCGGGCGAAGGCGATGGCCTTGCCCAGCGTCGGCGAGAACGTGCCGGACAGGATTTCGCCCTCGCCGTTGGCGGTGAGCACCTTCTGCCCGTGGCGCAGCACGCCCTTGTCGTCCATCACCAGGCCGATCATCTGCCGCGCGTTGCCGGCGGCCTTCTGCGCCTCCAGCACGTCGCGGCCGATGAACGCGCGGCCCTCGTCGAGGGCAACGGTCCAGGCCAGCGCGGCTTCGTACGGGGTGACGCCCTCGTCCATGTCCTGGCCGTAGAGGTTCATGCCCGCCTCCAGGCGCAGCGTGTCGCGCGCACCAAGACCGGCCGGCTTCACGCCCGCGGCCAGCAGCGCGTTCCAGAACCCGACCACCGCCGCCTGCGGCAGCAGCACCTCATAACCGTCCTCGCCGGTGTAGCCGGTGCGCGCCACGAACAGCGGCACGCCATCGGCGGAAGCGACGTCCAGCGCGGCGAAGCGGCCGAGCTTGTCCAGCGCGGCACGGTCGCCCTCGGCGACCAGGCCGGCGACCAGCGCGCGCGCCTGCGGCCCCTGCACCGCGACGATCGCCAGGTCCTCGCGCTCGATCACCTCCACGCCGAAGGCCTGGGCATGCTGGCGGATCCAGGCCAGGTCCTTCTCGCGGGTGGAGGCGTTGACCACCATGCGGAAGAAGTCGTCGGCCAGGAAGTAGACGATCAGGTCGTCGATCACCCCGCCCTGCGCGTTGAGCATGCAGGAATACAGCGCCTTGCCGGTGACCTTGAGCTTGTCGATCGAATTGGCCAGCAGCTGGCGCAGGAACTCGCGGGTGCGCTCGCCCTTCAGGTCGACCACGGTCATGTGGCTGACGTCGAACATGCCCGCGGCGCGACGCACCAGGTGGTGCTCGTCGATCTGCGAACCGTAATGGATCGGCATGTCCCAACCGCCGAAATCGACCATCTTGGCGCCGAGCGAGCGGTGGGTTTCGTTGAGGAGAGTCTTCAGGGTCATGGCCGTTCCATGCGAGGAAAGACGCCATTATCCCAGATGGCCCGGGGCAAAGCCCATGGCGGCACGGAACCCGCGCCGCCCTGCCTCAGGCCTCCTGCACCTTCAGCGTCATGCCGTCCACCGCCACCACCCGCACATGGCGGCCGGCCGGCAGGTCCGGGCCGGCCACCACCCAGAACGCATCGTCGAGCCTGGCCCGGCCAACGCCGTTGGCGATGGCCTGGTCCAGCACCACCACCCGCCCGATCAACTGCTCGGCGCGGCGGTTGAGCAATGGCCGGTCGCTGGGCCGCGCACGCCGGCGGAACCAGGTGCGGTAGACCTGGATCGAGACGAAGCTGAGCACCACGAACAGCACCACCTGCATCAGCACGGGCAGCCCGTCGTACGCCCACACCACCAGGAACACGGCGGCGGCGGCGAAGCCCATCCACAGCATGAATGCGCCCGGAGCCATCGCTTCGGCAGCGAACAGGATCACCGCCAGCGCCGCCCAGCCCACCACTTCCCAGCGCATGGCTCAGCGCCCCAGCGGCGGCGGGTTGCCGCGCGACGGCGATGCCTTGCGCTCTTCCTGCTTGGCGAAGGCCTCGCGGGCCAGCTCGGCGACACCGGCAATGGAACCGATCACGCCGCTGGCTTCCATCGGCATCAGCACCAGCTTCTGGTTGGGCGAGCTGGCCAGTTCGCGGAAGGCCTCCACGTACTTCTGCGCGATGAAATAATTGATCGCCTGCACGTCGCCCTGGGCGATGGCCTCGGACACCATCGACGTGGCCTTGGCCTCGGCCTGCGCCAGGCGCTCGCGCGCCTCGGCATCGCGGAACGCGGCCTCCTTGCGGCCCTCGGCCTCCAGCACCGCCGCCTGCTTCTCGCCGTCGGCGCGCAGGATTTCGGCCTGGCGCAGGCCCTCGGCCTCGAGGATCTGCGCGCGCTTCTCGCGCTCGGCCTTCATCTGCCGCGCCATCGAATCGACCAGATCGCGCGGCGGCTGGATGTCGCGGATCTCGATGCGGTTGACCTTGATGCCCCAGGGATTGGTGGCATGGTCGACCACGCTCAGCAGCTGCGCGTTGATGGTCTCGCGCTGGCTGAGCGATTCGTCCAGGTCCATCGAGCCGATCACCGTGCGGATGTTGGTCTGCACCAGCGCGATCATCGCCACCTCCAGGTTGGCGACCTCGTAGGCGGCCTTGGCCGCATCCAGCACCTGGAAGAACACCACGCCGTCCACCCGCACCACCGCATTGTCCTTGGTGATGACTTCCTGGCTGGGCACGTCCAGCACCTGTTCCATCATGTTGACCTTGCGGCCGACGCCGTAGACCACCGGGATCAGGAAATGCAGTCCGGGCGACATGGTGTGGGTATAGCGGCCGAAACGCTCAACCGTCCACTCATACCCCTGCGGCACCATGCGCACCGTCTTGAACAGCACGATCGCACCGCCCACCAGTATCACCGCCGCGAGAAAAAAGCCGCCGCCCATCAGTACGCTCCTTGTGGAACCCGATCCCCGGGTATGCAACGAGTATAGCCAGCCCGCGGAGGCTGGGACGGCAGCCGGCCGCGCAGCACCTGCACGAAACATCATCCAGTCGCCGGCGAATGAATACGGCGGATCACTGAACGTGGCCGGACGGTTGTGCTCGAACAAGAAATGACCCACCCAGGCGAATCCATAGCCGCAGCCCAGCGCCGCCAGCGCCCGCTCGGCAACGCCGCCAGCAGGCACGGCAGCGCGGCACCGCTGCCCGGCACATGCAGCCGGCGGCAGGTGCGGTTGCGGTGTTCACCGAGGTAGAACGGACAGAACTCGCGGAAGCTGGCGAAGCGGACCATTGGCGCACCCGGGGCGGGTACTGCGCGCAGCATGGCGCCCTAGGGCGCAGCGCCTCGCGGGGCGGCCATGATCACGCCCATGCCCAGCAGGCAAAGGGCGGCACCGAGCAGGTCCCAGCGGGTCGGCACCACGCCATCCACGCGCCACAGCCAAAGCAGTGCGACACAGACATAGACGCCGCCATAGGCGGCATAGACGCGGCCGCTGGCGGTCGGGTGCAGGGTCAGCAGCCAGGCGAACAACGCCAGGCTGGCCGCCGCCGGCAGCAGCAGCCAGGCGCTGCCCTGCTGGCGCAGCCACAGCCACGGCAGGTAGCAACCGACGATCTCGGCCAGCGCGGTCACCCCGAACAGCGCCAGGGTCTTGATCACGGCGCGCCCTGCTCCCCGCGCTTGACCGCCTGCCACAGCGCTTCCTGCTGCTCCAGGTCCAGCGCGGACATCGCCTGCCCACGCGCGGCGGCCAGCGCTTCCATGGCGCGGAAGCGACGCTCGAACTTGAGGTTGGCACGGCGCAGCGCGCTGCCCGGGTCCACCCGCGCGTGGCGGGCCAGGTTGGCGCAGACGAACAGCAGGTCGCCGATCTCGTCCTCCAGCCGCGCGTGGCTGCCCGGGTGCGCGGCGCTTTCGAACTCGGCCTGCACCTCGTCGACTTCCTCGCGCAGCTTGTCCAGCACCGGCGCGACGTCGGGCCAGTCGAAGCCGGTGCGGGCAGCGCGCTTCTGCAGTTTCAGCGCCCGCTGCCACTCGGGCAGGCCGCGGGCGATGCCGGCCAGCGCCGAGCCATCGGTATCGCCGGCATCGGCACGCTCGCGCTGCTTGATCTGCTCCCAGTTGGCGACCACCTGGCCGGCGTCATCGGCCTGGGCATCGCCGAACACGTGCGGGTGCCGGCGCAGCATCTTGCCGCTGATCGCCGCGACCACGTCGGCGAAGGCGAACGCGCCCTGCTCGCTGGCCATCTGCGCATGGAACACCACCTGCAGCAGCAGGTCGCCCAGTTCGTCCTTGAGGTCGGCCAGGTCGTTGCGGTCGATCGCGTCGGCGACCTCGTAGGCCTCCTCGATCGTGTACGGCGCAATGCTGGAGAAATCCTGCTGCAGGTCCCACGGGCAACCACCGTGCGGATCGCGCAGGCGCGCCATGATCCGCAGCAGGGTACCGATGTCGCCCGGCTCGCCCAGGTCGCCGCTGTCGCTCACGGCGCGCCCAGCCAGTCGCGCCAGGGCAGCGAGGGATCGCCCAGGGCGATAAAGTCGCCATTGAGCAGGCGCGGCCTGCGGTTGTAGTGGAACGGCTCACCGGTGTCGGCGGCCAGCAGCACGCCACCGGCCGCTTCCAGCACGCACTGCCCGGCGGCGGTATCCCATTCGCTGGTCGGCCCCAGCCGCGGGTACACGTCCAGCGTGCCCTCGGCGATGCGGCAGAACTTCAACGAGGAGCCCTGCGCCACCAGCTCGATCTCGCCCATGCGCGCAAGCAGTTCGCCGGTGCGCGCATCGCGGTGCGAGCGGCTGGCCGCCACCCGCAGCGGCAGCGCCGGCGGCCGCCGGGTGAGGATCGCGTCCTCGCGCCCGTCCTCGCGGCGCCACGCGCCGTCGCCACGCATGGCGTGCCAGACGACATCGCTCACCGGTGCCTGGACCACGCCGAACACCGGCACGCCGTCGCGGATCAACGCGATGTTGACGCTGAACTCGCCGTTGCGCTTGATGAACTCGCGGGTGCCGTCCAGCGGATCGACCAGCCAGTAGTCCTGCCATTGCCGGCGCGCGTCCCAGGGCAGCTGCGCCGACTCCTCCGACAGCACCGGCAGGTCCGGGGTCAGCTGCGCCAGGCCGCGCACGATCACATGGTGGGCGGCCAGGTCGGCGCTGGTGAGCGGGCTCAGGTCGTCCTTGTGCTCGACGTCGAACCCGTCGGCATAGACCTGCATGATCGCCGCACCGGCCTGACGGGCGACGTCGATGACCGCTTCGCGCAGCGCTGCGTCAACGAGGCTCATCGCGTCTTCCCCAGCCATTCGCGGGCAATGAACAAGGCCGCCAGCGAGCGCCCCTCGGAAAAATCCTCGCGCAGCATCAGCGCATCCAGGTCAGCCAGTTTCCAGGGCACCACTTCCAGCTCCTCGGGTTCGTCGCCGGCAAGGCGCTCGGGGTAGAGATCGCGCGCCAGCACCAGCCACGACTGGTGGCTCATGTAGGTCGGCGCCAGGGTCAGCGTGCGCAGCACGTCGATGCGGCGGGCACCATGGCCGGCTTCTTCCTTGAGCTCGCGGTCGGCGGCCTGTTCCGGCGTCTCGCCGGCATCGATGCGGCCCTTCACCAGCCCCAGTTCGTAGCGGTGCAGGCCGGCGGCGTATTCACGCACCAGCAGCACAGTCTCCTCGTCCAGCATCGGCACCACCACGACCGCCCCATGGCCACGACTGACCAGCCGCTGGAAATGCCGGCGCTCGCCGTTGGAGAACTCCAGGTCCAGGTGTTCCTGGTGGAACGGGCCGATGTCCTCGCCGCGCACGTGATGGATGAGCGGAAGCGGGCGGCTCATGCACACCCCCGGGCGGAGGACGGGCGGATCGCTAGAATGCGCACTGGCAGATACGTTTCCATGAGCCCGAAATGCTAGCAGACCCCGCCGTCGCGCCGTTGAACCCGCCTTGCCGGAGCCGCGCATGCGCCTGACCCGCTGCCCCGTCGCACTGCCGCTGCAGCCCGGACAGACCCTGGCGCTGCCCGAGGAGGCCGCCAACCACCTGGTGCGGGTGATGCGCCTGCGCGAGGGCGATGCCTGCGTGCTGTTCAACGGTGACGGCAGCGACTACACGGCGACGCTGCTGGCGGTGGGCAAGCGCGAGGTGCAGGTACGCATCGACGCCGCACGCGCGCTGGACAACGAATCGCCGCTGGCCATCACCCTGCTGCAGGGCATCGCCCGCGGCGAGAAGATGGACCTGATCCTGCAGAAGGCCACCGAGCTGGGCGTGACCGCCATCGTGCCGGTGAACGCCGAGCGCACCGAAGTGAAGCTCGATGCCGCACGCGCCGAGAAGCGCCTCGCACACTGGCGCAGCGTGGTCGGTGCGGCCTGCGGCCAGTCCGGCCGTGCCCGCATTCCGGCGCTGTCGCCCCCGCAGGCGCTGGCCGCGGCGGCGGCAGCGTTGCCGGCGCAGAGCCTGCGCCTGACCCTGGATCCGCTGGGCGAGCACCGCCTGTCCGCGCTGCCGTCCGCGCCAGCCGGCGGCGTGGTGATCGCCATCGGTCCGGAAGGTGGCTGGTCGCCGCGCGACCGCCAGCAACTGGCCGATGCCGGCTTCCAGGGGTTGCAACTGGGGCCGCGCATCCTGCGCACCGAGACCGCGGGCCTGGCCGCGATCGCGGCACTGCAGGCACGGCTGGGCGACCTGTAGCGACCGCCATGGGCACGGCGGTGGCCGTCGGCGGCGATCCCCCGGCGGCTCTGCGGAACATGTGTCGTGGAGCCCGGCCGACAGCCGGGCGGGGCTCAGGCCGCCGCCGCCAGTGCGGCGACCACCGCGCTTTCGATCGCATCCAGGTCCGGCAGCAGCGCGCTCTGTTCGCCCAGCAACACGCGCATGTGCACGCCCTGCGGCAGGCTTTCCTCGGAGGCGTCGGCCAGCAGGCCATCGCGCGGCACCGCGATCAGCTGCGGGAAGGACTGGGTCAGCAGCGCGAAGTACGGCATCTCCGGGTTGCCGCCCAGCGCCTTGAGCACCACCACCTTGTTGCTGGCGGAGACCGGCTCGTCGCCGCCGTTGAAACGGGCATAGGACAGCAGTGGTACCTCCCAGCCCTGCCAGGCGATGTAGCCGGCCAGCCAGTCGGGTGCGCCCTCGATGGGCTGCACCGCCACCCGCGACATCATCTCGGCGACGGTGGCATTGGGCAGCAGCACGCGCTCGGCGCCCGCCTGGATCAGGACGCCGCGGACTTCGTCGTTGCTTGCATAACTCATGGTCGGTTCCTTGATCGTGTGCGGCTCAGCCGTAGCTGCGCTGGACCAGCTCGCCGGCGAGGTACTCCGGCGGCCCGGCCGGATGCCCGGCCACGGCCAGCTGGCTGGCGGCTTCCGGGTCGTAGCAGCCATCGCCGCTCTGTCCCGCCACCCAGCCGCCGCGCTCGGCGAATGCCAGCGCCTCCGGCACCAGCGACGGGTCGGCGCCACTGAGCATCACCACCGCCGAGCGATCCGCCGCCAACGCCTGCAGCACCGGCGCCGTTCCATCGGCGAAGCGCAGCCCGCCCGCCTGCGCGGTCACCCCGACACCGTCCTGCAGCACGTAGACATTGCTGGCTTCCAGCGCCTGCCCGGCTTCGGCCAGGCCGACCGGCAACACGGCGACGCGCGACATCTGCTTGACCAGGTTGGCGTAGCGGCCACCGTCCAGGCGCATCTGCACCAGGACCGGCAGCGGGAAATCGTCCGGCAGCGCGCCCAGCAGGCGCCGCACCGCGTCCGGCCCGCCGATGCCGGCCAGCAGCAGCACCGCGCCCTGCGCGGCGGCCCCGGCGTCCGCTTCCAGCGCGACCAGCGACAGCGCGCCGGTGTCGATCGCGTCCGCGGCCTCGATCTGCGCCGGGGCGACGGCCACGGCCGGCGGGACGGCCGCAGCGGGCGCGACATAGGCATCGTCGTCGAGCAGCGACCATTCATGGAAACTGCCGGGCAGGGTGGGGTTGCCAGCGGCGGCCGGCGCCGGGGCATCCTCCAGCGGTGGCAGCTCGGGCGGCACGGCCGGCCCGGTTGCAGGTTCGGCCCTGGCCGGCGCCATCGCCATCAGTTCCTCGAAGCTCAGCACCTCGGGACGCTCGTGGCCAGCCGGCGGCGGCGCATAGAGCGTGTCGACCGGAACTTCGTCCAGGTGCTGCGCCGCTTCCTCGACATGGAACTGCAGCGGTGCGTCGGCATGGCGCTCGGCCGGGCGCTCGGGCATGCCCGGCTCGGGCAGCGGCAAGGCTTCGTCTTCCTGCCCGGGCGGCAACACCTGGTCGTGGCCCTGCAGCTTGGCGGCAAGGTGGCGCGTCCAACGCTGCGCATCCCAGCCTTCGCGGCGCGCGGCCAGTTCGGCTTCCTCGAACATCAGCTCCAGCTGCGGCGCCTCCAGGGCCGGGGCAAGGCGCTCCAGCGCGTCTTCGAGCGCGGGTTCGAGCGCCACCAGCACCATCGCCGGCCCCACTGCCTGCAACACGGCCGGGTCCAGCGCGCCCGGGTCCTCTTCCAGGACCAGTGCGCCGCCGGCGGCGAGCACGGCTTCCCTCAGCCGGTCGCGGGCCACGCCGGGCCGCGCCAGCAGGGCCACGGGCCTGGCGGTGGAGCGGTCACTCGCGGACACGGGCGATCCCCAGCAGGTCGTAGACATTACGCATCAGATCCAGCTCCTGGTACGGCTTGCCGAGATAGCGCTGCACGCCGATCTCGAATGCGCGCTGGCGATGCTTGTCGCCACTGCGCGAGGTGATCATCACGATCGGCACTTCCTTGTAACGCGGGTCTGCGCGCATCGCGGTGGCCAGCTCGTAGCCATCCATGCGCGGCATTTCGATGTCCAGCAGCATCAGGTCCGGCACGCGCTCTTCGAGCCGTTCCAGCGCCTCGACGCCATCGCGCGCGGCCACCACTTCGAAGTTGTGGCGCTCCAGCACGCGGCCGGTGACCTTGCGCATGGTCAGCGAGTCGTCCACCACCATCACCAGCGGCACATGGCGCTGCTGGCCGACCGTGGCCACTTCCACCGGCTGCTGCGGCTGCGACAGGTGGCGACGCACCAGCGGCGCGACGTCCAGGATCACCACGACATTGCCTTCGCCGGTGATGGTGGCACCGTAGATGCCCGGAACCGAGGCGATCTGCAGGCCCACCGGCTTGACCACGATTTCGCGGTTGCCCAGCACCTGGTCGATCGCCACGGCAGCGCGCAGGTCGCCGGCGCGCACCAGCAGCAGCGGGATCTGCGGCTGGCCTTCGGCCTTGGCCGCGGCCTGCCCGACCAGCGTACCGAGATCGTGCAGCGCGAAGTCCTCGCCGTTGTAGTGGTAACCGCCCTGGCCCGACTCGAAGCGCTCGCGGGCGATGCGACCGATACCGCTGACCGATGCCACCGGCACCGCGAAAGTGGTTTCGCCGATGCGCACGAACACGGCCTGGGTGACGGCCAGGGTCTGCGGCAGGCGCAGGGTGAAGGTGACGCCTTCGCCACGTACCGAGTGGATGTCCACCGAGCCACCGAGCTGGCGCACCTCGTTGCGTACCACGTCCATGCCGACGCCGCGGCCGGCGAGCTGGCTGACCTGCTCGCTGGTACTGAAACCGGAGGCGAAGATGAGGTTGTCCAGGCGCGCGTCTTCCACCTGCTCGCCGGGCTGGATCAGGCCACGCTGCTCGCCGCGGCGACGGATCGCCTCGCGGTCCAGGCCGGCGCCGTCGTCGGCCACTTCCAGCACGATTTCCGAACCTTCGCGGCGCAGGCGCAGGGTGATGGCGCCCTCTTCCGGCTTGCCGGCGGCCAGGCGCTGCTCCGGCGTTTCCAGGCCATGGGCCACGGAGTTGCGCAGCATGTGCTCCAGCGGGGCGACCATGCGGTCGAGCACGTTGCGGTCGAGTTCGCCGTGGGTGCCTTCCAGGTTCAGGTGCACCTGCTTGCCGATGTCCTGCGCGGCCTGCCGCACCACGCGACGCAGGCGCGGCACCAGGCCATCGAACGGCACCATGCGCGCGCGCATCAGGCCGTCCTGCAGTTCCGAGCTGACGCGCGACTGCTGCTGCAGCAGGGCGTCGTAGTTGCGCGACAGGTCGTCGAGCACGCCCTGCAGGCCACCCAGGTCGGCCGCCGATTCGTTCAGCGCGCGACTGAGCTGCTGCAGGGTCGAGAAGCGGTCCAGCTCCAGCGGATCGAACGCCTGGTCGGCCTGCTCCTGCTCGCGTCGGTAACGGGCGACGATCTGCGCCTCGGTTTCCAGGTCCAGGCGGCGCAGCTGGTCGCGCAGGCGGGCGTTGGTGCGGTCCAGCTCGCCCATGGCGCTGCGGAACGCGCCCAACTGCTGCTCCAGGCGCGAGCGGTAGATCGCGACCTCGCCGGCGTGGTTGACCAGGCGGTCGAGCAGGTCGGCGCGCACACGCACCTGTTCCTGGGTGCGGGTCGTCCCCTCCTCGTCCACTGCCTGGGCCTCGACCACGGGCGGCGACAGCGGTTCGCTGGCGATGGCCGCGGCAGGCAGCGGCCGGGATTCGACCGCGGTCGCCGGCGCTGCAACGACGTCGGCGTCGGCGCCGACTTCGATTTCGACTTCGGTGACGGCTTCAACTTCGGCAACAGCTTCGCTGTCCGCCGCCACATCGACTGCGGCATCGGCCGGCGACGGCGCTGCCGGATCGGCTGCGGCGCTCGCCGCCTGCCATTCCGGTTCGGCCGCTGCCTCGAGCATCTCGACGGGGGTCGCTGCAACAGCCTGCGGCGACTGCAGCACGGCGTCCACCGGCGCGGCCGCTTCCAGCGCTTCGCCACCGGCGGTACGCGCCTCGAACGCCTCGATGAGATCGACCGGCATCTGCACCGCGCGGTGTGCGCCGGTGCGGATCAGCAACTGGTGCAGGCGGTCGAAGCCGCGCTCGAGCAACTGCACATCGCCGCGGCCGATCTCGGTACGGCTGGCCGCCACCGCTTCCAGCAGCGACTCGATGCCGTGGCCGAGGTCGCCGATGGCGTTGATGCCGGCCATCCGCGCACCGCCCTTGAGCGTATGCAGGTCGCGCTGCAGCCCGGCCAGCAGTTCGCGGTCTTCCGGCGCCGAGCGCAGCTCGCTGATGAGACGGTCGCAATGGTCGAGCAGGTCCTTGCCTTCCTCGACGAAGATATCGACCAGTTCGCGGTCAAGGTCGTCGAAGTCGAGCGGGCCGGCATCGAATGCCGCCGCTTCCGCGGCGACCGCAGGCGACTCGGCCTCCTGCACCGGCGGCGTCAGCGGCGCCAGCTCGACCGGCACCTCGGCCTCGGCCTCGGCTTCCGCTTCCACTCCCGCCTGCGCTTCGACTTCTGGTTCGGCTTCTGCCTCGGCTTCGCTCGCAGCTTCGGTTTCGATTCCGGCCTCGAGGACGGTTTCCGCCGGCACGGCGTCGGCCACAGCCTCGCCCTGCCCGGTCGGTGGTTCCACCGGCTCGACGGCATCCAGCGACGGCGTCGGCATGGCGGCCATCTCCTGTTCGATCTCGATCGGCGCCGCGGCAGCGGCATCAGACCCGGCGACGGTGTCGTCGTGGTGCGCTTCGTCCTGCACTGCGAAGGTGCCGTCCGTCGCCGCTTGCACGGAGGCGAGTTCCGCATCGGTCGCAACGGCGTCGATCCCGTCCGCGGGCGGCGTCGCCTGCATCGGCTCGATCGGCTCGATCGACTCGAAAGCAATCGGAGTGGCGTCCAGCACCGGCTCCGACACGAAGTCGGCGCTTATCTGGATTTCCTGCTCCACGTCATCGAGCTGCAGCGAAATGCCGGCGTCATCGACCGTGTCGTCCTGCACCGGTCCGGTTGCCGCCTCGTCCTGCAGCGCACTGGAGAACCCGGAGTCGGTCCCGGTTGCGGCGGCAGTCGTGGCTTCCGCCTCGCCTGCGCCGGCATCTTCCTCCGGCCACTCGAAGACCTGCAGCGCAATCGTCTCGTCCACCGCAGTGGCGGGCGCGTCCTGGCGGGCATTGGCGTCGTGCGCGGGAACATCCGCGAACGAGGCCTCCAGCAGTGCCGGATCGAAATAAGCGGAAAGGTCGCTGATGCTGGCCAGTTCCTCGGCCACCGGCAGCGGCTCCGGCTCCGCGGCTGCATCCGGCGTGGAGGCAACCGGCATGGCGTCGGCGGGGGCGTCGAAGTCCTCGTGCGCCTGCGGCGGCCATGGCGCCTCCGGCAGGGCGTCGGCCAGCTCGCGCAGGCGTGCGGCCAGCGGCGCGAACGACGGGATCAGCGGCGACGGGGCCTGCAGTGCGGTGATGGTGGTGGCCACCGCGGTGGCGGCCTCGCCGAGCGCGGCGACGCCATCGGCACTGGGCACCACGGCATTGGCAAGCGAGCGCTTGACGAACGACTCGACCGGCGCGGTCACCGCGGTGATCTCGGGCACCTCGGTCATGGCGAAGGCGCCGCTCATGGTGTGCACGGCGCGCAGCAGCTGTTCGCTCACCGGTTGCGGCTGCGGCTGCGACTGCGACAGCCACGCTTCGACGGTCGCCAGGTGCTGGCCGACCTCGGCTTCCAGGATCTCGCGCAGCACGCTGTCCACCGAAGCCGGCGTACCGCCGGTGGCCGCGGGCGCGGGCGCTGCGGGTGCAAGCGGAGGCGTGGCCGCGGCGGCAGGCGCACCGGCGACGTGGAAGGCTTCCTCGCCGGCCGCGACGCGATCGGCGATGTCCTGCATGCCCGCCACGTCGGCATGGATGCGGCCGTTGCCGCGCAGGGCGGCATTGAACTGCGGCAGCACCTCGTAGGCCTGGCTCACCAGCGTGACCACCGCCGGGCTGGCCGGGCGGCTGCCATCGAGCACGCGGTTGAGCATGCTCTCGATCTTCCAGCTGAACTCGCCCAGCATGCGCGCACCGACCAGCCGGCCGCTGCCCTTGAGCGTATGGAACACGCGCCGCACGGGGCGCAGGCGCTCCATGCTCTCGGGCGCGGCGCGCCATGCCGGCAGCAGCCGGCCCAGGTTCTGCAGCTCCTCGTCGAACTCCTCGATGAACACATCGCGGATGTCCTGGTCGATCTGCTCGGCATCATTGTCGAACCCGCCGTCCACGCCTTCGCCGGCCTCCATGGCCGATGCCACCGGCGCTTCCACGACGGGGGCCGCGGGCACGCTGGTCTCGATGGCGAGCGGATCGAACGAGGCGGCAGCCTTGTCCAGCTCGGCCAGGAACGCCGCGATCTCATGGTCGGGTGCGGCGGCTTCGTTGCTGCCATCGGCTGCGGCCGGGTCCGCCACGGTCTTGGCGGCCGGCTCGTCGCCGCTGAAATCGAACGCCGCTGCATCAAGGGACAGCGGTGCGACGGATTCCTCCGGCACGGCATCGCCTGCGTCGATGCTGGGGAATGCCGGGGCACCGGCATCGGTCGCGCGCGCATCGCCGGTGGACCCGGCGGCGAACGGCTCCAGCGCCAGGCCGGAATCGGCAGAGAAGTCCAGCGGGGCGACGTTGAAGTCCGCCTCGGCGTTGGCGGGCACGCCTTCGGCAGCGACAGGATCGAAGGCACCGAAGCCGTCGGCCGTATTCCACGACGGCAATGCGGGCGGCTCGGCGGCCGCTGCCGGCGCAATCGACGGCGACGGCGCATGGATGGCGTCGCCGAACACCAGCGGCGTGGGTGCCGACGGCGCGGATGGCGCGGGCGCCTCGACCGGCGCCTGCGGCGCTTCGAACGGTGCCGGGGCGGCGGCGACCGGGGATGCCGGCTCCGGCGCTTCGCGGGCGGCGTCCATGGTGAACGCCGGGGTAGCGTCCTCGTGCCGGCCTGCAGCGGGTACCGGCCAGTAGCGCAGCGCCTCCAGGCTGCTGCGGGTGATGTCGAGGATCTCATCGCGACCGGGACGCCGCTCGCGCAGCGCTTCCAGGTAGTACTCGAGGCTGGCCATGGCATCGGCCAGCGTGTCCAGCTGGCGCCCGCCGGGGATGCGCTTGCGCCCGATCAGCTCCACGCCGATGTACTGGCGGATGCCGTTCATGTAGTCCGCCGGTACCCGCAGGTCGAGCATGCGCAGCGCGCCGGACACCTCGTCAAGCAGGCGCGGCACGTCCTGCAGGCGTGCATGGTCCCAATTCGTCTCGATGAAGGCGACGAAGGCCTCGCGCGCGGCGGCGAAGTTGGCGATGGCCTCGTGGGCCAGCACCTCGACCGTGCGCCGGGTCTCCAGCGCGGCAGGATCCTCGTCGCCCTCCAGGGCGGCGCCGAGATAAGCGACCTGGTCGTCCAGCGAGGCATCGACGTAGAGCAGCGCCCCGGCGATGTCCAGCAGCAGGTTGTCGTCGATGGGACGGCTGCCATCGACCACCTCGCGCAGCGCGTCGCGCTGCTGCGCGACCACGCCGCGGGCCACGCCCAGCCCCATCACGCCCAGCGTGTCGGATACCGCGCCCAGCTCGTTGACCTGGGTCTGCAGGTCGGCGGTGGCCCCGCCCATGCGCACGTGCAGGTCCAGCGCGTCCTTGATGCGCAGCAGTTCTTCCTTGACCGCATTGCCGACCGTATCCAGCAGCTCGCGGTTGCGCCCCTGCAGGCTGCCGCGCGCATGCTCCAGTTCGGCCTCGCTGGCCTTGCCCGCTTCCGGGTCGAACGCCAGCAGCACGCCTTCGTTGATGCCCTCGGCGGCGCGCGCGGCGCGGATCTCGTTGAGCAGCGGCAGCAGCACGATCGGAATGTCGCGGTGGCCGTTCTGCAGGCGTTCCAGGTAATCGGGCAGCAGCACGGTGCCGCGCATCAGGGTGGCGCAGGCCTCGTCGCGGTCCGGCACGGCGCCATCGCGCACGGCGTCGGCCAGCAGCTCCAGTTCCTCGGCCACCATCGCCGGGGCATACAGCTCGACCATCCGCAGCGTGCCCTGCACCTGGTGCAGGTAGCCGGCGCAGAAGCGCATGCGGCTGGCGTCGGCCGGATCCTCGACGAAGTATTCGATCTCGCTGCGCGCCTGGCGCAGGGTCTCGTCCAGCTCCGGCTTGACCCAGCCCAGCGCCGCGTGGCTCATCGCATCGCGCAGGGTATTCATCGCGCCCTCCCGTGCAGCATGGTTCGCTTGCCGTCCGGGCGGCCCTGTTGTGCGGTATGACGACACTTCATCTGCTGGTTCCTTTCCATCCCCGCCCGTTCAACCGGTTCAGGCCGGAAGCTTGAAGTCGGCCACCGAACGACGCAGGTCCGCCGCCAGCTGGTTCAGCTGTCCAAGCGAATCGGCGGTCTGCCCTGCACCCTGCGAGGTCTGGCCGGTGATCTGCCGGATCACGCCCATGGTCTGGGTGATGTCGGTGGCGGCGGCGGCCTGCTGGTGGGCGGCAATGGAGATGTTCTTGATCAGGGTGTTGAGCGCGTTGGACACGCGTTCGATCTCGGTCAGCGCGGTACCGGCGTCCTCGGCCAGGCGCGCGCCCGACACCACCTCGGCGGTGGTCTGCTCCATCGAGGTCACCGCCTCGTTGGTATCGGCCTGAATGGCCTGCACCAGGCCTTCGATACGCCGGGTCGCGCCGGAGGTGCGTTCCGCCAGTCGCTGCACTTCGTCGGCCACGACCGCGAAACCACGGCCCGCCTCGCCGGCCGATGCCGCCTGCACGGCCGCGTTCAACGCCAGGATGTTGGTCTGTTCGGAAATGTCGTTGATCAGTTCCACGATCGAGCCGATCTCCTGCGACGACTCGCCCAGGCGCTTGATGCGCTTGGAGGTTTCCTGGATCTGGTCGCGGATCTGGTCCATGCCCTGGATGGTCTGGCGCACCACGCCGGCACCCTCGGTGGCGATGACCACCGAGCGCTGCGCCACTTCGGCCGACTCGCTGGAGTTGCGCGACACCTGTTCGATGGACGAGGCGATTTCGCCGATGCGGTCCGAGGCGCTGGTGATCTCGTCGGCCTGGTGGCCGGCGGCCTCGGCCAGCTGCATGGCGGTGGCCTGGGTTTCCTGCGCCGACACCGCCACCTTGCTGGAGATGTCGTTGATCGTGGTCACCAGGTGACGCAGTTCGTCCACGGCGTAGTTGATCGCGTCGGCGATGGCGCCGGTCATGTCCTCGGTCACCGAGGCCTTCACCGTCAGGTCGCCTTCACCCAGCGAGCTGATTTCGTCCAGCAGCCGCATGATCGCCTGCTGGTTGCGGCTGTTGAATTCCACCTGGGTCTGGTAGCGCAGCTCCTGTTCGCGCGAGCGGCTGCGCACCGTGCTCCAAACGAAGCCGATGATCGACAGCACCGACAGCGCGCCGAACACCACGCTCCACCAGAAGTTGGGGAAGATGCGGGTGTCGCGGGTGGAGCCGAACGCGGAGAACGCGTCGAACAGCTTGCGGCTGTTGTCCAGCATGCGGTCCGAACCGCTGGCCAGCGCCGCGGCCGAGGACTGCGCGGCGAACAGGTTGCGCGAGCTGGCCAGGATCGCGTCGGCGTCCTTCTTCATCTTGGCCCACTGGGTGGCCGACTGCTCCAGCGCGACCTGCGCGTTGGGATTGCGCACCGCGGTGATGCCCAGTTCCTCGCTGCCGTTGCGCAGGCCTTCGAGCACCTGGGTGAACACGGTCATGTCGCGTGCCAGGGCGTCGCCGGCACCGCTGGCGCCGGGGCCACCGGCGCGGATTTCGGTGACGCGGCGGGCCATCGAGCCGACCACCACGACCTGCTGCAGGCCGTTGTAGATCTGGCTGGACTGGGCGCCGCCGGCGGTCATCGCGCGCACCACTTCGTTCAGCTGCGCCTGCAGCTGCGGCACCGCGCCGACGAAATTGTCGGCATTGCCGGCCAGCGCCAGCACCGCAGGCTCGCTGGCCACGATCTGCTCGGCGTTCTTGGACAGCGGCTGCCAGGTCTCGACCAGTTGCCGCAGCGGCGTGGCCACGCCGGCCTCCTGGCCGAACCGGCCCTGCAGCTCACCCACGGTGCGGTCGACCCGGGCGCGGGTGTCCTTGAACGCGGCGTAGGCCGCACGGTTGCCGGCCACCGCCTCGCGGCCCTGGTTGGCCAGCTGCTGCGACAGCACCTGCAGGTCGGCCGCACCGGTGCCGGCGCCGGCCAGGCGACTGCCCTGCCAGGTCGCCACGCCGGTGTTGGCACCGAACACGATCATCGACAGTACCAGCAGGCCCAGCCAGAAATTGGTACTTACGTTGCCAAGCTTGCTGGTCTTGGCGGCGTCCGGAGCAGTACTCATGTTTCGACCTCGGTATCCAATACGGAAAGGCGGGCCCGCACTCAGGCGGCGGCCTGCCGGAATTCAGGCGTGCGCGACAGCAGGGAAAGCGAGAACACCCCCCAGTCGTGGTCGCCGTCATTGAAGGCACGCTCGACGAAATGGGCGTAGCGGCCCTGGGCGATGTCGCCTGCCGGGACCTCGGTGGACAGCTCGAAACTGCGCTGTCCGTAGAGCTCATCGATGCTGATGGCGACGTCGCCGCCGGTCTGGCGCATGATCAGCACCCGGTGGCCTTCCTGCTGGACGGTACGCTGCCCTTCCAGGAAGTACTTCAGGTCCACCACCGGAAACAGGTTGCCGCGCAGGTTGCCCACGCCCAGCAGCCACGGCTGTGCCCCCGGCACCGGGGTCACCGGCGGCATCGGCACGATCTCGACCACCTCGCGGAAATCGGACACCAGGCGCCGGCTGCCGATGCGGTAGCCCACGCCGCGCCAGACGTCCGTCGAGAAATGCCGTTCCGGCAGCTGCACCGCGTGCGCCAGGCTGCGCCGCTCATAAGCTTCGAGGATGTCGAAGGGAGATCGCATCAACCCACCAGTTTGTTGATCCGCGCGATCAGGTCATCCTCGCGCGGCGGCTTGACCACGTAATCCGACGCACCCTGGCGCATGCCCCAGGCCATGTCGGTCTCCATGCTCTTGGTACTGACGATCAGGACGGGGATGCCGCGGGTGGCCTCGTCGCGCGACAGCGCGCGCGTGGCCTGGAACCCGCTCATGCCCGGCAGCACCACGTCCATCAGCACCAGTTGCGGCGCCTGGCTGCGTGCCAGCTGCAGGCCATCCTCGGCATTGTCGGTGGCGAGCACTTCGTGCCCGGCCTTCTCCAGCCATTGCGTGAACACCGCCCGGTCGGTCGGTGAGTCCTCGATCAACAGGATTCGAGCCATGTGCCTTACCCCCTGGTCAGGCGTTGACGTATGTACGGATGGCGCCCAGCAGTTCTTCGCGGGTGAAAGGCTTGGTCAGGTACTGCTCGGAGCCGACGATGCGCCCGCGCGCCTTGTCGAACAGGCCATCCTTGGAGGACAGCATGATCACCGGCGTGGACTTGAACAGCTGGTTGCCCTTGATCAGCGCGCAGGTCTGATAGCCATCCAGCCGCGGCATCATGATGTCGACGAAGATGATCTGCGGCTGCTGGTCGGCGATCTTGGCCAATGCCTCGAAACCGTCGGTCGCGGTCACGACCTCGCAGCCCTCGCGCTTGAGCAGTGTCTCGGCGGTGCGGCGGATGGTTTTCGAATCGTCGATGACCATCACCTTCAACCCTGCGAGTTCCCCACCCGCAGCCATGTTTTCAACCATTGCGATTTCCCCGGGCGCGCAGCGCGCCATCTGAACGTGGAGCTGCTGCGAAAGCGGTCTATATCCCAGTCCGGCCGCAAACTGTCAAGGGCCGCCGTCATCGCGGGGCCGTCGCCGCGCGCAGTGTGAACCCCATCGCAGTCGTTGCGCAGGGCCATTCAGCCCCGCAACGCTCCGGACCGCGCATGGCGCTGGGCGCCCGTCGTGCCGGGGCGCTACCATCCCCGCCTGACCCGAAAGGCCGTGGATCATGCTGGACGTCATCGTGGTGATGGACCCCATCGCCCAAATCAAGATCGCCAAGGACACCACCTTCGCCATGCTGCTGGAGGCCCAGCGGCGCGGCCACCGCCTGCACTACGTGCGCCCCGGCGGGCTGGCGCTGGAAGGCGGCACCGCCGTGGCCGACACCGCGCCGCTGCAGGTGCGCGACGACCCGGCCGGCTGGTTCACCCTGGGCAGCTACACCCGCACCGCGTTCGGCCCCGGCCAGATCGTGCTGATGCGCAAGGACCCGCCGTTCGACGGCGAGTTCCTGTACGACACCCAGGTGCTGTCGGTGGCCCAGGCCGCCGGCGCCTGCGTGGTCAACGACCCGCAGGGGCTGCGCGACTACAACGAGAAGCTGGCCGCCCTGCTGTTCCCGCAGTGCTGCCCGCCGACCCTGGTCAGCCGCAGCGCCGCAGCGCTCAAGGCCTTCGCCCTGGAGCACGGCCAGGTCGTGCTCAAGCCGCTTGACGGCATGGGCGGGCGTTCGATCTTCCGCAGCGGCACCGGCGACGCCAACCTCAACGTGATCCTGGAGACGCTTACCGACGGCGGCCGCCGGCTGGCGCTGGCGCAGCGTTTCATCCCCGATATCAGCGCCGGCGACAAGCGCATCCTGCTGATCGACGGCGAGCCGGTCGACTACTGCCTGGCGCGCATCCCGCAGGGCGACGAATTCCGCGGCAACCTCGCCGCCGGCGGCCGTGGCGAAGGCCGCCCGCTGAGCGAGCGCGACCGCTGGATCGCCGCCCAGGTCGGCCCGGAGATGAAGCGGCGCGGCATGCGCTTCGTCGGCCTGGACGTGATCGGCGACTATCTCACCGAGGTCAATGTCACCAGCCCGACCTGCGCCCGCGAACTCGACGCCCAGTTCGGCCTGAACATCGCCGGCCAGCTGTTCGACGCGATCGAGGCCGGCCTGCAGCGATGAGCGTACCCGTGGATGCCCTGCCGCCGCCGGCACGCATCACCGAGCAGCAACGGCTGGGCGCCACGCTGACGCTCTCGCTGCTGGTGCACGGGCTGCTGATCCTGGGCGTGGGCTTCGCCGTCGGCGGCAACGCGCCGCTGGTGCCGACGCTGGACGTGATCTTCAGCCAGACCAGCACGCCGCTGACGCCGGAGCAGGCCGATTTCCTGGCCCAGGCCAACCAGCAGGGCGGCGGCGACCACGACACGCCGCAACGGCCGCGCGACAGCCAGGCCGGCATCGTGCCACGCCCCGATGACGGCATCGCGCCGGTCCCGACCCAACGCCAGGCCGCCGCCGCACCGCCACCGCCGCAGGCGCGCGTGGTCAGCAGCACCCAAGGCGAGGAGGTGGTGGCCCAGGCGCAGCCGCGGCCGCTGCCCGAACGCCCCGAGCCGGACGCGCCGATGACCGCGCGCGAGCAGCGCGACGCGGAGATGGCACGACTGGCCGCCGAGGTGCACCTGCGCTCGGAACAGTACGCCAGGCGCCCGAACCGCAAGTTCGTCTCGGCCAGCACCCGCGAATATGCGTACGCGAACTACCTGCGCGCCTGGGTCGACCGCGCCGAGCGCGTGGGCAACCTGAACTACCCGGACGAAGCGCGCCAGCGCCGCCTCGGCGGCCAGGTGGTGATCACCGTGGGCGTGCGCCGCGACGGCAGCGTGGAGAGCAGCCGCATCCTGCGCAGCAGCGGCACGCCGCTGCTCGACGCCGCCGCGCTGCGCGTGGTGGAACTGGCGCAGCCGTTCCCGCCGCTGCCGCGCACCAGCGACGACATCGACATCCTGCAGGTCACCCGCACGTGGGTGTTCCTGCCCGGCGGCCAGCTGCACGACGACCGCTGAAGCGGAGGCGCCGGCCGATGCCGACGCCTGCCGTGGCGCCTACTCCGCCGGGGCGAGCAGCGTCTTCTTCCAGAACTCGATCCCGGCCCAGAAGATGTAGTCGCGGTTCTCGCGCTTGTGGAAGCCATGGCCTTCGTTGCGCGCCAGCACGTGCCAGGCGTCGCCACCCTGCGCGCGCAGCGCCTTGACGATCTGCTCGGCCTCGGAGGCCGGCACCCGCGGATCGTTGCCGCCGGCGGCGACCATCAGCGGAATCCGGATCTTCCCGACATTGCGCAACGGCGATATCTCCGCCAGCCGGGCACGCTGGGCCGGATCGCGCTCGTCGCCGTACTCCACGCGCCGCAGGTCGCGCCGGTACGCCTGGGTGTTCTCCAGGAAGGTGACGAAGTCGGAAATGGCGACGGCGCAGCTGGCCGAGCGCAGGCGGTCGCTGTAATGCACCGCCGAGGCGTAGCACATGTAGCCGCCGTAGCTGAAGCCGTAGACCGCGAACCGGGCCGCGTCCAGTGCCGGATCGGCCGCCAGCGCGTCGATGAACGCCCCCACGTCCTTGACCGAGTCCTCGCGTTTCCAGGGGCCGTTGTCCAGGTCCAGGAAGCGGGTGCCGTAGCCCGAGGAACCGCGCACGTTGGGCAGGAACAGGGCCACGCCGAGCTCATTGAGCAGATAGTTGTCGGCGCCGAGGAAACCCGGCCGGCTCTGCCCTTCCGGGCCGCCATGGATGTCCATGATCAACGGACGCCTGCCCGGGAAGCGGGCGGGATCGGGGCGGTACAGGAAGCCGGACACCTTCTCGCCGTCGAAGCTGGTGACCTCCACCCGCTCCGGCTCGCGGTTGCGCTCCAGGTCCAGTCCACCGGCCTCGCTGCGGGTCCAGCGGCGGACCTCCAGTGTTTTGGCGTCCACCGAATAGACATCGCCGGGCACCTTGGCCGACGACAGGCTCAGGCCGATCTCGCCCCATGGCGCGATCTGCAGCAGCTGGCCGATGCTCCAGTCCAGGACACCGTCGGGCAGGCCGTCGACTTGCCGCAGGTTGGCACCCTGGCCATCGCCCACGCGCAGCCGCGACACGCCGGCGTCGTTGATCGCATAGGCCAGCACCTGCTCGTCGTCCGATACCGCATAGTCGGTCACGTCCCAGCGCGGTTCGCGGCTGACCGGGGCGAATGCACCGCTGCGCGGGTCCAGCTTGCCCAGCCGGACGAAATCCGAATCGCGGTTGGACAGCACCCAGATCCGGCCGTCGCGGGCGTAGCGCGCATCGGCATAGGACGCGCGCCCGCGCGCCGGGGTCAGCACCTTCATCCCGCCCCTGCGCAGGTCGACCTCGGCCAGCACGGCGTGGTTTATCGACAGCCGGTTGATGGCCAGCGCACGCGCGCCGTCGGGCGAGAAGTCGGAGATGTTCCAGCCGCCGCCACTGACCTGCGCGACCATCCGGTCGCTGCCTGGCCGGGCCGGGTCCAGCACGTAGAGGTCCATGTCCGCGCCGTTGCGCCGCGAGGACGCGTAACCGAGCAGGCGGCCATCGCGGCTCCAGCTGCCGAACCAGTTGCGCGACCTGCCGTCGGTCAGCAGCTCCAGGCGGCCGTCCTTCAGCAGGTACAGCTGGAAGAACTCGTTGCCGCCGATGTCCTTCTGCACCACCAGGTGGCCGCTGTCGCCCGGGGCGTGGCTGGCGAAGGGGACCGGCTCGGCCTCGAAGCTGAGCTGGGTGCGAGCGGCGCCGGGCGACTGCACGCTGTGCAGCTGGTCGGTGCCGCCGAAGCGGGTCTTCATCAGGACCGAGCGGTTCTGAGGGTCCCAGCCAAGGAAGGCGGCACGGCGGTATTCCAGGTAGCGGGCGCTGGCCTCGGCGGTCGCCGCGGGAATGGCGGGAACGCCGTCGGCATGGATCGCCGGCGGCACCGGAACCGCTGCGGCCGCACTGCCGGCGACGGCCAATGCCGCCGCCAGCAGGGTACGGAGTGCATGATTCATTTCTGCTCCTTGTCGGTATGCGGCCTCGCCGCTCAGAACTTCACCCGCACGCCGGCGGTGTAGTAGGCCCCCATGACGTCGTAATAGGGCGAGAACGTGGCGGCGATGGGCGCCTTCTTGTTGAAGACGTTGTTGGCGCTGGCATACAGCTCGACCCTGCCCTCGCCGCCCAGCCGGTAGGCGCCGCCCACGTCGTAGTACACGTAGCTGCCGATCCGGTTGTTGACGATGTTCTGGTTGCGGTCGTAGTCGCCTGCGGACAGGTAGCGCGCGCGCGCGTTGACCGAGAAGGCGTCGCTGTCGAAGGCGATGCTGGACACCGCGCGCCACTTCGGCACGCCCAGCCCGAACGCGTAGCCCTGCGAGCCCACGTACTCCATCCGCTTGACCCCGTCGTCCGTGCTCAGGCTGTTGACCCAGGTCGCCAGGGTGCGCAGGCGCAGCCGCCCGGGCACGCCGAACAGGCGGGCGTCGCGGCGGTAGGAAGCTTCCAGGTCGACGCCGTCGGTCTTGTACTGGGACAGGTTGGTGTAGGTGGAGACGATGCGGGTGATGTTTCCTCCCGCGTCGCGCTCGACCCGGCTGCACAGCTCGGCATTGCCGGCGGCGCAGCGGTTGAGGATGTCCTGCAGCCCGATCGTGGTGATCACGTCCTTGATGTCGATGTTGAAATAGTCCACCGACAGGTCCAGCCCTTCGACCGCCCGCGGCGACCAGCTCAGCCCCGCGGTCAGGGTGTCGGCCGTTTCCGGACGCAGCCCCGGGTTGCCGCCGCCGTTGCTCAACGCATAGACGGTCTGGTTGTTGGTCGGGTCGGTGACGTAGCTCCAGCCGGTGGTGGTGGTGGTGAACAGCTCGCCCAGGTTGGCCGAGCGGATATCGCGGGAACGGGCGACGCGGCCGCGGAAGCCGTCGACGAACTCATTGGTGAAGCCGAGCTTCCACGACCAGATCGAGCCGGTGGTGTTGTAGTCGGAGATGCGCGCGGCCGCACTCAGCGCCAGGTTGTTCAGGCCGGGCATGTCCCTGACCAGCGGCACCAGTACCTCGCCGAAGGCCTCCTTGACGTTGAACGAGCCCTTCATGGCACTGAAATTGAACGAACGGAACGCCTTGGCCGCGTCCAGTTCGCCGACGCGCTGGTCGATCGCCTCGCGCCGGCCCTCCACGCCGAACGCCACCGAGACCGGGCCCGCGGGCAGCTCCCAGGGTTCGCCGCGCAGGCTGGCGCCAAACACGTCCAGCGTGGTCCTGGCGCGCTGCTGCGGGGTACCGGTGACGTAGTCGATCGCCTCCTGCGACGGCGCGCCTTCGCCGAACACGTTGATTGGCACGCAGTGCACCGCCGGGTTGGCCAGGCTGACGCGGCACACCGGCTTGCCGGTGGACGGATCGATCACCGAATCGATGGCATTGGCCCATGCCTCGCGCAGGATGAACCCAGGCGTATCGAAGTTCGCCTCGGCCTCGCCGTGGCTGTAGTACGCGCTCCAGCGCCAGTCGCCGGCATAGCCGTCCAGCGCGAGCGTGGCCTGCGTGGTCTTGCGCTCGAAATCGATGTGTGGGTAATTGATGTCGTTGTTGAAGCGGCCGATGCGCAACTTGGTCTCGCCGGCCTGCTGCATCGCCTCGCGCACCTGCTGCGGCAGGAACGCGTTGTCGATGCCGATATCCAGGTTGTTGCGGTTGTGGTCGCCGAACCAGATGTAGTTGTTGTACATCCGCGAGTGGCGCACCTCGGCTGTCAGGCGCACATCATCGTTCAGATCGTAGCGGCCGCTGGCGAGCACCGAATACCGCTTCTGCGGCGCGCTGAGCGGGCTGTAGTCGTCGTTCGACGGTCCCTCGCCGCCACTCATCAGCGCACCGACGACACGGCCGTACTGGAAGTCGCGCAGCGAACCGTCCGGGTTGAACGCCTTGCCCTTGAGCACGCCGGACAGGATCAGGCCGCCGTAACCCGCGTCGGCGAAGCCGACATCGGGCATCAACTGGTACTGGCCGTTGCCGATGGACAACGTCGACCAGCGACCGGCCCGGCTGCGCGAACTGCGCGGCACGATGCCGTCGTTGTCGAGGAACTCGCCGCCGACCAGGAAATGGCCGCGCCCATCGGCGAAATCCGTGCCCCAGGCTGCCTCGAAGCGCTTTTCCTTGCCGTCGTTGTAGGTGGACTGCCCGGCCTGGGCGCCCGCCTTGAAGCCTACGAAATCGTGATCCAGGCTGATGTTGACCACGCCGCCGACCGCACCCGACCCCCATGCCGCGGAGGCACCGCCGGTCACCACGTCGACGCTTTTGACGACGATCGACGGGATCGTGTTCAGGTCGTTGTCGCTGGAGATGCGGCGACCGTCCTGCAGCACCAGGGTGCGCGAGATGCCCAGGCCGCGCAGATCGACCGGCGCGTTGCCGGCACCGGTATTTGAGCCGGTGGTCTGCGGCGAACTGGTCGCGCGGAACTGCGGCAGGTCATTGAGCGCGGCGCCGATGTTGGTGCGCGAATCGAGCTTCAGCTCCTCGGCGGTGATCGGCAGGGTCGGCGTCGGCGCCACCAGGTCGGGGCGGTCGATGCGCGAGGCGGAGACGCTGACCGTGGCGAGATCGCTGACCTTGCGATCGCTGCCTTCTTCCTTGGTCTGGGCATGGACGCCGGCAGAGGCGGCCAGGCTTGCCAGAACGCACAACGTCAGGGGATGAAGCGGGAGTGGCTTGCGCATTTTTGTTCGTTACCCGAATTCGCTATGACTGGGGGACGCCCCGCATGGGGCGTACCGACAGTGCCAACTCGTGAACGAACAATGCGCAATGTCTACGGGAAGACAAATTTCATTGCCGATGCAACCGGATGCATCTGCTTGTCGGGGCCGGTGTGCGAGCGCGGCGCAGGCGCGCGCAAGCGCTTGTTCCAAGGGGCGCGATGCCACCTGGCCGGACGCTGTTTCCAGCGCCGTACTGCTTCGCAGGGCGACGTGAATCGCAGTCGATGAAGCGCCGAAGATCGGATCGTTTCTTCCGCAACCTCGGCTGCGGTAGCGGATATCGCCCGCAATTGCGCGGCTTTTCCGCCCATGCCACCCGCAGGTGGCATGGATGTGCGGCGGCATGGCGGCGCACCCTGGAGTCCGGTGCGGCATGCATGCGCGGCGACCTGGCAACCGCCGCGCGGCGCTGCCGAACCGTCATCGCCGCGGCACCGCGGCGGCGTCAGCCCTCGCTGGCCGGCGGTGCCGCGGTGTAGACCGCTTCGCCATCGACCCAGGTGGACAGCACCTGCAACCCGTCCAGGCGGCCGGCGGCCGCATCGAGCGGATCGCGGTCGAGTACGACGAAGTCCGCATGCAGGCCCGCGCGCAGGCGCCCGACCCGGGCTTCGTCATGCCCGGCATACGCCGCGTCGCTGGTGAAGCCACGCAGCGCTTCGGCCGGGCTCAGGCGCTGCTCCGGCTGCCACCCGCCCGGCGGCCGGCCATCGCGGTCCTGGCGGGTCACCGCCGCGTACAGGCCCAGCCGCGGATCGACCTGCTCGACCGGGAAATCCGACCCCAGCGCCAGCCGCGCACCGCTGTGCAGATAGCGCTGCCAGGCATAGGCACCCTTGATCCGCTCCGGCCCCACGCGCTGCTCGGCCCACCCCATGTCCGAAGTGGCATGGGTGGGCTGCATCGAGGCGATCACGCCGAGCCGGGCGAAGCGCGGGATGTCCTCCAGCGCCACCACCTGGGCGTGCTCCACGCGCCAGCGGTGGTCGTTGTCCTTGTGCGCGCCCAGCACCTTTTCGTAGGTGTCGAGCACGATGCGGTTGCCGCGGTCGCCGATCGCATGCGTGGCCACCTGCACCTTGCAGCCATCGGCCCTGCGCAAGGCCACCTCGAATTCCTCCGGCGAGGTCATCAGCAGCCCGCGGTTGTGCGGGTCGTCGCTGTAGTCGGCCAGCAGGGCCGCGCCGCGGCTGCCCAGCGCGCCGTCCATGAACAGCTTCACCCCGTGCATCTGCAGGCGTCCGCCCGGATGGGTGTAGAGCCCGTTGGCGCACAGGTCGTCCAGCGCCGCGTTGTTGCCGTCGGCGTAGGCGTCGATGCGCAGCGGCAATCTGCCCTGGTCGGCCAGCCGTTTCATCACTGCCAGGTCCCCGCGCGACACGCCCATGTCGTGCACGCCGGTCAGCCCGTTGCTGACCGCCAGTTGCAGCGCCGCGTGCAGGCGCTTCTCGCGCACCGCCGCGTCAGGTGCCGGGATGTGCGCGCTGACCAGCGCGGATGCGGCGTCCACCAGCACGCCGGCCGGCTTGCCGGCGGCGTCGCGCAGGATGCGCCCGCCTTCGGGCTGCCAGTCGCCGGACAACGACCTGCCCGCCTTCTTTTCCGCGATCCGCAACGCGGCGCCGTTGGCCCAGCCGGCGTGGCCGTCGATACGCTCCAGGTACACCGGCCGTTCGGGGAACGCCGCGTCCAGGTCGGCCGCGGTCGGGAACGCGGTGTCGTCCCAGCGGTTCTGGTCCCAGCCGGCGCCCAGCAGCCACTCGCCCGGCGCCAGCGTCTTCTCGAAGGCCTGCAGCCGTTCCACCACTTCGGCACGGCTGCGCGCGCCACTGAGGTCGGCCTGCGCCAGGGTGTTGCCGAGGCCGACCAGGTGCGCGTGCGCGTCGATCAGGCCCGGTACCACGGTGGCCTTGCCGGCATCGACGCGCGGGGCCTGCGGATAGCGTTGCAGCACGGCCTGGCGCTCGCCCACCGCGAGCAGGCGGCCGTCGTCGGTGTCCCACGCCAGCGCATTGGCCGTGGGCTGCTGCGGATCGCCGGTATGGATGGTGTCGGCGAGCAGCACCCGCACTCCGGCCGCGGCCGGCGCCACGTGCAGACAGGGAAGCAGGACGGCGAGACAGGCGGCGGTACGGCGCATGCGGGGACACTCCTGGCCAACGGAAACGGCGACTATGCCGCCATCGGCCAGGGCTGACAACGAACGCCAGGGCACGCTGCCGCAGGGCCGCAGCCAGACGCGCGCGGCCCGCGCCGCGCGCAGGTCAGTCGGCGCTGACGTCCACCCGCACCCGGATGCGCTCGCCCGGGTGGTAATCGCGGCGGGTGTGGTACTCGCGGCCGGCGTATTCGTAGGTGACGTCGTAACCGGCCACGCGCTCGCTCTCGTAGCCGTAGCCCTCGCGCTGCGGCTCGCATACGCGCACGTCCGAGCGGCGGTAGACCGGGCGGTTGTTGGCATCGTAGATCGCGCGCCCGGCGGCGCCGCCGGCCACGGTGCCGATCGCGGTGCCCAGGTAGCGGCCATCGCCGCCACCGATGCGGCTGCCGATGATCGCGCCGGCCAGGCCGCCGATCACCGTGGCCACCTGGCGCCCGCCATCGTTGCCCTGGCGATAGCCGTCGACGTAACGCCCGTCGCCATGATCGCGGACGTCGTCGCGCTCCTGGCGGTAGCCGTCCGCGCCGTACACGTAGTCGCCCTCGCTGCGCGCGTAGCAGTCTCCCCGGCGGCCGCCGCCGTCGACGATGATCGGGTCCACCCGCACCACGCGCGCGTAGTCGTAGACCGGGCCGTTGTCGTCGCGGCCGTAACGGCCATCATCGTCGCGCCACTGGCCGCTGCCCGGGTAGGGGCGATAGCTGCCGTCGTCGTAGCGCTGCGCGGAGGCGCTGAACGCCAGCAGGCAACCGAAGACCAGGACACCTGCAAGAGGCAATGATCGGGACATGGCGGCCGCACCGGCGTATGGGATGGAGGATGGGCGGATGCTCCGGCGCGGCGCGTGAAACGCCCCTGAACCGGAACGCCGGGGCGGCAACGGCACCGCCCCGGCGCCGGATCAGCCGGCGAACTCGGTCTCCAGGCTGATCGGCACCGCGCTGAGCGCCTTGGACACCGGGCAGTTCTGCTTGGCATCGTCGGCCACCGCGCGGAACTTCACCTCGTCCATGCCGGGCACCACCGCCTTCACCTTCAGCCGGATGCGCGACAGCTGCGGACCGCCGTCCATCGACAGATCGACATCGGCGCGGGTGTCGAGCGAGCGCGGCGGGAAGCCGGCTTCCGCCAGCTTTGCCGACAGCGCCATGGTGAAGCAGCCCGCGTGCGCGGCGGCGATCAGTTCTTCGGGATTGGTGCCCTTCTCGTCGCCGAAACGGCTGGAAAACGCGTAGCGCGTGTTCTCCATCAACCCGCTCTGCGGCGTGCTCAGCCGCCCCTGCCCGCTCTTGAGATCCCCCTCCCAGTGCGCGGTGGCGTGGCGCGAAATACCCATGGCAAGTCTCCTGTACGTGCGTTGAAGGGAGACCCAGCCTAGGCGAGCGTTCGTTAGCGCCCTGTGCGCCGCGGCGGCAGCGCGCATCACGGCCGCCCCTGCCGCCGCCGCGCATGGCCGGGGCCGCGACCGGTGCGCGGCCCCGGGCTTTGCAGCCGGTTTTCCCGCGATCGTGGCCCGACGGCACGCCGGAAGGGCGGTTGGAAGCAATTTTTATGGGGTTTTTGTGCCCCGACCTATTGGCGATGCACCGCGCATGCCCTACATTTCGCTTGCCGACGGGGTCGGCATGACCACAACCACCCGCTCACGGAACAGGAAACCATGGCAAAGACCGCTAAGAAGGCTGCCCCGAAGAAGGCAGCGAAGAAAGTCGCTACGAAGGCCGCCGCCAAGCCGGCCGCTCCCAAGCCGATCAAGGAAGCCCTGACCAAGTCGGGTCTGGTTGCACACCTGGCCGAGGCGACCAGCGTCGCTGCCAAGGATGTCCGCTCCGTCCTGGCCGCGCTGGAAGGCGCCGTTGCCGCATCGGTCAACAAGAAGGGCGCTGGCAGCTTCACCCTGCCGGGCCTGCTGAAGATCTCCACCGTGAACGTGCCGGCCAAGCCGAAGCGCAAGGGCATCAACCCGTTCACCAAGGAAGAGCAGTGGTTCGCCGCCAAGCCGGCCTCCACCAAGATCAAGGTGCGTCCGCTCAAGAAGCTCAAGGACGCCGCGATCTGATCCGCGCGCCCTGGGCGAGAGAACGGGACGGCCATGCCGTCCCGTTTTTTTTTGCGGCGCCACCGGTGCGCGCACGGATCGTCGCCGCGCACTGCCAAGGCCGCACCCTGCGGCATTGCGCGCCGATTGCGCGGCAAGCGGCATGCCTGCGGAGGCGGTTCGTCCGCCAGCCACGCCAATCCGCTGCCGGAACAAGCGCAATCCCCCCGCCGGGAGGCATCTTCAGGTGCGCGCCCGGGTGACGTGGCCTGCCTGGAGCGTGGGCCATGCATCTCCCCGGAATCGGGTCCATGGCGTGCGCCGCATGCCCGGCGGCCCCGGCGTGACGGTCATCGCCGGGGCGACGTCCGGCATTGCCAGGCCCCTGCCGCGGGGTGCGCGCCAGCGATGGCGGGCGCGATGCGGTATCGACTGGAACACAGCGTCATGGGCCGGCGCCTCGCCCCGGCCGCCCAGCGGGCCTATGGTGGTCGCCAAGCCCCACGCTCACACGCCACACCATGTCCAGCAGCAAGCACCGCTACCGCATCACCGTCACGCCGATCGAAGCCGATGGCCTGCAGTGCAGCGGCCGTTGCACCATCGAGTTCGAACAACGCAGTCCGCGCAACTGGATGCACGAACTGGAGGACGCGCAGCGGCAGCGGCGCCTGTCGTGCAACGAGGCTGCAGGCGCGGTGGTCGCCACCGGCCTGCTGGAAGCACTGGCCGTGGCCGCGCGCGACGACGCCCACCCGCTGGCGGCACTGCAGCCGGAACTCGACGGGCTGATCGCGAAGCTGCAGGCACTGCGCCAGGCACGCTGAGCGCGGAGGCGACGCCGTCGCGCTAACCGGCCATTCACCGTTTCCGGGTATCGTGCGTCGCTTCCCCCGCCACACTCTTCGCAGGCCGACACGATGAACCTCCGCTCCCTGTTGCTGCCCGCCGTCGCCTGCGTGGTCATGGCCACCAGCGCCCACGCCTCGCCGCAGGTCAGCGGCCGCAAGCTGCTGGTCGATGCAGCCGACGTGCAGCACTACCTGGATGGCAGCTTCCCGCGCTCGCAGAAGGCGCTGGGCGGGCTGCTCGCGATGACCGTCAGCCAGCCGCGGCTCACGCTGCCGGCGGGCAGCCGCCTGAACCTGCAGTTCGACCTGGCCATGGCCGCCGCCGGCGGTGCACCGATGCCGGTGGGCAACGTGCAGCTCAGCAGCGGCCTGCGCTACGACGCGCAGACCCGTGGCTTCCACCTGGAACAGCCGACCGTCGACGCGTTCCGCCCGGCCATGGCCGGCGCCGAACTCGATGCCGGCACGCGCAGCCTGCTCAACACCTGGCTGGCCGACTATGCACGCCGCGAGCCGATCTACCGCATCGAACCGGCCATCGCCAACGTGATGGGCGCGCTGCAGGTGAAGTCGGTGGGCATCGAGAACGGCCGCATCGCGGTGGACTTCAACCAGAACCTGGGCGCGCTGCTGCCGCAGGGACTGCCCGGCAACTGACGCCTGTCCTGCCGGGCGTGGACCCGGGCCGCGCCTGCGGCCCGGTCCGGGAACGACCCGCGCGCCAGCCTCAGCGCTTGGGCTGCAGCATGGTGCCGGTGCACTTGGGCGAACCGCAGCGGCACTCCCAGATTTTCTTCAGGCGCGGGGTGTGGCGCTCGGCCAGGGTGATGCCGTAGTTGTAGGTCAGCTCCTCGCCCGGGCGGATCGCGCGGATCGCCTCGATGAACACCTTGTCCGCGGTACGGTCGTCGCCCTCGGCCTCTTCGATCAGCGCCTCGCAGTTGGGGTCGCAGCTGTGGTTGATCCAGCGCGCGTCATTGCCCTTGTAGCTGGCATCGATGACGTAATCGTCGTTGAGCGTGAACAGGAAGGTATGGCCGCTTTCCACATCGCCCGCATCGTCGGCGTCCACCTCGGCGTGGGTCCGGCGCAGCCCCTTGTACTCGATGATGCGCTCGCCCTTGGCGATGGCCGCCAGCGCGAACACGCCATTGCCGTGGATGGTGGATTTGCGCGCCTGGATCTTCTTGGGCATGTACATGGCCGGGAAACGATGGGAAGGGGGATTCTCGCGCAGTCGCGCAGGCTTCCCAAGCCCGGGCGCCGGATGCCACCGGCTTGACCTGCATCAACGCATCGCCGGGAAGCGGATTTGAGGCTCCGCCCACAAAAGCGTACAATTTCGGTCCACATTGATTCCCCCCGCCTTCCCATGCTCCGCGTCACCAAGCTCACCGACTACGCCAGCGTCGTCATGACCGTGCTCGCCACGCGGCCGGACGAGGTGCTCAGCGCGACCGAGCTGGCCGAGGCCGCCGGGCTCGAGCCGCCCACGGTCAGCAAGCTGCTCAAGCCACTGGCGCAGGCCGGGCTGGTCGAGGGCCTGCGCGGCGTGCGCGGCGGCTACCGCCTGACCCGTCCGGCCACCGAGATCAGCCTGATCGAGATCGTCGAGGCGATGGAAGGCCCGCTGGCGATCACCGAGTGCAGCCAGGGCGAGAGCCAGTGCGGCATCGCCGGCCAGTGCGGCGTGCGCTCGAACTGGCGGCTGATCAACGACGTGGTCGCCGACGCCCTGCGCGGGGTGACGCTGGCGCAGATGCTGCACCCCCTCCCACTTGCTGACCGTCGGCGCATCGACGTCAGCATCGTTTCCTGAATTCCGTAGGCAGCCTCATGGCCACCGAGACCACCGAAAGCGTCGGCAGCGCCGACACCCCAAACCGCGAGATCCACGAACAGCTGGGCCGCAAGTACGAGGCCGGCTTCGTCACCGACATCGAATCCGAGTCGTTCCCGCCGGGCCTGGACGAGGACATCATCCGCGCCCTGTCGGCCAAGAAGGACGAGCCGGAGTGGATGACACAGTGGCGCCTGGACGCCTACCGCCACTTCCTGACCATGCGCCAGCCGGACTGGGCCAAGCTGCAGATCGGCCCGATCGACCTGCAGGCGCTGAGCTATTACTCCGCGCCCAAGGGGCCCAAGTACAAGTCGCTGGACGAAGTGCCCAAGGAGCTGCTGGACACCTACGACAAGCTCGGCGTGCCGCTGCACGAGCGCGCCAAGCTGGCCGGCGTGGCGGTCGACGCGGTGTTCGACTCGGTCTCGGTCGGCACCACGTTCCGCAAGGAACTGGCCGACAAGGGCGTGATCTTCTGCTCGATCTCCGAGGCCATCCGCGAGTATCCCGAGCTGGTCCGCCAGTACCTGGGCTCGGTGGTTCCGGTGGGCGACAACTATTTCGCCGCGCTCAACTCGGCGGTGTTCTCAGACGGCAGCTTCGTGTTCGTGCCCAAGGGCGTGCGCTGCCCGATGGAGCTGAGCACCTACTTCCGCATCAACGCCAACAACACCGGCCAGTTCGAGCGCACGCTGATCATCTGCGAGGACAAGGGCCACGTCTCCTACCTGGAAGGCTGCACCGCGCCGATGCGCGACGAGAACCAGCTGCACGCCGCGGTGGTGGAGCTGGTGGCGCTGGAAGACGCCGAGATCAAGTACTCCACCGTGCAGAACTGGTACCCGGGCGACGAGAACGGCGTGGGCGGCATCTACAACTTCGTCACCAAGCGCGCCGAATGCCGCGGCGCCCGCTCCAAGGTCACCTGGACCCAGGTGGAGACCGGCTCGGCGATCACCTGGAAGTACCCGTCGTGCGTGCTGCTGGGCGACGACTCGGTGGGCGAGTTCCACTCGGTGGCGCTGACCCACCACCGCCAGCAGGCCGACACCGGCACCAAGATGATCCACGTCGGCAAGCGCACCAAGAGCAAGATCGTCTCCAAGGGCATCAGCGCCGGCCACGGCCAGAACACCTACCGCGGCCTGGTCAAGGTCGCCGCCGGGGCCGAAGGCGCGCGCAACTACACCCAGTGCGATTCGCTGCTGATCGGCAAGAAGTGCGGCGCCCACACCTTCCCCTACATCGAGGTGAAGAACCCCGCCGCGACCGTCGAGCACGAGGCCACCACCTCCAAGATCTCCGACGACCAGCTGTTCTACTGCCGCGCGCGCGGCATCGACCAGGAGAACGCGGTGTCGATGATCGTCGACGGCTTCTGCAAGCAGGTGTTCAAGGAGCTGCCGATGGAGTTCGCGGTGGAAGCCAAGAAGCTGCTGGAAGTGTCGCTGGAAGGCTCGGTCGGATGATCCGCCTGCCCCTGCCCCTGCCCCTGCTCCTGCCCTTGCTCCTGCTGGCATTGCTGCCGGTGGCTGCCTCGGCCGCCTCGCCGGGCAAGGCCTGCGACGATGCCCGCACCCAGCTGGACATCAACGAATGCGCCGCGCGTGAAGCCGACGCCAGCGATGCCGAGCTCAACGCCGTGTACCGGCAGGTGATGCAGAAGCTGCAGGGCCAGCCGGTGGCCATCGACAAGCTGCGCAACGCCCAGCGCCTGTGGATCCAGCTGCGTGACGCCGACATCCAGGCACGCTACCCGGTGGGCAAGGGCGAGAACCCACGCGTTCTGTACGGCTCGATGTACCCGATGCTGTATTCGGCCAACAAGGCCGAGCTCACCCGGCAGCGCACCCACTGGCTGCGCGCCACCTTCCTTGATCGCGCCGAAGGCGAGCTCTGATCGCCCCGCCCCACATTCAAATTTGAAGACCGCACCCTCATGCTGAAGATCGAAAACCTCCACGCAAGCATCGGCGACAAGGAAATCCTCAAGGGCCTGTCGCTGGACGTGAAGCCCGGTGAAGTCCACGCCATCATGGGCCCCAACGGCGCCGGCAAGTCGACCCTGGGCAATGTGCTGTCCGGCCGCGACGGCTACGAGGTGACCGACGGCAGCGTGCGCTTCGAAGGCAACGACCTGCTGGAGCTGGAGCCGGAAGCGCGCGCCGCCGCCGGCCTGTTCCTGGCGTTCCAGTACCCGGTGGAGATCCCGGGCGTGAACAACACCTATTTCCTGCGCGCCGCGCTCAACGCCCAGCGCAAGACCCGCGGCGAGCCGGAACTGGACTCCATGCAGTTCCTCAAGCTGGTGCGGCAGAAGCTGGCCGTGCTGCACCTGAAGGACGAGCTGCTGCACCGCGGCGTCAACGAGGGCTTCTCCGGCGGCGAGAAGAAGCGCAACGAGATCTTCCAGCTGGCGGTGCTCGAACCGAAGCTGGCGATCCTCGACGAGACCGACTCGGGGCTGGACATCGACGCGCTCAAGAGCGTGGCCGACGGCGTCAACGCACTGCGCTCGCCGGAACGCTCGTTCCTGGTCATCACCCACTACCAGCGCCTGCTCGACTACATCAAGCCGGACGTGGTGCACGTGCTGGCCGACGGCCGCATCGTCAAGAGCGGCGGCCCGGAGCTTGCGCTGGAGCTGGAAGCGCACGGCTACGACTTCCTCAAGGACCGCGTGGTGCGCGAGGCGGCCAAGTAATGAGCCCGCTCCTGCAATCGCTGGCCGCCACGTTCTGCGGCAACGACGAGCGTCGCGCCACGCTCGATGCCGCGCTGCGCAGCGGGTTGCCCGCCGCGCGCAGCGAAGCCTGGAAGTACACCTCGCTGCGCCAGCTCGAACGCCGCAGCTTCGGTGCCGCGCCGCTGCAGGCGCCGAGCGTCGATGACGCGTTACTGGCCGCCATCCCGGCGCCGCGGCTGGTCTTCGTCAACGGCCGCCCCAGCGACGCCCACAGCGACCTGTCCGGGCTGGACGCCGGCGTGCAGGTGCGCACGCTGTCGTCCGTGCGCCGCGACGAGCCGCTGGCCGCCGGTTTCCTCGGCCGCCGCTTCGACCGCGCCGAGGAGGTCTTCGCCCAGCTCAACGCCGCGCTTGCCGACGAGGGCGTGCTGGTGCAGGTGGCCGAAGGCATCGCCGCGGCGACGCCGTTGCACCTGGTCTTCATCAGCGCGCCGCCGGGCCCCACGCACGCCGATGCCACCGCCGGGGCCAGGGACGCGAACGACATCGCCTGGCACCACCGCCACCTGTTCGAGCTGCGCCGCGGCGCTTCGCTGAACCTGGTCGAGCACCACCTGCAGGCCGGCGACAGCGCGCACCTGGACAACACCCTGGTGCACGTCCACCTGGCGCAGGACGCCCGGCTCGCGCACGCCCGCGCGCAGGCCGACAGCGCGCGCGCCACCTCGCTGCTGCGCACCGACGCGGTGCTGGCGCGCGATGCGGAGTACCGCCGCATCGACCTGGAACTGGGCGCCGCGCTGAGCCGCCACGAACTCAACGTGCGCCTGGAAGGCGACAACGCCCGGCTGGTCGCCAACGGCGTGCTGCTGGGCACCGGCCGCCGCCACATCGACACCCGCCTGGGCATCGAGCACATCGCCCGCGACACCCGCGCCGAACTGCTGTGGCGGGGCGTGGCCGCCAACCGCACCCGGGTCGTGTTCCACGGTGGCATCCACATCCGCGAAGGCGCCGACGGCACCGACGCCAACCTTTCCAACAAGAACCTGCTGCTGTCCGCCGACGCCGAGATCGACACCCAGCCGACGCTGGTGATCGACGCCGACGAGGTCAAGGCCGCGCACGGCGCCACCGTCGGCCAGCTCGATGCCAACGCGCTGTTCTACCTGCGCTCGCGCGGGGTGCCGGCCGAACAGGCGCGCGCCATGCTCAGCACCGCGTTCTGCCACGAGCCGCTGGCGGCCGTGGACGACATCCTCACCGAGAAGCTGGTCCACCACCTGGGCCAGGCGCTGCAACAGGCAGGCATGGCATGAACCTTTCCTCCCCGCGCCCGATTCCCGCCACCGGCAGCGCCCCCGACTGGGAGCGCGTGCGCGCCGATTTCCCGCTGCTGATGCGCGAGGTCAACGGCAAGCCGCTGGTGTATTTCGACAACGCCAACACCGCGCAGAAGCCGGTGCCGGTGATCGGCGCGGTGGACGAGTTCTATCGCCGCTACAACGCCAACGTCAGCCGCGCGGTGCACGCGCTGGGGACCGAGGCCACCGATGCCTACGAAGGCGCGCGCACCAAGCTGGCGCGCTTCCTCAACGTGCGCGGCAACGAACTGGTGCTGTGCAGCGGCACCACCTTCGCCATCAACCTGGTGGCCTACTCGTGGGCGCTGCCGCGGCTGAAGGCCGGCGACGTGATCCTGGTCTCGCGCATGGAGCACCACGCCAACATCGTGCCTTGGCAGCTGGTCGCCGAGCGCACCGGCGCCCGCATCCGCGTGGCCGAGATCACCGCGGACGGCAGCCTGGACATGGACGCGCTGCACGCGGCGATGACGCCGGACGTGAAGCTGCTGGCGCTGACCCACGTCTCCAACGTGCTGGGCACGGTCAACCCGGTCCGCGAGATCTGCCGCGAAGCGCGCCGGCGCGGCATCGTCACCGTCATCGACGGTTCCCAGGCCGCGCCGCACCTGGAGCTGGACGTGGCCGCCATCGGCTGCGACTTCTACGCCGTCACCGGCCACAAGATGTGCGGGCCCACCGGCACCGGCGCACTGTGGGCGCGCCGCGAACTGCTGCAGGACATGCCGCCGTTCCTGGGCGGTGGCGAGATGATCAAGGAAGTCAGCTTCGAGGGCACGGTGTTCAACGACGCCCCGCAGAAGTTCGAGGCCGGCACGCCCAACATCGCCGGCTTCGTCGGCCTCGGCGTGGCGGTCGACTACCTGGACGGCCTCGGCCGCGGCCATATCGCCGCCCGCGAGCAGGAACTGCTGGCGCACTTCACCGAGGAGCTGCAGCGCGTGGAAGGCGTGCGCATCTTCGGCACCGCCCCGCACAAGGCGGCCGTGGTCTCCTTCCTGGTCGAAGGCGCGCACGCGCACGACCTGGCCACCCTGCTCGACCTGCAGGGCGTGGCGGTGCGCTCGGGCCAGCACTGCGCGCACCCGCTGCTGCAGTACTACGGGGTGGCCGCGACCTGCCGCGCCTCGCTGGCGTTCTACAACACGCATGCGGAGATCGAGGCGTTCATGGCCGCGCTGAAGAAGGTACGCGCCCTGCTGGGCTGAGCATTGCATGGAGCGGGGCGTGGCCGCGTCCTACAATGCGGGCATGGACGCCCTCACCTTCCGCACCGCCACCCCGGACGACGTTCCGGCCCTGATCGAACTGGTCACCTCCGCCTACCGTGGCGACGCCTCGCGCGTGGGCTGGACCACCGAAGCCGACCTCCTGGACGGCCAGCGGGTGGATGCCGAAGGCATCCTCGCCGACATCCAGCGGCCGCGCAGCGCGATCCTGCTGGCCGAGCAGGGCGGCCGGCTGCTGGCCTGCTGCCACGTCGCCGACGAGGACGGCCATGGCTACTTCGGCATGTTCGCGGTCAGCCCCACCGCGCAGGGCGGCGGGGTCGGCAAGCAGGTCATGCTGCAGGCCGAGCGCCACGTGGCCGGGCACTGGCGGCTGCCGAGCATGCAGATGACGGTGATCGACTGCCGCGAGGAGCTGATCGCCTTCTACGAGCGCCGCGGCTACGTCCGCACCGGGATCAAGAAGCCGTTCCCCTACGGCGACGCGCGCTTCGGCCTGCCCAAGCGCGACGACCTGCGCTTCGAGGTACTGGAGAAGCCGCTGGAGGGCGCGGCATGAGCGCGGCCTGGACCTACGTCTGCGCCAGCGAGGAACTGCTGCCGGGCGAGATGAAGACCGCGTTCGACGACGTCACCGGCGCCCCGATCGTCGTGTTCAACCTGGACGGCGAGCTGTACGCGCTGGAAGACCAGTGCACCCACGAGGAGTTCGAACTGTCCTCCGGCAGCATCGATCCGGTCGAGGGCAGCATCGAGTGCGTCCTGCACGGCGCCCGTTTCGACGTCCGCGACGGCCGTGCGCTGTGCGCCCCTGCCTACACCGCGGTGCCCAGGTTCCCGGTCAAGCGCGAAAACGGCGGCATCTGGGCCCGCGACGACCGCGACTGAGCCGGGCAATGGCGCCCTGGGCCGGGGGCGCCTCGCATGATTGTGGACATGCGAATCATTATCGTTTAATTTACCGTTATGCATGCCGCCCGCGCCTACCCGCGGAGCTCCTGCAACGGAGCCCCGCCCTGCCTGCCGACCGTCCCGGTCCGGCGGTACTGGCGCCTGTGGCTGCTTGCCGGCTTTTTCCTCGCCACCTTGCTGGTGGCGGCACTGGCTCCCGCGGCCCACGCCAGCGCACGCCCCACCGCTGACGTCCCCGTTGCCACGTCCGCCGGCCAGCCGATGGCCCCGGGCGGGCAGGCGATGCACGTGCCTGCGATGGCCGAGGCCGACGCCGAAGCGCCCGGCACCGCGCGCCCGGCGCAGGCATGGGGTGCGCACTGGCCAGCCCGGCATGCACCCCGGCTGGCCTCGCCGCGGCTGCCGACCGGCGTTCCCGCGACGCCCGGCGCACGGACGTACCGGTCGCCACCGGCGCATGCGCCACCCGCCAGCCGCCACGGCTGAGTCCCGCGCGGACGCCGGCCACGGGCCATGGGCGCCCGCCGGCCAACCCCGCTTCGCTGATCCGCTTCCCGGGCGTCCGCACTGCCGGCGCCTGCGCTGCCGCTTTCGTCTTCACTTTTCCCCGGACATCGTCATCCATGAACCACATCAAGACCCGCAAGTACGCGCCGCGCGCCACCGTGCTGGCCACGGCCACCCTGGCCGCCGGCTTTTCCCCGCTGACCGCCCAGGCCGCGGACGCGGATGCCGGCGCCGTACCGGCCACCGACCTGGACAAGGTCCAGGTCCGCGGCAGCTGGTTCGCACCGTCCTCGCCCAAGTTCACCGCCGAGCTGCTGGACACCCCCAAGTCGGTGGCGGTCGTCACCGAGAAGACCCTCCAGGAAATCGGCGCCACCAACCTGGTGGACGCACTGCGCATGGTTCCCGGCATCACCTTCGGCGCCGGCGAGGGCGGCAACTCCACCGGTGACCGCCCGTTCCTGCGCGGCTTCGACGGCCAGAGCAACATGTTCGTGGACGGCCTGCGCGATGTCGGCACGCAGACCCGCGAGGTGTTCGACCTGGAGCAGCTGGAAGTGGTCAAGGGGCCAAGCTCGGCCTATGGCGGCCGCGACTCCGGCGGCGGCAGCATCAACCTGGTCAGCAAGACCCCGAAGCTGAAGAACGAGACCAGCGTCAGCATGGGCCTGGGCAGCGACCGCTACGCCCGCGGTACCGTGGACGCCAACTACGTGCTGGGCGATGGCATTGCCGCGCGCCTGAACCTGCTCAGGCACGCCGCCGACATCCCCGGCCGCGACGCCGCCAATGTCAGCCGCTGGGGCATCGCCCCGTCGGTCGCGTTCGGCCTGAACGGTCCGCTGCAGGTGATCGCCAGCCATTACCACCTGGAAACCGACGACCTGCCCGACGCCGGCGGCTTCCCGTATGCCGACCCGGCCACCGGCACCACCAGCGGCCGGCCGCTGGTGCCCGACCGCAACAACTACTACGGGCTGAAGGACCGCGACTTCCAGCGTACCCGCGCCGACATCAGCACCATCGATGCCAGCTACGACCTGGGCGGCCACAAGCTGCGCAACATCGCGCGCCTGGGCAACACCAGCAACGACTACCTGTGGACCCAGCCGGACGACAGCAAGAACAACCCCAACAAGTACGGCACCCTGTGGCGCCGCACCAACGACCGCGCCATCGACACCCGCACCTTCGCCGACCAGCTGAGCCTGACCGGCGCGTTCCGCACCGGCGCGCTGGCGCACAGCTACAGCGCCGGGGTCGAGTACAGCGAGGAGAAGAGCAGCAAGGGCCGCTACCTGATCGGCGGCGGCGGCACCAACAACGCCATCGACGGCACCCAGTCCTGCCCGACCACCGGCGCGGCGACCGGCTGGAACTGCACCGATTTCTACGCCCCCGACCCGAACGACCCGTGGGCCGCCAGCCACCCGGTCACCCGCAGCGACAAGGCGCTGGACATCCGCCAGACCACCCGCACCACCTCGGTGTACGCGTTCGACACCATCGAACTGAGCCCGCGCTGGCTGCTCAACCTCGGCCTGCGCTGGGACGACTACGACACCGAACAGGTCACCCCGGTCGCCGGCAAGGCGCCGACCGTGCTGGGCAACAGCGAGGCCTTCCTCAACTACCAGGCCGGCGTGGTGTTCAAGCCGACGGCCAACGGCAGCATCTATCTCTCCTATGGCACCTCGTCCACCCCGCCGGGCATGGACAGCGGTGAGGGCAACGATTCGATCAGTGCCGCGATCCAGAACCTGAAGCCGCAGGAGACGAAGAACTACGAACTGGGCACCAAGTGGGACCTGTTCGGCAACCGCCTGAACCTGACGGCAGCGCTGTTCCATACCGAGATGAACAATGCCCGCGTCGTGCTCGACAACGGCAGCACCCAGAACGCCGGCAGCAAGGCGATCAACGGCGTGGAGATCGGCGTCAACGGCCAGATCAGCGACCGCTGGAGCGTCGCCGGCGGCTACACCTGGATGGATTCGGAACTGAAGGACAACGGCTACGTCTGCTCGGTCCCCAGCCGCACCGGCTGCCCGGCCCCAGGCGTGTGGATCGTCTCGCCGAACAACGGCAACGTCTTCCCGAACACGCCCAGGCATGCCGCCACGCTGTGGACCACCTATGCGTTCCCGTTCGGCCTGACCATCGGCGGCGGCGCCAGCTACGTCGACAAGCAGTACGGCGATGCGGCCAACAGCAAGTGGATCCCGGCCTATACGCGCTGGGACGCGATGGCCAGCTACGCGATCCAGGACAACATCAGCGTGCAGCTCAACCTGCAGAACCTGACCGACAAGATCTACTTCACCAAGGCCTATGCCTCGCATTACGCGAGCATCGCGCCGGGGCGTTCGGCCACGCTGGCGCTCAACGTCAGGTTCTGATGCCCGCGCGCCGGGACGGTGGCCGGTTTCCCGCCGCCGTCTCCGGCGCATCGTTGCCCACGCCACTGCCAGGCTCGACCCAGGCCCGCGATGTCCACGCCCTCCCGCCCCCCGCTCGATGCCGACGCGCTGGCCGCGCGCCTGCGTTCCGATCCACAGGCGGCCTTCGCCGAAGTCCGCGATGCCGCCCTGCACGGACAGGTCGGCGCGCAGCTGCTGCTGGCGCAGATGTACATGGACGGCAAGGGGACCGCGCGCGACGCCGAGGCCGCGCTGCTGTGGTACGCCACCGCGGCCAACAACGGCGACGCGGTGGCGATGAACATGCTGGGGCGCTGCCACGAGCTGGGCCAGGGCGCCGCCATCGACCTGGCGCTGGCCGCCGTGTGGTACCGCCGCGCGGCCGACGCCGGGCTGGACTGGGGCATGTACAACCACGCCAACCTGCTCGCCACCGGCCGCGGCGTGGCGCAGGACCGGCGCCAGGCGCTCGCGCTCTACACCCGTGCCGCCCACCTGGGCCACGCCAAATCGATGAACCTGCTGGCGCGCCACCTGGAAGACGGGCTGGAGACCGCGCGCGACCCGCAGGCGGCGCTGGCGTGGTACCGGCGCGCGGCCGAAGCCGGCGACTTCCGCGGGCAGGCCAACTACGCCTCCATCGTGCTGCAGCAGGGCCGCATCGACGAAGCCCTGCACTGGCTGCGGCTCGCGCTCGCGCACGGCAGCCCAGCGTTCATGGCGCACATCGTCCCGCAACTGGCCGCATCGCCGCACCCGCGGGTACGCGCGCTGGTCGAACATCCCGCAGACTGAGGAACCCCCATGCTGCTGCATATCCCCAACGTGTTGACACCGGCGCAGGTCGCCGGATTCCGCGCCAGTCTCGACGCCGCGCAATGGACCGATGGCCGCCAGACGGTGGGCCACCTCGGTGCGCAGGCCAAACGCAACGAACAGTTGCCGGAGGATTCGCCGCTGCGGCGCGAACTGGGCGAAACCATCCTGCTGGCACTGGCCAGGCACCCGCTGTTCTTCAGCGCCGCCCTGCCGCTGAAGTACCTGCCGCCCCGCTTCAACCGCTACACCGGCGGCGGCACCTACGGCTTCCACGTCGATGGCGCGGTGATGAACCTGTCCCACGGCGAACAGCTGCGCTCGGACGTGTCGTGCACCCTGTTCCTCAACCCGCCGGACGAGTACGAAGGCGGCGAACTGGTCATCAGCGACACCTATGGCGAGCACGCGGTGAAGCTGCCGGCGGGCGACCTGGTGCTGTATCCCTCCAGCAGCCTGCACCAGGTGACGCCGGTCACCCGTGGTGCGCGGCTGGCGTCGTTCTTCTGGGTGCAGAGCATGGTCCGCGACGATGCGCGGCGACGGCTGCTGTTCGAGATGGATACGTCCATCGAAACCCTGCGCCAGGGCAACGCCGATGCCGGCGCGGTACTGCAGCTGACCGGCGTGTACCACAACCTGCTGCGGCAATGGGCCGAGGTCTGACACGACGGCGCGGTGGCCGGGTTGATCCGCGTCAACCCGGCTTCAAATGAAAGAAGTTCTTATTTGCATCGGATAACGAATCCCAACTACAATTGCATGACGACGCCGCCCGCTTGACCGGCGGCACGCGCGCCAACCGGGGATTCGATGCACCACCTGCTCCAACACCGCTGCCTGCCCGCCCTTGCGCACCTGCGCAACGGCCTGCGTGCACCGCTGTGGGTGCTGATGGCGCTGTGCCTGCTGCTGGGGCCTGCCGGCACCCAGCCGGCAGCGGCAGCCCGCCTGGCGATGGCAGCGGCGGCAGGCGCGGGCGAAGAAGCACCCGCGGGCGGATCGGCCGAGCAGGAAACACCCGCCAAACTGCGCCGCGTGACCACGCTGCAGGTGCCGCGCGCGGCCTGCCTGCGCGCCGCGCCCCCGCGCCCGGTGGCCCGCACCGTGGACATGGCCGCGTACCTCCAGCCTCTCCGGCCAGGCGCCTTGCCCGTACCGCCGACCGCCCTGCCCACCCACTGGCGGTCGCAGCGCAGCCAGGCGCCCCCTCCGCGCTGAGCCGTCGCCGCGCGGCCACGCCGCGCCTGTTCCGCCGCCCCATCCATTGCTGCCGTGGCGCCCGCGCGCCAGCGGCCCGCCGTGCCCCTTTTCCCGTTCCGTTCCCGAGGTCTTCCCATGGCTCTGCGCCATCGCTTCCGCGCGCCCGCCGCGCGCACTTCCCTCGCCCTCGCCCTGCTCGCCGCACTGCCGGCGCTGGCCCATGCCTCCGGCGCCCCCGCCCCGCAGCCGTCCACGCTGGACACCGTGGTGGTCACCGCGTCCGGCTTCGAGCAGAAGATCACCGCCGCACCGGCCAGCATCTCGGTGATCACCCACGAGGAGCTGTCCAGGCGTCCGTACATGACCCTGCTGGACGCGGTGCGTGACCTGGAAGGCGTGGATGTGGGCGAAACCCGCGACAAGACCGGCCAGGGCACCATCTCCATGCGCGGCATGGGCGCGGACTACACGCTGATCCTGGTCAACGGCCGCCGCCAGAACAACCACGGCGACATCTACCCGAACAACTTCGGCGGCAACCAGTTCAACCACATCCCGCCGCTGGACGCGATCGAGCGCATCGAGGTGATCCGCGGGCCGATGTCCACGCTGTATGGCGCCGACGCCATGGGCGGGGTGATCAACATCATCACCCGGCGCACCCTCGACAGCTGGCACGGCTCGGCCAGCATCGCCCGCACCGTCGAGACCGACGACGAGTTCGGCGACGACAGCACCGTGGACTTCTTCGTCACCGGGCCGCTGCTGCCCGGGGTGCTCAACCTGAGCGCACGCGGCAGCTGGTACGAGCGCAAGGCCTCCAACCCGACCTACGCGCCGGCCACCGATCCGGCCGGCGGCCTGCACACCCGCCCGCTGGGCTTCGGCAGCGGCGGCAAGACCGTGGACAACACCAACAAGGCCGGTGGCATCACCCTGGCCTGGATGCCGTCCGACAACCAGACCCTGTCGCTGGACTACGACACCTCGCGGCAAACCTACGACAACAAGATCAAGATCAACGACAGCGGCGTGGAGGAGTATCCCGTCGGTACCGTCGACAACATCAACAGTATCTGGCGCGCATCCAACTACTGCAGCGGCGCGACCGGCGCCAACGCCGCCGCCTGCCGCGCCAACGGCGGCACCTGGGCGCGCCGCGCCGACCCGCGGGTCGGCTACAGCGCGTCGCAGGCATTCACCCGCGATGCCTGGGCGCTGACCCACGAAGGCCAGTGGGACATCGGCAACAGTTTCGTCTCGCTGGCACGGGTGGCCACCAACAACGATGGCCGCACCCTGCCGTTCACCGTGGCCGAGCGCGAACGCCTGCTGGCGATGATCGACGGTACCGGCGCTTACGCCGGCATGGGCCTGGCCGAGCGCCGCGCCCTGGCCGAGTCCACCTTCCTGCCGCGCCCCAAGCGCACCCTGGAGAGCGCGCAGTACACCCTGGACGCCAAGCTCGACATTCCGTTCCAGGCCGCCGGCGAGCACACCCTGGTGGCCGGCACGCAGGTCATCCGCGGCGAACTGACCGACGGCGTGTTCGGCACCGAGAAGGGCACGCCCGGGCTGAAGCAGGAACACGACATGTACTCGCTGTTCGTCGAGGACAACTGGAAGGTGAGCGCGCCGCTGACCCTCACCGCGGGCCTGCGCTACGACGACCACAAGGTGTTCGGCGACCACCTGAGCCCGCGCCTGTACGGCGTCTATGCCCTGAACGAGCAGTGGACGATCAAGGGCGGCGTCAGCACCGGCTTCAAGACGCCCAGGACCACCGACCTGTATGACGGCGTCATCGGCTTCGGCGGCCAGGGCACGCTGCCGTTCTTCGGCAACCCGGACCTGAAGCCGGAAACCAGCACCAGCACCGAGCTGGCGGTGTACTGGCAGCACCCGCAGGGCCACAACTTCAACGCCACGCTGTTCCACAACCGCTTCGACGACAAGATCGACAGCCAGCCGTGCGGCGCCGGCCTGGCCCTGAGCTGCAGCAGCAGCGGCGAGTACGCCGAGCTGGGCTATTCGAGCAGCAGCCGCACGGTCAACATCGACGAAGTCGTGATCCAGGGGGCCGAACTGGCCGGGCGCTGGGCGATCAGCGACGCCTTCGGCCTGCGCGCCAACTACACCTTCACCGACAGCGAGCAGAAGAGCGGCGCGGAGAAGGGGCTGCCGCTGGGCAACAGCGCCCGGCACATGGCCAATGCCACGTTCGACTGGCAGGCCAGCGACCGCCTGAGCCTGTTCCTGACCGCCGAGGCACGCTCCAGGCGCTACCGCGGCGTCAGCGCCGTCACCGGCAAGGAGTTGTACTACAAGGACTACACGGTGCTGCACCTGGGGGCGTCGTACGAGGCCACCGGCTGGCTGACCATCAACGCGCGCATCAACAACCTGCTCGACCGCGACTTCACCACGTACCAGACCTCGTTCAACGACCTCAACGGCAACGGCATCTACGGCGACGTGACCAACGAGGTGCTGTTCGAGGACGACTACAACAACAAGGACAAGGCGCGCAGCATCTGGATGAGCCTGAACGTGCGCTTCTGATCCGCCCTGGCGGGTGGCGCCTGCTCCACCCGCCGGGCCGGGACACAGAGTGATACAAATTGCGAATCATTCTCATCAATGTTCTAATTCCATCTCTTTGCACCGCACCACACACGTGTCCACAGAACGCTCCCCCGCCGATCTCGTCCAGCACCAGGCCAGCCGCGGCTTCTGGCTGCGCACGCTGCACCAGTGGCACTGGATCAGCTCGGCGGTCTGCCTGATCGGCATGCTGCTGTTCGCGGCCACCGGCATCACCCTCAACCATGCCGCAAAGATCGAGGGCAAGCCCCAGGTCAGCAACCGCCAGCTGGAACTGCCGCCGCCGCTGCTGCAGGCGTTGGCCACGCAGGAAGACGGCAATGCGCCGCTGCCGGCGCGGGTCGCCGACTGGCTGGCGCGCGAACTGGACCTGGCCATCGGCGGGCGCACGGCCGAATGGTCGCCGCAGGAGGTCTACCTGTCGCTGCCCGGCCCCGGCAGCGACGCCTGGCTGAGCATCGACCGCGAGACCGGCGCGGTGGAGTTCGAACGGACCCGCCGCGGCTGGGTGTCGTACTTCAACGACCTGCACAAGGGCCGCAATGCCGGCGCCGGCTGGGGCTGGTTCATCGACCTGTTCGCGGTGGCCTGCCTGGTGTTCTGCATCACCGGCCTGTTCCTGCTGCACCTGCATGCGCGGCAACGGCGCATGACCTGGCCGCTGGTCGGGCTGGGCCTGCTGGTCCCGCTGCTGATCGCCCTGCTCCTCATCCACTGACACACGCTTCCCCTACGGAGTCGCACCATGCGCGTCACCCTCACCATCGCCCTGAGCGGGCTGCTCGCCGCCACCCCGGCGGCCTACGCCGCGAGCCTGGACATCAACGTCGAGATCCCCAGGCTCAACGTGGCCGAGTACCACCGTCCCTACGTGGCGGTGTGGATCGAGGACGGCGGGCAGAAGTCCGTGGCCAACCTGTCGGTGTGGTACCAGCAGACGTCCAACGCCGAAGGCCATGGCACCAAGTGGCTGCCCGACCTGCGCCAGTGGTGGCGCAAGAGCGGCCGCACCCTGCAGGTGCCGGTGGACGGCGTGACCGGCCCGACCCGGCCGGCCGGCAAGCACGCGCTGGGCTTCAGTGACAGCCAGCCGCAGCTGCGCGCCCTGCCTGCCGGCCAGTACACCCTGGTGGTGGAAGCCGTGCGCGAAGTCGGTGGCCGCGAGCTGCTGAAGATTCCATTCGAGTGGAAGGGCAAGGCCGGCAACGGCAGCGCCCGGGGCCAGAGCGAGCTCGGCCTGGTCACCCTCGCCACCAAGCCCTGACGTTCCGGACAAGGAGAAACCCGCATGAAACGCACCACCCTGCTCGCCGCGCTGATCGCCGCCTCGCTCCCGTTCTCCGCCCTGGCCCACAAGCAGTGGCTGCTGCCCTCGGCCACCGTCGTCGCCGGCAACGATGCCTGGGTGACGGTCGACGCCGCGGTGTCCAACCAGCTCTATTACCCCGACCACGTGGCGATGCGCCTGGACAACGTCAGCATCGCCGCGCCCGACGGCAGCACGCTGCCGCCGCAGAATCCGGCCACCGGCAAGTACCGCAGCGTGTTCGACGTGCCGCTGGCGCAGGAAGGCACCTACCGCATCGCCAACCTCAACCGTGGCCTGTCCGCACGCTGGGATACCCCGGAGAGCCTGGCCGCGGCCAAGGACAAGCCGGCGGCCGGCGGCATGGGCGGCGCCCGTGGCGGCTTCCTGCGCAACGCCACGGCCGAGGACCTGGCCACCAAGATCCCGAAGAACGCGCAGAACCTGCAGGTCACCGAAGGCATCGGCCGGGTTGAGACCTTCGTCACCAAGGGCAAGCCGAGCACCGTCGCGGCCACCGGCAAGGGCCTGGAACTGGTGCCGGTCACCCATCCCAACGACCTGTTCGCCGGCGAGGAAGCCACGTTCAAGCTGGTGGTCGACGGCCAGCCCGCCAGTGGGCTGGAAGTGGAAATCGTGCGTGGCGCCACCCGCTACCGCAACGCGCAGGACGAGATCAAGGTGACCACCGGCGCCGACGGCAGCTTCAAGGTGACCTGGCCGGAGCCGGGCATGTACTGGCTGGAGACCTCGACCAGCGACGGCAAGACCAGCACGCCGCAGGCCAGGCAGCGCCGGCTGAGCTACGTCGCCACCCTGGAAGTGCTGCCGCAGTAAGGCGCTGGCACGTGGGGAGGAGCCGCCCGCGCCGCTCCTCCCGTTCCCGCCGGCCGCCGCGACAACGGTGGCCGCCTCCGACCTGCCCTGCTCCCCCGCATCCCTCCCCGACGCCATGTCATCGGACATCGCCGCACTCGGCGGCCACACCATGGGCACCACCTGGAGCGTCAAGCTGGTGGTGCCGCGCGACCGCGACCTGCATCCGCTGCATGCCGGCATCCAGGCGCAGCTCGACCGCGTGGTCGCGCAGATGAGCACCTGGGAGCCCGGCTCGGACATCAGCCGCTACAACCGTGCGCACAGCGGCCACTGGCAGGCGCTGCCGGACGATTTCTGGCGCGTGCTGCTGGCCGCGCATGCCGTGGCCGAGCGCAGCGACGGCGCCTTCGACCCTACCGTCGGCCCCCTGGTGGCGCTGTGGGGTTTCGGTGCCGACGCGCGGCACCGCGACCCGCCCGATGCCGCGCAGGTCGCCCGCGTCGCCGCGCATTGCGGCTGGCAGCGGCTGCAGCTGGACGCGCAGGCGCAGGCGCTGCTGCAGCCCGGCGGCCTGCAACTGGACCTGTCGGCGATCGCCAAGGGCTACGGCGTGGACGCGGTCAGCCGCTGGCTGCACGGCCAGGGCATCGAAGCGGCGCTGGTCGAGGTCGGCGGCGAACTGCATGGCCGTGGCCGCAAGCCGGACGGCCAGCCGTGGCGGGTACTGGTCGAATCGGCACCGGACGAGGATGCCGGCAGCGGGCAGCCGCCGCGCGTGCTGGCACTCGACGACCTGGCCGTGGCCACCTCCGGCGACCGCTGGCACCGCTATGAGCACGACGGGGTGAGCTACAGCCACACCCTCGACCCGCGCCGGCATGCGCCGGTGGCGCGCGCCGCCGCCGCGGTCACCGTGCTCCACCGCGAGGCGATGCTGGCCGACGCCTGGGCCACCGCATTGACGGTGATGGGCGCCGACCAGGGATGCGCTTTCGCCGATGCCCATGGCCTGGCCGCGCGCTTCCTCCAGCGCGGTACCGAAGGCCACGTGGAAACGCTGTCGCGCGGCTTCCGGCAACAGCTGGATGCGGGCAACGCATGAACCGCACGGACTCCATGCGCGTCATCGCCGGCAATGCCGCGGTCATCGCCGCGCTGCTGGCCATCGCCTGGCTGCTGCTGCGCCTGCACCTGGGTGAAGACGGCTGGCAGCCCACGCCGCTGCCGGCGCGGCGCTGGATCGCGCTGGCCGCGGTGCTCGGCTATGCGGCGTGGTGCGCGGCGCTGTGGTGGCGGGCACGCCCGCGCCAGGACGATACCGGCGAGGCCGGGCACCCCCCGCTGCTGGTGGTCTGGGCCAGCCAGACCGGCTTCGCCCGGCAATTGGCCGGGCATACCGCGCAGAGCCTGCGCGATGGCGGTTGCCGGGTGCGCCTGCGGGCGCTCGACCAGGTCGATGCGGCGCTGCTGGCCGGCACCCGCAAGGCGCTGTTCATCGCCAGCACCACCGGCGAAGGCGACCCGCCCGACCACGCCCTGGCCTTCCTCGGCCAGGTGATGGGGCAGGCACCGGCACTGCCGGAGCTGCAATACGCGGTGCTGGCCCTGGGCGACCGCAGCTACGCGGACTACTGCGCGTTCGGCCACCGCCTCGACGACTGGCTGCGCCGGCAGGGCGCGCAGCCGTTGTTCGATACGGTGGAAGTGGACAACGCCGATCCGGCCGCGCTGCGCCACTGGCAGCAGTTGCTCGCCCAGTTCGGCGACGGCAGCATCCAGGCCGACTGGAGCACGCCCGACTACCAGCCCTGGGTGCTGCAGGCGCGCACCCGCTCCAATCCCGGCAGCGTCGGCGGCCCGGTGTTCCAGCTGTGCCTGCAACCGGCCGACGGCGAGCTGCCCGCCTGGCAGGCCGGCGATATCGCCGAGATCGGTCCGCGGCATGCGCCGGCCACGGTCGAACAATGGATGCGCGCGCATGCGCTGGACACGCAGGCGACGCTGGCCGATGGCCGCCTGCTGCGCGAACGGCTGGCCACCGCCCGGCTGCCCGACACGCTCGACGGCAACGCGCCCGAGGCGATCGCGGCGGCGCTGCAGCCATTGCCGCACCGGGAATACTCCATCGCCTCGCTGCCATCGGAAAACCACCTGCGGCTGCTGCTGCGACGGCAGTCGCATCCGGACGGCACCCCGGGCCTGGCCAGTGGCTGGCTGTGCGACCACGCCGCCATCGGCGCGCGCATCGACCTGCGCCTGCGCTCCAACCCCAACTTCCACCCGCCGGCCGGCGACGCGCCGCTGGTGCTGATCGGCAACGGCACCGGCATCGCCGGCCTGCGCGCGCACCTGCGCGCACGCATCGACGCCGGCGCGCGGCGCAACTGGCTGCTGTTCGGAGAACGCAACCGCGCGCACGATTTCCACTTCGGCGAAGAGCTGGAACAGTGGCACCGCGATGGCTGGATCGAACACCTGGATGCCGTGTTCAGCCGTGATGGCGGCCCCCACCGCTACGTGCAGGACGCACTGGCCGCGCAGGCGGCGCGGTTGCGGCGCTGGGTCGACGACGGCGCCACCGTGCTGGTCTGCGGCAGCCTGCAGGGCATGGCACCGGCGGTGGACGCGGTGATCGCGCAGGCGCTGGGAAGCCAATGCAAGGAACAGCTGGTGATGCAGCGGCGCTACCGCCGCGACGTGTACTGACGGCACCGGGCTGGCGGCGGCAGGCGCTCGCCCTGCTTCACGCCAGCTGCGCCATCCATTGCCGGAGCAGCGCCGTCACCGCGGCGCGGCGGCTGTCCAGTTCGGCGACGGTGCGGAATTCAAGCAACGCACGGTCCGGACCGAGCCAGGTGAGCAGGCCGTCGGGATCGGCGATGGCCGCCGCCGGCAGGCTGCGTGGCCTGGCCCCAAGGTGCAGGACCAGGCGCACCGCGTCGGGCCTGCGCAGCTGCATCGTGGCGAAGTGCCCGGTGGTGCGGAAGCTCGGCGCGTTCCACTTGATCTCGTCGCTGATCGCCGGGTCCAGCGCCAGCAGCAGCGTGCGCAGCGCGCGTATCAGCGGCAGCAGCGGGTGATCGAGCGCATCGATGAAGGCATCGACGTCCTTGCGCGTGGTTCCGCCCATCATCGCTCCCGGTCGCGCCGCCAGCGCCTCAGGCGACGTCCGCGGCCGGCGTCACCCGTATCGCCAGCAGCTCGCCACCACCGTGCAGCGCGTGGCGCCGGCGCTCGCCCGCGCCCAGCCAGGCGGTATCGCCGGCCTCCAGCGGTGGCAGCATCGGGTCCTCGAATGCCGCCTGCCCGGCCAGCAGGTGGATCGCCCACGCCGCCTGCGGTTCGCAGAAGAACAGCATGCTGCCGACCAGCGGCCGGTGCAGCAGTTCGGCGTGCAGGTCGTCACGGCGCCACATCAGGTTGAAATCGCGGCTCGGGCCATCGACCAGTTCGCCGGTCAGTTCATCCTCGCCGGCAAAGCGCAGCCGCTGGTAGGGCGGCAACAGGGTTTCGCAGCGGCCATCGGCGAAGCGCAGGCGCAGGCCCTCGCCCTCCAGCAGCACCAGTTCGCGTTCGATGCCGGGGAACGCGGAGAACGCCGCGTCGCGCTCGATCTCGGCGATGGACAGGCGCAGCTGCCACTGCCCCTGTTCCGGCAGGCGCAGGATTTCGCGGGTCCAGCCCAGGCCGTTGCGCCACCGTTCGCGGTGGTAGTCGGCGGCCGGGATCACCCGGGAAGGTGTCGTCAGGATATCCATCGGCGCATGATGCCACGCCGCCCGCCATGGCCGCGGCGCGGCCACGGCCCGGATTGTGTGCGCGCCGCTTACTTCGGCAGCGCCAGGTTCTCCGCGGACAGCGGCTTGCCCATGCGCGGCGTGGTCTGGATCACCGCGTCGGCCGGCAACGGCGTGCCCTTGTCCAGGCGCGCCTGCACGCGGTCCAGCGCGGCATGCACGTAGGGCAGCAGCGGCAGGTAGCGCGCGCCGTAGTCGGGCAACCCGAGGAAGCCATCGAAGTGCTGCACATGGCGCACCTGCCAGTAGTTCACCTCGCGCCCGGCGGCCTTGGCCGCGGCCACGTAGGGGGCACTGCTGAACGCCGGCGGGATCAGGCCGTCGTCGGTGCCGTGCACCACCATCACCGGCAGGCCGCTGCGCGGCAGCCCGGCACGGGTGGCCTCGATGCCGGCCCGCACGCGGCGGGCATCCTCGCCCTGCCCGTCCCACAGGCCACGCAGGCACTTCAGTCCAGGGTAGGTCAGGTCCGGCAGCTGCATCTTGCTGTCGAGCAGGCCGACCCCGGCCCCCGGCGGGATGCCGCTGCCATCGGCGATCCACGCCGCGCGTTCGGCGGCGGTGGCCGCACGCGGCGAGAAATCCGGGTTCTGCACGGCGAAGCTGAAGCCGCACGGATGCTGGCCCACGCCATAGCGGCCATAGGCCGAGGCATAACCGGCGGCGACCGCGCGCCACAGGTCGAAGCCGGTGGACAACGCGCCGGCACGCAGCGCGGCGTCGGTCCAGCCCTTGTCCAGCATCAGTTCGTAGGCCGACCGCGCCTGCGCCGCCGGGGTGGCACCGGCGATGACGCCTTCGGCCGCCAGCGTGACGCAGCGCACGGCCGCACCGGCCTGCAGCGCGGCGGTCAGCGGCGGTTGCGGCAGGTCGGCCATGTGCAGCTGCGCGCACGGCATCAGCAGTGCGGCCTCGGTGGCGTAGTCGTACAGCGCGCGCGAACCGGCACCACTGGACAGCACGCTCGGTTCGCCGGCAACCACCGCGTCCAGCCAGTCGCCCTCCATCTCCGCCGCGCGCAGCACCGCGCCGCCGCCGTTGGAGATGCCCACCGCGATCACGCGGGTATTGGCGAAAGTGAAGGGCGCGGCCTGCGGGAACGCCTGGTCCAGCGCCAACAGCGCGAACTCGGCGGCCTGCTTCACGTGGCGGCCCCAGTCCGCTTCCGGGTTGTCCCGCGAATGGGCGTGCTTGAACGCAACGCCGGACGCATTGACCGGCGCATCCGGAACGAAGGCCAGGTCGGCGGCCTCGCCGAGCGCGCCGACCATGCCGTTGGCACGCACGCCCATCTGCGCATCCAGGTCGAAATAGTCGCTGCCGGCGCCCTTGTCGGTGTAGACCACCGCACAGCCGCGCGGCAGGCCCCAGGCCGCCGCCACCGACACCGCGCCGTAGATGCCGCGCGAACCGGACGCCGGTGCCACCAGCACGCAGCGCCGGCTGGTGTCGAAACCATCGGGCACCTGCGCCAGCACGCGGTGCGGCTGGCGGGCGCCGGGCAGGCGCGCATAGGCCGAATACTCGCGCCCCGGCACCGGGGCCAGGTCGCCGAACAGGTCGCCATAGCCACCGCCCGGGGCCAGATCGGCGATGCCGCGCCAACTGCCCCACAGCGCGCGCCGGCGCAGTTCCTCCACGGTGGGCGCGCTGGCATCGGCGAACGCCGGCGGCGCCAGGCTGCGCAGCCCGGCCAGGCCCAGTCCGGCGGTCAACAGGTCGTCGTTGCCGCGATGCTCGCTGCGCAGTTCGTTGCTGAACACGGAAGACTCCACGGACTTGGACGCAGGGCCGCTGGCGCACGACGCCAGGCCGAATCCGACGATGAGGCCGCAGGCGGCGCGCAGGAGGGAAGTAGTCATGTCCCCACACTAGCAGAGCGCTCCGCCCGGCCCATCGTACTTTCGTACCACGCGGCGCTTACGTTCCGGCTGCTACGTTCTGCAGCCTTCCCCACTGTTTCACGGAGTTCCCATGGACCGCTTCCTGCAGGGCCGCACCGCGCTGGTCACCGGCAGCACGTCGGGCATCGGCCTGGCCATCGCCCAGGCCCTGTCCGCCGCCGGCGCGCGCGTGGCGATCAACGGCCTGGGCACGGCCGGGCAGATCGATGCCGCGCTGGCCAGCGTCGCCGCGGCCGGCGGGCAGTCGCGCCACTTCGGCGCGGACCTGCGCAATCCAGCCGAGATCGAGGCGATGATGGCCGCGGTGCAGGACTGGGGCGCGCTCGACGTGCTGGTCAACTGCGCCGGCATCCAGCATGCCGCGCCGCTGGCCGAGCAGCCGGCGGGCAAGTGGGACGACATCATCGCCATCAACCTCAGCGCCGCCTTCCACACCATGCAGCAGGCGCTGCCGGGCATGGCCGCGCGCGGCTACGGCCGGGTGGTCAACATCGCCTCGGTGCACGGGCTGGTGGCGTCGAAGAACAAGGCGCCCTACGTGGCCAGCAAGTTCGGCATCGTCGGCCTGAGCAAGGTGGCCGCGCTGGAGTACGCCGCGGCCGGCAGCCGCGACAGCGGCGGGGTCACGGTCAACTGCGTATGCCCGGGCTGGGTGGAGACCCCCCTGATCGAGCCGCAGATCCAGGCACACCGCAACGGCGGCAGCCGCGACGACGGCGTGCGCGCCCTGCTCGAGGAGAAGCAGCCAAGCCTGCGCATGTCGCTGCCCGAGGACATCGCCGCGATGGTGGTGTGGCTGTGCCGCCGCGAAGCGCACAACCTCACCGGCGCGGCGCTGCCGATGGATGGCGCCTGGACCGCGCAGTAAGCACATGGCAGCGCAGCCTGCCGGGCACCGCGACCGCGCCAGCGGCGCCGCTGCCGGCCGGGGTGCGCCGCCGCCACACATTGGCCGACAATGCAGGCATCACCCGCCCCTTCCTGCCCCATGCCCAGCCTGCTGATCGCCGACGACCACCCGCTGTTCCGCGCCGCGCTGCGCCAGGCCGCGGGCGAGGCGGTGGCCGACCTGCAGGTGCGCGAAGCCGAGTCGCTCGAGGGCGTGCTTGCCGCGCTGGACGCCGCGCCCGACACCGACCTGATCCTGCTCGACCTGCACATGCCCGGCAATCACGGGCTGGCCGGGCTGGCGGCGATCCGCGCCCAGCACCCGGGCGTGGCGGTGATCGTGGTGTCGGCCAATGACGACCCGCGCGTGGTGCGGCGCGCGCTCGACCACGGCGCCGCCGGCTACCTGCCCAAGAGCTCGGGACTGAACGAGCTGCGCGAGGCGATCCGCAGCGTCATGGCCTGCGAGCAATGGCTGCCGGCGTCGCTGCGCGCGGCGGTGGCGCGGGCGCAGTCCTCCAGCCACGACAGCGAACTGGCCGCACGCCTGGCCAGCCTGTCGCCGCAGCAGTTCCGGGTACTGGCGCTGGTCGCCGAGGGCCTGCTCAACAAACAGATCGCCGACCGCCTGGACGTGCAGGAGCGCACGGTCAAGGCGCACCTGTCGGCGATCTTCGAGCGCCTGGGCGTGCGCAACCGCACCCAGGCCAGCGTGGTGCTGCGCGAACTGGAACTGAGCGACCCCAGCCGGCAAAGCGACCTGTAACGCGCGGCGCGCCGGTACGCGCCGCGCCGCGGGTCATGCCTGCGCCTGGCGCCGGCGACGGTGCGACAACAGGGTGTAGTACAGCAGCGGGATCACCACCAGCGTAAGCACGGTCGACACCAGGATGCCGAAGATCAACGCGATCGCCAGGCCGTTGAAGATCGGGTCGTCGAGGATGAAGAACGCACCGGCCATCGCCGCGAGCGCGGTGAGCGCGATCGGCTGGGCGCGCACCGCGCAGGCATCGACCACCGCCTGCTCCAGGGCCTGTCCGCGCTCGACCAGGTGGTTGATGAAATCCACCAGCAGGATCGAGTTGCGCACGATGATGCCGGCCAGCGCGATCATGCCGATCATGCTGGTCGCGGTGAACTGCGCCCCGAGCAGGGCATGGCCCGGCATCACCCCGATCACGGTCAGCGGGATCGGCGCCATGATCACCAGCGGCACCGCGTAGTTGCGGAAGTACGCCACCACCAGCAGGTAGATCAGCACCATGCCGGCGGCATAGGCGATGCCCATGTCGCGGAAGGTCTCGTAGGTGATCTGCCATTCGCCGTCCCACTTGATGCCGAAGCCGGCGCCGTCGGTCGGCTGGCGCACGAAGAACTGCGACAGGCGCTGGCCGTCGATGGCGTTGTCGCCGACCTGGCCGACCAGGTCGAACATGCCGTACAGCGGGCTGTCGATGCTGCCGCTCTCGTCGCCCATCACGTACACCACCGGCAGCAGGTCCTTGTGCTGGATCGCGCCATCCCACTGCGCGCGCCGCGCCGTCACCAGCTCCGACAACGGCACCAGCTGGCCGTTGCCGCCGCGTACCCGCAGCGCCAGCACGCCGTCGAGCGTGGCCTGGCCGGTGGCCGGCAGCCGCAGCCGGATCGGGCGCGGGTACAGCGAGCCGCTGTCGATGACGTGGCTGGCGTCGCTGCCCGACAGCCCGGCGGCGATCGTCTGCACGATGTCCGCCTGCGACACGCCCAGCCGCGCCGCGCGCTCGCGGTCCACCACCAGCACCTCGCGCGCGGCATCGGCCTCGACGCTGCTGTCGACGTCGACGATGCCGTCGGTGTCGAGGAAGCGCTGGGTCAGCGTGCGCCCGATCTGGCGCAGGCGCGCATAGTCCGGGCCGTACAGCTCGGCCACGATCGGCGACAGCACGGGCGGTCCCGGCGGCACTTCCACCACCTTCACCGAGGCGCCATGGCGGCGCCCGATCCGCGCCACTTCCGGGCGCAGCGCCACGGCGATGTCGTGGCTCTTGCGGCTGCGCGCGTGGCGGTCGACCAGGTTGACCTGCAGGTCGCCGGCGTTGGCACCCTCGCGCAGGTAGTACTGGCGTACCAGCCCATTGAAATTGATCGGTGCGGCGGTGCCGGCGTAGCCCTGGTAGTGCAGCACCTCCGGGGTGCGGTCGAGCACGCCGGCCAGCTCGGCGAGCACCGCGTTGGTGGCCTCCAGGGTGCTGCCTTCGGGCATGTCCACCACCAGCTGCAGTTCGGACTTGTTGTCGAACGGCAGCATCTTCAGCACCACCAGGCGGAACACCGCAAGGCTCGCGGCCAGCGCCACCAGCACGGCCATGGCGAGGAACAGCAGGCGTCGCCGGCGCGCGGCGCCGTCACCGGCCAGGAACGGCGTCATCACCCGCTCGAACACGTGGTGCAGGCGCGCAGCCATGCCGCCTTCGACATGGCCGTGGGCGCCAGCCACCGCTTCACCGGCATGGCGGCGCAGCAGCTTCAGCGACAGCCACGGCGTGACCACCAGCGCGATCAGCAGCGACAGCACCATGCCGACCGATGCATTGATCGGGATCGGCCGCATGTACGGCCCCATCAACCCGCTGACGAAGGCCATCGGCATCAGCGCGGCGATCACGGTGAAGGTCGCCAGGATGGTCGGCCCGCCCACTTCGTCGACCGCCGGCGGGATCGCCTCGCGCAGGGTCTTTCCGCCCTGCGCCATGTGCCGGTGGATGTTCTCCACCACCACGATGGCATCGTCGACGAGGATGCCGATCGAGAAGATCAGCGCGAACAGCGAAACGCGGTTGAGGGTGAAGCCCATGGCCCAGGACGCGAACAACGTCACCGCCAGGGTCAGCACCACCGCCGAACCGATCACCAGCGCCTCGCGGCGGCCCAGCGCGAACAGCACCAGCAGCACCACCGAACCGGTCGCGAACACCAGCTTCTTGATCAGGGTCTGCGCCTTGTCGCTGGCGGTCGCGCCGTAGTCGCGGGTGACGGCCACTTCCACGCCTTCGGGAATGGCCTGCCCGCGCAGCGCCTCGACCCGGTCCAGCACCGCGCGGGTGATGTCGGCCGCATTGCTGCCCGGCTGCTTGGTGATGGCCAGGGTCACCGCCGGCGCCACGCCGGTGCGCGGGCCGTCGCGCCCGGCCGGCGCGCCGTGCCAGACGTAGCTCGACGGCAGGTCGGTGGCATCGCTGACCGTGGCCACGTCGGCCAGCCGCACCGGCTGCCCGCCGGCCACGCCCAGCACCAGTCCGGCCACGTCGGCGCGGTCGGCAAGGAAGCGCCCCGCGCTGACCTGCACCACGCCGTCGCCACCGATGCGTTCGCCGGCCTGGCGCGCCAGGTTCGCCGCCTGCAGCGCCGCGGCCAGGTCGTTCACCGCCAGGCCATGCGCGGCCAGGCGCGCCGGGTCCAGCGTCACCATCATCGCCCGCTCGGGCGCGCCGATGGTGTAGACGTCACGGGTGCCGGGGATGTGCTTGAGCTCGGTTTCCAGCGTATGCGCGACTTCGGACAGTTCCAGCGTGCCACGCCAGCCGGCGCCACGGTCCGCCGCCGGTGACGCGGCCGTGTCGGCCCACAGCGTCAGCGCCATCACCGGCACGTCGTCGATGCCGCGGGGCTTGATGATCGGCTGGCCGACGCCCACGTCCGGCGGCATCCAGTCCATGTTCGAAAACACCTTGTCGTACAGGCGCACCAGCGCCGGCTGCCGCTGCACGCCGACTTCGAATTCCACGGTCAGCACCGCCAGCCCCGGGCGGCTGACCGAATAGGTGTGCTTGACCTGCTCGATCCCGGCCAGCTTGCGCTCCAGCGGATACGCCACCAGCTGCTCCACCTGGCGCGCGTCGGCGCCGGGGAACGGCACGATGACGTTGGCCATGGTCACGTCGATCTGCGGCTCTTCCTCGCGCGGGGTGATCGCCACCGCGACCAGGCCCAGCAGCAACCCCAGCAACGCCAGGATCGGGGTCAGCGGGTTGTCCTGGAAAATGCGGGCCAGGCGACCGGAAACACCCAGCCGCGGCGTATCGTGCGGCGCCATGTCAACGCTCCCCGCGGGCGGCGGCCAGCGCCTGCATCGCGGCCAGTGGATCGGCGGCGACGCGCTCGCCCGCCTTGATTCCGGCGATCACTTCCACCCAGTCGCCGCGCCGTTCGCCCAGGCGCAGCTGCCGCAGCGACGGCCGCCCATCGGCCAGCACGTAGACGGCATCGACCTCGCCCCGCTGCAGCAGCGCCGAGACCGGTATCTGCGGATACGCGCCCCCCTTCACCGCGGGGAACACCACCCGCACCGTATTGCCGGGCACGGGCGCCGCGTCCAGCACCGGCAGCAGCACCCGCACCTTCACCGCATGGGTCGCGGCATCGGCGGCCGGGAATACCGTCACCTGCGCCGCGTTGACCTGGCGCCCGTCGTCCAGGCGCAGTTGTGCCACGGCATCGGCACGGATCGCATCGGCCTCGGACTGCGGCACGCTGACTTCCACCCGCAGCGCATCGGGTGCGAACACCGTCATCAGCGGCTGGCCCGGGTTCACGCTCTCGCCCGGCTCGACGTCGCGACTGCTGACGATGCCGGCATAGGGCGCGCGCACCAGGGTGTAGCTGCCCTGCTGGCCGGCGCTGGCCAGTTGCGCCCGGGCCGCATCGCGCGCGGCCACGGCGGTGTCGCGCGCGGCGCGTGCGCGGTCCAGCTGCGCCCGCGACACGTACTGTCCCTGCGCCAGGTCGGCATGGCGGCGATAGTCGAGCTCGGCCTCGCGCGCGGCGGCCTCGGCGGCACGCACCTGCGCACGCGCCGCATCGACCCCCGCCTGCTGTTCGACCGCGGTCAGCCGCAACAGCACCTGCCCGGCAGCCACCCGGTCATCGACATCGGCCTCCACCTGCGCCACCCGCCCGCTGGTCTGCGCCGACAGCGTGGCCTGGCGCACGGCCTCCACCACGCCATCCCAGCCGCGCCCTTCGCCGGCGTCGGCGGACCGCACTTCGATGCTGGACAGGCCCTCGACCTTGATCGGGGCGGGCTGCGGCTGGCCCCCGCCGCAGGCCGCCAAGGAGGCGGCCAGCAGCAATGCCAGGGCATGGCGCACGCGCATGGTGTTCTGTTCCACGACGCCGCCTTACTTGAACGCGCAGCCGCCGGGCACGCCCAGCTTGCGGAACACGATGGCGGCCGGGCAGAAGCCGGTGACGCTGGCCTGCAGCAGGTTGGCACCGACGAACACGGTGAGCCACAGCCACAGCGGCGATACGAAATGCGCGAGGGCGACGCTGGCGAGGACCATCACGCCGGCGAAGGCAAGGACGGCACGATCGAGGTTCATACGGATTCTCCTGGGCTGCACGGGACGGCATGGATGCCGGGTTGCGATGAACATTAGCATCTACTAATATTAGCGTCAACTGATATAAGGAACCGCCATGCCTGCCTCCATCAATGACCTGGTCGCCGCCGCCCGCGCCCGCATCCGCGAGGCATCCCCGCAGGAAGTCGCCGCCTGGCCGGCCGGCAGCGTCGCGATCATCGACGTGCGCGAGCCGGACGAATATGCCGCCGGCCACCTGCCCGGCGCGGTCAACATCCCGCGCGGGGTGCTGGAGTTCCGCATCCACGCCCACCCGGCGCTGGCGTGTTCCACCAGCCAGGAACTGACCCGCCCCGACCGTCCGCTGCTGCTGTACTGCCTGACCGGCGGCCGCTCGGCGCTCGCCGCCGACAGCCTGCGCCAGCTCGGCTTCAGCGACGTGCGTTCGCTTGCCGGCGGCGTCAACGCATGGCGCAATGATGCGCTTCCCCTGGAACTGGAATGATGATGGCCGACACCGCTTCCCGCCCGCCGTTCGACGTGACCGCGATGCGCGCGCATGCCGGCGACGCCGTGCAGCTGCTCAAGGCGCTGGCCAACGAAAATCGGCTGCAGGTGCTGTGCCTGCTGGCCGAAGGCGAGCGTTCGGTCGGCGAGATCAACGCCCTGCTGGACCTGAGCCAGTCGGCCCTGTCCCAGCACCTGGCCGTGCTGCGCGAGGAAGGCCTGGTGCTGACCCGGCGCGAAGCGCAGACCATCGTCTACGCCCTGGCCGACGGCCCGGCAGCGGCGGTGATGCATACCCTGCACGGCATCTACTGCGGCCGCCCCACGGCCCGCGGCAAGGCGGGCAAGCCATGATCGCGCTGCTCCGGGCCCTGTTCGGCGGCCGCGGCGGACAGCTCGCGCCACATGAGGCGGCCGCGCGGCTGCGAGCTGGCGCGGTGCTGGTGGACGTGCGCGAAGCGGCCGAGTTCGCCCGCGGCCACGCACCCGGCGCACGCCTGCTGCCGCTGTCGCGCATCCGCGCGGATGCGGCCGGCGCGCTGGCGACCCTGGACCTGCCCGACACCACCGACGAGCTGCTGCTGATCTGCCACAGCGGCATGCGCTCGCGCATCGCCCAGGCGGCGCTGGCCGGGCACCGGCGCGTGCGCTGCGTCAACGTCGCCGGCGGCATGCAGGCCTGGGTCGACGCGGGCCTGCCGATGACCACGCCGCGCGGTTGACCGCACCGTTTATTCCCTGCGCACAAGCTACCGTGCGCCCCCGATCCCCAAGGAGAACACCGATGAGCGCCATTCCGTCCTACACCGACCTGACCCGCGACATCTCGCGCAACCTCACCCCGCTGCGCACCCACAACGCCGATGTGATGCAGGGCTTCGGCGCGCTCAGCAAGGCGGCGATGGCGGCCGGCGCGCTGGATGAGAAGACCAAGGAACTGATCGCCATGGCGATCGGCGTGGCCAACCGCTGCGACGGCTGCCTCGGCTTCCATGCCAAGGCGCTGGTCCGGCTGGGCGCCACCCCGGAGGAGTTCCGCGAGATGCTCGGCGTGGCCGTCTATATGGGCGGCGGCCCGTCGCTGATGTACGCCGCCAACGCGCTGGCGGCGTTCGAGGAGTTCAGCACCGCGCAGGGCTGAGCACGCCCCACCGCGCGCGCTATGGCCTGGCCACCGCGCGCGCGGCCAGCAGCCGGTCCATGATCGACTTCAGCGCGAGCGGCCGCACCGGTTTGTGCAGCAGGGTCAGGCCCTGCTCCAGCACATCGCGGCGGGTGGCCAGGCTGTCGTCGGCACTGAGGATCAGGGTCGGCCGGGTGCCGAAGCGCGCCCCCAGCCGCGCCTGCAGCGCGGTGCCGGTGTCGCCGTCGTCCAGGTTGTAGTCGAACAGCCACAGTGCCGCCGGCGCGGCCTGCATCGCCGCGACCGCACCGGCCTCGGCCGAGGCCTCGGCCACGTCATAGCCCCACCCGCGCAGCAGCGCCGCCAGCGCGGCCAGTGCCGCCGGGTCGTTGTCCACGACCAGCACCCGGATCGCCCCGCGCGCGGCCGTGTCCGGCGCCTGCGATGGCGCGGCCGGGGTCGCCGCTGGCGCCGGCATCCGCACCCCACACACCGCCACCGAGAACGCCGTGCCACGCCCCAGTTCGCTGCGCAGCCGCAATGGCGCATCCAGCAGGCCGGCGATGCGATCGGCGATCGCCAGGCCCAGGCCCAGCCCCTGCCCGCCGCTGTCCTCGCCGCGCCGGAACTCTTCGAAAATGCGCCGCTGCTCGACCACGGCGATGCCCGGCCCGGTGTCGTGCACCTCGATGCGCAGGCGCCCGCCCTCGCGGCGCACGCCCAGCAGCACGCCACCGCGCGCGGTATAGCGCACCGCATTGGCCAGGAAGTTCTGCAGCACCCGCCGCAGCAGCTGCGGGTCGCTGTTCACCCAGGCCCGGGTCGGCACGTAGCGGAAGGCCAGCCCACGCGCCGCCGCCAGGGCACGGAACTCGGAGGCCAGCGGGTCGAGCACCTCGGCCAGCGGCATCTCGCGCGGCTGCGGCACCAGTCCGCCGGCCTCCAGCCGCGACATGTCGAACAGGCCGGTGAGCAACTGCGTGGTCGAATCCAGCGCCCCGCGGATCTGCACCACCGCCTGCCGCTGCGACGGCGCCTCCACCTGCTGCGCCAGGGTATCGGTGAACAGGTGCGCGGCATGCAGCGGCTGCAGCAGGTCATGGCCGATGGCGGCCAGGAACCGGCTCTTGGCGTCGTTGGCGCGCTCGGCCTCGCGCTTGGCCGACTCCAGCAGCGCGGTGCGCTCGCCCACGCGCTGCTCCAGCGTCTCGTTGCTGCGCATCAGTTCCTGTTCGGTGCGGCGGAACTCGGTGACGTCGGTGAAGGTGGCCACGAAACCACCGCCGGGCATGGGGTTGCCGCGGATCTCGACGATGCGGCCGTCCGGGAACACCCGCTCGGTGAGGTGCGCGGTGCCGGCACGCATGAACGCCAGGCGCCGGTCCACCGCACGCTCGTCGCTGCCACGCTGCGGCATCGCCTGCAGCGCCCAACGGGTCAGGTCGATGATCGGCCGGCCGACCTGCAGCAGTTCATCGGGAAAACCGAACAACTGCGCATACGGGCGGTTCCAGGCCACCAGCCGCTGCTCGCGGTCGATCACGCTGATGCCCTGGCTCATGTTCTGCAATGCCGCCTGCAATACCTGCTGGTTGAAGCGCAGGTCCAGCGAGGCCTCGCTGACGATGGCCGCGACCGTGGCCAGCTCGCCGCTCTCGCGGCGCGCGGCATCGAGCAGCAGCCGCGCCGACGCCGCGCCAAGCACCGAGGACAACTCGCGCTCGATGCTGGCCTCGGTCGCCGCCGGCACCGGCCCCTGCCGCGGCGCATCGGCCAGCAGCCGCTGCACCTTCTCCCACGGCAGGAAGCGACGGCCGGCGTCGCGCAGCGCATCGGCATCCAGGTTGCGCCGGGCGCGGTCGGGCGTGTCGCGGCGCCAGGCCATCGCCAGCAGCGTCACCCCGGTGCCGACGAACAGGCTGGCGCCGACCGCACGCCCCAGCGGGCTCCAGCCGGTCAGGCCGAACAACGCCTCCGGCGCCAGCCAGCGCCAGCCCAGCGGCCCATCGGCAAGCCAGGCCGGCACCCTGCCGCTGCTCTCCAGCAGGCTCGGCAGCAGCAGCACCCAGGCCCAGGTGGCGAAGCCGGCCAGCACCCCGGCGATGGCCGCGCGCGGTGGCGTCTGCGGCCGCCAGATGGCGAACCCCAGCACCGGCACCAGCGTGGCCATCGCCGAGAACGAGATCGCGCCGATGTCGGCGAGCACGTTGCCGCCCCCGATCAGGCGGCTGTATGCCCAGGCCAGCAGCATGATCACGCAGATGCCGGCGCGCCGCAGCCACACCAGCTCGCGGCGGTGGTCGCCGCCGGCGCGGGCCCAGGTGCTGCGCAGCAGGCCCGGCGCGAACCAGTGGTTGCCGATCATCAGGCTCAGGGTCAACGTGCTGACCACCACCATGCCGGTGGCCGCGCTCAGCCCGCCGAGGAAGGCGAACAGCGCCACCCCGGTATGCCCGGCCGAGAACGGCAGGGCCAGGGTGTACATGTCGCTGGGCACGCTGTCGCCGAGCAGCGCGCTGCCGGCGCGCGCCAGGGGCAGGATCGGCAGTGCGATCAGCAGCAGGTACAGCGGGAACAGCCAGCGCGAGGTGCGGATGTCGGCCGGATCGCGGCACTCCACCACGCCGACGTGGAACTGGTGCGGCAGCAGGAACATCGCCAGCGCGCCGAGCAGCACCAGCGGCATGAAGCCGCCGGCCGGCGCATCCGCCACCGGTGCGGGCGGCGGCACCGCCACCGCATCCAGCCCGAACCAGACGAAGGCGCCCAGCGCCAGCATCGCACCCAGCTTGAACAGCGACTCGGCGGCCATCGCCAGCACCAGCCCGCGGTTGTGCTCGGACACGTCGGCGCGGCGCGCGCCGAACAGCATCGCGAACAGCGCCATCGCCAGCGCCACGTACAGCGCGCTGTCGCGCCAGGGCGCCGCGTCCACCGCATCGGCCGAGCGCAGGGTGAGCATGGCGAAACTCATCGCCACCGCCTTGAGCTGCAGCGCGATGTAGGGGATCAGCCCGAGCGCGGCGATCAGCGTCACCGTGGCCGCCAGCCACGCATCGCGCCCCAGCCGCGCGGCGATCAGGTCGGCCAGCGAGGTCGCATTGGTCTCGCGGGCCAGCCGCACCAGCCGCACCATCATGCCGATGCCCAGTGCGTAGAACAGGATCGCACCGACGAAGGTCGGCGGCAGTGGCCAGCCGTAGCGCGCGGCCTGGGTCACCGTGCCGTAGAACGTCCACGAGGTGCAGTGCACCGCCAGCGACAGCGCGTAGACATGGCGCCAGTGGCGCGCGAACACGGTCGGCCGGCGTTCGCCGTACAGCGCGACACCGAACATCAGCACCAGCCAGGCCACTCCGGCCAATGCCACCGTCACCAGACTCAACATGCGCAAGCATTCCCCGTATGCATGGCGGGCAGGATACGGCGCACGCGCCGCGTGGCGGAACCGTGCGGGCGCCGGCCCGGCGGCGGCACGGTGGCCGGCGCCCACGCGCGGCGTGCGCCGCTCCCGTGCGCGGCATGTGGACGCGCCCCGCCACAGCCGCGCCGCGGGTGCGGGCCCGCACACGAAAAAGCCCTCCCTGCAGGGGCAGGGAGGGCTGGATCGCAGAACTGCGGCACGCGCCTCAGAAGTTGTAGCGCAGCGACATGTACCAGTTGCGCGGCAGGCCGTAGTAGGCGGTCTGGATGTTGCCCACGCTGGCGAACTCCTGGCCTTCGGTCTTGTATTCCCTGTCGGTCAGGTTGCGCACGCCGGCGCGCACCTGCCAGGCCATCTGCGGCGAATCCCACACGCCGTAGACGCCCAGCAGGGTGTAGGCGTCCTGGCTCAGCACGGCACGGTTGTCCACGCTCAGCCAGGTCTTGCCGCGGTAGGAGACATCGCCGCCGAAGGTCAGGTTGCCGTTGTCGCCCAGCGCGAACACGTGCTGCAGGGCCACGCGCGCGGTCCAGTCCGGCGAGAACGGCACGTTGTCATGGTTCACGTTCGGATCGAAGCCCGGGTACGACGGATCCAGGCGGAAGTCCTCGAACTTGTCGTACTTGGCGTCCATCCAGCCGATCTGCGCGCTCAGCGTGGTGGCCTCGCCCAGCAGCGCACTACCCTCGAGCTCGATGCCCTTGATGTTGAGCTTGGCCGCATTGAGCACCGGGAAGGTGCCCACGTCCTGCGAGACGCGCGCCTGGAAGTCGCTGTAGTTGCTGTAGAACGCCGCCGCGCTGCCGCGGAAGCGGTGGTCGGCCGAACTGCCCTTCAGGCCGAGCTCGTAGGTCCACACGTATTCCGGATCGAACTTGGCGTGCTGGGTGTCGTATCTGGTGTTGGCGCGGCCGTTGAAGCCGCCGGACTTGAAGCCGCGGTTGGCCGACACGTAGCCCATCAGGTTGTCGCTGAAGGCCTTCTGCAGGCTGATCGACGGCGTGACCGCGGTCCACGAGGCATTGGCGGCAAAGGCCACGGTTTCGTTCAGGGCGGTGAACGGTGCACCCCAGAAGGTGCTGGTGGAACGCGCGTAGTCCTTCTTGTCCTTGGTCCAGCGCACGCCCGCGGCCACGGTCCAGCTCGGCACGAACTCCCAGTTGAGGTGGGCGAAGGCGGCGGTGGAGGTGGTGGTCAGGTCATCGTTGATGGTGCGCAGGAACGGCACCTTCGCCCCCAGGAACGAGAACAGGTCGTCGGCGTAGGCCTCCTGGTAGGACGGCACGTTCTCCTTCATGTAGTACGCGCCGAAGGTGGCGTGCAGGTTGGAGCCGTTGTCGTAATGCAGCTGGAATTCCTGGCTCTTCTGGTTCTGGTCCAGCGCGACCAGCACGTCGCCCAGCTCGTATTCGGAGGCATCGATGTCGATGTACGACTTGGTCTTGAGCTTGCGGTAGGAGCTGATGCTCTTCAGCGTCCACTGCGCGTTGATGTCCCAGTCCATCGCCAGCGACGCACCGGAGTGCTTCAGGTACTGGCCTTCGCCATTCTTGAACGAGGTCAGGGCGCGGCGGTCCCATTCGCCGGTCTCGCCCGGCTTGAGCACGATCACGCCGGCCGGTGCAAGGCTGGTCTGGCGCAGGTCCGCCATCGGCCGGCCCAGGGTCAGCGCCGCGTCCTGCTTGGTGGTGTCCAGCGACAGCGTGGCGCTGAAGCTGTCGGTCGGATTGAACGCCAGCTTGACCCGCAGCGCCTCGGTGTCGTCGTCGTTGTAGCGCTTGCCGGTGGCCGCATCCCTGACGTAACCGTCGTTGGTGATCTTGGCGCCGGCAACGCTGGCGGCGACGGTGTCGCTGAGCTTGCCCGAGACGTAGAAGCGGCCTTCCAGGCGACCATAGTCGCCGGCGGTGACTTCCACCGCGCCGCCCTCGTTGTCGAACGGATTCTTGGTGGTCAGCTTGATCGCGCCGCCGGTGGAGTTCTTGCCGTACAGGGTACCCTGCGGACCACGCAGTACTTCCAGCTGCTGGATGTCGAACAGCGAGAACAGCGCGCCGTTGATGCGCGAGTAGTAGACGTCGTCCACGTACATGCCCACGCCCGGATCGAACGTCTGCAGCGCATCCGGCTGGCCGATGCCACGGATGAACACGTTGACGCTGTTGGCCGAGCCGCGGCCCTGGGCGATGTTCATGTTCGGCACCGCCCCCTGCAGGCCCTCCACGGTCGAGGCCTGCAGGTCCTTGATCTGCTCCTCGCCGAAGGCCGACACCGCCACCGGCACGTCCTGGATGGACTCGGTGCGACGGCGCGCGGTCACGGTGACTTCATCCAGCTGGGTGGCCTGCGGGCCGGCCGGCGGCTGCTGTTCCTGGGCCTGCACGAACGCGGCCGGGGCCAGCAGTGCACAGCCCACGGCCATGCTCAGATACTTGCGCTTCATTGGTCTCCCTCCTCCCGGGTATGACACGGCGGCACACGGATGCCGCCCACGCTGCGCACGTTAACGGGGCGTTAGGACCAGGCGTATCGTCCGTTCGTACAGTGGGCCGGTCCGGCCGGGCTCCCGATACTCGCCGGCATCGTGTCTGGCCGGGGAGCCGTGGGATGTCGTTTCTGATCGTACTGGCGGCGCTGTGCTTCCTGATGTTCGTGGCCTACCGCGGCTACAGCGTGATCCTGTTCGCGCCGGTGGCGGCGCTGGGCGCGGTGCTGCTGACCGACCCGACGCTGGTGCAGCCGATGTTCACCGGCCTGTTCATGGACAAGATGGTCGGCTTCCTGAAGCTGTACTTCCCGGTATTCCTGCTCGGCGCGGTGTTCGGCAAGCTGATCGAAATCTCCGGCTTCTCCAAATCGATCGTCACCGCCACCATCCGCCTGGTCGGCGCACAGCGCGCGATGCTGTCCATCGTGCTGGTCTGCGCCCTGCTGACCTACGGCGGCGTGTCGCTGTTCGTGGTGGTGTTCGCGGTCTACCCGTTCGCCGCCGAGCTGTTCCGCCAGAGCAACATTCCCAAGCGGTTGATCCCGGGCACCATCGCCCTGGGTGCCTTCACCTTCACCATGGACGCGCTGCCGGGCACGCCGCAGATCCAGAACATCATCCCGGCCTCGTTCTTCGGCACCACCAGTTGGGCCGCGCCGTGGCTGGGGGTGATCGGCACGGTGGTGATCCTGGTGCTGGGCATGAGCTACCTGGAATGGCGGCGCCGGGTCGCCATCGCCCGCGGCGAGGGATACGCCGGTGCCGACGAGGCGCTGCGCAACGAGCCCGAACCGTTCCAGGGCGACCGCCTCGCGCACCCGCTGCTGGCGGTGCTGCCGCTGCTGCTGGTGGGCGTGGCCAATTTCCTGTTCACCCGCTGGATCCCCGGCTTCTACGGCGAAAGCCAGTCGTTCCTGCCGGCGGTGATCGGCAACCCCGCGCCGGTGGTGCAGGAAGTGTCCAAGGTCGCCGCCATCTGGGCGGTGCAGGGTGCGCTGCTGATGGGCATCCTCAGCGTCGTCGTCCTCGCCTGGAAGCCGGTGGTGGCCGCCTTCGCCGAAGGCACGAAATCGGCGATCGGCGGTGCCATGCTGGCGTCGATGAACACCGCCTCCGAGTACGGCTTCGGCGCGGTCATCGCCGCCCTGCCCGGCTTCCTGGTCGTTGCCAACGCCCTGGGTTCCATTCCCAACCCGCTGGTCAACGAGGCCATTTCGGTCACCGCCATGGCCGGCATCACCGGCTCGGCCTCGGGCGGCATGAGCATTGCCCTGGCGGCGATGGCCGACAGCTTCATCGCCAACGCGCAGGCCGCCGGCATCCCGATGGAAGTACTGCACCGGGTGGCGGCGATGGCCTCCGGCGGCATGGATACGCTGCCGCACAACGGCGCGGTCATCACCGTGCTCGCCGTCACCGGCCTGACCCATCGCCAGTCCTACAAGGACATCTTCGCCATCACCGTGATCAAGACTCTGGCGGTGTTCGCGATCATCGGCGTGTACTACGCCACCGGCGTGGTCTGAGGCCCGGGCACCCGCATCACGCGGGCGCGGACCGGCGACTTTCCACAGTCAACCGCTCAGCCCTTGCCCCTGCCCCTGCCACCGCGGGGCAGCGTCACCGGTACCGGTCGCAGTGCGTGCCGCCGACCCTTGCCGGGCGCGACGGGACAGGGTGACCGATGGCTGGGCAATGGTCGGGTCGGGTCGGGCAAGCATCGCCAGCCACTGCGTGCACGCCCGGGCCACTGCACGGGCGCCGAACCCCGCCCGCTCCGCTGCGCAGGACGAGAGGCGCCCGCGTTGTCTGCATGGCCGGCAGGAGGCGCAGCCCGGCCTGGCGGCTGGCGGCTGGCGGCTGGCGGCTGGCATTGATCGGGAATGCGGCACTCGATGCCTGGCATCGGGTGTCCACCACGGCCCAAAAAAAATCGCCCGGCTGCACGTCACTGTGCAACACCGGGCGATATTCACGTCCTTGTAGGCTTCCTGCCTCTCCCCTGCCTCCTGGCTATGCGGGGTTCTCCGTGTGGCCGTCGTCCAGACGACTCACATAGTGCAACTCCTTCAAGCTCAACGCCTTTCGACCGGCTTGGCCGTTGCCGCCTTGGCACTCCTGGCGGCGGAGGCGGTTCCTGCGCCCACGCCGATCAGGTCACGATTCCGTTCGACCGTCTTCAATCCGATGCCTTTCACCAGTGCCAGTTCCTCGACACTCTTGAAAGGACCGTTCGCCTGTCGGTACTCGATGATCGCCTGCGCCTTGGCGGCGCCGACATTCACCAGTACCCGGTCCAGCTCCGCCGCGGTGGCGGTGTTGATGTCGACCTTGTCCGTGGCATGTGCCGATGCGGTCAACAACAACGCCAGAACCAGTGACTTCAGCATCATGGTGAAAAGCTTCATCGCTGCTACTCCTTGTGGCTTGGACTGGAATGCCGGCATCCCCGCCGGCCAGACCAGTGTTCCGCGCCACATGAATACAGCCTATCCGGCGCGCCTTCACGCCGCAGCCGGCAAACCTCCCGATTCCTTGTAGGAAAATCCCTACAAGACGGACGGCGTAGAATGGGCGCATCTGAAACCTTCGCAACCGGAGTTCCTGAATGGACAGCGCCAAGCTCGGCCAATTTCTGAGTGACAAGTGGGACAACGACATCGTCCCGCAGCTGGTCGACTACATCCGCATCCCCAACAAGTCGCCGATGTTCGACGCGAACTGGGTTGCCAATGGCTACATGGACCAGGCCGTGGCGCTGATGGAGGACTGGGCCAAGGCGCAGAAGATCCCGGGCCTGCAGGTCGAGGTGGTCCGCCTGGAAGGCCGTACCCCGCTGATCTTCCTGGAAATCCCGGCCTCCGGCCCGGAAACGGGCGACGACACCGTGCTGCTCTACGGCCACCTGGACAAGCAGCCGGAGATGACCGGCTGGGATGCCGACCTGGGCCCGTGGAAGCCGGTGCTGCGCGGCGACAAGCTGTACGGCCGCGGTGGTGCCGACGACGGCTATGCCCTGTTCGGTTCGCTGGCCGCCGTGCTCGCCCTGCAGGAGCAGGGCCTGCCGCACGCGCGCTGCGTGATCCTGATCGAGGCCTGCGAGGAATCCGGCTCCTACGACCTGCCGGCCTACGTCGACCACCTGGCCGGGCGCATCGGCCAGCCGTCGCTGGTGGTGTGTCTGGACTCGGGCTGCGCCAACTACGACCAGCTGTGGTGCACCACTTCGCTGCGCGGCCTGACCGGCGGCAACTTCACCGTCAAAGTACTCAACGAGGGCGTGCACTCCGGCGACGCCTCCGGCGTGGTGCCGTCCAGCTTCCGCCTGCTGCGCCAGCTGCTCTCGCGGATCGAGGACGAGAACACCGGCCGCATCCTGCTCGACGGCCTGCACACCGAGATCCCGGCCGAGCGCCTGGAGCAGGCCAAACGCGCGGCCGAGGTGGTCGATACCGCCATCTTCGACAAGTTCCCGCTGGTCGACGGGCTCAAGCCGATGAACGAGGACCTGGCCGAGCTGGTGCTCAACCGCACCTGGCGCCCGGCGCTGTCGGTCACCGGCATCGGCGGCATGCCGCCGCTGGAATCGGCCGGCAACGTGCTGCGCCCGGAGACCTCGGTGAAGCTGTCGCTGCGCCTGCCGCCGACCGCCAACGGCAAGGCCTGCGGCGAGCTGCTGAAGGAGGCGCTGCTGCGCGACCCGCCGAACGGCGCGCACGTCACCCTGGAGCTGGAAAAGGCTTCCACCGGCTGGAACGCGCCGGCCATGGCGCCGTGGCTGGAACAGTCGATCGACGCGGCCAGCCAGGCCTTCTTCGGCAAGCCGGCCATGTACATGGGCGAAGGCGGCTCGATCCCGTTCATGGGCATGCTGGGCGAGAAGTTCCCCGGCGCGCAGTTCATGATCACCGGCGTGCTCGGCCCGCACTCCAACGCGCATGGCCCGAACGAGTTCCTGCACATCCCGATGGGCAAGCGGGTCACCGCCTGCGTATCCAAGGTGCTGTTCGACCACCACGCGGCCAGCCTGCGCGGCGAGACCAGCGGCTCCATGGTGCATGCCGACAGCGGCACCCGCCACGGCGGCCACGGCTGCTGCTGAGCGGCGCGATGACGACGCAGCCTGGCCTTGCTAGGCTGCGTTTTTTTACCGGAGCGGGCGGGCACATGAGCGGACTGTTTGGCAGCGACAGCTGGCTGTACATCATCCTGGTCGGCTTCGTGGTCGGCCTGCTCGGGCGCTTCTTCATGCCCGGCAACAACCGCATGGGCTGCCTGCTGACCATCGTGCTGGGCATTGCCGGCGCGGTGTTCGCCGGCTGGTTCGGCCGCGAGATGGGCTGGTATGCCGCCGGGCAGCCGGCCGGCTTCGTCGGCGCCATCATCGGGGCCATCGCCCTGCTGGCGCTGCTGCGCCTGGTCAGCGGCAAGCGCTGAAGCCCCGCTTTTTCCTTCGAACACGGCACGTCCCCGGAGCGCAGGCGCCCGGCGGCCGGGCCATTGGCACCTGCGAGCACGCTCCACCGATGATCCCGGACATTTCCCTCGAACCGCAGCGCGCGCGGCAACGCCTGGAGTGGGCCCGCGAACGCCTGGCCGACGACACCGCCAGCATCGAGCGCGCCTCGGTGGATGCCGGCTTCCGCAGCTACTGGCGCGTCAGCGGCCGCGGCGGCAGCCACATCGTCATGGACGCCCCGCCCGGGCTGGAGGATCCACGGCCGTGGCTGCGCATGCGCGAGCTGCTGCTGGCGCACGGGCTGCGGGTACCCGCGCTGCTCGCACAGGACCTGGATGCCGGCTTCCTGCTGCTGGAGGACCTGGGCGCGCCGACCCTGGCCCGGATCCTGGACGAGCACAATGCCGATGCGTGGTTCGAGCGCGCCATGACCCAGCTGGTCCGGCTGCAGTCGATCCCGGTGCCGGACGGGTTCGGCGAATTCGGCGAGGCGCTGCTGCAACGCGATGCCGGCCTGTTCGACGAATGGTTCCTGCAGCGCCACCTCGGGCTGCAGCTGGACTGCGGCGAGGTCGAAGGCCTGCAGCTGGTGCAACGGCGGCTGATGGACAACGCACTGGGCCAGGCGCAGCTGATGGCACATCGCGATTTCATGCCGCGCAACCTGATGCCGGTGGCCGACGGCCCGGCGGTCCTGGACTTCCAGGACATGGTGCGGGGCCCGATCGCCTACGACCCGGTGAGCCTGTTCAAGGACGCCTTCCTGAGCTGGCCGCTGGAACGCGTGGACGGCTGGCTGGCGCGCTACCACGAGCGCGCGCGCGCGGCCGGCCTGCCGGTGCCCGACCGCGCCACCTTCCTGCGCGATGCGGACTGGATGGGCGTGCAGCGGCATCTGAAGATCCTCGGCATCTTCTCGCGCCTGCACTACCGCGACGGCAAGAGCCACTACCTGGAAGACGTGCCGCGCTTCATCGCCTATCTGGACGAGGTCCTGCCGCGCCACCCGCAGCTGGCTCCGCTGCAGGCACTGCTGCAATCGCGGATCAAGCCGGCACTCGCCGCGCGGGCCTCATGATGAAAGCCCTGGTTTTCGCCGCCGGGCTGGGCGAGCGCATGCGCCCGCTGACCGAGCACACGCCCAAGCCGCTGCTGCTGGCCGGCGGCAAGCCACTGATCGCATGGCACCTGGAAAAGCTGGCCGCGCTCGGCGTGCGCGAGGTGGTGATCAACACCTCGTGGCTGGCCGAACAGTTCCCGCTGGCGCTGGGCGACGGCAGCCGCTGGAACCTGCGCCTGCACTACGCCCACGAAGGGCCGACGCCGCTGGAAACCGGCGGCGGCATGCTCAACGCGCTGCCGCTGCTGGGCGATGCGCCGTTCCTGGTGGTCAACGGCGACATCTGGACCGACTTCGATTTCTCGCTGCTGCCGCGCGAGCCTGCAGGCGAAGCGCACCTGCTGCTGGTGGACAACCCGCCGCAGCACCCGCGGGGCGACTACCACCTAGACGCACGCGGCGTGCTGCACGACGACCGCGACGCGCCCTGCCTGACCTACGCCGGCATCGGCATGTACCGCCCGTCGATCCTCGACGGCTGGCGCGCGGTGATCGGCGATGCGCCCGGCAGCGAGCGCACGCCGCCGCGCTTCAGCGTGGTGCCGTTGCAGAAGCACTTCATGGCGCAGGGCCGCATCAGCGGCCAGCACTACCGCGGCCAGTGGACCGACGTCGGCACCCCGCAGCGGCTGCAGGCGCTGGAAGACGCGCTGCGCGCGGACGCGGGCCCGCTCCCCGCCCGCTGATCCCCGGCTCCGGCGAGCACATCGCCGGCGACGTCGCCTGGCCGGGGCGAGCGGCTCAGGACGCGTCCAGCACCTTGCGCAGGAACGGCACGGTGACGCGCCGCTTGGCCGCGAGCGATTCGCGGTCGAGCCGGTCCAGCAACACCACCAGCCCCCCCAGGTCGCGCCCGGTGCGGGTGAGCAACCAGTCGATCGCCGCCTGGTCCAGCGCCAGCCCGCGGCGGATCGCGCGCTCGCGCAGCACCGCGCCGCGCCCGTCGTCGTCCAGCGCGTCGAGCATGATGCGTCCGCACTGCGACAACCGCGAGCGCAGGTCCGGCAGCACCAGCCCCAACGCGTCGGGTGCGGCGCTGGCGGTGTAGAGCAGGGTCACGCCGGCGGCACGCGCGCGGTTGTGGAAATCGAACAGCGCCACCTCGTCCCCGCGCTGGCCGGCGATGGCGTCCAGGCCATCCAGCGCGACCACGTCGCGCCCTTCCAGCGCCTCCAGCGCATCGCCCAGGCGCCCGGCGGCGGCCTGCAGCGGCAGGTAGGCCGAACCGCGCCCGGCCTGCTCGGCGGCCGCGCACACGGCCAGCGCCAGGTGGGTCTTGCCGCTACCCGCGGGACCGACCAGGTACACCCAGTCGCGGCTGCCGCCGGTGGCGGCGGCGCGCAACTGCGCCAGCGCCCCGTCCGGGGCGCCGATGAAACTCTCCAATCGCTGGTCCGGCGGGTAGCGCAGGGCCAGCGGCAACTGCGGCACGCTCACTTCGGCTCCACGTCCTTCGGCACGATGCCCATGCCCGGGGCGGGCTCGCCACTGGACTGCAGCACGATGGTCGGGCCATGCCCGGCGTACAGCTCGCTCTGCCGGTAACGCTCGTGCGCGTAACGCAGCAGTACGTTGATCACCGCCGCCGCCGGCAGCGCCAGCAGCATCCCGAGGAAGCCGAACAGCTGGCCACCGGCCATCACCGCGAAGATCACCGCCACCGGGTGCAGGCCGATCTTGTCGCCGACGATGCGCGGGGTGAGCACGTAGCTCTCCAGCAACTGGCCGACGGTGAACACCACGCCGACCAGCGCCAGCAGCTTCAGGTCGAAGCCCTGCGCCTGCACCAGCGCCGCCAGCACCGCCAGCACCACGCCGGTGGTGGCGCCCAGGTAGGGAATGAAGCTGATGAGCCCGGCCACCAGGCCGATCAGCAGGCCGAGATTGAGCCCCACCACCGACAGGCCCACCGCGTACACCACGCCCAGCGCGATCATCACCGCGATCTGGCCACGGATGAACGCGCCCAGCACGTCGTTGGACTCGCGCGCCAGCCGCGACACGGTCTCGATATGGTTGCGCGGGATCACCGAGGCCACGCGCTCGACCAGCCGGTCCCAGTCGCGCAGGAAGTAGTAGGCCAGGATCGGCAGCAGCGCCAGGTTCACCACCCAGGCCACCATCGCGAAGCCCGAACGCGACAGGTAGCCGAACAGCGTGCTCGCCGCGCCGCCGGCCTGCTGCCAGTGCGCGCGCACCCACTCGAACAGGCGCTCGGGCTCCAGCCAGCCGAGGATCTCCACGCCGGTGCGCCGCTCGATCCACGGCAGCGCCGTACCCAGCAGCCATTCCTGCGCCTGCGGCAGCGCGGCCACGAGGGTGGTGATCTGGCGCTGGATCATCGGCACCAGGATCAGCAGCGCCAGCGCCAGCAGCAGCACCATCAACGCGAACACCAGGATCACCGCGGTGTTGCGCGAGCGGCCGCGGGCCTCCAGCCGGTCCACCAGCGGGTCGCCCAGCCAGGCCAGCATCAGCGCGACCACGAACGGGGTCAGGATCGGTGCCAGCAACCACAGCACCCACAGTGCGAACGCGCCCATCACCGCCCATTTCACGCGGCGCAGGAACAGCGCGATTTCGGTATCGGCGCTGCCGTTCATCGGACGCGGTACTCGGCCGTGGTGGACGCCGGCGCGCCCTCGGCAGGCGGCGCCACCGGCTGCAGCGCGGCATCGGCGCCCAGCATGCGGTTCAGGCCCTGCAGCCCGCTCATCAGCTCCAGGTCCAGCTCCAGGCGGTCGCCGGAGGCCTGTACCGGCACGATCGAGCGCACCACCGCCACCGACTGCAGGGTCGCGGCCACCCGCAGGTAGTCGGCCGCGGTACGCAGGCCGCTGACCCGGATCCGGTAGATACCGGCGGCCCCGGTCACCGGCGCCTTGGCGTAGCGCTTGACCAGCGCGTCGGCGGCACCGTCGGCACCGCCGGCCATGGCACGGCGGGCGTCGCCGTCACGGGTGCTCCAGCGGGCCAGCTCGCGGCCGTCGTCAACGAACACCCAGTCGGCCATCCAGCCGCCGCCGCTGGCGCGGTACAGCTTGCCGACCAGTTGCATCGGCGGGGCGTAACGCGCCGAGGCGCGGGCGATGGCGGCGGTGTCCTGGCGCCAGATCGCGCCGACCAGCGCCTGCTCGGCGGCGCCGCCACCGGGCAGGCCCAGGCGGAAACCGCGCTCGACGGCGCGGTCCAGCAGCGGGCGCGCCGCGTTGGCCTGCTGTACCCCCACCAGGCGCGGGCCGCTGCCGTCGTCGATCGCCATCCACACCACCGGCTTGGGCCGTGGCTGCGGCCATATCGGCAGGCCCAGCGCCGCGACCAGCCCGTCCACGTCGTCCTGGCGGAAACGCGCCACCAGCATGGTCCGGAAGCTCGGCGCGCCGGATGCGGAGACGCTCTGGTCCTGGCGGTAGTCGTAGCTCTCGACCAGGTCCTTGGCGCTGCGCATGGCCTGGGCCACGCCCGGGCGGGTCATGGCGCTGCGGTCGCCGGACAGCTTGCCCAGCACCGCGCCGAGCGCGCGCGCCAGGGCGCCGTTGCGGTCGGCGTCGCTCTGGCTGTTGACCGGCACCTCGGCCTCGTAGGCATTCTGGGCGCTGGCGATATCGCCCTCGGTGCGCACGCCGGACTGCGCAAGCGCCGCCGGGACGGACAGGCAGAGCGCCAGAAACAGGTAAAAGGCCAGGCTGCGACGCATTGAGGGTTCCATTGCTCGACGGTTCCGGTGGGAATTGTTGCCCGAATGCGGCCTTGGCGCCAACGTGGCCTGTTAAAATCGCCCGTTCACCCCGCCAGTGCAGCCGCCCGTGACCAGTTCCCCGACTTCCGCCAACTCTCCCCTGACCTACCGTGACGCCGGCGTGGACATCGACGCGGGCAACGAACTGGTCGAGCGCATCAAGCCGCTGGTCAAGCGCAGCTTCCGTCCCGAGGTGATGGGCGGGCTGGGCGGTTTCGGCGCGCTGTTCGACCTGTCGGGCAAGTACCGCGAGCCGGTACTGGTCTCGGGCACCGATGGCGTCGGCACCAAGCTCAAGCTGGCCCAGCAGCTCGGCCGCCACGACACCATCGGCATCGACCTGGTCGCCATGTGCGTGAACGACGTGCTGGTGCAGGGCGCCGAACCGCTGTTCTTCCTGGATTACTTCGCCACCGGCAAGCTCGACATCGACACCGCCGCGGCCGTGGTCGGCGGCATCGCCAACGGCTGTACCGAGGCCGGCTGCGCGCTGATCGGTGGCGAAACCGCCGAGATGCCCGACATGTACGCGCCCGGCGAGTACGACCTGGCCGGCTTCACCGTGGCCGCGGTGGAAAAGAGCGAGCTGAAGGACGGCTCCAGCGTGCGCCAGGGCGACGTGCTGATCGGCATCGCCTCCTCCGGCCCGCACTCCAACGGCTACTCGCTGGTGCGCCGCATCTACGACCGCGCCGGCCAGCCGGCGGACCTGGTGCTGGAGGATGGCGTGAAGCTGGTCGACGCGCTGATGGCGCCGACCCGCCTGTACGTCAAGCCGATCCTGTCGCTGCTGCGGGAGCACGGCGCGGCGATCCACGGCATGGCGCACATCACCGGCGGCGGCCTGACCGAGAACATCATCCGGGTCGTGCCCGACGGCCTGGGCCTGGACATCGATGCCGCAAGCTGGACCCTGCCGCCGGTGTTCCAGTGGCTGCAGCGCGAAGGCAACGTCGCCGACAGCGAGATGTGGCGCACCTTCAACTGCGGCATCGGCTTCGTGCTGCTGGTGCCGGCCGAACAGGCCGCCGCCATCGGTGCCTCGCTCGACGCGATGCAGCTGGCGCACTGGCGGATCGGCCAGGTGGTCGCGGCCGACGGCGGCGAGCGCGTGCGCATCGGCTGAGGTTTCCGGACCGCAAGCTGCCCCATGGACCCGGTGACCACCCCCGCCCCGCCGCCCGAGCTGACCGACGAGGACGCCAGCCAACTGCGCCTGCTGTCGATCTTCCATTACGTGGTGGCGGCGATCACCGGGCTGTTTTCGCTGATCCCGGTGCTGCACCTGGTGATGGGGCTGGCCATGGTCACCGGCAAGCTGCCGGTGGACACGGGCACATCCGGTGCGCAGGCCGTCGATCCGCGATTGTTCGGCTGGTTCTTCGTCGCCTTCGCCGGCGTCTTCATCGCCTGCGGCCTGGCCCTGGCGGGTTTCATGGTCCATGCCGGCCGCTGCCTGCGGCGGCGCCGGCGTTACACGCTGTGCCTGGTGGTCGCCGCCATCTCCTGCATGATGATGCCCTTCGGCACGGTATTGGGCGTGTTCACCCTGATCGTGCTGATGCGCCCTTCGGTCAAGGCGGCTTTCGCTTGAACGGCACGCCACCGCCCTTCACTCCACGTCCGGGCCACGCCGCATGAGCCCTGCCAAGAAGGCCGCGTTCGCCGGCGTGCTCGCCGTGTTCCTGCTCACCTGGATCAAACCCATGTGGCCGCTGGAACAGGCCCTGCACAGCTCGCTGACCGTGGTCGGGCTGGCCGCGCTGTGGTGGGTGGACCGGCGCTGGCCGCTGGGCGGCGGCGCCTTCGCCGCGATCTGCGGATTCGTCGCGCTGCACTGCATCGGTGCGCGCTGGCTGTATTCCAACGTGCCGTACGAGGCGTGGCTGCAGGCGCTGACCGGCTGGTCGCCCGGCGCGGCCTTCGGCTGGCAGCGCAATCATTTCGATCGCCTGATCCACCTCCTGTATGGCGCCTGCTTCACCCCGGCGCTGGCGCAGCTGGCGCGCCATGCCTGGCCGGCGCTGCGTGGCGGCCAGGCGTTCGTGCTGGCGGTGATGATGGTCATGTGCTCCAGCCTGGTCTACGAATGGCTGGAATGGGGCATCGCCCTGGCGTTGTCGCCGGAAGCCGCCGAGGCCTACAACGGGCAGCAGGGCGATGTCTGGGACGCGCACGCGGACATGCTGCTGGCCACCATCGGCAGCCTGCTGGCATGGCCACTGGCGCGGCGGGCACCCCAATGAGCGCGCCGTCCCGCATCGCCGTGCTCGCCTCCGGCCGCGGCAGCAACCTGCAGTGCCTGCTGGACGGCATCGCCGGCGGGCAGCTGCACGCGCGCATCGCCGGCGTGTTCTCCGACCGGCCCGGCGCCGCGGCCCTGGACAAGGTCGCCGCAGCGCAGCGCTGGGCGCGCAAGCCAGGGGAATTCGCCAGCCGCGAGGCCTTCGATGCCGCGCTCGGCGATGCCGTGGCCGCCAGCGCACCGGACTGGATCGTCTGCGCCGGCTACATGCGCATCCTCGGCGCCGGCTTCGTCCAGCGCTTCGCCGGCCGCCTGGTCAACATCCATCCTTCGCTGCTGCCGCTGCACAAGGGCCTGCACACCCATGCCCGCGCCATCGAGGCCGGCGACGCCGAACATGGCGCCAGCGTCCATTTCGTCGTCCCCGAGCTGGATGCGGGCGCGGTGATCGCGCAGGCGCGGGTGCCGGTACTGGCCGGCGACGACGCCGATGCCCTGGCCGCGCGGGTCCTGGCGGTCGAGCACCCGCTGCTGCTGGCGAGCGTACGCCTGCTCATCGACGGGCGCGTGGCTGAACGGGACGGCACGGTGCTGTTCGACGGTCAGTCCCTGTTTAATCCATTGCGCCTAGATTCCGACGGGACCCTTCGGCGCTGATCCGCACATGCCGCTGATGCGCTGGCTGGCATGATGACCATCCCATCCGCCCTGATCCGAGCATGACCATCGCCTTCCTCAAACCAGTCGTGCTGGCAAGCCTGCTGACGGCCCTCCCGGTCGTGGCCCAGGAAACCGCCCCCGCCGGGGCCGCGGCGCTGCCGCCGGCCGAATGGGACCCGCCTGCGCTGGAACCGTTCGTCGCCACCTACCAGGCCTTCTACAAGGGCAAGGAGGCGGGCGACGCGACCATGCGCGTGGTCCATGACGACGGCGTGCGCTGGCGCGTGGACATGGCCGTGCGCGGCCGCCGCGGGTTCGCCGGCGTGCTGGGCCTGAACCTGGAGCAGAGCACCGTGTTCGACAACCAGGGCGCGGTGTACGTGCCGCTGAGCCAGAGCACGGTGAAGAAGGCGCTGTTCCTCGGCAAGAAGGTCACCGGCACCTACGACTGGCGCGATGGCACCGCGCAGTGGCAGGGCGACCTCAAGAAGGAGCGGCAGCGCCCCATCCCCCTGCAGCCCGGCGACCAGAGCGCGCTGCTGCTCAACCTGTCGCTGATGCGCGATGCCCGCCCCGGCCAGCCGCTGCGCTACCGCTACGTCGACGTGGGCCGGGTCCGCCAGTACGAATACCAGGCCGCGGCCGCCACCGAGACCGTGCAGGTCGGCGACCTCAGCTACGACGCGCTGCGCGTCTACCGCACCAATGGCGGCAACGACGAAACCATCCTGTGGATCGCCAACGGGGTGCCGACCCCGGTGCGCATCCTGCAGCGCGAGGATGGCGAGGACGCCATCGACCTGCGCCTGACCGAATACCAAGGAGCCTGAGCATGAAGCCCATCCTGCGCCATCTACCCCTGGCGGCCGCGGCCCTGGCCGCGCTGGCCAGCACCCCTGCGCTGGCGATGCAGCCATTCACCGCCGACTACCAGGCCAGCTACATGGGCCTGCAGGCCAACGGCGTGATGACCCTGGCCGCGGAGAACGGCGGCAAGTGGCGCTATACGCTGCAGGTCAAGAACCAGCTGGCCGAGCTGAGCCAGAGCACGCTGTTCGACGAACAGAACGGCCGCCTGCGGCCGCTGAGCAGCCGCGACGCCTCGGTGATTCCGTTCAAGCGCCGCGCGGTCGAGGCACGCTACGACTGGGGCAGCAGCCAGGCCACCTGGAGCGGCGACGTCAAGCCGGAGCGGCGCGGGCCGGTGACGCTGCAGAACGGCGACATGGACGGGCTGCTGATCAACCTCGCCATCGCCCGCGATGTCGCCGCCGGCAAGCCGCTCAACTACCGCATGGTGGACGACGGCCGGGTCAAGACCCTGTCCTACCGCGTCGTCGGCAAGGAAAACATGACCGTCGACGGCAAGACCGTGGAAGCCACCAAGGTTTCGCGCGTGGACGGCAACAAGGAACAGATCGCCTGGGTCGCCCCCGGCATGCCGGTCCCGGTGCGCCTGCTGCAGCGCGAAGGCGGCCGCGACGCCCTGGACCTGACGATCAAATCGCTGCGCTGAACGCCGCCGGCGCGGCCCTCTGGAATGCGAAAAGGCCGCCCGGAGGCGGCCTTTTCGTTGCGCATCGCGGCCGGTCTTACTTGACCAGCTTGGCGATGGCGGCGCCCAGGTCGCCCGGCGAACGCACGGTGACGACGCCAGCGGCTTCCATTGCCGCGAACTTGCCTTCGGCGGTGCCCTTGCCGCCCGAGGCGATCGCACCGGCGTGGCCCATGCGCTTGCCGGCCGGAGCCGAGGCGCCGGCGATGAAACCGACGACCGGCTTCTTCACGTGTGCCTTGATGTACTCGGCACCGGCTTCCTCGGCGTCGCCGCCGATTTCGCCGACCATGATGATGCCTTCGGTCTGCGGGTCTTCGTTGAACAGCTTCAGGCAGTCGACGAAGTTCAGGCCGTTGATCGGGTCGCCACCGATGCCGATGCAGGTGGACTGGCCCAGGCCGACTTCGGTGGTCTGCTTGACCGCTTCATAGGTCAGGGTGCCCGAACGCGACACGATGCCGATCTTGCCCGGCTTGTGGATGTGGCCCGGCATGATGCCGATCTTGCACTCGCCCGGGGTGATCACGCCGGGGCAGTTCGGCCCGATCAGCACGGTCTCCGGGTAGGTGCGGGTCAGCACGTTCTTGACCCGCAGCATGTCCAGCACCGGGATGCCCTCGGTGATGCACACGATGACCTTGATGCCGGCGGCAGCGGCTTCAAGGATGGCATCGGCGGCGAACGGTGGCGGCACGTAGATGACCGACGCATCGGCGCCGGTGCTGGCCACGGCATCGGCCACGGTGTTGAACACCGGCAGGTCGATGTGGGTGGTACCGCCCTTGCCCGGGGTGACGCCGCCGACGACCTGGGTGCCGTACTCGATCATCTGGGTGGCGTGGAAGGTGCCCTGCTGGCCGGTGAAGCCCTGCACGATCACCTTGGTGTTCTTGTTAATCAAAACAGACATGGGAATTTCCTTCGGTGTCGTGGATCAGGCGGCGGCGTTCTTGACCGCTTCAACGACCTTCTTGGCGCCGTCGTTGATGTTGTCGGCCGGGATGATGGCCATGCCGCTGTCGCGCAGCAGCTGCTTGCCTTCTTCCACGTTGGTGCCTTCCAGGCGCACCACCACCGGGACCTTGACGCCCACTTCCTTGACCGCGGCGATGATGCCTTCGGCGATCATGTCGCAGCGGACGATGCCGCCGAAGATGTTGACGAAGATGCCCTCGACCTTGTCCGAGGACAGGATCAGCTTGAACGCCTCGATCACGCGCTGCTTGTTCGCGCCGCCGCCCACGTCCAGGAAGTTCGCCGGCTCGCCGCCGTTGAGCTTGATGACGTCCATGGTGGCCATGGCCAGGCCGGCGCCGTTGACCATGCAGCCGATGTTGCCGTCCATGGTCACGTAGTTGATGTCCAGCTCCGAAGCGGTGACTTCGGTCTCGTCTTCCTGGGACTTGTCGCGCATGGCGACCAGTTCCTTGTGGCGGAAGCTGGCGTTGTCGTCGCTGTTGAACTTGCCGTCCAGCGCGTACAGGTTGCCGTCGTCCAGGATCGCCAGCGGGTTGATCTCGACCAGCGCCAGGTCCTTCTCGTTGAAGATCCGGTACAGGTTCACCATGATGTTTGCGAACTGGCCGGCCTGCTTGGCGGTCAGGCCCATCTTGAAGCCGATGTCACGGCCGTGGTAACCCTGCACGCCCTCGACGAAGTCCACGTTCAGGGTGTGGATCTTGTCCGGGGTCTCGGCGGCGACCTGCTCGATCTCCATGCCGCCTTCCGAAGAGGCGATGAAGCTGATGGTGCGGGTGCCACGGTCGACCAGCACCGACAGGTACAGCTCCTTGACGATCTCACCGGCGGTGGTGACCAGCACCAGGTTGATCGGCAGCTCGACGCCGGCGGTCTGGTAGGTCGCCATCTTGGTGCCAAGCATCTTGGCCGCGGCGGCCTTGACGTCTTCGACGGTCTTGCAGAACTTGACGCCGCCGGCCTTGCCGCGGCCGCCTGCGTGGATCTGCGCCTTGACCATCCAGGGGCCCTGGCCCAGCGACTGGGCAACGGCGACCGCCTCGTCCGGGGTAGCCGCGACCTTGCCGGCCGGGACGGGGATGCCGTACTCGGCAAGCAGTTGTTTTGCCTGGTATTCGTGGAAATTCATGTGTCACCGTGGGAATGGGAACAACCGCCACGAGTCCACAGGGCCAATGGATGGCCTTCCTGCAGGGCGGGCGGGCCCACCATTGTCGCCGACCGCGGCCCGTGGCGCAAAGAACGCCACCCCAGGCGCCCGCCGGACCGCGGAATCGCGCGTCATTTCAGTCACTTGGCGACCGCCGGCGGATTGTCCCGGCGAGCGGCCACGGCGGCCACCACCGCGCACCTATACTCCAACCTGCCGCCCCCGCCGGAGCCCCGCGCTTGCTCTCCCGTTCCTCGCTGATCGACCGCATCGAATCGATACCGCGCCGCGAGCTCTATTTCTTCGCGCTGTACCGGGTGCTGATCGCCAGCCTGATCGCGGCGCTGCTGTTCAGCCCGCTGAGCGCGCTGATGAGCGAGGCCCACCACCCGCTGCTGGCGCGTGCGGTGTGCATCGGCTACCTGGCGATCGCGCTGGGCCTGCTGGCGTGGGGCCGCAACGAGCGCTGGCTGCAGCCGCTGGTGTTCTGGGGTGCGGTGAGCGACATCCTTGCCGCCATCCTGCTGGTCCATGCCCTGCCCGGTGCCAGCGCCGGCATTTCGATGACGCTGATGTTCAGCATCTCCGCCGCGGCGATGATGCTGCCGCTGTCCGGCGGCATGCTGCTGGCGATCGTTGCCAGCATCGCCACCGTGGCCGAGTTCGGCTGGCGCGAACTGGAGGGTGCCGAAAGCACCCGCACGCTGGCCGAACTGGCGATGTTCATCACCAGCTACCTCGCCCTGGCCTGGATCAGCTACCAGATCGGCAACCGCGCCCGCCGCAACCAGCAGCTCGCCGAGCGGCGCGGCGCCGAAGTCGCCAACCTGTTCGAGATCAACGAACTGATCATCCGCCGCATGCGCACCGGGGTACTGGTGGTGGACGGCGGCGGCCGCATCGCACTTGCCAACGAGGCCGCCACCGCCCTGCTCGGCGAGGCCGGCGACGGCCTGGCCGGCGGCCAGGCGCGGCTGGGCCAGGTCGCGCCCGAACTGGCCCGGCGCCTGCAGCGCTGGCGCAATGGCGGGTGCGAGGAAGAGCTCCCGCTGCACCTGGCCAACGGCCAGGCCGAAGTGCAGCCGCGCTTCGCCCGGTTGCTGGCCGACAGCGACCAGACCCTGCTGTTCCTGGACGACACCAGCGTGGTCTCGCGCCGCGCCGAGTCGCTCACCCTGTCCACCCTGGGGCGTTTCTCGGCCAGCCTCGCCCACGAGATCCGCAATCCGCTGGCGGCGATCAACTACGCCACCCAGTTGCTGGAGGAGTCCAGTGACCTGGGCGACGCCGACCGCCGCCTGCTGCAGATCATCCACCAGCAGTGCCAGCGCACCAACGGCATCGTCGAGAGCGTGCTGGCGCTGGCCCGCCGCGAACGTGCCAGCCCCGAGAACCTGGACCTGGCCAGCTTCGTGCGCCGCTTCGTGCTCGAGTACCGGCAGACCCTGTCCACCGAGACCGACAACGTCGAATCCATCATCCGCGAATCCTCGGTACCGGCACTGATGGATCCACGCCACCTGCACCAGGTCCTGACCGCGCTGGTGCACAACGCGCTCAAGTACGGTCGCGCCGGCGACGAACCGGCGCAGGTGCGCATACGCGTCGCATCCGCGGGCCGGCACGCGCTGATCGACGTGATCGACCGTGGCCCCGGCATCCCCGAAGCGGTGGCCACGCAGTTGTTCCGGCCGTTCTACACCACCTCCGAACACGGCACCGGGCTCGGCCTGTACATCGCACAGGAGCTGTGCCGCGCCAGCCAGGCGCGGCTGGAATACATCCCGATTCCTACACGCGGCGCCTGTTTCCGCATCGTCATGCCTGCGCCGCACGGTGCTTTCGCTACCTGATCCGATGCGGCAGTGGTGACCGGAAGATGACGCCCGGGGCCCGACTCGGCTATCGTTTTCAACATGAACGTGACGCATAGCGCGCTGGTCGTCGACGACGAACGGGACATCCGCGAACTCCTGGTCCTCACCCTCGGCAGGATGGGACTGCGCATCAGTACCGCCGCCAATCTGGCCGAAGCCCGCGAACTGCTGGGCAGCAACAGCTTCGACCTGTGCCTGACCGACATGCGCCTGCCCGACGGCAACGGCATCGAGCTGGTCACCGAGATCGCACGCGACCATCCGCGCACGCCGGTGGCGATGATCACCGCGTTCGGCAGCATGGACCTGGCGGTGGAGGCGCTGAAGGCAGGCGCCTTCGACTTCGTCAGCAAGCCGGTGGACATCGGCGTGCTGCGCGGCATGGTCAAGCACGCGCTGGAGCTCAACAACAGCGAGCGCGTGGCGCAGCCCGCCGCACCGGAAAGCGCCTCGCGCCTGCTCGGCGAATCGCAGGCGATGTCCGACCTGCGCAGCACCATCGCCAAGGTCGCGCGCAGCCAGGCGCCGGTCTACATCGTCGGCGAATCCGGCGTCGGCAAGGAACTGGTCGCGCGCACCATCCACGACCAGGGCGCGCGCGCGGCCGGGCCGTTCATCCCGGTCAACTGCGGCGCCATCCCGGGCGAACTGATGGAAAGCGAGTTCTTCGGCCACAAGAAGGGCAGCTTCACCGGCGCGCACGCGGACAAGCCGGGACTGTTCCAGGCCGCGCATGGCGGCACCCTGTTCCTGGACGAAGTCGCCGAGCTGCCGCTGCAGATGCAGGTCAAGCTGCTGCGTGCGATCCAGGAGAAGTCGGTGCGCCCGGTTGGCTCGGCCACCGAGGTACCGGTGGACGTGCGCATCCTGTCGGCCACGCACAAGGACCTGGCGGTGCTGGTGCAGGACGGCCGCTTCCGCCACGACCTGTACTACCGCATCAACGTCATCGAACTGCGCGTCCCCCCGCTGCGCGAGCGGCGCGGCGACCTGCCGCAGCTGGCCGCGGCCATCCTCAGCCGGCTGGCGCGCTCGCAGCAGCTGCCCACGCCGCTGTTGTCGCCCTCGGCGCTGGACGCCCTGGGCGGTTACGCCTTCCCCGGCAACGTGCGCGAACTGGAGAACGTACTGGAACGCGCGCTCGCCCTGGCCGATGGCGACAGCATCGGCGCCAGCGACCTGCGCCTGCCGACCCCGCGCGGCGATGCCGGTAGCGCGAGCGAAGAAGCTCCGGCCGACATCGATGCCGGCAATGCCGCCCTTCCCTCGTACATCGAACAGATGGAACGCGCGGCCATCCAGAAGGCGCTGGAAGAAAACCGCTGGAACCGGACCCGCACCGCCGCGCAGTTGGGCATCACCTTCCGGGCGCTGCGCTACAAGCTCAAGAAGCTGGGCATGGACTGAGCCGCCACGCGGCGCGGCGGGAACGGCGCACGCTTCGCGGAAAGTGCCCCCTGGCCAACCGGGCGACGCCTGTCGCCCGCCATTGCTCCATGCACGGCCCTGCACGCGGCGCTCCCGACGCACCGCCCCTGTCCGACGCTGGCCGACCACTCATGCCAGGCGCCGGCCTGCCCCGCTTACGGCCAGGACGCCTTGCCCTGCGGGCGCTCGGGCGCTTCGCGCGGGAGGATCAAGGTGAAACAGGTCCCCGCCGGCAGACCGTCCGGGCCACCTGCACGGTGGCTGCTCACCTCGATCCGTCCACCCAGCACCTCGGTCACGATCTGGTGGACGATATGCAACCCCAGACCGGTGCCGCCGCGGTTACGCGCCGTAGTGAAGAACGGCTCGAAAATGCGCGACAGGTGCTCCGCGGCGATGCCGCGGCCATCATCGGCAACCTCGATCCGCACCAGCGCCTGGCCATCGCGGCGGGCGGACAGGCGGATGCGCCCGTGCCGGGGCTGCGGGTACGCGTGCAGCAGCGCGTTGTTGAACAGGTTGGCGACCACCTGTTCCAGGGGGCCCGGATAGCTGTGCATGACGATGCCCGGCTCCAGGTCCAGGTCCAGCGCGATGCCGTCTTCCAGGCTGGCCCGACGCAGGCGCGGGTCGGCATCGAGCAGGACCTCGGCCAGGTCGAAGTCACGGCGCTCCAGCGACGCGCGGTCCACCGCCACCTGCTTGAACCGCTGCACCAGCGCCGAGGTGCGCCGCAGTTCCCCGTCGGCCAGCGTGCACGCATCCGTGGCCTCGTCCAGGAAGCTGTCCAGCTCGGAGCGGCGCAGGCCCGCCATGACCTGCGCCTGCAGCCGCGCGATGCCGCCACGCAACGTCCCCAGCGCCAGCTGCGCGCTGGCCAGCGGGGTATTCATTTCATGGGCGACGCCAGCCACCATCAGCCCCAGCGAAGACAGGCGCTCGGCGCGCGCCAGTTCCTCCTGGGCGGCCTGCAGGTGCTCGTTCGCCAGTTCCAGCGCGGCGTTGCTGTCGCGCAGCCGCTGCATGTAGGCCAGTTCGCGCGCCATTCCGCGCGCCTGGGCCAGCACCAGCCACAGCACCAGCGCCCCCCCCAGCAGGGCCAGGCCGCCGAGCACCGCCTTCCAGCGCGCGGTCGGCGGGCGCGAACGGTGCACGAGCAGGCGCAGCTGCCCCACCGTCGGGTCGGCGTGCGCAAGCAGGTCGCCCTCGGTGCCGCGCCAGGCCGCCTGCAGGGTCGAGAAACTCCAGTCCTGCCAGTTGCCGGCAGGCCGTTGCTGCATGGCTGCCCACAGCGCCGGATCGAATGTAGCCACGGTGTGCTCGGCGTGGCCCAGTTGCCAGCCCCAGGCCTCGCCGGGTGTCGGGCCCAGCAGCCAATAGCCCTCAGGGTGAACCAGGTACAGGCTGAAACCCGACTGCGACGCACGCTCGCGCAGGCGCTTGAGCAGCAGGTTGCCGTGCAGGTTCACCACCGCCACGCCGGCCGTGCCGTCGGCCAGCACGAAGGGCGAAGAGGCGCGCAGCGTCGGCCGCAGCGGCTGCTCGATGCGCCCGTTCTCGAAATTGAGGTCCAGCGGGGAAAGATGGATCTCGCCCGGCTGCAGCAGCAACGCGTTCTCGAAGAACGGCCGGCCGCGCTTGTCCTGCAGCGCGCCGCCCGGCACGCGCAGGATGCTGCCGCCTTCCTGGTCCACGCGCAGGCGCTCCTGCCCGGTCGCGTCCATCCAGCGCACCTTGTGGTAATCGCGCCCTGCCATCAGGAAGCTGGTATAGGTCTCCAGCAACTGCGCCTCGGAACCGGACTCCAGCAGTCGCGGGGTCAGGAAGGCGATGAAACGCGTGTCGTCGCGCAACCGGCCCAGCCGGCGCAGCATCGTCTGCGCGGCATTCTCAAGCGCGTCCTGCGCAGCCTGGCGTTCGGGCAGGCGCACGGCCCGGTCCATCTCGTACCAGAGCATCGGCACCGTGGTCAGCAGGCCCAGCAACCAGGGGGCGGCGATCAGGGTCACCCGCCACGGGTGCGCGCGCAACGCGACCCACGCTTCCCGCAGACGCAGCCGCGGCCACTTCCAGAGGCGGCGCATGTTCAGCCCTGGCCACGCAGCCGCGCGATGAAATCCTCCACCGGTTCGGGATGCGCGAACAGGTAGCCCTGTGCGCAGGGACAGCCATGGCGGCGCAGCCATTCGACCTGGTCCGGGGTTTCCACGCCTTCGGCGACGATGTCCAGGCCCAGCCGCCGGCCCAGCGCGATGATCATGTCCGCCACGTTGGCGCTGCCGCCCTGCTCGCCGACGCCCGCGGTGAACTGCCGGTCAAGCTTGAGCCGCGTGACCGGCAGCGAATGCACGTAGCGCAGCGACGAGTAGCCGGTTCCGAAGTCATCCACCGCGATCCCGAACCCGAGCCGGCGCAGGCGCGCCAGCAGCTCGCGGCCGTCCTGGTAATCGCTCATCACCGCACCCTCGGTGATCTCGATCTCCATCCGTCGCGGCTCGATCCCATGGCGCGCGACCATGGCGGCCAGCTCATCGATGAACTCGCGACGGCCCAGCTGCAGCGGCGACACGTTGACCGACAGCGGGATGTCCGGGAAGCCGGCCCGTTCCATCGCGCGCAGGGCATCGCAGACCAGTTCGATCACGCGTCCGCCCAGCGGCACGATCAGGCCGCTGGCCTCGGCCACCGGGATGAAGCTGGCAGGCGATCGCGGGCGCCCGTCCTCGGTCCAGCGCGCCAGCGCCTCGGCCCCGACGATGGCCCCGCTCTCCAGGTCCACCTGCGCCTGCAGCGCGATACCGACGCGGTCCTCGCGCAGCGCGCGGTACAGTGCGCGCGACTCCATGAAGCGGCACAGGTTCTCCTGCTCGCTCTCGACCTGGTACTCGGCCACGCCATGCCCGCCGCTGGCACGGATCCGGGTCACCAGCAGCAGGCCGGCAGCCACCGCGCCGCCGGCACCGCCCCGGTACTGGTCCAGGTCGACCCGCGCCGCATCGACCCGCAGGAAAGGCAGTTCGCCGGTGTCTTCGCTCTGTTCCAGCGCATCGACGGGGTCGGACGCCAGCCGCTCCGACGGCCCGAGCACGGCGAACGTGCCCTCGTGCAGCCGCGCGATGCTGCAGGGCGGCGGGTACATCTGCGCCAATCGTTCGGCCATGCGCTGCAGCAGCAGGTCGCCCTGCTCCGGCCCCAGCGCCAGGCTGCCGTCGCTGTACTGCCCCAGGTCGACCACCAGCAGGCTCTGCCCGCAGGGCCCTGGCTGTTCCAGCACCTGCCGCAGGTCACGGCGCAGCGCATTGCCGTTGGGGATGTCCAGCAGGCTGTCGCGGTAGGCGACGCGTTCCAGCCGCGCCGCCAGATCGACGTTGACCAGGCCGGCATTGGCATGGGTGACGAACACCTGCAGCAGTTCGTGCTCCTCGGCATCGAGCGAGCGCTCGGTCGCCAGGTAGATGGCCATCGGCGCCACGGTGCCGCCGCCATCGAGGAACAGCACCTGGCTGGAGGGCATGCCGATGCTGCAGCGGCGGGTGAACGCGTCCAGCAGCAGGTCGCGGACCATGGTGTCGGCGATGTCCTGCACGCGGCACCCCTGCAGCTCGGCGAAGCCGCCGTCGGCCGCGGTCACCATCGCCTCGGACACCGGCAGGTCGACCGAGCCGTCGTGCATGCATACCAGGCCATCGAGCGGCACTTCCAGCAGGGCCGCCAGTTCGCACAGCAGCTGGCGCGAGAAATCGTCCGGATCGCGCAGCCCGGCCAGGCGGCTGCCGGCCTGCACGATGTGCTTCAACCCGCGCTTGGCCCGCGCCAGCGCGTGGATCTCGCTCCAGGTGCGCAGCGAACCGGTGACGATGCCCTGCAGGCGTTCCCGGTACAGGTCGGTCTTGAGCCAGTACTCACTGATGTCCAGTTGCTGCAGGGTCTTGCGCAGCGGCGCCATGCCGGGCTGCCCGGTGATCAGCACGATGCGCACCTCGGAGTTGCCCAGCTGCTCGCGAACCGCGCGTACCAGTTGCAGGCCGGCGTCGTCGGTTTCCATCACCACGTCGAGCAGGATCGCGGAGATGCCCGGATTGGCCGCCATCACGTCGCGTGCTTCGATGGACGATGACGCCGTCAGCAGCCGCAGCGGGCTTTCGTTGAAACGGAAATCGGACAACGCCATCCGCAGCGACTGCTGGAAGCCCGGATCGTCATCGACGCTCAAAACGGTAAAAGCAGGACTGTCCGGCGGCTGGCCACTGTCGACCAGTTCCTGGCGGAACTCAAACATCCTGTCTTCGCCCGACCATGCGCTACCGCTCATGCCCCTTCCCCCCAGACCTGGCTGCCCTGGACCGACACGTGCCGCGCCAGCGTAGCGCAATCCTGGCCGGCCGTGGAACTGCCGTTGCCCGCCCCGGGGTGGCCCGCCGGCAGGCTCCGGGACCGGCATGGCAGGGGCGGCGGCTGTCCCGGGACAGGCCCGGCCAGACGCCCATGCGACGGCGGCTGGCCGCCCGCGCCCCGCCCCCCGGCACGCAGCGCGGGAGGGATCAGGAAGCAGCGGACGGAGCGGTCAGTCCTTGGTGACGCGGTTGATCTCGGTCAGGCTGGTGATGCCCTGCGCGGCCTTGAGCAGGGCCGACTGGCGCAGGTCGTTGACCCCGATCTTCTGCGCGGCCTCGGCGATGTCCAGCGCGTTGCCGCCCTGCAGCACGATGGTGGCGATCTCGTCCGTCATCGGCATCACCTGGTAGATGCCGGTGCGCCCCTTGTAGCCCTCGGTGCACTCCTCGCAGCCGACCGGCTCGTAGAGCTGGATGCCCTTGTCGATCTGCGCCTGGGTGAACCCCTCGGCCAGCAGTGCGTTCTCCGGCAGGTGCGCCGGCTTCTTGCAGTTGGGACACAGCCGGCGCGCCAGGCGCTGGGCGATGACCAGGGTGACCGAAGAGGTGATGTTGTACGGGGCGATGCCCATGTTCATCAGGCGCGCGATGGTCTGCGGCGCGTCGTTGGTATGCAGGGTGGACAGCACCATGTGGCCGGTCTGGGCCGCCTTGATGGCGATCTCCGCGGTCTCCAGGTCACGGATTTCGCCGACCATGATCACGTCCGGATCCTGGCGCAGGAACGAGCGCAGCGCCGCGGCGAAGGTCATGCCGCGCTTGTTGTTCTGCTGCACCTGGTTCACGCCCGGCAGGCGGATTTCGACCGGGTCCTCGGCGGTGGAGATGTTGCGCGTCTCGTCGTTGAGGATGCCCAGCGCGGTATACAGCGACACGGTCTTGCCCGAACCGGTGGGGCCGGTCACCAGCACCATGCCGTAGGGCTTGTGGATGGCATCCAGGAACAGCTTCTGCTGCACCGGCTCGTAACCCAGCTTGTCGATACCGAGCTTGGCCGCACTGCCATCGAGGATACGCAGCACGATCTTTTCGCCGAACAGCGTCGGCAACGTGCTGACGCGGAAGTCGATCTGCTTGGTCTTGGACAGGTTGAGCTTGATGCGGCCGTCCTGCGGCACCCGCTTCTCGGCGATGTCCAGCTGCGACATCACCTTCAGGCGCGCGGCGATGCGCTCGCGCAGTTTCACCGGCGCCCTGGCCACGGTCTTGAGCAGGCCGTCGATGCGGAAGCGCACCCGGTAGTCGTCTTCGTAGGGCTCGAAGTGGATGTCCGAGGCGCCGCGGCGGATCGCGTCCACCAGCACCTTGTTGACGAACTTGACCACCGGGGTGTCGTCGCCCTTGGCGTCGATGCCGGTATCGCCACCGCCCCCCATGTCCTCGTCGCCGGCGGCGACGTCCAGGTCGCCCATGCCCTCCTCGTCATCGCCGAGTCCGCCGGTCAGGCTTTCGTTGCTCGCCACCCACAGGTCGAGCGTGCGCCGGATCTGGTCCTCGTCGACCAGGATCGGCTCGACCACCAGGTTGGTGTGGAACTTGATCTCGTCCAGCGACTGGGTCGGGTTGCTGGTACCGATGAACAGCTTGCCGCCGCGCCTGAACAGCGGCAGCACGTTGTGCTTGCGCAGCAGCTCCTCGCTGACCAGCTTCATCGCGTTGTGGTTGGCGTCGAATACCGAGGCATCCAGCAGCGGCATGCCGAACTCGACGGCGTTGGCCGCGGCCAGCTGCGCGGCGTTGACCAGCTTCTTCTCGGCCAGCCACTGTGCCAGCGGCACCTTGGCCGTCGCCGCCTGCGCCATCGCGTTGCGCGCCGCGGTCTCGTCCAGCGCACCGTCCTGCACCAGGCGGCGGGCGATCCCGGTGATGCCCACGAGATTGGCGGCAACGGCTGTATTCATGGTGTTCCCCGGCACGGACGACAGTTGGGCGATTGTAAGGGCAAGCGGGACGGCAACTGGAACCCTGCAGAACCGGATACTGCCGCCTGTGATGGCCGGACCGCACACCGGCAGCCCGCAGATTGCCCCCACACGCGACCCGCGGAACAGGGCATACCTGCCTTAATCGTGACGATTCGGGCATGCTGTTTACCCACACGCCGTCGCTCCGCCCATGACCCGCTGGAAGGCCGCCACCCTGCATGCCCTGGTCAGCCTGTTGCTGATCACGGCAATCACAGCCGTTGTCCTGCCACTATGGCACCCATGGGGTCTATACCGCATTTCCGGGGTACTACCGCTATTGGCCCTGCTATTGGGCACCCAGCTTATCGCCGGACCGATGCTGACCCTGGTGGTTTTCAGGCCCGGCAAGAGAAGCCTACGTCTGGACCTGGCCGTCATCGGCCTCCTGCAGCTGACCTTCCTCGGTTTCGGCCTGCATCTGCTGTGGCAGACCCGCCCGGTGTTCCTGGTGGCCAGCGACATGCGCCTAGCCCTTGTCCTGGCCAACGAGGTCGAGGCGTCCGACCTGGCGCAGGCCAGCGCTCCGCGATGGTCGCGACTGCCGCTGGGCGCCCCATTGCTAGTGGGCCTGCAGCCGGGGGGGACACATACCGACCATGCCTCTGCTCTTGCCGCCTTCCTCGACACCGGGAGGGACCGGGAACGTAAGCCGGCATGGTACGTGCCCTACACGGAGATCGCTCCACGACTGGCCTACAACGCTGCACCCAGCACTGCCGCCGGCCAGCCCTCCGGCAATGTCGTGGGCGCTCCGTTCCGCAGCCTGCCCATTGTGGCCAGGCACGGCGCAGGACGCATGGTGCTTGATGCCGGCAGCCTGCAACCGCTGCGGGTGGTCACCTATTGAAGGGCAAGTCGCAGCGCTGGCTTACCAAGGCTGGGCACGATGCCAGCGCCAGGCGCTTTCGATGATGGCCTCCAACCCGGTCCATGCCGGCGACCAGCCCAGTTCGGCCCTCGCCCGCTGGCTGGAGGCCACCAGCATGGGGGGATCGCCTGCGCGGCGCGGCGCCATGTCCCAGGGTACCGTGCGGCCGGTCACCACGGATGCGGCGGCGATGACCTCGCGCACGGAAAAGCCCCTGCCATTGCCGAGGTTGAAGGCATGGGCGCCAGGATGGGCACGCAGGTAATCCAACGCCTGCAGGTGGGCCTGCGCCAGGTCCTCGACATGCACGTAGTCGCGTATGCAGGTGCCGTCGGGCGTGGAGTAGTCGCCACCGAAAATCTCAAGCGCGGGCCCGCTCCCAAGCACCGCGCGCAGCACGTTGGGGATCAGGTGAGTCTCGCATGCATGCGACTCGCCGATGCATGCATCGGCTGTCGCGCCGGCCGCGTTGAAGTACCGCAGCGCTACCGAGTCCAGCCCGTAGGCCACCGCCGCATCGGCCAGAATGCGCTCGGCCATCAGCTTGCTGGCGCCATAGGGGTGGGTCGGCTGCGTCGGGTGGTCCTCGCCGACCATACCACTGGCCGGTTGCCCGTACACCGACGCGCTCGAGGAGAACACCAGCCGCCGTACCCCGTGCCGACGCATCGCCTCGAGCAGGTTGAGCGTGCCCACCACGTTGCTGGCGTAGTAGTCGTACGGCCGGGCGATCGACTCGGCGACCAGCGAGCGTGCGCAGAAATGGAACACGGCGTCGAACCGCTGCCCGGCGAACGCGGCCTCCAGCGAGGGGAGGTTCAGCACGTCGGCCTCGACCAGCCGCCCCCACTGTACCGCCTGCGCATGCCCGGTCGACAGGTCGTCCAGCACCACCACCTCGTGGCCATGCGCCGCCAGCAAGCGCGCCATGTGGCTGCCGATGTAGCCGGCGCCGCCGCAGACAAGTGCTTTCAAGCCATCAACCCTCTGGATCCAGGCGACAGGGTATCCAAAGGACCCACCCTCCCGCCGCTTACCGGCAAGACTGGCTGCCGTCGCTACAACATGAAGCAAAGGTACCCACTGCCAAACGAGCTTCTGGGAATGACAACGGGTCAGTTCAGCACGCAGCTACCATCACCGCCATCACCATCCATCTGACATGTGACGGTGCGAGTACCAGGCGATCGAGGCGAGGCAGTCACGGCCGTACCAATCGCGGAACCTCCAGTGATTGAGTCGCAGGCCTTGGCAACGGGCGACGGCGGTGTCTCTTCCCCGTAAAGAATTGCCAATGCATTGTTCGCATATGCCTTTGCCTCGGCCATGCACGCATTCTCTGCCGCGTTTTTCCGATAATTGTTGTATGCAGGCAATGCAATTGCAGACAGGATACCGATGATCGCGACCACGATCATCAACTCAATCAACGTGAAACCGCGCGCCAACCGATACATACTCCCCCCCCGATACCAGTTCATGACCAGCGAACAAAGTTCGCGTTATCAATCCCATAAGAAGCAAACCCCGCTGGAAGCGGGGCTTGCTTGTACATCAACTTATGGCATACACCACTGAAGTCGCATTGTTTACGGTGCGATTTGGCAGGTCGCGGTGTTCGGAGCGCAGGTCACGTCCTTCGTGCCCGGAGCCTTCTTGGTAAACGTGTAAGGACTCGGTGCCGCTGCCTCTGCATCCGCCTCGTCCAGGGTAGGACCAGAGGTGCAGGCCTTCGCCGTATAGGTCGGGATGTCTGCGGAGTCGATGCCGCCCTTTACCGCAGAAACCCAAGAATTCATGAATGCCTTGGCTTCACCGAGGCATGCATTGTTGGCGGACTTGACACGATAGTTGTTGTAGGCCGGCAGCGCGATGGCCGACAGGATGGCGATGATCGCGACCACGATCATCAGTTCGATCAGGGTGAAGCCCTTCTGCATCTTCATTTTACATCCCCTAGAGGTTGGTGATTGAGCTCGGGAGGCCGTCGCCAGCCCGGTGTCGGAGATACAGCAGGAAGCATGCCAATCAGCCCCCGTGCCGCCCCTCCGCCATCATCGCAGCATTGGCGAGGAACGGAAGTACGACTTGACGATTCTGCGACCAGCCCGGCAAGCTGACGCAGAACGTCACTTTTCGCCCTCAACGGCACCGCGACCGCTCCAATGTCTTCACCGTCAGTCACACGCGGCTTGCCCCACCCAGCGCCGCCTCTTAGCGTGATGCCCTGCACGCTTGCCGAAGCAGCGGGGTGCCGCCCCCACTAGGACCAGTTACCATGTCGACGTGTCTGGCCCGGGGAGTGGCTGGACGGGGAGAGAAACGATGTCCGTTACCCGAAGTGCAGTAAGCAAGCCGCCCATGGAACGCAGCACCAGCCTGATGCAGCCATTTGTATGGGAGGGGACCGACAAACGCGGCGTCAAGATGAAGGGCGAACAGGAAGCCCGCAACGCCAACCTGTTGCGTGCCGAACTGCGTAAGCAGGGCATCACGCCCACGGTCGTCAAGCCCAAGCCCAAGCCACTGTTTGGTGCCGCCGGCAAGCCCATCAAGCCGCGGGACATTGCCTTCTTCAGCCGTCAAATGGCAACAATGATGAAATCAGGCGTCCCCATTGTGAGCGCGCTTGAGATCATCGGGAGTGGCCACAAGAATCCGCGCATGGCCAAGCTGGTGGGGCAGGTCCGTGGCGATCTGGAAGGCGGCTCCTCACTCTACGAGGCCATCAGCAAGCACCCGGTCCAGTTCGACGAGCTGTACCGCAACCTGGTGCGGGCCGGCGAGGGCGCCGGCGTGCTGGAGACGGTGCTTGAGACCATCGCGAACTACCAGGAAAACCTGGAAACTCTGAAAGGCAAGATCAAGAAGGCATTGTTCTACCCGACCATGGTCATTGCTGTCGCACTGATCGTCAGCGCGGTTCTTCTGATCTGGGTCGTGCCGCAGTTCGAGGAGATATTCAAGAGCTTCGGCACCGACCTCCCGGTGTTCACCCAGATGATCGTCGCGGCCTCCGATTTCATGGTTGGCTGGTGGTGGTTGATCCTGCTTGTCGGAATCGGCGCCATAGGCGGCAGCAGTTTCGCCTACAAGCGCTCACCGAGAATGCAACACGCGCTGGACCGATTGATCCTCAAGGTTCCGGTGATCGGTCAGATCATGCACAACAGTTCCATCGCCCGTTTCGCACGCACGACGGCGGTGACGTTCAAGGCAGGCGTGCCGCTGGTCGAAGCACTGGGCATCGTCGCCGGCGCCACCGGCAACAAGATCTATGAAGAGGCTGTCTTTCGCATGCGCGACGACGTGGCGGTAGGCTATCCGGTAAACATGGCCATGAAACAGGTCAACCTGTTTCCGCACATGGTGATCCAGATGACCGCCATCGGCGAGGAAGCCGGCGCGCTGGACACCATGCTGTTCAAGGTGGCCGAGTACTTCGAGCAGGAAGTGAACAATGCCGTCGACGCCTTGAGCAGCCTGATCGAACCACTGATCATGGTGTTCATCGGCATCGTGGTCGGCAGCATGGTGATCGGCATGTACCTGCCCATCTTCAAGCTCGCCTCCACCGTTGGATAATTGACCCATGGCATTTCTCGACCAGCATCCCGGCATCGGCTACCCGGCCGCTGCCGGATTGGGGTTGCTGATCGGCAGCTTCCTCAACGTGGTCATCCTGCGCCTGCCCCGGCGCATGGAGTGGCAATGGAAGCGCGATGCGCGCGAGATCCTCGGTGAGCCGGACATCTACGAGCCACCCCCGCCGGGCGTGGTGGTGGAGCCGTCGCATTGCCCGCACTGCAAGCACAAGCTGAGCTGGTACGAGAACATCCCGCTGTTCAGCTGGCTGCTGCAGCGGGGACGCTGCCGCCATTGCCAGGCGCCGATCTCCATCCAGTACCCGCTGGTTGAACTGGTGACCGCCGTACTGGTGCTGGCCAGCGTGTGGCAGTTCGGTTTCGGCTGGCAGGGCTTCGGTGCGATCGTGCTGACCTGCTTCCTGATCGCGCTGTCCGGCATCGACCTGCGCACCCAGCTGCTGCCCGACCAGCTGACCCTGCCGCTGATGTGGCTGGGCCTGATCGGCAGCATGGACAACCTGTACATGCCCACCAAACCTGCACTGATCGGTGCCGCGGTGGGCTACCTGTCGCTATGGACCGTGTGGTGGCTGTTCAAGCAGATCACCGGCAAGGAAGGCATGGGCCACGGCGATTTCAAGCTGCTGGCGGCGCTGGGCGCCTGGTGCGGACTGAAGGGCATCCTGCCGATCATCCTGCTGTCCTCGCTGGTGGGCGCCATCGTCGGCTCGGTCTGGCTGTACGCACGCGGACGCGACCGCGCCACGCCCATTCCGTTCGGCCCCTACCTGGCCATCGCCGGCTGGCTGGTCTTCATGTGGGGTGACCCGATGATCGCCGCTTACCGGCAGTGGGCCGGCCTGGCGTGACCACGCCCGGCGACCGCGGCCACCCCACGACGGCGGGCCGCTGCGCATGAGCAGGTTCATCGTCGGGCTTACCGGCGGCATCGCCTCGGGCAAGAGCGAGGTCACGCGGCGCTTCGAGGCGCTGGGCATCGTGGTGGCCGACGCGGACGTCGCCGCGCGCGAGGTCGTGGCGCCGGGCAGCCCCGCACTGGAACAGATCAGCCGCCGCTTCGGCAGCGCGATGCTGCTGGCCGACGGCACGCTCGACCGGGCACGACTGCGCGAGCACGTGTTCGGCAACGACGAGGAACGCCGGGCACTGGAAGCCATCACCCACCCGGCCATCCGCACCCGCGTGCGGGAGGCCTGCCAGGCCGCGGAAAGCCCCTATGCCATCGCCGCGGTCCCGTTGCTGGCCGAAGCCGGTGGCCGGGCCACCTATCCCTGGCTGGACCGGATCGTGGTGGTCGACGCCGCCGAAACGGTGCGCCACGCCCGCCTGCTCCAGCGCGACAGCATCGACACCGCCCTGGCGACACGCATGATCCAGGCCCAGGCCAGCCGCGCGCAGCGGCTGGAACTGGCCGACGACGTGATCGTCAACGACGGGCACCCGGAACACCTGCAGCCGCAGGTGGAAGCACTGGATCGCCTGTACCGGCGCCTGGCTGCCGGAAACCCGCCACCGTGACGCGGCACGGCGCGATGGTTGCCCGCGCGCTCAGTCCGCGGGCGCGAACGTCAGCCGGCCGACCACGCCACGTTCGGCCCCGGGCCGGATGCTGACCTGCCAGCCATAGAGCGCGCACAGCCGGCTGACGATGGACAGGCCGATGCCACCGCCCTGCGAATGGCCGGCGTGGGTACCCCGGTAACCGCGCTGGAACAGGCTCGCCGCATCCTTCTCGCTCAACCCGGGGCCGGTGTCGATCACTTCGACCGCGTCGTCCAGCACCCGCACCCGGACCTGGCCCTCCTGGGTGTACTTCACGGCATTGCCGATCAGGTTGCCCAGCGCCACCGACAGCGCCGCTTCCGGCGCGTCGATCACCAGGTCCCGGCCGCCCTCCAGCACCAGTTCCAGCGGCTTGCCGCCGAGCTGTGCCCGGTGCGCCTCGAGCAGCTGCTCGGCGACCTTGGCAACGTTGCTGCTGCCCTGCCCGCGTTCGTTGCGCGAGAGCAGCAGCAGCGAGCCGATCAGGTCGCTGCACTGCTGCTCGGCACGCTGGATGCGCTGCAGGCGCTGCAGCATCTTCTCGTCCAGGCCCGGGCGCGCGAGCAGCAGTTCGGTCGCACCACGGATCACCGCCAACGGCGTGCGCAGTTCATGGCTCACGTCCGCATTGAACTCGCGGTCGCGCTGCACCACTTCGGTCAGGCGCGCGGAATAGTCGTCCAGCGCCACGGCCAACTGCCCCACCTCATCGTCGGGGAAGCGCGGCGCAAGGGGTTCGGGATGGCTGTTGCCTCCACGATAGGCCTGCAGGCGCGCGGCGAGATCCGAAACCGGTCGCATCACCCGCGAGGCGGACCACCACCCCAGCACCCACGACAACAGGCTGAACACCAGCACGGACAGGAAGAGCGCACGCTTCAGCTGCTGCTCGCCGCGCACCGACTGGCTCATGTCGTAGGCGACGAAAAACCAGGCATCGTCCGTCTTGCGTACCCCGACCTTGTAGGAGAACGCCTTGCCGTCCGCATCCTGGCCGCTGAAATTATGGATCCCGTCCTGCAGGTGTTCCCACTCGGGGTAATCGCGGCGCAACCCTTCCAGTTTGTCCGGGCGATACAGGAATGCACGCATCTGCTGCACCGGCGCCACCACTTCGCGCCCACCACTCTGGATGTAACTCTGCCAGGAGGCATCCAGATTGCGGTTCATCACGTCTTCGACAAGCTGGTTCTCCACCCGGGTCCGTGCCCAGGTGGTGGCGAACGCGAACAATGCCGTCAGGCAGAAGCCCAACAGCACGAACGAGACGATGATGCGGCTGCGCAGGCGCCGCCGATACCGCCCCTGCTTGCGGACGACCGCCGGCGCGGCGTTTTCAGACATCGGGTGCGGCGATCCGGTATCCAATGCCATGGCGGGTCTGGATCATCGGCGCGTTGAACGGCTTGTCCACCACCGCGCGCAGGCCGTGGATATGCACGCGCAGGGAGTCCGAATCGGGCAGTTCCTCGCCCCACACCCGGGTTTCCAGCTCCTGCCGGGTGACCACCGCCGGCGAGGCTTCCATCAATGCCTGCAGGATCTTCAGCGCGGTCGGATTGAGCTGCAGCAGCTTGCCCTGGCGGCGCACCTCGAGCGTGTCAAGGTTGTACTCCAGGTCGCCGGTCTCCAACACGCGGGTATGCCCGCCCTTGCCGCGGCGCGACAGCGCGTTGAGCCGCACCTCGACTTCCTGCAGCGCGAACGGCTTGATCAGGTAGTCATCGGCACCGGAGTCGAACCCGGCCAGCTTGTTGTCCAGCGAGTCGCGCGCGGTGAGCATCAGCACCGGGGTCTGCTTGCGCGCGTCGTTGCGCAGCTTGCGGCAGACCTCGATGCCATCCATGCCCGGCAGGTTCAGGTCGAGCACGATCGCATCGAAATCGTGCACGACCGCCAGGTGCAGGCCGGTCACGCCATCGGCGGCAAAATCCACGGTATGACCACGGTCCTCGAGGTAGTCCCCGAGGTTGGCCGCGATGTCGCTGTTGTCTTCGATTACGAGAATGCGCACGTGTGCAGGTACCTTTGTCTTGGAAGTGCAAGATGGCGCAACACCATCACGCTAAGGATTACAGCACAGCAATCATTAAATTCTCACAATCGGCATAACGGAATGCCAGCGCCACCGACTACCGGCAGCTCAGTTACCGACCTTCGCATCCTTGCCACCCTGCACGGACCTCATGAAACGGTCAGAATCGTTCTTCATGCGCTCGCGTTGCGCCACGGTGAAGCACTGCCTTGTGGCCATCTGCGAGCCCACGGGCTTTTCCCGCTTGCAGATCAGGCGACTATCGGCACGCGCCTTGGTCAGAACGCCGTTGACCAGCTCCTGGTCGTTGAACACCTGCACTTTCCTCTCGGGCGACAGGCGGTCGATACTGCCATCGCCGATCACTCCCGACATGCGGTCAAGTGCCGCGATCACGCGCTCGCGGTCCGAAGCCGTTATCTCGCTGTAGATCTCTCCGGCGAGCAGGTCCGAACGGACCTTGGCCTGCTGGACCTGGAAATCAGACGTGGTCTGCAACGGCAGTTCCGGCTGCCCGGCGGCCGCAACGATGGGCGCCATGAAAACGAGCGACAACAGCAGTCTTGGCAACATGGAAAATCTCTCCCTGATTCGGCCCACTGTAGCAAATAAAAACAAGGCCCCGGCAAACACCGCCAGGGCCTGAAGATTCCCGATCACCGGACCCGCTGAGGAGGGCTGGTCGCAGTGGAGCAAGCGTAGGACCGGGGGAATTAAAGACCCGTTAAATCCGTGCAAGCAATTCGGAATCCGGGCTCAGCGCCTGAGGTTGACCACGTAGTCGATCATCCGCCCGGCGACGTCGCCACCGGAAACGCTCTCGATGCCCTCCAGGCCGGGGGTGGAGTTCACCTCGAGCACCAGCGGCCCGCGCCGGGAGCGGATCATGTCCACCCCGGCGATGCCCAGCCCCAGGGCCTTGGCCGAACGCACCGCGACCTGCTGCTCGGCCCGGCTGCAGACCACCGGGCCGGCACTGCCGCCGGCATGCAGGTTCGAGCGGAAATCGCCATCCTGGGCCTGGCGCCGCATGGTCGCGACCACCTGGTCGCCAACGACCAGGCAGCGCAGGTCCGCACCCTGGGCCTCGGCGATGAACTCCTGTACCAGGAAGTTGGCATACAGCCCGCGCAGCGCCTCCACCGTGCCCTTGGACGCGCTGAGCTTTTCGGTGAGGATCACCCCGCGGCCCTGGGTGCCCTCGCTGAGCTTCACCACGTGCGGCGGCGGCCCCAGCATGGACAGCAGGTCATGGGTATCGTCCGGGTTGTCGCCGAACACCGTCACCGGCATGTCAATGCCTTTGGCAGCCAGCACCTGGTGCGCGCGCAGCTTGTCGCGTGCGCGCAGGATCGCGTCGGACGGATTGGGCGTGCGCGTGCCCATCATTTCGAACTGGCGCAGCACCGCGGTGCCATAGCGGGTGATGGAGGCGCCGATGCGCGGGATCACCGCGTCGAAGCCGGATAGCGGCCGGCCCTTGTAGTGCATGCTGAAATCGCCCGCGTTGATGCGCATGTAGCAGCGCAGCGGGTCGAGGATGCGCACGGTGTGGCCGCGCGCGCGCGCCGCCTCGACCAGACGGCGGGTCGAGTACAGCTTGCTGTTGCGGGAAAGGATGGCGAGCTTCATCGCGGGGCCTGGAAGACAGGCCGGGACATCACGCCCTGCCCTGGGCTGCCGCCTCGGTGCCTGTGCGGCACCTGGAAGATGGAGCGGGTGAAGGGAATCGAACCCTCGTCGTAAGCTTGGGAAGCTTCTGCTCTACCATTGAGCTACACCCGCGCGGCGATGCGCAGTCTATGTGGACCGGGGCCTGCCGCGCAATGCCAATCTGCAGCGCGCAGGCCCGATGCCCGTCCGGGACAGGGACGGCGCCGGGATGCGGCACCGCCCTGCAACCCGCCGCGGCCGGCTCAGAATCCGCCGCTGAACGTGGCGAACAGCGTGGCGTCGCGTGCCGACTTCTGGCCCGCGGTGGTGCTCACGCCGATATTGCTCTGCAGCCCCCACAGGTCCATCCGCGCACCCAGCACCGCGGTGGCGTAGTTGCGGTCGAACTGCAGCCCCGGAACCTTGTAGGCACCTACGTCGGCCATGGTCTGCAGCCAGGCGCTGGCCTGCTTGCCGCCATCCTCGAACTCATGGTCGTAGGTGACCTGCACGTAGGGGTGGACGCTGCCGCCGTCGAAACGCGCCTGCCAGCCGATGCGGCCGACGGTGGAATCCACGTTCTGGTTGCCATAGCCCAGTGCGGTGGCGCTGGGGTTGCTCTCCAGGTAGCCGTCCAGCTTGACCTTCTGCCACACCACTCCGGCCACCGGGCCGTGGCGGAAGCCGCCCTGCTGCCCGAATTCATAGCCGGCATCGAGCGCGACGGCCAGGTTGCTGCCGTCGGGCGACCCCTTGTGCTCGCGGGTAGCCGGGCCCAGCTGCACCTTGCGGGTCACGTCATAGCCCAGCCAGCTGTAGCTGGCCTGCCCGTTGACCCAGGCACGGTCGCCATACCAGCCGGCAAACACGCCCAGGGTGGTATCGGACTGGGTGAAATCGCCCATGCTGTTGCCGAAGTCCGCGTCCATCCGGCCGTAGCCGGCGAAGCCGCCGACCACCATGCCGTCGCGCGCCCAGTCGATGCCGAACAGGCCGGCCGGCGCCATGCCGTCGTAGAGGTTGGCATGGTCGTAGCGCTGCATGTCGCCGCGCACGTTGCCCCACCAGCTCATGCCGTCGGCCGGACGGCCCGCGAGATGGCCGCCCACCTGGGCGGCACGCGCACGGCCGGTGGTCTGCGCCGAATGGGTCAGCACCTGCTGCAGGCGCGGGCCCTCGAGCACCGAAATCGAATACTGCCCGAGGATCTGGTGGGCAGCGGTGGTCGGGTGCACGCCATCGGCGAATACATAGGTATCGGCGGCGTTGGGGGTGACGTAGTTCAGCGGGGTGCAGGTCAGCGACTGGGCGGTGACCTGCGGCTGGCACGCGGTACCGGAGACGTTGCTGAAGCCGTATGCCCCCGGGTTGGCGACGATTTCCTGCAGGATGCCGAAGGTGTCGATCGGGATGACCTGCAGGCCGGCCTGCTTCAAGCCGCCGAACAGCGCGTCGTTGTAGGCCTTGGCCAGCGCGGTGCCCTGCGCCATCGCCACCGGGCCACCGGCGCGCGAGGCCGGGGTCAGGCCGATGTCGGGCAGGCTGGGCACCATCACGTACTGGGCGCCGGCCGCCTTGAGCGTGGCGACCATGCCCACCTGGCTGGCGACCGCCGCGCCGATGGTGGCCTGCGCCGGTGCGCCGCCGGCCACCGCGAACACGTCGTTGGCGCCGCCCCACACGGTGTAGAGCGCATTGGCATCGGCGCGACCGCCATTGGCCACCAGGTAGCTGTTGAGCTGGCTCTTGAGCGACGGAATCGGCGGCAGCAGCGGGCTCAGCGGATTGCCGACATCCACGTCCACGCGCGCGCCGCCGGCAGCGTAGTTGTCGCCCACCTGGCCGTTGCCGTTGGGCTGGGCATTGGTGCCGTAGTAGTTGGCCAGGTAGTCGGACCAGACCCAGCCGGGGTTGGTGGTGAAGCGGCCGGCGGCCGAGGCGCCGGGATTGACCTGCACCAGGATGGGACGGAAGTAGCCGGTATCGGTCAGGCTGTCGCCGAAGAAAACGGTCCTCGAGAACGGGGACTGCGCCATTGCCGGAACGGCGGCGGCGGCCAGCGCCAGGGTGAGCGCGGTGCGCAGTGGACGGGAAGTGACACGCATGGGGAGACTCCTGCACGGACGAGGAAGACGACAGCGTACGCTGCCGCATGGAACTAGTTTTTCACCGCCCCACGGCTGGCTCACGCTGCACTGCCGCATGGGCTGGGCTTTTACGGCCGTGCTGGCGAGAATGACGGCATGGATATCCAGCTCAATGGCGAAACCCGCCAGCTCCCGTCACCGCTGACCCTGGCCGCCCTGCTGGCCGCAGAAGGCCTGGCCGAACGCCGCGTCGCGGTGGAGGTCAACGGCGAAATCGTTTCCCGGAGCCGGCACGAGCAGTGGCAACTGCACCCGGGCGACGTGGTCGAGATCGTGCACGCACTGGGTGGCGGCTGACCGGCAACGGGCATGGACAGCGGCGCGACGATGCCGGCGAGGCCTGTGCCGACACCGCCCGGAAAGCACCGATGCCACCGCCGCGCGGGATGGTGCCAGCGGAAAACGGGGCGGCGCCTGGCGCGATGCGCGATAATCGCCCCATGAACGCACACGTCCCCACCGATCCGCTGGTCATCGCCGGCAAGAGTTATGCATCCCGGCTCCTGACCGGGACCGGCAAGTTCAAGGATCTGGAAGAAACCCGCCTGGCCACCGAGGCCGCCGGCGCCCAGATCGTCACCGTCGCCATCCGCCGCACCAACATCGGCCAGAACCCCGGCGAGCCGAACCTGCTCGACGTGCTGCCGCCGGACCGCTACGCCATCCTGCCCAACACCGCCGGCTGCTATACCGCCGAGGACGCGGTGCGCACCTGCCGCCTGGCACGCGAACTGCTTGATGGCCACAATCTGACCAAGCTCGAAGTGCTGGGCGACCAGAAGACCCTGTACCCGGACGTGGTGCAGACCCTCAAGGCCGCCGAACAGCTGGTCAAGGACGGTTTCGAGGTGATGGTCTACACCTCCGACGACCCGATCCTGTGCAAGCGCCTGGAGGAAATCGGCTGCGTCGCGGTGATGCCGCTGGCCGCGCCGATCGGTTCGGGCCTGGGCATCCAGAACCGCTACAACCTGATCGAGATCATCGAGAACGCCAGGGTGCCGATCATCGTCGACGCCGGCGTCGGCACCGCCTCGGACGCCGCCATCGCCATGGAGCTGGGCTGCGACGGCGTGCTGATGAACACCGCCATCGCCGGCGCGCGCAACCCGGTGCTGATGGCCAGCGCCATGCGCAAGGCGGTCGAGGCCGGCCGCGAGGCCTTCCTGGCCGGGCGCATCCCGCGCAAGCGCTACGCCAGCGCATCCTCGCCGGTGGACGGGTTGATCGGCTGATGACCAACCCCTTCGACAGCGCCGGCGCCAAGGCGCCGCCCAAGCCCTTCACCGTCACCGAAGGCCGCCGCGAGATCCGCAGCTTCGTGCTGCGCCAGGGCCGCTTCACCCCGGCCCAGCAGCGCGCGTTCGACGAGCGCTGGCCGCGTTTCGGCATCGATTTCAACGGCGAGCCGCGCGATCTCGATGCCACCTTCGGCCGCCCCGCGCCCAAGGTGCTGGAGATCGGCTTCGGCAACGGCGCCGCGCTGCGCCATGCCGCGCGCTTCGACCCCTCCAAGGATTACATCGGCATCGAAGTGCACGCCCCGGGCGTGGGCCGGCTGCTCAACGCGCTGGCCGACGACGATGCCGGCAACGTCAAGCTCTACCACCACGACGCGGTGGAAGTGCTGGAGAAGGAGATCGCAGACGGCGCGCTGGACGAGGTACGCATCTATTTCCCCGACCCGTGGCACAAGAAGCGCCACAACAAGCGGCGCCTGGTGCAGCCGGCGTTCGCCGCGCTGCTGGTGCGCAAGCTGCGCCCCGGGGGGCTGCTGCACTGCGCCACCGACTGGGCCGACTACGCCGAACAGATGTGGGACGTGCTCGACGCCACCGCAGGCCTGACCAACCGCGCCGGCCCGCGCGGCAGCGTGGCGCGCCCGGACTGGCGCCCACAGACCCATTTCGAGACCCGCGGCCAGAAACTCGGCCATGGCGTCTGGGACCTGCTCTACGACCGCACCTGACCGGGACTGAAGGAACCGCCCACGCATGGATACCGCCCTCACGCTGACGACCGACATGAAGCTCGTGCTCGGGCTGGTCGGCTTCACGATGGCGATGTTCCTGTTCGAGCGCATCCGCGCCGACGTGGTGGCGCTGGTGGTGATGGTGGTGCTGGGCGTCACCGGCCTGATCGCGCCGGAGGAGATCTTCGGCGGCTTCTCCGGCAACGCGGTGATGAGCATCATCGCCACCACCATCCTCGGCGCCGGGCTGGACCGCACCGGCGCGCTGAACCGGCTGGCGGGCTGGCTGCTGCGCCGCTCGCACGGGCTGGAGCAGCGCCTGCTGCTGTTGACCAGCGCCACCGCCGGGCTCAATTCGTCGTTCATGCAGAACCCGTCGGTGATGGCGCTGTACCTGCCGGTGGCCTCGCGGCTGGCCTCGCATACCGGGCTCACCCTCAAGCGGCTGCTGCTGCCGATCACAGCCGCCATCGTGATGGGCGGCGGCCTGACCATGGTCGGCAACTCGCCGCTGATCCTGCTCAACGACCTGCTGATCTCGGCCAACAACAACCTGCCCTCCGGCACCGCCACCATCGAGCCGCTGCGGATGTTCGCGCCGTTGCCGATCGGCATCGCGCTGCTGGTCGCCTCGCTGCTGTATTTCCGCTTCTTCGGCGACCGCAAGCTGTCCCGCGAAGGCGCCGAGGAGGGCGATGGCCAGACCCCGGCGCGCACCGAAAGCTACTTCGCCAAGGCCTACGGCATCGAGGGCGAGGTGTTCGAGCTGGCGGTGACCGCCGAGAGCCCGCTGGTCGGGATGACCGTGAGCGAGGTCGAGAGCCTGTTCGAGGCGCCGCTGCTGCTGGCGCTGAAGACCGGCAACGACACCCGCCTGGCGCCGCCGGCGGACATGCGCATCTGGGTCGGCAGCGTGATCGGTGCGATGGGCCCGCGCCGGCTGGTGTCAGACTTCGCCCAGAACCAGTTCCTGCGCATGTCCTCGCGCCTGCGCAACCTCGGCGACCTGTTCAATCCCAGCCGCGCCGGCATCTCCGAGGCGGTGGTCCCGCCGACCTCGAAGCTGATCGGCAAGACCGCCGGCCAGCTGCGGCTGCGCAAGGAGCGCGGCATCAGCCTGCTGGCGATCAACCGCGACAAGCAGGTGATCCGCGAGGACGTGCGCAACGTGGCGCTGCGCGCCGGCGACATGCTGGTGTTCCACAGCATATGGCAGGACCTGGCCGCCGCCGCCGAGAGCCGCGACTTCGTGGTGGTCACCGACTACCCCAAGGGCGAGCAGCGCCCGCACAAGTTCAAGATCGCCATGGCGATCTTCGCCATCACCATCATCATCGCGCTGACCTCGCACCTGCCGGTGGCGCTGACCCTGCTCACCGGGGTGGCCGGCATGCTGCTCACCGGCGTGCTGCGCATGGACGAGGCCTATGCCTCGATCAACTGGAAGACCATCTTCATGATGGCCGGGCTGATCCCGCTGGGCTGGGCCATGGATTCCAGCGGCGCGGCGGCCTGGGTCGCCGGCCACACCATCGACAAGCTGCCGGCCGGCATCCCGATCTGGGTGCTGGAACTGGCGCTGGCGGTGCTGACCACCGCGTTCTCGCTGGTGATCAGCCATGTCGGCGCCACCATCGTCACCGTGCCGATCGCGGTCAACCTGGCGCTGGCCGCCGGCGGCAACCCCACCGCGTTCGCGCTGATCGTGGCGCTGTCGGCCTCCAACAACCTGATGACCGCCTCCAACCCGGTGATCTCGATGGTGATGGGCCCGGCCAAGTACACCCCGCGCGAGATGTGGCGCGTCGGCGGCCCGCTGTCGCTGATCTACACGCTGGTGGTGGTGGTGATGGTCAACCTGATGTTCTGAGCGCCGCGCCGCACGCGTGGCGCGGCAGCGGGATCAGCCCAGCAGCACCCTGCCGTCCTCCACCCGCACCGGCACCGCGCGCAGCGCGTCGCCCTTGCACGGCCCGGACACGCAGTTGCCTCCCTGCAGCTCGAACGCGGCGCCGTGCGCCGCGCAGACCAGGTGGCCATCGCGGCTCTTCAGGAACTGCCCCGGCGCCCAGTCGAGGGGACGGCCGGCATGCGGGCAGACATTGAGCCACGCCCGTACCTGGGCGCCTTCGCGGTACAGGATCACCGGCTCTGCATCGCCCTCGACCATCGCCTCCACCAGGAGGAACCCCGGATCGGACAGGGCGTCGAGCCGGGCCAGCTCGACGGCGGAAGGTACGGACATGGACATCGCGGGACCGCATGACAGCAGGGAATTGCGTCGATTGTCGCACGCCGACCAGGCCCGCCCGGCCAGGGGACAGCATGAATGCGCGCCTTAATTTAACGACAAATTCACTCATCGGCCCGCATCCCCACCGATACTTCGGCCAGTCAAATCGTCATACCACCGACATGCAGATCCGTTATTTCCAGTTCGCCACCCTCCGCAACCTGTTCGCGCCGCGCAAGCCGCGCAACCCGTTGCTGCGGATCGCGCTGGGCCTGCTGGGCCTGGCGATCCTCGCGGTACTGGTCGTGGCCGGGCTGTTCGTCGGCGCGGCGATGATCCTGGTCGGCCTGACCTGGAAGCTGCTGGCCGCGCGCAAGGCGCGTGCCGTGGGCAAGGCCGCCGGCAACGTGATGGATGGCGAGTACCGCGTGGTACGCAAGCCGGCGCTGCCGCACGCCCACTGACGCCGGGCGTCCCCGCCAGGCTTGGACACCCGCGCCCGGCTCCTGCCGGGCGTGTTGCATCCGGCCCGGCCGCGACCACCGCCCGCGCACGAGGTGCAGGCATTCCAGCTGCACCGCCCGCATCGCCTCCGGTACTACCAACGCGACGGCGACGTCCGGCATCATGCGGCCAGCCCCGTTTCCGGACCGACCATGACCGACCTGATTCCCGCTCCGCCCGTTCCCCGCATCCCGGTGGCCGGTGGCGGCACCTTCCCCGTGCGCCGCATCTACTGCGTGGGCCGCAACTTCGCCGACCATGCACGCGAGATGGGCGCCAATGCACCTGCATCGGCTGCCGAGCGTGGGCAGCCGATGTTCTTCATGAAGCCGGCCGACGCCATCGTCACCGGCGATGCGCCGGTTCCCTACCCGCCGGCCACCTCCGACCTGCACCATGAAGTCGAGCTGGTGGTCGCACTGGGCCAGGATGCGCCGGACGGCGTGCTGCCGGTCGACCAGGCCATGTCGCTGGTGCTGGCCTACGGCGTCGGCCTGGACCTGACCCGCCGCGACCTGCAGGCCGCGGCCAAGGCCAAGGGCGGGCCGTGGGACATCGCCAAGGGTTTCGATCATTCGGCACCGGTCAGCATGCTGGTACCCGCCACGCAGGTGGGCGAGCTGGCGCCACTGGAACTGTCGCTGGAGGTCAATGGCCAGACCCGGCAGCACTCCACGCTGGACAACATGATCTGGAGCGTGCCGGAAATCCTGCACGAACTGTCCAGGCTCTATGCGTTGCGCGCCGGCGACCTGGTGTTCATGGGCACTCCGGCGGGCGTGGCCGCGCTGCGACCCGGCGACCGCTTCAGCGCGCGGCTGGGCAACATCGCGCGCCGCGACGGCATGATCGCCGGATGACCGGTGTCGGGGTAGTCTGTGCCTGCCCCCCCTTCACGCTTTACAGGAGAAACCCGTGGGAATGATCAGTGAGTTCAAGGAGTTCGCGATGCGCGGCAACGTCATCGACCTGGCGGTCGGTGTCGTGATCGGCGGCGCATTCGGCAAGATCGTCACCTCGCTGGTGGACAAGGTGATCATGCCGCCGATCGGCTGGATGATCGGCAATGTCGATTTCTCCAAGCTGGCCTGGACGCTGGCGCCGGCGCGGGTAGCCGCCGACGGCACCGAGATCCCGGCGGTGGTGGTCGGCTATGGCGACTTCATCAACACCGTGGTGCAGTTCGTCATCGTCGCCTTCGCCATCTTCATGGTGGTCAAGGTGGTCAACCGGCTGTCGCGCAAGAAGCAAGAGGCGCCCGCCGCACCGGCCGCGCCGAGCGAGGAAGTGCTGCTGCTGCGCGAGATCCGCGACACCCTCAGGAAGTGATGCGCCTGCCGGGGCGATGACCTCCAGCACGGTTGCACCGGAAGCCGCGGGCGTATGCTCGCGGCTTCTTTGTCTGCGAACCCCTCGCAGCCGCCGCGCACGCACCGGTGCGCCCCCGACCTGGAGCCCGCCATGCGCCGCCTCACCTTCGCCATCGCCGCCGTGCTCGCCTGTGCCAGCGTACAGGCCGCCCCCACCCGCATTCCCGAGCAGGCCCTAGCCAGGGCCGCGGAACTGCGCGAGCAGGCGCTGGCCGACGATACCGGCTGGAAGGTGGTCGAATCGCTGACCACCGAAGTCGGCCCGCGCCTGGCCGGCAGCGAAGCCGATGCACGCGCGGTGGAATGGGCCAAGGCGAAGTTCAGGGCGCTGGGCTTCGACAGGGTATGGACCGAACCGGTCACCTTCCCCAAGTGGGAGCGCCGCAGCGAGCAGGCGCAGGTGCTGGGCGCGCATGCGCAGCCGCTGGCGATCACCGCCCTGGGCGGCAGCCCGGCCGGTACCGCCGAGGGCGAGGTGGTGCGCTTCGAAAGCCTGGATGCGCTGAAGGCGGCACCGGCAGGGTCGCTGGCCGGCAAGATCGCCTTCATCGACTACCAGATGACCCGCAGCCGCAGCGGCGAGGACTACGGCATCGGCGGCACGGTGCGCAGCCGCGGCCCCTCCGAGGCGATCCGCAAGGGCGCGCTGGGCTACATCATGCGCTCGGCCGGCACCGATTCGCACCGCGTGCCGCATACCGGCATCACCCGGTTCGACGAGGGCCTGACCCCGGTGCCGTCGGCAGCGCTGTCGGTGCCCGACGCGGAGCAGCTGGCGCGGCTGGTCGCGCGCGGCCCGACCCGGATCCGCATGACCCTGGACTGCGGCTGGGACGGCAGCTACACCTCGCAGAACGTGATCGGCGAAATCACCGGCCGCGAGCTGCCGAAGGAAGTGGTGGTGATCGGCGGCCACCTCGACTCCTGGGACCTGGGCACCGGTGCGGTCGACGACGGCGCCGGCATCGGCATCACCATGGCCGCCGGCCACCTGATCGGCCAGCTCAGGCAGGCGCCCAGGCGCAGCATCCGGGTGATTGCCTTCGCCAACGAGGAACAGGGCCTGCATGGCGGATTCGCCTATGCCGCCGCACGCGTGAAGGCCAAGGAAATCCCGCTGCAGCACATCGCCGCCGAGAGCGACTTCGGTGCCGGCCGCATCTACGCCTTCAACACCGGCTCGGGCAACCCCGCCGGATCGCGCGAGGCCACCGCGCAGATCGCCCGGGTATTGGCGCCACTGGGCATCGAGTACCGCCCGGACCAGGGCGGCCCCGGCCCGGACGTGGGCCCGCTGGCGGCCAAGGGCGGTGCGTGGGCGTGGCTGGCCCAGGATGGAACCGACTACTTCGACCTGCACCACACCGCCGACGACACCCTGGACAAGATCGACCCGAAGGCGCTGGCGCAGAACGTGGCCGCCTATACCGTGTTCGCCTACCTGGCCGCCGAGTCCGAGGGCAGCTTCGGCAGCGAAGCCAGGGACGTGGTGCCGCCCAAGGAATGAGCCGCGACACGCGCCCGGCAGCGGGCGCGGGCGTGGCAACGCAGCAGCGCCCCCGTCGCCGGGGGCGTTGTCGCATACGGGCATCGCCGGCATCAGCTGGCGTCAACGGCACATCTGGGATAATGCCGGCATCGTCCCACCCCCGCGTCCGTCGTGGACGCCTGCAACGACAAGGCAGCCGACATCATGTCCCGATCCCTCCGCATCGCCCTGGCGCAGTACGACTTCCCGGTCGGCGACGTGGCCGGCAACAGCGCGCGCATCATCGAACTGGCGCAGATCGCCCGCGACGAGTACGGCGCCGACGTGGTGCTGTTCCCCGAACTGGCGGTCAGCGGCTACCCGCCGGAAGACCTGCTGCTGCGCCCCGCGTTCCTGCGCGAGTGCGAGCAGGCGGTCGCCCGCATCGCGTCGCAGGTCCAGGGCATCGTCGCGGTGCTGGGCTGGCCGCAGAGTGCCGGCGCGGTGGTGTACAACGCCGCCAGCGTATTGCGCGACGGCGCCGTTGCCGCCACCTACCGCAAGCGCGAACTGCCCAACTACGCGGTGTTCGACGAGCGCCGCTACTTCGACGTCGACCCGGATGGCGGCAACTGCGTGTTCGAGGTCGGCGGAATCAAGCTGGGACTGCTGGTCTGCGAGGACCTGTGGTTCGCCGAGCCGCTGGCCGCCACCGTGGCCGAAGGCGCCGAACTGGTGCTGGTGGCCAATGCCTCGCCCTACGAGCGCGGCAAGCATGCCCAGCGCGACGCGCTGCTGGCCGAACGCAGCCGCGACAGCGGCGCCGCCATCGCCTACGTCAACCTCGTCGGCGGCCAGGACGCACTGGTGTTCGACGGCGCCTCGGTCGTGGCCGACGGCAGCGGTACGGTACACCCGGCGGCGCTGGCCTTCGCCGAGGAAATGCTGGTGGTCGACTACGACGCCGATACGCGCTCGTTCGTGCCGATGCGCTGGATCGACGACGGCGACGAGAGCATGGACGCGCTGGCCTGGCGCGCCATTACCCGCGGGATCCAGGACTACTGCCGCAAGAACGGCTTCGGCAAGGTCTGGCTGGGCCTGTCCGGCGGCATCGATTCGGCGCTGGTGCTGGCGCTGGCGGTCGATGCGCTGGGCGCGGACAACGTCACCGCGGTGGCACTGCCGTCGCGCTATACGGCCGACCTGTCCAACGAGCTGGCCGCCGAGCAGTGCCGCGCGCTCGGGGTGAAGCTGGAGTCGGTGCCGATCGAGCCCGCCTTCCAGGGCCTGATGCAGTCGCTGTCGACCCTGTTCCAGGGCCAGGCCGCCGACGTGACCGAGGAGAACCTGCAGTCGCGCAGCCGGGGCGTGATCATGATGGCGCTGTCCAACAAGTTCGGCGGGCTGCTGCTGACCACCGGCAACAAGAGCGAGTACGCGGTCGGCTACGCCACCATCTACGGCGACATGTGCGGTGGCTATGCGCCGCTGAAGGACCTGTACAAGACCGAGGTCTACGGCCTGTCGAAGTGGCGCAACACCGTCGGCGGCGCACCGGTGATCCCGCCGGCGGTGATCGCCCGCGCACCCTCGGCCGAACTGCGCGAGAACCAGACCGACCAGGATTCGCTGCCGGCCTACGACGTGCTCGACGGCATCCTGTACCGGTACATCGACCAGGAGCAGTCGCGCGAGGACATCGTCGGCGCCGGCTATGCGCCGGAGGTGGTGGACCGGGTACTGCGGCTGGTACGCACCAGCGAATGGAAGCGGCACCAGGCCGCGCCCGGCCCGAAGATCTCGCGCCGCGCATTCGGCCGCGAGCGGCGCTATCCGATCAGCAACGGCTACCGCGGCTAGTCACCGGGTTCGTCCAGCGCCGCGGCGCCCCGCTGCGGCAGGCCGGGGGATGCAGCGGCGGCGTGGCCGCGCGCCTCAGCCCCTCGCCTGGCGGCTGCGCCAGCCGGCCAGGAACACCGCGGTGGCCGCGGCGACGTTGAGGCTTTCCACCGCGCCGGTGCCGGGAATGGACAGGCGCAGGTCGCAGCTCTGCGCGAAGCCGCGGTCCATGCCCTCGCCCTCGGCGCCCATCACGTAGACCATGCGCGGCGGCAACGGCGTGGCGAACAGGTCCTGCCCGCCCTCCACCAGCGTCGCGGCCAGCGCGAAGCCGGCATCGCGCAGCTGCGACAGCGCCTGCGGCAGTGCCGGCAGACGCACCAGCGGCACCGCTTCGGCACCGCCCTCGGCGACACGGGCGGCAGCCCCGGACAGGCTCAGCGTCGATTCGGCCGGCAACAGGATGCCGGCCGCACCGAAATGCGCGGCCGAGCGCAGGATCGCGCCGAAGTTGTGCGGGTTGCCCACGCCGTCCAGCCACAGCGCCAGCACCGGGCCGTCATCCAGCGCCGCCAGCCAGGCGGCCAGCGGCTGCGGCTCGGCACGCAGCACGTCGGCCACCACGCCTTCGTGGTGGGTGGTGGCGGCGAGCTTGTTGAGGTCGCCCTCGCCCACCACGCGGTAGCCGACGCGGTTGCCCACGCACCACTTGAGCAACGGCTGCAGGCGCGGGATCAGCGCCTCGGCCAGGTACAGCTTGCGCAATGCCTGAGGGCGGCGCGCATGCATCGCCAGCACCGCGTTGACGCCATACAGGCGCAGTTCGTCGTTGCCACGCACCGGACCGGAGCCATCGCCGCGCGCGCCCGAAGGCGGCAGCGGCGTGGCGCGCGGCGGGCGCGCGGAGGGACGACGGTTGTTCCAGGGGCTGTTCACTGCCGTTGCACTCGCTTACTTGTTGCCGCGCCAGAAATCGGCGTTGCGGATGCCCAGCGCATCCGGGTCGAACGTCGGGTCCAGGCCCAGCTTCTTCTGCCGCTCGTAGTCGGACAGCGCCAGCATCGCCGGCTTCTGCAGGATCAGGATGGCGATCACGTTGAGCCAGGCCATCAGGCCGACGCCGATGTCGCCCAGCGCCCACGCCATCTTGGCGTTGTGGAAGGCGCCGAACACCACCATGCCCATGATGCCCAGTCGCAGCAACAGCGTCGCCGCAGGATGCGTGCGGTTGCTGCCGGCCAGGTAGGTCAGGTTGGTCTCGGCCATGTAGTAGTAGGCCATGATGGTGGTGAAGGCGAAGAAGAACAGCGCCAGCGCCACGAAGCCCGCGCCCCAGCCCGGCAGCACCGACTCGACCGCGGCCTGGGTGAACAGCGCGCCCTCAGAGGGCGCCACGCCGGGCACGCCGCTCACGATCGCCTCCAGCTTCTGCACGCCGCCTTCGGTGACCTCGCGGAACACGTTGTACATGCCGGTGGACAGCAGCAGGAAGGCGGTGGAGGTGCACACCAGCATGGTGTCGAAGTAGATGGCGAACGCCTGCACGTAGCCCTGCTTGGCCGGGTGCGAAACCTCGGCCGCGGCGGCCGCGTGCGGGCCGGTACCCTGGCCGGCCTCGTTGGCATAGATGCCGCGCTTCACGCCCCAGGCGATGGCCTGGCCGATGATGCCGCCAAAGGCCGCATGCGCGCCGAAGGCGCTGGAGAAGATGTCGGCGAACATCGCCGGCACCTTGCCGGCGTTGAGCATCATCACCACGACGGCCATCAGGATGAAGCCCAGCGCCATGAACGGCACGATCACTTCGGCGAAGCTGGCGATGCGCTTGACCCCGCCGAAGATGATCACGCCCAGCAGCGCCGCGACCGCGATGCCGATCCACAGCTTCATGCTGGCGGCGCCGCCCAGCGAAGCGCAGGCATCGGCGCCGGTGCACAGCACGTTGACCGCGCTGTCGGCGATGGCATTGGCCTGCACGCCCGGCAGCAGGAAGCCGGCGGCGATCACCGTGGCCACGGCGAAGGCCGCCGCGTACCACTTCAGGCCCATCGCCTTCTCGATGTAGTACGCCGGGCCGCCGCGGTAGCGGCCTTCCGCATCCTTGGTCTTGTAGATCTGCGCCAGGGTCGACTCGACGTAGGAGGTGGAGGCGCCGAGGAAGCCCATCACCCACATCCAGAAGATCGCGCCCGGGCCGCCGTAGGCGATGGCGGTGGCCACGCCGGCGATGTTGCCGATGCCCATGCGCCCGGCCATCGACATGGCCAGCGCCTGGAACGAGGAGACACCGGCATCGGACTTCTGCCCGCGCACGGTGAGCCGGCACATCTCCGCAAAGCCGCGGATCTGCATGAAGCGGGTGCGCAGGGTGAACCACAGCCCTGCGCCCAGGCACATGAAGATCAGCGCATTGCTCCAGATGATGCCATTTACATATTCGACGATGGATTCCACACGATCTCCCCGGATGGCTGAAGGTAGGCGGGTGCCGGCTTCAGGAACCGGCGATTCTTCCACGATTGCAGGGCCCTGTGCAGGGCGGTCACGACCCCGGCGGCCACGCCCGCAAGCGGGCGAAGCAGCGCATGTCGTGCAGTACGCCATCCTTGAACACGGCCTGGCGCTCCAGGCCTTCCTCGATGAAACCGGTCTTGAGCAGCACCCGCGCCGAGGCGGGATTGCCGGCCATGACCTGTGCCGCCAGCCGGTACAGGCCCAGTTCGTCCATCACCCACGGCGCGAAACCGTCCACGACCGTGGTCATGATGCCCTGCCCCCAGTGGCGCCGCCCCAGCCAGTAGCCCAAGGTCGCGCCATGCCGGCGCTCGCCGCTGCCCTGCTGCACGCCGATGCCGCCGCAGGCCTCACCGTCGATCTCCAGCGCGAACACCGGCCCGGACAGGTCCAGCACCTGCCCGGACAGGAACGCTTCGCCGTCGGCACGGGTGTAGGGATAGGGGAAGCGCGTGCCCAGCCCGCGCGACACCGCCGCATCATCGGCATGCCGCAGCAGCGACTCCAGGTCGTCCGCCCGCCAGTGGCGCAGCCGTACCGCGCCGATGGCGGGCGGCTCACGCATGCCCGCCCACCGATGGCGTGTCGCGTTCCTGCCTGGCCAGCTCGTTGGCCACCGTTTCCGGCGACTGGGTGTAGGGTGCCAGCAGCGCGTAGAACGCCGGCACCACGAACAGCGACAGGAAGGTGGAGACGGCGACGCCGAAGATCACCACGATGCCGATGGTGCCGCGGCTGGCCGAACCCGGGCCGCCGGCCAGCACCAGCGGCACCGCGCCGACCACGGTGGCGATGGAGGTCATCAGGATCGGGCGCAGGCGCACCGTCGATGCCTCGACGATGGCCTGGTGCACGTTGCGGCCCTCGTCGCGCAGCTGGTTGGCGAACTCCACGATCAGGATGCCGTTCTTCGCCGCCAGGCCGACCAGCATGACGATGCCGATCTGGCTGAACAGGTTGAGCGTGCCGCCGCTGACGTACAGGCCGATGAAGGCGCCAAGCACGCCCAGCGGCACGGTGAGCATGATCACCAGCGGGTGGATGAAGCTCTCGAACTGCGCGGCCAGCACCAGGTAGACCACCAGCAGCGCCATGGCGAAGGTCAGCAGCACCGCGCCACCGGCGCTCTGGTACTCGCGCGACTCGCCCTTCCAGTCGATCTGCGCGTACTCGGGCAGTTCCTCGCGCGCCACCTGCTGCACCCAGGCGATGGTCTCGCCCAGCGTGTGGCCGGGGGCGACGCTGGCGCTGATGGTGATCGAGCGCAGCCGGTTGAAGCGGTTCAGGGTGCCGGCCTCGGCCACCTCGCTGAGGCTGACCAGGTTGGACAGCGGCACCAGTTCGCCCGAACGCGCGCGCACCTGGATCGCGGCCAGGTCGGCCGGCGACGCGCGGCCCTCGCGGCCGGCCTGCACCAGTACGTCGTATTCCTCGCCGTTGTCGACGAAGGTGGTGACGCGGCGCGAGCCCATCATGGTTTCCAGCGCGCGGCCGATGTCGGTCACGCTCACGCCCAGGTCGGCGGCACGCTGGCGGTCGATGTTGACCCGCATCTGCGGCCGGGTTTCCTTGTAGTCCGAATCGGCGCCGACCAGGCCCGGGTAGTCGGCCATGCGTGCCAGCAGGCGGTCGCGCCACTGCGCGATCTCCGCGTACTCCGGTCCGCCCAGCACCACCTGGAATGGCTGCCCGAAGCTGCGCACCAGGCCGCCGCCGACCTGGGTACGCACGCGCACCCCGCTCAGTCCATCCAGTTCCTTCTGCAGTGCGCCGGCGACGTCGGCGGTGGCCTCCTCGCGCTGCCGCCACGGCTGCAGGAACACGCTGATGCGGCCGGTGTGCATTTCCTCGCTGTTGCCCCAGCCGCCCGGCACGCGCGGGTTGGCGCGCACGATGGGCTCCTCGGGGCCGACGAAGCGGTCGACGATGCGCTCGACCTGCTGCACCTGGCCGACGGTGTAGTCGAAACCGGCGCCTTCCGGGCCGTCGATGATGATCTGGAACGAACCACGGTCCTCGGCCGGCGCCAGCTCCGAGGGCAGCAGCCGGAACAGGCCCCAGCTGGCACCCAGCGCGGCCAGCATCACCAGCCCGAACACCCAGCTGCGCTGCACGTGGCGGTCCAGCACGCGGCCGTAGGCCGCCGCCACGCGCGCCAGCTGGCGGTCGACGAAGCGGTTGATGCGGCTGGGCCGGCGCTCGCTGTGCGGCCTGAGCAGCTTGGAGGCCATCATCGGGGTCAGGGTCAGCGCGACGAAGGCCGACAGCGCCACCGCCGCGGCCAGCGCCACCGCCAGCTCGCGGAACAGGCGCCCGGTGTTGCCCTCGAGGAACCCCACCGGCAGGAACACCGCCACCAGTACCGCGGTGGTGGCGATCACCGCGAACGCCACCTGCGTGGTGCCGCGCCGCGCGGCGACCAGCGGCGGTTCGCCCAGGTCGATGCGCCGCTGCACGTTCTCCACCACCACGATGGCGTCGTCCACCACCAGGCCGATGCACAGCACCAGCGCCAGCAGGGTGAACAGGTTGATCGAGAAGCCGAAGGCGAACAGCGCGATGAACGCCGCCACCAGGCACACCGGCACCGTCACCGCCGGGATCAGCGCCGCGCGCAGGCTGCCCAGGAACAGCCAGATCACCACCAGCACCAGGAGCATCGCCTCCACCAGGGTGGCGTAGACGCGCTCGACCGCCGCCTCGATGAACGTGGTGTTGTCGAAGGCGACGAAGATCCGGGTGCCGGCCGGCAGTGTCCTGGCGATGCGTTCGGCCTCGGCGCGGGTGGCGCGGGCCACGTCCAGCGCGTTGGCGGTGGAGGTCTTGACGATGCCCATGCCGATGCCGGGCTCGCCGTTGCTGCGGTAATAGGCGCGGCGCTCGGCCGAGGCCAGTTCCACCTTGGCCACGTCGCCCAGCCGCACCACGTAGCCGTCGCTGCCCTTGCCCAGCGGGATGCTGGCGAAATCGGCCGGGGCCACGTAGCTGCGTTCCACGCGCAGGGTGAAGTCGCGGTCGGTCGATTCGATGCGGCCGGCCGGCAGTTCCACGTTCTCGCTGCGCAGCGCCGCTTCCACCTCGCCCACGGTCAGGCCGCGCGCGGCCAGCTGGTCGCGGTCCAGCCAGATGCGCATGGCATAGCGCTGGCGCCCGCCGATGCGCACCTGGGCCACGCCGTCGATGCTGGAGAAACGATCGACCACGTAGCGCTCGGCGTAGTCGCTGAGCTCCAGCGTGTCCATCGTCGAGGAGCTCATGTTGAACCAGATGATCGGGTCGGCGTCGCTCTCGACCTTGGCGATCTCCGGCGGGCGCGCCTCTTCGGGCATGCGGTCGGCGACGCGGCTGACCGCATCGCGCACGTCATTGGCGGCAGCCTCGATGTCGCGGTTGGCGGTGAATTCGATGCTCACCGACGCGCGGCCGTTGGTACTGCGCGCGTTGATGGTGTCGATGCCCTCGATGCCGGCCAGGGCGTCTTCCAGCACCTGGGTGATGCGGCTCTCGATCACCGCGGCCGAGGCGCCGGTGTAGTCGACCGACACCGAGACGATGGGCGGGTCGATCGCCGGCAGCTCGCGCAGGGTCAGGCGGTTGAAGGACATCAGCCCCAGCACCACCAGCAGCAGGCTCATCACCACGGCCAGTACCGGCCGCTTGATCGACAGGTCCGACAGCTTCATTCGGTGCGGGCCCCGGCGGCGGCCGGTTCGGCCCTGGCATCGGCGATGCGCAGGCCCGGGCGCAGCTTGCCGGTACCGTCGACCACGATGCGCTGCCCGGCTTCCAGGCCCTGCATGATCTCGACCACGCCGGAACGGCGGGTGCCGGTCTTCACGTCGACGCGCTCGACGGTGGCGTCGCCCTTGACCCGGAACACGTAGGAATCACGGCCGACCTGGACCACCGCGATCTCGGGGATCACCAGCGCCTTGCGCTCGGGGCGGAACACGCGCACATCCAGCAGCATGCCCGGGCGCAGCGCATGGTCGGGGTTGGAGAAATCGGCGCGTACGGTGACCGCGCGGCTGCCCGGGTCGACGCGCGCATCGATGGTGCTGACCACGCCTTCGAAGCTGCGCCCCGGGTAGGCGATGCTGCTGCCGCTGACCTTGTCGCCGGGCTTGAGCGAGGCCAGTTCGGCTTCCGGCACCTGAAAATCGACATGCATGCGCGAGATGTCGTCGAGCGTGGCGATGACCGTGGCCGGGGTCACCAGCGAGCCGGGGCTGACCTGGCGGATGCCCAGCACGCCGGCGAACGGCGCCCGCACCTGGCGATCGGCCACGTCCGCGCGCATCTGCCGCACCCGCGCCTCGGCGGCGTCACGGATCGACTTCTGGGTATCCAGGGTGGAACTGGCGACCAGTTGCTGGGTGGCCAGCTCGCTCTGGCGCCGGTACAGGCGGTCGGCTTCATCGAAGGTGGCCTGGGCCTGGGCCAACGCGGCCTGCTGCGCTTCGATGCGCAGGGTCACCAGCGGCGCGCCGGCACCGACTTCCTGGCCACTGTCGAAATGCACCGCGTCGATGATCTCGCTGACCTTGGCGGTGACCGCCACCGACTCGCGCGCCTTGGTGGTGCCGATCGCCTGCAGGGTGTCGTTCCAGGCCGAGTGCGTGACCACCTGGGTGGTCACCGGCACGGCGCCGCCCTGTGCGCGCGGCGCATCGCCGGCACCCCGACCGCAACCTGCCAACATCAGCACCACGACAGTGCCACCGGCCAGGGTGGCCGCAAAACGCCCCAACATACGCAGTTCCGTCCAATACACGATCGGGCAGTCTAGCCGGCACCGGTGAAGGGCCGGATGTGCCATTGGGTGGGGCCATGGCACAACCCGGGGCTGGGCATCCATTGCCTGGCGTTATGGCCGGGGACCGCCCCGCGACGCGTGGCCGGGAAGCCGGGCCGCCGCGACGGGCAGCGCGGGGCGTGAGGTATGCAAGTGCCGCTGGAGGGACGCCCGGTGCGCGCCGGGCCAGCGCCCATTCCCCCTGACCGGGGGCCTGCATCCGCCGGGAGGCGGGCGGGCGCCGCAGGCCATGGCCAGGCCGATGGCGCGGGCAGCATCGACGGCGCATGTGCAAACCCGGCCCAGCCCCACCCAGGGGCGGACCAGCCCGGGCCGGCGTCTCAGCGCAGCGCCAGCCGCACCACCTGGTCGGCCATCGCGTCCAGCGCCTCGCCGTCGGCATACAGGTGCAGCTCCGGCGCTTCCGGCGGCTCGTAGGGCGAATCGATGCCGGTGAAGTTGGGAATCTGCCCGGCCCGCGCCTTGCGGTACAGGCCCTTCACGTCGCGCGATTCGGCGACCTCCAGCGGCACGTCGACGAACACCTCGATGAACTCGCCCCCGGCGAAAAGCTCGCGTGCCATCTGCCGCTCCGCACGGAACGGCGAGATGAAGCTGACCAGCACGATCAGCCCGGCGTCGACCATCAGCCGGGCCACCTCGGCCACGCGGCGGATGTTCTCCACCCGGTCCTCGTCGGTGAAGCCCAGGTCGCGGTTCAGGCCATGGCGGACGTTGTCGCCATCGAGCAGGAAGGTGTGGCAACCGCGCGCATGCAGGCGCTTCTCGACCTGGTTGGCGATGGTGGACTTGCCGGCGCCGGACAGGCCGGTGAACCACAGCACCCGCGGGGTCTGCCCCTTGATGCGCGCACGCGCGGCCCGGTCCACGTCCATGTGCTGCCAGTGCACGTTGCCGGCACGGCGCAGGGCGAAGTCCAGGGTGCCGGCGGCGACGGTGGCGTTGCTCTGGCGGTCGATCAGGATGAAGCCGCCCAGCGCGCGGTTGCGCGCGTAGGGTTCGAAGGCGATCGGCTCGTCCAGCGACAGGTTGCAGTAGCCGACCTCGTTCAGCTCCAGCCGCTTGGCCGCCAGCTTGTCCTGCGTGTTCACGTCGATGCGGTGCTTGATCTCGCTGATGCTGGCAGCCACGGTGCGGCTGCCGATCTGCAGCCAGTACGGCCGCCCGGGCAGCAGCGCGGCATCGTCCATCCACAGCACGTGCGCGGCGAACTGGTCGGCCACCTCGGGCGGGTCGCCGGCGGCGGCGATGACATCGCCACGGCTGACGTCGATCTCGTCGGCCAGGACCAGGGTCACCGCCTGGCCGGCACGGGCGACGTCCAGCGGCCCGTCCGGGCCCAGCACCTCGCGCACCGTCGAACGCCGCGCCGACGGCAGCACCACCACCGGGTCGCCGGCACGCACCTGGCCGGCGGCCAGGGTGCCGGCGAAGCCACGGAAATCCTGGTGCGGACGGTTCACCCACTGCACCGGCAGGCGCAGGCCGCCACCGGCGTCATGGCCGGCGATGGCCACCGTGTCCAGGTGTTCGAGCAGGGTCGGGCCGGCATACCACGGCATCAACGCCGAGCGCGCGGACAGGTTCTGCCCTTCCAGCGCCGACAGCGGGATGGCCTGCACGTGGGCGATGCCCATCTGCGCGGCCAATGCCGCGTACTCGCCGGCGATACGTTCGAACACCGCCGCGTCGTAATCGACCAGGTCCATCTTGTTGACCGCCAGCACCACCTGGCCGATGCCCAGCAGCGAGATGATGTAGCTGTGGCGGCGGGTCTGCTGCAGCAGCCCCTTGCGCGCGTCCACCAGCACCACCGCCAGGTCGGCGGTGGAGGCACCGGTGGCCATGTTGCGGGTGTACTGCTCGTGGCCCGGGCAGTCGGCGACGATGTACTTGCGCCGGTCGGTATCGAAATAGCGGTAGGCCACGTCGATGGTGATGCCCTGCTCGCGCTCGGCGGCCAGCCCGTCCAGCAGCAGCGCATAGTCGATGCGCTCGCCCTGGGTGCCATGGCGACGGCTGTCGGCCTCCAGCGCCACCAGCTGGTCGTCGAACAGGCGCTTGCTCTCGTACAGCAGCCGCCCGATCAGCGTGCTCTTGCCGTCATCGACGCTGCCGCAGGTGATGAAACGCAGCAGGGGCTTGGATTCGTGCTGCTGCAGGTACGTGGCGATGTCGGAAGACGTTGCCGGTGCGTTCATCAGAAATAGCCCTCCAGCTTCTTCTTCTCCATCGACGCGGACGGATCGTGGTCGATCACCCGGCCCTGCCGCTCGGAACTGGTGGACACCAGCATTTCGGCGATGATCTTCTCCAGCGTGTCGGCCTGCGATTCGATGGCGCCGGTCAGCGGGTAGCAGCCCAGCGTGCGGAAGCGCACCCTGCGCTGCTGCGGCACCTCGCCCGGAAGCAGCGGCAGGCGCTCGTCGTCGACCATGATCAGGCTGCCGTCACGCTCGACGACCGGGCGCTCGGCGGCGAAGTACAGCGGCACCACCGGGATCTTCTCGCGGTAGATGTAGAGCCAGATGTCCAGCTCGGTCCAGTTGGACAGCGGGAACACGCGCACGGTCTCGCCGGGGTGGATGCGCGCGTTGTACAGGTTCCACAGCTCCGGGCGCTGGTTCTTGGGGTCCCAGCGGTGGCGGTCGTTGCGGAACGAGAACACGCGCTCCTTGGCCCGCGACTTCTCCTCGTCGCGCCGCGCACCGCCGATGGCCGCATCGAACTTCCACTTGTCCAGCGCCTGCTTCAGGCCCTGGGTCTTCATCACGTCGGTATGCACGGACGCGCCATGGCTCACCGGGCCGATGTCGCGGGCGATGCCATCGGGATTGATGTGCACGCGCAGGTCCACGCCGGTCTCGGCGACACGGCGGTCGCGGAAGGCGATCATCTCGCGGAACTTCCAGCGCGTATCCACGTGCAGCAGCGGAATCGGCGGCACCCCGGGCGCGAATGCCTTGAGCAGCAGGTGCAGCAGCACCGAGCTGTCCTTGCCGACCGAATACAGCAGCACCGGGTTGGCAAAGCCGGCCGCGACCTCGCGCAGGATGTGGATGCTCTCGGCTTCCAGCCGGTCGAGGTGCGACAGGGGGGCGGTAACGGTCATTGCGGAAGTGTCAGCGGCTGCACGTGTAAGAACGGTGGAAGGGAAACAGCGCTGGCAGGCGCTAGTTCCCCCGGCGGGACGGCGAGTGTGCGCCCCACCCACCCCACGCAGAAATAAACGCAGGGCATGAACCGATAACCGCACATCCTTTCCCGTGCATCACGTCGCTCCCTAGCATCGGTCATCCCATCCCAGACCGGACAGCACATGACCGCCGTCGCCACCGCCGTGCCCCCCAGCCCCCTGCCCGAGGACCGCAGGGTGCTGCTGGCGCGCCTGGTCGAGGGCCTGGACGGCAACAGCCTGTGGTGGCTGTCCGGCTTCGCCGCCGGGATGGCCCAGGGCCATCCGCCACCGTCGCTGGCGGTGATTCCCGGCGGCCCGCCCGCCGCGCAGGCCGCGGGACGCCTGACCATCGTCTACGGCAGCCAGACCGGCAACGCATGCCGTGCAGCCGAGCAGCTGGCCGGCGATGCCGAGGCCGCGGGACTGGCGGTACGGCTGCTGCGCGCCGATGCCTACCCCACCCGCGAGCTGGCCGGCGAGCGCCTGCTGTACATCGTCATCAGCACCCAGGGCGAGGGCGATCCACCGGACGACGCCATCGGCCTGGTCGAATTCATCGCCGGCAGGCGCGCACCGAAGCTGCCCGGACTCAGGTATGCCGTGCTCGGCCTGGGCGATTCCAGCTACGTCGATTTCTGCGGCATCGGCCGCAGGCTGGATGCGCGCCTGGCCGAACTGGGCGCGCAGCGCCTGCAGCCGCTGGGCGAGGCCGACCTGGACATCGACAGCGTGGCCGTGCCCTGGCGCACCCAGGCCCTGGCCGATGCGCGCCAGGTGCTGGGCGAAGGCGTCGCGGCGGCCACCAGCAACGTCACCCCGCTGCGTCATGCCCAGGGCAGCGCACACGGCGACGCGCATCCCTTCCCCGCCGAACTGCTGGCGCGGCAACTGATCAGCGGCCGCGACTTCAAGGGCCCGGGCTATGGCCAGTACGGTCGCATCGACAAGCGCGTGCATCACCTCGAACTGTCGCTGGAAGGCAGTGGCCTGCACTACGAGCCGGGTGACGCGCTGGGCATCGTCCACCGCAATCCGCCGCAACTGGTCGATGCCATCCTCGCCGCCACCGGGCTGGATGGCGACACCGGCGTCAGCCACGACGGCCACGAGCGCCCACTGGCGCAGTGGCTGGGCGGGCACCGCGAGCTGACCCGCATCTCGCGCCCGCTGCTGGCCAGCGTGGCCGAACGCAGCGGCAACGCAGATCTGGCCGGACTGCTGCAGCCGGCGCGCGGCGACGAACTGGCCGCGGTGTTCGCCGACCACCAGCTGGTCGACGTGCTGCAGCGCTGGCCGGCCGACTGGGATGCCGCCGCCCTGGTCGCCGCGCTGCGCCCGGCCGCGCATCGCCTGTATTCGATCGCCTCCAGCCGCAAGCGGGTGGGCGAGGAAGTGCACCTGACCGTCGACGAACTGGCCTACGACGCGCATGGCCGCGGCCATGTTGGCGCCGCCAGCGCGTTCCTCGCCGCGCTGGAGGAAGGCGCGCAGGTGCCGGTGTTCGTCGAGCCGAACGAACGCTTCCGCGTCCCTGCCGACGCCAGCCGCGACATCATCATGATCGGCCCGGGTACCGGCGTGGCGCCATTCCGTGGCTTCGTGCAGGAGCGCGCCGAGACCGGCGCCAGCGGCCGCAACTGGCTGTTGTTCGGCGCGCGCCACTTCAACAGCGACTTCCTCTACCAGGTCGAGTGGCAGGAGGCACTGCAGAGCCGGCAGCTGCATCGCCTCGACCTGGCCTTCTCCCGCGACCATCTGAAATCCCCGCACATGGATGTGCGGGCTGCTGCGGGGGACCCGCACCAACGAATCTACGTGCAGCACCGCCTGCGCGAGCGCGGCCGCGACCTGTACGACTGGCTGCAGGGTGGCGCGCACCTGTACGTATGCGGCGCCATCGCCATGGGCAGGGACGTGCACGCCGCCCTGCTGGAGGTGATCGCCGCGCACAACGGCGGCGATGCCGACGCCGCGGCCGACTACCTGTCCGCGCTGCAGCGCGAAGGCCGTTACGCCCGCGACGTGTACTGAAGCCGCCGCCGCGGCCCACACAGCCATTGGACAGACCATGAGCCACCCTTCCGTCGAAAAGATCAAACGCGAAAGCCGGCGCCTGCGCGGCACCATCAGCGAAGGCCTGCTGGATGCCAGCACCGGCTCGCTGGGCTTCGAGGACCAGCGCACCATCAAGTTCCACGGCAGCTACCAGCAGGACGACCGCGACCTGCGCGACGAGCGCCGCCGGCAGAAGCTCGAGCCCGCGCACCAGTTCATGATCCGCATCCGCGCGCCGGGCGGCGTGTTCACCCCGCAGCAGTGGCTCGCGCTCGACCGCATCGCCACCACCTGGGGCAACCACTCGCTGCGGGTGACCACGCGCCAGACCTTCCAGTTCCACGGCGTGATCAAGCGCGAACTGAAGGCGACGATGCAGGCGATCAACGCCGCGGCGCTGGATACGGTCTCGGCCTGCGGCGACGTCAACCGCAACGTGCTCGGCGCCAGCAACCCGCTGCAGTCGGACCTGCATGCGCAGGTACACGAATGGGCGCAGCAGCTGTCGCTGCGCTTCCGCCCGGCCACCCGCGCCTATTACGAGATCTGGCTGGACGAGGAGAAGGTGGCCGAAAGCGGGGTCGAGCACGAACCGCTGTACGGCGAGACCTACCTGCCGCGCAAGTTCAAGATCGCCGTGGCGGTGCCGCCGCACAACGACGTCGACGTATTCGCCAACGACCTCGGCCTGGTCGCCATCGTCGACGGCGCCGGCAACCTTTCCGGCTTCAACGTCGCCATCGGCGGCGGCATGGGCGCCAGCCACGGCATCGCCGCGCATTACCCGCGGGTGGGCAACGTGATCGGCTTCGTGACCCCGGAACAGGTGTTCGCCATCGCCGAGGCCGCCATCTCCGTGCAGCGCGACCTGGGCGACCGCGAGGAACGCAAGCATGCGCGTTTCAAGTACACCATCGACGACCATGGCACCGATGCGATCGTGGCGCTGATGCAGGAACGGGCCGGCGTCGTCCTGCAGCCGGCGCGGCCGTTCCGCTTCGAGCACAACGGCGACCGTTTCGGCTGGGTCGAGGGCGGCAACGGGCTGTGGCACCTCACCCTGTCCCTGCCCAGCGGGCGCATCGCCGACACCCCGGGCCGGCCGCTGCTGACCGGCATGCGCGAGATCGCCCGCGTCCACCAGGGCGAGTTCCGCCTGACCGCCAACCAGAACGTGATCATCGCCGGCGTGCCGGCGGCGCAACGCGCGCTCATCGACGCGCTGGTCGTGGAGCATGCGCTGGATCTGGAAAACAACGCGCCCACCGCCACCGCGCGCACTGCGGTGGCATGCGTGGCGCTGCCGACCTGCGCGCTGGCCATGGCCGAGGCCGAGCGCTACCTGCCCGGCTTCCTCGCCGCGCTGGAACCGCTGCTGGTCCGGCATGGGCTGCGCGAGGCGCCGATCCTGCTGCGCGTGTCCGGCTGCCCCAACGGCTGCTCGCGTCCGTACCTGGCCGAGATCGCCCTGGTCGGCCGCGCACCGGGCCGCTACAACCTGTTCCTCGGCGGCGACCACCGCGGCCAGCGCCTGAACACGCTGTACCGCGACAACGTCACCGAGGCGCAGATCCTGCAGGCACTGGAGCCGCTGCTGGCGCGTTATGCCAGCGACCGCGAGGCCGGCGAGCGCTTCGGCGACTTCCTGCACCGCAGCGGGCTGGTCGAACTGCCGCCCTACCCCACCCACCGCCAGATTGCCGTGGAACTGCACGCATGAGCGCACTGCCCCTGTCTTCCCGCGACCCCGCGAGCACTGCCGCCACCGAGGACGTCGCCACGCTCGACGCGCGGCTCGAGGCGATGGACGCAACCGCGCGCGTGCGCTGGGCATTGCAGCACCTGCCGGGCACACACGTGCTGTCCTCGAGTTTCGGCGCACAGTCGGCGGTGACCCTGCACCTGCTCAGCCGCCAGCAGCCGGACATCCCGGTGATCCTGATCGACACCGGCTACCTGTTCCCGGAAACCTACCGCTTCGCCGATACCCTGACCGAGCGCCTGGGCCTGAACCTGAAGGTGTACCGGCCGCTGGTCAGCCGCGCGTGGATGGAGGCCCGCCACGGCCGCCTGTGGGAACAGGGCCTGGTCGGCATCGAGCAGTACAACAACCTGCGCAAGGTCGAGCCGATGAAGCGCGCCCTGGACGAACTGCAGGCCGCCACCTGGTTCACCGGCCTGCGCCGCAGCCAGTCGGCCGGCCGTGCCGCCACGCCGGTGCTGCAGCGTCGCGATGCGCGCTGGAAGGTCAACCCGATCGCCGACTGGAGCGACCGCGACGTGTGGCAGTACCTCAAGCAGCATGACCTGCCCTACCACCCGCTGTGGGAACAGGGCTATGTCTCCATCGGCGACTACCACACCACCCGCCGCTGGGAGCCGGGCATGCGCGAGGAAGACACCCGCTTCTTCGGCCTCAAGCGCGAGTGCGGGCTGCACGAGATGTGAGCACTACAGGCGGGCAATGGTGCCCGCAAGGGACGCTGTGGGCAGCCGCCGTGTGGGCGTTGCCCACCTGGAGCGGGCTCAGCAGAGCGCGGCTTCCTGCCGCTCCCAGAACGCCAGCAACCCGCGCAGCCCCGGCGTATCGCCGGCGTGTGCCAGGTCCTCTTCCAGATAACGCGCTTCCTGTTGCCACTGGCGGCTGCTCAACTGCAGCAGCACGCTGCCGTCGGTACGCGCACAGCCCATGTGCCACTGCATGAAATGCAACTTCTGCACCGGCCCGTCCTGCAGCACGTCCAGTTCGACATGCATGCGCGACTGGCGGATGCGTGCGTAGATCCGTTCCACGCCGGCGTCCGGCCCTTCGAAATACTGGAAGAAGCGCTGGCCGTCGTAGAGCAGCACGCCGGTGACGCCTTCCATGCGGTTGTGTGCGCGCGCGTCGACCAGCAGGTGGTCGAGGTCGGCCGGGGTCAACCCGGCCACGGCGGTACTGGTGTAGGCCACGGCCCGGTGCGTCATCTGCGGTTCCCTGCTCCGTCCCTGGTCGCGCAAGCATGACACAGGTCTCCCGCCGCCGGTGGTCCGGCAGCGGGAACCGTGGCGTCAGTAGCGATAATCCAGCTTCAACCAGAGCGTGCGGCCGGGCTCGTTGATCCGCACCGGGTCGGCGGGGAAGCCGAAGTCGGCGCTGCCGGCCAGGTTCAGGTGCTCGGCATAGGCGCGGTCGAACAGGTTGTCCACGCCGGCACTGGCCCGCAGGCCGTCGCTGATGCGGTAGGCGGCATTGAGCGACAGCGTGGCGAAACCGGCGCTCGGCCCGAGATCACGCGCGACCACGTTGCCTTCGTCCTGCGCCACCCGGTCCTGCCCGGCGACCACCCGCAGCAACGCCCCGGTCGACCAGCGCGCGTGTTCCCAGGACGCGCTGAAACGGCCTTCCAGCGGCGGGATCTGCGGTAGCGGCCGCTGCTCGTCGCGGTTCTCGCCCCAGGCATAGGCCAGCGTGCTGCCCAGCTTCAGGCCCTGTGCCGGCCGCCATTCCAGCCCGGCCTCGGCGCCGGCGATGCGCGCATCGACATTGCCCGCACGCGTGCTGCTGCCCATCATGCCGCCGCTGCGGTAGGTGAACAGGATGTAGTCCTGCAGGCGCCCCGCGTACGCCGACACCCAGGCATCGAGCGTGCGCCCGCGGAACTGCAGGCCGAGGTCGAGCTGGGTGGTCTTCTCCGGCTTCACCCCGGCGAAAGCGTTGACGCTGCCGGCCGGGCCGGCGTCGGCCGAGAACAACTCCCAGTAGTCGGGCATGCGCTCGCTGTGGCCGAGCCCGGCATACCAGGTCCAGGCCTGGCCGTGGTCGCGCTCGTAGCGCAGGAAGCCGCTGCCCAGCGTCTGCTCGCGCGTCTGCCCGGCGGTGGGGTTGGGCATGGACATCATCCCGCTGGTCAGGCGCAGGTCCTTGGCCTGTGCCTTGTCCACCCGCAACCCACTCACCCAGCGCCGCGGCGTGTCCTCGCCGAAGGTCAGCTCGGCGAATGCGCCGGTGTTGCTGAGTTCGGCATCGCGGGTCCACGGCATCTGCCTCCAGGTGTCGCGGCCCATGCCCTTGCGCTTGCGGTGGCGGCTGTCCTGGGCGTCGATGCCGGCGACGATGGCCACGTCCTGCCAGCGCCACTCCGAGGCGATGCGGCCGCCGCTGGTGCGCCGCGCCACGTTGGACGCCATCGGCATGGGCATGCTGCCGTTCGGGTTGGGCGTGCGCAGCGTGTAGTTGTCCATCAGGTGGTCGGCCTCGTTGTAATACAGGCTGGCCTGCAGCTTGTCCCATGCCCCCGGCAGGTTGCCGCGCTCGAAACGCAGGCCGTAGCTGCTGCGCTTGAACGCCGCCCCGTCCATGCCACGGCCGGCGTAGCGGGCCAGGGCATCGCCGGTACCGGCATTGAGTTCGACCACCGTGTCGGCATCCGGCGTCCAGCCGACGGCGACATCGGCGTTCCACTTGCGCCAGCGCGACGGCACCACCTCGCCGTTGCCGTCGCGGTAGTCGCCGGACTCGGAGCGGTTGCCGTTGACCCGCACGTAGCCCGGGCGGCTGCCGAAGCTGGCGTCGAGCATCTGGTCGTTGCGGCTGTTGGAGCCGCCCAGCGCACTGGCCTGCAGCTCCATGCCCGGTGCGTCGAAGCGCGGCATGTCGCGCTCGAAGCGCACCGTGCCGGCCGAAGCGCCGGCCCCCCAGCGCACGCTCTGCGGCCCCTTGATGACGGTCAGCCGGTCATAGGTTTCCGGCGCGATGTAGGACAGCGGATTGTCCATGCGCGAGGGACAGGCGCCGAGCAGGTTGCCGTCGTTGGTGAGGATGTTCAGTCGCGAGCCGGACATGCCGCGCAGCACCGGGTCGCCATTGGTGCCGCCGTTGCGGATCGCGGAGAAGCCGGGAACGGTCTTGAGGTAGTCGGCGCCATCGCTGGCGGGCACCGGCTGCCGCGGCAGGCGCGGGTCGGTGACCCAGTTCAGCGGCGAGGACGGCGCGGCGCTGGTCACGACCAGGGTGTCCAGGGTCTTGATCGAATCGGGCTCGTCGGCGTGCGCGAGCAGGGGAAACAGCGCCAGGCAGACGCAGGCGGCCAGGCACGCCGGGGCGCCCGGCGTACGGGAAACGGGATACATGGAATTCTCCGGTACGACATGCCACGTGCCGCATGAAGCGACAGGCAGCGGGAAAAAGGGGATCTATCGTCAGGAGAACAACGGCGGCCCGCGCGCCGGATGCGCCGGCCAGCGCAGGCCGGCATTGAACAGCGAGGCGCGCAGCGGCTGCGGAGCGATGTGGTACAGCAGCGGTGCCAGCAGGAGCAGCACCGCCAGCCACGGCAGCAGCCGCGACGCCATGGTGCAGTAGTCGCATGCCTCGCCATGGGCGGCGTGCGGATCAGGCGCAGGGGCCTTGCCCGTGGTGCCGGCGGCGGCACCGGCATGGCCGGCATGCGCGTCCCTCGCAGGCGGCATGTCCTGCGTCCCGCCGGGCATGGCCATGGCCGGCATCGCATGCGCCATGGACGCATGCGCACCCCGCACGGCCTGCATCCCGCGGCTCACCACCGGCGCCAGCGCCATCAGCAGCGCGGCTGCCAGCGCGAGCAGCAACATCCAGCGGTGCATGTGCGGGGATCGGATCACACTCCGATTCTAAGACCCCGCCGCGGCCGTCCATGTGCGACACATCGCCGCAGGGCTAGCGGGCAACGCCCGGCCCGGTGGCATCGCCGGTGCGGGCCGCCGGGCGCCACGCCCCGCCAGACCGCGCGATCCTGGTGCGCATCGACGCAGCTGGCGCGCCCGGCATCCGCGGCCGGTCGCCGGCCTCAATTGGTGATGGTCTGGGTCAGTTCTTCCCAGCTCGGCGGTACCGGCCAGTCGGCCGCCTGGTTGCCGTCCAGCACGCGCCGCAGGTCGCGCTTGTCGATCTGCGGGGCCAGCACGTGCACCAGCTCCAGTGCGTAGTCGCGCAGCACGCGGTCGCGCGGCAGCACCGCCCACGCGGTGCACTCGGGAATCGCCGATGGCGCCGGCCAGGCGCGCAGGTCGCCGTCGCCGGCGCTGACCGCCATCTCCGCCAGCAGCCCCACGCCCAGGCCGGCGCGCACATAGGTCTTGATCAGGTCGGCGTCGAGCGCGGTCAGGGCCAGGTCCGGCTCCAGGCCATGGGTGGCGAAGGCGCGGCGCAGCGAGGAACTGGGCCGGGTCGAGGATTCGTAACTGATCAGCGGATGGGCGGCCAGCGCGGCCATGTCCGGCAGCTTGCCGGCACGGTCGAGCGCATGGCCCTTGGGCACCAGCACCAGCCGCCGCCAGCGGTACAGCGGCACCGCGATGCCGGTACTGGGTTCGCCGCCGGCGGTGCTGACGATGGCGATGTCGGCGTCGCCCTGGCTGAGCAGGTCCAGCGCATCGCTCTCGGCTGCCTGCTGCAGGTGCACGCTGACCTGCGGATAGGCCTGCTTGATCCGCGCCACCGCCGGCGGCAGCACGAAGCGCGCCTGGGTATGGGTGGTGGTCAGGACCAGCTGGCCGTGGCTCTCGCGGCGCTGGTTGGCGGCGTAGGTGCGGATGTTGTTGGCTTCGGCCAGCACCAGCCGCGCCCGCGCGATCACTTCCGCGCCGGCCGGGGTCACCGACTCCAGGCTGCGCCCCTTGCGCACGAACAGCAGGAAGCCCAGCTCGTCCTCCAGCTGCTTGAGCTGCTTGGACAGCCCCGGCTGGGTGGCGTGCACGCGCGTGGCCGCCAGCGTGATGTTCAGCTCGGCATCGGCGATTGCCACCAGGTAGCGCAGTTGGGTGAGGGTCATCGAGGGTCGGGGCGGTGGCTCGGCGGGGACCGGTCCACTGTAGGTCAGATCGCACGACCCACTTATAACCGAAAGTAATTTGATAGGCGGGGCAAGTCATTTCCGGGGCCCGCGGGGCGGGACTACGGTCAGCATCCCTGCCACGACCGCCGCTCCTGCCACCTTGGACGCCCCCCTGTTCCCGCTGTTCGCCGATCTCAACGGCCGCGCCGTGCTGGTTGTCGGCGGTGGCGCGGTGGCCGGACGCAAGGTCGAGGCGCTGCTGCACGCCGGGGCGCGGCCCCGGGTCGGTGCGCCGCACCTGTCGCCGGCACTGCGGGAGCTGGCCGAGGCCGGCCGCATCGACTGGCTGCCCGGCCTGTTCGACACGCGCTGGCTGGCCGAAGACGTGTGGCTGGTGGTCGCCGCCACCGATACGGCCACGGTGAACCAGGCGGTCGCCCGCGCGGCCGAGGCGCAGCGGTTGTTCGTGAACGTGGTCGACGACGCGCAGCTGTCGCGCTTCCACGTGCCGGCCGTGGTCGAGCGCGGCGCCCTGCAGATCGCCATCTCCAGCGGCGGCGCCGCGCCGATGGTGGCGCGGCATGTCCGCCGCCGGCTGGAAGAGCTGTTCGATGGCGCCTGGGGCCAGCTGACCGCACTGGCCGGGCGCCACCGCCCGGCCATCCGCGCGCGCTTCCCGGACACCGCCGCACGCCGCCGCTTCTTCGACCGCCTGCTCGACGGCCCGGTGCTGGAGCTGCTGCGCCGCCATCGCCCTGCCGACGCCGAATCCGCGCTGCGGCAGGCGATGGCCGACGAACCGCCGGCAGCGGCCGGCTCGGTGGTGCTGGTCGGTGCCGGTTCCGGCGACCCCGGCCTGCTCACCCTGGCCGCATTGCGCGCGCTCAACCAGGCCGACGTGATCCTGTACGACCGCCTGGTCAGCGCCGAGGTGCTGCAGCTCGCCCGCCGCGACGCCGACCGCATCGAAGTCGGCAAGTCCGCGCGCGGCCACAGCACCCGCCAGGAGCATATCCACGCACTGATGCTGGAACACGCCCGCGCCGGTCGCCGCGTGGTACGGCTCAAGGGCGGCGATGCCTTCGTGTTCGGCCGCGGTGGCGAGGAGCTGCAGTTCCTGCGTGCGCACGGCATCGCCTACGAGGTGGTGCCGGGCATCACCGCGGCACTGGCCTGCGCCGCGCACGCCGGCATCCCGCTCACCCACCGCGACCACGCCCAGCAGCTGCGCCTGGTCACCGCGCATTGCCGCGAATCGCTGGACACGCTCGACTGGCATGCGCTGGCCGCGCCACGACAGACCCTGGTGTTCTACATGGGCGTGGCCGCGCTGGCACGGATCCAGGCGCGCCTGCTCGAAGCCGGGCTGCCCGCCGCCACGCCGTTCGCGCTGGTGGAGAACGGCTCGCGCCCGGGCCAGCGGGTGGTCAGCGGGCACCTGCGGCAACTGGCAGATGCCGCCACCACGCACGCGGTGCAGTCGCCGGCGCTGCTGGTCGTCGGCGAGGTGGCCGCGCTGGCGAACGAACTGCACTGGTACGGCCAGGCGCCGCTGCCAGCCGCTCCCCGCACATCCTCACTTTCAGCAAAGACGCCGGCGGCCACACTGGCCGACGCCGCCTGATTCCTTCCAGGAGATCCCCATGGCCATCTACAGCAACATCCTCGACACCGTCGGCAATACCCCGGTGGTCAAGCTCAACCGCCTGGCGCCGGCCGGGGTGGACGTCTACGTCAAGGTCGAGTCGTTCAACCCCGGCGGCTCGGTCAAGGACCGACTGGCGCTGGCGATCGTGCTCGACGCCGAAAAGCGCGGCGTGCTCAAGCCCGGCGACACCATCGTCGAGGCCACGTCGGGCAACACCGGCGTGGCCCTGGCCATGGTCGCGGCCGCGCGCGGCTACAAGTTCGTGGCGGTGATGACCGAGACCTTCTCGGTGGAACGCCGCAAGGCGATGCGCGCGTACGGCGCCAAGGTGATCCTGACCCCGGCCGCGGCACGTGGCACCGGCATGGTGGAAAAGGCGAAGGAACTGGCCGCCAGGCACGGCTGGTTCCTGGCCAGCCAGTTCGCCAACCCGGCCAATCCGGCCTACCACCGCAACACCACCGCCGCCGAGATCCTGCGCGACTTCGCCGGCAGGCGGCTGGACTACTTCGTCAGCGGCTGGGGCACCGGCGGCACCCTGACCGGCGTGGGCGAGGTGCTGAAGCTGGCGCGCCCGGACACCCGCATCATCGCCACCGAGCCGGCCGGCGCAGCGCTGCTCAAGGGCGACGAGTGGAAGCCGCACAAGATCCAGGGCTGGACCCCGGACTTCCTGCCGGACGTGCTCAACCGCAACGTCTACGACGCGCTGTACACGGTGCAGGACGAACGCGCGATCGAGACTTCGCGCCGGCTGGCCGCCGAGGAGGGCATCTTCGTCGGCATCTCCTCCGGCGCCACCGCCGCCACCGCGCTGGAGGTCGCCGCCACCGCACCGGCCGGCTCGGTGATCCTGGCCATGCTGCCCGATACCGGCGAACGCTATTTCTCCACCCCGCTGTTCGCCGACATCAACGAAGGCAGCGACGACGACTGGCTGGCCGGCCTGCCGTAACCCCGCGCTCCACACGCCGCCCTCTCCCCTGCACAAGGCCGCCCCCGGGCGGCCTTGCTGCTTGCCGGGCACCGCGTCGCAGCCGCGGAGACGCGTGTTCCTCAGACTTTGCCGCGGGCCGGCGCAAGCCGTGCATCCGTCACGTTTTGCTCATATACGGAAAGGGAAGATCACGGGCATGAACATCGACATCTGGCACGGCGACATCACCACCCTCGACGTGGACGCCATCGTCAACGCGGCCAACGAGAGCCTGCTCGGCGGCGGCGGTGTCGACGGCGCGATCCACAGCGCGGCCGGGCCGGGCCTGCTGGCCGAATGCGCGCGCCTGCCGGAACTGCGCCCGGGCGTGCGCTGCCCGCCGGGCGAGGTCCGCGCCACCGCCGGCCATGCGCTGCCGGCGCGTCATGTGTTCCACGCCGTCGGCCCGGTCTGGCACGGCGGCCAGCGCGACGAAGCCGCCCTGCTCGCCAACTGCTACTGGCAATCGCTGCGGCTGGCCGAGCAGATGCGGCTTGAATCGATCGCCTTCCCGGCGATCAGCTGCGGCGTCTACGGTTACCCCATGCACCAGGCCGCCGCCATCGCCGTCACCGAAACGGTGACCTGGCAGAAGAGCCACGCGCGGCCGGTGCGCATCGTGCTGGTGGCCTACAACACCGCCACCTTCAAGGCCTACCAGCAGGCACTGGCCGTTGCCGCCCAGGCACATGCGGCGGTGGCCATGGACGATCATCCGCTGCCATCGTTCGCGCGTTAGCGGCGCGCGGGCCGCCAGTCACGCTGCGGGCCTGCATACATGGAAACGCCGGCACAGGGCCGGCGTTTCCACATCCATCACGGGCAGGGGCCGGTCAGCCTTCCCACTTGCCCAGCGCGGCCAGGCCGTTTTCCCGGGCACGCTCGTACACGGTCTTCTGCGCGGCCTCGTAGTTGCCCTTCATGTCCTTGGCCCACAGCTTCAAGGCGGCCTGCTGCATGGCGCGGCCGTAGGAGAAGCTCAGCGGCCACGGCAGCTTGTCGAGCTGGTTCATGGCGTTCAGGTGCGCGGTGGACTGCTCGTCGCTCTGGCCGCCGGACAGGAACACCACGCCCGGCAGGATCGCCGGCACGGTGCTCTTCAGGCACATCACGGTGGCTTCGGCCACTTCCTCGACATCGGCCTGCTCGTCGCAGTCCTTGCCGGAGATGACCATCGAGGCCTTCAGGATGGTGCCTTCCAGCAGCACGTTCTGCTGGTACAGCGCGTCGAACAGCGAGCGCAGGGTGGCTTCGGTGACTTCGTAGCAGGTCTCGATGTCGTGGTCGCCGTCCATGATCACTTCCGGCTCGACCATCGGCACCAGGCCGCATTCCTGGCACAGCGCGGCATAGCGGGCCAGCGCGTGGGCGTTGGACTCGATGCAGGTGCCCGACGGGATGCTCTCGCCGATGTTGATGACCGCACGCCACTTGGCGAAGCGCGCGCCCAGCTTGTAGTACTCCTGCAGGCGCTCGCGCAGGCCGTCCAGGCCTTCGGTGACCAGTTCGCCCGGGCAGCCGGCCAGCGGGTGCGCGCCCTTGTCGACCTTGATGCCCGGGATCATGCCGTGGTCGGCCATGTACTTGGCGAACGGCACGCCGTCGCGGGTGCTCTGGCGGATGGTTTCGTCGTACAGGATCGCGCCGGAAATGTGCTCGTTGAGCTTGGGCGTGGTCAGCAGCAGCTCGCGGTAGGCACGGCGGTTCTCTTCGGTGTTCTCGATGCCGACGCTGGCGAAGCGCTTGGCGATCGTGCCGGTGGATTCGTCGATGGCGATGATGCCCTTGCCCGGGGCGACCATGGCCTGGGCGGTTTCAGCCAGCAGTTCGATGCTCATGAAGTTCCTGTGACGGGATGCGGGAAAACCCGGATTATAGCCCGCGGCCGTCGTTGGCCGGCCGTGAGGACGCACTGGAACCGGTTTCAATCCACCCGCCAGGACAATTCCTGTCCACCGCGGTCACGCACGGGCCACCGTGGTGGCCCGTGCAGGCATGTCGGTCAGAGTTCGCCCAGTCCGCTGGCGCGGCCGTCATTGCCGACTTCGAGCAGGCGCAGGGTGTTGGTGGCACCGTGGGTTTCCATGTGCTCGCCGCTGGTGAACACGACGCGGTCGCCGGCCTGCAGCAGGCCGGCCTCGACCAGCAGGCGGATGCTGCCGCGCGCGGCTTCGCGCGGGGTGAAGCCACGGCTGTCGAAGTTGATCGGGAACACGTCGCGCATCAACGCCATCTGCCGGCGTGCGCCATCGTGGCGGGTCACCGCGAACACCGGCGCCTTGGCGCGGAACCGCGACAGGTAGCGCGCGGTGCCGCCGGACTCGGTCATCGCCACGATCGCGCGCACGCCCACGTGCTGGGACAGGAACATGGTGGCCATGGCGATGGCCTGGTCGGCGCGCTCCAGGTTGCGCGGCGAGGCGTTGAAATCGGTGTCGATCTGGAACTGGCGTTCGGCACCGAGGCAGATGCGCGCCATCGCCTCGACCGCCTTGACCGGATAGGCGCCGGCGGCGGTCTCGGCCGACAGCATCACCGCGTCGGTGCCGTCGATGACCGAATTGGCCACGTCCAGCACTTCGGCGCGGGTCGGGATCGGGCTTTCGACCATCGACTGCAGCATCTGCGTGGCGGTGATCACCACCTTGTTCTGCGCCAGCGCGGCCTTGATGATCTTCTTCTGCAGGCCCGGCAGTTCGGCGTCGCCGATTTCCACGCCCAGGTCGCCGCGCGCGACCATCACCACGTCGCTGGCCTCGACGATCTCCTCGAGGTTCTCGATCGCCTCGGTACGCTCGATCTTGGAGACCAGCGCCGCATCGCAGCCATGCTGGCGGGCAATGGCGCGGGCGTCGTTCATGTCCTGCGCGTTGCGGCAGAACGAGACGGCGATGAAGTCCACGCCGATCTTCGCCACGATGCCGATCAGCTCCTTGTCGCGCTCGGTCAGCGCGCCCAGGGACAGGCCGCCGCCCTGCTTGTTCAGGCCCTTGCGGTCGGACAACACGCCGTCGTTGAGCACGGTGTTGATGATGCGCTCGCCCTGCACCTCCACCACCTGCAGCTGCATCAGGCCATCGTCCAGCAGCAATACGTCGCCGGGGCCCACGTCCTGCGGCAGGCCGAGGTAGCTCACGCCCACCTGGGTGGCATCGCCGGGCGCCGCGTCGGCCTTGGCGATCAGGTCGAAGCGGTCACCGGCCTTGAGCTGCACCTTGCCTTCGGCGAAGCGCTCGATGCGGATCTTCGGGCCCGGCAGGTCGGCCAGGATGCCCACTTCCACGCCGACCCGGTTCGCGGCGGCACGCACTTCGGCGGCGCGCTTGGCCTGGCCGGACGGATCACCATGGGAGAAGTTCAGGCGCACCACGTTGACACCGGCGCGGAACAGATCGTCGAGCACGCCCGGCGCATCGGTGGCCGGTCCGAGGGTGGCGAGGATCTTGGTGCGGCGCTGGCGTTCGATCATGGTGCAGAAACTCCCTGAAAGGCCGCCGAAATTAGCATATCCAGTGCATGACAACGATGTCGCATACGATTTCAGAAGACACTTTCCACGCTGTCCCGCAGACAGCGCGGACAGCATGTCCGGACATCGCCATCACCCTGCACCGCGCTGTCGCCAACCAACCAACAACCAGACACGCACGAGTCTCGACTTGTCGGCATGGGACAGCCCGGCGGCCAGCCAGGACAACGCGACGGCAACGACCGGCACATGCTACGGACCGGTTGCGGCTGTCGCCCGCCGGCGCGCATACACGGCGCGCGCGGCTTCAGCGTACGCCGCGCTCCGCCCGCCGCTGCGGTGGCGTCAGCGCGACAGCAGCCGCGCCAGCTCGGCGGGCGTGCCGGCCAGCGAACCGGCCCCGGCAGCGCTCAGTTCCTCGCGGCCGCCGAAGCCCCACAGGACGCCGACGTTGCGCATGCCATGGTGGCGCGCGCCCTCGATGTCCATGCGCCGGTCGCCGATCATCCAGCACTGCGCGGGCGCCAGCGACAACCGCTGCAGCGCTTCGGCGATCAACTCCGGCTTGTGGCTGCGCACGCCGTCGGCGGTGGCACCGATCACGTCCTCGAAACAGCCGCCGAACGGCAGGTGCTCCACGATCCGCCGCGCGTGCGGCTCGTTCTTGGCCGTGACCACCGCCAGCCGGTGGCCGGCGGCATGCAGCCCCTGCACCACCTCGCCGATGCCGGCATAGACGTCATGTTCCTGCCAGCCGTGCAGTTCGAAGCGTTCGCGATACAGCGCCACCGCCTGTTCGACGCGCTGCGCATCGCCGAACAGCGGGGTGAAGCTGGTGCGCAGCGCCGGTCCGATCCAGCGGCGCAGCTCGGCCGGCGGCGGCACCGGCTGCTGCATCCGCTCCAAAGCGTAGGCCACGCAGCGGGTGATGCCGACGGCCGAATCGATCAGCGTGCCGTCGAGATCGAAGAACAGCACATCGCGGCTCACGCCCCGCGGGCCTCCAGCGCCGCCACCGCCGGCAGGGTCTTGCCCTCGAGGAATTCCAGGAACGCGCCGCCGCCGGTGGAGATGTAGCTGACCTTGTCGGCGATGCCGTACTTGTCCACCGCGGCCAGGGTGTCGCCACCGCCGGCGATGGAGAACGCGCTGGACGCGGCGATGGCGCGGGCCAGCGCTTCGGTGCCCTTGCCGAAGGCATCGAACTCGAACACACCGACCGGGCCGTTCCACACCACGGTGCCGGCCCTGGCGATCAGCGCGGCGTACTGCGCGGCGGTCTGCGGGCCGATGTCCAGGATCATGTCGTCGGCGCCCACCGCATCGACCGCCTTGATGGTGGCCGGCGCATCGGCGGCAAAGGCCGGGGCCACGACCACGTCGACCGGCAGCGGGATCTCGGCACCGCGCGCCCGGGCGGCCGCGTCGATGCTGCGGGCCGTTTCCAGCAGGTCGTTCTCGACCAGCGACTTGCCCACGCCATGGCCCTCGGCGGCGATGAAGGTGTTGGCGATGCCGCCGCCGACGATCAGCTGGTCGACCTTGCCGACCAGGCTGGAGAGCAGCTCGAGCTTGGTCGAGACCTTGGAGCCGGCGACGATCGCCAGCAGCGGCCGCGCGGGGTTGGCCAGCGCCTTGTCCAGCGCATCCAGCTCGGCCATCAGCAGCGGGCCACCGGCGGCGACCGGGGCGAAGCGGATCACGCCATGGGTCGAGGCCTGCGCACGGTGCGCGGTACCGAAGGCATCCATCACGAACACGTCGCACAGCGCGGCGTACTTCTTCGACAGGGCTTCGTCATCCTTGCCCTCGCCCACGTTCATGCGGCAGTTCTCCAGCAGCACGATCCTGCCCGGGGCCACGTCCACGCCGTCCACCCAGTCCTTGACCAGCGGCACCTCGACGCCCAGCAGCTGGGACAGGCGCGCGGCCACCGGCGCCAGCGAGTCGGCCTCGCTCCACACGCCTTCCTTCGGTCGCCCAAGGTGCGAGGTCACCAGCACGGCGGCGCCCTTCTCCAGCGCCAGCTTCAGGGTAGGCAGCGAGGCGGTGATGCGCTGTTCGGAGGTGATCGTGCCGTTGTCGTCGATCGGCACGTTGAGATCCTGGCGGATCAGGACACGCTTGCCGGAAAGATCAAGGTCGGTCATGCGAACGATGGACATGGGCAATTCTCTGGCTTCTCGGGAAGGGGTGGGGGACGTCGTGGAGCCGCCGGCCATGGCACGGCATGCCGGGCTGGGAACGTCGGTCCCGGCAGCGCGGCTGGCCGATGCGGCAGTCCACCCTGGCCGCCTCGTGCCCCGCTCAACCCGCAGACGCTTGCCGGCGGGGTCGAGCTGGGCCTTGCGGACGATGGACAGGGCGGGTCGGCTCCGGAAGACTGTCGGTAAACCGTGATTCTCGCCCGCCCCCGCTGGCGGGGCAAACCCGAGGTACGCCCGATGCCGACGCGCCTGCCGCAACCGGAACTGTCCAGCCTGCGCCTGCGCGAACCGCGCGAGGACGATGCGCCGGCCCTGTTCGCCATCCACAGCGATCCGCAGGTGATGCGCTACTGGAGCTGTCCGGCCTGGACCCGGCCGGCCCAGGCCGAGCAGAAGCTGGCCGAGATCCGCCGCCAGAGGCGCGAACTGGACATCCTGGTCTGGGCCATCGCCGATGCACGCAGCGACCTGCTCATCGGCAGCAGCGCGGTGTTCGCGATGAACCTGGAGCAGGGTCGCGCCGAGATCGGCTACAGCCTGCATCGCGACTGGCAGGGGCGCGGGCTGGCCAGCGAGGCGCTGCGCATGATCCTGCGCCATCTGTTCGACGGCATGGGCCTGCGCCGGATCGAAGCCGACATCGACCCGCGCAACCTGGCCTCGTGCCGGCTGGTCGAAAGGCTGGGCTTCGTCCGCGAAGGCACGCTGCGCGAACGCTGGCAGGTCAACGGCGAATGCGCCGACAGCGCGCTGTACGGACTGCTGCGGCGGGACTTCATCGACCCGCAGGCCACGTACGCGCAGGGGCATGCGGGAGCCCCCGCCCGCTGAGGCCCGCCGCGGCAGACGGGACGCCTGCGGTGTCCGCCTCAGCCGTTCGCGGGGCGGGCGCCGCGCAGCAGGCTGATCGCAAAGCCGGCCACCGCCAGCGCGCCGGCCACCAGCACCGCCCACAGCAGCAGGCTCTTCCAGTCGCGTACCGGTGCCGCCGGCGCATAGGCCTTGTCGCCCGCGCTTACCGCGCCTTCGCCGAGACGCGCCACCGTCGGCTGCCACTGCGCGCCGTTGCGCGCACGCAGCGCGGCCAGCATCGGCTCCAGGCTGCTTTCGCGGGTGGCCGCCCGCGCGTTGCCGGCAACCAGCCGATACGGCGCGCGGCCCTGGGCCAGGAACACCACGCTGCCCGGCCGGTAGCCCAGTTTCAGGGTCGGCGCGGGCGTGCCGGCCACGGCCGGTTCGGCCTGCAGCTGCCAGTCGCGGTCACTGGTTTCCTGCCCGAGCTGCAGCGGTGCCGAGGCCCGCCGGCGCCCGCCTTCCTGCAGCGTCCAGGTGTTCCAGCCGCGGGCATGCACCTGCCAGGCCGGCTCCGCACCGGCCTGCCGGCGATCCTCGTCGCGGCTGGACACGGTCCATGCCACCGCGGTGTTGGCCGGCATCGCCACGTCCACCCGCTGCACCGGGAAACGGCCCTGGACCTGATAGCCGAACCGGGCCGCCGGGTCGTCGCCGGGTGCCGATGCGGCCAGCTCGACCCACTGCCAATCGTCGGCGACCGCATCGCCGGCAAGCTCGCCATGCAACGCACGCAGCGGCGGCGCGCCTTCATGCTGCAGCGGCACCAGCCGCAGGTAACGCGACGCCGTGGGCACCGCCACGCGGTCGCTGCTCAGCTGCCGCCCCTGGTTGCGCAGCCGTACCAGCCGTACTTCCGGGTCCAGCACCTGCCAGCGGCGCAGGTCATCGCTGCCCTCCAGCCGGTAGCCCAGGTCCAGCGCCGCCGGCTCGCCTTCCCATTCCACGCGCAATGCCTGCACCTGCCCGGCCTGCCGTCCCAGGTCCAGCAGCAATGCCGGGTCGCCCTGGCCCGCAGCGGCGGTGCCCAGCGCATTGCGCACCGACACCACGTTGCCACCGGCATCGCGCTGCACCACCACGCTCAGGTCTCCGCCCATGGTCGTGGCGGCACCGGCGGGCACGGCGAACCAGTCCAGTTCCACCTGCCGTGCCGGCCCGGCGATCGGCGTGGCCGCGGCCTGTACCGCGCTGGCCATCGGCTTGCCGTCGGCGTCGATCACCTGCACATCGCGCAGGTCGCGCCAGTACGCCGCACGGTAGACCCCGGCATCCAGCACCACGCGATACGCGCCGGCATCGGGATGCGCCGGCTGCAGCGGCCACTGCATGGCGAAATCGTCGGCCGCCTGTGCCGCCAGCGGCAGCAGCGCCATCCACCACAAACGCCTGATCATGCGGATGCCTCCTCCGGTTGCGGGTCGTTGCCACGGTGGCGCGGCGGGGCCGGCGCCAGCCAGCCGACCAGCGTGCACAGCAGTCCGTAGGCGATGAAGGCACCGATGCCCAGCAGGTCGCCCAGGTTGGCGCGGTCGATCAGCAGCAGCTTGGCCAGTACCACGCCCATCAGGATCGCACCGGCCAGCCACACGGCCCATTGCCCGCGGCGCGAGCCGCTTACCCAGCCGATCACGCCCAGCAGGCTCCACACCACGGTCAGGCTGGTCTGCGCCAGGCTGGTGTCGATCAGGCGGCCATTCCAGTCGATGCCGCCCCAGTGATGCACGGCGCGCAGGGTGATGGTGCTGACCAGCAGCAGCGCCGCCAACGGCAGCAGCCCCCGGCGCAGCCCGGCCAGCCGCGGGCCCGCATCGGCTGACCACAGCACCATCGCCGCCAGCACCAGCACCGCCAGTTGCGCCAGGTCCAGCGGGTTGAGCAGCGCGATCCACGGCAACGGCGCCGCAGCCCCGGCGCTGGCCAGCGAGACCAGCCACCACAGGCCCAGCACCGCGAAGATCGCCGCCTGCAGGACCGGCCGGTAGCGGTCGAACGCGGCACCCAGCGGCTGCGCCAGCCAGTGCCAGCGGTGGATCGATATCGCCGCCAGCAGCAGCCACGGCAGCGCCAGCAGCATGCCGACCCAGCCCCCGGCCAGTTCGAAGCGCGTGCCCAGGTGCCAGGACAACAGCGACAGCACCGTCGGCCACAGCAGCCACCAGGCAAGCTGCGCCGCGCCGGCGATGGCATCGCCCGCCGCGCGCAGGCACAACAGGCTGCGCAGGCCCAGCGCGGCGAACAGCGGCCAGGCCCAGGCACCATGGCCGGCAAACGGCTGGCCGTATGCGCCGAGCTGCAGGAACGCCAGCGGGAACGCCAGTACCAGGCACCCCAGCGTGGTCAGCGACAGTGCCAGCGCCGGCCGGCGGCGGTGCACCTCGGCCGCCAGCCAGCCGCTCACGCCCAGCAGCAGCAGCATCGCGTGCAGGACGCTGCGCGGCTCCACGAAGCGCACGATCTCGGTACCGGCATTGCCCATCCACCAGGCCAGGCCCCAGGCATAGGCGATCACGGCCAGCAGCCTGTTGCCGGCGCCGCGGTGCAGCCACGCGCTGGCGAAACCGGCCAGCGCGACCAGCAGCGCGCCCATGAAAGTCGCGTTGGCGACGGCGTGCCCGGCACCGCCAGGGATGGCATGGGCGCCCGCGATGCCCACCGCCAGCGCGAATGCCGCCGCCAGCTGCAGGCCGATGCCGGTCCAGCGCGCCAGCCGGCGCTGCTGCATCAGGCCCAGCCAGACCAGGCCGGCGCCTTCCAGCGCGAAGACCGAGGCCGTGGCCTGCGCCGACAGCGCCAGCGGCACCGCCAGCGTGGCGAAGCCCACCGCCAGGATGGCATGCCCCTGCGCCAGCAGATGCAGCCGCTCGCGGCGCCACAATGCACGCGCCAGCACCGCATAGACCACCGCCACGCCGAGCGCGCACAGTGCCAGCGGCATGCGCTCGCCCTCCAGCAGGGCGGCCTGCAGCGAGAACGCCACCAGCGGCGTGCCGAACAGCAGGCAGCCATCGATGCGCGCCCCGCCCGGGGTCGCCGCCTTGCGTGCATGGAGCAGCGGCAACAACAGGTAGAACGCGAAGAACAGCAGCAGGAACGGCTCGGTGCTGGCGAACTTGGCCGGCGCGTAATCGAGCACGCCCCAGAACGTGCCGATGCCCCAGGTGAAGACGAAACCAAGCAGGTTGAGGATGCGCCACGGCCGTACCCAGGCGATGGCGAAGATGCCGGCGTTGAGCAGCGCGTAGTACGAGAACAGGCCGACATGGTTGCCGCTGCCATCGGACAGCCAGACCGGCGCCATGAACCCGGCCAGCACGCCGAGGATGGCCAGCGTGCGCGACTCCTGCAGCACCGCCATCACGCACAGCCCGGCGATCAGCACCACGCTGATCGCGAACGCCGGCAGCGCGTCGATCAGGCCGTGGTTCTTGAACGCGGCGAACACCACCAGTAGCAGCACGCCTATCGCACCGCCCTGCAGGGCCAGCGCGAACGCACGGTGGCTCCCGCGCTTGCGCCAGGCGAACGCCAGCCCGGCCAATGCCGCCAGGCTGATGCCGGCCAGGCGGAACGCAGGCGGGAAACTGAACCAGCCGGCATCGCTGCCGTACTTGAGCAGCGCCGCCACGCCGGCCAGCAGTACCAGCATGCCGACCTTGACCGGCACGTTGCCGCGGGTGAACCACTGCCTGATGTACGCGATGCCGCGCTCGACGAGGTTCGGCCCGGCCGCTGCCGTCGTTTCCGGCGCCGGCGCAGGACCGGGAGCGCTGCGGACATGCAGCGGCGCGAGGGGTTCGCGCAGCGGCGGCAGCGGCGGCGCAACCGTGGGCGGCGATGGCTCCGGCGCATCCACCGCGGGTTCCGGCGCGGGCTCGACCGGCGCGGGCGGGAGCTCGCGTGCCTGCGGCAGGCCATGCCGCGTGTTGCCCGGATCGGCGGCGCGGCCCGCTTCGCCGGCCTGCCCGCGCGCCAGCGCGTCCTCGAGCGCGGCCACGCGCCGCTTCAGCGAGGCCACCGATACCAGCGCCATGACCAGCAGCACCGGCACCGCCAGCACCACCGCCAGAAGCAGCAACCCCAACAACACGATCTCGTCGTCCATTCGCCGTCCCTGTCACCGGAAGGTGCCACGCCACCTTCATCCACGTCCCGTCGAAACGCAAGCCGCACAACCGCCCCGACGGCGCCCTGCGCCCTGCCGCATCCGCGCCGCCGCGGGCAAAAAGAAGGGCGCCCGCGGCGCCCTTCCTTCATACCCCTGCGATGCGGATCAGGCCGCGACCACGCGCACCATTTCCAGGCACTTGTTGGAGTAGCCCCACTCGTTGTCGTACCAGCTGACCAGCTTGACGAAGGTGGAGTCCAGCGCGATACCGGCTTCGGCGTCGAACACCGAGGTGTGGGTCTCGCCACGGAAATCGGTGGCCACGACCTTGTCCTCGGTGTAGCCCAGCACGCCCTTCAGCGGGCCCTCGCTCTGGGCCTTCACTTCGGCGCAGATCTCGGCATAGGTGGCCGGCTTCTCCAGCTCGACGGTCAGGTCGACCACCGACACGTCCGAGGTCGGCACGCGGAAGCTCATGCCGGTGAGCTTCTTGTTGAGCTCCGGGATCACCACGCCCACGGCCTTGGCCGCACCGGTGGACGAGGGGATGATGTTCTCGAGGATGCCGCGGCCACCGCGCCAGTCCTTGTTGGACGGGCCGTCGACGGTCTTCTGGGTGGCGGTGGCGGCGTGCACGGTGGTCATCAGGCCACGCTTGATGCCCCACTTGTCGTTGATGACCTTGGCCAGCGGCGCCAGGCAGTTGGTGGTGCACGAGGCGTTGGAGATGATCGCCTGGCCGGCATAGGTCTTGTCGTTGACGCCGAACACGAACATCGGCGTGTCGTCCTTGGACGGTGCCGACATGATCACCTTCCTGGCGCCGGCATCGATGTGCTTCTGCGCCGCTTCCTTGGTCAGGAACAGGCCGGTGGATTCGATCACCACGTCGACGCCCGCCTCGTCCCACTTCAGGTTGGCCGGGTCACGCTCCTGGGTCAGGCGGATCTTCTTGCCGTTGACCAGCAGGTGGCCGCCCTCGATGGCGACATCGGCCTTGAAGCGGCCGTGCACGGAGTCGTACTTGAGCATGTAGGCCAGGTAATCCGGCTCCAGCAGATCGTTGATGGCCACGACTTCGATGTCGTTGCCGAAGTTCAACACTGCCGAGCGCAGCACGTTGCGCCCGATGCGACCGAAACCGTTGATGCCGACCTTGATTGCCATGTTCACGAACTCCTGCGGCCGCAGACCGCTGCGGCGGGGGTGGAAAGGGGGCTCATTGTAGCAGCCGGGCCCAGCGCGCTGGCCGTGGCGGCCCCGGCCCCGGCCGGCGCCGGACAGCCCGCCCACTGCTGTCCGTATCGTGAACGCGCCATGAGCGCGGACGCGGGTTTGATCCGGATCAAGGCAGGCCCCCGCCGCCACGCGGAGACTTGCGCCATCCTCACCAAGCAATGGAAACGCACCATGCGCAAGACCCCCGCCCTGCTGCTGTCCGGCCTCGCCGCCGCCCTGGTTCTGTCCGCCGCCCCCGCCATGGCGCAGTCCAAGGGTGACTGGACCCTGGGCGTCGGCGTCCACAACGTCGATCCGAAGTCCAGCGCTGGCGACCTCAACGGTTCGGCCCTGGGCCTGGGCGCCCTGCCGACCAAGGTGGACAGCAGCGTGCGTCCGACCGTGACCTTCGAGTACTTCGTCGCCAACAACGTGGGCGTTGAAGTGCTGGCCGCACTGCCGTTCCAGCACGACGTCAGCATCGACGGCGTCGGCACCGTGGGCCGCACCAAGCAGCTGCCGCCGGTGGTCTCGCTGCAGTACCACTTCGCCAACAGCAGCAAGGTCACCCCGTTCGTCGGCCTGGGCGTGAACTACACCAAGTTCTTCAGCACCGACAGCAAGGGCGCGCTGGCCGGTACCCGCCTGAAGCTGGAAGACTCGTGGGGCCTGGCCGCGCATGCCGGCCTGGACTTCGCGCTGACCAAGAAGGACGCGCTGCGCGTTGACCTGCGCTGGGCCGACATCGACACCAAGGTCAAGGTCAACGGCAACAAGCTGGGCACCGCCAACATCGACCCGCTGGTCTACGGCGTGGCCTACGTCCGCTCGTTCTGATCCCACCCTCTCCCCCGGTACCGAGGGGGAAGGGCGTTTCCCAGGGCCTGTTCATGACCTGCCGCGAGCCAAGCGCGGTGGGCTCGTGGACAGGCCCGCCACTTTCGGCACACGGCATCCGCCACCGCGCCGCTAGAATGCGGCGATGAAAATCCGCGTCCGCATCCCCCTGCTCTTCTCCGGCATCATCCTGGCCGCCGCATCCCTGACCAGCGCACCGGCCTTCGCGTGGGGCGCACAGGGCCACCGCCTTGTCGCACGCATTGCCGAAACCCGCCTGGACCCTGTCGCGAAAGCGGAAGTGGAGCGCCTGCTCGCCACCGAGAACGGCGCCACCCTGGGTGGTATCGCGCCGTGGGCCGACCAGCTGCGCGCCGAGGACCCGGGCCTGGGCAGGCGCTCGGCCGGCTGGCACTACATCAACATGGCCGAGGATGGCTGCGCCTATGACCGGCACAGGCACTGCCGCAACGGCGACTGCGTGATCGAGGCACTGAAGGCGCAGAGCGCGCGCCTGGCCGACCGCAGCCTCTCCGACGGCGAGCGCCTGCAGGCACTCAAGTTCGTCGTGCACCTGGTCGGCGACATACACCAGCCCATGCATGCCGGCTACGGCCACGACAAGGGCGGCAACACCTACCAGTTGCAGTTCAACGAGCGCGGCACCAACCTGCACTCGCTGTGGGACAGCGGCATGTTCTACGCCCTGCAGCTGGACGACGAGCACTACCTGCAGCGCCTGCAGGCGCTGCCCGCCCCGTCGGGCGTGGTTGCGCCGCAACTGCAGCGCGACGCCACGCGCTGGGCCGAACAGAGCTGCCGCATCGCCACCCGCGAGGGCATCTACCCGGCCAACCGCAAGATCGGCCAGGACTATGCCGACACCTGGCGCCCGCTGGCCGAAGCGCAGCTGCGCCTGGCCGGCGAACGGCTGGCGGCGCTGCTCAACGAATTGCTGGACACGGCACCCGGGCAACGCTGATCGAACGGTCACCCGGCCCGGCCGGGCTCACCGGGGCGTCCGTTCGATGCGTACCCGTGCCTGTCCCTGCACGATCTCGAAAGTGAAGGCATAGGGCAGCGTCACCGGCACCTCCTGTACCTGCGCGGCACCGCTGCAATCGTCAGGCGCCGCCGGCGTGGTGCCGGCGTCAAAGCGGCAGATCGCCGCGGGCGCGAAGCGCCATTGCCGCACGGCATCGTCCGCGGCCTGCAGCAGATACCCGTTGCCCGCGTCATTGCCGGCGCCGCACTGACTGTGGCCCAGCAGCGGGAAGCTGCGCTGTACCCCGCCCTGGGCATCGACCACGACATTCAGGCAGACCGTCACCGGCGGCAGCGAGTTCCGCACCGGCAGGCCGGGCAGTTCCGGCAACGGCGCATGCCTTGGCACGGGCATGCGGAACACCTCGCTGGCCGACAGGGTATACGGCTGCACGCCGCCTGCCGACCCACTGCCGGCTTCGGCCAGGAGCAGGCGCTGGCCGACATTGTAGGTATCGGCCACCGCCTCGCTGGCAGGCGGCCGCGTCGCGCAGCCGGCCACGGCCAGCGACAGCCACAGCGCTGCAGCCATGGGCCGCCGCATCACGAGGCGTCACCCGTGCCGGGAGACAGGGCGTCCATCTCGAAGCGCACCGGCACGCTCACCTCCCCGGCCACGGCGCGGCCATTCCTGTAGGCCGGGACGAACGTCCACCCACGGGCTGCCGCCATTGCCGCTTCGTCCAGGTCGTCATGCCCGGAGCTGCGGTCGACGGTGACCCGGGTGGCCGTGCCGTCGGCGGCCACTTCCACTTTCAGCAGCACCTGCCCGGTGTGCATGCTCGGCGGATAGCGCGGCGGCGTCATGGCGGCGAAGCCCGGCATGCGCGCCGGCGCGTCCGGCGTTTCCCCGGTGGCGGGCTGCATCGCCGTCGACCCCGCCCCGGCGCCGGCAGCGACCTGTGGCAGCGCCAGCGGCTGCGCCGCCCAGGCCGCCAAGCCCAGCCCCGACGACAGGCCCGCCGACAACAGCACCATCGCCAACCATTGTTTCTTGCCGGGCACGGGATGCTTCAACATGGCGATCCGCTCCTTCAATGGATGCTCGCCCTGCCAGGGGCACCCCACCGGCAGGGACGACGACACCAGCCCGGTCTTGAGCATGGCGTTGCCATAACTGCGGCGCGCGCCGCCGCCGGCGATGACACGCTCGTCGCAGGAGAATTCCTGGTCCTCGCGGCAGCGGCGCACTGCCAGCGGCACGAGCGGGTTGAACCAGTACAGGCACTGCATCGCCGCCAGAAGCGCGTTGACGACGATGTCGCCGCGGCGCAGGTGCACCCGTTCGTGCAGCAGTACCAGCCGTCGCTCCTGCGCGGTATAGCGCTGTTCGAAATCCACCGGCAGCACGATGCGTGGCGGCAACAGGCCGATGATCGCCGGCAGGCCGGTGGTGGCCTGCGCCTGCCACAACCCATCGTCGCGCCGCCGCAGCCGCCCAAGTCCCCAGGCGAACCGATGCTGCTGGCGCAGCAGCCATGCGGCCGTCGCCAGGGCGCCGACCAGCCATGTCGCGCCCAGCAGTGCCGACCACGGCAGTACCGGCGACATGCCGGTCGCGGTACGCGTTGCCGCGTTCGACATCGCCGTGCCGATGGCCGTCATCGGCGGAACCGCCATGTGCGGCGCCGGCAACAGCACCGCCAACAGCGCGACCGGCACCGCAAGCCACAGCAGATACGCCGCGCTGGCACCCAGCCGGCGCCGCACCATGCCGCGCAACGCCAGCACCACCGCCATCGCCGCACTGCCGGCCAGGGCGGTGGCCAGCAGGGCCCGCATCAACTCAAGGCTGGTCATCATCGAGCTCCTCCAGCAGCCTGCGCAGTTCGGCCACGTCGTCACGACCCAGCTTCCGGTGCTGGCTGAAGTGCGCCACCAGCGGCGCCACGCGGCCGTCGAACAGGCGCTCCAGCAGGCTGCTGCTTTCTTCCAGCACCCATGCATCGCGTTGCACCCGCGGCGCATACAGATAGCGCCGCCGCTCCTTCACCGCACTGATCGCGCCCTTGTTGAGCAGGCGGTTGAGCAAGGTCTTGACGGTGGCTTCGGCCCAGTCGTTGCGCCCGGCGACGCGCGCGATCACGTCCTCGGCCGCGAGCGGGTGCGCCTCCCACAGGACCTCCATCACCACCGCTTCGGCTTCGCTGATCCGGATCATCGTTTACATCCGTGATTTTCAACGATTACACGGGTAATCGAAACGCCTGTCAAGCGCACCGACCATGGCTTCATCGCAGCGATGCTGTAATGCCGCTCCCCACGAACGATGCACCCGCCATGCCCCATCATGTGACCGATCCCGATGCCGCCGTGGCGTGGCTGCTGGCCCATGTCGGCGGCCCCCTGCGCATCGCCGCGCCGCTGGCGCTGGGCAAGCCGCACCGCCTGCTCAATGCGCTGTACGCCCGCATCGAGAGCGATCCATCGCATCCGCTGCAGCTCTACACCGCGCTCTCGCTCGATCCGCCCGATGCCGCCGGCGACGGATTGCAGGCGCGCTTCCTGCGGCCGTTCGTCGAGCGCCATTTCGGCACGGATTTCCCGCGCCTGGCCTATGCCCTGGCGATCGCGCGCGACGCCCTGCCCGCGCATGTGCAGGTGGAGGAGTTCTACATGCAGTCCGGGGCACTGCTGGGTTCGGCGCAGGCGCAACGCGCCTACACCAGTCTCAATTACACCCACGTTGCCGATGCGCTGGCGCAGCGCGCGCCGCATGCCATCGTGCAGAAAGTGGCCCGCCACGAAGGCAGTACGCGGCTGTCGCTGTCGTGCAACAACGATCTCACCCAGGACACGATCGATGCCGTCATCGCACGCGGGCTGCCACGCCCGCTGCTGATCGCCGAGGTCGACCCTGAACTGCCCTGGATGGGCGGCAGCGCCACGGTCGAGGCCGGGTTCTTCGATCTGGTACTGACCCCGCCTGGCCCGTATCCGAAACTGTTCGGCCTGCCGCGGCAACCGGTAAGCGATGCCGACTATGCCATCGGCCTGTATGCCAGCACCCTGGTGCGCGACGGCGGCACCCTGCAGATCGGCATCGGTGCGCTGGCCGACGCGCTCAGCCATGCCCTGGTCCTGCGCCACACCGACAACGCCTGCTACCGCAGGGTACTGCACGCACTGGACCCAGCGCTGGAGCAGCATCCACTGGTGCACGCCATCGGTGGACTGGAACCGTTCGAAATCGGCCTGTACGGCTGCAGCGAAATGCTCAACGAGGGCTTCCGCAAGCTGGTGCAGAGCGGCGTGATCCGTCGCAAGGTGCATGACGACCTGGCGCTGATGCAACGCCTGGCCAACGGCAGCGCCTACACCGCCGACCATGCGCGGCTGGCCGAGGAGGGCGAGTACCTGCATGGCGCGTTCTATCTCGGCTCGCCGGAGTTCTACGACTGGCTGCGGCAGCTGCCCGCCGACCAGGGCCGTGCCATCGGCATGCGCCGCATCAGCGAGATCAACCAGTTCCGCAGCGGCGACGAAACCCTGCAGCGGCTGCAGCGCCGGCAGGCGCGCTTCTTCAACTCCTGCATGATGGCCACCGCGCTCGGCGCGGCGGTATCCGACGCGCTGGACGATGGCCGGGTGGTGTCCGGGGTCGGCGGCCAGTACAACTTCGTGGCCATGGCGCACGCGCTGGACGATGCCCGCGGCGTGCTGATGTTCCGCGCACTGCGCGACGATGCCGGCAAGGCGCAGTCCAATGTGCGCTGGAACTATGGGCACACCACGATCCCGCGGCACCTGCGCGATATCTTCATCAACGAATACGGCATCGCCGACCTGCGCGGCATGACCGACGAGGACTGCGTGATCGCGATGGCCGGCATTACCGACGCCGCCTTCCAGGCACCGCTGCTGCAACAGGCCAGGGCCGCGAAGAAGCTGGCGGGCGACTTCGTGGCGCCGGCACGCTGGCAGCGCAACCGCGCGCAGGTCCTGTCCGCGGCACTGGCACCGTTCCGTCGCGACGGCAGCCTGCCCGACTACCCGCTGGGCAGCGACTTCACCCCGCTCGAGCAGGACCTGCTGCGGGCCCTGGGCTGGTTGAAGACCAACACCGGCAGTGCCGGCGGCAAGCTGCGTACCGTGCTTGCCGCCCTGCGCCAGGGTCCCGGCGACAACGATGCAATGTACCTGCAGCGCATGCGGCTGGAGCAGGCTGCCGGCTTCAGCGAATGGCTCGACGCGCGCCTGCTGCGGCTGGCACTGGCGCGCACGGCGCGGACCTGAACTTCAACGCGCCGCATTCAATCGGGCCGGTCGTGCTGCAGCAGGTTCACCCGCCTGCCGAACGGATCGCGCACGAAGAACCGGCGCACGCCCCACGGCTCGTGCGCCGGCCCCTATTCGATGGCGATGCCGGCGGCACGGACACGGGCCAGCGCTTCGTCCAGGTCGTCGACCTCCACCGACAGGTCCGGCACCGGCGTCCCTGATCCGCCTTCAACGGCGAAGCTCACCTGCGTGGTCATGCGCGATGCAGCCGCGCAGGTGCGCGATCCAGCCATGGTCCATCACCGCCTCCAGGCCGAGGACCACGCGGTAGAACGCGTCGGCCGCGTCCGGCTCGCCGGTGCGGCTGTTGGCGACGATACGCTTCACTTTCCTCGGCTTCTCCCCGGCGCGCTACTGCCCCGGCGCAGGCTCCCAGAGCTCGATCTTGTTGCCTTCCGGGTCGATGACCCAGCCGAACTTTCCCTGCGCCGAAGCCTCGGTCCTGTCGACGACATCGCAGCCTTCGGCACGGAGCACGGGGAGAAGCGCATCCAGGTCGGCGACGCGGAAGTTGACCATGAACGACGCGGTGCCCGGCGCCATGTAGGCGGTGTCGGCCGCGAACGGACTCCAGATCGTCACGCCCGGGGCGCTGCCCTCGCCTCCCCAGGGAAAGACCGCGCCGTTCCAGCCGCCGACGTCGAGCCCCAGATGGTCGCGGTACCACGCCGCCAGCGCGGCCGGGTCCTTCGCCTTGAAGAAAATGCCGCCAATACCGGTCACGCGCTTCATGCTGGTTCTCCGGAAGTACCGCCCCCCGCGGGACGCATGGCCCGATGCTCGCACGCGCATGCCGCGGCGGCGAGCAGGGGCGACCAGGTGCGGACCGCAAAAGCGCTGCCTGTCGCCAGAAAAAAGGCCGGGAAATCCCGGCCTTTTCCCATCACGAAGCGCTGCGGCGCGTCAGTTCGCCAGCTGCGCCCGGGCCGCGGCGACCACTGCCTCGGTGGTGATGCCGAAGTGCTGGTACAGCTTGTCGGCCGGTGCGGACGCGCCGAAGCTGTCCAGGCCGATCACGGCGCCGTCCAGGCCCACGTACTGGCGCCAGAAGCCGGTGACGCCGGCTTCCACCGCCACGCGTGCGCGCACCGCGTGCGGCAGCACCGATTCGCGGTAGCCCGGGTCCTGGCGGTCGAACACGTTGGTGGACGGCATCGACACCACGCGGGTCTTGATGCCGGCCGCGTCCAGCTCGGCCTTGGCGCCCATGGCCAGTCCCACTTCCGAGCCGGTAGCGATCAGGATCACGTCCGGGGTGCCGGCGGCGTCGGCCAGCACGTAGCCGCCGCGCTCGATCAGCTTGACCTGTTCGGCACTGCGCGCCTGCGGCGCCAGGTTCTGGCGGCTGAAGATCAGGCAGCTGGGGTTGTCCCGGCGCAGGATCGCCGCCTTCCAGCTCACCGCCGACTCGGTGGCGTCGCACGGGCGCCACACGTCGTTGTTGGGGATGTAGCGCAGCGAGGCGATGTGCTCGACCGGCTGGTGGGTCGGGCCATCCTCGCCCAGGCCGATGGAGTCGTGGGTGAACACGTGGATGACGTGCGCCGGGATCAGCGCGCTCATGCGCAGCGCGTTGCGGGCGTAGTCGCTGAACACCAGGAAGGTGGCGTCGAACGGCAGGAAGCCACCGTGCAGGGCCAGGCCGTTGGCGATCGCGCTCATGCCGAACTCGCGCACGCCGTAGTGCACGTAGTTGGCCTGCGGGTCGTCGCCGACCACGCTCTGCGCGCCCTTCCACAGGGTCAGGTTGGAGCCGGCCAGGTCGGCCGAGCCGCCGACGATTTCCGGCAGCAACGGCGCGAAGGCCTGGATCGCGTTCTGCGAGGCCTTGCGCGAGGCGATGTTCGGCGCTTCGGCCTGGACCTGGGCGATGTAGGCATCGGCACGGGCAATGAAGTCGGCCGGCAGCTCGCCATGCGAACGGCGGGTCAGCTCCTCGGCCTCGGCCGGGAACTGCGCGGCGTACTTGTCGAACAGCTGCTCCCACTCGGCCTGGCGCAGGGTCCCGGTACCGCCCGCGCGCCAACCGGCGTAGATCTCCTCGGGGATCTCGAACGGGCCGTACGCCCAGCCCAGCGCCTTGCGCGTGGCTTCCAGCTCGTCCTTGCCCAGCGGCGCGCCGTGGCTGGATTCCTGGCCGGCCTTGTTCGGCGAACCGAACCCGATGGTGGTCTTGCAGCAGATCAGGGTCGGCCTGTCGAACTGCGACAGCGCCGCGTCGATGCCGGCCTTGATGCTCTCCGGATCGTGGCCGTCGACGCCACGCACCACGTTCCAGCCGTAGGACTCGAAGCGCGCCGGCGTGTCGTCGGTGAACCAGCCCTCCACTTCACCGTCGATGGAGATGTTGTTGTCGTCCCAGAAGCAGACCAGCTTGCCCAGGCCCCAGGTGCCTGCCAGCGAGGCGGCTTCGTGCGAGATGCCTTCCATCAGGCAGCCGTCGCCCATGAACACCCAGGTGCGGTGGTCGACGACCTCGAACTCGGGACGGTTGTAGCGCTGTGCCAGCAGCTTCTCGGCCAGCGCGAAGCCCACGGCATTGGCGAAGCCCTGGCCCAGCGGGCCGGTGGTGGTTTCCACGCCCGGGGTTTCATGGCGCTCCGGGTGGCCGGCGGTCCTGCTGCCCAGCTGGCGGAAGGCCTTGAGCTGCTCGATCGGCAGGTCGTAGCCGCTCAGGTGCAGCAGCGCGTACTGCAGCATCGAGCCGTGGCCGTTGGACAGCACGAAGCGGTCGCGGTTGAACCACTTCGGGTTGTTCGGGTTGTGCCGGAGGTAGTCGTTCCAGAGCACTTCGGCGATGTCGGCCATGCCCATCGGCATGCCGGGGTGGCCGGAGTTGGCGGCTTGCACCGCATCGGCGGCGAGGAAACGGATGGCGTTCGCCAACTGGCGGCGGGTGGGCTGCGTCATGGTTCGTCGGGTCGGGAGGCTCCCGCGGAGCTGCGGGCGGCCTATTGTCCCACAGAGCACCGGGCAGGTCAGGCCGGCAGAGGCACGACGCGGAGCCTGCGCATGGCCTGGGGCGGCATCCGCGAACCCGCGGTGGGCACCGGCTTCCGCCCGGCGGGGAAAAACGCGAAGGCCGCCCATGGGCGGCCCTCGTGGTCTCCGTTTCGCCGGCGGCTCAGTGATGGCCGGCGTTGTCCGCCACTTCCGGCACTTCGTCGTCGGTCACGCCGCTGCGGTGCGAAACCACCACCGCGGTGGCGAGGTCGCCGGTCACATTGAGCGAGGTGCGGCACATGTCCAGGAACGTATTGACGCCCAGGATGATGCCGATGCCCTCGGGCTTGATGCCGATGATGCCGCAGATCATCGCGATCACCGGCAGCGAACCGGACGGGATGCCGGCGGTGCCGATGCCGCCGAGGATGCAAAGCAGCAGCACCATCAACTGCTGCGGCATGCCCAGGTCCAGGCCATAGACCTGCGCCAGGAACAGCACGGTGATGCCCTCGAACAGCGCGGTGCCATGGTGGTTGGCCGAGGCACCGACGGTCAGCACGAAGCGCGAGACCTTGCGCGGCAGCTTCAGGTTCTCCTCGGCCACGCGCAGGGTCACCGGCAGGGTGGCCGACGAGGAAGCGGTGGCGAAGGCCGTCAGCGTGGCCTCCTGGGTACCGCGGAAGAAGGTGCGGGCCGACATGCCGCCCAGCAGCCGCACCCACAGCGGCAGCACGATGAAGCCGTGGATGGCGATCGCCAGCAGCACGGTGACCACGAACCACATCAGGCTCTGGATCACGTCCCAGCCCAGCCGTGCGGTCAGGTTGAACATGAAGGCCGCCACCGCGAACGGCGCCAGCTTGATGAACATGCCGATCAGGTGCATGCACACCTCGAACAGGCCCTGTACCGCGTTCTTGAACGCGGTGGTGCCCGCGGTCGGCTTCATCACCAGGCCGATGCCGATCATCAGCGCGAAGAACACGATGCCCAGCTTCTTGCTGTCGTCGCCCATCGCGTTGACGATGTTGTGCGGCACGATGTTGACCAGCAGGTCCATCAGCCGCAGTTCGTTGCCCTTGCTGACGATCTCGCCGGTCTTGGCGCTGCTCATGGCCTGCTCGACCAGGGCCGGCTCCATGTGCGTGCCGGGCTGCAGCAGGTTGACGCACAGCAGGCCGATGCCGACCGCCAGCGCGGTCACCACCGCGGTGTAGTTCAGCGTCTTCCAGCCCAGCCGGCCCAGCGAGGCGATGTCGCCCAGCTCGGCCACGCCCAGCACCAGCGCCGAGAACATCAGCGGCACCACCAGCATGAACAGCAGGTTGAGGAAGATCTGGCCGAACGGCTGGGTGACATAGTCGATGGTGGTATTCACCCATGCCGCGTCGGCGGAGGTGGCGTGCGCCACCAGGCCCACGATCGTGCCCAGCATGAACCCCAGGAGCACCTTGATGTGCAACGGCATGGAGGGCTTCCTTGACGCTTGGGCGTGGGGCATGCGGCAGTTCTCGCGGGCGAAAGATCGCGTAGCTTAACAAAAGCTGCACGCCGTCCAACCCTGCCATTTGGCCCGGTTTCGCGGTGCCCGGAAAGTCGCTTCCGGGCCGCCGACGCGCTGCTGCCCGGGCGGCTGCCGACGACCCGTGCGGTGGTCGGCCGGCGCCCGCGCGACCGCTGCGGTCAGCCGGATCCGCGCCCGGGATAGAGCGGCGGCAGTGGCGCCGCCGGTTCCCGCGCCTGCCCCCGCCATTCGGGTCCGTTGGCGAACGCGGCGCGCAGCGCGGCCCGCGCCACCGGCCCGCTGCCACCGGCCCAGCGGGCACGGCGCAACGCTTCCAGCGCCTCGCGCTGCACGGCGCTGCCCAGGCGTGCGGCCAGCGCATCCAGGTCGGCGACCGGGGGCCGGGCCATGCCACGCAGCGCCTGCTCGACATCATCCAGGTCGCCGCTGTCCAGGGCGCGCCTGAGGTCGGCCAGCGAGTGCGTGGCCATGCCCGGTGCGGCCTCCGCCACCGATGCGGCCCGGGGAGATGCCGATGGCCGCCGGGTCAACGCCCACACCAGGGTGGCCAGCCACAGCAGGGCGAATCCCGCTGCCAGCAGTGGCCACAGCCGCTGCGGCAGATGCCCGGCACCCGGCAGGGCGATCGCACGATCGACCTGCGTCGCCGGGGCCGCCGCCGAAGCGGCGGATGCGGCCGGCACGGGCGCCGGCACCGCGCTCCCCGGCGCCACCGCCAGGCTCAGCTCGGGCAGCGTGGCGGTCCTGGCTTCGGCCGCGCCCACGTCCCACCAGCGCAGGCCGATACCCGGCAACACCAGGGTGCCGGGCCGCTGCGGCACGATGGAATAGCGGCGGGTCAGCTTCAGCCGGGGGCCGGCGCCATCGAAGCTTTCGTCGTACTGTGCGGGCTCGGCGAATACCTGCGCGGCATCGCCGGCTGCCGGCAGCGGCAGGTCGGGGAACTGCGCGCGCGTCGCGCCGACGGCGGTGGCCTCCACCTCCAGTGTCAGCGCCTCGCCGACCCGCGCCGACTGCGGCGCGGCGGTGTAGCGCAGGCGCAGGTCCTTCAGCGGCAGCCATGGCTGCGGTGCGGCATCGGGCACGGCGCGCACCTGCAGGGCCTGGTCCGGCGCGCGGGCACTGAGCGTGCCGCCACCGCGCCCGAGGAAATCGTCGAACAGGCCACCGGCCCCGCGGCCGCTGAAACGCGCCCCCTCCAGCCGCAGCGGACCGCTGCGCTCGGGGATCAGCAGGAAGCGGCGCTCGACCACGTTGTAGCGGCGGCCGCCGACCTCGCGCGCGGACGTGCGGTCCTGGCCCACCCGCTGCAGCGAGGCCGATGCCGGTGTCGCCAGGTCGAGTTCGCCGGACGCCAGCTGGGTCGCGAAATAGAGCCGTACCACCACGCCCACGCTCTGCTGCACGTAGGGCTGCGGGTCGTCGACCTCGGTTTCCACGAACGCCAGTGCATCGCCGCCGCTGGCCACCGGCGCGGGATCGACCACCAGTTGCAGCGGCCGGGTCTGCACCGTGCCGACGCGCAATGCCGGCACCTGCAGCACCCCGCTGCGGCGCGGCGTGAGCACGACGCCGAACAGGGCGGTGTTGCTGATGCTGCCGTTGACCATGCGCGTCTGCCGCCCGCTGGTGCGCCCGGCCAGGCTGAAATCGGCCTGCAACGGTGCGTAGTCCGGCGCCGCACCGGCCTGGTCGGTCTCGATGTTGAGGGTGACCACGTCGCCCTCGCCGATACGGTCGCGGTCCAGCCACGCCCGCGTCTGCGCCTGCACGCCGGCGACGCAGGCCAGCCATGCCAGCAGCCACACACCCATCAGTACGCTTCGCCGCTTCATCGACCTTCCTGCCTGCGCCGCTCGTACTCGAGCTGGAACTTCGCCTTCAACAGATCCCCCGGTTCGTCGGGCACCCGTTGCATCCACGCTTCGATCGCCTGCCGACGCTCGCGCTCCTGCGGGCTCATCGACACCTGCGCGGCGCGCTCGCCGGCGGCGCGTTCGGCAGGCTGGCGCGCCCGCAGCGCCTCGGCCATGCGTGCGCGCTGGGCCTGGTCGGCCTGGCGCTGGTCCCGTGCATTTTCCACTTCGGGCGCCTGCTGCCGCGCCCCCGCCGAGGCGGGCTGCCCGTCCTGTGGTCGGGAGGGCGCCTGCTGCCGGTCCTGCGGCCGGGACTGTCCCTGCGATGACGCGCCCTGTGCCGGGTCGGCCTGCGCCTGGCCCGGCGATTGCCCGCCGGACGTGTCCTTGCCCTGGCGTGGATCGGGCCGGTCCTGGCCGCCACCCTGCTGCCCCGGCGGCGGCCTGCGCCTGCGCGCGGCATCGACCGCGGCACGGTTGGCCTTCGCGTCGGCCATGTCCGGCCGCCGTCGCAACGCGCGGTCGTAGGCTTCGATCGCCTGGTCGTAACGGCCCTGCCGCGCCAGTGCATTGCCCAGGTTGTACCAGCCCTGTTCGGTGTCGATGCCTTCGAAGTGGCGCTGCGCCTGCGCGAAGTCACCCTTGCGGTAAGCCTCCACGCCCTCGGCCAGGCGCTGGTGCTCGCGCTGGTCGGCGCGCTGCCACCAGCCGCCGCTTTCCGATGCATGCGACGGCTGCGCCAGCGGCAGGCACGCACACAGCACCAGTGCGGCGAGCACCTGCCGGCGCCGCCGGAACGCCAGCAGCGCGACCAGCATCAGCGGCGGCAACAGCCAGTAGCCCTCGTCCTGCCAGCTCGTATCGGTGCGGCCGGGGCGGTCGTCCGCAGTGGCCGACGGCTGCAACAGGTCAAGCGACTGCAGGTCCGCGTCGGTCGCCGACATCCGCGCGTAGCGGCCGCCGCCGGCGACGGCCAGCGCACGCAGCGAGGGTTCGTCCAGCCGGGCATGGCCGATGCGGCCTTCGCGGTCGCGATAGGCGGCACCCGCCGGCGTTCCCAGCCCCAGCGCCGAGACCCGGTAGCCGGCCGCGCGCAGGCGCACGGCTTCGGCATCGGCCTGGGCATCGGCCTGGTCGCTGACCAGCAGGATCACGCCCTCGCGCGCGCCGGCCTGGCGCAGCAGGTCGCCGGCCCATTGCAATGCCCGGGCGGCGTGCTGCCCGTCCACCGGCATGACCTCCGGCGCCAGCGCGTCCAGGAACAGCGCGACATTGGCGGCATCGTCGGTCAACGGCGCCACGGTGAACGGTTCGTCGGCATAGGCGACCAGCGCCACCTCGCCACCGCGGCGCTCGCGCAGCAGCATCGCCAGCTTGGCGCGCACCTGCAGCAGCCGGCTGGGCGGCAGGTCCGCCGCGCCGGTCCGGCTGGACAGGTCCAGCACCACGACCAGCGGAGTCTTCGATTCCCACAACGGCTGCTGGACCTGGCGCCAGCTCGGCCCGGCCAGGGCCAACACCGCCAGCAGCAGGCCGGCAAGCAGGGCCAGCCTGCCACCGATGCCGCGCCGGCCCCTACCCACCAGCAGGTGCGGCAGCAGGTGCGGATCCACCGCGTCGCGCCAGTCGCCACCGCGCCGGCGCCGGTAACCTGCACCGAGCAACGCGACCGGCAGCAGCAACAGCGCCCACAACCAGCCGGGACGGACGAAATGCAGGGTGTCCCAGAGCGCGGTCATGGTCGTCCCCGCGGCCACGCCAGCGCCAGCACGCCCAGCAGCAGGGCCGCCGCCAGCGGCCACGCATACCGCTCCAGGCGCGGGCGCAGCGCCGGCCCGGCACTGTGTATCGGCTCCAGGCGATCCAGCTCGGCATAGATGCCGACCAGTTCGCCGGTATCGCGTGCGCGGAAGAAGCGACCGCCGGTTTCCCGCGCGATGCGCGCCAGCGTGTCCTCGTCGATCGGGTCCTCGGCTCCGGGAAGCTGCATGCCGAACAGCGAGAAACCGCCGGTGCCGCCGAAGGCGATGGTATGCACGCGCACGCCCTCGGCCTTGGCCAGCTCGGCCGCCTTCAGCGGATCGAGCACACCGGCGGTGTTGACGCCATCGGTGAGCAGGACCAGCACGCGCTGGCCTTCGGGCTGCGCACGCAGGCGCTTGACCGCCAGCGCGATGGCATCGCCCAGCGCGGTCTCGCGCCCGGCCAGCCCGACCACGCTGTCGCGCAGTTGTTCGCGCACGCTGGCACGGTCGCGGGTCAACGGGGTGAGCGCGTAGGCCCGCTGGCCGAATACCAGCAGGCCGATGCTGTCGCCTTCGCGGCGGTCGAGGAAGTCGGCCAGCACCGCCTTGGCAGCGGTGAGCCGGTCCACCACGCGGCCACCGAGCAGCATGTCGTCCTCGCCCATGCTGCCGGACAGGTCCACGGCAAGCATCATCTGCCGCGCCTCGCGCGGCGGTTCCACCGCATCGCCCAGCTGCTGTGGCCGCGCGGCCGCGGCACACAGGCACAGCCACGCCAGCCACAGCAGCAGCGTGCGCGGCGCAGGCATGCGCCGGGTTGGCGGCGCCACCTGCAGCCGCGCCGGCTCCCATGGCACGCGCAGCGCCGGGCCGTTGCCCACGGGCAGTGGCCACAGCCGCATCAGCAGCGGCACCGGCAGCGCCAGCCACAGCCAGGGCCAGGCAAATTCCGGAAGACCGCCGAGCAGCACGTGCAGGCGCTCGATCACCGGCCGCGCTCCATCAGCGCGATGAAGCGACCACGCGCAAGCGCACATGCACGTGTCGCTTCCGCCTCGTCCACCGCGCGGCGGAAGCCGCCATCGAGCAGCACGCGTCCGTCGCCGGTACTGAATTCGTGGCCATCACCGCCATCGAGGAACCGCAGCCAGTCCTCGCCCTGCAGCAGTGCCGCGGCCGGGTCGCGGCGGCGTGCCGCGCGCCGCAAAAGCTCCGAGGCCATGCCGATGCGTGCAGCCGCGCCGGGCGCCGCGGCCAGCGATCCATCGAACAGCGATTGCCAGCGCTGCCGCCGGCGCCGGCGACGCAGCCGCAGTGCCACGACCGCGCCGAGCCCGAGCAGCAACGCGCCCAGCAGCAGCCACCAGCCTGGCGCCGGCGGCCACCCGCCCGGAGCGGCCGGCAGGTGTACGTCGCGCAGCGGCAGCGTGGCGCCGATCATCGGCCCGCCGCCACCGTGGCAGCCCCCAGCCAGGCATCGCTGGCGTCGTCCGATGCCAGTACCTGTACCTGGATCCTGCGACCGGGCAACGACCGGCACAGCGCCTCCACCGGGCCGACGAAGGCCGTGTGCCAGGCATCGCGCACCGCACCGGCAGCCAGGTCCAGCTCCATGCGCCCGCCCGGCGCCACCACCGGCAACAGGCATCGGGGTGGCTGCATCTCCAGCGGATCGACCAGCAGCAACAGGCGCACGTCCACATGCATCGACAACGCCGACCAGGTGGCCGGCGCCACGGCCAGGGCACTGCCCGGATCCGCCAGCACCAGCGCCCGTGCGCCCGGATGCAGGAGACGCGAAGCGCGCTCCAGCGCCGCCTGCAGGCCCGTGCCATCGGCCGTGGGCGCGCCATACCAGCGCACCAGGGCATCGAGCACGCGCAGCACGCCGCGCATGCCGCCCGCCGGTGGCACCAGCCCGTCTGCCCGGCCAGCGCACAGCGCCGCCACGCGGTCACCGTCGCGCAATGCCGACCAGGCCGCGATCGCGCCGGCACGCGCGGCCTGCACCGACTTGAATCGCGCACGGGTACCGAAATACAACGCGGGCGCGGTATCGGCCACCAGCAGGGTCAGCCGCTCGCGCTCGGCCTGGAAGGTCTTGGTGTGGGTGAAGCCGGTGCGTGCGCTGAGTTTCCAGTCGATGTGCCGGGCGTCGTCGCCGGCCACGTACTCGCGCGACTCGGCGTACTCCATGCCGCGCCCGCGCTGCGCGGAGGTCGCCCGCGCGGATACGCCGCGTCGCCCGCGGCGCGGCCCGCGCGTGGACATCGCCGCACGCCGCAGCGCGATCAGCTCGGCCAGCGAGGGGACGATGCCGTCGGCAGCGGGAAGTGGCGCCACGCCATGGGAAGAGACGTCGCCGGGCATGGCCGTCGTCCGCTCCGCGTTGCCACTTCCCGGCCGCATCACGGCAACGGCACGCGGTCGAGCAGTGCCGCGACCAGGCGTTCGCCGTCCCAGCCTTCGGCCGCCGCTTCGTAGCTGGGCAGCACCCGGTGCCGCAGCACGTCCGGCGCGACTGCACGCACGTCGTCCGGGGTCACGTAGTCGCGTCCGGCCAGCCACGCCCTGGCCCGCGCGCAGCGCTCCAGGGCAATCGACCCGCGCGGACTGGCACCCCATGCGATGCGCCGTGCCAGCGAGGCGTCGTAGGCCGATGCGTCGCGCGAGGCCAGCACCAGCTCGACCAGATAGCGCTCCAGCTGCGGCACCATGTGCAGTTCCAAGACCGCCCGTCGTGCCTGCTCGACCTGTTCCAGGGAGAGTCTCTGCATCGGCACGGACATCGCGTCCATTTCGCGCAGCGCACGCTCGCGGGCCAGTCGCAGGATGTCGATCTCGGCGGCGGCATCGGGATAGCCGATGCGCACGTGCATCAGGAAACGGTCCAGCTGCGCCTCGGGCAGCGGGAACGTGCCTTCCTGTTCGATCGGGTTCTGGGTGGCCATGACCAGGAACACCGACGGCAACGGGTAGGTCGTGCGGCCCACCGTCACCTGGCGCTCGCCCATCGCCTCCAGCAGCGCCGATTGCACCTTGGCCGGTGCACGGTTGATCTCGTCGGCCAGCAGGATCGGATGGAACACCGGACCCGGCTGGAACTCGAAGCGTCCTTCCTGCGGACGCCAGATGTCGGTGCCGGTCAGGTCGGCCGGCAGCAGGTCGGGCGTGAACTGGATGCGCGCGAAGCTGGCGTCGATGCGCGAGGCCAGCGCGCGGATCGCCGTGGTCTTGGCCAGTCCGGGTGCGCCTTCCACCAGGAGGTGGCCATCGGCCAACAGCGCGACCAGCAGGCGCTCGATCAGTACCGACTGGCCGACGATCTCGCCAGCCAGGGCATCGCGCAGGGCGATGAAAGCCGCGTGCAGGCCGTTGTCGACGGTCGGCGGCGGGGGCGTGTTCGGGGTCAGGTTCATAGGCGCAGTTTGACCGATCCACGATGAAATGGTTCATCGCAGCCGCTTGCACGGACCGGAAACGAAGAGGCCGCCTTGCGGCGGCCCCTCGTGCTCTTCCGGATGGACCCGGCTCAGTGCGGCTTGGCCACGCGCAGGATCTTGGGCGTCACGAACACCAGCAGTTCGGCCTTGTCCTTGGCACGGCCGCGCTTCTTGAACAGATTGCCCAGGAACGGCACGTCGCCCAGGAACGGTACCTTGGCCACGCTGCTGCGGTCGTTGAACTCGTACACGCCGCCGATCACCACGGTCTGACCATCGTCCACCAGCACCGCGGTGTTGATCTCGCGGCGGTTGATGATCGGCACGGTGCCGAAGTCGGTCACTTCCAGCATCCGGTCGATCTCGTCCTTCTTCACGTTCATGTTGAGGAAGACACGGTTGTCCTGGGTGATGGTCGGGGTGACCTTCAGCTCCAGCAGCACTTCCTTGAACTGCACGTTGGCGGTCGGCGCACCGCCGGCGCCACCGCCGCCGGAGATGGTGACGTAACCGACTTCCTTGCCCTGCTTGATCACGCCTTCGCGCTGGTTGGCGGTGACGATGCGTGGATTGGATACCACTTCGCCGCGTCCCTCCTCCTGCATCGCCGACAGCTCGACGTCCAGGGAGAAGTTGGCGCCCAGCAGGGTGTAGGCGATCGCGCCTGCCGGACTGTCCGTGAAGGTCTTCGCCGGCAGGTTCACGTTCAGCCCCTCGTTCGTGACGATGCCGTTGTTGATGATGCTGCTGTTGCCCCCCAGCGAGCCGCTGATGGCCTGGGTGCGGTCACCGATGCGACGGCCCTGGATGCCGAACTTGGCGCCGAGGTCACGCGCGAAGGTGTCCGAGGCGATGACGATGCGCCCTTCGATCAGCACCTGGTCGACCGGCCGGTCGATCACCGCGATCAGTTCGCGCATCTGTGCGATCTTCTTCGGGATGTCGCTGATCATCAGCGTGTTGGTGCGCTCGTCGGCCACGATCATGCCGCGCTTGGACAGGAAGCCGTTCTCGCGCTGCGCGCTGCCGCCGGCACCACCGCCACCACCGGCACCCGCGTTGCCGATGCCCTTGGCTTCGGTCAGTGCCTTGAAGATCGCCTCGGCGCTGTGGTAGTTGATCTGGATGTAATCGGTGGCCAGGTTCTCGCGCTCTTCGATCGCGATGCGGGCGTCTTCCTTGTCCTGCTCGAACTTGGCCAGCTCGGGTTGCGGTGCAACCCAGATCACCCCGCCATCGCGGCGCTTGTCCAGGCCCTTGGCGCGCAGGACGATGTCCAGCGCCTGGTCCCACGGCACATTGACCAGGCGCAGGGTCACATTGCCCTGCACCGTATCGGACGCGACCACGTTGAGGTTGGATTCCTCGGCGATCAGCTGCAGCACGGTGCGCACCGGCACGTCCTGGAAATTGAACGTCACCGGGCGCCCGCTGTAACCGCGCGCGGCCACCGTGGCCGCGGCCTGGGCCACGGTCTGGGCGGTCACCGCACCGGTCGCGGACTGTTCCTGGCGTGGCGAGATCTCCACCACGTACTCGTTGCCGGACTGGTAGGCCAGCGACTCGAACGCACCCTGGGTGCTGAGCACCAGCTGCGAGCCATGGCCAGACGGCTTGGCATCGATGCGCTGCACCGGCGTGGCGAAGTCCACCACGTTCAGCGGACGCTGCAGTTCGGCCGGCAGGGTCGCATTGCCCATGTCGACCACGACGCTGTTGCCCTGGGTCCTCAGGTCCGGGCTGGCGCCCTGGCCGTCGAACTGCAGGATCAGGCGGCCTGCGCCGTCATCGCCGCGCTTGAAGTCGACCTTGGTGACCGCGACGGTAGCCGCGGGCTGTGCGGCGGCCGGCGGAGCGAGGTCGGCGGCGAAGGCCACCAACGGAGAGCCGCAGGCCAGTGCCAGCGCAACTCCCAGTGCGCGGGCGTGGACCATCGCATGGCGCCGGGCGGGACGCAGGCTCAGGGCTTTGGAAAAAGTCATCGTGCTATCCCCAATAATCATTCATCGATCGTCAAGCGCCAGCGAGGCCGGGCGTTCCAGCCAGCCGCCAGCACCATCGGGCACCAGTTCAATCAGCTCAATGCCGTCCTCGCGCACACTGGTGACGCGGCCATCGCTCTGCCCCAGGTACACCCCCGGACGGACACGGTAGGTCACCTTGTCCGGCCCCATCACCAGCGCGACCATGGCGGCGCCTTTGCCGATCGTCCCGACCATGTCCAGGCTGTCGAGCGGGAAGGCTTCCAGCGGCTCCTTGCGCCGGTTCGGATCCGGGCGCAGGGCGCTGTTGCCGTCCGCACTGGCCCAGGCATCGCTGAACGGATCGCGCAGCCCCTGGGCCGAGTACTCGAAGGTCTCGAACTGCTGCATCACCGGCAGCGGATCCAGCGGCGTGGCCGGGCGTGCACGTACGTCAGCCACCCACTTCTCAAGATTGGGCGCATCGCCCGGGGTGCTGGTGATGCCGCGCGAACAACCGGTCGCGGCCACCACCAGAACCACCGCGCAGAGCGCCCGGATGCGGAGGGAAACCTTCATCACTTGCCCCCCTTCTTGCGCGCCGCTTCTTCCTCGGCGGCCTTCTTTTCCTGGTCCGCCAGCTCGTTGTCATCCAGGTAGCGGTAGGTCTTGACCGTGCCCGACAGTTCCAGCGCGCCGCTGCGCGCGGAGATGCCGGCCTTGGGATCCTTCGGCTTCAGGTTGATGTCGTGCATGGTCAGGATCACCACGCGCGGCAGCGAGGCCACGCCGCTGACGAAGGCACCGAACTGGTGGTAGCTGCCCACCAGCCGCAGCGCGATCGGCTTCTCGGCGTAGAACTCCTTGATCTGCTCGTCGCCGGGCTTGAACAGTTCGTTGTTCAGTCCGCTGGACAGCGCGGTCTGCGACACGTCGATGATCAGGTCGGGCATCTCGGTCTTGCTGGGCAGCTGGCGCAGCATCTGCTGCAGCACCTGCTCCATCTGCGCGAGCTGCTGCTTGAGCGGCTCGAGGTTGACCGCACGCTGCTGCTCCTTCTCGAAGCTGGTCCGCAGTTCGACCTCCCTGGCTTCCAGCCCTTCCAGTTCCTCGGCCGTGCCGCGGATGACCAGCAGGTAGGACAAGCCCAGGATCAGCAGTGCCAGCAGCGCGCAGAACACCAGCTTGGGGCCCTGCGGCCAGTTGCCGATGTTGTTGAGGTCCAGATTGTTGAAACCGCTCTTCTTCTGGCTCATGGGCGGGCCTCCTTCTGCGCCGTGTCCGCAGCAGGCGCCGGCGCGGCAGCAGGCGCGGCATCCGCTTCCGACGTCTGCGCTGCGTTCTCACCCGGTGCCGGCAGTTTCACCTTCAGGGTGAACACGTACGGCAGCGACTTGATGTCCACCGCCGAGCCCGAAGCTTCCTGCGCCTTGGCCTCGATCACCGACAGCTCCGGATTGGACATCCAGCCCGAGCTTTCCAGGTTGCGCATGTAGGTACTGACCCGCGCGTTGGACTGGGTGCGGCCTTCCAGCGTCAGCGTCTCGCCTTCCTGCTTGAGCGCGGTCAGCACCACGCCATCGGGAATGGTGCGCACCAGCGCGTCGAACAGGTGCACCATCTGCGAGCGCTTGCCCTGCAGTTCCTCGATGACCTGCTTGCGGTCGAGCAGACGCTTCTTCTGGCTGTCCAGCCGGTCGATCTCCTTGTTCTGCTCCTTGACCTTGGCGATCTCGGCCTCGAGATAGGCATTGCGCTCGTTCTGGCCGCTGACCTGCCCGTCGTAGTAGAAATACAGCAGCAGCGACATCAGCACGCCGGCGACGGCGGCCAGGCCGAGCATGGTGTAGAACTCGCGCTGGCGCTGTTTGCGCCGCTCGGCGCGCCAAGGCAATAGATTGATGCGTGCCATCAGTCGAACCCCCGCAGGGCCAGGCCGGTGGCGATCATCAGCGCCGGGGCATCCTGGGCCAGCGCATGCGCCTGCACCTTCTGTCCCAGCGTCATCTGCGCCAGCGGATTGGCCACCGACGTGCTCACCCCCAGTTGTTCCTCGACCATCACCGGCAGCCCGGGCAGCGAAGCGCAGCCACCGGCCAGCACGATGTGATCGACGCGATTGAACTCGCTGCCGGCATAGAAGAACTGCAGCAGGCGGCCGATCTGCTGGACCGTGGCCTCCTTGAACGGCTCCAGCACTTCCACCTCGTAGCTCTCCGGCAGCCCGCCCTGGCGCTTGGCCAGCCCGGCTTCCTCGTAGCTCAGCCCGTAGCGGCGCATCACCTCGTCGGTGAGCTGCTTGCCGCCAAACACCTGTTCGCGGCTGTACAGGCTGCGCCCGCCACGCAGGACGTTGAGCGTGGTCATGGTGGCGCCGATGTCCACCAGCGCGACCACGCCGTCACTGGCCACCGGCAGTTCGCTGGCCACCAGCGCGAAGGCGTTCTCGATCGCGAACGCTTCCACGTCCATGACCTTGGCCACCAGCCCGCCCAGCTCCAGCGCCGACTGGCGCAGTTCGACGTTCTCCGAGCGCGAGGCCGCCAACAGCACCTGGACCATTTCCGGGTTGTTGGGCACCGGCCCGAGCACCTCGAAGTCCAGGCTCACTTCCTCGATCGGATACGGGATGTAGTTCACCGCCTCCAGCTCGACCTGGGCTTCCAGGTCGGCCTCGTCCAGGTCGGCCGGCATCGGGATCACCTTGGTGATCACCGCCGAACCGGCGACCGCGGCAGCTGCCCCCTTGGCCCGGGTTCCCGAGCGCGCCACGGCCCGGCGTATGGCCTCGCCGACCGCCTCGACCTCGACGATGTTCTTCTCCACCACCGCATTCGGCGGAAGTGGTTCCACGGCGTAATGTTCCACGCGAAAACGATTGCCGCTGCGGGCAAGCTGAAGCAGCTTTACCGCAGTCGAGCTGATGTCAACACCGATGATCGGTGGTTGACTCTTTGGGATAAGCCCCACGGTTTCTCCCCTGCCGACGGGCACTTGGACGCACTTGTTGCGCCCGCGCATTAATAATGAATTTCCGGTGGTTGGCAACCGCTCCGCGCGCAGGCCGAGAAATCCGTCACGCCCTCAGAGCCATCCCCGACCCCCTTTCCCCAAGGGACGGCCCCAGCCGTTCCCCCGCGTACTCTATACTCTGCGGCCACGAAATCCGCAATCGGGATCCTGCTTGATGCCCCGTTTCCGTCGCTGGCTGCGCTGGCTGCTGGCACTGTTCGTCGCCCTCGCCCTGGTTGGTGCCATCGCCGCGGGCGCCCTCTATTACGTGATTTCCTCGAAGCTGCCCGACGTGCAGACCCTGCGCGAGGTGGAGCTGCAGGAGCCGATGTACGTCCATGCCAGCGACGGCAAGCTGATGGCCGTGTTCGGCGAGACCCGGCGCTATCCGATCGAGATGAAGGACGTGCCCGAGCGCCTGAAGCAGGCCTTCCTGGCCACCGAGGACGCCCGCTTCTACGAACATGGCGGCGTCGACTACAAGGGCATCGCCCGCGCGGTCTGGCTGCTGGCCACCACCAGCGACAAGCGCGTGCCCGGCGGTTCGACCATCACCCAGCAGGTGGCCCGCCAGTTCTTCCTCAGCTCCGAGTACAGCTACACCCGCAAGCTGGCCGAGATCCTGCTCGCGCGCAAGATCGAGAGCGAGCTGAGCAAGGACGAGATCTTCGAGCTGTACCTGAACAAGAGTTTCTTCGGCAACCGCGCCTATGGCATCGGCGCCGCCGCCGAGTACTACTACGGCAAGAAGCTCGGCGAGCTGGACCTGGACGAGATGGCCTCGCTGGCCGGCATTCCCAAATTCCCGTCCAGCGGCAACCCGATCAGCAACCCGGAACGGGCGCGCCAGCGCCGCGACAACTACGTGCTGCAGCGCATGGCCGACCTGGGCTTCATCAGCCAGGCCGAGGCCGACGCGGCCAAGGCGGTGCCCATGCACGCCTCCCCGCACGAGCCGCCGATCGAGGTCAACGCGCCCTACGTGGCGGAGATGGTCCGCCAGGAAATGATCGCCCTGCACGGCGGCGACGTACTCAACAAGGGCTACCGGGTCACCACCACCATCGACAGCCAGGCGCAGGAAGCGGCCAACATCGCCGTGCGCGATGGCCTGCTGCTGTACGACCACCGCCACGGCTGGCGCGGGCCGGAGCAGCATATCGACGTGGCCGCCGACGCCGATGCGGCCACGCTTGCCCGCCACATCGCCGCGATCCCCTCGCAGTCCGGGCTGCTGCCGGCAATCGTGTCGGCGGTGCATGCCGACGGCGGCATCAGCGTGGTGCTGGCCGACCGCACCGAGCTGGTCCTGCCGGTGGCGGCCAGCCGCTGGACCACGCGGGCGCCGGCCAAGCTGGCTGCCCGTGGCGACGTCATCCGCGTGCGTACCGGCGAGAAGGAAGGCGAGTGGCTGATCGAACAGCTGCCGCTCGGCCAGGCCGCACTGGTCTCGCTCGACGCCGGCAACGGCGCCCTGCGCGCCCTGGTCGGCGGTTTCAGCTTTGCCGGCAACAAGTTCAACCGCGCCACCCAGGCCCGGCGCCAGCCCGGCTCCAGCTTCAAGCCGTTCCTGTACGCGGCCGCGTTCGACAAGGGCTTCAACCCGGCCTCGATCGTGCTCGACGCGCCGGTGGTGTTCCGCGACCGCCGCGGCAAGACCTGGGAGCCGAAGAACGACGGCGGCGGGTTCCGCGGCCCGATGCGCCTGCGCGAGGCCCTGGTGCAGTCGCGCAACCTGGTGTCGGTGCGGCTGCTGGACAGCATCGGCGTGGATTTCGCCCGCAAGTACATCAGCGAGTTCGGCTTCCAGGAAGCCGAGCTGCCGCCGAACCTGTCGATGTCGCTGGGCACCGCCTCGCTGACGCCGCTGTCGGTCGCGCGCGGCTATGCGGTGTTCGCCAATGGCGGCTCGCGGGTGGACACCTGGACCATCGACGAGGTCAGGGACCGCGATGGCAACGTGGTGTTCAAGGCCAATCCGGCGCTGGCCTGCCGCGGCTGCGGCGGTGGCGCCGGTGGCATGGCGCCGGCCAGCCAGGTCGTGGACGGTTTCAACTTCGGCGCCGAAGCCCCGCCGGCCAAGCCCGCAGCCGCTACCGGCAACGCCGGGACCGGGACCGAAGCCGCGCCGGCAGCGGTCGATGCCAACACCCATGCCGCCCCGCGTGCGATCGACGAGCGCACCGCATACCAGCTGGTGTCGATGATGCGCGACGTGGTCCAGCGTGGCACCGGTACCGCGGCCAAGGTACTGGGTCGCGAGGACGTGGGCGGCAAGACCGGCTCGACCAACGACCACCGCGACGCCTGGTTCTCCGGCTTCGGCGGCCCGCTGGCCACCACCGTGTGGGTCGGCCGCGACGACTTCCGTTCGCTGGGCTACCGCGAGTACGGCGGCCGCGCCGCGCTGCCGATCTGGATCGACTACATGCGGGTGGCGCTGAAGGACGCGCCGATCGCGCGCAACGACCCGCCCTCGGGCATGGTGCAGGCGACCCTCAACGGCGCCACCGAATGGATCAAGGTCGAGGACCTGGACCGGATGCAGGAATTCGATTTCGACCAGCACGACCCGAAGGCCGACGACGCCGCGTTCGATATCTTCTGACCCACCCGGGAAGGCGGCAGCCGTCGCCTTCCCGCATCGGCCCGGATCCGGCGGGCTGCCGACAACCGGAGAACCGCGATGCCACGTCCGGCACCCAACGCCCAGCGCGGCAGCCGCGAACGGCGGCTGATCGCCCAGGAGGCCGCCCGCCTGATCCGTGAGGGCGGCATCCACGATCCGGAGCAGGCACGGCGCAAGGCCGCCAGCCGCCTGGGCATCCACGACGAAGCGCTGTGGCCGCGCCAGGCCGAGGTGGAGGAGATGCTGCGCGAACAGCAGCGGCTGTTCGACACGCGCGTACAGCCGGCGGCGCTGCGCCAGCACCGCGAGGCGGCGGTGCTGGCGATGCAGTTCCTGCACGCGTTCCAGCCGCGGCTGGCCGGTGCGGTGCTGGCCGGCACCGCCGGCGCCGGCACCCCGGTGACACTGCACCTGCACTGCGACGACACCGATGCGGTGCAGCGCTTCCTGCACGACCAGCACATTCCCGCCGAAGCGCGCACCGCACAGCTGCAGCTCGCCGGTCATGCATCGCGGCAGCGCTATCCGGCCTGGGAGTTCGCGGCCGACGGCATCGCCTTCGAGCTGGTCGTGCTTCCGGAGAACGGCCTGCGCCATCCGCCAGTGTCCAGCGACGACGGCAAGCCGCTGCCACGGGCGACGCTGGCCCAGCTGCGCCAGCTCCTGGCCGACGACGCCGGCTGATCCAGCCGCCTGGCGCCGTGCCCGCCCGCGCTCCGCCACGGCGTTGCTGCCCCACGGCCCGGCCCGCTTCGCGCTGGACAGATTTTCACCACGTCCCGGCCAGGCCCGCCATCACCGGCGCCGGCCGCGTTATCCACAGCTTTTGCCGGAGGTACCGCACAGGCGTTGTGGAAAAGTGGAAAGCCCGCCCACCGGCACCCTCGGCCGGATGGCCCCGCGCATTGCCCGGGCCCACCAGCGACCACGCGCGCCGGGCCCGCAGTGCGCTACGCAGCGACGGTGCCGGCCACGTACCGCGTGACGTGCGGATACGAAAAAGCCCCGCCGGAGCGGGGCTTTCGGTCGCGCGGGCGGCGCATCGCTGCGCCGCCGCGCTCAGGCTCAGGTGTAGTCGCGCACGGCGTGGCCGGTGTACACCTGGCGCGGACGGCCGATCTTCATTTCCGGATCGACCTGCTGCTCCAGCCAGTGCGACACCCAGCCGGCGGTGCGGCCGAGGGCGAACATGACGGTGAACATCTCGGTCGGGATCTGCAGCGCCTTGTAGATGATGCCGCTGTAGAAATCGACGTTCGGGTACAGCTTGCGGGCGACGAAATAATCGTCCTGCAGCGCGGCCTGCTCCAGCTTGATGGCGACGTCGAGCAGCGGGTCGGTCACGCCCAGCTGGCCCAGCACCTGCCGGGTCATCTCGCCGATGACCTTGGCGCGCGGGTCGAAGTTCTTGTAGACGCGGTGGCCGAAGCCCATCAGGCGGAAGCCCGAGGTCTTGTCCTTGGCCTTGAGCACGGCGGACTCGACGTTGTCGGCGCTGCCGATCTCTTCCAGCATCTTCAGCACGGCTTCGTTGGCGCCGCCATGCGCCGGGCCCCACAGCGCGGTGACGCCGGCGGCGACGGACGCGTACGGGTTGGCACCGGTCGAGCCGACCAGGCGCACGGTCGAGGTCGAGGCGTTCTGCTCGTGGTCGGCGTGCAGGATGAACAGCAGGTCCAGCGCCTTCACCACGTGCGGGTTCAGCTCGTACTTGCCGTCGGCCGACTCGAAGGTCTGCTTCAGGAAGCGGCTGACGTAATCCAGCGAGGTGTCCGGGGCATTGGCCGGCAGGCCCTTGCCGTGGCGGTAGATCAGCGACGACAGGGTCGGCACCTTGGCGATCAGGCGCACGGAGGCCTTGCGGCGCTGCTCGGCATCGGCCAGGTCCAGCGAATCGTGGTACTTGGCCGAGAGCTGCGCGATCGAGGCGGCCAGGATCGCCATCGGGTGCGCGTCCCTGGCGAAGCTGCCGATCAGCGTGTTGATCGACGCATCGACACCGGCTTCCTCGGCCAGCTCGGCCTCGAAGGCCTTCAGCTGCGCGGCATCCGGACGCTCGCCGTTGACCAGCATGTAGGCGACTTCGACGAAGCTGGACTTCTCGGCCAGCTGCTCGATCGGGTAACCGCGGTACAGCAGCACGCCCTTGTCGCCATCGATGTAGGTGATGGCCGACTTGCAGCTGGCGGTGGCGGTATAACCGGAGTCGTAGGTGAAGAGACCGGTTTCCTTGGTCAGCTTCGAGATATCGACACAGTCGTTGCCCAGGACGGGTTTGACTACAGGCAGAACGACCGACGTGTCGCCGGCGTTGAGCGTGACCTGATCAAGATCGGACACAGTGTGCGCTCCTCAAGTGGATGGCGCCGGCCCCGACGCGGAATGACGGGCAGGCACGTGAAGGAAGTTCCACGGTTTTGCACCGCGGTTCAGGCCATTATCGCACAGCAGCATTTGCCGGTTGCGCAGACTAAAGTCCTATGGACTCCGCATGCACGCGACACAGCGTCGCGCGCGCGCCGGGCGGCATTGCGCCGGGATTCAGCCGTGCCACGCGCCACGCGCACGGCCGCGGCACGACCCGGAACGACCCGGAACGACCCGCCGGCAACGGCGCACAAGGCAGCCGCCCGGGATGGCACGCATGGCGTTACTGCAGGGACCGACCATGACAAAACAACGGCCGCGCAGGGCGCGGCCGTTGTCCGGGCGGAACGACAGTTGCGATCAGCGCGCGTAGCGCTTCTGGAACTTGTCGATGCGGCCGCTGGTGTCGATGACCTTGTGCTTGCCCGTGTAGAACGGGTGCGAGGCCGAGGAAATTTCGACCTTGATCAGCGGGTACTCTTCACCGTCTTCCCACTTGACCGTCTCCTTGGAGGACATGGTCGAACGGGTCAGGAACTTGAAATCGGAGGTGACGTCGTGGAACACGACGTTGTGGTAATCGGGATGAATGTCGGCCTTCATGGGCTCACACCGTGTGGGCTGGTGGTCAAGAGCGGCATTATAGTCCCGGCCGGCCCGTCGGGGCAAGCCGGGATTGCAGGAAATCAGGAAACCAGTCCCAGCGCCCGCTGCACCTGGCTTTCGAAGCGCGCCTGGTCGTAGCCGATCAGCAGGGTGGTGTTGTCCGCCGCCCCGGTCTGCCGGTTCCAGTCCACCACGGTGGCGCCGCGGGTACGCCCGCCGGCCATCTCGATCGCCAGCGGGCGCCGCTCCAGCCGGGTCGCGCCCTCGGGCTGCAGTGCCCAGGCCATCGCCAGCGCATCGGCGGCGTACCACTGCTCGCCGCGGCTGTCCTCGGACCACAGCCGGGTCTGGCGCGAGATCAGCTCGTAGAAGCGCGCCTTGTCGGTATCGGCGGCCAGCCACTGCTCTACGCTCCGGTGCAGCAGGCCATGGGCGACGGTGGCTTCCCAGTCGGCCACTTCGACGTGCGGGAATGCGGTGAACACGATGTGCGCCGCTTCCGGGTCGAAGGCGATGTTGAACTCCGCCACCGGGGTGATGTTGCCGTGGCCGGTGATCGCCCCGCCCATCACCAGGAAGCGCTTCACCCGCTGCGGCAGGGTCGGATCGAGCTTGAGCGCCAGCGCGATGTTGGTCAGCGGGCCCAGTGCGACCAGCAGCAGCTCGCCGGCGTACTGGTGCGACAGGCGCAGGATCGCCAGCGCGGCATGCTCGCTCTCGGCCGAACGCGCGGCGGCAGGCAGGTCGACGTCGCCGAAGCCATCGCGGCCATGCACGTGCGCGGCATCCTCGGCCGGGTGCACCAGCGGATCGGGGGCGCCGGCGAACACCGGCACGTCGCCGCGGCCGGCGACCTCGCACAGCTTCAGCGCGTTGCGCACGGTATGGCCGAGGCCGACGTTGCCCGCCGCCACCGTCAACCCGACCACCTCGTGGCGTTCGTCGGCAAAGGCCATCAGCAGCGCCAGCGCATCGTCCACGCCCGGGTCGGTATCAATCAGCAACGGAATCTTCTTGCTCATCTCATGCTTGTCTTCTGGTCGGCCATGGAGTCTGGCACCTGGACCACGACAGGGGAAGTACGCGCTCAGGCCGAGGCGTAGCGCGCCGCCCCGCCCACCCAGCGCGCCACTATCCGGTCGGCGACGGCCGGCGCTTCGGCCAGCAACCGCTCGGCCAGGGCATGCACGCCCGGCAACAGGGCCGCGTCGCGGGCCAGGTCGGCGACCCGGAAGGCGGCCAGGCCGGTCTGGCGGGTGCCCAGCAGTTCGCCGGGGCCACGCAGTTCCAGATCCTTCTCGGCGATCACGAAACCGTCGCTGGTCTGGCGCATGGTCTCCAGCCGCTGCCGCGCCATCGCCGACAGCGGCGCCTGGTACATCAGCACGCAGCTGGATGCGGCCGCACCGCGCCCGACCCGGCCGCGCAGCTGGTGCAGCTGCGCCAGGCCCAGGCGCTCGGCGTTCTCGATGATCATCAACGAGGCATTGGGTACGTCCACGCCCACTTCGATCACCGTGGTGGCGACCAGCAGGCCGGTCTCGCCGGCCTTGAAGGCGCGCATCGCCGCCTGCTTCTCGGCGGCCTTCATGCGGCCGTGCACCAGCCCGACGCGCACGCCCGGCAACTGCGCCGACAGCGCCTCGAAGGTGGCCTGGGCGGCGACCGCCTCCATGCGCCCGGCGCTTGCCCCGGGACTGCCGTCGGCGTCCTCGCTCTCGTCGATCAGCGTGCATACCCAGTAGGCCTGGCGCCCCTGCGCGCAGGCCAGGCGGATGCGCTCGACCAGCTCCGGCCGGCGCTCGGCGCTGATGACGATGGTCTGCACCGGGGTACGGCCCGGCGGCAGCTCGTCGATCGCCGACACGTCCAGGTCGGAATAGGCCGCCATCGCCAGCGTGCGCGGGATCGGGGTCGCGGTCATCACCAGCTGGTGCGGCACGCTGCGGCCGTCGGCGCCCTTGTCGCGCAGCGCCAGCCGCTGGTGCACGCCGAAGCGGTGCTGCTCGTCGACGATGGCCAGCGCCAGGTCATGGAACACCACGCTGTCCTGCATCAGCGCATGGGTACCGACCACCACCTGCGCACGCCCGGAGGCGATGTCCTCCAGCACCCTGGCCCGCGCCTTGCCGGTGACCTTGCCGGCCAGCCAGGCCACCTGCACGCCCAGCGGCTCGAGCCAGCCGCGCAGGTTGGCCAGGTGCTGCTCGGCGAGCAGTTCGGTCGGCGCCGCCAGCGCCACCTGCTTGCCCTGCTCCACCGCCAGCATCGCCGCCAGCGCGGCCACCACGGTCTTGCCGGAACCGACGTCGCCCTGCACCAGCCGCAGCATCGGGTGCGGCCGCGCCAGGTCCTGGCGGATCTGCGCGAACACGCGCTGCTGCGCGCCGGTGAGACGGAACGGCAGGGACTGGCGCAACTGCCGCACGCGCCTGTCGCCGCCGCTCAAGGCCGGGGCATGGTGCTGCTGCAGGGCGATGCGCTGGCGGCGCAGGCTCAGGTGGTGGGCGAGCAGTTCTTCCAGCGCCAGCCGCCGCTGCGCCGGATGGGTGCCGGCAGCGAGCGCGGCGACATCGGCATCGGCAGGCGGGCGATGCATGGTCAGCAGCGCCTGCCGCAGCGACGGCAGGGCCAGGCCGTCCAGCAGGTGCGCCGGCAACACCTCCAGCGCGGCTTCGCCGGGCAGCCGCTCCAGCGCCTGCCCGATCAACCGGCGCAGCGTCGCCGGGCCGATGCCGTCGACGACCGGATAGACCGGATCCAGCGCGTCGCCAAGGCCGGCCTCTTCGCCGTCGCCGAGCATGCGGTAGCTTGGATGCACGATTTCCAGCCCGTGCTGGCAGGGGCGCGGGGTGCCATAGCAGCGCAGGCGCGCGCCGACGGCGAACTGCGCCACCTGAGCGGCGCGGAAGTGGAAGAAGCGCAGCACCAGGGTGCCGCGCGAGTCGTCTTCCACCGCGACCCGCAGCATCGGCCGGTAGCGGAAGCCGCGCTCCACCGCGACCACCCGCCCTTCGACCTGCGCGGCGCTGCCCGGCTGCAGCGTGGCGATGGCGCTGAGCCGGGTCCGGTCCTCATAGCGCAGCGGCAGGTGCAGCCACAGGTCCTGCAGGCTGCCGATGCCGCGCGCCTGCAGCTTGGCGGCCACCGCCGGGCCCACGCCCGCCAGCACCGTCACCGGTGTTTCGCCACTGGCCGCCAGCGCCGGGGCGGCCGGACGGGTACGCGCCATGCCGGTGGATCAGTCGAGGATCATCACCGCGTCGACCTCGAACGCGGCCCCCTTGGGCAGGCCCGACACTTCGATGGTGGAGCGGGCCGGGAACGGCGCCTGGAAGTACTCCTGCATGACCGCGTTGACCTTGGCGAATTCGCCCAGGTCGGTCAGGTACAGGCCCAGGCGCACGATCCTGTCGAGCGAACCGCCGGCCGCCTCGGCCACCGCCTTGAGGTTGTCGAAGGCGCGCCGCGCCTGCGCGGCGACGTCGCCGGCGACGATCTCGCCGGTGGCCGGGTCCAGCGGGATCTGGCCGGAGAAATACACGGTGTTGCCGGCACGCACGGCCTGCGAATACGGGCCGATGGCGGCCGGCGCGTTGGCGGTGTTGATGATCTGGCGGGACATGGGGGAACTCCGGTTGGGAAATGGCCCCGCATTGTAGCGTCCGCCCCCGCCGCACCGGCTTCCCGGCGATGCCAGGCGTCGCGGCGCTGGACAATTTTTCACCAGCAGCTGCAAACGCATGCCCGGCAAGGTGCCCGGGGGCTTATCCACAGGTTGTCGGCATGCCGTTGCACACCGGCTGTGGAGAACCGCGCACGCACCGCGCGGCGCACCCGGTCGCGGCAGGGCATGCCGCGCCGGCGCACCGCGCTTACTGGCGGCGCACCGACTGCACCACGCTCAGGCGCCGCAGCCGGCGCATCACCTCGGCCAGGTGGGTACGGTCGCGCACCTGGATGTTGAAGCACAGCACCGCGGCGTTGAAGTCGCGGTCCAGGTAGTCCACCCGCTCGATGTTGGACTGGCTCTGGGCGATGGCCGCGGCCAGCTGCGCCAGCACCCCGGTGCCGTTCTCGACTTCCACCACCAGCGCGGTGTCGTAGTCGCCGACCACGCTGCTGTCCCAGCCGATCGGCACCCAGCGCTCGGGCGATTTGCGCAGCTCGGCCAGGTTCGGGCAATCCATGCGGTGCACCACGATGCCCTTGCCGGCGGTGTGGTAACCCATGATCTCGTCGCCCGGGATCGGCTGGCAGCAGCCGGCGAAGCTGACCACGCCGCGCTCGCTGCCGTTGATCAGGATCTTCTCCTGCACCCGCTGGCTGCTGCCGCCGGCGCGCGGTTCGCCATGCGCCATCAGCGCCTGCGCGGCCTGGGTCGGCATCCAGTTGCCGAGCGCGACATCGGCCAGGAACGCCTCCAGGCGCGGGTAGCGGTGTTCGGCCAGGAACGCATCCAGCCGGCCCTTGGGCAGGCGCTCGATCGAGCTGTCCATCGCCTCCAGCGCGCGGTCGAGCATGCGGTGGCCCAGCTGCACGGCATCCTCGTGCTCGAGCTGCTTGAGCTGGTGGCGGATGGCGGTACGCGCCTTGGAGCTGACCACGAACTCCAGCCACTGCGGCTTGGGCGTGGCCGAGCGCGCGGTGATCACTTCCACCGTCTGCCCGCTGACCAGCTTGGTGCGCAGCGGCACCAGCTTCTTGTCCACGCGCGAGGCCACCGCGCGGTTGCCGATGTCGGTGTGCACCGCATAGGCGAAGTCGAGCGCGGTGGAGTTGCGCGGCAACGCCAGGATCTTGCCCTTGGGCGTGAACAGGTAGACCTCGTCCGGGAACAGGTCGACCTTGACGTTGTCCAGGAACTCCAGCGACGAGCCGGCCGAGCGCTGCGAATCGATCAGCTCGACGATCCACGCATGCGCGCGGCTCTGCGCGCTGTTGGGCGAATCGCCGCCGAACTTGTAGGTCCAGTGCGCGGCCACGCCGCGCTCGGCGATCAGGTCCATCTCCTCGGTGCGGATCTGCACCTCGATCGGCGAACCGTAGGGCCCGAACAACACGGTGTGCAGCGACTGGTAGCCGTTGGCCTTGGGGATGGCGATGAAATCGCGGAAGCGCCCGTCCAGCGGCTTGAACGCCGCGTGCACCGCGCCCAGCGCGTGGTAGCAGCTGGGCACCGAGCGCATCACCAGGCGGAAGCCGAACACGTCCATCACCTGGTCGAAGGTCTTGTTCTCCTCGCGCATCTTGGTGTAGATGCTCCAGGGCGTCTTGATGCGGCTGACCAGGCGGTGTTCCAGCCCTTCGCGCGCCAGCCGCTGCGACAACTGCACCTCGACCTGCGCCATCGCCTCGCGGCGCACCACCGGCTGGCTGCGGATGTGCTTTTCCAGGATCGCGTGGCGCCACGGGTACAGCGCCTTGAAGCCCAGGTTCTGCAGCTCGGACTTGATCAGGCTCATGCCCAGGCGCTGGGCGATGGGCGCGTAGATGTCCAGCGTCTCCACCGCGATGCGGCGCCGCGCCTCGGCGCTCTGCGCGCCCAGGGTACGCATGTTGTGCAGGCGGTCGGCCAGTTTGATCATGATCACGCGCAGGTCGCGCGACATGGCCAGCAGCATCTTGCGGAAGCTCTCGGCGGCCGCTTCCTGGCGGTCGCGGAAGCGCAGCTTGTCCAGCTTGGTGACGCCCTCGACCAGCTCGGCCACGGTCTGGCCGAACTGCCCGGCCAGCTCGTCATGGGTGAGCGGGGTGTCTTCGATGGTGTCGTGCAGGATCGCCGCGACCAGCGCCTCCACGTCCAGCCCGAGCTCGGCCAGGATGCCGGCCACCGCGACCGGATGGGTGATGTAGGGCTCGCCGGACTTGCGGGTCTGGCCCGCGTGCGCGGCCGCACCCACTTCCCACGCACGGCGCAGCATCGGCAGCTGCTCGGCGGGCAGGTAACTGGCTGCGCGTTCGAGTTGGAGTACGTAGTCCGGCACCGCGCCACCCGCGGGCGCAGCGACCTGGGCAGAGGGGCCTGGGTTCATGGCTGGGAAGATATGCCAGCAGCACCAACACGGCAACGCCGGAGACGCGCGACATCGCTCTCGCGCTGCCGCCCCACGGTTTGCATTGCAGACCGCCGGGCCCGTCTTTCGCTCATCCGCACCCCGCCGCATCGCGGCGCCCCTGACCCGGGGGCTTTCCTGCACACGCATCGGGTGCGGACCTGCAGGGTGGCGGATGCCTGAAAAGCAGACAGCCCGCACGTGGCGGGCTGTCGGTGCACAACGATGACCCGGTGGATCAGTCGTCGTTCTTGGACATGTCCTCGTCGGCGACGACTTCGGCGGCGGCCCATTCCAGCGCCTCGCGCTCGGCACGCTCGCGCTCGGCCTTCTCGACTTCCTCGATCAGGGCGTTGTCGATCTTGCGGGCGGCGATCTCGCGCAGCGCCAGCACGGTCGGCTTGTCCTCGGTCTCGCTGTTGTCGAGGGTGGCCTGCACGCCGTTGGCCAGCTGACGGGCGCGCTTGGACGCCATCATGACCAGCTCGAAACGGTTGTTAACGACTTCCAGGCAATCTTCTACGGTAATGCGGGCCATGCGAGCTCCCGGCGACCAGCAGCGGCCGCTCGATCGGATGAGGGAAAGGCCGGGGATTGTACAGGCGGACGCCGGGGGATACAAATGACCGCATTCCCGGGTCCTTTGGAATCAATCAGTTGCCTGCCCGCCCCGGCGGGATCGGGCGCTGCCAGGGCCTGTACCGGGCCGCGCCTCAGTCCAGCAGCGAACGGATCAGGCCGTCGTGGCGGACCTGCTGCTGGGCCCGGCGCAGGCGGCTGGCGGTGAAGATGGCGCACATCTCGTCCACCGCGGTGTCGAACACCTCGTTGACGATCACGTAGTCGAACTCGTCGTAATGCAGCATTTCCTCGCGCGCGGCCGCCAGCCGCTGCGCCATCACCGCCTCGCTGTCCTGGCCGCGCTTGCGCATGCGGTCATCCAGCGCCTGCTTGGACGGCGGCAGGATGAATACGCTGACCGCATCGGGCACCTTGGCGCGCACCTGGCGCGCGCCCTGCCAGTCGATCTCCAGCAGCACGTCCTTGCCGGCGGCCAGCTGCGGCTCCACCGACTGCCGCGCGGTGCCCTTCCAGTCGCCATGCACGCGGGCGTACTCGAAGAAATCGCCGGCGGCGATCATGCGCTCGAACTCGGCGGCGCTGACGAAGTGGTAATGCCGGCCGTCCACCTCGCCCGGGCGCATCGCCCGCGAGGTGAAGGAAATGGACAGCGCGATCTGCGCGTCGCGCGCCAGGGTGGCGTTGACGAGACTGCTCTTGCCGGCGCCGGAGGGGGCCGCGACGATGTAGAGGGTGCCACGCATCGCGCGGATCTCCGGGTCGATGGTTCGGGCGGCGCACGATAACCAGCCCGGGCCGCGGCTGCAAATGCCGGCGCCGGCGGCGACGCGCCCACGCCGGCGCGCGGCCCCGCCGGCCACTCCGGATCAGAGGTCGAAGGCGAGCATGTCGCGGCCGGTCGCCGCGCGCACGATGCGCTGGTAGACGCCGGTACCGCCCCCGCCGTTGGTCATCACCACCAGTCCGCGCCCGTGCTGCGAGTCGCCGACCGCGAAGGTCTTGTAGCGGCCGGCGTTGGAGCCGCCATGGAAGAACCAGCGGTTGCCGGCATCGACACGCTCCAGGTTCCAGCCCAGGCCCTTGTCCAGCCAGCCCGGCCGCACCGCCAGCTGCGGCGCCAGCATCGCCTGCCGGGTCGCCTCGGCGATCTCCCAGTCCTGCCGCGCCGGGCGCCGCATCACGTGGGCGATGAAGCGCGCATAGTCCTGCACCGGGCCACGCAGGCTGGCGGCCGCATTGGCGAGCAGGTCGCCGGGCCACACGAACATGCCCGCAGGCGCGGCGGCCTGCGCCTGTGGCAGCACCTGCACTGCGTCATCCCAGGTCCAGTCCGACAGCGGCTTGCCACGCGCCTCGGCCAGCGGCTGCAGCAGCGGCCACTGCGCGCCGAACGTCTGCACCCCCGGCCGGGCCCCGGGCGCCGGCACGCCGACCACCGAATGGCGCGCGGCGTGCGCGTTCCAGGTATACGTGCTGGCCTGCATGCCGGCCGGCACGAACAGGCGCTGCCGTGCCAACTGGTCCAGGCTCTGGCCGGTGACCGTCTCCACCACCCGCTGCAGCCAGAAGAAGGCTTCACCGGAGTAGTTCACGCGCTGCCCGGGCGCGACCAGGGTCCGCAGCGGCTCGCTATCGGGGTGCGCGCGCCAGCCCGGCAGGCCGCTGCTGTGGCGCAGGACGTCGCGCACAGTGATCCGCGCCAGTTGCGGATCGTCATCGGCCAGGAAATCGGGGCGGTGGTAGTCCACCAGCGGGCGGTCGAGCTGCAGCGCGCCGGCATCCACCAGCTGCAGCACCAGATAGGCGAACACTGGCTTGCTCAACGAAGCGCACTCGAACACGCTGTCCGCGTCCACGGGCGCGCCGCTCTCCACGTCGGCCACGCCGAACCCGCGGTGCCACGCCAGCTCGCCCTGCTCCACCACGGCGATGGCGACACCGGGCACGCCGAAGGCGCGCATCCATTCCGGCAGCGTGTCCAGGAAGGCATCGGACGGGATCCAGCGCGGGTCGTCGCGCGCAGGCGCCGCCGCGCGCCCCGCCACCGGCAACAGGGTCAGCGCCGCACCACCCGCGGCGGCCGCCAGGAATCTGCGTCGATGGATCGGATCAACAACCGTCGCATGCATGCCCACACCCCCGCGCCAAGGAACGGACTGCATAGCAGTCGCCGCCCCCGGCGGCAAGCGCGGCCGGCCGGTGCGCATGCCGCCTGCCGGCATCGGGTGGGGCCGAAGGCGCGGTGATGGCCGTGCGGACGGGCCGCCCCGGCCCAGGCGCAGCCCCGGCACCTCAAGGCCCATCCCGCGCATGGCAACGCGCTGCCGGCCGCAGGAACGCGGCGACCTGCGCGGGAAACGCAACGCGAAGCGCGGCGGCTCCGGCAGGGGTTACTCCAGGTTCTGCACCTGCTCGCGGATCTGGTCGATCAGCACCTTCAGCTCGACCGCGGCGTTGGAGGTGCGGCTGTCCACCGACTTGGAGCCCAGGGTGTTGGCCTCGCGGTTGAACTCCTGCAGCAGGAAGTCCAGGCGGCGGCCGACCGGCTCGCGCTGGCGCAGCACGCGGCGGATCTCGCCGATGTGGCTGCCGAGGCGGTCCAGTTCCTCGTCGACATCGAGCTTCTGCAGCCACATCACCAGTTCCTGCTCGGCGCGGCCCGGGTCGACCGGGTGCGGCAGGTCGGCCAGGCGCGCGGCCAGCTTGGCGCGCTGGCCCTCGCGGATGGCCGGGATCAGTTCGCGCACCTCGCCGGCGATGCGTTCGATCGCATCCACCCGCTCGCTGATCGCCGCGGTCAGCTTGGCGCCCTCGCGCTCGCGCGCGGCGACGAAGCCGTCGAGGGTCTCGTCCAGCAGCGCCAGCGCCTCGGCATGCAGCGCCGCGGCATCGACCGCTTCGCCACGCAGCACGCCCGGATAGGCCAGCAGCTCGGTGAACCCGATGCGCATGTCCGGGAAACGCGAATGCAGGCGCCGCGCCAGGTCGCCCAGTTGCTCCACCAGCGCCTCGTCCACCGCCAGCGTGGGCGCCGCTTCCGGGGCGCGCAGGCGCATGACCAGGTCCAGCTTGCCACGGCTGATGCGCGCGGCCACGCGTTCGCGCAGTTGCGGCTCCAGCGCGCGCAGCTCCTCCGGCAACCGCACCCCCACTTCGAGGAAACGGTGGTTGACCGAGCGCAGCTCGCAGCCGAGGGTGCCCCAGCGCGTGCCGCGTTCGCCGCCGGCATAGGCGGTCATGCTTCGGATCATGTGGATTTCCGGTGCGTTGCAAAGGGCGAATGGTACCCTAGGCGTCCCCGGATGCCGGCCCCGCAGGCCGCCCGGGTGCCCCCCACGACGCTCCACCGACTCCCGGATTCTCCATGACCTTTTCCCGTCCCAGCGGCCGCCAGGCCGACCAGCTGCGCAGCGTCACCCTCGAGCGCGGCTTCACCCGCCATGCCGAAGGCTCGGTGCTGGTCAGCTTCGGCCACACCCGCGTGCTGTGCACCGCCAGCATCGAGAACCGCGTGCCGGCGTTCCTGCGCGGCAAGGGCGAAGGCTGGGTGACCGCCGAGTACGGCATGCTGCCGCGCTCCACCCATACCCGTTCCGACCGCGAGGCCGCACGCGGCAAGCAGGGCGGGCGCACGCTGGAGATCCAGCGCCTGATCGGCCGCACCCTGCGCGCGTGCATCGACCGCAACGCGCTGGGCGAACGCACCATCACCCTGGACTGCGACGTGCTGCAGGCCGATGGCGGCACCCGCACCGCCGCCATCACCGGCGCCTACGTGGCGCTGGTGGATGCGGTGAACACGCTGCTCAAGCGCGGCGAGATCAAGCGCAACCCGGTGTTCGGCGCGGTCGCCGCGGTGTCGGTCGGGGTCTACAAGGGCGTGCCGGTACTGGACCTGGACTACGCCGAGGACAGCGACTGCGACACCGACATGAACGTCGTCATGAACGATGGCGGCGGTTTCATCGAGCTGCAGGGCACCGCCGAAGGCCATGCCTTCCGCCGTGACGAGCTGGATGCGCTGCTGGCGCTGGCCGAGAAGGGCATCGGCGAACTGTTCGCCGCACAGCAGGCCGCGCTGGCGCAGGCATGAACCGGCGCATCGCCCTGGTCACCGTGGTGGTGGCCGACTATGACGAAGCCATCGCCTGGTACACCGGCAAGCTCGGTTTCCAGCTGCTGCAGGATGTCGACCAGGGCCACAAGCGCTGGGTCGTGGTCGGGCCGGCCGAGGGTGGTGGCGCGGCGCTGCTGCTGGCGCGCGCCAGCGACGAGGTGCAGCGCAGCCGCATCGGCAACCAGACGGGCGGCCGGGTCGGCTTCTTCCTCCACACCGACGATTTCCACCGTGACCACGCGGCCATGCTCGCCACCGGCGTGCAGTTCCTGGAAGCGCCGCGCGAAGAACCCTATGCCACGGTCGCGGTGTTCCGCGACCTGTACGGCAACACCTGGGACCTGCTGGAGCCCCGCCGATGAAGACCCTGGTACTGGCCAGCCACAATGCCGGCAAGCTGGCGGAGATGCGCGAGATCCTCGCCGACCTGCCGCTGCAGGTCACCTCGGCCGCCGAGCTGGGCCTGGGCGACGTCGAGGAGACCGGCCTGACCTTCGTCGAGAACGCGCTGCTCAAGGCCCGTGCGGCCTGCCAGGCCACCGGCCTGCCGGCGCTGGCCGATGACTCGGGCCTGATCGTGGACGCCCTGGGCGGCGCGCCCGGCCTGTACAGCGCGCGCTACGCCGGCCTCCCGGGCAATGCCGCGGCCAACAACGCCAAGCTGCTCGAGGCGATGGCCGGCATCCCCGACGGCGAGCGCGGCGCCCGCTTCTACGCGGTGATCGTGCTGCTGCGCCATGCCACCGATCCGCAGCCGCTGATCTGCGAGGGCCGCTGGGAAGGACGCATCACCCACGCGCCGCGCGGCCACCATGGCTTCGGCTACAACCCGGTGTTCCTGGACGAGCGCCATGGCCTGACCGCCGCGGAAATGGAGCCGGCGCTGAAGAACGCCATCAGCCACCGCGCGATCGCCCTGCAGCAGCTCAAGCGGCAGCTCGCCGCCTGGCACTGACCTCCACCGCCAAGTTGCAGCCGTCCATGCCGCACTCCCACGACCATTGCCACCACCGGCCCGGCGAGGCCTGCACCGGGGATCACGCGCATGCCGCCGTGCAGCTGGTGCCGCCGCCGCTGTCGCTGTACGTGCACCTGCCCTGGTGCGTGCGCAAATGCCCTTACTGCGACTTCAACTCGCATGCCGGCAAGGGCGCGCTGCCGTTCGACGCCTACATCGACGCGCTGGTCCGCGATCTGGACCAGGACCTGCCGCTGGTCTGGGGCCGGGTGGTCAACAGCGTGTTCTTCGGCGGCGGCACGCCCAGCCTGTTCCCGCCCGAGGCGATCGACCGTTTCCTGCAGCAGGCCAGCGCGCGGCTGCGGTTCGCGCCGAACCTGGAGGTGACGCTGGAGACCAACCCCGGCACCGCCGAGCACGGCCGCTTCGACCGCTACCGCGCCGCCGGCGTGAACCGCATCAGCTTCGGCATCCAGACCTTCAACGACGACGCGCTCAGGCGCCTGGGCCGCATCCACGACAGCGGCGAGGCCGAGCGCGCGGTGAAACTGGCGCAGGACGCCGGCTACCGCAACTTCAACATCGACCTGATGTACGCGCTGCCGGAACAGACCCTGGCCCAGGCCGAACACGACCTGGAACGCGCCTTCGCGCTGGAGCCCACGCACATCTCGCACTACCAGCTGACGCTGGAGCCGAACACGGTGTTCTTCGCGCGGCCGCCGCGCGGCATCCCAGACGAGGACGGCGCCTGGGACATGCAGGAGCATTGCCAGGCGCTGCTGGCACAGGCCGGCTACGGCCACTACGAGGTCAGCGCCTACGCCCGCGATGGCTGGCAATGCGCGCACAACCTCAACTACTGGCGCTTCGGCGACTACCTGGGCATCGGCGCCGGCGCGCACGGCAAGATCAGCTCCGGCGCGCAGCAGCAGGTGCTGCGCCGCTGGAAGCACAAGCACCCGCAGGCGTTCATGGACGCCGCCGGTACGCCCGCGGCGATCGGCGGCGACGACGTGATCGACGCCGCGCGGCTGCCGTTCGAATACATGCTCAACCTGCTGCGCCTGCATGAAGGCTTCGACCTGCGCGACTTCGAAGCCCGCACCGGGCTGGGCCGCGCCGTGCTGCAGCCGGCATTGGCCACCGCGGTCGAACGCGGCTGGCTGCACCGCGACGGCGGCCGCGTCGTTCCCACCGAACTGGGGCGGCGCTTCACCAACGACGTGGTCGAGCTGTTCCTGGCCTGAACAGGGCATTCGGCCGCGCAAGTAGCGGCAGCACCGGCGAAGTGATAGAAATCGCCCACCAGGGGCGGAACGTACAGCGGATGTCAGGCACCACAGCACCCTTTTCCAGCCAGGCGTCGGCACGACTTGCCGGCGCGCCGGTCCCCGAACGGGTCCGCCACCTGCTCCAGGCCGTCCACGGCATCGCCGCGCAGGTACTGGCGTCGCCGCTGCAGCTGACCATGGTGCAGCTGGAACGTGAACTGTTCGGCCTCGCCGACAAGGCACGCAGCAGCCAGGCCCAGGCCGATGTCTATGCGCAGATCCGCCAGCTGGGCGTGCATGCGGCCGAGTTCCCGGGCTGGTTCCTGGACGCGCTGGCCGACGACCTGGCGCGGCTGCGCAGTCCGTCCACGACCGCTGGCGCACCCGCGCCGGCGCCGGCGATACCGGCGATGACCCTGGTCACCGATACCGACATCAACCGCGACATCGTGCTGCACGAGATGGCACGGCGCGAAAGCTACCGCGCGCAGTCGCATCTGCAGCTGCTCGGGCAGCGCTTCGGCGTGCTTGCCGCGCAACCGGCGTTCGACGCCGAGAGCCTGCCGGTGGGGCCGTACGCGCTGTGCAGGATCCTGCGTGCCTGCGGCGAACGGCTGGGGCTGAACCTGGAGGCGCAGCAGCAGCTCTACCACGTGTTCGAACGACAGGCGATGGCGCGGCACGTCGAGCTGCTGGACCGCCTGAACATCCTGCTGGCGCGCGAAGGCGTGCTGCCGGGGCTGGTCTACATTCCCTACCTGCCACGGCCGGCCGGCCAACGCCGCACCACCGGCGGGCCCACCACGGCCGCGCGCGAGGGCCCGTCCGCGGCGACGCCGCGGCCGCTGACCCAGTGGCAGGGACAGGCACCGGCGGCGTCATGGGCGGAGGCGACGATGGACGCCATGTCCGCGCCACCGCCTGCCGGGCCGGCCCAGCCGGCCAGGTCGGACGCGGCCCCCGCCACGACCGCAGCCACCGCCCCGACAGCGGCCAGCATGGCCTCGCTGCACGAGTTGCTCGATGCCGCGCGCCAGCTGCTGGCACAGCAACTGCAGGCCGGCAGCGGCGGTGCTGGCGCTACCGGCACCGGCGGCGGCATCGCCGGCTCCACCGACATCGTTCAGCAGCTGGCCGCCCTCGGAGGCCAGCTGCGCCCTGCCGGAGCGCCGCCGGGCGCCGCACCCGCCGACCCGCCCGGCATGGCACCGAGGGCGCAGGCCGGTGCCGCGCCGGCGACACGCGCAGTGCCCAGCCAGGCGGTGATGGACGTGCTCGCACGACTGCAGCCGCAGGCCGCGGCAGCGGGCGCGCGCCGCAGCTTCGGCGACATCCAGAAGGCGCTGCTGTCGCAGGTGCGCGCCGAGCATGGCGAAAGCGCCACGCTGTCGTCCCGCGACAGCAACACCCTGGACCTGCTGGGCATGCTCTACGGGCAGATCCAGCGCGAAGTGCGCAGCAATGGCCCGGCCACCGACCTGCTCAACCGCCTGCAGGTGCCGCTGGCGCGTGCGGCCGTCGGCGACGAGGCGTTCTTCATCCGCGACCAGCACCCGGCGCGCGAGCTGCTCAACACCGTGGCCGAATCCGGCGCGGTATGGCTGGGCGACGACGACGGCGACCCGGCGCTGCTGCAGAAGCTCGGCGAAGCGGTGGACCGCGTCGTCGCCGAGTACCAGGGCGACGAGGCGGTGTTCGCCGCCGCCAACCGCCAGGTGCAGTCGCACCTGCAGGCGGCGGTGCGCAAGGCCGAGGTCACCGAGCGCCGGCAGATCGAAGCCGCGCGCGGCAAGGAACGGCTGGAGGCGGCCAAGCAGCTGGCCGGGCGCACCATCGGCCAGCTGTGCCGCGCGGCGAATCCGCCCAAGTTCGTGCAGACCCTGCTGCACGAAGCCTGGAGCGACGTGCTGACCCTGACCCTGCTGCGCCAGGGCGAGGACTCGGAGGAATGGCGCCAGCGCCAGGAGGCCACCCGCCGCATCGGCGAGATCACCGCCCGCGGCGACGGTGCCGCCGACCCGGCGCTGTGCGGCCAGATCGAGGAATCGCTGCTGCAGGTCGGCTACCACGAGGACGAGGCCGGGGCCATCGCCCGCCGCCTGTCCACGCCCGGCGGCGAGGACGAGATCACCTCGCGCACCGAACTGGCCGCCCGGCTCAAGGCCCGCGCCCGGCTCGGCGGCGACAGCAGGGACGGGGCGGATCCGCAGGCGCCGCCCGCGGCCGAGCGCACGCCGGCCGAGGAAGGCTTTTACCGGCAGTTGCGCACGCTGCCGTTCGGCACCTGGTTCGAGTTCACCATCAACCAGCAGGGCGACGCCCGCCGCCTGCGCCTGTCCTGGTACAGCCTGGTCACCGACAACGCATTGTTCGTCAACCAGCGCGGGCAGAAGATGGCCGAGCATTCGCTCGACGCGCTGGCGCGGCTGATGGCGCGCGACCAGCTGCGCGTGGTCACCGAGGACCGCGGCCGGCTGATCGACCGCGCCTGGCAGGCCACCCTGCGCGCCCTGCGCGCGCTTGCCGGCGGCAGCGCCGCTCCGGAGTCCGCATGATCCCCGATACCCGGCGCGCCCCGCGCCTGCAGGTGCCCGCGCTGGTGCCGGTCACCGATACGATGACCGCCGGCGTGATCGGGCGGCTCGGCAACGTGTCCGAAACCGGCATGCTGCTGATCGCCTCCGAACCGCTCAACGAGGACGCGCTCTACCAGCTGCGCTTCCCGGTCCCCGATGGCCGCGGCGGCGACGTGCCGATCGATGTCGGCGTGCACCTGCTGTGGCGCGAGGCGGCGCAGGCGCCGGGCCACTTCTGGGCCGGCTTCCGCTTCCTGACCCTGGAAAAGGGCCATCGCGAACGCCTGCGGCAGTGGATCGAATCCAGCCTTCCGGCATCCTGAGCGACGAAAACGGCACAGCGGCGCGGCAGCGATTGCGGCAGAATCGTGGCCCGATTCCAGCCTTGCCGCGAGCCCCGCCATGAACCTGCCCGATCCCGGCCCCCTGTACGCCGACCACCTGGATGCCCTCGTCCGCCGCGCCGACGAAGCGCTGGCCCGCGGCGGTTTCGACCACCTGGTCGTGCCCAGTGGCCGCCTGCACTACCAGGTGTTCGACGACCGCGACTATCCGTACGCGGTCAACCCGCAGTTCAAGGCCTGGCTGCCACTGACCCGCGTGCCCGACAGTTGGCTGATCCATACCCCCGGCCGCCGCCCGCAGCTGGTCTACCACCAGCCGCACGATTACTGGCACGCGGTCCCGGCCGCGCCCAACGGCTGGTGGGTCGAGCATTTCGACATCCACGTCATCCGCACCCCGGAACAGGCCCTGGCGCTGCTGCCGAAGGACCCGGCGCGCTGCGCGATCCTCGGCGAACCGCAGAGCGCGCTGGGCGGCTTCGTGCCCAACAACCCGCAGCCGGTGATCGACTACCTGGACTACCGGCGCGCGTTCAAGACGCCCTACGAGATCGCGCTGATGCGCCAGGCCCAGGTGCCCGCGGTGCGCGGCCACCGTGCCGCCGAGGCCGCGTTCCGCGCCGGCGCCAGCGAATTCGCCATCCACATGGCCTATTGCAGCGCCGCCGGCCAGGACAGCAACGCACTGCCGTACGGCAACATCATCGCCCTCAACGAGCACGCCGCGGTGCTGCACTACACCGACCTCGGCCATACCGCGCCGACGCCGGCGCGCAGCTTCCTGATCGATGCCGGCGCCTCCGCGCACGGCTACGCCAGCGACATCACCCGCACCTATGCCGCCGCCGGCCACGACGAGTTCCAGGCCATGATCGATGCGGTGGACGCCGCGCAGCGGCAGATGTGCGCGGCGGTGCGCAGCGGCTTCGACTACAAGCAGCTGCATGTCGATGCGCACCTGGCGCTGATGGGCATCCTGCGCGAATTCGGGGTCATCACCGTGTCGCCGGAAGCGGCGCTGGCCAGCGGCGTCAGCGCGGCGTTCTTCCCGCACGGCATCGGCCACCTGATCGGCGCGCAGGTGCACGACGTGGCCGGCTTCGCCGCCAGCGACCGCGGCGGCCGCATCGAGCGCCCGGCCGGCCATCCCTACCTGCGCATGACCCGGGTGCTGGAGCCGGGCATGGTGGTGACCATCGAGCCGGGCGTGTACTTCATCGACATGCTGCTGGACGAGGTGAAGAAAGCCGGCAACGCCGCCAGCGTGAACTGGGAGCGGGTGGACTTTTTCCGCCCCTATGGCGGCATCCGCATTGAGGACGAGGTGCTGTGCACCGACGACGAGGCCGACAACCTGACCCGCCCGGTGTTCGCGGCGCAGGGCTGACGGCGTCCGCGCCGGCCCTCATCGGGATCCAGGCCCGGCCGTGCCATGCGGCCGGGCTTTTCATTTGCTGGCACCCGGCCAGCATGCAGGCCGCACTGCGCCTGAAAGTGGCGGCTGATCGCCGGCCTTTGGCCTGCCGGGCCCCGTTCCGCAGCGACGCAACCAGCCGCGTTCATGCCTGCTCCGCAGGCGCGCGTCACTTTATCGTTGGCGATGCAACGAAAAGCCCCCCGGGGAAGCGCTTTTCCAACCGCCGGATGGCGGGGCAGGCACGGCCGCGCGATCCGGCGGCTGCGCCCGCCGATTGCCTGCGCGCCGCGCGGGACGAGGGCCGGCGCACACCCCGCGCCGCGCGGACACGCGCGCCTGGGCGCCGCCGCCGTACGGCCCGGCCCGTTCCACGACGGGAAAGCCAACCGCACAGGCGCAGCAGCAAAAGCGCGGGCGCCAACAGAAGCCACGGCAACCTCCGGCGCGAAGACAGGCGCTGCGGCCGCGCTGCGCGGCCCGCGACGTGCGATGCGCAGGAAGGCGCATGGGCCGGCACCGCAGTGCGGGCGGGTCAGCCCCTGGCCATGAACGCTTCGATCTCGTCGGCGCTGCGTTCCAGCGCAGCGGTCAATACCCGGTGTCCGTCCGCGGTGATCAGCACATCGTCCTCGATGCGGATGCCAATGCCCCGCCAGCGCGGCTCCACGCTGTGGTCGTCCGGCGATACGTACAGCCCCGGCTCGATGGTGAACACCATGCCCGCCTCGAGCAGCCGCGATTCGCCGGCGAGTTTGTAGTCGCCCACATCGTGCACGTCCAGGCCCAGCCAGTGGCCGGTCTTGTGCCGGTAGAAGCGCTTGTAATGGCCCTCGATCAGGTTCTCCTCCAGGTCGCCCCTGAGCAGCCCCAGCCGCAGCAGGCCTTCGGTGAGCACCTCGACCGCGGCCAGGTGGCCTTCCTCGTAGGCGATGCCCGGCTGCGCCTGCTCCAGCGCCGCCGCCTGCGCCGCCAGCACCAGGTCGTGCAGCGCGCGCTGTTCGGCGCTGAAGCGGCCGTTGACCGGGAAGGTGCGGGTGATGTCGCTGGCGTAGCCGTGGTACTCGGCGCCGGCGTCGATCAACACCAGGTCGCCCTCGCCGCTGCCGCCGCTGTTGGCGCGGTAATGCAGCACGCAGGCGTTGGCGCCGGCACCGATGATGCTGTTGTAGGCCGGGCACGCGGCGTGGCGACGGAACTCGCGTTCCAGTTCGGCCTGCAGTTCGTACTCGTGGATGCCGGCGCGCGCCAGCCGCATCGCCGCGCGGTGCGCCTGCACGCTGATGTCGGCGGCGCGCTGCATCAGCGCGATCTCGGCCGGCGACTTGAACAGGCGCTGCTCGTGCAGCAGGTGGCCCAGTTCCAGGAACTCGTGCGGCGGCTGCGCGCCGTGGCGCACCTGCGAACGCACCCGGTTCACCCAGCCGATCAGCTTGAGGTCGAAGTCGGCGTCGCGGCCGAAGTGGTAGTAGACCCGCGAACGCCCTTCCAGCAGGCCCGGCAGGATGTCGTCCAGGTCCTCGATCGGATAGGCGTCGTCCATGCCGTAGCGCGCCACCGCGCCTTCCTGGCCTTCGCGCGGGCCGTCCCAGGCCTCGCGCTCGGGGTCGCGCTCGCGGCAGAACAGGATCGTCTCGCCATGGCGGCGCCCGGGGATGAGCACCAGCACCGCTTCCGGCTCGGGGAAGCCGCACAGGTACCAGAAGTCCGAATCCTGCCGGTACGGGTAATGGGTGTCGTTGCTGCGCACGCGCTCGGGCGCGGCCGGCAGCACCAGGATGGCGTCGTCCCCGGCCGCTTCCATCAGCTGGCGGCGGCGCTGGGCGTATTCGGCGGCGGCAATGCCGGTCAGCGTGTGCATGGCCGGCTCAGTTCAGGCGCTGGCGGTGGCGCGCGCCCATCACGCAGTCGCCGTGCAGCAGCAGCACCGCCACGCGCACGAACTCTTCGATCTCGGCCAGCGCGTCCTCGTCCTCGTCGGCGCTGTCGAATTCGTCGCTGGAGGCCTGCGCCAGCCGCGCCAGGTCCTGCAGCGCCTCCTCGCCCTCTTCGCTCAGCACCGGGCGCTTGCCGGCGGCCAGGCCGAAACCGCCCAGGAACGCGCGGCACCAGTCGAACAGCGCATCGGTGCGCTCCTGCAGCGATGCCGCCGGTGCGGCCAGCATCAGTTCGAAGGCGAAGTCGCGGTCCTCGAGCTGCGCCACCACCGCCTCGCGCAGGCGGTCGAGCACGCTGCCCGGTTCCGGCACGGGCAGGTTGTCGTCGGCCAGCACCCTGCCCGGCCAGGCCTGCAGGTCGGCGCCGCCGGCGGCCAGCCAGCCGCACAGTCCACCATGGAGTTCGGCCGGGGTGGCCCCGAGGTCCAGCGACTGGCTGGCCCGGAGGATGTCGTTGACGGCGGGAAGATCGGTCATGTCACCTGGGTCTGCAAAAAGCGGGAAAGGCCGCCGCGCACCGCGCGGCAACGGCCGCACAGTGTAGCAACGGCAGGGTGTCGGCCATCTTGACCACCCCCGACGCGCATGCCTATCGTGCCGGGCATGGATTCCTTCGACCCCGCCACCCAGCTGCAGGCCCTGGCCGCCCGCCTCGAACTGCTGTTCGAACGCAACCAGCGCCTGGCCGACGAGAACCGCAGCCTGCGCCAGCAGCAGGAACAGCTGGTGGCCGAACGCGCGCAACTGCTGACCAAGAACGAGCAGGCGCGCTCGCGGGTGGAAGCGATGATCACCCGCCTCAAGTCGCTGGAGCAGCACACGTGAGCCAGAACGAGCCGGTCAGCGTCCGCATCCTCGATCGCGAGTACACCGTCGGCGTGGAGCCGGCCGAGCGCGACAGCCTCACCGCCGCCGCGCGCATGCTCGATGCGCGCATGCGCGAGATCCGCGGCAACAACCGCATGGCCGCGGTGGACCGGGTGGCGGTACTGGCCGCGCTCAACCTGGCCCATGAGCTGCACCTGATGCGCGATGAACTGGCGCAGCAGCAGCAGCGTTTCCAGAGCGCGATGAACGATCTCAACAGGCGCCTGGACAGCGCGATCGACGAAGGCCGCTGAAGCCGTCGCATTCATCCGACGGACGGTTCATTTTTTGCCGCGCCCAACCGCTGCCATATGCCTGCAACACGGCTATACTGGCGTCGCGTTCTCTGCCGTGAACGACGGCGTGTGCAAACATTCGCCTTGTCCCTTAATGACGACCACGGGGGCGCGACGGTACCGGGTGTGCAGGTCCGCCTTGCAGCGGGAAGCCCGATGGTTCCCCAGCGTCCCCACTTGAACCCCGGGTTCAAGGTCGTTTCGCACGCATCGTCATGGCGGAGAATGCAATTATTCCGGAACGGCGCCGCAAGGCGCCGTTCTTCTTTGCAGGTCCGTGCACCGGCCGGCACATCGGCCGATAATGCCGCCAGGCCCCGACCAACGCCGCCGATGACTGCCGACGCCCGCCAGGCCCTGCGCCGACAACTGCGCCAGCGCCGCCGCGACATCCCTGCCGCCGAGCACATCGCGGCCGCCGATGCGCTGGCCGCCCACCTGCGCGCGCTGCCCTTCGCCGATGTCGACGGCCCGGTGGCCGGCTACTGGGCGATGGATGGCGAGATCGCCCTGTACCGCTGGCAGATGCAGCTGCCCGCCCACCAGACCTACTGCCTGCCGGTGCTGCACGACACGCTGCTGCGTTTCGCGCCATGGCGGCCGGGGCAGCCGCTGCGCGCCAACCGCTATGGCATCCCGGAGCCGGACATCGACCCCGCGCACGCGCTGCCGGCGCAGGACATGGCGCTGGTGGTGGTGCCGCTGGTCGGCTTCGACCCGCTTGGCCGGCGGCTGGGCATGGGAGGCGGCTGGTATGATCGCAGCTTCGCTTTCCGCCAGCGGCGCAGCGCGCCGCCCTGGCTGGTCGGCGCCGGCTTCGCCGCCCAGCAGGTACCGGCGCTGCCGGTCGAGGACTGGGACGTGGCGGTGGATGCCATCTGCACCGAGCAAGCCATTCTCTACCCGGAACCGTCGCACGCATGACCGCCCGCAAGCGCTACTGGCTGATGAAGTCCGAACCGGACGCCTTTTCCATCGACGACCTGCAGCGGGTGGGTACCGAACCGTGGAACGGGGTGCGCAACTACCAGGCGCGCAATTTCATGCGCGACGGCATGAAGGTCGGCGACGGCATCCTGTTCTACCACTCCAATACCAAGGTGCCGGGCATCGTCGGCGTCGCCACGGTGGCCAGCGACGCCTACCCGGACGACACCCAGTTCGATCCCGGTTCCGACTACTACGACCCCAAGGCCAGCCGCGAGCAGCCGCGCTGGTACCTGGTGGACGTGGCCTTCGAGCGCAAGCTGGCGCAGGTGATCGCGCTGGACGAGATCAAGCGCCACGCCGATGCACTGGGCGAGGGCTTCCCGCTGACCGCCAGGGGCAACCGCCTGTCGGTGTTCCCGGTCACCGGCGCGCAGTGGAAGCTGCTGCTGTCGCTGGAAAAGAAACTGCCGGCCTGATCCCGCCAGCGCGGCCGCTGCCGCCGTCGACGGGCGCTGCCGGGCAGCGCCGGACCGGTTGCCGCCACGCCTGCTCCCCCTCCTCCAACGCCATCGAGTCCACCATGTCCGAAGCCAAGCGCCTGGCCGCCGAAAAAGCCATCGAGTACGTCCAGAAGGGAATGATCGTCGGGGTCGGCACCGGTTCCACGGTCGCCTATTTCATCGAAGCGCTGGCGCGCATCAAGGACCAGATCGAAGGCGCCGTCTCCAGCTCCGAACAGAGCACCGCCCAGCTCCGCAGCCATGGCATCGAGGTGCTGGACCTGAACCACACCGGCGGCCTGTCGCTGTACGTGGACGGCGCCGACGAGTGCGACCCGCACAAGAACCTGATCAAGGGCGGCGGCGCCGCGCTGACCCGCGAGAAGATCATCGCCGAGGCCAGCAGGCAGTTCGTGTGCATCGTCGACCCGAGCAAGCAGGTCCAGGTGCTGGGCAGGTTCCCGCTGCCGGTGGAAGTGATCCCGATGGCACGCAGCCTGGTGGCGCGCGAGATCGTGGCCCTGACCGGCGGCCAGCCGGTGTGGCGCGACGGCGTGGTCACCGACAACGGCAACCTGATCCTGGACGTGCACAACCTGTCCATCACCGACCCGGTGAAACTGGAGCAGCAGCTCAACCAGATCCCGGGCGTGGTCACCGTGGGCCTGTTCGCGCGCCGTCCGGCCGACGTGGTCATCGTCGGCGGGCAGCCGCCGCAGGTGCTGTAGGCGCGGGCATGCGACCACCGCCGCGGCTGCGCGTCAGCGCGCCGCGGCCTGCAGCCAGGCCTGCCACTGGCGGTCGAGCGCGGGCAGCGTGCCCGGCAGCCCGAACGCCGGGCCGGTGTCGCCCAGCCAGTCCTCGAAACTGCCGCCGGCGGCGATCCGCTCGCTGATGCTGCCGAGCACGCCGGCGCGGGTGGCCGCGGTGGCCTGCACCAGGAAATCGGCCCAGCCCTGGACCTGCGCGTAGTAGCGCGTCCCGGCCGCCGCGTCGCCGGATTCGGCCGGGCTGCGATAGACCAGGCTCACGCCGCGGGCCGCGGGCGCGGCCTGTCCCACCGGGCGCGCCGGATTGGCCATGGCCAGGAACTCGGCCAGCGCCGGCAGCGGCTGCGCCGGATCGGCGCCCATGCCACGCAGCAGGCGCCGCCGCTGGGCCACCAGTTCATCGGCCTCCAGCACCATTGCCGCCGCCTCGTTGAGCCAGTCCGGGCTGCGCGCATGGCCATGCCCCGAGGTCCGGCCCAGGTCCGGCCAGTAGGCCAGGTTGAACAGCACGTGGCCCAGTTCGTGGCGGGTCAGGTTGCGCCAGATCGCCTGGCCGATGGCCGGGTTGGCGGCGAGCAGGCGGCGGCCGGGATCGTCGGCCGGCTGGGTCGACTCGCGGGCAGCCTGGAAGGCCTGCATGCCGGGCCAGTCGACCACCTGCGCGGCACCGGCGGCGAGCAGCCGCCCGCGCGCATCGGCGCCGATGCGGCCCTGCGGCGCATCCAGCAGCACGGCCAGGCGCAGTGGCGCGCGCGCGAAATGGCGTTCGAACGCCTCGGCGCTGGCGGCCAGGTCGCCGCCGAGCATGCGCACCTGCGCGGCGTCGGCGCCGTAGACCCAGCCATGCGCGCCGGCGACGCAGTGGTCCAGGCCCGGCAGCGGCGGGCAGCCGGTATTGGCCCGTGCGGCGCCGGCCAACAGCAGCAGCACCGGCAACAGGACGGGAGTGGGGGAACGGGAAAGGGCCATGCACGCATCTCCGGTTGGGATGCTTTCCTGACGCATGCGCGCGGCAAATGTGTCCACCCGGGCGCGGGCCCGGCGACGGCGTCAGCGCGTGGGCCGCTTGCCGTTCTGCGCCAACACCTTCACCAGCTCGCCCACCAGTTCGCGCTGGCGCGGCGGCAGGGCCAGGAAGGTATCGATCACCGCGCGTTCGCGCGCGCCCACCGCGTTCCATTCGCCACGGGCCTCGGCAACCCGCGCCGGTTCGCCGAAACGCAGGGTCTGCGGCGCCACCCCGAACAATTCGGCCAGCACCTGCAGCTTGTCCTGCTCCGGGATGGAGCGGCCGGACAGCCAGCGCGACGCACTCTGGAAGCTCACCGAACGCCCGGTATAGCGCGCGTTGAACAGGCGGAAGAGGACCGCCGGCCGCGGCTCATAGCCGGCCGCGCTCATCGCCTGCCCCAAGCGGCGGGAAAATTCGAAGCGTTCGTCGCTCATGGCCGGAAACGTTACGGACCACGCCCACGACGGGATCACCTGTTACTTTCATTTTAGTTAACTAATTGCTTTCATTGGTCCCGGATCCACGCGCGGCGCCCATCCGCACCGCGCCCCAGCCCGGGAGAAGCCCCATGGAAAGCGCCTCCACCGCCGCTGCGGCATCGCAGCCATTCCTCCGCCGCTACATGGACGTGGACTACCGCTTCCACTACGCCGCCGTGCTCAGGCCGCACCCGGCACCATCCGAAGCGATCGCCGAGCTGTGCCTGTTCCGCTTCTGGCTGGCCTGCCGCGCCTACGCGCATTCGGGCGCGACGCCGGCACCGGTACCGCCGCTGTACCTGCCGCCGCACTGGACGCCACCACGGCAGGCCGCCGGGGTGGACATCGGCCATGCCCTGGACGCCTGCCCGGGTCATCTGCTGGACAGCCGCTTCGACCTGTACGACCGCTTCTTCCAGCTGGGCCGCAACCGCGACGACCCGCTCGGCCTGGATGCGGCGGCGCTGGCGCTGTCGTGCCAGCTGTTCGTGCAGCCCAGCGCCACCACCCGCACCTGGCTGCGCGGCGAGGTGCACGCGCTGTTCCGCATGCTGCACGCCGCATTCGCCACCACGCCGCGCACGCACGCCTGGGCAGCGGGTGATGCTTGACGTCGCGCGGCGCATCCGTGAAGGTGCGCAGCGCCTCCTTTCGCTTCGTGGATCACGCCATGTCCCTGCCACGCCTTGCCGCCTGCCTGTCCGTGTTGCTGCTGCTGGGCGGCTGCGCCAGCGCCGGCGAACACTGGGTGGAACTGGGCGGCGCGCGCTACCACGTGGAACTGGCGCAGGACGACGCCAGCCGCGCCCGCGGCCTGATGTTCCGCGACCACATGGACGCGGACCGCGGCATGCTGTTCATCCACGACCGCGTGGAACCGCAGGCGTACTGGATGAAGAACACCCGCATCCCGCTGGACATCCTCTACTTCGACGACGCCCGCCGGCTGGTCAGCCAGCAGCGCGACGTGCCGCCCTGCTCGGCCGGCGATGCCTGCCCGCCGTACCCCAGCTTCAAGCCGGCGCGCTACGTGCTGGAACTCAACGCCGGCCAGGCGGCGAAGCTGAAACTGCAGGACGGCACCGAGCTGGTGTTCGGCCCCGGCATTGCCAAGGGCAGGTAACCGCGCGCCCACGCCGGGCCGCCGCACGCCTTGAACCGGCCACGCTTTGCCGCCAGTCTTGGGGCATGTCCGACACACGCCTTACCCTGCCGCAGTGGGACGCGCTGGCCGAGCTGGCCGACGACGCGTTGCCGTTGCTGCCGACCGCGCTGCTGATCGCGCGCGACGAATACCCGCACCTGGACCCGGGCCGCTACGACCGCCTGCTGCAGGCCCATGCCGACCACCTGCGGGTGGAAGTGGAGGCCATCGCCGAGTGGCCGCTGAAAGTCGCCGCCATCAACCACCACCTGTTCAACGAGCTGGGCTACAGCGGCAACCACGACGCCTATTACGACCCGCGCAACAGCTATCTCAACGAGGTGGTCACGCGCCGGCTGGGCAACCCGATCTCGCTGGCGCTGGTACAGATGGATGTCTGCCGGCGGCTCGGCCTGCCGCTGGAGGGCATCTCCTTCCCCGGCCATTTCCTGGTGCGGCTGCCGGTGGAGGAAGGGGTGCTGGTCATGGACCCGTTCAACGGCGGCCGCCCGCTGGGCGTGGACGAACTGCGCGAACGCGCCCGCAACAACCTGGGCGGCGAGACCCCCGACGACCAGGTGCTGGCGCAGATCCTCGACCCGGCGCCGGCGCGCGCGATCCTGATGCGCATGCTGCGCAACCTGTATGGCGTGTATGCCGAACGCGAAGAGTGGGACCGCGCCGCGCGCAGCGCCGACCGCATCCTGAAACTGGCCCCGGAGCAGAGCGAGGCGCTGCGCGACCGCGGCCTGGCCTACCTGCGCCTGGACCACCTGGCCGGCGCGCGCGCGGACCTGTCGCTGTACCTGCGGCGCGAACCCGATGCCGCCGACGCGGCGCAGGTGCGCGAACGCCTGATCGACACCGGTGCCGGGCGGCCGCAGCTGCATTGAGGCGGCCGCGGCGGCGCCGTGGCCGCCACGACCGGGCCGGACTCAGTCCAGCTCCACCATTTCGAAATCGTCCTTGGTGGTGCCGCAGTCCGGGCAGGTCCAGGTCTCGGGCACGTCTTCCCAGCGCGTGCCCGCGGCGATGCCTTCTTCGGGCAGGCCTTCGGCTTCGTTGTAGATGAAGCCGCAGACGACGCACATCCAGGTGCGCAGGGTGGAGGCGGAAGCGTCGGACATCGGATAATCACGGCAACACGAGGGCGGTCGCTGATTGTCCCATTCCCGCCGCCGTACAGGTAGCCATCCATGCCCCAGCCTGCTCGCGCCGCCCGCGGCGTCTATCTGATCACTCCCGACGAGGCCGACACCGCGCGCCTGCTCGAACGCGTGCAGCCGCTGCTCGGCGCCGGCGCCACCTGGCTGCAGTACCGCAACAAGGCCGCCGATGCCGGCACCCGGCGGGTACAGGCCCGGGCCCTGCAGGACGTGTGCGCGGCCGCCGGGGTCCCGCTGATCATCAACGATGATGCCGCCCTGGCCGCCGCCGTCGGCGCGGCCGGCGTGCACCTGGGCGAAGACGACGGCGACATCGCCGCCGCGCGCGCGCTGCTCGGCCCCGGCGCCCTCATCGGCGCCTCCTGCTACGACCAGTTGGAACTGGCGCGGCGGGCGGTGGCTGCCGGCGCCAGCTACGTCGCGTTCGGTGCGTTCTTCCCCAGCCGCAGCAAGGCCACCACCCGGCGCGCGCATCCGCGGCTGCTGCATGAGGCCGCTGCGCTCGGCGTGCCGCGCGTGGCCATCGGCGGCTTGGCCGCGGACAATGCCGCGCCGCTGGTCGCGGCCGGCGCCGACCTGCTGGCGGTCATCAGCAGCGTGTTCGCCGCCGATGACCCGGTGGCCGCGCTGCGCGGCTACCAGGCCTGTTTCCCGGCGCCCTGAGCGGCGGCGGCGCCGCCGGCGGGTGCCACGCACGAACCGGCAAGGCGCGGCATGCCGCGCACAGCGCGGCCTCCACTTCGTCGTCCAACGGCGCCCTTCTCCCGGCGGGAGAAGGGCCTGGACGGCGCTTACTCCAGCGCCGCCTTGACCGCCGCCGGATCGGCCAGCGCCTGCACCTGGCGGATCAGGCGCACGGTGTTGCCGCCGAGGATGGCGCTGACCTGGCGTTCGTCATAGCCGGCATCGAGCAGCGCCTGCACCACCTTGGGCAGCGCGGCGATGTCCTCGTAACCCTCCACGCCACCGCCGCCGTCCCAGTCCGCGCCCAGGCCGACGTGCTCCCAGCCGGCCACCTTGATGATGTGCAGCAGGTGGCGCATGTAGTCGTCGAAATCGGCCTTGCGGATGTTGTACTTGGCGTCCAGCGCGGCCAGCTGCGCCTTGAGCTGCGCGCGCTCGGCATCGGTCGGGGCGGTGCGGTCGTCGAAGGCGTCGTAGAGCTTGCGCCGCTCGGCGCGGTACTCCGGGGTGGCGCCGGTGTCGATCAGGTAACCGCCCAGCGAGTTCACCTGGATCACGCCGCCCTTCTTCGCCAGTGCGCGGATGCGCGCGTCGTCGATGTTGCGCGAATGCGCGAACACGTCGGAGGCGCCGCTGTGCGAGAGGATGATCGGCGCCTTGCTCAGCGCCAGCATCTGGTCGAACACCGTGTTGGACGCATGCGACTGGTCGATGATGATGCCCAGCCGGTTGGCCTGCGCGATCAACGCCTTGCCCTTCTCGCTGAGGCCGCCGTGCTCGCCTTCCGGGGCCACGCCCATGCCGGCCGAATCGGCGAAATCGTTGTGGCTGATGTGCGCCAGCGAGATCATCCGCAGGCCCTGCTTGTAGTAGAAGCTGAGCAGGCTGGGGTCGGCCTCCAGCGGGTAGGCGTTCTCCATGCTGATGTAGACCGACTTCCTGCCCGCGGCCTTGATCCGCGCCGCGTCGTCGGCGGTGGTGGCCAGTTCGAACTTGTCCGGGTTGGCGGCCACCATCTCGCGGATCTCGGACAGGCGCCTGAGCCCGGCGTCGCGCGCCTTCAGGTTGCCGCCGGCATCGCGTTCGCCCTGGCTGGTGAACACCACCCAGAAGCCGCCATCGAGCCCACCTTCGACCATGCGCGGGTAATCGACCTGCGAACCGTCTTCCTGGAAGGAATGGCGGTCGGTGATCTTCCAGCCCGGCCTGGAAAACAGCGCCGGCGTATCGAGATGGGTGTCGAGGTTGATCGCTCCGGCCTGGACGGCGCGCGCGCGCTCGGAGATCTTCGCCGGGCCGGTACCGGCCTGGGCGGTGGCGGCGACAGCCAGCAGCAGCGCGGCGGACAACGCACCGGCCTTGAACGTCATGTCGAACTTCATGGCTCTCCCTTGGGGACGGATCGTGGCGCATTCTTGCATGCGCCCGGCGCGCACCAGCAGGCCATTGGTCATGGATCCGGCGGCGCGTGGCAGCGCCCGGCGCGAAAGCGGACAATAGGCATATTCCCCTGCCACGCAGCGATGCCATGTCCCCGACCCTGAACCACGAACACTCCCATGCCCTGTTCACCCGCGCGCAGCAACTGCTGCCCGGCGGCGTCAACTCGCCGGTGCGCGCGTTCAAGTCGGTCGGCGGCGAGCCGTTCTTCGTGCAGCGCGCAGACGGCGCCTACCTGCACGACGTCGATGGCAACCGCTACATCGACTACGTCGGCTCGTGGGGCCCGATGATCGTCGGCCACAACCACCCGGCGGTGCGCGAGGCGGTGCAGCAGGCCATCGGCAACGGCCTGTCGTTCGGCGCGCCGTGCCCGGCCGAGGTGACCATGGCCGAGACCATCATCCGGCTGGTGCCGTCGTGCGAGATGGTGCGCATGGTCAACTCCGGCACCGAGGCGACGCTGTCGGCGATCCGCCTGGCGCGCGGCGCCACCGGCCGCAGCAAGATCGTCAAGTTCGAAGGCTGCTACCACGGTCATGGCGATTCGTTCCTGGTCAAGGCCGGCAGCGGCATGCTGACCCTGGGCGTGCCGACCTCGCCGGGCGTGCCGGCCGGGCTCAGCGAGCTCACCCTCACCCTGCCCTACAACGACTTCGAGGCGGCCACCGCGCTGTTCGAGCAGCAGGGCGGCGAGATCGCCGGCCTGATCATCGAGCCGGTGGTCGGCAACGCCAACTGCATCCCGCCGCGCGACGGCTACCTGCAGCACCTGCGCGCACTGTGCACGCGGCATGGCGCGCTGCTGATCTTCGACGAGGTGATGACCGGCTTCCGCGTGGCGCTGGGCGGTGCGCAGGCGCACTACGGCATCACCCCGGACCTGACCACCTTCGGCAAGATCATCGGCGGCGGCATGCCGGTGGGCGCCTATGGCGGCCGCCGCGCGCTGATGCAGCAGATCGCCCCGGCCGGCCCGATCTACCAGGCCGGCACGCTCAGCGGCAATCCGGTGGCGATGGCCGCGGGCCTGGCGATGCTGGAACTGATCCAGCAGCCGGGCTTCCACGCCGACCTGGCCGCACGCACCGCACGCCTGTGCGAGGGCCTGGAAGCGGCCGCGCGCGACGCCGGCGTCGCCGTCACCACCACCTGCGTCGGGGCGATGTTCGGGCTGTTCTTCACCACGGAAAAGGTGGAAACCTACGCCCAGGCCACCGCCTGCGACATCCCCGCGTTCAACCGCTTCTTCCACGCGATGCTGGAGCGCGGCGTGTTCCTGGCGCCGTCGGCCTACGAGGCCGGCTTCCTGTCCAGCGCGCACGACGATGCGGTGATCGATGCCACCCTGGCCGCCGCACGCGAGGCGTTCAAGGTGGTCGCGGCCGGTTGATCGCCCTTCACCGCTTCCGTGCAGGGGTGGCGATGCAGGCCACGACCGGGGCTTTCGCAGGCATGTTCCGGTCGCGACGGATGCCGCTCCCACGGAGACGGCATCCATGATTCCGATGATCCACGCCCTGCTGCTCGACTTCGACGGTCTGCTGGCCGACTACGACCATCCGCGCCATCTCCGGCATCTGGCGCAGGCCGCGGGATGCACGCCGGCGGTGATCGACGCACAGCTGCGTGGCGCCGGCCTGGAGCTGGCGCACGCGCGCGGCGAGCTGGATGGCGACGCGCTGCTGCGGGCGTTGAACACCCGCCTCGGCACCGGCCTGGCCGCCGCCGACTGGCTGGCCGCACGCACCCGGGCCAGCACCCTGCGCCGCGACACGCTCGCCCTGCTGCAACGGCTGCGCCCCGATGTCCGCGTCGCCGTACTGACCAACAACGGCGCCTTGAGCGCGGCCGCCATCGCCGCACTGCTGCCCGGCATCGAAGTGCTGTGCAGCGCCACGCTGGGCGTGCGCAAACCCGACCCGCGCATCTACCTGGCCGCCGCCGAAAGGCTGGGCTGCGCACCGGCGCGCACGCTGTTCATCGATCATCTGTTCCGCAACGTGCAGGGCGCACGCAGCGCCGGCCTGCACGCCGACACCGCGCACCACACCCAATCACTGCGCCGCGTGCTGCGGCGCTGGCACCTGCTGTGAACCGCCACCCAGCGCATTGCGCAGCCGCGCCGCCAACGGCTCCAGTTGCGCCATCGTCGACGGGGCCGGAACGCCCATCGGGTAGACCTCCAGCAGGCCGTCTCCATGCCTGCGCGGCTGCACATGCAGATGGAAATGCGGCACTTCCTGTCCGCCGGCTTCGCCGTTGGATTGCCACAGGTTGAGCCCGTCCGGTGCGAGCGTGTCGCGCAACGCCCGCGCCACCCGATGGGCCACGCGCATCACCTGCCCCGCAAGGGCTTCGTCCAGCGCGCAGAGGGTTTCGGCATGCTGCCGGGGAACTACCAGCACATGCCCGGGCACGGCTTGGCGCAGGTCCATGAAGGCCACCACCTGCGCGTCTTCCCACACCATCCTGGCCGGCAACTCGCCGGCCAGGATGGCGCAGAATACACATCCCTGCATCAGCGCGAAGCCACGTACGCCGCGATCGCCTCGCGCACGCGCTTGAGGCCCTCGGCCAGCTCCTCGTCGGTGATGTTCAGCGGCGGCACGAAGCGCAGCACGCTGGTGCCGGCCTGCAGGATCAGCACCTGCTTCTCGGCGGCCAGGTCGAGCAGCGCGCCGATATCGGCCACGTACTCGGGCTTGAGCACCGCGCCGATCATCAGGCCCATGCCGCGCACCTGCTCGAACACGCCGAACTCGGCGCCGATCGCCTCCAGCCCGGCCTTGAGCGCGGCCGACTGCCGGGCCACGTTGGCCTTGATCGCATCCGAGGCCAGCGTGCGCAGCGCCACCCGCGCCACCGCCGCGGCCAGCGGGTTGCCGCCGAAGGTGGTGCCGTGGGCGCCGACGCCCATGACCTCGGCCACCTTCGGGCCGGCCAGCATGGCGCCGACCGGGAAGCCGCCGCCCAGCGCCTTGGCCAGGCTGACGATGTCAGGGGTCACGCCCCAGTTCCAGTGCGCGAACAGCTGGCCGGTACGGCCCATGCCCACCTGGATCTCGTCCAGCACCAGCAGCGCGTCGTGCTGGTCGCACAGCTCGCGGGCACGGCGCATGAACTCGGCCGAAGCCGGCATCACCCCGCCCTCGCCCTGCACCGGCTCGAACATCACCGCGGCCACGTCGCCGCCGGCCATGGCCGCTTCCAGCTGCGCCACGTCGTTGAAATCGGCATAGCGGAAACCGCCGGGCAGCGGCTCGTAGCCCTCCTGGTACTTGGGCTGGGCGGTGGCCGTCACCGTGGCCAGGGTGCGGCCGTGGAAGCTGCCGCGGAAGGTAACGATGACGCGTTTCTCCGGCGGCCGGCCCTGTGCCGCGGCCCACTTGCGCACCAGCTTGATCGCCACTTCATTGGCCTCGGCGCCGGAGTTGCACAGGAACACGCGGCTGGCGAAGCGCGAGGCCTCCACCAGCTCCTGCGCCAGGTGCAGCGGCGGCTCGCTGTAGAACATGTTGCTGGTGTGCCACAGCTTGTCGGCCTGGGCCAGCAGCGCGGCCTTCAGGTCGGGGTTGTTGTGGCCGAGGCTGCACACCGCGATGCCGGCCGCCAGGTCGATGAACTCGCGCCCCTGCGTATCCCAGAGCCGCGCTCCCTGGCCGCGCTCGAGCACCAGCTGGCGGGGCCGGTACACCGGCAGGTAGTACTGCGACAGGGACAACAGCGGCTCGGCGACAGCGGTCATGGCGTTCCGGTAGATGTGGGCGAAAGGCGCATTCTCCCCCATTAACCGGGCTGCGGCACAATAGGCCCATGCGACTGTTCTCCACCCCGCAGCTCAACCCCGCCTCCGAGACCGGCTGGCGCCGCCGATGGTTCGACATCATCCATCGGCGCGACACCCGCCCCTCGCGCAATTTCGACCTGTTGCTGGTCTACGCCATCGTCGCCAGCGTGCTGGTGGTGATGTTCGACAGCGTGCAGCACATCCATGCCGCCTGGGCGTCGTGGTTCTACGTGGTCGAGTGGGGCTTCACCCTGCTGTTCACCGCCGAGTACGTGCTGCGGCTGCTGGTGGTGCGGCGGCCGCTGCGCTATGCGCTCAGCATCTGGGGCGTCATCGACCTGCTGGCGATCCTGCCCACCTACATCTCGCTGCTGCTGCCGGGCGCGCAGTCGCTGCTGGTGGTGCGCGCGCTGCGCATCCTGCGCGTGTTCCGCATCCTCAAGCTGACCCGCTACATCGAGGAGAGCGGCATCCTGATGCAGGCGCTGTGGCGCAGCCGCCGCAAGATCCTGCTGTTCCTGTCGATGGTGATCACCATCGCCATCATCGCCGGCTCGCTGATGTACGTCATCGAGGGCCCGAGCCACGGCTTCAGCAGCATCCCGGCCAGCATGTACTGGGCGGTGGTGACCATGGCCACGGTCGGCTTCGGCGACATCGTGCCGCAGACCACGCTGGGGCGCTTCGTCACCTCGGTGCTGATCCTGATCGGCTACAGCATCATCGCCGTGCCCACCGGCATCTACACCGCCGAACTGGCCAACGGCATGCGCCAGGCCGAAGCCTGGCGCCGCCGCCGCGACGACCGCGGCTGCATCGTCTGCGGCCACGAGGGCCACGAGCAGGAAGCACGCTACTGCAACCACTGCGGGCATGAACTGCCGGAGCCGCTGGAGCCCTGAGCGACGCGCGCGACGGCGCTGCCGGGCGCAACGCCGCGGCCGGCGGCGCTGTTTCAGTCCAGGAACAGGTCGGGCAGCAGCGACCGCGACGGATCGACCGCATAGCCGGACAGGTCGCCGACCCCGGCCTGCGCCAGCACCTCGTCGTCGATCAGGAAGTGGCCGCTGAAACCGGCCGCCTCGCGCACCAGCACCGCATGCGCGGCATCGGCCATGATCTCCGGGCGCCGGCAGCCGGCGGCATCGACCCCGGGAATCATGTTGATCGCATCGGTGGCGATGACCGTGCGCGGCCACAGCGCATTGACCGCCACCCCCTGCGGGCCGAACTCGGCGGCCAGGCCCAGGGTCACGAAGCTCATGCCCATCTTGGCCAGGGTGTAGCCGGTATGCGGCCCCCACCATTTCGGGTCCAGGCTCGGCGGCGGCGCCAGGGTCAGGATGTGCGGGTTCGGCGCCTGCAGCAGGTGCGGCAGGCAGGCCTGCGCGCACAGGAAGCTGCCGCGCGCGTTGACCTGCTGCATCAGGTCGAAGCGCTTCATCGGCGTGTCCAGCGTGCCACGCAGCCAGATCGCCGAGGCATTGTTGACCAGGATATCGATGCCGCCGAAGGTGTCGACCGTGGCCGCCACCGCCGCGCGCACCTGGTCTTCCTCGCGGATGTCGCATTTCAGTGCGAGGCCGCGGCCGCCGGCCGCGTTCACCGCGTCGACCGCGGTATGGATGGTGCCCGGCAGCTTGGGGTTGGGCACCGCCGACTTGGCGGCGATGGCCACGTTGGCGCCGTCGCGCGCGGCGCGCAGCGCGATCGCCAGGCCGATGCCGCGCGAGGCGCCGGTGATGAAGAGGGTCTTGCCTTGCAGGGTGCTCATGCGCGACTCCGCGATGCCGATGGAAGCGGAGCGCATTATGCGCCACCGGCACCGCCACCCCTTCCGGCAGCGCGCGAACACCTGCCGTTAATCCGCGATGCCGATACTGGCGCCCTTCCACAGTTGTCGTGCGTTGCCATGAAATCCCTGCCTGTTGCCGTCTGCCTGCTGCTCGCCCTGTCCCTGCCCGCCTGCCAGAAGCGCGCCGCGTCGTCCGGCGAGGCGACATACCCGCGCGACGTCGCCGGGCAGACCACCGGCCTGGGCAACGGCGATGCCACGCCGGTGCGGATCGACGCCAGCGCGGTATGGAGCGGCTCGACCGATGCCTGCCGCCAGGCGGCCACGCCGGCGGGCAGCCACTGCGTGGTCGATGCGATGCGCAGCGCCGGCGCGACACCGGCCGCGATCGCCGCCGCGCAGCGCCTGGCGGCACAGGGCGAGTCCGGCTATGTCAGCGCCTGGGACGACCAGTCCGGGGTGGGCGTGGCGACCCTGGAGTTCCCGTTGCGCGCCAACACCAACCAGGGCACCTGGCTGGTGGACGCCAGCGGCCGGACCATCGACGTGGATGCGGACGTGCTGCCCGACAGCGCCCGCAGCCAGGCGCAGGCCAGGGCATTTTTCGACAGGCACCCGCAGGCCGTGCCATTCGCACCGGCGCAGCCCGCCGGCACCGCGCCGCTGCCCGACGGCGGCGTGCGCCTGCTGTACGCCATGCCACTGCGCGGCTGCCACGCCTGCGCCGACGACGGCACGCTCACGCTGGGCTACGACTTCGACGCCGGGCGCCGCTACATCGGCCGGCAGGTGGTGGAGGTGCGCTGAGCCGCGCCAGCGCGTTGTCCGCCAGGCCGGCGCAAGGCAGCCGCGCAGGATCGCAACGCTGCAACGAACCCACCGTGGAGCGGAGCAAGCGCCGCTCCACGCGCATTGCCAACGTGATGGAGCAGCGCCCCCCATTCTGTCGAGAGGGCGCGCCAAAGCCGCGGGGGACAGGCAAGGCGGCGAGTCGGAGCCCAAAGCCGCACGGCAGGGTTCTGGGATGCAGTCCGCCACGCCGGCCCCGTCACATCTTCGGGCCCTGCCCCTCGTTGTCTTCCCAGTGCAGGATGCGCCGGGTCACGAAGCGGTACACCGGCTTGCCGGTGGCGAACCACAGCTCGCGCACCCACGAATGGCGCTTGAGCAGGCGCAGCTCCACCGGGGTCAACGCCTGGCGGCAGTACATGCGCTTGTGCTTGAGCAGATGGCGCAGGTCCTCGCGCGCGAGCAGGCGCATCCAGCGCGAGCGCGGATCGCCGCAGACCGCGAGCTGGAAGTCGATCAGCGCCGGCGAGCCATCGGCGCGCACCAGCCAGTTGGCTTCCTTGGCCAGGTCGTTGTGGGCGATGCCCTGGCGGTGCACCTGCTGCAGCAGGCGGCGCGCGGCATGGAACCAGGCCACGTCGCCACGCGGCGGGCGCAGGTGCATGGCCGCCCCCTCCATGTAACTGCGGTCCAACCAGCGCCCGTCCCAGGCCAGCAGCCGCGGGGTGGCCTCCATTGCGCCCAGCTTCGCCAGCGCGCGCGCCTCGCGCCGCGCCAGCCACCAGGCCGGCAGCCGCAGCCACCACGCGGTGGCGCCGAGATCGCGGCGCACGAAGCGGCGGCCGCCCTCGCGCACCACCAGGATGCGGCCGAAGCTGTCGGATTTGAGGATCTGGACGCCGTCGTCGTGGGGAGTGGCCATCGCCGCCATTCTAGCCGCTGGCCGTCGCCGGCCGGACCGGTCGCGGCCCTGCACGGGCACCGCGCTACCTGCATGGCCGCTGTCGGGAACCGCGGCGCAAGCGAGCGGTCAGACACCCGCGCCCTTCTATAATCCCGCGATGCAACCTTCCTGGATCGACTCCCTCCTGGCCTGGATCGCCGCGCACCCGGTACTGGCCGGCGGCGCCGTCTTCGCCATCGCCTTCTGCGACGCCGTGATCATCCTCGGCGCGATCGTGCCGGCATTGCCGTTGATGATCGCCGTCGGCGTGCTGATCGGCATGGGCGAAATCTCCGGCCCCTACGCGGTGGCCTGCGCCGCGCTCGGTGCCTTCTGCGGCGACGGCCTGAGCTACTGGGTCGGCCGGCGCTGGGGCGACCGCCTGCGCGGGGTCTGGCCGTTCAGCCGCTACCCGCAGCTGCTGGAACGCGGCGAACTGCTGTTCAGGCGCAACGCCTTCAAGAGCATCCTGGTGGCGCGCTATGTCGGCGCGATCCGTCCGTTCGTGCCGGCCATCGCCGGCATGGCCAGGATGCCGCTGGCGCGCTACGCACAACCCAGCGCCGTCGCCAGCCTGTCGTGGGCGGTGCTGTTCCTGCTGCCGGGCTGGGCGCTGGGACAGGCCTACGACGCGGTGGCCGCGGTCGCCGGCCGACTGTTCGTGGTGGTGGCACTGCTCGGGGTGATGCTGGGCCTGGTATGGGCCATCGTGCTGTATGGCTACCGCTGGTCGGCCGCGCGCATGGACGGCTGGCTGGCGCGCCTGCTGCGCTGGTCGCAGCGCCACCCGCACCTGCTCGGCCGCTACTGGAACGACCTGTTCGACCCGCGCCGGCGCGAATCGGTGCCGCTGGCGATGCTGGCATTGATGCTGCTGCTGCTGGGCTGGGGCTGGTTCGTGCTGCTGATGGTGGTGGTCGGCCACGGCGAGCCGCTGTCGCTGGACCTGGCCGTGCACCACCTGATGCTGGCCCTGCGCAACCCGCTGGCCGACTACCCGATGGCGGCGCTGGCCTCGCTGGGCGACTGGCAGGTGCTGCTGCCGGCGATCGCCGCGGGCATGGGCTACCTGGCCTGGCGGCGGCGCTGGATGGCCGCCGCACACTGGCTGGCGGCACTGGCGTTCGGCCTGGCGCTGACCAAGCTGCTGGGCGCCACCGTGGACGTGGTGCGGCCACCGGCCGCCAGCAGCGGCTTCGGCTTCCCGTCGGTGTCGGTGACCATGGCCACCATCACCTTCGGCTTCTTCGCCGTGCTGATCAGCCGCGAGCTGCCCGGGCGCACGCGGGTGTGGCCGTACCTGGTGTCGGGCATCGTGGTCACCATCATCGGCTTCGCCCGCCTGTACCTGGGCGCGCACTGGCTCAGCGACGTCATCGGCGGCATGTTGTTCGGCATCTTCTGGCTGCTGGTGCTGGGCATCGCCTACCGCCGCCGCTTCAACCGCTCGTTCTGGGTCAAGCCGGTGACCTGGCTGTTCTACGGCGTCTTCCTGCTGGCCGGGTTCTGGTATGCGCCGCGCAACGTGGCCGCCAAGCTGGCCAAGTTCGAACCGGCAGCCGAGGCGCCACGGATGATGGATGCGGCGTGGTGGTGGCAGGACGGCTGGCGCGAGCTGCCGGCGCGCCGCAACGAATTCGACGACGACCAGCGCTGGCCGCTGGACGTGCAGGTGGCCGGGCCGCTGGCGCCGCTGCGCCAGCAGCTGGAACGCAATGGCTGGACGCTGCAGCCGCAGGCCGGCTGGCAGCAGGCATTGAGCATGCTCGACAGCAAGGCCACGCCGGACCAGGTGCCGGTGTTGCCGGCGACGCTGGACACCCATGTCGAATCGCTGCTGATGCTGCGCCGGGGCACGCGCCCGGACGAGCTGTATGCGCTGCGCCTGTGGCCGGCGCCGGTGCGGCTGCAACCGGGCCAGGCGCCATTGTGGCTGGGCAGCGCGCAGACCCTGCGCTACCAGCGGCACTTCAAGCTGTTCGGGCTGTGGCTGCCGCTGCGCGGCGTGGACCCGGCGCTGGAGGCGGTGACGCAGTCGCTGGACGGAATGGAAACCCGCACCCAGCCCATGCCCGAGAACGGAATGCAGCTGCTGATGATCCGCAGCGACCGCGCCCCGTGACCACGGCGGCGCGGTGCGGGCCTGCCCGCGGCGGGTCTCGTGGCGCGGCTACGGCTCCGCCCCGGCGGGCGGTTCGAAATCGGGAATCCAGCTGATCAGCCGCTCCAGCCGCAGGTGCGGATCGTCTTCCTGCAGCAGCACCAGCCGCTGCTCCTCGTCCAGCGGCAGCAGTTCGCCCAGCCGCCAGCCCACCCAGGCGGCCTGGTCCAGCTGCGCCGGGCCGGCGCCGGCGAACTCGCCGCCGGCCTGTTCCAGGATGCGCTCCAGCAGCAGGCCCAGCAGCGCATGCTCCGGGCGCAGCTCGTCGTCGTGGTCCGGCTCGCGCCATTGGATCTGGCCCACCACCAGGCCGTTGTCGCGCACCCGCGTGCGCTCGACGTGGAAGCGGCGGCCGCCACGCAGGCGCAGCAGCAGCACGCCGTCGGCACCGACATCGAAATCCTCGATCAACGCCTCCACGCCCCACGCCGCGGGCGTGGCCGGCGCACCGACTTCTTCGCCGTCCAGGATCAGGCAGATGCCGAAGGTGCCGCCGTGGCGGCCGCATTCGCGCACCAGGTCCATGTAGCGCGGCTCGAACACGCGCAGCCCGAGCGCGGCGCCGGGCAACAACACGCCGTGCAACGGGAACAGGGGCAGGGTCTGGGTATCGGTCATCGGCCGGGCCGGGCTCCTCGGGCGGGGAAATCGACAACGAGGGTAGCGCATGTCCCGCGCCACCCCCGCGCTGCGCCCGGCAGCGGTATCAGCCCTGCAGTTGCGCCAGGAAACGGCGTGGCGCGCCGTCGAAGCCGCCGTTGGACATGAACACCACGTGGTCGCCATCACGCACCGCTTCGCCCAGCCGCGCCAGCAGCGCGTCGGTATCGGCCACCGCCTGCGCCTGCCCGCGCACCGCCGCGATCACCGCGGCCGCATCCCACGGCAGCTCCGGGCGGGCGAGGAACACCACCGCGTCGGCGATGTCCAGCGACGGCGCCAGCGCCGCGGCATGCGCGCCCAGCCGCATCGAATTGCTGCGGGGCTCCATCGCCACCACGATCCGCGCCGGCCCGACCTTCGCGCGCAGGCCTTCCAGCGTGGTGTGGATGGCGGTGGGATGGTGGGCGAAGTCGTCGTAGATGGTCACGCCGCGCGCCTGGCCGATCACTTCCAGCCGGCGCTTGACGCTCTGGAAGCCGGCCAGCGCCGGCGCCACCGCGGCCAGGTCCACGCCCACCGCTTGCGCGGCGGCCAGCGCCGCCAGGCCGTTGAGCACGTTGTGGCGGCCCAGCAGAGGCCAGCGCACCTGCGCCACCTCCACGCCCCGGTGCAGCACCACGAACGCGCTGCCGTCCTGCTCGACCAGGCGCGCGCTCCATTCCAGCGCGGGGTCGAAACCGAAGCGCTCAACCGGCGTCCAGCAGCCCATCGCCAACACCTCGGCCAGGCGCTCGTCCTCGCCGTTGACGATCAGCCGGCCGCGCCCGGGCACGGTGCGCACCAAGTGGTGGAACTGGCGCTGGATCGCGGCCACGTCCGGGAAGATGTCGGCGTGGTCGTATTCCAGGTTGTTGAGGATCGCCACCAGCGGCCGGTAATGGACGAACTTGCTGCGCTTGTCGAAGAACGCGGTGTCGTATTCGTCGGCCTCGACCACGAACTCGCGACCGCCGCCGAGGCGTGCCGAAACCCCGAAGTCCTCGGCCACGCCGCCGATCAGGAAGCCCGGCTCGCGCCCGGCCGCCTGCAGCAGGAAGGCCAGGATGGTGGTCGTGGTGGTCTTGCCATGGGTACCGGCCACCGCCAGCGTGTCGCGGCCCGGCAGCACGTTTTCGGCCAGCCACTGCGCACCGCTGGTGTAGCGGCGGCCGGCATCGAGCACCGCCTCCACCGCCGCGTTGCCGCGCGACAGCGCGTTGCCGATCACGATCTCGTCGCAATCGGCGCCGATGTTGCCGGGCAGGTAGCCCTGCGCCAGGCTGATGCCCAGCGTCTCCAGCTGGGTGGACATGGGCGGGTACACCGCCTGGTCGCTGCCTTCGACCGCGTGGCCGAGTTCGCGGGCCAGGGCGGCCACGCCGCCCATGAAAGTACCGGCGATGCCGAGGATATGGAGCTTGCTCATGCGCCGATTGTCGCCGATGCGGCGGCGCGCGGGTATGTCATCCCGGCATTACCCCTACCCGCCTGTAGGGGAAACTCCTATACCGCTGGGGGGCATTCATACCGAGAATACACGGGCCAGCCGCAGTATCCCTCAGGTCCTACTCCCCAAGAGGCCATCCCCAGGGAGCTCATGCTGCGGGGCTCTGAGCACGCCCACCTGCTGGCCCCTGTACGACGAACGCCCCGGACCAGCCGATGGTCCGGGGCGTTCGCTTGTGCGCCCGCTCCGGCGCAGGTCCGGAGCGGGAGGCAAGGCATCAGCGCTTGATCGCCGCCAGGATGCGGGCCAGCACTTCGTCCAGCGCGCCGACGCCGTCGACACGGGCCAGCGTGCCCTTGCCGGCGTAGAAATCGATCACCGGCGCGGTGGAGTCGTTGTAGACCTGCAGGCGCTGGCGCACCGATTCGGGGTTGTCGTCGGCACGCCCCTGCTCCTTGGCGCGGCCGGCGATGCGCTCGACCAGCAGCTCGGTCGGCACATCCAGCTGCACGATGGCGTCCAGCGGCTGCTGCAGGCGGGCCAGCAGTTCGCCCAGCGCGTTGGCCTGGGCCACGTTGCGCGGGTAACCGTCGAGAATGAAACCGTTGGCGACGTCGGCCTGGGCCAGGCGGGCTTCGAGCATGCCCAGCAGGATGTCGTCGGACACCAAGTTGCCGGCATCCATCACCGCCTTGGCCTGCTTGCCCAGCTCGGTGCCGGCAGCCACTTCGGCGCGCAGCAGGTCGCCGGTGGAGATGTGCGGAATCCGCAGCTCTTCCTTCAGGCGGGTCGCCTGCGTGCCCTTGCCCGAACCGGGCGGTCCCAACAGAACCAATCGCATTCCTGACTCCCTTGTATGTAGAGGACGTTTCTTTCAGGGACGGACAGCGGCGTTAGACTCATGGGCCGATTCACGCTGCACCGCAATAACGCAGCTTACCGCATCCGGCCAATGTCCCGGAAATGTCCCCCGCCCGGAGAATCCCTCCCATGTCCAAAGGTACCCTGCTCTACGCCCAGTCAGGTGGCGTGACCGCCGTCATCAACGCCACCGCGTCGGCCGTCATCGCCGAAGCAAGGGCCAGCAGAATCAAAGTGTTGGCCGCTCGCAACGGCATCCTGGGCGCGCTGCGCGAGGACCTGATCGACACCTCCCGCGAGTCGGCCGCCAGCATCGCCGCGCTGGCCCATACCCCGGGCGGCGCGTTCGGCTCGTGCCGCTACAAGCTCAAGTCGCTGGAGGCGGACCGGGCCCGCTACGCGCGCCTGCTGGAGGTGTTCAGGGCGCACGACGTGCGCTGGTTCCTCTACAACGGCGGCAACGATTCGGCCGATACCGCGCTGAAGGTCTCGCAGCTGGCCCGCGAGTTCGACTACCCGCTGACCTGCGTGGGCGTGCCCAAGACCATCGACAACGACCTGGCGGTCACCGACACCTGCCCCGGCTTCGGCTCGGCGGCCAAGTACACCGCGGTATCGGTGCGCGAGGCCGCGCTGGACGTTGCGGCGATGGCCGAGACCTCCACCCGCGTGTTCATCTACGAGGCGATGGGCCGCCATGCCGGCTGGCTGGCCGCCGCGGCCGGGCTGGCCGGGGAAAACCCCGACGATGCGCCGCAGATCATCCTGCTGCCCGAACGCGCCTACGACGAGGCCGCCTTCCTGGCGAAGGTGAAGCAGGTGGTGGCCAGGGTGGGCTGGTGCGTGGTGGTCGCCAGCGAGGGCATCCAGAGCGCCGATGGCCGCTTCGTCGCCGACGCCGGTGGCGCCACCGACTCGTTCGGCCACACCCAGCTCGGCGGCGTGGCGTCCTACCTCGCCGGCCGGGTCAAGGCCGAGCTGGGCTACAAGGTGCACTGGACCCTGCCGGATTACCTGCAGCGCTCGGCCCGCCACGTCGCCTCGAAGACCGACTGGGAGCAGGCGCAGGCCGTGGGCAGGGCGGCGGTGCGGTTCGCGCTGGCCGGGCGCAACTCGGTGATGCCGGTGATCGCGCGCACCTCCGATGCCCCCTACCGCTGGAAGATCGAGGCCGCGCCGCTGTCCAGGGTGGCCAACCACGAGAAGAAGATGCCGGCCGGCTTCATCCGCCGCGACGGCTTCGGCATCACCGACAAGGCGCGCCGCTACCTGCAGCCGCTGATCCGTGGCGAAGCGCCGCTGCCGTGGGGCCGCGACGGACTGCCGAAGTACGTGAGCCTGAAGAACGTGGCTGTCGCCAGGAAGCTCCCGGCCTGGGAGGGCTGAGCCCATCCATGCGGCGGCGCCAGGCCATCGCCCCGCCCTCAGCTGCAGCGGCCAGTGGACAGATGCGTCGCGACTGATCGCGACGCATGCCGGCAGCGGCATTGCCGGCACCATGGAGGAGCGCTGGCCACGGCGCCGGCACCCGGCCAGGCCCACGGCACCGACGTGTTCCCAAAGCGCCCGCCCACGGCTACGATCGTGCCCACAGGCAGGGGGCCGACAGGATGTCCAGCGACGCACCACCCGGCGCCATTCTGGCGCTGCTTCTGCACGTGCTGTCCAGTGCCATCTCCGGCCAGCAACCGGGCACGGCCACCAGCGTGGCGCCCGACCCGCCTGCCGCACCTGCAGCTTCCGCCGCGCCGGATGGTGCCGCCACCCCGCTTCCAGCCGGCATGCCGGTAACCATCGAACTCGGCGAATCGCTGGCCTCATCCACACACAAGCGCGGCGACGTTTTTCCGATCGTGCTGGTCGAACCACTGCTGCTCGATGGCATCGAGCGGGTTGCCGCCGGCACCCGCGGAACCGGCCAGGTCGTCCACGCCGCCCCCGCGCGGGGAGGCGGTGCTCCCGGCGAACTGATCATTGCCGCGCGCATGCTGGAAACACCCGCCGGTCCACTGCTGCTGCGAGGCTTCAAAGTGGGGGCCAGCGGTGACGACAACAGCGGCATGGCGTTGGGCGTTTCATTCGCTGCGGGACCGTTCGCGATGTTCATCCGCGGCCGCGAAGTAGTGATACCCGAAGGGACCCGTGGCATCGCCAGAATCCGTGCCCAGCCGCGGGCCGAGCCAGGCGCCGCCGCGGACTCCGCCCCCATCCCGGCCCCCGTCGCGCCCCCGGCCACCGGCCCGGTTCCGACTCTCGATTCCGATCCTTCCCTTTCACCCACACCCGACACCCGGGACCAACCCAAGGAGTAGTTCCATGCAAGTACGCTTGTGCACGTTGACGCTTTCCGCGGCACTGCTGATCCCGTTCAGTGGTGCGGCGCAGCAGGTGGAAGAAGCGCTGACGCCCCCTCCGGCCGCCGCGGCTGCCGACACGCAGGCAGGCAACGAAGCGGCCGAGGTCAACGCCGCGGCCAGCACCCCGGCAGCGGCACCCGAAACCGTGACAAGCAATGGCAGGATCGCGCCGGCCCCGGCCGACAAGGCACAGATCGTGTTCTTCCGCCCCAGCAAGTTCGCTGGTGGCGCAATCGGCTTCAAGGTGCGCGAAGGCGAACAGGAGCTGGGCAAGCTCCGCAGCGGCAACTACTTCATCCACTTCGCCGAGCCCGGCACCCACCACTACACCGTCCACTCCGAAGCCAAGGACGTGCTGACCATGGAGGTCGAGGAGGGCGAAACCTACTTCGTGCAGGGGACGATCACGATGGGCGTGCTGGCCGGCCGCCCCAACCTGTCCCCGTCCGACGAAGCGACCTTCAACGGCATGGCCGACAAGCTCAAGCTCCGCGAGTGACCCAGCCTCACCAACGGGGGCGGCATCCCCGCCCCCCTTTGCATTCGCGCCACCGCCCGCCTCAGCGGCACGGCGTGCCCTGCACCCGCATGTCCACCGCGAACGCCGGCAGCGATGCCAGCTTGCCGGCGTCGGCCTGCTGCCGCGCTTCGCCCAGGTACACGCGCACCTGCCCCTGCCCGTCGCGCGCCAGCGGCTGCTCGACCGGGCGCCGCCAGACCTCGACCACCGCCTGCTGGCCCGGGCAGGCCGCGGACGGTATGCGGATGCGGTCGTTGAGCCGCCACCCGTCCTCGCCCGGCGTGACCCGGGTCGCTTCCCGCAGTACCGCGCGCGGCTGGCAGCGCGCATCGGTGCGTACCAGTTGCATGGCGTAGGGTGCGTCGGCCTGGCCGGTGAAACGTCCTTCGATGCGCACGCAGGCTTCGGGAATCTGCCGCACGGTATGCACCGCCCCCACCGCCTGCGCCGTACCCGGCGGGCGCTGGATCTCCGGTTGCGCGGCCGCCGGCGCCTGTGCGCCTGCGGCCAGCGGCAACAGCGCCAGCAACGATATCGACCGCATTCCACCCCGCATCTTCATCGTCCAGCCTCGCTTTTCGTCCAGAGCGCACGGTGCCAGCGCGGCGCTGAACGGCATGGCAAGCGCGTGCGGGCCGTGACAGTGAACGGCAGCTGACCCATACTCGCCACAGCTCCAGGAATCGTTGAACACCGCGACACGTACCACGGCCGCTGCATGGCTCCGGGTCTGTTCCAGTGCTTCATCCCGGCGTGTCCCGCGTTCAGCGCTGCTGGACGACATCCACCTGTGCTGGAGGGGTTCATGCTGGAACACTACGGTCTCGTCTTCGCGCTGGCGTGCGCGGTCATCGCCATCGCCTATGGTCTGTTCGCCGCCCGCTGGATATTGCGCCAGCCGGCCGGCAACGCACGCATGCAGGAGATCGCCTCGGCGATCCAGGAGGGCGCGCGCGCCTATCTCAACCGCCAGTACCTGACCATCGCCATCGCCGGCGTGGTGCTGTTCGTGCTGGTGGGCGTGTTCCTGAGCTGGTACACCGCGGTCGGCTTCGCGGTTGGCGCGGTGCTGTCCGGCGTGGCCGGCTACATCGGCATGAACGTCTCGGTGCGCGCCAACGTGCGCACCGCCGAAGCCGCGCGCAACGGCATGGGCGCGGCGATGGACGTGGCCTTCAAGGGCGGCGCGATCACCGGCATGCTGGTGGTGGGGCTGGGCCTGCTGGGCGTGGCCGGCTACTTCTTCGTGCTGCAGAAGCTGGGCCTGCCGCAGGCCGACAACCTGCACGCGCTGGTCGGCCTGGCCTTCGGCTCGTCGCTGATCTCGATCTTCGCGCGCCTGGGTGGCGGCATCTTCACCAAGGGCGCGGACGTGGGCGCCGACCTGGTGGGCAAGGTCGAAGCCGGCATTCCCGAGGACGACCCGCGCAACCCGGCGGTGATCGCCGACAACGTCGGCGACAACGTCGGCGACTGCGCCGGCATGGCCGCCGACCTGTTCGAAACCTACGCGGTGACGGTGATCGCCACCATGCTGCTGGGCGGCATGATGATGGTGCCGGGCTCGGCCGACTTCGCTGGCAAGAACGCGGTGCTGTATCCGCTGGTGCTGGGCGGCGTATCGATCCTCGCCTCGATCAGCGGCGCGATGTTCGTCAAGGTCTCCGGCAGCAAGCCCAACATCATGGGCGCGCTGTACAAGGGCGTGATCGTCTCCGGCGTGCTGGCCGCGATCGCGTTCTACCCGATCACCACCGCGCTGATGGACGACAACGCCCACGGCGCGATGAACCTCTACATCTGCGCGCTGATCGGCCTGCTGCTGACCGGCCTGATCGTGTGGATCACCGAGTACTACACCGGCACCCAGTACAAGCCGGTGCAGCACGTGGCCAAGGCCTCCACCACCGGCCACGGCACCAACATCATCGCCGGGCTGGGCGTGTCGATGAAGTCCACCGCGCTGCCGGTGGTGGCAGTGTGCGCGGCGATCTGGTTCGCGTTCCTGCACGGCGGCCTGTACGGCATCGCCATCGCCGCCACCGCGATGCTGTCGATGGCCGGCATGATCGTCGCGCTCGATGCCTACGGGCCGATCACCGACAACGCTGGTGGCATCGCCGAGATGGCCGAGCTGCCGCCGGAGATCCGCGACATCACCGACCCGCTCGATGCCGTGGGCAACACCACCAAGGCGGTCACCAAGGGCTATGCGATCGGCTCGGCCGCGCTCGCCGCGCTGGTGCTGTTCGCCGACTACACCCACAACCTGCAGGCGGCACACCCCGGCAGGTCGTTCGTGTTCGACCTGTCCGACCACCGGGTGATCATCGGCCTGCTGGTCGGCGGCCTGATCCCCTACCTGTTCGGTGCGATGGCGATGGAGGCGGTGGGCCGCGCCGCCGGCGCGGTGGTGGAGGAAGTGCGCCGCCAGTTCCGCGAGATCGCCGGGATCATGGACGGCAGCGGCAAGCCGCAGTACGACAGGGCGGTGGACATGCTGACCCGCTCGGCGATCAGGGAAATGATCGTGCCGTCGCTGCTGCCGGTGGCGGTGCCGATCGTGGTCGGCCTGCTGCTCGGGCCCGAAGCGCTGGGCGGGCTGCTGATCGGCACCATCGTCACCGGCATCTTCGTGGCGATCTCGATGACCACCGGCGGCGGCGCCTGGGACAACGCCAAGAAGTACATCGAGGACGGCCACTTCGGCGGCAAGGGCAGCGAGGCGCACAAGGCCGCGGTGACCGGCGACACCGTCGGCGATCCCTACAAGGACACCGCCGGCCCGGCGATCAACCCGCTGATCAAGATCATCAACATCGTGGCGCTGCTGCTGGTGCCGCTGCTGTAGGCCAGCCCGGTTGGCAGGCCGCCGGCCCCTCCCGCGCGTGCGGACGGGGGCCGGCGCCGGGCCGCGCCAGGGCGCCACTGCCGGGCTTCGCGCCGGCACGCAGGCCGGCACCTGGCCGCAGGCAGCCGGCAGCACGGCGCCCGCCCCGGCCCGGCCAACCGTCAGCCCCGCCTGCCCGCAACCACCGGCGCGGCCCCGGCAGCACCCACGCCCGGCCTCACGACCGGCGGCCGTTTGGTGCGCCGCACCAGCAGCCGGCGTAGAATGGCGCCCTTCTGTCAAACGCACGATTCGGAGCAGCGCATGGGTCTGGAACTCGTTTCCGCGGGCAAGAACCCCCCGGAAGAAATCAACGTCATCATCGAGATTCCGAAGGACTCGGAGCCGGTGAAGTACGAAGTGGACAAGGAATCGGGCGCGATCTTCGTCGACCGCATCCTCTCCACGCCGATGCGCTACCCCTGCAACTACGGCTATGTCCCCAGCACCCTGTGCGGCGATGGCGACCCGGCCGACGTGCTGGTGGTGCTGCCGCTGTCGCTGGTGCCCGGCTCGGTGGTGCGCTGCCGCCCGGTGGGCGTGCTGAAGATGAGCGACGAGGCCGGCAGCGACGAGAAGATCCTGGCCGTGCCGGTGGCGAAGATCTTCAGCGGCTACGGCCACGTCGAGGACATCGCCCAGGTGTCCAGCCACTGGCTGGAGCGCATCGGCCACTTCTTCGAGCACTACAAGGACCTGGAAAAGGGCAAGTGGGTCAAGATCGAAGGCTGGGGTGACGCCGCCGAGGCCAAGCGCATCCTGGTCCAGGCGCACGAAGCCTTCGTCGCCCAGCAGGACTGAGTCACGCCGGCGGCGGTGCCACGCCGCGCCGCCGCCAGCGACGACCATCACGTTTCATCCGCGGGGTGCATGACCTTGGCGGGGTGTTCCGTTACATTGGCAGGCCGGTTTTCCGGCCTGTTCCAGTTGCGGCCGGACGGTTCCATTGGGGGAAATGTCTTGCGTATCCTGCTAGTCGGCGACGAAGCCAGCCTGTCGGCCGAACTCCTCGAGTACATCACCGACCTGGGCGAGGACTGGCAGGTCCAGACCGCTCCGGACGGCAATGCCGCCATCGCCACGGTGGCGTCCAGCCCCATCGACGCCGTCATCGTCGCCCCGGCGCTGCCCGACCTCACGCCCGCCACCCTGCTCGGCCAGATCCGCACCCTGCGCCCGGAGACGATCCGCATCGCGCTGATCGAAGCCGCGCACAGCCAGCGCGCGCCCTCGGCCCGCATCATCGGCGTGGCGCACCGCTTCCTGCCGCTGCCGCTGTCGCCCGAGGTGCTGCTGGAGGCGCTGACCAGCCTGGAAGAGCTGCGCGACCTGCTGGACAGCCCGCGCCTGCGCGCGGCCATCGGCCGCATCGAGAAACTGCCGTCGCCGCCGCACCTGTACCTGAGCCTGATGCATGCGCTGGAGGAGGACGAGAACAGCGATGCCAGCGATATCGCCAAGCTGGTGTCGGCCGACCCGGCCATCGCCGCCAAGGTGCTGCAGCTGTCCAACTCCGCCTTCTTCAACACTGGCCGGGCGATTTCCGACCTGCGCGGCGCGGTGACCCGGCTGGGCCTGTCCACGCTGCGCGACCTGGTGCTCGCCAGCGAGGTTTTCTCGGTGCCGTCGGTGTCCCCGGCCGAGCGCAACGCACTGCAGGCACGCGCGCTGACCGCATCGCGCCTGGCCGCCAGGATGCTCCCGTCCTCCAGCGCCGAGCTGGGCTCGACTGCTGCCCTGCTGGCCGATATCGGCCTGCTGTTGCCCGGCGTGCGCGACGCACGCGAGCCGGCGGCCGAGGGCGACGACCGCCCGGGCCACGACGAGGCCGGCGCCTACCTGCTGGGGCTGTGGGGCCTGCCGATGCCGATCATCGAAGCGGTCGCGTTCCACCTGCAGCCGCAGCGTTCGAACGTACGCAGCTTCTGGGTCACCGGCGCCGTGCACGTGGCAACGGCACTGGCCAGCGGCAACCCGGTGGACGAACAGTACCTGGAACGCACCGCGGTGCTGCCGCGGCTCGAAGGCTGGCGCGAGATGGCCAGCGACCTCGCCGGGCTGTCCGACATCGCCTGAGGCGGGATCTCCCCCTGCCTTGCCTGGAACGGCCGCACCCGATGCGGCCGTTTCCGTTTGCGTGTCCATCAGCCGAACCTGCGCGGCCACGGCCCCCCGTAGCGATCCGTGCGCACGCAGCCGCCGACGGCTGACGCACCCTGCCGGCGCGCTGCCATCGTCCGCATGCGGACACCCGCACAAAAGAAGAAGGGCGGGCCTTGCGGCCCGCCCTTCGTCATGCTGCACAGAACTTCGATGGATCAGAAGCGCTGGGTGTACTTCATGTAGATGAAGCGACCGATGTCGAAGCCGCCGTAGTAGGCGAAATCGCTGTTCGGTGCCGAGTACTGCAGCGAGCCACGGTGGTTGAACACGTTGTTCGCACCGAGGGCGATGGTGGCATTCCACGGTGCCTTGTAGTTGACCTGCAGGTCGTGGAAGGTGTTGGAACCGGTGCTGCGCAGCGGCTCCCACTCGCCATTGGCGTAACGGTCGGACAGGTCGCACCAGCCGTCAGCCAGGCTGACGCAGCCTTCCTTCATGCCCGAGTAGTAACGCGCGGTGTAGGTGGCACCGAAGCTGCCGTACTCCCAGTTCACGCCCAGGTTCGAACGCACGCGGAAGATGCCCGGGCTGCCGACGTTGCCGATGATGATCTTGTCGCCGGCCTTGTTCTGGCCGACTTCATCGTACTTGGCGGTGTAGGTGGTCTGCCAATCCAGCGAGATCTGGCCGATGGCCAGTTCCGGCAGGCGGTACTTGACGCCCAGGTCGTAGCCTTCGGTCTCCATCTGGCCCAGGTTGGCCAGGCCGTAGAACATCTCGGTGATGTGACCATCGGCGGCACGCACGATACCGGCGCAACGGCTGCTGTTGCCCAGCACGTAGCAGTCGCGCAGGATGCGGTCGACGCTGTCGGAGATGATCATGTCGTTGATCTGGTAGTTGTACCAGTCAAGCGAGATGTCCAGGCCCTGCACCCAGCGCGGGCTCCACACCAGACCGACGGTCTTGCTGGTGGAGGTTTCCGGCTTGAGGTTCGGGTTGGAACCGGAGATGAACTGGTCCGGGGTCGCGCACGGCCAGGTGGTGCACGGAATCAGGCCCTGACCCAGCTGCTTGTAGTCCGGAGCGACGCCCGCGGCGGTGCAGGCGGCATTGCCGGCGACGCTGCCGGCCACGCCGACCGAGCACGGATCGGTGTACTTCTCGAAGCTGGAACCCAGGCCGCCGTACATGTTGTCGACCGACGGCGCACGGAAGCCCTGGGCGTAGGTACCGCGGACCAGCAGCTCATCGAGCGGACGCCAGGTGACGCCGAACTTGCCGTTCATGGTGCCGCCGAAGTTGCTGTAGTCCGAGTAACGGCCGGCGACGTTGACGGTCAGTTCCTTGGCGAAGGCCATGTCGGCCAGCACCGGGATGTTCAGTTCGAGGTAGACCTCGTCCAGCTCGTACTTGCCGTTGGTGGTGGTCTGGCCCAGGCCGGTGTACTCGCCGGACTGCATGAAGGCGTCCGGCACGAAGCGGCCTTCTTCCTCGCGGTGTTCGACGCCGATGGCGAAGCCCAGGTCACCCGCCGGCAGGGTCATGATCGAACCGGCCAGGTCAGCGGTGAACGAGGTGGTCTTGGTCACGCCGGTGGTGGTGAAGGACGGGAACAGGAAGTTCTGCAGGTCCTTGTTGTCCAGCGAACCGGGGCCGGCGACGCCGGCCGGCAGCAGCGGGTTCCACGCATAGCAGCCTTCGATCGGCTTGGCAGCGGTGCCGCAGCGGGCAACGCCGTTGGCGTCGATGAACGACGGGCCCAGCGCCTGGCGCGCGGCGATCAGGCTCATGTCGCCGTGGTTGGTCTTGGTCGACTCGTTGCGGTTGAACAGCGCACCGACGTTCCAGTCGAACGACTTGTCGGCGAACTCGAAGAAGCCGCTGATGGTCGGCGCAAAGCGCAGGGTCTTGAGCTTGCTTTCGGTGGTACGCGGCATTTCCCACAGACGGCGGCGGAACTCGACGTCCTGGCCGATCGGGTTGAACGCACTGTCGGCCGACAGCGGGGTGCCGAACGACTGCGACTGGTACGGGTAGCCGGCGATCTGCTGATCGGTGGTGCGCTCGTTGTACAGGATGTCCGCGTTGAACGAGACGTTGTCGGTGAAATCGTAGTTGCCGTTCACGTAGACCGACTTACGCTCAATGCCGGTCTGCAGCATCATCTGCTGGTTGGCGTTGGCGTACTCGGCCGGGGTGATCGGGTGGTAGTCGTTCGGGTTGGTCGGATCGCCACCCGGATTCAGCGTCTGCCAGATCGGGGTCTTGTCCTTGGTCGGCTTGCAGTCGCCGAACACGCGCGGATCGCACCACACGCCGTTCGGACCGATCGGGCTCAGGTCACCGGGGGTGGTGTTGGGACCCTTGCCGCCGTCGCGGGAGAACCAGCGGTCCTTGGCCATCACCGGGTCCTGCTTCGAGTACTCGGCGGACAGGGTGATGCCACCACGCTCGCCTTCCGAACCCATGGTGAAGGAGTACTGGTTGGTTTCGCCGTCGCCCTCGCCGTACTGGCCCAGGTAGACCTCCGCTTCGGCCCCGTCGAACCGCTTGCGGGTGATCACGTTGACCACGCCGGCGATGGCGTCGGAACCGTAGATGGCCGAGGCGCCGTCCTTCAGGACTTCAATGCGCTCGATGGCCGACATCGGGATCTGGCTCAGATCCTGGTAACCACCCGTGGTGGCGCCCAGGCGCTTGCCGTTCATCAGCACCAGGGTGCGGTTGGCGCCCAGGTTGCGGATGTCGATGTAGTAGCCACCCACGTTCTCGCCCGAAGCCAGGGCTTCGGAACGGGAGATTGCCGGCGAACCCGCCGAGGTCATGTTCTGCAGTACGTCGGCGACCGAGGTGTAGCCCTGCTTTTCCAGGTTTTCACGGGTCAGGGTCAGGATCGGCTGCTGCGTCTCCATGTTGGCGCCGCGGATGCGCGAACCGGTGACTTCCAGGCGGTCCAGGGTGGTGGCGCCGGCAGTGGCGTCCTGCGCCGAAGCGAACGCAGGCGTCAGCGCAATGGCAATGCCAGCCGGGAGCAGGCCCAACCGCACGGCGGGAGTACGAAAATTCATCAATCTCTCCGATTACGTTAGTGGTGCGTTAAAACACCCCCGAACGTTACGTTCGTACCGAAGCCATGGGTTTGCGCGAAGCAGTCGCAGACTTTGCCGATTGTGGCGGAAGTCCGGCACAGACCGCCTCGCGGTAACGGCTGGCCGGGACCCCGAAACGGGCGCGGAAGGCGCGGGCGAAACTGCAGCAGTTGTCAAAACCGCTGGCCGCGGCGACTTCGCTGATCATCATGTCGGTATCGCGCAGCAGCATGGCCGCACGCTCCAGGCGCAGGCGCGCGGACAGCGACTGCGGGCTTTCCTCGTACAGGCACTGGAAGGTCTTGGACAGGTACCAGCTGGAGAAGTTGGTCAGCTCGGCCAGCTCGCCGATGCGCACCACGCGGTGGCTGTTGCCCTCCAGGTACATGCGCGCGCGCTGCATGCGGCTGAACACCTGGCGCTTGCGCAGGCGCGACCGTCCCGGGCAGCGCTGCACGCCCTCGGAATAGTCCCGCTGCAGCGACGCCACGTGCAGCAGCAGCGGGCGCAGGACATGCGAGCCCGGCTCCCTGGCCTGCGCCTCGCGCCACAGGTGCAGCGCCGTGCGCGCCTCGGCCCGGCTCATGAGGCCATGCCCGGCGTACAGCCCGCTGTCGGCCAGGTCGCCCAGGGTACGCAGCGCATTGGCATCCAGCGCCACGCCGATGCACAGCCCGTCGCGGCTGGCCTGGATCAGCGGCCGCGAGTCCTTCTCGAACGCGATCCATTCACGCTGGCGCAGGCGGAAGCGGCCTTCCCTGGATTCGACCCAGGCGCTGCCGCGCAACTGCATCCACACGGTGAATACGGTTCCCGAGGTCTGCAGGCTGCCCAGGCGGGCCACCCCCACGCAGTTCGGACGCGGACCATCCTCGGGCTGCTTCTCGAACGAAACCGACTGACCGCGATCGACCCAGGCCACCTGTCTCATGATTCACCATCATTTGCCTTCAATGGCCGATGGTTTTGCCAACTCTGGCGGCAGCGGTCAGGAAGTTACGACGATAACCTTCCGAATTCTTCCGGAACCGCGGACGAAGAAATCACGAATCCGGTTTTCCCAATACCGGCAACCACTTGAGCACGCCGAGCGATGGCCGCGAAGCGCTCTCCGGCACTGGCATGATGCCGATGTCGGTGCCATCGGAAACCGCCAGCGCCACATACACCGCATCACCATCGGGAGCTACGCTGAAGCCATTGGTGGCGCTGGCTGCCCACGCCTCCAGACAGCGTGGCGGCTGCGACTGGTCGAGCCGGCTCAGCTGCACCGAGCAGCCATCGGTCTGGCGCAGGTAGGCCACCGCGCCCTCGCCGCCGAGAGCCCAGGTGCGGAAACGCCAACGGGTCGGCACTTCCCCGCTGAGCTCGCGGAAACTATCGGGCGCAAGACCGGCGTCGGCCGACCACAGGCCGCCTTCCGCCAGCCGGGTGAACAGCACCCGCTGCGTCGCGTGGTCGTAGCGCACCTGTGATGCGCCGGGCACCTGCGCAAGGCGCCGCCAGTGGCCACTGCCACGGTCGAACAGCGACAGCGTGACCGGGCCATTGCCCTCGCTGCCGATCACGAAGACCAGGTTGGAGCCGGGGCCGTAGACGGCCTGCAGCGGTTCGGCAATGGGAACCGGCAGGCGCTTCCACTGCCCCTGCTGCGGCGACACCTCGTAGATACCTGGTTGACCGGTGTCGTCGCGCCCGCTGACCAGCACGTGCTGACTGTCGGCCGACCAGTCCGGGGAATGCTGCGCCTCGGGACGGAAGCCCTCCACCGGGCGCAGCGAATCGGGCTGCCCCAGGCGTGCCCACCACAGCGCGAATGCGCCGGAGCGGTTGGAAGTGAACACCAGTTGCTGCCCATCGGGCGCGATCATCGGCTGCGCATCGCGCCCCGTCGACGCGAACAGCCGCTCCTTGCGCTCGGGATGATCGAGCGGTACCCGGAACAGGCCGAACTGCGGTGCGCGGTGCACGAAGGCAAGCAGCTTGCCCATGCCGGCCACGCTCGGGCTCTGCGCATCGTCCACGCCCAGGTCCTTCAACAGGCCCGAACGCAGGTCCACCTGGTACAGCCGGGACTCGCTGTCGATCCGCCGTCCGAACACGATGGCGTGCTCGCCGAGCCAGGCCCAGCCACGCATCTCCGCACTGCCGCTGGTGATGCGGCGGGCACCGCCGCCGTCGGCGGCCATCACCCACACCCCGCCCACCTGCGGGTTACGGATGAATCCAAGCTGGTGGCCGCTGGGCGAATAGCGCGGTGCATAGTCGAAATCGCCCTCGCCGCGTTCGTAATCCAGCGCCGTCCAGCGCCCGGTCGCCAGTTCGAGGGTGCGGATGCCGGGTGCGCCATGGCGGCCGGTCATCGAGCCGAACACCAGTCCGCGCCCGTCGGGCATCCAGCTGAAGCTCAGCATCTCGGCGCCATCGCACGCGGTGGCGCGGCGCGCACTGCCGCCGGTGGCGCCGACCACCAGGACCTCGCAGCTGCCATCGGCACGAAAACGTGCGAACGCGATCTCGCGCCCGTCCGGCGACCATGCCGGGAACCTGTCCTTGGCCCCGGCGGGTGCCTTCACCAGCGTCGCCGAGGTAGTGCTGCCGGTACTCTGCACCTTGAGCGTGGAGCCCCCATCGCTTTCGTCGGCAAACGCCACCAGTGCGCCGTCGGGCGACAGCGCCGGAAACGTCCCGAACCCCTGTCTTGCGGTGATCAGGCGGTAGGGCCGCTGCGGACTGCCGACCACGCCGGTGCCGTCGGCCGTGGCCGCGTCCAGCGCACTCTCGGGCGCCGGGCGCTGCCACAGCAACCAGGCCATCGTCAGCGAACTGAACAGCAACAGCAGCCCCGCCGCCAGCAGCAGCCTGCGGCGTGCCCGGCGCCAGAATCCGCTGCGCGGGGGGGCTGCGGCGCTGGAGAACTCAACGACCGGCGCCGGCCCGGCCGCTGCAACCGCGCTTCCGCCAGATTCCTGCGCCTGCGCACCGACCGCCGGCGCTTCCCGCTCATCCTCCGGTTCCCATGCCACAGGGGCGCGCAGGCGATAGCCGGTCTTGGCGATCGTCTCGATGTACTCCTGCCCCTGCGGGAACGCACCGCCGGCAGACAACGCCTTGCGCAGTTGGGTCACCGCCTGGGTCAGTACGTCGTTGGTCGGCAGGGTATCGGGCCACACCTGGGCGAACAGTTCGTCGCGGGTCACCACATTGCCGGCGCCGCGCGCCAACACCAGCAGCACGCCGATCGCCTTGGGGGTGAGCCGCACGCTGCGACGGGCACCGGGCGCATGTACCTCGCGCGACGGCAGGACGATCAGGCAATCGCCGATATGCAGGCGTTCAGTGTTGGAAAGATCGCTGTCGATGGGTTCCATGCCGGTCAGGGAGTAAATCGCTGGAGGGCATCGTCCTGTGCCCGCCCCCTGGTGGTGATGCCGCCAGTGAACCGCCAAATTCCGCAAATGGCGTCAACGCTATGAGCAAATGTTTCAAGGCGCGCGGATATTAGCCTATGGCCGTTACCCGTGTACCCACGCGGGACGACATCAGGCCCTCTCTCGCCGACGCAACGCACATAATCCGCTTCAGAATTCGCGCCCCCGGGCGCGTTTTTTTTATCTTCCGTTCATCCTTTGGCCAGCACGGGCCCAGGGTCGACACGCCGCAAACCCATGGGATCGCAGCGTATCCGGCCATCGACGCATCGCCACGCCATCTCCACGCAATCGCCGTCGGCGCATGCGATTCAACTAGCTGAAGAAAACCTAAAGATGCGTTCACGGCGCGAACCGCGACAGGCGCGTGATGCAGGCACGTCGTCGCTGGACGACGCGCCTGCACCCGGGCAACGCGGCATGCATGTGCCGTGCCCGGCGCATCCTCACTCGACGCGGTACACCTGCGCGCCCTGGTCGCGGAACGCCTTGGACATCTCCTCCATTCCCGCCTCGAGCGCCCGGGTGTCATCCAGTCCGTGCTCGGCCGCGTAGTCGCGCACGTCCTGGGTGATCTTCATCGAGCAGAAATGCGGACCGCACATCGAGCAGAAATGGGCGAGCTTGTGCGCGTCCTTGGGCAGGGTCTCGTCATGGAACTCCTGCGCCTTTTCCGGATCCAGGCCGAGGTGGAACTGGTCCTGCCAGCGGAACTCGAAGCGGGCCTTGGACAGCGCGTTGTCGCGGACCTGGGCACCGGGGTGGCCCTTGGCCAGGTCGGCCGCATGCGCGGCGATCTTGTAGGCCATGATCCCATCGCGCACATCCTGGCGGTTCGGCAGCCCGAGGTGTTCCTTCGGCGTGACGTAACAGAGCATCGCGGTGCCGTACCAGCCGATCATCGCCGCACCGATCGCGCTGGTGATGTGGTCGTAGCCCGGCGCGATGTCGGTGGTCAGCGGGCCGAGGGTGTAGAACGGCGCCTCGCCGCACTCGCGCAGCTGCTTGTCCATGTTTTCCCTGATCAACTGCATCGGCACGTGGCCGGGACCTTCGATCATGGTCTGCACGTCGTGCTTCCAGGCGACCCGGGTCAGTTCGCCCAGCGTTTCCAGTTCGCCGAACTGCGCCGCGTCGTTGGCATCGGCGATGCACCCGGGGCGCAGGCCATCGCCCAGCGAGAAGGCCACGTCATAAGCCTTCATGATTTCGCAGATATCCTCGAAATGGGTGTAGAGGAAGTTCTCCCTGTGGTGCGCCAGGCACCACTTGGCCATGATCGAGCCGCCGCGCGAAACAATGCCGGTGGCGCGCTTCGCGGTCAGCGGCACGTAGCGCAGCAGCACGCCGGCGTGGATCGTGAAGTAGTCCACGCCCTGCTCGGCCTGCTCGATCAGGGTGTCGCGGAAGATCTCCCAGGTCAGTTCCTCGGCGCGGCCATCGACCTTCTCCAGCGCCTGGTAGATCGGCACCGTGCCGATCGGCACCGGCGAGTTGCGGATGATCCACTCGCGGGTTTCATGGATGTGCCTGCCGGTGGACAGGTCCATCACCGTGTCGCCGCCCCAGCGGATCGCCCACACCAGCTTCTCCACCTCCCCGGCGATGCCCGAGGACACCGCGCTGTTGCCGATGTTGGCGTTGATCTTGGTGAGGAAGTTGCGACCGATGATCATCGGCTCGCTTTCCGGGTGGTTGATGTTGCAGGGCAGGATCGCGCGGCCGCGGGCGATTTCGTCGCGCACGAACTCGGGGGTGATGCGGGGCGGGATGGCGGCGCCGAAGTGCTCGCCCGGGTGCTGCTTCAGCAGATGCGCTTCGTGCACCGCCTCCAGTCGCTGGTTCTCGCGGATCGCGACGAACTCCATCTCCGGGGTGATGATGCCGCGACGCGCGTAGTGCATCTGGGTGACGTTGGCGCCGGAGCGCGCACGGCGCGGCAGGCTGCGCGCGGGAAAGCGCACCGCGTCGAGCGCCGGATCACGCTCGCGGCCACGGCCGAACGCCGAACCGAGCTGCTCCACGCATTCGCTGTCGCCGCGCTCCTCGATCCATGCGCTGCGCAGCGCCGGCAGGCCGGCGCACAGGTCGATCCGCACGTCCGGATCGGTGTACGGGCCGGACGTGTCGTACACGGTGACCGGCGGGTTGTGCTCGCCGCCGAACAGGGTGGGCGTGCGGGTCAGCGCGATCTCGCGCATCGGTACCCGCAGGTCCGGGCGCGTGCCGGGCACGTGGATCTTGCGTGAGCCGGGGATCGGCTGCGTGACCGATCCGGATAGTTGCTGTGCCTGCTGCTGCAGGGCGGAAAGCGGTGCATTCATCGGGCGTCGTCCTGTTGGAGGCCCGCGCGGATGCACGGGCCGGACGAAGCGAAGGCGCACTGCCGCCGGCCCATGGACGCACCTTGGGCAGGCGTCCACGCGACGGGGCAATGCGAAGCTTCCCTACGCCGGTATCAACCGGATCAGGTTCCAAGGGACTGTCTCAACCGTGGCGACATGGCCGCGGTACCCCCGCTTCGGGCGGCATTAGAACATGAACCGGCCACATGGGTGGAAAACGCGGCCGATGCGTGTCCATGCCCGTTCCGGCGCGGCGGGCCGGGGCCACTAACGGAATCGTGACATCGCATTCAGTAGGATGCGCCGCTGCCGCATTCATGCGGCCCCGTGCCGCCGTGCCGGCACCGCCTCTTCCGCGCCTGTTCGTGGCCGGTTCCGCTGCAAGCCCTGGCTCGCTCCCCCATCCCCAGATCGGAGAAGCTCCTCCATGGTGTTTCGTGTTTCCATCGCGCTGGTCGCCGTACTGGTGCTGCTGGCCGGCATCGCCCCCGGCCCGTTCAACGACGTGGTGCAGGCCGCGCTGGCCGAGGTCGTGCGCAGCGTCGGCTGGCTGTACCTGCTGATCGTGTTCCTGACGTTGAGCTTCCTGCTGTATCTGGCGTTCGGCCGCTTCGGCAACCTGCGCATCGGTGGCGAGGACGCCGAACCGGACTTCTCCCGCGCCAGCTGGCTGGCGATGCTGTTCGCCACCGGCATGGGCATCGGCCTGGTGTTCTGGGGCGCGGCCGAGCCGATCTCGCATTTCGCCACGCCGCCCGAGGGGCTGGCGCCGCAGAGCGTGGACGCGGCGCGTGCGGCGATGCGCTACGCATTCTTCCACTGGGGCCTGCACCCATGGGCGATCTACGCGCTGATCGGGCTGGCGATGGCCTGGTTCCAGTACAACCGCAACGGCCGCGGCCTGGTCAGCGACATGCTGCAGCCGCTGATCGGCCGCCATCACCGCGGCGCCATCGGCCACGCGGTCAACATCGCCGCGGTCGTGGCCACCGCGATCGGCGTGGCCACCACGCTGGGCTTCGGCACCATCCAGATCGCCGCCGGCCTGCAGCGCGTGTTCGGCATCACCGCCAGCGTTACCGTGCAGCTGGTCATCATCGCCACCGCCTTCGTGCTGTACATGGCCTCGACCCTGAGCGGCGTGGACCGCGGCATCAAGTGGTTGTCCAACTGCAACCTGCTGCTGGCGGCACTGCTGCTGGCCGCGGTGCTGGTACTGGGCCCGAGCGGCTTCATCTTCGACACCTTCACCACCACGCTCGGCGCCTACCTCAACCAGCTGGTGACGATGAGCCTGCGCATGTCGCCGTTCTCCGGCAGCACCTGGGTGGCCGACTGGACGATCTTCTACTGGGCCTGGTGGATCGCGTGGGCGCCGTTCGTGGGCGCGTTCATCGCCCGCGTGTCGCGTGGGCGCAGCGTGCGCGAGTTCGTGGTCGGCGTGGTGCTGGCGCCGACACTGCTCGGCTTCCTGTGGTTCTCGGTGTTCGGCGGCAGCGCGCTGTGGGCGCAGCTCACCGGCCATGCCGACCTGCTGCAGGCGCTGGGCAACGGCTACGAGACAGTACTGTTCGCGCTGTTCGACAGCCTGCCCGGCGGCGTGCTGTTGTCGGCGGTGGCGCTGGTGCTGCTGGTGATCTTCTTCGTCACCTCGGCCGACTCGGCGGTGCTGGTACTGGCCAGCATGTCCACCGACGAGGCCGGCGACCCGCCGCCGGCGCGCAAGGCGGTATGGGGCGTGGCCGTGGCGCTGATCGCCGCGGTCCTGCTGCTGGCCGGCGGGCTGGACGCGCTGCAGGGCATGATCACGATTGCCGCCCTGCCGTTCGCGCTGCTGATGGTGGTGGTGATGGTCTGCCTGTACCGCGTGCTGGACCTGGAATACCAGCTCGAGCGGCGCCGCGCGCAGCGCGCGCGGCATGCCGTGCAGGCCTGGATCGAACGCGAGATGGCCGCGCAGGACGACGCCCGCACCGCGGCGCGGGCACCGGAGCACGACTGACGCCCTGCCCCGGCGACGCGCGCGGCGGGTGCCTCAGTAGCCCGCCGCCTGGCCGTCCTTGCGGCTTTCCGACGCACCGTAGTACACGCCGGTCACCGGGTCGCGCATGATCGCCTGGTAGCCGCCGTACGGGCCATCGGCGAACACCACGCGGTGGCCCTTGCGCATCAGCGCGCGGATGGTCTCGTAGGGGAACCCGGTCTCCAGGTTGACCTCGCCGCCATCGCGCATCGCCGTGCCCTGCCCGGTCGGCTCGGTGGAACCCTCGTGCTGGATGCGCGGCGCGTCGCCGGCTTCCTGCAGGTTCATGCCGAAGTCCACCAGGTTCATCACGATCTGCGCATGCCCCTGCGGCTGCATCGCCCCGCCCATCACGCCGAAGCTGGCGAACGGCTTGCCGTCGCGGGTGATGAAGGCCGGGATGATGGTCTGGAACGGACGCTTGCCCGGCGCATAGCCGTTGGGATGGTTGTCCTGCAGCACGAACATCTCGCCGCGGTCCTGCAGGATGAAGCCCAGCCCCGGCGGCGCCATGCCGCTGCCCATGCCGCGGTAGTTGGACTGGATCAGCGAGACCATCATGCCGTCGGCATCGGCCACGGTCATGTAGATGGTGTCGCCCTCCTCCAGTTGCTTCGGCGTACCCGGCTGCGCTTCCTTCAGCGCCGAGTCCATCGAGATCAGCGCGCGCCGCCGGGCGGCATAGTCCTTGGACACCAGCCGCTGTACCGGCGCCGGCGAGAATGCCGGATCGGCGTAGAAGCGCGCGCGATCGGCGAAGGCCAGCTTCTTGGCCTCGACGAACAGGTGCACGTGCTCGGGCGAGCCGAACGGGATCTTCGTGAAGTCGTAGCCTTCCAGGATGTTGAGGATCTGCAGCGCGGCGATGCCCTGGCTGTTGGGCGGCAGTTCCCACACGTCGTAGCCACGGTAATTGCTGCTCACCGGCTCGACCCATTCGCCATGGTGGCCGGCCATGTCCTCATAGGAAAGGAAACCGCCGTTGGCCTTGAAATAGGCGTCGATGGTGCGGGCGATGTCGCCCTTGTAGAACGCGTCGCGGCCGCCGTCGGCGATCTTCTGCAGGGTGTCGGCAAGGTTCGGGTTGCGCCACAGCTCGCCCTTGCGCGGCGCCCGGCCGTCGACGGTGAACTGTTCCTTGAAGCCGGGGTACTGCGACAGGCGCGGCACCGAGCGGTCCCAGTAGTACGCGATCACCTCGGCCACCGGATGGCCGTCGCGCGCATAGCGGATGGCCGGAGCCAGGTTGTCGGCCATTGGTTTGCGCCCGAAGCGCGCGTGCAGCGCGAACCAGCCATCGACCGCACCCGGCACCGACACCGGCAGCGGTCCGGTGGCCGGGATCTCCTTGAGCCCGCGGCGCTGGAACTCGGCCAGGGTGAGCGACTTCGGCGAGCGGCCCGAGCCGTTGTAGCCATGCAGCTTCTGCGTCTTCGGGTCCCACACGATGGCGAACAGGTCGCCACCGATGCCGTTTCCGGTCGGCTCCATCAGGCCGAGCGCGGCGTTGGCGGCGATCGCCGCGTCCACCGCCGAGCCTCCGGATTTCATCACGTCCAGCGCGATCTGCGTGGCCAGCGGCTGCGAAGTCGCGGCCATCGCATGCGGCGCGATCACTTCCGAACGGGTGGCAAAGCCCGGCCCGGTGATGCGGTCGGCGGCATGCAAGGCGGGAATGGCAAGACAGGACAGCAGCAACAGGGGCAGGCGTTTCATCGGCGGAACCGGCAACCAGGACGGATGCCGACGATAACCGGCAGGCAGTGCGCACGCATCCGGCGCGCCATACGGGACCGTCTCGAGCGCTTCCCCGCAATGGCGCGCCGCCCGCGGAACGCCTCACCCGATATCACTACCGGCATCCGGAGGTCCGGCCACGGCGCGCTCTTACGTTCCTCTTACGTCCGTGCCCTATCACGTTGCCCCGAAACAACACACGCCTGCCGGTGCCCGCTGCACCGGTGGGCAGCGCAGGTTTCCATCAAAGGGGCAATCCAATGCAAATGTCTTCCCAGCGCCGCCAGGGCGGCTTCACCCTCGTCGAGATGGCCGTGGTGCTGGTCATCATCGGCGTGATCATCGGCGCGGTCATGATCGGCCGCGACGTGCAGCGCAACGCCGAGTACACCCGCATCAAGCAGAAGTTCGTCGACCAGTGGGTGGTCACCTACAACAGCTACCACCAGCGCTACGGCGCGCCGATCGGCGACAACCAGTCCGCGCCGCAGCTGATGGTCAATGGCAGCCACTTCACCGGCTTCTCCGGCGGCGACATGAGCCAGAACGCCACCGAACCGGCGCTGATCTGCTCCGGCACCGATGCGCTGCCGACCAGCAATGGCCTGACCCGCACCCGCGAGGGCGACACCGGCTTCGACCTGCGCGACCTGGTGCGCAAGGCCGGCATCACCCTGCCGCCGGGCCGCGGCGAGGGCAAGGAAGACCGCTACGCCTACCTGGACACCAACGGCAACCCGCAGGAAATCCGCGTGTGCTTCGGCTGGAACCGGCCCGGCACGCTGTGGGGCTCGGGCAACTCGATGATCATCACCGGGCTGACCCCGGACCTGGCGCGCGCGCTGGACCAGATGATCGACGGCAAGCCCGACGCCAGCAACGGCGCCTTCCGCCAGGTCGGCATCCAGGCCCGTACCGCCACCGCATCCGGCGGCGCGACCTCGGCCAACGCCATCGGCGCCGAATGGGGCGGCAACAACACCGGTTCGATGTCCTCGGCCGTCACCGACGGCCAGACCTTCGGCACCGGCACCGACGACGACCAGGTCATGACCGTCGTCGCCAGCTACAAGATGAACCAGTAAGCCGATGCGCCGGCCCTCCCTGCTCGCACGCCTGCGCCACTCGCGCCGCACCTCGCTGCTGCTGTTCGCCGCCACCCTGGCTTCGCTGGTGGTGGCGGCGGTGTGGTTCATCAAGGAACGCTCGGCCCTGGCCGACGCCTACCAGCGCCTGGGCGACCGCAACCAGTTGTTGTCCGAGGCCAAGGTGCGCGAACAGGAGACGCGGCTGCGCGTGGAGCACGCCAACTCCGCGCGCCAGCTGCTGGCCAGCGCCCAGGCCAACGGCCTGGTGCCGGGCGCATGGGGCGAACGCCTGATCAACCTGCGCCAGAGCCAGATGCACCGCGAGGAAGCGCTGCCGCTGCTGGCCACCGTGCAGCGCTCGCCCGACCACCTGTTCGGCGCCGAATCCTTCGAGATCGCCGTCACCCATCCGGACGAGGGGCTGTTCGACCCGCCCGGCAGCCTCGACCGCCGGCCCGCGCCGCTGTCGCTGACCCTGCGCGGCAGCCTGCTGTTCCAGACCGCCGACGACGCCGGCACCCACGGGAATCCCCTGCCATGAGCCTGCTCCACGTCATCCAGCAACAGGGCCACTGGCTGCTGTTCGACGGCGCCACCGTCACCCGCAGCGAGGGCCGCCCGCGGCTGGCCGGCGCTGCGGTGGTGGTCAGTGATTTCGAGAATGCGGTCAGCAACGTCATTTCGCTCGAAGGCAGCCCCGCGCATGCGGTGGCCCTGATCGAACGACGGCTGCGTTCGGACGGCATGATCGACGGCGAAAGCAAGATCCTGATCCACCGCACGCGCAGCATCGGCGCCGGCTACCAGACCCTGTTCACCGCGGTCCCGCTGGACCTGTGGCAGCAGACGTATGCCTGGGCCGAAGCGCAGCCGGACCATTGCCTGCTGATTCCCTTCACCTCGCTGCTGTTCAAGTCGCTCAAGCCGGGCGTGGGGCTGGTACTGCAGTCCGGTCGCCAGGTCAGCGTGCTGGCCGTGCTCAAGCACGACATGATCTACCGCACCGCGCTGGCCTACAGCGAAGACCCGTCGGACATGGCGATGACCGTCGGCGCGCTCGCCGAGCAGTTCGCCGAGGACCTCGGCAACGGCGAGGACAGCCTGGAGCCGCTGGCCCTGCAATGGTGCCCGGTACTGGTGCCGCGCCCGGACGAAGGCCAGCCTTGGAGCGACGACGCACTGCGCGAGGTCTTTGCCGTGCGCAGCGGCCTGCGGGTCGACAGCGTGCCGCTGCGCGTGGTGCGCGACGAGCATGGCAACGAATACCGCAGCGGCATCGGCTGGATCCAGTCCCAGGCCCGGCCGGGCATCGCCATCAACCCGGCATCCAGCCGCCTGGCCTGGAGCGCCGAGTCGCTGTTGCCGATAGCCAGCGCCGCGTCGCTGGTGTTCACCCTGATCCTCGCCGCGCTGGGCGCCCGCTGGGCACTGACCGGCAGCGAGGCCAGCGCCCGTGCCGACCAGGTGGGGACCGAGATCGAGGCGATCGAGCAACGCATCGCCGCGATGCAGGCGCAGCAGGCCATGCCCGAGGGCTTCGCCAGCGTGCAGGCGTTCATCGAACGCGCCACGCGCCTGCATGACGGCGCCGATCCCAGCGCCAGCCTGGCGCAGGTGCGCGATGCCGCCGCCGGGCAGGTGCGCATCCTGCGGGTGAAGCTGGAAGAGCCGCCAGTCGCACCGCGCAATCCCGGCATGCCGGCCGCACCCACCCCGCCGCCGGGCGACTACACGCTGCGCGTGGACGGCGTGGCCGATCCCTGGCGCGGCACGCCGGGAATGCAGGTCCCGGCCTTCGTCGAAGGCCTGCGCCGGGCCGGGTTCGACCCGCAGCCCGTCGACCCGCAGGGCGGTGGCATGAACACCCGTTCGGCCGGTGGCTTCTTCTCCTACCTGCTCAAGCGCCCGTCGGTTCCGGCGGCAGAGGTCCGTCCATGAAGATCAAGTTCATCGCCGCCTTCGCGCTCGTCGTCTGGCTGGCGGTCACCGGCTGGCTGGCGACGATGGTCGTGGTCAAGCCCGCCGTGCTGCAGCTGGGCAACGATGCCGACGAAACCGCCGCCATGGTGGAACTGCGCGGCGCCATCGCCCACAACCAGAAGATGCAGGCGCAGGTCGAACGGCTGCGCCGCAGCGCCCCCATCGGCGACGGCCAGCCCCTGCTGGCCCTGCCGCTGGCCACGCCGCCCGCCAGCGAAGGCGGCCCGTCGTCCGCCCTCGCTGGCGGTGCGGAAACGGCCGTCGCGCACGCCGTCTCGCTGGTGCTGATCACCAATGGCCGCCCCAGCGCGGTCATCGACGGCCAGCGCGTGCAGCGCGGCTCGCGGCTGGCCAGCGGTGCGCGCGTGGACGCCATCGGCCCGGACTGGGTGCGCATCCGCAACGCCGCCGGCGAGCTGGCCACGCTGCCGGTGCCCTCGCCCTATGGCAACGGCACGGGGGAACGTCGATGAACGCCCGCTACAGGAAGCCCCTGCTGTGGGGTGCAGGCCTGATCGCCGGCGGCACCCTGGCGATCCTGGCGGTGCGGCATTTTGGCGGCGACGCCGCGCCCGCCGCCCCGGTGGCGGCCGCGGCACAAGCCCAACCGGCCGCCGCCGAACCGCAGGCCGCGCAAGCGGGTGCGGACACGCCGCCGTGGATGCAGGCCGAAGAACCCGCGACCGCCGGCACCGCCATACAACGCGCCGCGGCCACCGCGTCGCCGCCTGCCGCCGCCACGGCCACGGACATCCACCGCTCGCTGGCCGACATCCGCCTGAAATCCGGCAACAACATGCGCATGGCCGACGACCTGCTGGCCCAGCTCGACCAGCTGGAGAAATCCGGCAAGGCGCCCGCGGACGTGCGCCTGGACGCACTGCGCAACAACCTGCTGATCGCCAAGCGCGCGCAGGCCCTGGCCGTGGAGCTGGCCGAGTCCACGCAGAAGCCGGACAGCCCGGAGCAGCGCCAGCGCAATGCCGCCATCCTGGCCGAACTGCAGCAGATGCAGGGCCAGCTGCGCTACGACGTGGCGCCGGCCAACCTGCCCGCGGCACCGGGCCGGGCGCAGTGACATGCAGCCACGCCACCGCCCCGCACGGCTCGGCCCCGGCACCCGCAGCGGCTTTTCGCTGGTGGAGCTGGCGGTGGTCGTCAGCGTGCTCGGGCTGCTGACCATGACCGCGCTGTCAGCCTTCGACAATCTCGGCCAGGCACGCCGCCACAATGCCGCCCGCGCCCATGCGGAGACCGCACGGCAGGCGCTGCACGCCTTCGCGCTGCGCAACAAGCGGCTGCCCTGCCCCGACCAGTCGAGCACCGGCGACACCGGCTTCGAGGGCAGCAACGGCACCTGCAGCGCCAACGGCAATGTCGGCTGGCTGCCCTATGCCAGCCTCGGGCTGGACGTTCCGGTACGCGGCGAACGCCTGCGTTATGGCGTGCATCGCGGGACCGCCAGCACCGACCTGGTGGTACCGGTACGCGAATCGGCCGACCAGCCCGACCTGGAGTACGCCGGCGGCTTCGGCTCGGCGCTGTCGCGCGTCGTCGCCGCCAACACCATCGCCCCGCTGGCCAGCCAGCCGCACTACATCAGTGGCGGCACGCCCACGCAGTGCGCCGGCGGTGGCACCGGCACGCGCATGGTCAACCCCGCCTTCGTGCTGGTGGCCCCGGTCGGCGCGCGCGACGGCGGCAGTGGCGATGCCGCTTTCGATGGCGCCAACAACCGCGCTTTCGCCCAGGGCAACGGCACCTGCGTCACCCCGCCCGACTACCCCGGCGATGAGCGCTACGACGATCTCGTCGTCGCCGAAAGCGCCACCGCCCTGCTCGGCTGGCTGATGGCCACCACGCGCTGACCGCCGATGCCCTTCCCTCTGCCTTCCACCGCATCCTTCCAAGGTACAGAACCAATGAATCCCAACGCCCGCACCGCCCGCGTCCCACGCCGCCCCACGGTCAGAACGCTCGTCAGCGCGATCGGCGCGTTGGCGCTGACCGCCTGCAGCAACATGCCGCCACGCAGCGTCCAGGAACTTCCGCCGACCGAGTACAAGGCGCTCGAACGCAGCGGCAACGCCATCGTCGAGGAATCCAGGAAACTCGCCAGCCAGCAGGACCGCATGCGCGAACAGGTCGAGCAGCGCCTGCAGCAGCAGGCCGACGCCGTCGCGCCGGTGGCGCCGGCCTACGACCCGCTGGAGAACACCGTGGTCAGCATCAGCATGTTCAACGCCGACGTCGGCCAGCTGCTGTGGGCGCTGGCCGACGAGCTGAAGATGAACCTGATCGTCGACCCGCAGGTGCTGGAGCAGCGCCAGCGCACCAGCCTGCACCTGCGCAACGTCAGCGCGCGCGAGGTCTACAACCACATCCTCGACGCGTTCGACCTGCACGGCGAGATCCGTGGCGGCGCGCTGGTGGTGGGGCAGATGCGCGAACGCATCTTCAACGTCGACCTGCTCAACTCCAGCACCTCCTTCGACCTGTCCACCGGCGGCGACGTGTTCGGTGCTGGCATCCAGAGTGCCGGCGGCGGCGGCCAGTCGCTGCGCGGCACGCTCACCATGAGCGGCAGCGTCGGCAAGGACAACGACCCCTACAAGCAGCTGGACGCCGCGATCAAGGTGATCCTGGGCAGCGACGAACAGGCCACCACCGCCGGGGGACCGGATGCGCCGCCGGCGCCGGAAAAGAGCCGCTACAGCCTGGATCCCAGCTCCGGCACGCTGTTCGTCCGCGCCCGCCCGTCGCAGATCCGCGCGGTGGAGGAGCTGGTCGGCCACACCACCAGCAAGATGCGCCGCCAGGTCCTGGTCGAAGCGCAGATCCTGGACGTGTCGCTCAACGACAACTTCCAGTACGGCGTGGACTGGAACCTGCTGCGCAACCGCGTTGCCGGCATCTACGGCGACAGCCCGGCCACCATCGCGCCGATGCCCGGCACGCCCGCCAATCCCGACCTCGGCATCCCGGAAAACCCCAACCTGCTGCCGTACCAGCGCTATGGCCGCTATGGCGACCAGGCCCGCAACATCATCTTCCCCAACCAGACACTGGGCTCGGTGGCCGGGCGCGGGCTGGGCATCAGCTACCTGACGGACACCTTCTCGGCCGCGCTCAACGCGCTGCGCACCTTCGGCAACGTCAAGGTGCTGTCCAACCCCAGCGTGCGCGTGCGCAACGGCAGCCCGGCCTACCTGAGCGTGGGCTCCAACATCCGCTACGTCACCAAGTCCACCAGCAACTTCTCCAACACCGGTGGCGGCAGCGCCTACAACCAGTCCACCGACATCCAGACCGATTCGCTGTTCTCCGGCGTGGTGATCGGCGTGGCCCCGGTCGTGCACGACAACGGCGGCGTCGAACTGCTGGTGCACCCGATGCAGACCGAGGTGGTGCCCGGCAGCCTGGAACTGCAGAAGTTCCCCAACGGCAACGCCGTCACCCTGCCGGTGGTCAACGTCAAGGGCATCACCACCACGCTCAACCTGCGCGATGGCGACACCGTGCTGCTCGGCGGCCTGATCGACCAGAAAGCCAACCTCAACGACAGCGGCATCCCCGGCCTGTCCGACGTACCGGCCTTCGGCAAGCTGTTCGGCTCGCGCGCCAAGCAGCAGAGCACCCGCGAACTGGTGCTGGTGCTGCGGGTGAAGGTGATATGAGCCTGATCCACGACGCGCTGCGGGAACAGGACGGGCCGGCGCTGCCGGTGCGCCCGGTGCCCCGCGCGTCCTGGTGGGCACGGCAGTCGCCGCGCGCGCGCGGCACCGCGCTGTTCGCTGCGGCCGGCCTGGGCGGCTTCGTACTGGCCGGTGCGGTGCTGCTTGGGCTCGGCGGGCGCGGTACCAGCGCACCGCCGACGCACGCCGCCGAGGCGCCCGCCCCGGCACTGCCCGCCACCGCGCCCGTCGTCACGCTTCCCACGACGGCCAGCGCCCCGCCGCCCCCCATGCCGGACGTGGTCCACTTACCCGCCGCCGCGCCGGCAACGGCGAGTGCCGCTGTGCCGCGGGCGGCGCAATCGCCGGATCCCGCGCCGCCCGCCATCGCCGTGCAGGAACCGCCCGTGGCCGACACCCACGCCGCCAGCACGGCGGTTGCTGCTGCGCCGGTCGCCGCCACCCCGGCCCCCACCCGCACCGCGCCGCAACCGATGGCCACCGCCAGCGAAGGCACCGCGCCCGCCATCCGCATCGAGGTCGAACGCCGCAACGGCGCGGCACCCGCCGATGGTGGCCGTGACGGCCGCGCGGTGGAACAGGCCGTGGCCGACGTCGAGCGCGCAATGGCCGGCGGCGACCTGGCCAACGCCCGCCAGGCGCTGGCGCGGCTGGATGGCCTGCTGGCGCCCGAAAGCCTGACCCTGCTGCGCATGCAGGCCTGGGTCGCGCACGCCGGCAACGACACCGCACGGGCCGAAACGCTGTACCGCAGGATCGCCGAGCGGGTTCCCGAAGACGTCAATGCCGGCGTCAACATCGCCCTGCTCGACGCCCGCCGCGGCGATGCCGACGCCGCCCGCACGCGGCTGGTGCGGCTGTCCGGGCGCCATCCGCGCTCGCCGCAGGTCGCCCGTGCGCTGGCCGAACTGGGCAGCACCGCGCCATGAACCCGGCCCTCGCCCGCCACCTGCAGACGCTGGGACTGGAACGCGCGCCGTTCCCACCCACGCCCGATGCGGCGGCGTGGTTCCAGACCGCACGGCTGGAGACCGAGCGGGTCGAAGCGGCGCACTGCCTGCGCACCCGCGCCGGATTCGTGCTGCTGACCGGCGAGATCGGCACCGGCAAGAGCACCTTCCTGCGCCGGCTGCTCGGCGCGCTCGGCGGCGAGGGCATGGTCACCTCGCTGGTGTTCAACACCTTCCTGCAGGGCCCGGACCTGCTGGCCGCGGTGCTGCGCGATTTCGGGCTGGAAGCGCGCGGCACCCCGGCGGCGGACATCGACACGCTCAACCGCTTCCTGGTCAAGCAATGGCGCGCGCAGGTCACCTGCGTGCTGATGATCGACGACGCGCAGAACCTGACCCTGGAAAGCCTGGAGCTGCTGCGCCTGCTCACCAACCTGGAGACCGGCCAGGAGAAGCTGCTGCAGATCGTCCTGGCCGGGCAGCCGGAGCTGCGCGACAACCTGGAGCAACCCGGCATCCGCCAGCTGACCAGCCGCATCTGCAAGCACGTGCAGCTCGACGTCCTGGCCGCCGACGAAGTACAGCGCTACGTGCACTACCGCCTGGATGCGGCCGGCAACCCCAGCCCCGGCATCCGCCTGCGCGCCGATGCCGCGCAGGCGCTGCACCGCGCCAGCGGCGGCAACCCGCGGCGCATCCACCAGATCATGGACCGCTGCCTGTACGGCCTGTACGCGTTGCCGGCGCATGCGCGGGTGATCGATCCGGCACTGGTGCGCACCGCCGCCGCCGAGGCCGGCGCCCGCCCCCTGGCCCGCCGCCTGCGGCGTGCCAGGCCGTCACTGGCGACCGCCGCCTCGCTCACCGGGGCGCTCGCCGCCACCGTGCTTTTCCTGGCCCTGCGCGGCACCGACTCGCGCGCCGAGGACACGCCGCCCACGCCCGTGCCGGCGCAGTCCAGCGGCCCGTCCACCCGTGCCGATGACGCCGACTGGAACGCCTGCCTGCGCCGCCTCGGCCAGGCCGACGTGCAGGTGCAGGCGGTCACCGATACCTGGCTGGCACAGGTGCCCACGCGCGACGGCCTGTGCCTGCGCCAGCTGGCCGGCGGCTGGCAGGCGGGATGGCGCACGCGGCTGCGCGCGGAGGATTTCCTTGCCGCGCAGGACCAGCATGCGCGCGTGCGTGCGGTGCAGGCGCTGCTGCATGCCGAAGGCCTGTACACCGGCACCCTCGACGGCCTGTACGGGCCGCGGATGCGCGCGGCCATCGCGCACTTCCAGCAACGCAGCGGGCTGCCCGCCAGCGGCGCGCCCGACCCGGCGACCCTGTTCCTGTTCGACACCCTGCTGGCGGCCCCCGCCGCCACCTCGTCCACTTCCCCGGAAACGCAACACCATGGCAACGGTTGATCCCACCCCCGCCCGCCCCGCGTCCCCGCCCGCCGTCCAGCGGGATGGCACGCGCCTGGGCGAACGCCTGCTCGAACGCGGCCTGATCGACGCCACCCAGCTGCAGTACGCGCTGCAGAAGAACGAGGTCGAGAAGCAGCGCCTGGGGCGGATCCTGATCCGCCACGGCCTGGCCAACGAATCGGACATCGTGCGCGTGCTGGCCGAGATGAACGGCATCGAGTACGTGCAGGTGGACACCCTGGCGCACGCCGACCCGCAGGTGCTGGCGATGTTCAACCGCGAGCTGTGCCAGCTGCGCCAGTTCCTGCCGCTGCGACGTTCCGGCGATGCGCTCGAGGTGCTGCTCGGCGACGCCGACACCCAGGCCGTGGGGCAGCTGGTACTGCAGCGTTGCGGCCTGCGCTGCCGCTTCCTGCAGGGCGAGTACGGCAAGGTCGCGCGGCTGATCCGCCACACCTACTACTTCGCGCAGAACCCGGTCGAGAGCCTGCTCGAGCGCGAGATCAAGCGGCTGTCGACCGACAACGACCATGCCTACAGCCCGGAAAAGCTGCTGGACTACCTGCTGCACTACGCGGTGCGCGAGCGCACCACCGACATCCACCTGGCGCCGTCCGACGACAGCCTGCACGTGCTGTTCCGCGTCGACGGCGTGCTGCGGCCGATGTTCGCCATGCCGCTGACCCTCAATCGCCTGCTCGGCTACATCAAGCTGACCGCGGAAATGGACATCTCCGAACAGCGCCGCCCGCAGGACGGCAGCTTCCGCGCCACGGTGCTGGATTCGGCGGTGACCGTGCGCGTGTCCACCCTGATCACCGATGCCGGCGAGCGCACCGTCATGCGCCTGCTGCCCGAGCACAGCGACCTGGCCGGGCTGGAGGAACTGGGCTTCTTCGCCGAGGACGTGGCGGTGCTCGAGCGCCTGTTCGCGCGCCCGGCCGGGCTGGTGCTGATCACCGGCCCCACCGGCTCGGGCAAGAGCTCCTCGCTGCACGCCGCGCTCAGGATGCAGTCGCTGATCGAGCGCAACGTGCTCACCGTCGAGGACCCGATCGAGTACCGCGTGCCCGGTGCCGGCCAGACCGAGGTGAACCGTCGCGCCGGTTACGAGTTCAGCTCGGCGCTGCGGCATTTCCTGCGCCACGATCCGGACGTGATCCTGCTGGGCGAAATGCGCGACGCCGAAACCGCGCAGGCCGCGCTGGAAGCGGCGGCCACCGGCCACCTGGTGCTCTCGACCCTGCACGTGACCACCGTGTTCGGCGTGGTCCCGCGCCTGCGCCCGCTGGGCCTTGAGGCGCAGGTCATCGCCGACAACCTGCTGGCCGTGGTCAACCAGCGCCTGGTCCGCCAGAACTGTCCGTTCTGCACCCACGACGTGCCCTTCAGCGAACGCGAACTGGAATGGCTGGACCTGCCGCCGGGCAGCTGCGGCAAGCGCGGCGCCGGTTGCGAGCGCTGTCGCGGCAGCGGCTTCCATGGCCGCCTGCCGGTATACGACATCATGCTGGTCGACGAAGCGCTGGCCAACGGCATCGCCGACGACGTCAGCCGCGAGACGCTGCGCAACCTGGCCATGAACGCCGGCTTCCGCAGCATCGAGGACGTCGCCCGGGCGCGCGTCCTCGCCGGCCAGACCACCAGCGAGGAAGTGATGCGCGTGGCGGGCGTGGGGCCGGCGCCATGAACGTCTACTACTACCGCCTGCTGCTCTCAAGCGGCCGCGTGCGTGCCGGCGTCACCCAGCTGTCGGTCGAACACGATTCGTCGGCGCGGATGTGGCTGGAAAAGAACTTCGACGCGGTGGTGCTCACCCTGTACCGCTTCCCCGGCTGGCTGGCCGAGGCGCAGCGCACCATCACCCAGCTGGTCAAGCCGAGCATCCGCTCGGTGGAGCTGGCCGGCATGCTGCGCGACCTGGCGGTGATGACCTCCAGCGGCATCCCGATCATGGAATCGCTGCGCGCGGTCGCCAACGAAGTCGGCGGTGGCCGCACCTCCAACGCCGCCAAGCTGGCGCGCCGGCTGCTGGACGAACTGGATGCCGGCGCCTCGCTCAGCGACGCGGTGTCGCGCTACCCGGACGCGTTCCCGGAGACCGTGCGCAACCTGCTGATGATCGGCGACGAGACCGGCACCATGGACAAGATGCTGATGGAGTCGGCCGACCACATCGAACGCATCTCCAAGATGACCGCCGACACCCGCCAGGCGCTGATCTACCCGGCATTCGTGTTCTCGGCGATCTTCGCCGCCGGCGGCTTCTGGATCTATTACGTCATCCCCAACCTGGCCGACCTGTTCAAGCAGATGAACGCCAAGCTGCCGCCGCTGACCATCGCGGTGATGAAGGGATCGGAATGGCTGATCGGCCATATCGGCTTCATCGCCGTGGCCATGGTGGTGGCGGCCTTCGTGCTGTGGGTGGCCTGGCGCTACAGCCGCGGCTTCCGCCGCGCCGCGCACTACACCCTGCACAAGCTGCCCATCGCCAGGACGATCATGTACTCCTCGGGGCTGGCGTTCTTCACCGAGTACATGGCGCTGCTGATCCGCGCCGGCGTGGACATGGTCAGCAGCCTGCAGGTGATGGAACGGGCGATGCGCGACGAGTACTACCGCGACCGCATCATCGCCATCCGCCAGGTGCTCGAGCGCGGCGACCGCGTGTCCGCGGCGATGCGCCAGGTCGGCGGATTCCCTTCGATGATGGTGCGCATGATCGGCGTCGGCGAGGAAACCGGCACGCTCGATTCGCAGTTCGCACGCCTGTCGGCCGAGTACAGCCTGCGCCTGCAGCGCCTGATCACCAATCTCTCCGAAGTCATCAAGCCGGTGGTCGTGCTGCTGGCCGGCGGCATGTTCGTGTTCCTGATCGTCGCCCTGCTGCTGCCCGTCTACGACCTTGTCAAGCAGGCCATCGCTTCCCCGCAGTTCTGAGGATCCCCGTCATGCACCGTCCTACCCGTCCCCTTCCGTCGGCAGCCGGCTTCACCCTGATGGAGATGTCGGTGGTGCTGGTGATCATCGCGCTGATCATCGGCGCGGTCAGCGTCGGCCGCGACGTCTACCGCAGTGCCGAGGCCGAACGCATCGGCAGCGAGTTCGTGCAGGGCTGGATCGTCGCCTACGACCGCTACGTGCAGCAGAGCGGCGTGGTTCCCGGCGACACCCCGGCCAATCCCAGCGGGCGCATCAACGGCCAGCTCGACCGCAACGGCCGCGAGCTGTGCGACGACCCGGGCAACTTCGCCCTGCGCAAGGCCATGCTCGAACGCGGCGTCGCGCTGCCGCAGGGGCGCGCCGAGGGCATGGAGTCGTTCTACGTCTATCGCGACAGCCAGGGCAACCCGCAGCAGCTGCAGGTGTGCTTCGACACCGTCGTCGACTGGTCCGAGCCCACGCCCACCGGCGGCTACCAGCCGCGCGTGCGCAACATCATGGTGCTCAAGGGCCTGACCCCGGAACTGGCCAACCAGCTCGACGCGCGCATCGACGGCCGCATCGACGCCTGCTTCGGCCGCCTGCGCGAACAGGCGCCGATCCCGAAGTACAGCGGCGGCAGCAGCCTGTGCAATGTCGCCGTCGGCAGCAGCACCCCGTCGCAACCGCGGCCGTGGACCGAGGACGACACCCAGACCCGCGACGGCCGCGAGGACGGCCTGGTCAAGGTGATGACCGGCTACCTGCGGATGAACCAGTGAGTCCCGCTTCCGCTCTTTCCCCACGGCCATTCAGGACATCCGTCATGAACCAGCCCATGCGTCTGCCGCCCGCGGCCCCGACCGCCACGCAATCCGGTTTCGGCCTGCTCCAGGTCATGCTGATCCTGCTGCTGGTAGGCAGCGCGCTGGCCGCCGGCGCCATGCTGTGGCAATCCAAGCGCGCGCCGGCACAGGCCGTCGCCCAGGAGCAGGCACTGCGCTGGGCGGACGAGGCCATCGCCGCCTTCGCCGCGGCCAACGCGCGCCTGCCATGCCCGGCCGACACCGCCAACGGCGAGGAAAACTGCGCGTCCGGCAACGCCAAGGGCTGGCTGCCCGCGCGCACCCTGCTCGGCGCATCCGGCAACGGCATGCGCTTCGGCCCGGTGGCCTACATGGTCTATCGCGGCGACGCCGCCGCGCACCTGGACCTCACCGCGCCCGGCAATACCTACCAGCCGCCCCTGACCGATGGCAGCGTCCGCGAGATCATCTCGCGCGACGAGGACGGCAAGGAAACCGGCCGTCGCGGCTTTGTCGCCATCAACGGGCTGGACCTGTGCCGCACGCTGGAGCTGGCGCAGGTGCAGCCGCACGATCCGCTGCGCGCCGGCAGCACCGGCGTGCCCTGGAACGTCGCCTATGGCATCGCCGCCGCCGGCCCGCAGTCGGGCGCGTCGCGCCTGGATGACGCCAACGCGGCCGGTGGCGCGCAGATGGCCGCACCCTGGCAGGAATGGGACGGCGGCTACGACGACCGCGTGCGCGTGCGCACCTTCGATGGCGCCGGGCAGATGCTGGGGTGCCGGCTGCTCGGCGGCACCGCGCCGGCACCGCTGGCCCGCGCCTATGCCACGCCGCTGGGCCTGCCCGGCGCGGCGGCCGCCACCGCCACGCCCTACAACGTCTCGCTGGCCGGCATGGACGTGCTGGCCGCCGCGGTCACCCTGCACGATGCGCTGGGCGAGCTGCAGGCCAGCAACATCGACGCCACCGAGTCGGCGGTGCAGGGGGCGGTCGCGGCGCAGATCTCTGTGATCTTCAAGCTGGTGGCCACCGCCGTCAGCCTGTCCGACAACATCACCACGCTGATCACCTCCTCGGTGTCGCTGGTCCGTTCCATCGTCACCTGCATCGCATCGCTGGGGACCACCTGCGCCGAAGTGCCGGTCAAGACCGCCGCCGTGGTGACCTCCATCGTCGGTCTCGGCACCAAGGGCGTGACCCTGGCGGCCAAGGCCGCCTCGCTGCCGCTGGTCACCGCGGCACTGGCGGCCACGATCAAGGCGCGCGACCTGGCCAGGAAATCGGTCATCCCGCCGGTCAGCAACCCTGAGGAAGCCCGCCGGCAACTGGAATGCACGCTCTGGGCGCGCAACTGCGCCGACGACGAGGGCGTGGTCAAGACCGAGCTCAACCCGGACTGGAAGGACGGCGACGACCCCAAGGACAAGTACCGCATCGTCTACCGGCGCGACGCCAACGGCAACCTGATCCCCAGGCTCGATGCCGATGGCAAGCCCATGCACGACAGCAGCGGCAACCCGCTCTACGAGCCCGAGTACGAAGCCGGCGCCCCGCGCAAGGGCCTGGAACAGGAAACCGACGAAGCCAGGAAGAACTGGGAAACCCTGCAGGTGCAGGTGGATGCGCTGGAAGCGTGGCGGCTGGCGCCGTGGGGCGTGGGCGTGGCCACCAATGGCGACCTGAGCGAGAACGGCCGCATCGTCGAGCGCATCGACGTGGAGGCCACGCGCCTGCAGATCTGCAGCGGCGACTGGAAGAACTGCCGCTACGGCAAGGCCCAGGTCCGCGTGGAGTGCCGCTACGTCGGCGCCAATGCCGGCGAGTACGTGCTCAATGGCGGCACGTGCACCCATGTCGGCACCGAGACCGTCACCGAGCCGGACCCGAACGACGCCACCAAGACCATCACCGTCACCCGCCCCAGGGGCGACCGCGACCGGGTGGAAGTCACCGACTACGTCTACAACCAGGACCAGGCGGTGACCGACGCCATCGCCCTGCGCAACCTGGCCCAGGACTGGTCCAGCCTGCGCATGCGCAAGGAGGAGCTGGACAAGGAGATCAAGCTGCGCGAGGACAACTTCAACAGCTGGTTCAACGGCGGTGATTCGATCCTGTCGAAGATGAAGGCACAGCGCGACGACAGCCAGCACTGCGGTGCCAGCCCGGTGACCGCCATGACCCGGCAGAAGTGCGAGAACGCCCAGCTCACGGTCCTGTACATCGAGACCTGCCAGAAGCCCGAGCCGGTACGCGAGTGCAAGGCGGTCAGCCCCGGCACCGGCCGCTACCGGGACGCGGCGTGCACCGACCGCAGCGGCAGCGATGCCGAAAAGAACTACGGCTGGGTCGAAACCCTGTCGCCGCCGCCCTATCCGCGCGACCCCACGCCGGATGCGGTCTGCAAGCCCAACATGCAGGACCGGATCAACGAGCTCAAGGCCGAACAGTCCGGGTTGCAGCAGGGCATGGACAATGCCCGCGACGCCTACAACGGGCGGATCAACCGCAAGGAAGCGCCGTGGCTGACGTACCCCACCAGCGCCAGCTACAACTGGTTCCAGTGGGCCATCGAGATCACCCGCGACAAGGACGACAACCCGGTCAGCTATGCCTGGAAGCAGTCGCCGATCGTCGAGACCTACACCTATTCCTGCAAGAAGTCCGAGAACCACCCGATCTGGGTGCCCGGCGACGCCAACGCCACTCCGCCGACCGCCGGCTACTGGCAGGACAACTGGGTGGAAGTGGACAGCACCTGCACCGCCAACCGCCGGCTGCCGTTCTACGCGCCCGAGCCCTACGCCGGCAGCCGCCCGCCGCTGCTGATCACCAGCCCGGCCAATGTCCCGCTGTTCGGGACACTGCAGCTGTACGAACTGCTCCCGGAAAAAGCCTGCGCGTATTTCACCAGCCGGCAGTGGAACGGCAGCCAGTGGTGGTGGCCCGGCAGTACCGCCTGGGGCGACACCTACAAGATGGGCCTGTACTGCCAGCGCTACCCCTACAGCCGCGCCTTCGAGGACTGGAAGCGCGCCAAGCTCGGCGCCAGCAATGCCAAGAAGCACTACGAGGACCTCAAGGCCCAGTACGAGAAGCTGAAGCAGGAGTACGAGGACATGCGCAGCGGCAGCGTCAGTGGCGGCGACGAGATCCCCATGGCGTTCGGCGCCGAACCGGCGCTGGAATGGGCCGATTCGCGTGGCTCGGCCGGCCCGCAGCCGCTGGTGCGGCCATGAGGCGCGTTCCGCGCCGCGCGGCCGCCGCCGGCTTCACCCTGGTGGAGCTGGCCGTGGCCCTGGCCATCGCCGCACTGCTGACCGTCCTGCTGTTCACCCTGTTGCCGCTCGGCAACAAGGTGCTCGATGCCGAACGCCAGCAGCAGGAACTGGCACAGGCCGAACAGGCGCTGCTGGGCTACATGCGCAGCACCGGCCACCTGCCCTCGGCCGACGGCGACGGCAACGGCCGCGCCACCGGCGCCGCCGAAGGCTGGCTGCCGGTGGCCGAACTCGGGCTGCCGGCGCGCATGCGCATCCATTACCAGGTGCAGCCGCGGCTGGCGCTGCCTCCCGGCAATGCGTTCGACCCGCTGCTGCCGCCGGGCGACCCGCTGGCGGTCACCGGCAACAACAATGGCCTGGACCTGTGCATGCAGTTGCTGCTGGAACAGCGCAGCAACACGCCGATGGCCGGGCTGGGCATGCCGGTGGCCTATTACCTGGGCCACTCCGGCATGGCCGGGCATGGGCGCGCCGACGCCGACGCACAATGGAAGCCGGCGGCGCAGGCCATGCCGGGCGCCCCCTCCGACACCGACCTGGCCACGCTCGCCGCCGGCCCGGGTGAACTGGCCAGCCGCCTGTCCTGCACCGATCGCCTGGCCCGTGCCCAGGGCAGCGCTCAGGCCGCGCAATCGGCCTGGAGTTCGCTGGAACTGACCCGCTTCAACTTCGAGTTCCGCGAGTTCGACATCCACATCGCCGAAACCACCCGCGACCAGGCCGCTGTCAGCCTGGCGCTGGCGGTCTATGCCATGGCCGAGTCGATCACCAACGAGGCCATCGCCCTCACCCTGCTGGCCTCGGGCTGGCCGCCGGACGGCCTGACCATGGCCGCCGGCGCCAAGCAGCTGGCCAAATCGGTGGTGTCCATGGCCATGGCGGCCAAGAGCCTGGCCAGCGCGGCCATCGCCCTGAAGGACGCCCAGGACGCAGTCGAGGACGCCAAAACCCGGCGCGACCAGGTCAGGAACTTCATGAACCGGGTCGACACGCTCTACCAGGACGCCCGCGACACCGCCCTCACCCTGGATCGCGCAGGACTGAACCCATGATGCCCACTTCCGCCCCCTTCGCCCGCGCGCGCCAGCGCGGCTTCTCGCTGATCGAACTGACCGTGGCCCTGGTGATCCTCGGCATCATCGGCGTCCTGCTCACGCGCTGGCTGAGCGACACCGCGCATGAGCGCAGCCAGGTGGCGCAGCGCGACCTGCTGCAGCGCGCCGACGACGCGGTGATGGGCTACGCCACCATCCACGCGCGCCTGCCCTGCCCGGCCAGCCCGCTCAGCGACGGCCGCGAGGACTGCGCCCAGGGCGAAGTCGGCACCCTGCCCTGGCGCACGCTGAGCCTGCCCGACACCCGCGCCGGCAACATCCGCTACGGCGTACTGCGCCGCAGCGGCGACAGCGCGTCGCTGGCCGGCTGGAGCACTGCCGCACAGCGCGTGGCCGACGTCGATACCGCCCTGCCCGCCGACCTGGCCCAGGTGGCGGACCAGGCCGTTCCGCTGCAGGTGACCATCAACGCGCCGCGGTTCGTGCCCTTCAGCAAGATCCAGCCGTGGGACAACTGCAGCGTCGTCGATTGCGCCAACCTGCCGCACAGCGGCCTCAACAGCCTGAACAGCATGGATTTCTGCGATGCCCTGCGCAACGCGGCGATGCTGCCGGCCAGCATGGAACACGTGCATACCCGGCGCGAGCAGGCGCCGGCGCAGATCGCCGGCAACGTCGCCTATGCCCTGGCCGTGGTCAATCCGCTTGCCCCGGCGCACGACGCCACCTCACCGGTGTTCCAGTCGCCGCGCCGCCCCGGCGGCGGCACCGACAACTACCAGGACAAGGTGCTGGCGGTGGGCATCGACCAGTTGTGGGGCCGCCTGCGCTGCGGCGAGCACTACGCCCCGGCGCTGTACGCACACGCCAACGTGGCGATGGCCGCGCGCCTGACCACTCCGGCCATGGTCAACCACGAGGTCCAGCTGGACATCATGGTCGAGCTGGGCGTGGCCGAAGCCATGAACGCCTCGGTGGCGCTCATCGACGCGACCGCCGACCTGATCAACACCACCTCCGAGACCCTGGACACCATCGCCGAGATGTTCGAGACCTATGGCGGCTGGAACTGGCGCGTGGCCATCGCCGGCGGCAGCATCGGCACCGCCGTGGGCAGCACCATCGCCGCCGGTGCGGCGCTGGCCGCGGCAGGCACCTACGCCGCCACGTCGCGGCAGTACCGCGACCAGTTCGCCGCCCGTTTCCCCGACGAGGCCAGGCGCCTGGAAGTGGAGATCGTCAGCAATGCGCGGCGCGCCGACATGCTCGGCGGATTCCCCGACGACACCGTGCGCACCGCCGCGAAGAACCTCCAGTACACCGGCCCCTGAGCGCAGCGCGGCGGCCACCGCGACGGCACTGGCGGTGGCCCGCTGCAGCCCCCGCCGCTTCGCTGCCTCAGCCGCTGGCGCATCGCCGCGCGCGGCAACGGCCCGGAACGAAGAAGCCGCCAGACGAAGAAGCCGCCATCGGTCGGCGATGGCGGCTTCATGGTGCAAGGCAAATGACGCTGTCCGGACTAGCGGTACGCCGGCGCCTGGGTCACGCGCGCATCGCCTTGTCCAGCCATGCCGCGTGCGCCAGCCGGGTGCGGCCATAGCCGCGCGGGGAGGCCGCGTGCGCGTGCCGCTGCGCGATCTCCAGGGCCAGGGTGTGGGTCGCCGTCTGCGGTTTCACCGCCAGCTCCTGTTCCAGGCCGCGGGCCAGGGTCTGGTAGCAGTGCAGCGCCATGTCCGGCTCGCCGCGCTGCGCGTACAGGCGCATCAGGCTGCGCTGCTGCGATTCGTTCCAGGGATCGAGCATCACGTGGCGGCGGCACAGGTTCACCGCCACGTCCAGGTCCTGGCAGGCGGCCGCGTCCTCGCGTGCCCGTTCCAGCGCCTTGAGCAGGCGCTGCAGGGCCCAGGCCCTTGCACCCGGCAGCCATTCGCAGAATTCGTCGCTGTGCTCCAGGGCAACGCCTTCGAGCAGTTCGCCGGCATCCTCCAGCCACTCGCGCGCGCGGTTGCCGATGCCCTGCACCGGTTCCAGCAGATCGATGTCGAACAAGCCCTGCGACGCCTCCGGGCACAGGTGCACGTTCTCGCGGTCGATCAGCAGCACGCCTTCACCCGCGGCCGCGACGATCACCCGGTTCAGGTCGGCCAGCACCTGGCGCAGGTTGGTCAGCGCCGCCCCCTGCTCCAGGTCGGGCCACAGCATCGCCGCGATCCGGCTGCGACGATGGATGCGCGGGCGCTCGATCGCCAGATAGGCCAGCAGTGCCCAGCCCTTGCGGTAGGCAAGGCGCCCGGCATCGCCGATGCGGCATTGCCCGAGCAGGCGGATCAGCGGCTGTGCGTCACCCGGCCATGCGCTCATGGCAGTGTTCCCCGGGTGCGGTTCGATGGACACAGGTTTCCACTCCCCGTACGGCAGGCGAGAAGGCGGTTCATGTGGTTCCCCAGCTTTCGGATTGGCGACCCGCTGTTTTTCCGGGCCTCACTTACAAAACCGTGAAAAGCGTCCACTTCCTATCACTCGCTTTCGCTCGCTGTCGGCGCCGATGGGCGGGCGCGATGTCGCCCGCGTGCGGATCCACCGCCGTGCAGACCGGACCGGCAACGGCCCCCACGCGAGCGCACGACCCGACGATCCGTACCCGCGCAGCGGTGCCCGATCCGCGCAAGCGGCCCGCTGGCGGCGTCGTCGCGCATCGCCGGCAAACAAATTTCATCGGCAACCATGCCGCCGCGACAACCGTTTGCGGCGATCGCGGCCGGGCACGCGATCAAGATTGGCCGACCTGCTTGACAACACGGAAAGTGGCGTGGTTATCTCGAGCCATGCTGCAACGCCACACCACCGCCAACCCGACCCGCACCCCGGCCACCGCCGCGGCGTCGCTGCTCGTACTCGTGCTTATTACCGAGCCCACAGGTGCGGGACGAGCTGGCGCGTAGCAGAAAAAAGCCAGATTCGATCAAAGACCCCGCGCCGACCCCGGTGCGGGGTTTTTCGTTTCCAGCATCCATTTCAACTGAAACCATGTTCACCACCGATACCGCCACGCACAAACACAGCACCCGCGACGCCATGCGCGCCGCTGCGGCGTGCATGGCCCTGATCCCTCCCCCGGCGGCCGCCGCGTCCTGACGCGACGGCCGTTTTCTTTTGCGCTCCCTCTATCACTGCAAGGAACCGAGTCCCATGAGCTCCAACGAACTGCCCCAGATCAAGATCGCCGTCATCGGTTACGGCAGCCAAGGCCGCGCCCATGCCCTGAACCTGCGTGAATCGGGCTTCGACGTAACCGTGGGCCTGCGCCCGGGCGGCCCGACCGAAGCCAAGGCCCAGGCCGACGGCTTTGCGGTCAGGACCCCGGCCGAGGCGGTCAAGGACGCCGACCTGGTCGCCGTGCTGACCCCGGACATGGTGCAGAAGAAGCTCTACGAGGACGTGCTGGCGTCGAACATGAAGCAGGGCGCCTGCCTGCTGTTCGCCCACGGCCTGAACGTGCACTACGGCATGATCGCCCCGCGCGAGGACCTGGACGTGGTGCTGGTGGCCCCCAAGGGCCCGGGCGCGCTGGTGCGCCGCGAGTACGAGATCGGCCGCGGCGTGCCGTGCATCTACGCCGTCTACCAGAACAGGAGCGGCAAGGCCGAGCAGTTCGCGCTGGCCTATGCGGCCGGCCTGGGCGGCGCCCGCGCCAACATCATCAAGACCACCTTCAAGGAAGAGACCGAGACCGACCTGTTCGGCGAGCAGGCGGTGCTGTGCGGCGGCGCCTCGGCGCTGGTGCAGGCTGGCTTCGAGACCCTGGTCGAAGCCGGTTACCAGCCGGAGATCGCCTACTACGAAGTGCTGCACGAGCTGAAGCTGATCGTCGACCTGTTCTACGAAGGCGGCATCACCCGGATGCTCGAATTCGTCTCCGAGACCGCGCAGTACGGCGACTACGTCAGCGGCCCGCGGGTGATCGACGCCAGCACCAAGGCACGCATGAAGGACGTGCTCACCGACATCCAGAACGGCACCTTCACCAAGAACTGGGTGGCCGAGTACGAAGCCGGGCTGCCGAACTACAACCGGTTCAAGCAGGCCGACCTGGAGCACCCGATCGAGAAGGTCGGCAAGGAACTGCGCGCCAAGATGGTCTGGCTGCAGGCGCAGAACGCGTAACCGCGCGGTCCCCCACCCGCACAGAGCAAAGGTCAAGGTCGCTGCATGAACACTCCCGCCCACGGCGCGCCACGCAATGGCGCACGCTGGTTGACGCAGGCCCTGGAGGCCGAAGGCGTGCAGACGCTGTTCGGCTACCCGGGCGGCACCATCATGCCGTTCTACGACGCATTGGTGGATTCCACCCTCAAGCACATCCTGGTGCGCCATGAGCAGGGCGCGGCGCTGGCCGCCAACGGTTATGCCCGCGCCAGCGGCAAGGTCGGCGTGTGCGTGGCCACCTCCGGCCCCGGCGCGTCCAACCTGGTCACCGGCATCGCCGACGCGATGCTCGACTCGGTACCGATGGTGTGCCTGACCGGACAGGTCGGCACGCCGCTGCTGGGCACCGATGCGTTCCAGGAGCTGGACGTGTTCGGCATGACCCTGCCCATCGTCAAGCACAGCTGGCTGGTGCGCCGCGTCGACGACCTGCCGCAGGTGGTGGCCGAGGCGTTCCGCGTGGCCCGCGAGGGCCGCCCGGGGCCGGTGCTGATCGACCTGCCCAAGGACGTGCAGCTGGCCGACGCCTCGCACCTGCCCGAGCACGTGCCGGCCACGGTCGACCCGGTGCCGGCGCCGGACGCGCAGCGCCTGGCCGCGGCGCTGGAGATGATCGCCGCCGCCGAGAAGCCGGTGGTCTACGGCGGCGGCGGCATCGCCCTGGGCGGCGCGGTGGAGGATTTCCGCCGCTTCGTCGAGGCCTCCGGCATCCCCACCGTGCTGACCCTGCGCGGGCTGGGCGCGCTGCCGGCCAACCACCCGCAGTACCTGGGCATGCTGGGCATGCACGGCACCCGCGCCGCCAACATGGCGGTGCAGGAGTCGGACCTGCTGATCGTGGTCGGCGCCCGCTTCGACGACCGCGCCACCGGCAAGCTGGCCGAGTTCGCGCCGTTCGCGCGCGTCATCCACCTGGATGCCGACGCCTACGAGATCGACAAGCTGCGCGGCGCCGACATCGCCCTGCCCGGCGACCTCAAGGCCGGCCTGCGCGCGTTGTCCGGCAACCGCGGCAACTGCAACGGCTGGCGCGCACGCTGCGCCGCCAACCGCGAGAAGTTCGCCGCGCGCTACGACGCCCCCGGCCAGGACATCTACGCCCCGGCGCTGCTCAAGCGGCTGAGCGAGATCGCGCCGCCGGACACCGTCATCGCCTGCGACGTCGGCCAGCACCAGATGTGGGTGGCCCAGCACTGCCGCTTCAACCACCCGCGCAACCACCTGACCTCCGGCGCACTGGGCACCATGGGCTTCGGCCTGCCGGCGGCGATGGGCGCGCAGTTCGCCTGCCCGGACCGCACCGTGGTGCTGGTCTCCGGCGACGGCAGTTTCATGATGAACGTGCAGGAGCTGGCGACCATCGCCCGCTGCCGCCTGCCGGTGAAGATCGTACTGCTGGACAACGCCTCGCTGGGCATGGTGCGGCAGTGGCAGGAACTGTTCTTCGCCGAGCGCTACAGCGAGATCGACCTGTCCGACAACCCGGACTTCGCCGCACTGGCGCAGGTGTTCGGCATCCCGGCCACGCGCATCACCCAGCGCGCCGACGTCGAGGACGCGCTGGCCGCGCTGCTCGACACCCCCGGCCCGGCGCTGCTGCACGTGGCCATCGACGCGCGCGCCAACGTGTGGCCGCTGGTGCCGCCCAACAATGCCAACAGCACCATGCTGGAAAGCAACCCCGCCCATGCCAAGGCAACGCAGGAGAGTTCCAATGCAATACCGGCTTGACCTGGTGCTGACCCCCGCCGAAGGCGCGCTGCTGCGCGTTCTGGGCATGGTCGAGCGCCGGGGCTTCGCGCCCTGCAACATCGCCGGCAGCCGCCAGCCCGCCGACGCCGGCCGCTGGCACGTGCAGCTGGAAGTCAGCGGCGAGCGCCCGCCGGAGACCCTGTGCCGGCAGCTGGAAAAGGTCTACGACTGCGAATCGGTGCGGATCGTGCCGCTGGAACCTGCCGGAGTGGCGGCATGAATCCCGACGTAGGCGACGTACGGCGCACTCCCTGTCCCGCCCGGGGCAGGGCCCGCGCGCGGAGGCGTCTTCTTCGACGCCCGCCGCACGCCCCGGGCCTTGGCCACGTACATGCCTGACCTTGGCCGCCCCGTCGTCGCCGCCGCGGACACTGGCGCGATCAACGTCAGCGTCGCCGACGTGCTGGCCGCGCAGGCGCGGCTGCGGCGCTTCCTGCCGCCCACCCCGCTGCACTACGCCGAGCGCTTCGGCACCTGGTTGAAGCTGGAGAACCTGCAGCGCACCGGCTCCTACAAGGTGCGCGGCGCGCTGAACGCGATGCTGGCCGCACTGGAACGCGGCGACGAGCGGCCGGTGATCTGCGCCTCGGCCGGCAACCACGCCCAGGGCGTGGCCTGGGCCTCGTTCCGGCTGGGCGTGCAGGCCATCACGGTGATGCCGCACGGCGCGCCGGCCACCAAGATCGCCGGCGTGCAGCACTGGGGCGCCACCGTGCGCCAGCACGGCAACAGCTACGACGAGGCCTATGCCTTCGCCCGCGAGCTGGCCGAACAGAACGGCTACCGCTTCCTGTCCGCGTTCGACGACCCGGACGTGATCGCCGGCCAGGGCACCCTGGGCATCGAACTCGCACCGCACGCGCCGGACGTGGTGATCGTGCCCATCGGCGGCGGCGGCCTGGCCTCGGGCGTGGCGCTGGCGCTGAAGTCGCAGGGCGTGCGCATCATCGGCGCCCAGGTCGAGGGCGTGGACTCGATGGCGCGCGCGATCAAGGGCGACGTGCGCGAGATCGCCCCGGTCGCCACCCTGGCCGACGGCGTCAAGGTCAAGATCCCCGGCTTCATCACCCGCCGCCTGTGCGCCAGCCTGCTCGACGACGTGGTCATCGTGCGCGAAGCCGAACTGCGCGAAACCCTGGTGCGGCTGGCGCTGGAAGAACACGTCATCGCCGAAGGCGCCGGCGCGCTGGCGCTGGCCGCCGGCCGCCGCGTCGCCGGCAAGCGCAAGTGCGCGGTGGTGTCCGGCGGCAACATCGACGCCACCGTGCTGTCCACGCTGCTATCCGAAGTGCGCCCCAGCCCGCCGCGCAAACCCCGGCGGCGCAATGCGGAACGACTTAGAAGCCGCGTCGCCCCCAACGCGCCGCGGCCCTCCCGAAACGAACAACCCAACATCATCGCACCCGCTGTCGAGGAGACCCTCTGGTGACTACTCCAACCATCAACACCCCGCGAATTACCATCTTCGACACGACCCTGCGCGATGGCGAACAGTCACCGGGCTGCAGCATGACCCCACCGCAGAAGCTGGTGATGGCGCGCGCCCTGGCCGAGCTGGGCATGGACGTGATCGAAACCGGCTTCCCGGCAAGTTCCCAATCCGACCGCGAGGCCATGGCGCTGATCGGCCGCGAGATACGCGACCCGGTGCTGGCGGTGCTGTCGCGCTGCCTGCCCGGCGACATCGAGACCTCGGCCAGGGCACTGGAAGCAGCGGCGCGGCCGCGCCTGCACGTGTTCCTGTCCACCAGCCCGCTGCACCGCGAGCACAAGCTGCGCATGAGCCGGGAGCAGGTGCTGGAATCGGTGCACAAGCACGTGAGCATGGCGCGCGGCTACATCGACGACGTCGAGTTCTCGGCCGAGGACGCCACCCGCACCGAGCTGGATTTCCTGACCGAAGTGGCCCAGGTGGCGATCGCCGCCGGCGCCCGCACCATCAACCTGCCCGACACCGTGGGTTTCACCACGCCGGACGAGATCCGCGCGATGTTCAAGCACGTCATCGGCAACGCCGCCGGCGCCGACACGGTCATTTTCAGCGCCCACTGCCACAACGACCTGGGCCTGGCCGTGGCCAACTCGCTGGCCGCCATCGAAGGCGGCGCGCGCCAGGTGGAAGGCTCGGTCAACGGCATCGGCGAGCGCGCCGGCAACTGCGCGCTGGAAGAGATCGCCATGGTGCTGAAGGTGCGCAATGCCTTCTACAACTTCGACACCGGCTTCGACACCCGCCGCATCGTGCCCACCTCGCAGCTGCTGCAGCGGCTGGTGGGCATGCCGGTCCAGCGCAACAAGGCCATCGTCGGCGCCAACGCGTTCGCGCACGAGTCGGGCATCCACCAGCACGGCATGCTGCGCAACCGCAACACCTACGAGATCATGCGCCCGGAAGACGTGGGCTGGGAGTCCTCGCAGATGGTGCTGGGCCGCCACAGCGGCCGCGCCGCGGTCGAGGCGCGCCTGCGCGCGCTGGGCTACTGGCTGGAAGAGGAAGAGCTGAAGCTGGTATTCGACCAGTTCAAGGCGCTGTGCGAGCAGCAGCGCGTGGTCACCGACGCCGACCTGCAGACCCTGATGCAGGGCAACTCCGGCGGCGACGGCTACCGCCTGGCGTCGATGACCATCAGCGACGTCGGCAGCCGCGCCAACGCGCTGGTCGAACTGTCCGATCCGGAAGGCAACCGCGTGGCCGAGACCGCGCAGGGCGACGGCCCGGTGGATGCGCTGTTCTCGGCGCTGTCGGCCGCCACCGGCGTGCAGCTGACGTTGGACAGCTACCACGTGCACAGCGTCGGCATCGGCGCCGACGCACGCGGCGAGGCCAACCTGGGCGTGCGCCACGAAGGCAACATCTACGAGGGCACCGGCACCAGCCGTGACATCATCGAGGCCAGTGCGCTGGCCTGGCTGGACGTCACCAACCGCCTGCTGCGCCAGCGCGAAGGCAGCAAGACCCAGGAAGCCGTCAGCGCCTGAGCGCAACGGCCCCTCACAGGCAACGGAACCAACACGCAATGAGCTCCGCACCCAAGACCCTGTACGACAAACTGTGGGACGCGCATGTCGTCGTCCCCGAAAGCGACAGCGCCCCGGCCGTGCTGTACATCGACCTGCACCTGATCCACGAGGTCACCTCGCCGCAGGCGTTCACCGAGCTGCGCGAGCGCGGACTGAAACCGCGCCGCCCGGACCGCACCAAGGCGACCATGGACCACTCCACCCCGACCCTGCCGGCCGCTGCCGACGGCAGGCTGCCGTATGCGAGCAAGGCCTCCGAGGCGCAGGTGCAGATGCTCGCGAAGAACTGCGCCGAGTACGGCATCGAACTGTTCGACATGGCCTCCAGCAGCCGCGGCATCGTCCACGTCATCGCCCCCGAGCAGGGCTTCACCCAGCCGGGCATGACGATTGTCTGTGGCGACAGCCACACCTCCACCCACGGCGCGTTCGGCGCGCTGGCCTTCGGCATCGGCACCAGCGAAGTGGGCCACGTGCTGGCCACGCAGTGCCTGCTGCAGCGCAAGGCCAGGACCATGTCGATCACCGTCGACGGCGAACTGGCACCGGGCGTCGGCGCCAAGGACGTGGTGCTGCACATCATCGGCGTGATCGGGGTCAACGGCGGCACCGGCCACGTGCTGGAGTTCCGCGGTTCCACCATCGCCGCGATGGACATGGAACAGCGCATGACCCTGTGCAACATGTCCATCGAGGCCGGCGCCCGCGCCGGCATGGTGGCACCGGACCAGACCACCTTCGACTGGGTCGCCCGCACCCCGCGCGGCCCGAAGGGCGCCGACTTCGACAAAGCGGTCGCCTACTGGAAGACGCTGCGCAGCGACGACGGCGCGCGCTTCGACGTGGAGGTGCGCATCGACGCCGCCGACATCCGCCCCACCCTGACCTGGGGCACGCACCCGGGCACCGCCATCGCGGTGGACGCGCCGATCCCGGCCGCCAACGACGCCGCCGCGCAGAAGGGCCTGGGCTACATGAAGTTCGAGGCGGGCCACGCACTGGCCGGCACGCCGGTGGACGTGGTGTTCGTCGGCTCCTGCACCAACGGCCGCCTGAGCGACATGCGCGAGGTGGCGCAGGTGCTGCGCGGCCGCCGCGTCGCCGCCGGCGTGCGCATGCTGGTGGTGCCCGGCTCGGAGATCGTCAAGCGCGACGCCGAGGCCGAAGGCATCCACGAGATCGTGCGCGCCGCCGGCGCCGAATGGCGCGAACCCGGCTGCTCGATGTGCATCGCCATGAACGGCGACCTGGTCGCGCCGGGGCAACTGGCGGTGAGCACCAGCAACCGCAATTTCGAGGGCCGCCAAGGTCCGGGCTCGCGCACCCTGCTGGCCTCGCCGCTGAGCGCCGCGTGGGCCGCGGTGAACGGCAAGGTCGCCGACGTGCGCGAACTGTTCGACCAGGAGGTGGCGTGATGGCCGGTTTCCGTACCCTGACCTCGCGCAGCGTGGTGCTGCGCCAGACCAACATCGACACCGACCAGATCATCCCGGCGCGGTTCCTGTCCACCACCGAGCGTGCCGGCCTGGGCAAGAACGCGTTCAACGACTGGCGCTGGCAGGCCGATGGCGCGCCGAACCCGGAGTTCGCCTTCAACCAGCCGCAGAACGCCGGTCGCTCGATCCTGCTGGCCGGGCGCAACTTCGGCTGCGGCTCCTCGCGCGAGCACGCGCCGTGGGCGCTGACCGACCTGGGCCTGCGCGCAATCGTGAGCAGCGAGATCGCCGACATCTTCCGCGGCAATGCGCTGAAGAACGGCCTGCTGCCGATCGTGCTGGACGAAGCCGACGTGCAGGAACTGATGCAGCGCCCGGACGACGAGCTGACCATCGACGTGGCCACGCGCGAACTGCGCACCCCCGCCGGCAAGGTGTACACCTTCCCGCTGGACGGCTTCTCGCAGACCTGCCTGCTGGAAGGCGTGGACCAGCTGGGCTGGCTGCTCGGCCGCGTGGACGAGATCGAACGCTACGAGGCCGCGCGCGCGGCGTGACGCCCCCTACCGCCCGCACCCGCCGCCACGGGTGCCGGGCCGAACGACAGCAACAGGACAACCGGAACCCCCATGCAAGCCAACATCGTCGTACTGCCGGGTGACGGCATCGGCCCCGAGATCACCGTCGCCGCGGTGGACGTGCTCAAGGCCATCGCCAACCGTTTCGGCCATGACTTCAGCTTCGCCGAGCACGACATCGGCGGCGTCGCCATCGACAGGCACGGCGAACCGCTGCCGGCCGCCACGCTCGAAGCCTGCAGCAAGGCCGACGCCGTGTTGCTCGGCGCCGTCGGCGGGCCCAAGTGGTCCGACCCCAACGCCAAGGTGCGCCCGGAACAGGGCCTGCTGGCCATCCGCAAGGCGCTGGGCCTGTTCGCCAACCTGCGCCCGGTGCGCACCCACCCGGCCGCGCTGCACGCCTCGCCGATCAAGCCCGAGCTGCTCACCGACGTCGACTTCGTCGTCGTGCGCGAGCTGACCGGCGGCATCTACTTCGGCGACAAGACCCGCGACGCCGACAGCGCCAGCGACCTGTGCCGCTACACCGTGGCCGAGATCGAGCGCGTGCTGCGCAGCGCCTTCCGCCTGGCGCAGCAGCGCCGCGGCAGGCTGACCTCGGTGGACAAGGCCAACGTGCTGGAGACCTCGCGGCTGTGGCGCGACGTCGCCGCGCGCATCGGCCGCGAGGAATTCCCGGACGTGGAACTGGAACACCAGCTGGTCGATTCCATGGCCATGCACCTGATCGCCAAGCCGCGCGCCTACGACGTGATCGTCACCGAGAACATGTTCGGCGACATCCTCACCGACGAGGCCTCGATGCTGGCCGGCTCGCTGGGCCTGCTGCCGTCCGCCTCGCTGGGCGAGCAGGGCAAGGTCGGCATCTTCGAACCCATCCACGGCTCGGCCCCGGACATCGCCGGCAAGGGCATCGCCAACCCCTACGCCACCATCCTCAGCGCGGCCATGCTGCTGCGCCACTCGCTGGGGCTGGAGGACGAAGCCGCCGCCATCGAGCAGGCGGTGGCCGCCGCGCTGGACGACGGCCTGTTCACCGCCGACCTGGCCGCGCAGGGACGAGCGCTTTCCACATCCCAGGCGGCGCAGGCGGTGCTCGCCCGCCTGCAATGACCCACGACGCGGCCCCCGGGCCGCGTTTTTCGTTATGGCTGTCCTGTTGTTGTCCTTTCCCCACCTTCAGGAGGAATGCCCTTGAACCACCGCAGTCCCGACGCGTTCCTTGCGTATGTCGCCCGCCGCGACCCTGACCAGCCCGAGTTCCTGCAGGCGGTCAAGGAAGTCACCCTAAGCCTCTGGCCGTTCCTGCAGCAGCACCCGCAGTACGCGCGGCATGGCCTGCTCGAGCGCCTGGTGGAACCGGAACGGGTCATCCAGTTCCGCGTGGCTTGGGCCGACGACAGCGGCCGCACCCACGTCAACCGCGCCTTCCGCGTGCAGCACAGCGCGGCCATCGGCCCGTTCAAGGGCGGCATGCGCTTCCACCCCTCGGTGAACCTGTCGATCCTGAAGTTCCTGGCCTTCGAGCAGACCTTCAAGAACGCCCTCACCACCCTGCCCATGGGCGGCGGCAAGGGCGGCGCGGACTTCGACCCCAAGGGCAAGAGCGAAGGCGAGGTGATGCGCTTCTGCCAGGCGCTGATGCTGGAGCTGTACCGCCACCTCGGCGCGGACACCGACGTGCCGGCCGGCGACATCGGCGTGGGCGCGCGCGAGGTCGGCTTCATGGCCGGCATGATGAAGAAACTCAGCAACGACGCCGCCTGCGTATTCACCGGCAAGGGCCTGGCCTACGGCGGCAGCCTGATGCGCCCGGAAGCCACCGGCTACGGCACCGTGTACTTCGTCGAACAGATGCTGCACCACGCCCGCCGCGAAACCCACGGCGCCAGGGTGCTGATCTCCGGCTCCGGCAACGTCGCCCAGTTCGCCGCGCTCAAGGCCGCCGAACTCGGCGGCAAGGTGCTCACCTTCTCCGACTCCGGCGGCACCCTCTACGCCCGCGACGGCTTCGACGAACAGGCCATGCAGAACGTGATGGCGCTGAAGAACGAACGCCGCGGCCGCCTGGCCGAACTGGCCGGCGACAAACGCTTCGAGTTCCTCGAAGGCCGCCGCCCCTGGCACATCCCCGCCGACATCGCCCTGCCCTGCGCCACCCAGAACGAACTGGACGAAACCGACGCCCGCACCCTCGTGCACAACGGCGCCCTGTGCGTGGCCGAAGGCGCCAACATGCCCTCCACCCTGGAAGCGGTGGACGTGTTCCTGCAGGCCGGCACCCTGTACGCCCCCGGCAAGGCCAGCAACGCCGGCGGCGTCGCCACCTCGGGCCTGGAAATGAGCCAGAACGCATTGCGCCTGTCCTGGCGCCACGCCGACGTGGACGAACGCCTGCACGTGATCATGAAAGAAATCCACGCCAACTGCGTGCAGCATGGCAAGCGCGCGGATGGCAGCGTCAACTATGTGGATGGCGCGAATATCGCGGGATTCGTGAAGGTGGCTGATGCGATGTTGGCGCAGGGGTTGTATTGAGGGTTGCTGGTCCCTTCTTCTGATCGGAAGAAGGGACACCGCCGGTCCCGGTCAAAGCAAATCATCCCTTCAAGCGCTTGAGTGCTTGCGTTATGCCGAGCAATTCGGGGGGGGGGGGGGGTTACCGATATGGCCGCAAACGCGCGGTGTTTGCCCTCGGGCTTGAGTTGCACCACCCTCCCCGCCCTTTCTAAGCCACTGATAGTTCGGGCGCCTGCTCATCTTCACATTAGCGTCGGAAAGCAGGACACTTGGGCAATGCCGCAATTAGGCGGCCGAATAGGCGTTAGGCCTCATGACAGCTGATCAGTCAATTGAGCTACTGCATAAGCACCTGCACTTGCTTGCACCAGATAAGCAGGCTGTGGCTCGCTACATCTGTGAAAATTGGCCGCTGGACAGGAGATTGCCCAAAGGCGTTGCAGCGCATGCCTATCGGGCTTATGGGCGTCCTGCCATCACTCTGCAGGACGCTCAATGGGTTGCCCGTGATCTGTTCTTGGAGGCCGCCGGACTTGTGCATGCTCAAGCAAGACTGAGGCCTAACAATTCGTTCAAGGCGAAGCCGCTTCGCGGCTCGCCTTAACTCTGGCGTTAGGCCTCATGAGCGACATCTTCGACCGTCCAATGTTGTTGCTCTCGCTCCAACGGGCACTTCTCGGCGAGGTGCACGTCGAGTTGCGTCAAGCCTCAATCGAGGCTGATTCAACCTCAAGGACTGTTCGCCTCCGCTTCGAGTACGACGGAATGCCTTCGGAGCAGACACGGGAGAGTTGCTCTTGTGCTGCCACCGAGGTCATCGCCGACTTCCCGGTGCCGTGGCAACTGGAGGAGCAGCACCTTGCTGTTCCTGCTCCCGCGCCTTTGGAGTCATTGGCCCATGTTGCATATCGCCGGGCTGAGTCTCAGCATGAGGCCTAACAATTCGTTCAAGCCGATGCCGCTTCGCGGCACGGCTTAACTCAGGCGTCATGCCCCATCCCTCTGACCACCTCAAGCTGCTGATTCAATCAAACGCCGAAGAGGTCACGCGGCTGCACTCGCGCGTGCATGAGACATTCACACAGCGGGATCGAAGCCCTGACAAACGCCGCGAATGGGAGCGTGCGTGTGAGATCTTCCACTCTAGATACAACGAACTGGCGTTTCCCGGCGGCTTCGAAGGGGCGCTGGACCGCATCGTGGCTGGTGACCCCGAGTCTATGGAGGCTGCCATCTGCTTCCTTGAGGTTCGTCCCTATTTCTTCCGGTCTGGCTACATGTTTGAGTCCATACTCCGCAAGACCAAGCGTGCGCCACTCTCCCAAGAGCAGGTCGCCAGGCTGCAGTACGTCATTCAAGCCCTGGCTGCATGGCGCTCAAAAAGGGCCGCCCCAGATGGGGCCTAACAATTCATTCAAGCCGAACCCGCTTCGCAGCTTGATTTAACTCTAGCATTAGGCCCTCAACACCCTCTCGGCTTTGAGTAGCAGGTTGATTTGAAGTCAATCCCGAACGATAGATAGATTGGATGTGAAGAAGCGGTCTACCGAAGAGCAGATCATTGGCTTCCTGCGTCACGCCGAAGTTGGCGTGGCGGGGAAGGAACTTTGCCGCCGACACGGGTTCAGTGAGGCCTCTTACCATCCGCGGCGCAGCAAGTTCTGCGGCATGAGCGTGCCGGAGGCCAAGCGACTCAAACTGGCGGCCAAAGCCACTACGATGAAACCCGGACTCTAGAGAGCCCCGCTACTCAAGGCAGCCGAACTCGGCGGCAAGGTGCTCTCCCTCTCCGACTCCGGCGGCACCCTCTACGCCCGCGACGGCTTCAACGAACAAGCCATGCAGGACATGATGGCGCTGAAGAACGAACGCCGCGGCCGCCTGGCCGAACTGGCCGGCGACAAACGCTTTGAATTCCTCGAAGGCCGCCGCCCCTAGCACATCCCCGCCGACATCGCCCTGCCCTGCGCTACCCAGAACGAGCTGGACGAAAGCGACGCCCGCACCTTGGTGCACAACGGCGCCCTGCGTGTGGCCGAAGGCGCCAACATGCCCTCCACTCTGGAAGCGGTGGATGTGTTCCTGCAGGCCGGCAACCTGTACGCCCGCGGCAAGGCCAGCAACGCCGGCGGCGTCGCCACCTCCGGCCTGGAAATGAGCCAGAACGCACTGCGCCTGTCCTGGCGCCACGCCGACATGGACGAACGCCTGCACGTGCTCATGAAGGAGATCCACGCCAACTGCGTGCAGCATGGCAAACGCACAGATGGCAGCGTCAACTATGTGGATGGCGCGAATATCGCGGGGTTCGTGAAGGTGGCCGATGCGATGTTGGCGCAGGGGTTGTATTGAGGTTTGCTGGTCCCTTCTTGTGATCGAAAGGAGGGACACTGCTGTACCCGATCCAAGCAATCCACCTTTCGAGGACTTGAGCGTTTGCGTTATGCCGAACAATTCGGGGGGTGTAACCGATATGACCACAAACGCGCAGTGTTTACCGTCTGCCTCGGGACCGCACCACATCCCTCACTCCTTCCAAGCCACTGATATTTCCGGCATCACTGCATCTTCACACTAGCGCCAGAAAGCGGGACACTTGGGCAACTCCGCGATTAGGCGGCCGAATAGGCGTTAGACCGTACAACAGAGAATTGCCGTCCATGGAAGATCAAAAGAAATCGAAGCCAACGCTTCGGGTGCGCGCCAACAAGATTAAGCACTCGCGTTGCAAGAACTTAATTGCAGTGATCGAGGATCCGGACGACACCCGGAACATCGGAACAATCATTCGCAACGTCAACGCACTTGGCGTTGAAAAGGCTTATGTGGTGACCTCAAAGAACGCTCTGCCAGACAATTGGCAAGACATGCGCAATAAGCCAAAGCTCAACGCCATATCAGCTTCTGCTATCAAATGGAGCTTTGTAAAGAAGTTCAATGACACTGAGAGTTGTCTCACTCATCTTGAGAAGAACGGATTCGTTTCAGTTGTTACTTCGCCACACATGAAAGGCCGCAAGAACGTCACCTTGCATGAGGCGGACTACACCAAATACACCAAACTAGCCGTTTGGTTCGGGAATGAGGGCACTGGCATTAGTCAAACTGCAGTGGAGCGCAGTGAGCTGTGCATAAACATCCCAATGGTGGGCATCATTGAGAGTCTCAATCTTGGAACATCATCCGGCATTGTGCTCTATGAGATCACCAAGCAGAGACGTATTTTCCAGGACAAGTTGAGAGCCAAGATCGCCGCAAAGAAGGCTTCAAAGCGTGCGGTCTAACACTTCATTCAAGCCGACGCCGCTTCGCGGTGTGGCTTAACTTAGGCGTTAGGCCGCAGACCAAACGATGCCTTACTTCAAAGTCATTCTTTCCGGTCGCGGCATTGATCTGCCGTTCGAGGGTCATTCGGCTATCGGATTCTTCACCACTAGGCTTGTTCGTTCTGCTGACCCAGCAAGCGCTGAGTCCTTGGCTAAAGACCTTGTCTTGTCAGAATGGCTCCCAGGCGGCACCTACGCCAAGGCAAATCACGGCTCACCGCCGACTTTGTCCGTCGAGCAGTCGTTTCCTGTCGGCTGGCTGGCGGGTACATTCGGTCGTAAACCCTCCGGCTACACCTTCTACCGCCATGAGGACTAGACTGCAGCCTAACAATTCATTCAAGCCAACGCCGCTTTGCGGCGCGGCTTAATTCAGGGGTTGGACCTGCCATGAGAACAACCTCCAATCTGGTAGTTCTGCTTCTTGGCATCCCACTTGGCACATGCGCTGCTGCCGAGCCGCCCTCGGCATGCTCTTCTGGGCTTACTCCTATATCGACCGTTCTGCCAAAGCTGCCGCCCCTGCTGCACAACGAGTTCTCCGGCAAAGCCCAGGTTTCATTTGTCATAAACCCCGCCTGCCAGGTGCATTCACCCGCCATCGTCTCTGCGGAGTGGCATCCTATCGGCCGTAGCCGCGGCCAGCCGTTTGGATACAACAAGGCTATTCTTTCTGCTGTGGCCCAATGGCGTTACCCCACCCGAGGGAATTGGTGCAGCCATGAAGTCCCGATAGAGGTTCAGTTCACAGACTCGTCGAGCTCTGCGGCTGGCAGGTCTAAAAATTCATTCAAGCCGACGCCACTTCGTGGCGCGGCTTAATCCAGGCGTGAGGCCCGTGGATCACACTGCAGCAAACGTTGAAATTGACAGAGCACTGACCTCCGGTGAGCGCGCACTGATCCGCTGGCTCCTGGAGCACGGAGAGGGTGATTGCACCGAGTTCATTGAGCAGTTAGAGAATGCTCGAGTAGCTCGCCTTTGCAGCTGTGGCTGCGCCAGCATTGACCTTTCCATCGGTGGCCGACGCCCCGAGGACTTCGCAATGCGCATCCTTTCGGACTACCAATGGCTCAATGAGCACGGCCATTTATGCGGTGCCTTTGTGTTTGAACAGGATGGCCTTCTTGCTGGGCTAGACTTGTGGTCAATTGACGGCCAGAGCACTCCAGATGCCCTGCCGCCCGTAGATCGGCTCGTTCCGTTTGGCAGCGCACGGGCCTGACAATTCACTCAAGCCGACGCTGCTACCGCAATGCGGCATAGTTCCGGCGTAGGCGGCAGGGAGAGTTATGGCGACCCAAGTTCAACTGCCTGACGATGAGGCACTGGTGTTATTCGAGTTGCTGACTTCTGGCAAGCTCACAGCAATTGTGGACACAGCAGAGGCGCATGCCTTAGGTGTAATCCTTGCCAGCTTGGAGAAGCAACTGATCGCACCATTTGCATCCGACTACCTGACGCAGCTTGCAGCAGCCAGGTCATCCTTGGTCGCTCGGTATGGCAAATAGCAAATCGGTGGTGTTGCCTAACATTTCACTCAAGCAGATGCCACTTCTCGGCATGGCTTGGCTCAGGCGTTAGCAGGCTGTAGCTCGCTAAATCTGTGACAATTGGCCACTGGATCGGAGGCTTCCGAAAGGTGTTGCGGAGCATGCCCATCGCGCCTATGGGCGTTCGGCAATCAGCCTTCCGGATGCCCAGGGAATTGCTCGCGACCTGTTCTTGGAGGCTGCCGGACTTGTGCATTCATCGAACAAGGCTGAGCTCTAGAAAGTTCATTCAAGCCGACGCCACTTTGCGGCGCGGCGCGGCGCGGCGCGGCCTAATCAGCAACTGTCTTCCGATGAGTAGTCAAGTCGCCATGGCTGCCACGGCTCTCAGTTCGTCACGGCGCCGCGCATTTATTATCGTCAGCAGCTTGCGCATGCAGGCCACCAGCGTGACCTTGGTCAGCCTCCCTCGCTCCCGCAATTGCTGGTAGTGCGCTCTCATCATCGGATCCCGGCGCACCGCGGATAACATCGCCATGCACAGAGCCACGCGAACGGGCGTGCGACCACCACGGATTCTTCGCTTAGCGCTTGCGTTATGCCGAGCAACTCGGGGTGTAACCGATATGGCCGCAAACGCGCGGTGTTTACTGTCGGCCTCGTGACCGCACCACACCGCTCACTCCTTCCAAGCCACTGATATTCCTGGCATCACCGCATCTTCACAATAACGCCAGAAAGCGGGACACTCGGGCAACGTCGCGATTAGGCGGCCGAATAGGCGTTAGGCCTCATGGAAAGTTTCGCTCTAGCCACACTGCTCATATTTGCTCTCGTCGCACCTGCTGGCTCTAGTGAGCCTCCGGAGTTGCTTTCAGTGTATGACGGGTGGGGTACTCATTACATCCCCGGCTTTGGCAAGGTATCGGGCACTGGGTCGGTTCAGTGCGGTAAGATCCAGGTCCCTCTGCGGGCCGTCGAGAACTCTGAGGAGGGGCCACAGCCGTCTGCTGAGCGCATCCATGAACTTCGAGCTACCAATACGGCAACTTTGGCTTCCTTGGCCGCTGCAGGAAATGCGTGCCCCAAGCCCGCGCTCTCTGCTGAGGCCTAACAGTTCATTCAAGCCGAACCCGCTTCGCGGGCCGGCTTAATTCAGGCGTTAGGTGGCAGCATGAAATATGAGGATGGCACAGATGTAGAGCCCGGAGACGTCGTTCAGATCGACACGCAGTACCGCGGCCTAGTTATCGCCTCAATGGACACAAACGAGTACTTGCCGGGCGAGGAAGGCTGGGCGTATCTCGGCGCTGGCATCATGGTGGATACTGACTTTGGCGGGCTGGTGCACTACACGGCGGAGACAGCTGATTATCTTGTCCTTATACAGCGCGGGGCAGCCGCCTGACACTTCATTCAAACCGACGCCGCTTCGCGGCGCGGCTTAACTCAGGCGTTGGACCTGCCATGGGAACAATCTCCAATCTGGTAGTTCTGCTTCTTGGCATCACACTTGGCGCATGCGCTGCTGCCGAGCCGCCCTCGGCCTGCTCTTCTGGGCTTACTCCTACATCGACCGTTCTGCCAAAGCTGCCGCCCCGGCTGCACAACGAGTTCTCCGGCAAAGCCCAGGTTTCATTTGTCATAAACCCCGCCGGCCAGGTGCGGTCACCCGCCATCGTCTCTGCGGAGTGGCATCCTATCGGCCGTAGCCGCGGCCAGCCTGTCGGATACAACGAGGCTATTCTTTCGGCTGTGGCCGAATGGCGTTACCCCACCCGAGGAAATTGGTGCAGCCATAAAGTTCCGATAGAGGTTCAGTTCACTGACTTTTCGAGCTCTACGGTTGGCAGGTTTAAAAAATCATTCAAGCCGACACCACCTCGCGGCGTGGTTTAGCCCAGGTGTCGGCCTCACAGCGGAGTTCAAGCATGACCAAAATTGCTTTGGCTGCAATCTACCTGCTCCTCGCGCTACCGGCGGCGGCACAGTCCGCTCCTGATTTCGCCCATGCCTCTGCGCGCGCGGATGCGCAACGGGAGCATCGGCGTGCCGAGACCTCGAAGTACGCCGACGCCTGGGCCGCCTTCAACAATGCACAACACCTCGACGAGCGCGATGGCTGCTACTTCAAGGCAGAGGGTGAATTGACCCAGGTTCTGGAGATCGACAGCGCTGGAAGGGTGGTTGGCTATTACGCCGATCGAGACAATGGGCGCTCTCAATGCTGGCGAGCGACGTATCTGGGGGTTGTGTTTCCCAGGCCTCCATTCGCACCATACTGGCACAAGCTGGTGATGCATTGAGGCCCAACAGCTCATCCAAACCGAGGCCGCTCGCGGCTCGGCCCAGTTCAGACATCAGGCACTTCAATGATCTTACCTACAGCTCTCGCAATCGCACTCGTAGCGGGCTCGCAGACCAGCCCGGAGTTGTGCGTCGGCTTCGACAACAGGATTGCATCAGACATGCGCATCCATGAGTCAGATTTGACTCGATCAGCTGCAGTTGAGGCCCTTGAAAGGCTCAAAGGCATGATAGAGCGCGGGAGTCTCGGGGGAGAGTTCAAGCTTGGCGCACTCAATCAATCAAAGATCATCCACGGCCACATACTGCTTCGCCAGGCTCAGGCAGACCGCATGGAGTTCGGCGCGGAATCGGCGGAGTCGAGAGATTCGGTACAGGCGCTATGTACTTGGCTCAGCAGTGAGGGGTTCTGGTATGACTGACTCGTCGCAACCGGCGCCTGACACTTCGTTCAAGCGTCCGCTGCTGCGTGGCGCGACTTGATCCCGTCATTGGGGCTCGCAGAACATGGACTCGTACCCTTCAGAGAAGGATCTGCTTGCCGAGCTGGACCGCTGTGATCAGCTGATTCGTGCATGCGCCGCTGGGCGCCTGCCATTGGCGGACTTTCGGGCCGCGTACAACGACTTCTACTGGTCGTTTGCCCTGGATGGCCATGAGTCGGATCAGGTGGGTCAGGCCCTACTGGCCAAATACGCCTCGCGCATTGCTCCTCACAAAATGGTGGTCGAAGCCATTCTTGCCAAGGTGTGTTCGGACACAGACGCGGTACACGAGAGCTATCTCGCCGCAGGCCGCTTCGGCTCCGCTGAGGCAGTTGGAAGGCTCAAGCTCGTGGCGGAGGGGCTACCCCGTGAAGAGGCCGAGCAATTCACTCAAGCCGAGCCCGCCTCGCGGGTCGTTTTGACCCAGCCGACAGGATTCAGGAACTGATGGCAAAGAATGTATTGTTCGTATGTAGTCAGAACCGGCTTCGCAGCCCCACCGCCGAGCACGTTTTCGCTACTTGGCCCGGGATCGAAACATCCTCAGCCGGCCTGAACCACGACGCCGAGAACCCGGTCACACCCGAGCTGGTAGCTTGGGCAGACATCATCTTTGTCATGGAGCGCGCTCACCGCTCCAGGCTCTCAGCAAAGTTCAAGCCACAACTCAACGGAAAGCGGGTCATCTGCCTCGAGATTCCCGACGAATATGAGTACATGGAAGAGAGCCTTGTGCGCTTGCTCAAGGCAAAGGCTCCTCGTCACTTGCCCTCGTACTGAACCCGTCCCCGGCCTGCGCCCCAGCAATTCGTACAAGCCGACGACACCTCGCGGCACGGCTTGGTTCAGGCACCAGGCTGCAGACGGGCAGTTCCGCTATCGAGAAAAATGCCCTTCAACGCACCGGAACCATAGGCCTGAAGTGGCAGCATTGGAGCCCGTGCGGGAGGTGCTCATGTCAGAGTGGGCAAGTTTCAGTGGGGGCTACGTAGACGAGACGTACATCATTGATGTCAAGAGGTCGCTGCCTGATGACTGGCAAGAGTTGCGTGGGCAACGATCAATGGCAAAGAGTCCGGTGTCTGCCGGCCAGTGGAGTTTCATCAAACGGTTCGACAGCACCAAAGACCGCCTGCTCCACTTTGAGAAGAGTCGCTGTGCATTAATAGTGACCTCGCCGCACGTAAAGGGCAAAAGCAACTACATCCTTCATGAGGCCGACCACACCCACCCGATGCTTGCCATGTGATCTGGCAATGAGTCTCGCGGCATCAGCAACCTCGCCGTTGAGCGCAGTGCGTTCTGCGTCTACATCCCCATGTTCGGGACAGTGGAAAGCCTCAACCCTGGTACCACCACAGGCATCGTTCTCCAGGAGAACACCCAGCAGCGGCGAATCTACCAGGAGAAGCTCAAGCGCCATTCGCAACCCCGGAACGGCGACAGAAGGCGCCGCCTGACAGTTCGTGCACGCTGATGCCACGTCGTGACGCGGCATAGCCCAGGCACCAGACCCGTCCTGCGCCCTGGCCTATGCGAGCAACGCCGGCGGCGTCGCCACCTCCGGCCTGGAAATGAGCCAGAACGCACTGCGCCTGTCCTGGCGCCACGCCGACATGGACGAACGCCTGCACGTGCTCATGAAGGAGATCCACGCCAACTGCGTGCAGCATGGCAAACGCACAGATGGCAGCGTCAACTATGTGGATGGCGCGAATATCGCGGGGTTCGTGAAGGTGGCCGATGCGATGTTGGCGCAGGGGTTGTATTGAGGTTTGCTGGTCCCTTCTT